>ULPZ01030175.1_pt1 | contig 139394 bp, 113 predicted proteins | sample 1953991 | NCBI WGS metagenome assembly ULPZ01 (sample SAMEA4835642, study PRJEB28245) | human gut metagenome | biome: gut microbiome; material: fecal sample | place: Denmark | collected 2008
GAGTTAGACCTTGATATGCCAACCTGTGCCACAAGCTGCCAGATACAACACGGTGTGTTAAAAATCACCATCCGGCGGGTAACGATTTGGAGACCGTTCTGCTTCATAAATCCGCTTTCCTTTGCGTTACCCCGTTTTTTCGGCTGTCCTCATTTGGCTCCGCAAACGACTTATTGACAGGCATTACGAAGACATTTGTCCCTTTTTATTCGTCTTTTCCAGAGATTTTTCGTAACTTTGGCGTTGAATAAGAAAAGATTATACTATGTCGGAAGCTGAGATGAATAGTTATAGACTTACGTCAATGGAGGAGCCGGGCGACGAGCGCATGGCTCAGATTATGCGTGAGGTTGCCGAGGATGCACGCGCAAGCACTCGTCGGGCTGCCGAGCGTGTGGCCGCCGGGATTGAGACTGCTACACAGGCTGCACAAGAGAAATGGGGCGATGCCATAAAGAGAATAAAGAATGTCAGCAAGTAATCATCGTCCTGTCCTTATTGTGATTGCCGGACCCAACGGGTCGGGCAAGACCTCTGTGACTTCAAAGATTCTGCATCATGAGTGGTTGGAAGATTCGGAGTATATCAACCCGGACAATGTAGCCCGCGATGTATTTGGAGACTGGAACAATCAGAATGCTGTTCTCAAAGCCGCCAACTATTGCAATGATTGGCGTGAAAGATGTCTTGCAGAACACAAGAGCCATATCTTTGAGACTGTGATGTCTGCTGCCGACAAAGTTGATTATATTCTCAGAGCGAAAGAGGCCGGATTCTTCATCCGTCTGTTCTTTGTTTCTACGGAATCTCCGACAATCAATGCGAAGCGTGTGGCTCAACGAGTTTTGGATGGTGGCCATGATGTGCCAATTACAAAAATCATATCCCGATACGACAAATCTATTGCCAACTGCAAGGTGGTCGCTCAGATTATTGACCGGCTGTATGTTTACGACAACTCCATCGAGGATGCAGAAGCACGTCTTTTGTTCCGGTTGTCCGACGGAGAGCTTGCGAAGCGATATGTTGAGGAGCTCCCAAAATGGGCTGCTCCAATACTCCCGACAGAAGAAACGAAAAAGTAACCGATGTCATTCTTACGTTATCGGCGAAGCCGCTTTGCACCATATAAATTAAATTTAAATCGTAAAGAATTTGAATATCCATATTTGTACCATACAATACTAACGTGTTGACAATCAAATATGGTTAGATTTGGGGAAGTGAAAAAATAATGTTTACAGATTAAGTTTCTTTATAAAGTCACGGGAAGTGTCATTTTATGAATTTGACTACTTTGCCGTCGGAATGTACAATGATACGTACGTTAGGCGATTTCCCGTTGTTGTCTGCTTTCGCCGGACGGCCGAGCAAATCGTATATGGCACGCGGAGAGTTGTCGTCATCGGCCTGTGGTTTGTCAATGCCGGCACTTTCCGGCACTTCCAGAGTCAATACGGAATAATCATCGCTGCGGTGTGCGGGGTACACATGATAAGTGGCTGTGCCTTTTCGTAGCGCTTTCACGTTGAGGTTGAGGACACCCGGTGTTACTGAGGCTACTGTCACTTCAGCCACCTCTGCCGATGCATTGTCAACCGGGGTGATGATGAAAGCGGGATTGATGGCTTCGTGAGCAGGTGATACCGACAGTGTCAACGAAGTATTTGCCAAAGTCACTGTCTCCGTCTTTGACTCAATAGACTCCACTAAGGAATACAACGGATTATACCCTTCAAGCAGTGGACGGTATTTGTCGTAAGCCGATGCGGGCACATAAAATTCGGTGGACGAGCTGAGACCCGGCGCTATGGCGTTGCGATAACTGAACGGCGGCTCTTGGGCACGTAGGATTATCTGACTCAATGAGGAACATACTGTGAAAGCTCCGGCACCTATTTTTTTGATGCTTGAGGGCAAATCTATCACTTCCAGTACCCTGTTGGCGAGGAATGCTTCAGGCTCAATCTCTGTGACAGTAAGGTCTGTAGAGCCTACAGTGACCTGTGAGGGTATGATGATTTCGGTAGGGCTGCTGTTGTAGAGCAGCGTAGAGGCTGACACATTATTGCCGTCGGCGGGAAGATAACTTATCCCGTTGATGTTCTCACCTATGCGGATTAGGCGTTTTTGTGATATTTGGTTATAGCCTTTGCGATAACATACCTCATAGGTGCCGAACGGCACATCCACCTCAACAGGGTCAATCGGAAAATCAGCGTCCATACTTTCAATGTTGCCCTGATAGCACATCAGCACCTTGGAAGATGCCACTTCCGATGGCTTGTAAAATGCCAGTCGCAGTGTCATGTTACGATGTGTCTGCGTAGCCACTATATGCGGAGTGTGGGGCCATATGTCTCCTGTGGCCAGTATGGAGGGTATGGTACTGCAGTTGTTCACCTCAATTTTTTCTTCCGATTTCCATGCGGTGTATGGTGCTCCGTCCTTAATTGTTATACTCAGGGGATGGTCGGAAATCATATTGTCATCACTGTCGGCAAAACGCAATCCGTACGTTCCGGCAGGTATCAGATGGTTTGACTCGTCAAATACCGGCATGGAGCAACCTACCGTAGTGATGGCTCCGGCAGCTATAGTAGCTCTGCTTGAATTGAATCGACATATTTCGTTTCCGTCATTGTCAAGCATCGTGAGTTTGATGATACCGCTGTAATCAAGGTTGCCGTTGTTGATTGCGTAGAAACTGAAATTTCCCGAAAAACCTGAATGCAAGTCATAGTCCCCTATTATTTCAGGTATGTTAAGTGCAATGGTTTTTACCGCTGCAGGATTATTGGTGATGGTATATGCCCCATTGTCGGAGACAGACATATTGACATAATGCTGCATGGTTGACATGGGTGCGGTGATGACATATTCTCCATCGTTTTGACGATAAGCCGGATATATGCGGTATTCGCCCGGTGACAGTTTCAGTTGTGAGAAATCGTAGCTGTAGTTGTCGCTGCGCAATGCCGAGTTGGCCGTTATGGACTGGTTTGTCCAGAAAGTAACTTCCGTCACTTTGTTTTTTGACATGTCGGTTATCAAGGCTCCGAGAGTTGCATCCATCACGTTGTCAACCAAACTTTTGTAGTATAATGCAAAGGTGTTGTCACCTACATAGCTTATAGAGCCGTAAAGATTTCTTTTGTCAGTGCCGGGCTGCGCTCCGGGCGGTACGGCAAAAACCATATTTTGGCCAAGGTTATAGCCGCCATTGCCGCCGCCTATACCAACTTGTGCCGGATTAAGCACATTAAGACGGTAATAGCCGTCAGACATACCGCCCCAGCCCCAGTTGATGTGGTATAGCCCGGCAGTTTTGTAGCCGTCCACAACATAGGCATGGCCCATTGAGCCGTTGGAACCGCTATAATAAATTGGCCGGTTGAGCCGCAGTTCGTCATATATCATTTTTTCCCATTCGGCCTGACTGTAATTCTCGTGATCATATAGGCGCGTATGGTTACTGTCATAGCCGAAATGATCAATCAGCGCATTAGGTACCGATAACGATGATGCGGCACTGCCGCTTATACCATAACCCATGCCCACACTCAGTCCGCAGGCAAGCATCAGACGGCCCACTTGGTCTATTTCCTCTGCTGTGGTATTTACGCCGGTGTCATACATCGCATCAAAATCAAAGGTGTTGGCACCAAAGTCAAACTCTATCGCTTCGCCCTTATAATTGACTCCGTTTTGACTGCGGTAGCCGTTGCCATTGTAGTAACCTATATGGCGTATTACCTGAGCCATGGCTGTGGCCACACATCCGGTATAGGCGGTGCGTCCTTCAATAATCGGGCAATATATATTGTAAGGATTGTTCTGGTTCCATTTGGTGGTCATCAGTGCGGGGATGTCTTCCCATTCGGAGTAATAGTCCATAAGCCCGGGCATCCTGTCATTGGTCTGACTCAGCATCTGTATCTGCGAGTCATAATGGTTAAGCATGGATTGTGCAGCGGGAGCCACGCTGTCGGTTGAGAATACACCGTCGCTTACATCAGCCAGCAGAGGACAGGCTTCATCGTCTCCCGACACCACTATGTAGCCGCCGGTCAACCGGTTGAATACATGGTAGGAACCAGTGGGCGAGGAGTAGGCGAGTTTGTATAGCTCGGATTTGTCAACAGATTGGGTGTGTTTTGCACCATCGGTTGTCTGCTCTGATTGCAGTGCCCTTTTGAGAGCTTCCTGTGGCTGAATATTCCTGGCTGATATTTGCAGGGTGGCTGATACCATTACAGCCAGCAGGCAGTTTATGAGGCGATATGTCATTGGCTCTAAATAATTGTTTTACGGGTAACAAATTCACACAAAGTTAACAATAAATTTGCCGCCAGACAAAAGGTAAAACAAAACTGCACCCCAAAGTCTGTCGCAGAAGCTTTGGAATGCAGTTTATATTCTACTTGGATTATATGCTTAGAACGGGAATGTGTTAGGGGAAAGAATGTATTTTTGTCTCCATGCCTGATTGGTCATGCCAAACATTATTATGCCTTGTATCAGTCCCAATATGGCTATTATGGGACCGCCTAAGCCGCATGACAATAGCGTGATGAGCAGATACACTATTCCGGCTGTGTTTTTGCCCATATAGAAATAATGTATTCCGAGGCTACCCAAGAATATGGCGAGTAATGCCGCTATTCCACGGCTTTTGCCCTCGGGACTGTCGGCAAATGCATCATTATGTTCAAAAGCATTGTATGCTCCGAAAGAAGGCTGCTCGTAAGGCTGACGGCATGCGCCCGGAAGATCGGTTCCGCAATAGCGGCATTTGATTGCTTCTTCCTTGATTTCTTCGCCACAATAAGGGCATTTTTTCATTCCTTGTGTCATGATCTTGATATTTGTGTGCCCGTGTTGCTTAGCCGCATCTCCACTATGCGGGCGCGACTGTTGGGACGGGCGTCAGTTAATATTTCACGTATTTTGGAGGCAGCCTGCGGATCGCGGGCCACAATGTAGAGATAGCCTCCTCCTCCTGCACCCGGAAGTTTATACCCGGCGGCATATTTGTCTATCAGGCGCGTTAATTGTTCCACGGCATCGGGATTTGTTCCACGGTCAAGTCTCTTGTTTAGCTGCCATGAACGGCGCACTAATTCGCCATACATCTTCCAATCGCGTCGTTGAATCGTGGAAGCGAGTTCTTGTGCCAGCAGCTTCATGTCTGCAAGAATTGCCAGATGCTCTCCGCTGTTGAGCGTCATGCCACGTACTATATCGGCGAGAATAGTTTTTGCGGTACGGGTTATGCCGGTGTAATATAATATGTGGCACGGAGCATACTCCGCATCAGTGAGCAATTGGCTCGGAAGCCAGCTCGCAGCTGCATCCTGGCTCATTCCCGGAGTGCTCTGTAGTAATTTAATGCCCGACAGTACTCCTCCATACTGGTCTTGCCAACCACCTCCGGTTGTGAGCAGTTGCTCAAGTGCGAGTGTGGCACGGCAAATCTGGGCTGTGTCCCATCCCAGTGCGCAAAAATCGCTCAATGCGCTAAGTGCCGTTGCCGCGAGTATGGAGCTTGTGCCAAGCCCGGAGCCTGCGCCGACTGCCGACAGCAGGGTTATTTCCAGTCCTCCCCCCATTGCCTCAAGGCGACGGCGGAGTGTGGGATAATAATCCATTGAGAATTCGTTGCTGAATCCGGCTAATGCTAATGCGGCTTTAGGTATGGAGAACGGCGAGCCTATCTTGGCATAATCCTCAAGTTCCTCATAAGTGCTCACCGTCTCTGTGGAGCCAAGGTCTATTGACCGCAGGATTATGTGTGGCTCACGGCACGGTTTTATAAATGTCTGCAATGGGGCCTGACCGTTTAGCTCCACAGCCATGTTGAGCACTGTGCCTCCGTTGCATAGTGAGTAAGGGGGTGTATCGCTCCAGCCGCCGGCAAGGTCTATGCGCACCGGTGACCTTCCCCACACAATCTGGTCGGACATCACGTCTATGCGCGGAGCTGCCTTGACAGTGCAGGCATCAAGTATTCCACGGCGCATTATCTGCCACGCCTGTTGCTCGGCTGTATCATCATTGTTGACACGCGATGACAGCATCAGGTTGCGCATGCGCTTCATCATCGGCGCATTTTCGGGTAATGGAGCTGGCGGCATAAGATTGCGTTGTGATATGTAATCGGCAAGATGTACTAAATCAACTTGATAAATAACGCTCCGTGTGTGATTTGTGGCAAGGAGCTCTATATCGTGATCCATAAATTTGCGTCTTTGTTCCCACAATGACGGCAAATCCACGCTCATCATTATATCATCGGCACTAAGGTGCTCGGCTTCATGATACAACCGGGCTGCCTCACCAAGCAGGTCGGGAGTCTCGTCAACCATCCACTGCGCCACAAGTCCCATCTGCTCAATGGAGTCAAACACAGGGAATAGAGGCATTGGCTGTATGTCCACATTTCCGGGCATCTCCAATCCGTGATTCTCAAGCCATAAGTGCAAAGGCTTGTCAAGATACCTTGTGGCTGGGTCAGAAGCAGTGCCTCGCATGGCATCATTGTAACCATACGGGCGGAGCACATAACGGCCATTGCCCACAGGAGCTACATCGATGCATGCCCCATCTGTCAATGACAGCGTCCAGTTGTTGCGAGGCACACCTGTTATCACGTTATTCTTGGTCAGGCTCCATCCGGCAGCCACATGAGAGTTTTCAATCCATATATTGCTGTTGGCCGCTGTAAGCGGTCGGTCAAGAATACAGTTCTGCACAAACAGTGACGGATGCGGCTTGGCGCTGCGGCTTAGCAATTCGCGTTGGTCAGCGACTTTGCATTGCAGTTGCAGGGTGCTTCCAAGCATCTCAGCCGTTGTGCCGAAATGATAGAATTCCCCTCCGTCAAGCGGAAGAATGGCTACCTTAAGAGCATTTATTTCGGCATCGTTGACATGCGGATTTACTCCCAAGGCACCGCCGAATGTAGTGTACATGTCGTAATAAGTAAGCATGCCATCATCAGCCATGCTTCTTTTGCGCAGAAGTTCTACTGCCCGTGTACTCAGCAGCCATATACCCACATCCATCAAAAACACATGCGTCTGGGACATAGCTGCCATTTGCTCTACTGACGGTTTTTGGAGCATCATGTCAAGTACTCGTGGCGACTGTATTCGGGAGGCAAATACCCCGTGATGCGAAGCCACCGTGGGATTGACCCATAATCCGTAGCACACCACATCAGCATCGGGCACTTCGGGCAGCCTTTTTCCCGGGCGTACATACACATCGCCACTGGCCACAAGCGTGTTGACATTCGCCGGAGCCATACTCATGATTTTCTCATACAGTGGCATCTGTAAATCAAGCAGAGACTGATTGAGACGCTGACCGGCCTGCCAGCGAAAAACAGGTATCGGCGCAAGAATTTTGCCACAAGCAGCATAAGCCGGCAAGCGGCGGCTCTGACCGCCGGCATGTATGAGCACCTTTTTTTGGCTCATATCGCCTCCGCATCTAATCCATTCGTCCAAAGCCCAGGTTGTACCGCCCCCGGAACCGAGCTTTATACCGGCGGGATCGGAGGTCGTGAACCACTCTTCGGCATCATATCCGGTGAGCTTGTGGAAGCATCCGGCTGCATCCGGCGGAAGTGACAATAGTTTCTTCATAATTCGCAAAAATACAAAAAATCATAAGAAACAAAGCATATATATTTTAAAAGATGTAACTTTGTGGCATGTCAGTCAATAAAGTTATTCTCATAGGGAATGTGGGCAAGGACCCGACAATAAGGTATGTAGCCGAACGGCCTGTGGCCGAATTTTCACTCGCCACCACCGAGCGTGCGCGAACCACTGCAGCCGGCGTAACGGTGCCGGAACGCACCGAGTGGCACAACATTGTGATGTGGGACCGCAATGCCGATACTGCCGAAAAATATATTCGCAAAGGCACTAAGCTCTACATCGAGGGTAAACTACGCACCCGCATATGGGAGGATCGCAACGCCATCAAACGCTCCATCACCGAGATAATGGTGGATAACTTTGAGATTTTGTCCCGCCCCGCCAACCAATGAAATCAATCAATACATTATAATAAGCAATGAAAGAAATGAGCAACAAGCAGATGGATGACGCCATCTACACCGATGCCGATCCTGTGGAATTGCCCGAAAATGCGTTTCGGGAATTAGCACAGGATGAAGAGTATCGCCCGGTGATGCACCCCGCGCGCGATTATTCCGAGGCGACACCGTATTCAGTTACCATGGGTCTTATTCTGGCCGTTGTGTTCAGCGCGGCGGCAGCATATCTCGGACTGCGTGTCGGGCAGGTATTTGAGGCGGCTATCCCTATCGCCATTATAGCCGTAGGTCTCAGCGGTGCTCTCGGAAAGAAAAATCCGCTCGGTCAGAATGTGATTATACAGTCAATAGGTGCATGCTCCGGCGTAATAGTGGCCGGTGCAATATTCACCTTGCCGGCACTTTATATCCTTCAGGCAAAATATCCCGACATAACTGTCAACTTCATGGAAATTTTCCTGAGTTCTCTGTTTGGAGGCATATTGGGAATATTGTTTTTTATCCCGTTCCGCAAATATTTTGTCAAGGATATGCACGGCAAATATCCCTTCCCCGAGGCTACTGCCACCACTCAGGTGCTTATGAGCGGGCAAGCCAAAGGCAAAGAGAATGCCGGCGGACAAGCCAAGACTCTTGTTATCGCAGCCCTCATAGGCGGTATTTATGACTATGTGGTCAGCACCTTCGGGTTCTGGGCTGAGAATCTCAGTTCAGCTGTCACATCATGGGGCGAAGGTATAGCCGAAAAGGCTAAAGTGGTGTTCAGCTGCAATACCGGTGCCGCACTTCTTGGTCTTGGTTATATCGTTGGTCTCAAATATTCATTTGTGATATTTGCCGGCTCTGCATTTGTATGGTGGGTGATACTTCCCCTTATGGGCACCTATGGCTCTGTTGAGATAGCATCAATGGCTCCGGAGCAGATTTTCTCCGACTATGCCCGTCTGATAGGCATAGGCGGTATTGCCATGGCAGGTGTTATCGGCATCATCAAATCGTGGGGCATAATAGTTCAGGCCGCAGGTCTTGCGGCCCGTGAATTCAAGGGGTCAAGCGATAAACAAGGCACAGTGCGCTGGCAATGGGATATTTCAATGAAGCATATCGTATTCTTCATAGCCATAGCTCTTGTGGCCGTGCTCGTTTTCTTCTGGCTCGGCGTGCTGCACAATTTCTGGCAGGCACTTGTGGCATGGGTAGTGGTTACGGTTATTGCCTTTTTGTTCACCACTGTGGCTGCAAACGCGATTGCCATAGTAGGCACAAATCCCGTATCGGGAATGACGCTTATGACACTCATCATTGCATCGGCTATTTTCGTTGGCGTGGGTATCAGCGGCACTTCCGGTATCGTGGCATCCATGATAATTGGTGGAGTGGTGTGCACAGCGCTCAGTATGGCCGGAGGATTTGTGACTGACCTTAAAATCGGATACTGGCTTGGCTCAACCCCCCGCAAGCAAGAGAGCTGGAAATTTTTGGGCACTCTCGTGTCAGCCGCCACTGTTGGCGGTGTGATTCTGCTGCTCAACAATGTATATGGTTTTTCGGGAGAAAATGCGCTTGTAGCTCCTCAGGCCAATGCCATGGCCAAGGTTATAGAACCGATTATGATGGGTGGTGACACCCCTTGGATACTCTATCTCGTAGGTGCTGTTCTCGCGTTGCTGCTGAATTGGCTCGGTGTTCCTGCACTGGCATTTTGTCTGGGTATGTTCATCCCCATGCAGCTCAATGCCCCGCTGCTTGTAGGCGGTGCCATTGCTTGGTACGTAAGCTCACGCAGCAAGGACAAGGCCATCAATGATGCCCGCCGCGACAGAGGCACACTTATAAGCTCGGGTCTTATTGCCGGAGGTGCTCTCTTTGGAGTGTTTGCAGCCCTGACACGTTTTGCAGGATTTGAATACACCAACACCATGAGCACCGCCCTCAATCAGGGTCTCGGTGTTGTGGTTTACCTCCTCCTTATCATGTATCTGATTTATGACAGCATGCGTGTAAAGAAACTTTGATTCATGCGCGGACATAAACAACTTGTTTCGGGGATAGCCGCTTTGGCTATCCCTGCTATTATCACTAACATCACCACTCCCATACTCGGCCTTACAGACACAGCCATTGTGGGTCACATGGGCGGCGCGGTGTATATTGCCGCCATAGCTGTAGGCGGGTCGGTATTCAATATGCTTTACTGGCTGTGCGGATTTTTGCGCATGGGCACAAGCGGCATTACCGCCCAGTGCTATGGGGCACGTGACATCAGCGGCTGCTCTATATCGCTTGCGCGGGCCATGGCGGTGGCTATAGGAATGGGTATCGCCATGATTTTGCTTCAGGTGCCGGTGTTTGATGGAGTTATTTTGTTTATGGACTGCGATGAGGCTACACGTGTCACTGTTCACACTTATTTTACCATCTGTATTTGGGGAGCGCCTGCAGTGCTCGGCACTTTCGTGCTCACAGGTTGGTGGCTTGGCATGCAGGATTCACGCACTCCCATGTGGGTGAGCGTGTTTGTGGATGTGTTCAATATTGCCGTCAGTGTCTCCATGGTGTATGTGCTGCGCCTCCGAATAGAAGGAGTGGCTATAGGCACACTTTCTGCACAATGGGCAGGTTTCATATTGGGATTGGTGCTTTGCAGGCGTAAATATCATGTCACAATGCCGTCCCTGCGCGTTGTGCTTCGCAAAGTTGAGCTAAAGAAATATTTCAGCATCAATACCGACATTTTTCTCCGCACCGTCTGTCTGGTGTGCGTGACAATGTGGTTTACGAGAGTCGGCTCAATACAGGGAGCCGAGATGCTGGCAGTGAATGCGTTGCTCATGCAGCTGTTCACCCTTTATTCTTTCTTTATGGACGGTTTCGCTTTCGCTGCCGAGGCATTGTGCGGCAGATTCAAAGGCTCCGGCAATATGATAATGCTTCGCCGTGTGGTGCATACTCTTATGGGATGTGCCGGAGTGCTGGCATTGGCTTTTACCGTTCTGTATATGCTTTTAGGTCAGGAGGCATTGCACCTGTTGAGTTCTGATAAGGAGGTAGTAGCCACTGCCGGGGAATATTTTTGGTGGGCGGTAAGCATCCCGTTGGTGGGATTCGCAGCTTTTATGTGGGATGGGGTGTCGATAGGTGTCACGGCTACACGCCGAATGCTTGAGTCAATGGTATGCGCCACAGTACTGTTTTTCTTGGTTTATTACATTGCTTATCCACATATGGGAAATCATGGACTATGGCTGGCATTTATAGTCTATCTGTTCACACGCGGCATAGTACTTTGGGCACTCAACCGGGAGTATTGGAATCAGGATTTGTCGCCGTATTCTGCGAGATAGGCTTCACATGCCTCTGCCAGCTCGTCATACCATTCTTTGCCGAAACGCTCAATAAGCGGCTCTTTCATGAACTGAAACAGGCGCACTTTCTTTGCTCGGCCAAGCACTTCGGCACAGCGGCATATTTTCCACCGATGATAGTTCACGGCAGTGAATGTGGGGTATTCAGTGAGGCGCAGTGGGTAAAGATAGCATGATATGGGCTTGCGGAAATCGGTGCGTCCCTCGCGGTATGCTTTTTCAAGCGCACACATGCACATGCCGTTCTTGCCGTAGGTGGTGAACACGCAATTGCGGCCGTCCACTATCTGAGTCACAAGGTCGCCCTCTTCGTCTATGTATCCAACGCCTGCTTCGCGGATGCGTTCCTGTGCCGCAGGCAACAGGTCATCCCACACCACATCTTTCAGACTCTTGAGTTTCTGGTACTCGTCCTCAGTTATAGGTGCTCCGGCATCGCCTTCTATGCAGCATTCGCCCAGACATTTGTCAAGGTCACAGTGAAAATATCGTTCGGCGAGGTCAAGGCTCACCAGTGCGTCTTGGATTTGAAGCATAACTGTTTCGTAAGTTTCATTCATGATTATCGTCCTGAAAACGCCATGCCGATACCCACAAGACGGTCGTAACGGTCACCGGGCAGGCGGTAATAGGCGCGTATCATATATTCATTGATGGTTTGGTAAAAATTGCCCTCAATAGGCCCTGTATTACCGATCATGGACCCGTTGCGCGGCACAACAAGATATTGATAGTTGTATGCTCCCTGCTTAAGAAGCGGAGAAGCCTCATACATTCGGGTTGTGCGGTTGTAAACCATGCGCGATTCATCGTTAAAACGCCGCAGCATCATATCTCCGTCAATAAACACATCGGCATTGTGCATTTCGGGTATGTCAAGCGAGAAATGCGTCACGGCATATTCCGCCTCCGTGTCGCCTGAGGATGAATTGTATTCCCTTACACGGAAACGCCCGTGCTGGGTCTCGTCATACGCGTACATATCCTCGCGACGCGGCTTGTCTGTGTAGAGAGTGAAGTGGTAGTATGGTTCGGCGTAACTCACATCCTCTATCCCCATTGTCGGCACAGTGGTGGAAATTGTTTCAAAGCGGCGGTATTCGTTGCCGCCAGGGAATATCAATTCGGGTTTGCTCTCAAAATACAGATTGGGGGGAGCAACGCGCAGGGGATGGAAAACGGTGCGCTCATTGTCAACACGTGAATTCTGGGATATAACAAGCCACAGGTTACTGAAATAATCGTGCATGGGCAATTTTTCAGCTTCTACCGCCACCTTGAGTTGCTGATGGGCGGCATTATAGTCCACATCCGTGCGTGAGGACACTTCGGCACTTATTTTTGTCAGCGGTTCCACCACATAAAACCGTGCCTGAAGCAATGTTGCCTCCGGCTCACTTTCGTCATATACCCGGAGCAGGTAATTGCCTGACACCAACGGCCGCATATTATTGTCAGGCAATGTGATGCGATAATTTACGTAATGTGTTTTTGTCCCATAGGAATAGGCAAAATCCTCCACTGTTCCCTCATTGAAACCGTCAAGAAATTCTGAATCCACGAGATTGTCCACGCGCCATTGCGAGTCGCAATGCTTTAGCTCATATCGCATATAACGGCGGTCCTCGGCAAGCTCATCCCATTTCACCACCACTCGGCCTGTGCCGTCAAGCGAAATCACAGGCGGCCTCTGATCGTTGCCGAGAGCCTGCACCTGCAGAGAGTGTATTTGCGGATGGAACACTCCGGTGCGTGTGTCGCCGGTTTCCACCTGCGCCATGGCTGTGATAGCACATACGGCCGCCATAAAGGTATGCAGCAGTTTTCTTACCATTGTATGGGTGTTTTTCCCTGCGACACAAGATAACTGTTGGCACGCGAAAAATGGTGGTTGCCGAAAAATCCGCGTGAGGCGCTGAGAGGTGACGGGTGAGGGGAGGTGAGCACCAAGTGGCGGGAGCGGTCAATGAATTCACCTTTGCGGGCTGCATAACTGCCCCAGAGTATGAACACAAGCCCTGAACGCTCCTGCGCCAGCTTGCGTACCACGGCATCGGTGAATTCTTCCCATCCCTTGCCCTGATGTGACCCGGCGGCATGGGCTCGCACGGTGAGAGTGGCATTGAGCAGCAGAACACCTTGCCGCGCCCAGCGGCTGAGGTCTCCATTTGGAGGTATGGGTGCGCCCGTGTCGTCATGCACCTCTTTGAATATGTTGATGAGCGAGCGGGGCACCGGCACCTGCGGACTTACCGAAAAGCATAATCCGTTGGCCTGACCGTCTCCGTGGTAAGGATCTTGTCCCAAAATAACCACCTTCACATCCTGAAAAGGGCATGAATCAAAGGCGGCAAAAATTCTTGATGCAGGAGGGAACACCCTGGTAGAGGTATATTCGCTCTTAACAAAGTTCACCAGTGAGTGGAAATAAGGTTTGTCCCACTCCTGACTCAGCGCATCGCGCCACGAAGTATCAATCTTCACATTCATAACACAAAACTACAAAAAAGATTATATTTGCACAAATTGCAAAAGTTTCATACTTTTGCATCCACATTGCATCCGTTCCCGTAGTTCAATGGATAGAATAAAAGATTCCGGTTCTTTCGATTAGGGTTCGACTCCCTACGGGAATACCAGGGCGGCCCATACGGCTGCCCTTTGTTATTTTGCTAAATTTTCGGATATGGAAACGATAAAATTGATGCTTATAGCGGGTTGTGGCGGCTTTATCGGCACATGCGGCAGATTTTTGATAGGGCGGTGGTGTACACATCTTTGGCATGGAACTTTCCCTATGGGTACATTTGTGGTCAATATGGCAGGATGCTTCATCATAGGATTGTTTTTCGGACTGCTGCAGAGAAATCATGCAATCTCACCTATTGAAAGCGCGTTGCTCTTTACCGGGTTTTGTGGAGGTTTTACCACATTCTCCACTTTCGCCGATGATATATGGGTGCTCGGGAACCGTGGTGAATGGCTGACATCATTGGGATATATAATTGTTACGGTAGCATGTGGCGTGCTCCTGACATGGGCCGGGCGCGCATTGGTAAAATAAATCATGCATATGATATTACGCAACGAGAGCGGGCCGCTGAGTCCGCTCTCGTTGTATAAAGATTATATTTGGTTAGGCTTATTTGGCCAGACCGCATGATTTGCATTTCTCGGAAATCTGGGTGAAGAAGTCGTTGCCCTTGTCATCCACGAGAATGAATGCGGGGAAGTTTTCAACTTCAATTTTCCAGATAGCTTCCATCCCGAGTTCGGGGTATTCCAGAAGTTCCACTTTCTTGATGCTGTTTTTGGCGAGAACCGCAGCCGGACCGCCGATAGAGCCGAGGTAGAAGCCGCCATGTTTGTGACATGCGTCTGTTACCTGTTTGCTGCGGTTGCCCTTGGCTATCATTATCATTGAGCCGCCGGCAGCCTGGAACTGGTCAACATAGGGGTCCATGCGGCCTGCTGTTGTGGGACCGAAGGAGCCTGATGCCATGCCTTTGGGTGTCTTGGCAGGGCCTGCATAATAAATGGGGTGATCCTTGAGATACTGTGGCATAGGCTCACCGCGATCCAGACGCTCTTTGATTTTGGCATGTGCTATGTCACGACCCACTATGATAGTGCCGTTAAGTGACAGGCGTGTGGAAACGGGGTATTTGGACAATTCGGCAAGCACTTCGGGCATAGGACGGTTAAGGTCAATTTTCACCACATTGCCTTCAGTGTCATTGCGCATCTCCTCAGGAATGAGTTCGCCGGGGTTGGCATCAAGTTTTTCAATCCAAATGCCGTCGCGATTGATTTTCGCTTTCACATTGCGGTCGGCAGAGCAGCTTACGCCGAGACCCACGGGGCAAGAAGCACCGTGACGGGGCAAACGGATTACGCGGATGTCGTGAGCGAAATATTTGCCGCCGAATTGTGCGCCAAGACCAATTTTATGAGCCTCTTCAAGCAACTGTTTCTCCAGTTCTATATCGCGGAATGCATGGCCAAGTTCGTTGCCTTCGGTGGGAAGATTGTCGTAGTATTTCACCGAAGCTTTCTTGACTGTGGCAAGATTCATTTCGGCAGATGTGCCTCCGATAACAAAAGCTATGTGATAAGGAGGACATGCCGCAGTACCCAAAGTCTTCATTTTCTCCACGAGGAATGGAACAAGGGTTTTGGGATTGATGAGTGCTTTGGTCTCCTGATAGAGATATGTTTTGTTGGCAGAACCGCCGCCCTTGGCCACGAACAGGAAGTTGTATTCGTCACCGTCCACGGCATAGAGGTCAATCTGTGCAGGGAGGTTGCATCCGGTATTGACTTCATCGTACATGTTGAGCGGAGCATTCTGTGAGTAACGCAGGTTGTCTTCAGTGTATGTGAGATAAACACCTTTACTCAAACGCTCCTCATCATTGCCGCCGGTGTACACATTCTGACCCTTTTTACCTATGATAATGGCTGTGCCGGTGTCCTGACAGAACGGAAGCTGACCTTTGGCGGCCACTTCGGCATTACGCAGCATGGTGAGTGCCACAAACTTGTCGTTTTCGCTGGCTTCGGGGTCGTGGAGTATTTTTGCTACCATGGCATTGTGCTCGCGACGAAGCATGAATGCGTTGTCATGAGTGGCCTGGCGTGCCATGACGGTAAGTGCTTCGGGATCAATCACGAGCATATCCTTGCCATTGAATTTCTCTACTTTCACATATTCGGAAGTGAGATGATAATATTCCGTATTGTCTTTTGACATAGGGAACATAGGCTGGTACTTGAACGGTTTTGTTGCCATAATTTTAGAGGGTTATTTGTCGTATGAGAGCAAAATTAGCACAATTTCACTAACTAACCAAATAGTAGCATCCTTTTGAGCTTTTTCGGTCAATGAGTGCCAAAAACTGATTTGGGTTTAGTGGCCTGGAATTCCTTGAGATAACGGGGAGTGCTGTATGCTATGTCAAGAAATTCGCCACGGCTGTAGGCCCGCTCGGCAAGTGCCGTCATGTCTGAAGCCAAAGGCACTACATCGGGCACGAATATGGCATTGGGATGCTGACACACAGGCTGCCACTTTTGTGATCCGTTGCCGAAAAACGCTACCGTATTGTCGGCAAGGAATTGGCCGTAACTGTTTTCGTCCAATATCAATGGCTGCGGTGCAAGGAGTGGTGTAAGCGTTAAATCATAAACTCCCGTAAACACCTCCATGCGGCGCGCGTCAATCATAGGCGCATACAGTACATTTTCAGGAAGTTCCAGTGAGAAATCAAACATCACATGGCTGACCATCAGCTCAAGGGTGTCAACACCGATCAACGGCACATCAAGTGCATATGCAAGCCCTTTGGCTTCGGAAAGGCCTATCCGCAGTCCAGTATAACTCCCGGGACCCATGGACACGGCCACTGCATTGAGCTGCATTTCATGGTCGCGTGCGTGATCCAGGCAATCTTTGATAAAGCCGCTGAGCAACGCTGCATGGTTTTGTCCCTGAAAATCTTCGCGATGGCACAGAATCATACCGTCAGAAGTGAGGGCAGTTGAACATACATTGGTGCTGGTGTCAATATGAAGAATTACTGCCATTGTAAGTGCGCGTTTGAAATTTTTGGCAAAGTTACGCTTTTTAACCATCGTTTTTAGTACTTTTGCAAAAATTAATCCCAAAGCCAATGCTTTTATCCATGACAGGGTTCGGCAAAGCTATTGTAGAGTTGCCCACCAAAAAAATTACAGTAGAAATCAAATCACTCAACAGCAAGCAGCTGGACCTTTCGCTTCGCGTGCCTCCCACGCTTCGCGAGCATGAGATGGAGCTAAGAAACATCATTGCGCGCAATCTTGAGCGAGGCAAAGTGGAAGCCTCGGTATATGTGGAAAACACTGCCGGTGACACTTCGGTACAGTTCAATATTCCACTGATGAAGGCTTACAAGGCACAGTACGAGCTGATGGCCAAGGAGCTTGGCATAGCTGAACCGCAGGACTGGTATTCCTTGATTGTGCGATTCCCTGATGTGCTTAAGAGCGATGTCCCTACCGAAACCGATTCATCCACTGTGGAGGCTGTTACCAATGCCATGCAGCAGGCGGTTGATGCACTCATGGAGTACCGTCGTGCTGAAGGCCACAAGTTGGATGAATTCTTCTCCACGAGAATTGAAAAAATCCGCTCGCTCCTGAGCGAGGTCCCAAAATATGAAAACGAGCGTGTGGCCCGTATTCGCGCCCGTCTTGAAGAGCACCTCACAAAGCTGCCGCAGATAGAATACGACCGCTCACGACTTGAGCAGGAGATGATATTCTATATTGAGAAACTTGATATAAACGAGGAGAAGCAGCGTCTCACACAGCACCTTAATTATTTCCTTGACACAATGAAAGCTCCTCACGGTCAGGGTAAGAAGCTCGGATTTATAAGTCAGGAAATGGGACGCGAAATCAACACGCTCGGCTCTAAAAGCAATCATGCCGAAATGCAGTGTCTGGTTGTGCGTATGAAAGACGAGTTGGAGCAGATCAAAGAGCAGGTGCTCAATGTAATGTAACCGCTATCCAAAATGGAAAAGGAAGGCAAAATAATAATAGTATCCGCTCCCTCCGGTTGCGGTAAATCCACTATAATCAACGCCATAATGAAGCGTGGCAATGTGCCGTTGCAATTTTCGGTGTCTGCCACAAACCGCGCACCGCGCACCGGTGAGATTGACGGCGTGCACTATCACTTCATGACCACTGAAGAGTTTCAGCAGCATATTGCCAACGGCGATTTTGTGGAATATGAAGAGGTTTATCCCGGACGCTTTTACGGAACTTTGCGCAGCGAAGTTGAAGAACGGTGCAAGCGCGGAGAAAATGTGGTGCTTGACATAGATGTGAAAGGCGGCATAAATGTTAAGAAGCTGTTCGGAGACAAAGCGTTGAGCATCTTCATTATGCCTCCAAGTGTGGATGAGCTTCGGCGCAGGCTTGAATCCCGCGCTACTGACAGTGCCGAAGCAATAGCCCAGCGCGTGGGCAAAGCCGAGTATGAACTTGGTTTTGCTCCCAAATATGATGTTGAGGTGGTTAACGATGATTTGGAAGAAGCCGTTGGCAAAACCGAACACATAATAAAGGAATTCACACGCTGATGCCCGGGCGGTTGCAAATAGGCATTCTCGGAGGCAGTTTCAATCCAGTTCACTGCGGACACATGATGCTTGCTTCCTGGCTGGCGCAGTTCACTTCGCTCAATGAGGTATGGATGGTGTTGTCGCCCGAAAATCCGCTTAAGCACCCTGATGCCGTGAGTGCTTCACACCGCCTTGCAATGCTGGAAATAGCTGTCAGTCACGACCTTTTGATAAAGCCATGTGATATCGAGTTGCATCTCCCACGACCTAACTATACTATTGTGACCCTGCGCGAGCTTAAGCGCCTTTGTCCCGAATACGAATTCCGGCTCATAATAGGGAGCGACAATTGGGAGATATTCTCGCAATGGCGCAACCATGAAGAAATCATTGATGAGTTTTCTCCTATAATCTATCCGAGGCCGCAACACGACATTGACCCCTCATCACTTCCCGCAGGCGTGGATGTGGTGAATGCTCCGCAAATGGAAATTTCCAGCACAATGATACGCCGGGCCATTGCCGAAGGCAAAAACATGAACCATTTTCTCCCTTCAGGGGTATATAATTATATTATAAAACATCATTTATACAGATGAATACTTCCCTTACCCCAAATGCACTCGCATTCATAGGACTATGCAATGAATACTGCGCGGCTGTAGAAAATGCCCGCGAAACCACACGTGATGAATTTGTGGCATCTATGCTCAGATTGCTGCCGAGACTGTATATTTCGGCCACAGATCTCGCCGCTTCCGGCACCGCAATGGAGGAATGTTACATTGAGTCTTCCCTTGACGAAGAGTATTATGAGGCAATGCGGCGCAATATTGAAAATCTTATGGGACCCGATGACAGCTATCTGGAAGTGTTTGAGGAGGATATGAAATTTTCCGACACTCCCATAGCCGCAAGCATCTCTGAGAGCCTTGCCGATTTGTTTCAGGTGTGCTATGAATTTGTGGAAACTATACGTGACGCACCCGATTACCTTGTGCAGAATGCGCTTCAGGCCGTGTCGGATGATTTCGGCAGCTATTGGAGCCGGATTCTTTGCAATGTGCTTCGTGCTCTGAATTACGTGCGCTATAACTCCACCGAACAAGAATATTAATCCCCATCCAATCATATAATGACACAATCCGAACCTCTTGTGCAGGATTTGATGAAGTTTCTTGACGCTTCGTCTGTCAACTTTCTTGCCGTACGGGAGATATGCCGCCGTTTGAACGAGGCGGGGTTCAAACACCTCAGCCGTGCCGAACACTGGAATCTGGAACCCGGCGGAAAATACTACGTGACGCAAAACGATTCTGCTGTGATGGCATTCGTGGCCGGTGAATCGCCCGAAGCCGGTTACCACATCATCTCCGCTCATAGCGACTCTCCGGGTTTCCGCATCAAGCCTCATGCTGAAATGAAGTGTGAAAACGGCGTGGTTAAATTAAATACCGAAGTGTATGGAGGACCGATACTCTACACATGGTTTGACCGCCCGTTGTCAATAGCCGGCAGGGTGATAGTAAGGTCGGACAACCCGCTGACTCCGCGCCATGTCATTATGCGCATAGACCGTCCCGTCCTAACAATTCCGCATCTGGCCATTCATTTCAATCGTGCCGTGAACGAAGGCAACCCTCTCAGCAAACAGAAAGACATGCTGCCCGTAATCGCGATTGTCAATAACGAACTTGAAGCAGATAATATGCTCCTGCGCCTGATTAGCGAGGAAACAGGCGTGCCGATGGACCAAATCATTGACTTTGATCTCAGTTTGTACGACACAACTCCCGCATGTCTTTTGGGGCTTAACAACGAGTTTATTACATCAGGACGCATTGATGATCTGAGCATGGTTCATGCTGCTCTAAGTGCTTTGATAGCCACATCCCATACACCCGCCAAGGCTACTCGTGTCATGGCTATTTTTGACAATGAGGAAACCGGCAGCGGCACCAAACAGGGCGCTGCATCACCCTTGCTTAAAGATACCCTCATGCGTATCAATCGTTGCCTTGGAGGTGATGAGGAAAGCTATTTGATAGGTGTGGCAAACTCGTTCATGGTGTCGGCCGACAATGCCCACGCTCTTCACCCAAACTATCCTGAGAAGCAAGATCCCACCAATCATCCCGGACTTGGCAAAGGCCCCGTAATAAAGATAAATGCCAATTGTAAGTATATGAGCGATGCCGACAGTGCGGCGGTGTTTGCCGAGATATGCCGTAAGGCAAACGTGCCTGTGCAGTATTTCGTCAACCACAGCGATGTGGCCGGAGGCTCTACGCTCGGCAATATTCTGACCTCACAAATAGATTTGCGTGGCGTGGATATGGGGGCAGCAATATGGGCCATGCACTCTGTGCGTGAAACAGCCTCAGTTGCCGATCATTCGCTGATTACTGACGCATTCTCACGCTTCTTCAGTCTGTAACTCCACTTTCAGTTGACATAAAAAAATGTCGGATCAGTTCCTGACCCGACATTTTTTATATCCTCAATAAAGGGAATTATTCCTTGCAGTTATGGCATTTGAGGGCTTTCCAGCAAAGAGCTGCGATTGCTGCTCCTACCAGAGGACCAACCACCATAATCCAAAAATCGCCCCATGCAGTAGGATCAAACACGGCAGGACCAAAGCTGCGGGCCGGGTTGACCGAACAGTTGTCAACAGGAATTCCTACAATATTTACCAGGCCGAGAGCAAGACCGATGGCGAGTCCGGCGAATTTGCCGAATCCTTTGTCAGCATCGGTAGCACCCAGAATCACAAGCACAAAGAAGAATGTAAGCAGTATTTCAGCCAGCAATGCCATGCCCGAAGTGGCTCCGGGTTGCAGCACATTGGTGGCGAGATTGCTGCCGCTCTGGGCTGTGGTTCCTCCGAAGTTGAACTCCGGAGCCATGGCTACAAAGAAATATAGGAAAGCGGCACCAACGGTGGCTCCAATAAGCTGGGCTATGATATAACCTGCACACTCTTTTCCGCTCATGCGGCCTGATATATACATGGCAAACGATACGGCGGGATTGACATGGCAACCGGAAATATTGCCTATGCAATAGCACAGGCATATCAGTACCAAACCGAAACAAAGACCTATGCCAAGTCCTCCTATGGACAGACCGGCGAGAACTGCACTGCCGCATGCCAGAAGCACGAGAAACATAGTGCCTACACCTTCTGCAAATAATTTTTTCATAAACACTTGAATTTTGGAAATTTGATTTTCCGCAAATATAACTTTAAAAATCAATTTTGCACTAAAAATTAAATTCTTCAAGAGTCATAGTTGCAAGTTTTTGTATTTCAGGCACAAGACGTTTGAAATGTTCTGATTGCATATGGGCTTCAAGGTCAGCTTTGGTTCGCCATGTTTCGCAAATCATCAGCACATCGTCAGCCGTAAGTGAAGAATACACATCATAAGCCACGCACCCTTTGTCATGCAATGACAGCTCAACAAGTTCGGTGGCCGCTTTGATAAGCGGTTCACGGTTCTCACTCTTTTCAATGAGAAAGAAAACATTCAGTCTAATCATAATAGTAAAATTGATTTTTCGGGATATAATATTATCTATAGGTAATAACTGATTAGGAATGCGAATTGTTGCATCCCTATGCAGCAGTATCGGATGGATCCATTAGCATATATTTCGTCATTTTACCGGTACTGCCAAGGCAATTATTCTCTGTATTATTGTTCTTTGCCCGCCAACAAGCGCCGCAGAAAACTTAGAGCCGTTAACAGATATTGTCGAACCGGCTCTAAATAAAACGGAGGGAAATTTCTGCTAATAGGAATTTCCCTCCGTTTTTTGATTGTATTTGCAAATGCGATGGCAGTGGCTCTAAAGATCAAATCCCACGTTATCAACATAGAGCGTGAGACCCTCGGTGCCAACATAAGGCTCGCCATTGCCGGAACTCATCATAAGTATCACGTGTGTGGGCGTAGCATTTGCGTTATCCCATCCCTCTTCTATCACCGGCACCATCTTCCCCTTGGAGTTGCGTGCATAATATGCATTTGATTTTCCTCGCAGTCCCAGCCATTTGTAGGCGGGATTTGAAGAGCAGTCGCCATAGACTATGGGGAGCTTGAATCCGTTGACCCAATTTGATCCTTTGTTGAATGTGCGGCCACCTGTGCCTACACGTTTTGCGTGTATGTTGCCTTTGGCGTCTTCCCAGCGTCGCTGTAGAAACACAAACACAGCGGCCTCATCGCGCCCCGGCAATGTTTTTTGTGAGCCGAAGCCGGTGGCCTTGGTGCGGGTGTTGACATTGGGCATATCTACTTTATAGTCAAATACCAGACTTTTGGGGCGTTTGGCGTAGGGCATACCCATATCCATTTTTGAATACGGGTTTTTAGTGCTTGATATTGGTTCAATCATCTCTCCGAGAAAGATAGAACCGGTCACCATTACACTCATATTGATGATGCCCAGCACCTTGACATGCTCCATCTGCGTGCATAGTTTGGCGCATTTGTTGGCTCCGGATCGTATGGCGGGATATACGGCATTGGATGTCTTGGTCACACCCGACACTTTGGCGTAAACATTGCTTGTGCCCCATGGCGACAGACCGTTATGGTATGCTTTATTGCCTGAAAGATTGGCTGAAGGCCCTATTTCATAGAGGGTGCGCTTGTCACCGCCTATCACGGCCGATTCTTTTATCGTGCGTGTGATCCATTGGTTGAAATCACCGAATTTTATGTGCTCAATATGCTGAGCCGTAGCGCATTGTGTGGAGAGGGCAAGCGATAGGGCTAAAATAATAGTTGATTTGGTTTTCATATGCTTAAATAATTAAGGCTACAAAGATAGTTAATTTTTATAAAGACGTAGCCTTAAAATATGGTATGGAATGCATTAAAAATTGTAAGTAAGGCTGATATTTGCAGTTATTCCCCCCTTCTGAGGCATTATATTGAATCCTCCCGCCAAATGAGGCTTGTTGGCGCTGCGTCCGTCCCGGTCATAATACTTTTTTTGGTCGCCGCGAAAATATCCCAATACTTCATTTACAGGGTCAAGAAAGAAGGCGGCTACATATCCCAGCACTCTGGATCCAAACAGCCGGTACCCGCGGTCAACTATTCTGCGTTTGAGGATGTAGAATCCTTCGCCAATAATTGAGCCTATTACAGGGGTGATTATCAAATCCTGAACCGAGGGAATTTCGTTAAAAGCTTCAAATCCGTATTCCCAAAACACTGTTGATATGGCAAAACAATAAACAAACGATCCCCAGCAGTTGAATCCGCAACTGCGGGCACTCATGTAGTAGGCAGCTCCGGCATAGGGGTGCAGCACATAGTTGAAAATCAGATTGTCGCCGTCCCATACCGGTCCGTCGCACACATTGCGTACCCACCGTTTCCACATTGACACTTTGGCATCTTCGGTTTTGTTCCATGCTGTTGATTCTTTTGGCAGCGCCTCAAGAACAACCATTGTGGTGATTCCACCGGCCACGAGTACTGAAGTGTTGGCCCACAAGCGGTTCCAGTTCGGGATGCTCAGGGTGCGGGAGTAAGGGTAATCGTACAAGGTGGGTCGGCGCCCTATTGCATCAGGATTGATGAGTGAGTCTGAGGCAATGACTGTTTTCGGCTGGAGTGTGTCAACCCCGGCCGTGATAATTGTTGTAGAAGCAACCGCCTGTGCCTCAGAAGCCTGCCCTTTTGCGGCACATGGTAGCATGGCAAGGATAAATATGATGAAATATGTGATGTTTGAATTCATAATGCGCTAATAAGTAATAGTTGAAACTTTGGTATTTTAACAAGTTAGTAACCAAAAAGGGTTTGCCTAAAGGTCACAATTAATGTGAAATTCGCCTTAAAATGGAATTTAAGGAATGCCGGTATTGGATATTGTATTATTATAATGTTAAAATACAGTAATAATGACTATTTTTGCAGTGTAATTTACACTATGATTCGTCAATACATAGCAGTATTAATGCTCGCTGTGGCTTTTTTCGCCTCCGCGCAGCACGACTCTTCCCGGCTTTCTGAACCGGCCGATTTGGTGCCGGTAGTTTCGGTTACTGATACTGTGCCTCAGAAGCATGGAGTGATACATCGTGTGCTGGAGTATTTCAAGGATTCAAACAAGCCCAAAGAATACAAGAGGTTTGATTTTAGTGTGATAGGCGGCCCCCATTACTCGTCCGACACCAAATTCGGCATCGGCATAGTTGCTGCCGGATTTTATCGTCCCAATATGGCCGATAGCCTTACAATGCCTTCAAATGTGTCATTGTATGGCGATATTTCCTCTGTCGGTTTCTATCTTATCGGCATCAGGGGCAATCATATATTCCGCAATGACAGCCGCAGAATAAATTATAACTTGTATTTTTATTCTTTCCCGCGCAAATTCTGGGGCATAGGGTACGACAACGGGGTAGATATGGATAACGCTTCAAAATTCAATGAACTTTACATCCATGCCAATGTGGATATGATGTGGCGGCTGATGCGCAATTTCTACATCGGTCCCGCCGCTGAGTTCGCGCATGTACGGGCTAATAAGGTGCTTCGTCCCGAATTGTGGCAGGGACAGGATTACTCCACATTCACCACGGGTGTGGGCCTGAAAGTGCAGTATGATACACGCGATAATCTTACGGCAACCCGTCATGGTTGTTTGCTGATGCTTGAACAGAGGTTCTGTCCGCGTTTCATGGGCAATGACTATGCGTTCAGCTACACATCATTTCAGGCCAATTGGTTTAAGAATGTGTGGAAAGGCGGTGTGATAGCTGCAAATTATCACACCCGCATAAGCTACGGTAATGTGCCATGGAGCATGATGTCTTCTTTCGGAGGAAGCAACAACATGCGCGGTTATTATGAGGCCAGATTCCGTGATAAATGCGAAATGGATATCGCCTTGGAGCTGCGGCAGCACGTGTGGCGCCGAAACGGTATTGTAGTATGGGCCGGGGCTGCAACGGTGGCTCCGAAAATCAGCCGGTTCAGATCACGACATATCCTCCCTAACGCTGGCATAGGCTACCGGTGGGAGTTTAAGCATCTTACCAATGTGCGCTTGGACTTTGGCGTTGGTAAGGGTGAAACATCATTTATTTTCTCTATCAATGAAGCATTTTGATATTGCAGGACAAAAGAAATCAATTACCATAGCGGCAGTAGTGCTTGCGGTTTGGTCTCTCATAGCTCTCATAATCCCTAACGTAGAGCTATCTTTTACCGAAGACATGAATATTTGGGGGAGTATTACCAATGTGGCAGTACCATTGGGCGTGTTTATGGTGCTTATGGGCATTTCGCGCAAGGTGGGCAAAGCGGCTGTGCTCATGTTCCCATTTATGTTTTTTGCAGCCTTTCAGATGGTTCTTATTTATCTCTACGGACGATCTGTGATAGCTGTGGATATGTTCCTTAATGTAGTCACCACCAATCCCGGAGAGGTAGGCGAGCTTCTCGGCAATCTCACGCCCATAATAATTGCCGTGTTCGTGTTGTTCTTGCCCCCATTGATAGTCGGGATTGTGGCATGGTGTCGCCGATGGCTGCTGCCGGTTAACTTCGTGCACTCACTTCGCGTGGCCGGGGGCATTGTATTGGCTCTTGGCATTGTCTTTGGTGTGATAGGCAAGTTCGTTGGAGACAATTATGCTATTCACAAGCACCTTTTCCCGATAAATGCCATATATAATATGTGCACTGCCGTCAACCGTACTGTGCTCACATCCAAATATCCGGACACAAGTCGTGACTTTTCATATCACACTGTGGCAGAACGTGGCGACACTGTGCCGCAAACCTATGTGCTCGTGGTAGGGGAAACATCGCGAGCCATGAACTGGCAGCTTACCGGAAGTGAATTCCCCACCAATCCGTCTCTTGTCGGCAGGGATGGCCTTGTGGCTTTTGACAAGGTGCTTTCGCAGTCCAACACTACTCACAAGAGTGTGCCGATGCTTATTTCCTATCTTGATGCATCCAATTTCGGTGATTCTATCTACAGTTCCAAAGGAATCATTACTGCCTTTAAGGAGGCCGGTTTCAGCACATGGTTTCTGAGCAATCAGTTGCGCAACCGTTCTTTTATAGACTTTTTCGGCATGGAGGCCGACACCTGCCTGTTCATTCGTGATTATGAGCATGGCGAAAGCCTGCATTCTGATTTCTCGCTGTTGCCGTATTTCCGCAAAGCCCTTAATTCCGGTGCTCACAAAAAGCTGATAGTGCTCCACACCTACGGGTCACATTTCAACTATGCCGACAGATACCCTGAAAATTTGCGCAGTTTCAAACCCGATTACCCCACTGAGGCCAAAAGCAAATATCGTAACTCTCTGGTCAATGCGTATAACAATTCGGTGCTTGCTACTTCGGCTTTGCTTGATTCCGTGATGACTGCCTTGCATTCTTCAGATGGCATCAGTGCCATGCTGTACACATCCGACCATGGTGAGGATATATTTGACGATGAAAGAGGATTGTTTCTGCATGCGTCTCCATGTCCGAGCTATTATCAGATTCATGTGCCTATGATTGTATGGGTGTCGCCCGGCTTGGATGCCGCATATCCTGAATTCAAACGCAATGCCATGAACAATGCCCACCGCTATGTTGCTTCATCAAGTGCTTACTTCCATACTGCAATGCAGCTTGCGGGGCTGAAATCGCCGTATATGTCTCCCAAAAAATCTATGGTGAGTGCAGAATATGCCGAACCCCGGCCCATATACCTTAACGACCATAACGAAGCCGTGCCCCTTGAGGACTGTGGCCTCATGGAGCACGACTTTGTAAAGCTTGATTCGCTGGGTGTAAAATTGAAGCGGTAATTTACATATTTGCCGGACCCTGACGCGAAGCGGTATATTCTTTGTGATTGATTTCGTATTCCATCACATTTCCCTTGATGTCTATGTCGTCAATCTTTTTGATTGATGCATAGCGCATTTGCAAGGCGTTAGTAATCTGGCTCTTGACTGATTCTGCCACTTGGGGCTTGATTGATGCCACAGTGGCTTGTGCGGCGTTGTCAAGCAGATTTGTTGTAAGCACCACTCCCTCGGGATCTACGCTTACACTGAGGGTGCGCGGGTCAATGCTCACATGTATCTCATCATCATCCACAGCTTGCCACTTGCCAAGTATCTCGGCTTTCGCTGCCGCTGACATACTCAGAGGCTGCATGATGGATGCGGACCCCTGTACTTGTCCGGTAGTGGATATGAGCGACACTATAATCATGTCGCCTCCCTTGCCTGTGCTGTCCACGGCAAAGGTGGTGCTTTCAATTACGGTGGCACTACCCGAAGGGTCATCTATAATTCGTTCCGGAGCGCCGCTCCATGTTCCTTCAATGTTTTCGGCAAGTTTTGCGGCCTCGTTGCATGAACTCATTCCGAGTGTGGCGAGAGCCATGAGGGCATACGTAATCTTTTTCATAATTCTGTTGCTTTGATTCGTTACTTTCCTATATAACGAGGCTGCAGACTCTAAGGTTCGGTAACACAGCCGATATTAGCCCTGCGATGCCCTGCGATAAAGCACTATGGCTATAATGAGATAGAGCATGTTGGGTATCCACATTGCCACTATAGGTGATGTGAGTCCCGATATTGCAAACGTGGATGTCACTGTCATAAACAGGATATAGCTGAAACTCAGCACCAGCCCTATGCCGATATTCACGCCCATTCCCCCTTTCACTTTGCGGCTTGACAGCGACATGCCTATTATGGTGAGAATGAATGCGGCCGCAGTCATTGCAAATCGGCGGTGGTATTCGATTTCAAACGATTTTATGTTTGCCACACCTTTTGCCCGCTGACGGTTGATGTATTCGTTTAGCTGTGGGGTGGACATTTTCTCATGGTCGTTTTTGGCTATGAGAAAATCCTGAGGCTCCATTGGTATTATGGTGTCAAGTTTGTTGCCGCGCTCTATCTCTTCTCGTGTGCCTTTGAATTCGCGTATCATATAGTCGCGCACCTGCCATTTGTGGAGCGTGTCATAGACTATGGTCTGCGCGGTAAGTCGCGACACAAGTTTCTTGTCCTTGAAGTTCTCAAGCGAAAATTTATATCCCGTACGGGTAGTGTTGTCGTAACGCGATATATAGGCAATCTTGCCCTGTCCCACCTGCATCATTATGTTTGAGCCGTAGTCCACGCGCTTGTTTTTCACATAAGTATTGGTGTATTCTATACGTTTTATGTTGGCTGGTGGTATTATATATGCGGCCAGTATGTATGTGGCTATGGCTATAACGGCTGCTGAAATCATATAGGGACGCGTGAAGCGGCGATAGCTCATGCCTGTTGACAGCATTGCTATTATTTCTGAATTGTCAGCGAGCTTGGATGTAAAAAATATTACCGCTATGAATGTGAACAGAGGACTGAACTGGTTGGCAAAATAAGGCAGGAAGTTCAGGAAATAGTCAAAAATTGTGGCTTTGAGCGGAGCACGCAGAAAAGGGTCAAGCTTTTCGTTGATGTCAAACATTACCGTTATGGCAAGTATCAGTATGATGGCAAATACGTACGTGCCAAGAAACTTGCCAATTATATAACGGTCTAATATTTTGATTGGATTGTGCTTCATACTGCTAAAGGCGGCGTGTCATGCGTTCTGTCATAGTGGTTTTCCAGCTCTTGAAATCTCCGGCTATGATATGTTTGCGGGCTTCGCGCACGAGCCACAGATAAAACGCCAGATTGTGGATCGACGCTATCTGCATGGCAAGCAGCTCTTGGGCTATGAAAAGGTGGCGGAGATAAGCCTTGGAATATACTCGGTCCACATAGCTTGCTCCGTTCTCGTCAATAGGGGAGAAGTCATTGGCCCATTTGAGGTTGCGCATGTTCATGGTGCCGTTTGCCGTGAACAGCATCCCGTTGCGCCCGTTGCGCGTGGGCATTACGCAATCCATCATATCCACTCCGCGGTCTATGGCCTCAAGTATGTTGACAGGAGTTCCCACTCCCATCAGATAGCGTGGGCGGGAAGCGGGAAGCTCTTCGTTTACCACCTCAATCATGTCATACATCACTTCGGTCGGCTCTCCTACAGCGAGTCCTCCTATGGCGTTGCCTTCGGCTCCCAGATCGGCCACGAACTTGGCACTGTCGCGGCGCAGGTCGGGATATGTGACTCCTTGCACTATCGGAAAAAATGCCTGACTGTGGCCGTAGCGTGGCTGCGTGGTATTGAAGTGGTTCCATCCGCGCACCAGCCACCGCTTGGTCAGGTCAAGTGATTTGCGCGCATAATCCCTGTCGGCAGTACCGGGGGGACACTCATCAAGAGCCATCATTATGTCGCTTCCTATGGAGCGTTGTATCTCTACCACCTTTTCGGGAGTGAAAAGGTGTTTGGATCCGTCGATATGAGAGCGGAAGTATGCCCCCTCCTCGGTGAGCTTGCGGTTGTCTGACAAGCTGAACACCTGGAATCCTCCGCTGTCGGTGAGAATGGGGCGTTCCCAGCCATTGAACTTGTGCAGTCCGCCGGCTTGCTCTATAATCTCTATCCCCGGACGGAGATAGAGGTGATAGGTGTTGCCTAATATTATTTGGGCTTTTATGTCGTCGCGCAGTTCATGCATGTGCACACCCTTGACACTGCCGAGGGTGCCGACAGGCATGAATATGGGCGTTTCTATTGTACCGTGGTCGGTAGTGATGACTCCGGCACGGGCATTACTGTTGCTGTCGGTGGCTTCAAGCTTGAATTTCATAATGCAAAATTACAAAATTTTTGGCTTGCTCCATCGCATGGCGTCAAATTATACGGGTCACTACGCCGTTATTGAATATAATCACGGTATTGTCCTCATAACGCCATTTGGTTTTGCTGGCAGGTCCCGATACTGAAAAAGGTTTGCCTTTGGCCAATGTCACTTCTGTCATGTTCATCCCCTCTGTCACTTCTCCGGATAGAATCTGTTTCCAGTGGCTCACATCTTCCGTTTTTTCTGCCTCGGCTTTTGCGGCTATTTCCGCCACGAGCCGTGATGCCTCAAGGGCCATGAGGTCAATCAGGGTTGCGTGTCTTTGGTTTGTGGCCGGATTCATTTTCTCTATTTTCAGAGTGCGGGGAAGAATCCCTTTTTCCTTATAGTTTATTGCAATATCGTGTACTGTAAATCGTATCTGGCCTTCTTGACATTCTCCGGTGATATTGTATGTGAATGTGGCTGCATCTTTATAGCTCCCTCGCTGCTGTTTAACGGTATATGTGAATGATGATTGTGCCGGTTCAACGGATGCTATTGTCAGCTCCTCATTGTCGCCATTGGATATAAGGGCGTTGGTGAGTATCTGTGCCGCATCGGGATTCTTCACCGGAAGCTGGGCCGATATTGTGGCTGCACCGTCGGTCATTGTGGGGTAATACATCTTCACGCCTTCCACTTCGCGGTCGGCGGATGTGGAGTGCGACAGCATCCACTGATCCACTGGCGTATGTTCTTTGGTGTCTTTAGCCGATATGTTTGCGGCAAAGAGTATGACGGTGGCAAAAGTAATCAACTGTTTTTTCATAAACATTCAATAAGTGAAAATGAAAAAAATGGCCGCCCCGGATTTCGCATCGGTGCGGCCATTGGGGATTATTATCCTAATAAAAATTTAGAAGATTCGTTTTTGTTTAGAAGGCAAATCCGAGACGAATCAGTACGTTGGATGCTGCCAGAGAGTAGCTCTTGTCGGTTTTGCCATACATTTTCTCAAAGTCGTAGATGCTGCAGAAACCACGCTCGTAAGAGAAGTCAAGGTTCCAACGGCCGTACCATACGCCGATACCGGCCTGGATACCTGCATCAAAACGATTGTAGTAACCTTCGTCATCAGAGTTCTTCAGATCACCGATACCAAAGCTGTCTTTTTCGCTGCGGAATTCGTTATAGTCAGAATCATAGGTGTTGGTGAAAGAATATTCTGACTCTTCTTTATAAGAAGCTGCCATGTCAATGCTTACCCATGCACCGATGTGGGCGTCAAGTTTGATTTTGTCAGTGATGCCGTATTTGTAACCGAACATCAAAGGCATGATTTTGAAACGGTGAGCAAGAAGAGAATTTTTTTCAAGGCTTGTAGCTGTGTAAGTGTAGTTGCCGGTGAGGTTGCCGCTTCTTACATTTTCAAATTTCTGTGAATAACCGCGAGTACCGAAACCGAATTCCATTCCCCAGTAAGCATCGCTGGAACCGATGTTCTTATTGAAACCGAATTCAATGTCGTAACCTGCTTTTGAACCAAGACCTGTGTCGGTTTTGCCATCATCGTCTTTATAGGTGTCTTTGAGGTTGCCGTTGGCTGCAGCATTGTTGATGCTTACGCCGGCACGAATGTACCACATAATGTTGTTTTCGCGCTCGGGAGCCTGGAACATCGTGCTGCGGGCTATCTGAGCATTGGCACCCATTGCTGTGAGAGCAACCATAGTTGCTAAGAATAATTTTTTCATTGTGTTGAAAGATTTGGTTTATAAATGGTTAATTGATAAGTGCTGTTTCATTTTTTCACACCGCTACGGGTTGTGGCTTTTGGTTCGACATTCGCTTCGTGTGCGCTTGTATTGCCTTCGTTACCCGTGTAGATGATGCGGACTGTTTCCAGTTCCTTGGGGTCTTTTAAAGGATGGAAATTGACATATTTCACAGGGTAGCCCGAGAGCGTTACGAGCATTACCTTGGGTTCGGAACTGAGAATTTGCACGTTGTAGATAGGCTCGATGAGTGCATCACCTTCCGATTCGGTAATGGCATTGTAGAGTGCACGTTTCTTACACTCGTCAATAGCATATTGGTCAAGGTTTTCCAATCCACCGGGCACATCAAAACGATAGGGACCGAATTGTTCACGTTCTTCCGTGAGCATTTTCATGTCTGCTATCTGCGGAGTGATGTAAACTCTCACTTTTGGTTCTACATAGCGGGCTTCAGTCTGCTCCATGAGCTTGACTGCTCCCTTCTTTTGTGCTGATGCTGTAAAGGTTCCGGCCAATACAACTAATGCTGTTGCGATAATAAAACGGTTCATCTGTTCGCAAACCCTCATGATACGTGTCGGGCGCAACTTCAAGTGATTCTGCCGACCCCCTGACAGATGAATAAATAATTGGTTTTCAGATTGTAGTAAATGATAACGCGTGGGGTCTGCTTCTTTTTGCTTATCCCATCCTTTTGGTTTCTCGAATTGTTTTCAACCAAATATAAGCAACGCCAGTCTGACTACGTGATGATATGCGGGTTAACAAGGGTGTTCTGCGCCTTGCAACTAAGTACATAGCAAGTATAAACATCACTGACATTGCTGTTGATTTCTTTGGTTGATTTTAAATTCTACGAGAATTTAATGGACAGAAATTAACGCAGAGAAAGTACGTTTCATACATATGTTGGCTTATAGGTCTGCCGGATTGATACCTGACGTGCTATAAACCATGTCCCGACCCTCCCTCCGGGGGCTACCGGACTTTGCAAAGATAGTGAAATAATGTAAAATGAAACAAATTTTTATGGTAAAAAGTGAAGATATGTATTTAATCTGTATTCATCTCTGTATTATGGGTTGATATATAGCACAACAGGCGCATCAATCTGATGCGCCTGTGGCTATAATGATTTATGTGATGTGGTTTTATTCCTTATCGGGGTCGGGGGCCTTGTCAATAAGGTCCATAAACTGGTCAAGATTAGGTGTGATGATGATTTCTGTACGACGGTTGCGCTGGCGTCCTGCATCGGTAGTGTTGTCGGCTATAGGATTGTATTCGCCGCGGCCTCCTGCGGTGAGACGGGAGGGATTAACCCCGAAGCGGTTCTGAAGTACCTGCACCACTGAAGATGCACGCAGAGCCGATAAATCCCAGTTGTTGCGGATGTTCGGACGGCTGATAGGCACATTGTCGGTATTGCCTTCCACGAGCACATCATAAGAGTTGTAATCTTTTATTATCTTGGCTATTTTGCTGAGAATGTCCATGGCGCGTGGACTGATTTCATAGCTGCCGGTTTGGAACAGCATATTGTCGCTCAGTGATATATAGACCACCCCTTTGAGCACCTTTATGTCCACATCGCGAAGGTCATCGCGCGACAGCGAGCGGGTAAGATTGTTGGTAAGCACCATGTTGAGTGAATCGCTCTTGGATTTGGCATTCACAAGTTCCTTGATGTATCTGTTGGATGCGTTGATTTCATCTACAAGTTTGGATATGTTCACATTCCCTTGGGCGTTTTGCTGAAGGCTTTGTGCCAGATTGCCTTGCAGGGCATCATAGCGGGCGCGAAGGTCGGCATTGGTGGCGCGGGCTTCCTGAAGCAGAGCGTCAATTGTCTGGCCGTTGGCACGGCTTTCGTTGAGGGAGTTCTGCGAGGCGGCGTAATCTTTTGACAAAGCGTCATACTGGCTCTGCAGTGCCTGATATTTCTTTTTGCTTACGCACGAGGTGAGCGACAGTGCTACAGCCAGTGTGCATACGGCGAAGATACGTGATGGTTTCATAATCAATAGTTATAGTTAGAATGTATTATAGATGTAACGCAAAATTAGGCAATAATGTTGTGACATTCAAAAATACCACGGATGATTCGATAAACGATTGTAGTTGCGGTTGATTCGGCGCACTGCAAGTACACGCCGGGGCAGATAGAGTGAGTCGGCTTGGTTTATGCTGCTGGTCATCACCATCCCGCTGCAATGGATGTAGCGTCCGGAACCTATATAAATGCCCACATGCGTGATGCGTGTGGTGTCGGGGTCCGGACCGAAAAACAGCAGGTCGCCGGTGGCCCAGTCGGCAGGTGTGTCGCTTGACACCGGTTCGCAAATATTGGCCTGAGATGAGGCGTTCCGTGGCAGCAATGTGCCGGAGTTACGGTAGCATACCTGAGTGAATCCGGAGCAGTCAAGTGCCTTTGGCGTGGTGCCTCCCCAAAGATAGGTGACGCCGTTCATGCTGCGTGCGGTGCGGATTATTCCATCCACATTCATCGGGCGCTCGCTCCACGAAGCGAAATCGTCAACTGAGGCCGTGGGCAGATAGCCTGTGCGCCCATCGGGAAGTTTCACTTCGCAGAATCGGCTTCCCGGTGTGATTGTGCCGCAGAATATGGCTCCCAATGTGGCATCGGTCACAGCTGATTCCAAAGGTGATGACAGGGTGTCGGAGCAAACTGTCTCCCCATAGGGATGAGTTACAATGACGCGCTTCCCTTTGCGCCATGATTCTGATTCATCATCGGTGAGCGTACGATATGCTGAGGTATGCATCCATGCGCGGTAGCCGTCGGGCAAAGTGGCGATGCGCCATTCGCCGGAGCATATCGTGTCAAGAAGCACCGGAGTGCCGAGCGTGGCCTGTGTTTCAAGTTCCGCTCCGTGCCGTGGCTCTGCACGTAGTGAGGCGCAGGCCACATTTACCAGCCCCCACTCCTGATGTGGAGCGGGGGAGGATGTGGGTTGCGATCCAGCACCAGTTATGGCGGCTGCAAGCATAAGTATCGTTGTCAGTACCCTGATCACTTCATTTGATTGATCACCGCCTTGATTTTGTCTGCCAAAGCATCGGCCTCGGCCATGGTGTGAGCTTCGGAGTATATGCGGATGATGGGTTCGGTATTGCTTTTGCGCAGATGTACCCAGCCGTCGGCAAAATCAATCTTGACACCGTCTATGTCTGTCACCTTTTCGTTGGCATACATCTCCTTGATTTTGGCAAGAATGGCATCCACATTGATTTCAGGGGTGAGCTGAATCTTGTTTTTGGCAATAGCGTATGCGGGGTAGCCGGCCTTAAGTTCGCTCACTTTTTTGCCGCTCTTGGCCATGAGGGTCAGGAACAGAGCTACGCCTACCAAAGCATCACGGCCATAGTGGGCGGCAGGGTATATAACACCGCCGTTGCCTTCGCCACCGATAACAGCACCTGTCTGTTTCATAAGGGTGGTGACATTCACCTCCCCTACAGCTGATGCGTTGTAAGTCTGTCCGTGTTTCTCGGTCACATCGCGCAGTGCGCGTGATGAGCTGAGGTTGCTCACCGTGCTTCCGGGAGTGTGCGACAGCACGTAATCGGCCACAGCTACAAGGGTATATTCTTCTACAAACATTTCGCCGTTCTCCATAACTATGGCAAGACGGTCAACATCAGGATCCACCACAAAGCCCACATCGGCCTTGCCTGACCGCATGAGTTCTGCTATTTGGGTGAGATTCTCGGGTATAGGTTCCGGGGTGTGGGAGAAACGGCCTGTGACCTCACAGTTGAGCTCAATGATGTTTTTGACACCAAGAGCTTTGAGCAGCTGGGGAATTGCTGTGCCTCCAACTGAATTCACGGCATCTACAGCCACTGTGAAATTGGCTTTGGCTATGGCATCCTTGTCCACAAGATCAAGGGCAAGTACCTGATTGATGTGGCGATGCAGCCATGTGTTGTTGGTGAGTTCGTGGCCGAGCTCAAGCACGTCGGCAAATGAATATTCGCCGGCTTCGGCTATGCGTAGCACCTCTTTGCCCTGAGCGTCATTGAGGAATTCTCCGTTTTCATTGAGGAGCTTGAGTGCGTTCCATTGCAGCGGGTTGTGGCTTGCGGTGATGATAATGCCTCCACAGGCATCTTCGCCGGTCACTGCCACCTCAGTGGTGGGGGTGGAGGCGAGGCCTATGTTGACCACGTCAAATCCCATGGCTGTGAGCGTGCCTACAACAATGCTGCTCACCATGGCGCCACTGATTCGGGCATCACGGCCAACTACAATAATGTTGCTTGTTTTGGTTGTAGTGGTACGTATGTATTTGGCATATGCGGCTGTGAATTTCACAATGTCAAGGGGTGAAAGCCCCTCGCCGGGCACTCCGCCGATGGTGCCACGGATACCTGAGATGGATTTGATGAGTGTCATGTCGTTATCTTAATATTTAGATTTGTGGCTTATAGTAGGATATATTGTAGAGATAGGGCTGCACATAAGTGATTTCATCGCTCCAGCCATATTGCGATTTCACCACCAGCATCACACGGCTGCCCAGCTGCACTTGTTTGAAACTTAGCGGAAGCTGGAGTGCCGAACCCCATTGTGAGCTTGACGGGGTCGTGTAGTCGCCGTAGCGGAACGAGGTGGTGTTCGATACCGGGTTGTCGGCATTGCCTTCCCATTCCAGATTATTGATATTTGTACCCGGAATGTAGTACATCAGGTTTGTGCGCATAAAGCGGAAAATCACCTTGTCGCCGTCTTCGGGATTGCCCTGTGTGCCGACCGACATCACTTTCATGTATATATTGCCGTCCTCGTCAAGCTGATAATATGGCGCGTTTTCGCCTACTTCCAGTATTGAATCAGCAGGAACCGACCCAATTACTTTCTGTTCAACCAAAAACAGGTTCACGGCTTTGTTTTCGTCATTAAGCATTTCGGCATAGCTTTTTCCGTCCTCGCAGCTCTGCATCATTGCAGCTCCCGCTATGACGCCGAAAGTTATAAGAATGTGTTTGAGGGATATTTTCATTATGTTTTGCTATTATTCGGGTTGTTGGGGTAACAGGTGGTCGTATTGGGGGAGAATGTCCAGAAGCTTTGTTACCGCTTCGCTTAGCGAAGTGTGCATCTCTCCGCCGGCCGCATTATGATGTCCGCCGCCATTGAAATGCGTTTCACATATCTCCTTCACTGAAAATTCGCCACGGCTGCGCATTGACACTTTCACAAATTCCGGCTCGTCTTCGCGCATGTAAATGCTGTACACAATTCCAGGAATGCTCAGCGGCACATTCACAAGCGACTCCGTGTCGCCCTTGGAATAAGAGAATTCGTCAAGCTCTTCGCGGCTGAGAGTGATGAGTGCGCAACGGTGTTGGGGCATTATCTCCATTTTGGCATACTGTGCATATCCCATGATGCGGAGGCGTTCAGCACTGTTGGTGTTCATCACGTGATTGTATATCGCATCCTTGTCCACGCCTTTGGCCACAAGATCGGCTATGATGGTATATAGATGGGGATGATTGGAATTGTAGGAGAAATTGCCGGTATCGGTCATCATGCCGGTGTAGCAGCAGGTAGCTCCGTCAGCATCCAGCCATTCCTTTGTCCAGCCGGCTTCGTGGGCCAGGCTGTACAGCAGCGAGCATGTGCTTGGTTCCTCAGGTCGCGATATGGGTATGTCCACCTTAGCCACTGGATTAAGGTGGTGGTCGATCATGATGGTCAATGCCGGTGTTTGTGCCAGCATCGGGCGCATGCGGTCAACACGCGCAAAGTCATTGAAGTCAAGGCAGAACACCACATCGGCTTTGTTGAGCAACGTGGCGCAACGCACCGGATGGCATGACGCAACCACGATTTTGTCGCTTCCCGGCAATAACATGAGGTTGCGCGGGGGCATGTCAGGAGTAATTATAACTGCCGATTTGCCCATGGCCGTAAGCATATGCCAAAGGCACAGACTGGAACCCAAGGCATCTCCGTCAGGAGTCATGTGGCACACAATCACAAACCGATGGTTATTCTCCACGGCATTTTTTACGGATTGCACTTTGTCAGGGGATATGATACGGTCCAGCATTAGTGGTATGATTATTAATCCGCAAAATTAAGGAAAATTTGACAGCCGTGTTGACAATATATGTTAAAACTATTCACCAAGGTCCTCTTCTGAGAATTCCGGGTCAAAATCATCATCACCCATAAAGTCGTCAAAATCCCATCCGTCGGGATTGAAAATCTGCTCGGTAAAGCGGTTCAGTTCGCGGCCTTCGCGCTTGGTGGGGCGACCCAGGCCCTTGCGTCTGTCCACAAATCCGCTTATCTTCACCATGTCAAGCAGATGCATCTCCGAGGCCGGAGTGATATTTTCCATATATTCGGGCACGAGTTTGGCTCCCAGACGATTTTCCGTCAGGCCAAGTACTTTGAACGAGTACGTGACCGGTGGCTTGCGCACCTTGACAACATCGCCTGTTTTCACCATGCGCGACGGTTTGGCCGGGGTGTCGCCTATGCTCACCCGCCCTTTCTTGCATGCATCTGTAGCTATGGTGCGTGTTTTGAATATGCGCACAGCCCACAGCCATTTGTCTATTCTGACTTCTGATTTAGGCATTATTATTTGTTGTTGAACGTGTTCATGGCTCTGCCTATACCGGCAAGGCAAAACTCTTTGATTGCCTCACAAGCCACTTCTATTCTTGCCGGCAGTTCTGCCTGTTGTTCGGGCGTGAACTGTCCGAGCACATAATCTATCTGGCAGCCGCGTGGAAAATCGTTGCCTATGCCGAACCGCAAGCGCGGATAAGCCTGCGTGCCGAGCATCTGGGCTATGTTCTTTAATCCGTTGTGACCTGCATCGCTCCCTTGCCCTTTGATGCGTATGGTTCCAAAGGGCAAAGCTATGTCATCTACAAGCACAAGGATATGGTCAGGTTCAATGTTCTCTTTGTCGCGCCAGTAACGAACGGCATTGCCGCTCAGGTTCATGTATGTAGATGGCTTGAGAAGCACGAGCTGCTTGTTTTTCAACCGCATATGCGCTACATCGCCATAGCGTTCGGTGACAAAAGAAATATTGGATGCCTTTGCAAAGGCATCCAATATCATAAATCCTATGTTGTGGCGGGTATGGCGATATTCTTCGCCGATATTACCCAATCCCACAATCAGATATTTCATATAGTTCTGATTAGCTTGTCAACTTATTTGGTGGCAGCAGCTGCAGCGGCACCACGAGCGGCACGTGTGAGCTGAACTGCGCAAACCACTGCGTTTTTGGCATTCATCAGTTCAAGGCCTTCGAATGAAAGTTCACCAACCTGAAGTGATTTGCCGAGACCAAGGTTGTCAACATTGATAACCAGACGCTCGGGGATTGCGGTGTACGGAGCTTTAACGCGGAGCTTCTTCATGCTCAGAGTGAGCTTACCACCGGCTTTCACACCTTCGGCGTGGCCTTCAAGTTTCACGGGAACTTCAATTGCTACGGGCTTGTTCTCTTTCACTTCCAGAAGATCAATGTGCAGAATGGAATCTTTAACAGGGTGGAACTGGATGTCTTTGAGCACTGCCATGCGCTTTTCACCGTGTATGTCAAGTTCAATAGCGAAGATGTCGGGAGTGTAGATGAGTTTGCGAACGCTGTCGGCTGTTACAGTGAGGTCGGTGGTTATGAGACCTTTGCCGTTACCGATTTCTACGATTTTTTCACCTTCACGCAGGGTGCCGTTGTAGGGGAGGGTTATGATTTCGCCGCCATTGAGCACTACAGGAATAAGATTCTGACTGCGGAGAATTTTGGCAGCTTTCTTGCCGAGGCTGGTACGAGGCTCAGCACTGAGTTGAAATGTCTTCATTGTTTGTTGAAAGTTAATGTGTTACTAAAAATTAAGCGATTTTGCTCCTTAATTTCCCATCACACGGGATGCTAAAAAGCGACTGCAAAATTACAACTTTTTTTTTAATGACCAAAGAGTATCAACCTAATCTGTAAATTTTCAGCGATATATCCCTTAATTTGTGCCATGCGTGCGCTCCCATTCGGCAATTGCTGATATTATTGCCGAGGAATAAAGCATGGCTTTGCGTTTTGACACTCCCTCAATATTCGCAAATTGGCTATAGTTGCGCGGCCTTTCCGCTGCAATTATACTTAGAGTGCGGTCGGAAAATATGAGGTAAGCCGGAAGGTTGTTGGCCCTGGCCAGTTGCAAACGTACTTTCTTGAGGTGCTCCATAAGTGTGTCGGTGCCGAAACTCTGTTGTTTGGATTGCTTCAGCCTTGCGGGGGCCGACATTCTTGTCATCATTACAGGCACATCTCCTTTGAGCAGGCTCATGCCATAGGGTGTCACTTTGAGTTTTCGCCCTTCGTCATAGGCTATCTCTACTATGCCCATCAGCACCATTTGCATGAGCACATGCTGCCATTGCGCCAAGCTCATGTCTGCTCCGGCTCCGTAGGTACGTATTTTGTTGTAGCCGCGCGCCACAAGGTCTCCACGCTGTGATCCGCGCAGTATGTCGGTGAGCATTGACATGCCAACTTGCTCTTTGGTGCGGATTATTGCGCTGAGAGCTTTTTGCACAGGTACAAGGGCATCATACCTCACCGGAGGCGATGAACATACATCGCAGTTGTTGCAGTCATGTTCCAGCGGCTCAGAGAAATAGCTCAGCAGTACGCGCCTGCGGCACACTGTGCTTTCGGCGTAATCTCTCATCCGTTGCAGTTTGGCAAGGTTGATTTCCGCCTGTCCGCTTTCCGTGGCGAATTTTCGCAGCATGATCATGTCACTCACGGAGTAAAACATCAGAGCTAAGGCCGGCATCCCGTCGCGCCCGGCTCGGCCTATTTCCTGATAATAATGTTCGATGCTCGCAGGCATGTTGTTGTGAACCACCCATCGGATGTTGCTTTTGTCTATCCCCATGCCGAAAGCTACTGTGGCACATATCACCTGAATCTCACCGTTTATGAAGTCCTGTTGAGCCTTGTTGCGTTCTTGGGTCGGAAGTGCCGCATGATAAACTGCACTTTTGTGCCCGCGCTTCTTAAGCTCGGCATGCATCGTTTCGGCTCCTTTGCGTGTCATGCAGTACACTATCCCCGTATCGTTGGGATGAGTGGCTATCAGGCGTGAGATTGTGGATATGCGTTGGGCCTTCCCCGGATCGGGATGCACCTGTAGCTGGATGTTGGGACGGTCAAATGTGCTTACAAACATTTGGTGGTCCTTGCTTAAATTAAGCTGCCGCGCAATGTCCGAACGTGTTATTTTGTCGGCAGTGGCGGTCAGTGCCATAATGGGAATGTCGGGGAAATGCTCTTTGAGGGTTTCAAGCTTGGTGTATTCAGGCCGGAAGTCATGTCCCCATTGTGATATGCAGTGAGCTTCATCAATGGCTATCAGGGATATAGGCATCTCTTGCGACCATTTAGGCAGCTCGGCAAGCAGCCGTTCGGGTGATATGTACAAAAGTTTTATGTGCCCGGCAAACACCTGCTCCATTATGGCTCGGTTGTCGGATTCAGTTTGCATGCTGTTGATGCTGGCTGCCGGAATACCATTGGATATCAGTCCCCGCACTTGGTCCTGCATCAGGGCTATCAGTGGTGACACCACAATGGCGCATCCGTCACTCATTATGGCCGGCAGTTGATAGCATATTGATTTCCCGCCGCCGGTGGGCATTAGCACAAGTGTGTCTTTGCCTTGCATGACACATGTGATGATGTCAAGTTGCAGTGGCCGGAAAGTGCCGTATCCGTAGAACTGCTTCAGCAGTTGTGTGGCGCGATCATGGATTAGTGCTTTAGAAAGCATTCTTCTCCCCGTGGATAGCGTTTATTACGGTGCGTACAATAATTTTAAGGTCCAGCAGGAAGCTCCAATGCTCTATGTACCATACATCATGCTCCACCCTTTGTTCCATCTGCCACAATTGGTCGGTTTGTCCGCGCAGGCCGTTTACCTGTGCCCAACCGGTAATGCCGGGCTTGATAAGGTGGCGCACCATGTATTTGTCAATCAGTCTGCTGTATTCCTCCGTATGCTTGAGCATGTGGGGCCGTGGACCTACTACCGACATGTTGCCCAAAAACACATTTATAAACTGTGGCAGCTCGTCTATATTGGTGCGACGCATAAAATCACCCACTTTGGTTTTGCGGGGATCATGCTCTGTCGCTTGCAGGGAATCGGCCTGGGCATTGACACGCATAGTGCGGAATTTGTAGCATGTAAACTCTTTGCCTTTGTAGCCTGTGCGCTTCTGTTTGAAGAACACCGGACCGGGAGACGATATTTTTATGGCTATCGCTACCGGTATCAGCACGATGGGAAATAAAACCATTGCTACGGTTGAAAAGAGTATGTCAAAGCTGCGTTTGAGCACTCGGTTGCGCATGCGCATCAACGGATTGTGCCTTATTGACATAACCGGCACGGAGCCAAGCGCATACATCTCAAAGTTGCGATTGATGTATCGTGAAATAGGTGGCACATAATAATATTGGGCCACATTGGCATCTGCTACTGCCAATGTGCGCGACAGCGCGTCGGCATTCTCTCCCGGCAGAGTGCAGAATATCTCATTTATCTGATGCTCACGCACAAAGTCATCAAGCAGGCTGATTGGTCCGCGATACATCTCTTGGGGTGTGTCGGGCCGTTTTTCATCATCAAAAAAGCCCATGAATTTATAGCCGAATCCGTTGTCGCTTGATAATTCCTGCATCAGACGTTGGGCGGTGGGATTGGTGCCCACGATTACAGCGCGTGAAAAGTTGCGTCCCTTGCGGCGATACTGTTTGATATACAGGCGCGATACAGTCCACCATAGTGGAAATACGATGAACAGGAGACCGTAGAATTCCGCAAATATCTGCCATGGAATCTGGTCTATCCCCACAAAGTATAGTCCAGAGATGAATATCAGGGCGTGTCCTCCCACGGCCTTAAGTGAGTTCGCCACCACGTTCTCCATCTGGATGGAGCGGGTTTTGTGAGTGTTGCGCAGTGAATAGGCCACAGGCAGATAGGCCATGTTGGCAAGTAACCATACAGTGCGGGCTCTTTCGGCCACAAATTCAGGTTCGAGCCATGCTATGGTAAAGAATACGGCATTGATGATAATGAAATCAATAAAAATCAATATCAGATGAATGTATCTGCCGTATCGGCCTTTTTGGTTTATTACTGTCATAAATTGGTTCTCCGGATGTACACACTATATATTAATGTGAAAAATTTAGACAAGACACACTCCACATGGAGTGTGTCTTGGAGATGTGTCAAAGTTTTGCGTCAATCAGGCTGATCTTGTGCTCAAGCTCTGTCAGATCATCCTTGATGCGCTGTATTTTGCGCTGCAGCTCACGGAGCATAGCCTCTCCGCTTGCTGACTTGGAATTGAAGAATCCAAGGTTGTTTTCATATGTGGCAAGTTCTGATTTGCGTGTTTCATAAGTACGCATCAGTCTGTCACGCTCGCGCATAAGCTTGTTGTTGTCGCCTGCAAGGTCGGATATTGAGCTTTCAAACGATGCCATGCGCGCTTTGGTTTCGTGAATATCGTATTTGTCAAACAGTTCTCCCACTACGGTGCGGTAAGCATCATGCAGCTTATCTTTTTCACGGAACGGTACATGGCCTGTTTCCTGCCATTTTGCTCTCAGAGCATGTATCTGTTTTATTGCTTCATCGCGTTCTGTAGCACAATCCGGCGCATTGAGTGCCTTCAGCTCGGCAATGATTGCCTTTTTTGCTTTCAGGTTGGCCTGCTCTGTTTTGCGCGTGCCGCTCAAAGCCTCTTTCTTGCGGTCAAAGAATGTGTCGCATGCAGTCACAAAGCGTTTCCATACAGCATCGCTCTGCTTTTTCGGTACTGCACCGATAGTTTTCCACTCGGCTTGCAGTGCCACGAGCTGGTCGGTCGTCTTTTTCCAGTCGGTGCTGTCTTTTAACGCTTCTGCCTTTTCGCACAAAGCTGCCTTTTTTGCCAGATTGTCGGCCAAAGAATCCTTCATGCTTTTATAGAAAGCGGATTTGCGTGAGAAAAAGTCGTCACACAGAGCGCGGAAACGGGTAAAGAGTGCGTTATTGAGTTTGCGTGATGCAAAACCGAGTGTTTTCCATTCTGCCTGTGCCTCAAGAATGGTTTTTGTCATTTCATCCCATGCAGCATAAGTGGATGGTGCATTGAAGTCAAGAGCCTCAATACGTTCGCAGATGGCTGTTTTTGCTGCCTCATTCTCTTTTTCGCGGGCTTTGCGCTCTTCAAAGTGAGCCTGATATTTTTTGCTTATTACTGCCGATGCGTCTTTGAATTTGGCCCAGAGATCTTCGCGAAGCTCTTTTGCCACCGGACCTATGTCGCGCCATTTGTCATGGAGGGCCTGAAGACGCTTGAATGCTGTGATTACATCAGGTTCATTGTCCAGCCCCTCTGCCTCGGTAATAAGAAGTTGCTTCTCGGCAAGATTTTTCTTGAAATCATAGTCACGAAGCTCTTTGTTCACTTTCCATTGGTCATAGAAATGCTCCACGGCATCCTGAAATGACTTCCATATTTCGCTTTGCTGTTGGGGAAGCACATCGCCTATCTCCTTGAATTCGGCCTGAAGCTCCTTCACGCGGTTGTAATGGCGGTTGACATTGTCGGTGTCGGCACTCATGGTCATCAGCTCGTCAATAATGGCGCGTTTGCGCTCGTAATTGCGCATGCATTGTGCTTCCTGCTGCATACGGTATTCGGCTTTACGGGCCTTTATGGTGTTGAGGAGGGTTTTGAGTTCTTCCTCAAGTGGGTCAACTATTGTTTCCAACTTCAGCTCTTCGCCTTTGGCCTCAGCTTCGGCTCGCAAGGTTTGCAGCTCATTGTTGTGAAGCTGATAGAATTGCTGTTTCAGTTTCGACACGGTGTCATTGTCTATTTCGGCAACATTCTGTGTGTCGGCAATAGTGCGCAGCAAGGCAAGCAATTCGTCTTTTGTTGCGGGTGCCGGGGTGTCGGTAACGGTTTCGGAAACTTCCACAGCGGTTGTTTCGTCGATGAGGGGGCGGTCTGCGGCAGCGGTTTCAAGCTGTTCAGCAGACTGGTTTTGCAATTCCATAACTTCTATATTATTAGTTAATTCATGAGTATTCGTACCGAAATGATCGGCACTTTATAGGTAAAACGGTGTAAATTTAATAATAAATTTTCAAAACAACTGTTTTTTTAACGCTAAAATGCTGTTTTAACATTCCCGCAATGTTATTTATAAATATAATTGTCAAAAATCGCAGGTTCGGAGCTGTGATTTTGAGGGAATTTGTATTTTTGTGAAATATATGGATTTGCATGATTTTGCCGAACAGATATTTCTGAGCTTGCCTTACGACCCCAATGAGCAGCAGATACAGCTCATCGCGGCTCTTGCGCGGTTCTGTTCCCCCCAAATGCCGAGCGATTCGGTGTTTCTTCTCAACGGTTACGCTGGTACCGGCAAAACTTCGGTCACCGGCGCACTTGTGCAGGCTTTGAGAAATGCGGCTGTTCCTGTGGTGCTTTTGGCTCCTACCGGCAGGGCCGCCAAGGTGTTCGGTAAATTTGCCCGGTTCCCGGCCACAACTATTCACAGGCGTATCTATAGGCAGGCTGCTCCCGGAGGAATACGTTTTTCAGGCGAGGTGGCCGACAACAACATGCAGGGTGCCGTGTTTATTGTTGATGAGGCTTCAATGATTGGCGACGACTCCGGAAACGCCTCACGCACGAGTTTGCTTGAGGATTTGGTCCATTATGTGTATTCAGGTGTGGACTGCCGCATGATATTGCTCGGTGACACGGCCCAGCTCCCTCCGGTGGGATGCGAGAAAAGTCCGGCCATGGATGCCGATGTGCTTCGCGGTTTCGGGCTGCGGGTTACGCGTGCTGTGATGACAAAAGTGGTGCGTCAGAGCGGTCGGTCAGGTATTTTGCGCAATGCTACATGGCTGCGTAAGGCCATGAGGCATGAGCCGCTTCCGCAGCCTCGTCTTGTGGCCGATGACACTACTCCCGATGTGCATATCGTTGACGGCGAGGATCTTTTGGATATGCTCAGCAAGGTATATAATGAGCGCGGTGCCGCCAATGCTCTTATCATCACGCGCAGCAATAAACGGGCCACGCAGTTTAATTTGGGTGTCCGCAGGGAGATACTCGGCTATGAGGAGGAGCTGTGCATTGACGACAGGCTTCTCGTGGCCAAGAACAATTATTTGTGGAGCACCAAAGTCAAGGGAATTGATTTCATAGCCAACGGTGACATAGCCACGGTGAGCCGCATACTGGGCATGGAGGTGAAGTATGGACTGCGTTTTGCCAATGTTGTGCTCGTGTTCCCGGACCGCGATGTGGAGGTGGAGTGCAAGATAATGCTTGATGCGCTCACTTCCGATACTCCGGCTCTTGATCCGCAGCGTTTCAATCAACTTTATACCGATATTCTTAACGACCCGGATTTGTTCACCTCGGCCACTCCGATGAATGTAAGGATGAAATTGCTGCGCACCGATCCTTATTTCAACGCTTTGCAGGTAAAATATGCTTATGCCGTCACCTGCCATAAATCGCAGGGTGGCCAGTGGGATTCAGTTTTTGTGGATATGGGTTACATTCCGCCCGAAGCGCAGGGCATGGATTTTTACCGCTGGCTTTATACGGCCACGACCCGTGCCACACGACAGTTGTACTACATCAATCCTCGCATAATGGTCAACGGCAAGATGCCTGACGAATGGTGAGTCAGTGCAGGGTGTCAAGTATTTCAGGGTGATTCATTATGTTGGCAGGGGCCCGGTGGGCTGCAAGTTCCGATGCCATGAAGTCCATCACCGGTGCCACGTGGCTGAAATAGCGTCTGTAACCCTTACACAGATAGTTATGGCGTTGGCCGTCGGAGGTGCGGATAAAACGGTTCTTGGGGCACTCTCCGTGACAAGCCTTTTTGTAGGGGCAGCTCTTGCATTCCGTCGGCAGATTAAGCTGCTTGCGTTCTCCGAACCGCCGTTGGTCATCGCTGTTCATCAGTTCTATGATGGTGTGCTCATGGATGTTGCCGAGTTTGAACTCCGGAAAAGCGAAATGATCACATGAATACAGGTCGCCGTTGTGCTCTATCATTGCTGCATGTCCGCACGATGGCGCCAGCGAGCAGACTCCGGGCGTTACGCCTACCCATCCGGCGAGGGTGGCATCAAAAAGTTGCACAAAAATCTCCCCCACATCCTCACGCACCCAGCGGTCAAACACTCTTGTCGCAAATTCACCCCACTCTTCGGGTGTTATGGATTCCGGAGTGAGTTGCCCTGCCACATCGTCAGGTGTACAGAGTTCCCCATTCTTGCTGTCAGCTCTGCGCTCCACCACGGGAGTGAACTGCAGGTATCGGCACCCTATCTGCTTGAAGAAATCATAAAAACGCTCCGGCTCTTTTACATTGATGCTGTTCACTACTGCCATGGCGTTCCATTCCACCCCATATTGTTGTAGCAGCCGTATGGAGCGCATCACTGTTTGGTGGGTGGGTTTGCCCAATGCCGTGCGCCGGTACGCGTCGTGAGCTTCAGCCGGTCCGTCTATGGAAATGCCCACAAGCCAGTTATTGCGTTTCAGAAACTCGCACCACCGGGCGTTGAGCAGTGTGCCGTTGGTTTGGATGCAGTTGATTATTGTCCGGTTTTCACCGTACTTGCGTTGCAGCTCCATGGCACGTTCATAAAACTTTATAGGGCGCATCATTGCTTCTCCACCGTGCCAAGTGAACACAATTTCCGGCATTGTCTGAGCTGCTATATATTGTTTTACAAATTCCTCAAGTGTGGCATCGCTCATGAGCTGATTTTCGGAATTGCTGCATGCAAGGGTCTTCTCTTTTTCCAGATAATAGCAATATGAGCAAGCCAGATTGCATGCCGATCCAACAGGTTTCGGCATAACGTACAGCACACTCGCAAAAGGATTCAGGGCTTCTTGTTGCATGATGCAAATATAGTGATTATGGCAGAGGTATGACCGCCCCGAAACATTATTTTGAAAATTTGATGTTGCGTAATATTAAAAAATGCGTACCTTTGTGGCGTTTTTTACCAAAAATAAGACATAATGAAGAATTTTCTATTCGCCATTACGGCCTTGGTGGCTACGATGAGCGCTTATGCCGAGGGGTATCAGATCAACACTCTCAGTGCACGTCAGGAAGGTATGGGACATACCGGTGTAGCATTGAAGCTCGGTGCCGAGAGCATGATTTTTAATCCCGCAGGCCTTTCGTTTTCTGACAAAACACTTGACTTAACCGGAACACTCACTGCTATCAAACCGCTGTCGTCGGCTACTATCAATGGCGTGCGTTATGACAGCCATAATAAAGTCAGCACTCCCATAGCATTCAATGCTGCATTTCGTGTGCGCGACTATCTGCAGCTTGGCATATCGTTTTACACTCCCTATGGCAGTTCCATCAACTGGGGTATGAACTGGCCCGGATCGGTACTTAACCAAAAGGTAAACCTTGCCACTTACACAGTGCAGCCCACGGTGTCATGGCGTATTACTCCGCGATTGTCCGTAGGTGCCGGTTTGATGATTACATGGGGCACAGTGGACCTCAACAAGGGATTGGTGAGTGCCTATGATATTGATAAGGTGCTCCCTGTCGTGGGCATGCTCACAGGTCAGACTTACCCATTGTTCAACGGGGTCACTCCTGCTTCGGTTAATCTTAAAGGTACCGCTGACATGGCTTTTGGCTTCAATGTGGGTGCCATGTTTGATGTGTCCGACAAAGTGACCGTAGGCGCATCCTTCCGTTCCAAAATGCTCATGAAGGTTAAGGGCGGTGAGGCCCACGTGTCGTTTGCCAACGAGGTAGCCAAGAAATTGCTTGAGGACAAGGTCGGCCTCATTGATCAGGCCAACTTCAGCGCTTCCATGCCGCTGCCATACGTACTGGTGTTCGGTGCGTCTTACCATCCTACTGACCGTTGGACGTTTGCTGCCGATATACAGCTGACGGGATGGAAAACCTACCGCCGCCTTGACATTGAGTTCCCCGGAGTGGCAAATGGCTCATTTGATCAGCATATCGACAAGAAATATCGCAATGCTTGGTGTTTCCATATGGGTGCTGAATGGGCCGCTACTCAGAAACTTGATGTACGTGCCGGTTTGATGATTGACCAGACTCCTGTAAACGACAATCATTACAATCCCGAAACTCCGGGAATGACCAAGATTGAACCCACCGTGGGATTGTCGTTCCGTCCCATCAGGCAGCTCAGTGTGGATTTCTCGTTTATGTATGTGGCCGGCCTCGGCAAGAATAACGTACAGGGCAGTTACGAGAATTTCATTGCCAAAGCATTTCCCGCTTTGGGCCTTGAACAAAACCCTGTAGTCAAGGGCGATTATCGCGTGCATGCGTTTGCTCCGTCCATAGGGTTGCGTTATTGTTTCTGAACACGAGTTTATAAAATAGATTGGTTGGTCGCCGGGCTTTGTGATAAAGCTTGGCGACTTTTTTAGCTCCTTCTAAAAATCTTAAAAAAGTTAATTAATAGGTGTTGCTCTAACTTTTGTTCTTTTCCGACGGTTTTAAGTGATATAAGAAACAAAACTAACTTTACTATGGATAGAATAATTAAACTTTCAGATTTGAAACAAGTTGTGGCACAAGCCTACGACAAGTTTAAGGATGAGCAATGCGGCGATGTTGATGCCCGCTTCTTTGATGCCAATACTGATGATTTCGCCATTACGGTAACTCTGACAGATGGCACAGTGGTAGAAGCCGGCAACACTAAGGCCACATTCCCTATGGGTGACATTGCCAAAGTTCCCGTATTGACCACTCTGTTTTCGCAGATGGAGTCCCCTCGTGATGTCATGGACAAGCTCTCCGGCGGATGCATGTGTGGCAAAGGCTCTTGTCCCACAACTCCCAAGCCCCATCATTTGCCCGTAAGCCGTAAGGGTGTGCGTGCTGTAAGCGCCATTCAGCCCACGGGTGACAGCGATGGCAAATTTGATATAATTTCTTCCATGTTGGTAGGCATGGCCGGTTCAAGTCCGGTACTTGATGACAAGCTTTATCAGAAACTCTCTGAGGCCAATCGTGAAGCTGATGTGGAAAACCGTATCGCCGAGGCCGAATATGTGCTTTACGATGAAGCTCCTATCGCCATTGACCTTTATACAAGGCTCACGGCTATGCGTGCCACAACCGGCCAGCTCGCCGCTATGGGTGCCACCATCGCTGCCGATGGTAAAAATCCTGTAAACGGAAGTGAAGTGTTTGATGGCTCTATTTCGCAGCGCATTGTTTCTGCTATGGCCGTTAAAGGCATGCGCAAAAGGTCGCTGCCGTGGCTTGTGATGAGTGGCGTGCCTGCTCAGAGCGGATTCGGTGGCGGTATTGTCGGTGTTGTGCCGGGTGTTATGGGCATTGCGGCATATTCGCCCAAGATTGGTGCCAAAGGTGTGTCGCCTAAAGCGGCCCACGCCATAGCTTTTATTGCCAATCAGCTCGGCATCAATGCTCTTGCAAGCGCTAAAATAAAGATTGAAAAGAACTGAGAATACCTTTGATTCGTTGAGCGGACCGACCTTGTATTTGGGGCCGGCCCGCTTTTTGTTGAAAAAATGCTACCTTTGCACTGTTTTTTAATAACATAGTGTCAGGTGATGGATAATTCTCTCATAGATTCCAGAATCGGATGGCGTGCCGGATTAGTGGCATTGTCACCGGTGGCCTTGTTCCTCTGCTTGTATTTGGTAGTGTCTGTAGTAATAGGGGATTTTTACAAGATGCCTATAGCCGTGGCTCTGGGCATCGCCTCTATATGGAGCGTGGCCATATATCGCGGGCAGCCGTTGGTGAAGCGTATTGACACCTATTCCGGTGCGGCGGCCAACACGGATATTCTGTATATGATATGGGTGTTCGTGCTCGCGGGAGCATTCGCCATGCTTGCCAAAGGAATAGGTTCGGTTGATGCCACGGTAAATGCCGTGGTAGGGGTGTTCCCTTCGCGTTTTCTCGTGCCCGGAATCTTTTTGGCCTCATGCCTTATATCCATGTCTATCGGCACGAGCGTTGGCACTGTCGTAGCTCTTACGCCGCTTGCCGTGGAGATGGCTCAATACACCCATGGCGGTGTGGCGTGTTTTGTGGCTGCGGTGCTGTCCGGAGCATTTTTCGGTGATAATCTGTCGTTTATATCCGATACTACTATTGCCGCCACCCGCACGCAAGGGTGTGGTATGAGAGCGAAATTCCGTGCCAATATTCTCATAGTGCTACCCGCCGCTCTCATCACATTGCTGATATATATTTTCGGCGGAAATGGTTTATATACGCATCCGGTCACGGAAACATCTGTGCAGTGGGTCCTTATGCTGCCTTACCTGCTCATCATCGTGCTTGCTCTGATGGGTATTAATGTTACTATCGTACTCACCACCGGCATAGTGGTCACATATATCATAGGGCTTTTCTATGGCATGGCTCCCATGGATGGTGTCAAATTGCTCGGTGACGGTATTGACTCTATGGGCAACCTTATAATAATTACCCTTATGGCTGCCGGTATGTTGGGCATAGTGAAAGCTCTTGGAGGCATAGATTTTGTGCTCCGGTGTCTCACGCGCCATGTTCATGGCAGTCGTGGCGCTCAGGCTTGTATCGCCGTTCTCACGGCTATTGTCAATCTGTGTACAGCCAACAATACTGTGGCAATTATAACCGTAGGCCCCATAAGCCGTGAAATTTGTCATCGTTACGGAGTGACGCCGCGCAAGGCGGCCTCGTTGCTTGACACTGCTTCATGCATTATCCAGTGTCTGATTCCCTACGGCGCACAGACCCTCCTTGCTACGGCATTGGCCGGAATCAACCCGGCGGCTCCGTGGCCGTATCTGTTTTACCCTTGGGTGCTTGCTCTGATGGTAGGCATATCAATAGTGGTGCGCCGAAAATAATTGTATGTTTGCTCGTTACAATTATTTCCTGTAATTTTGCAATAAATATAATAGAATACAACATATCCCTATGGACTTTATAGAAGAACTTACTTGGCGTGGCATGATTCACCAGATGATGCCCGGCACAGACGAACAGCTCAAAAAAGAGATGACTACGGCATACCTTGGTATTGACCCTACTGCCGACAGTCTTCATATCGGTCACCTTGTTGGAGTCATGATGCTGAAGCATTTTCAGCGTGCTGGCCACAAGCCTATTGCTCTGGTGGGTGGTGCTACCGGCATGATTGGCGACCCTTCAATGAAAAGTCAGGAGCGTAAGCTCCTTGATGAGGAGACTCTGCGCCACAATCAGGGAGCAATCAAAAAACAGCTCTCCAAGTTCCTTGATTTTGACAGCGATGCTCCCAACGCTGCCGAGATGGTCAACAACTACGACTGGATGAAGTCTTTCTCTTTCCTTGATTTTATTCGCGATGTCGGCAAGCATATCACTGTCAATTATATGATGGCTAAGGATTCTGTGAAAAAGCGTCTTTCCGGCGAAAGCCAGCAGGGCATGTCATTCACCGAATTTTCCTATCAGCTCGTGCAGGGCTACGACTTCCTCAATCTTTACCGCGAAAAGAACTGCCGTTTGCAGCTTGGCGGTTCCGATCAGTGGGGCAATATCACTACCGGAACAGAGCTTATCCGACGCACTCTCGGCGGCGAGGCATATGCTCTCACGTGTCCTCTGATAACCAAGGCCGACGGTGGCAAGTTCGGCAAAACCGAAAGCGGCAATGTGTGGCTTGATCCCGCCCGCACATCACCCTACACATTCTATCAGTTCTGGCTCAATGTAAGTGATGCCGATGCCGAAAAATACATCAAGATTTTCACCACCCTCACACGTGAGGAGATAGAAGACCTTGTCGCACAGCAGGCTGCTGATCCCGGTCAGCGTCCTTTGCAGAAGCGTCTTGCCAAGGAACTCACTACTATGGTTCACTCTGAGGCTGACTATCTTACCGCTGTTGAGGCATCTCAGATACTTTTCTCTAACAAAGCCGGCGACACTTTGCGTCGCATTGATGAGCCTACACTGCTTGCGGTGATGGAAGGCGTGCCAAGATTTGAAATTTCGCGTCAGCAGATTGCCGATGGCATCAAGCTTGCCGATCTCCTTACCGAAGCCGCACCTGTATTCAGTTCCAAAGGTGAAATGCGTAAAATGGTGCAGGGCGGTGGAGTATCCATCAATAAGGAAAAAGTCACTGACCCGTATGCCGAAACCTCAATTGACATGCTTTTGAATGACAAATACATACTTGCGCAGAAAGGAAAGAAAAATTATTTCCTGCTTATTGCCAAGTAATTTAAGTACGAAAAAAATATCGCAAAGGGCATTTTTCCATAGAAAAATGCCCTTTCAATTTGCGCGAAATAAAAACTATGCTTAACTTTGCACCGCTGTAGGGCTGAAAGCCTTCGGCAAAAGGATTGTCTTATGGTGTAATGGTAGCACTGCAGTTTTTGGTTCTGCCTGTCTAGGTTCGAATCCTGGTAAGACAACACTAACAGGTCGCGGTATCCGCGGCCTGTTTTTTATGACGCGCATGTCATTCATCTGTGAGGAAAGTGGGAGTTCGAGTGGGAAAAATAGTAAAGTTAGAACGATTACGCCTCCAAGCCTGCTCCCTCAGCTTTTACAATTGCTAAGCTGAAGCGAACCACGTTTATTGTCAATTGTTGCTGTCCTTGAGTTTTATCGGACAGCAATATTTTTAAATTTCACAACTAACGAACTTAAATTCACTCCGTGATGAGCAGAACGGTGCCTGAAATGAATATGGTGGAGGGAATTTCGTGGTCAAACGCACGCATGGTTACCTTACCGGTCTCGGGGTCAAGTTCGGCTATATGCATGTGGTAGGTGCGCCCTTGCCACACTATATTGTGTGCGAGAATGCGCTGTATCACAATTGCGATTTCTTTTTGAAACTCTTTACGCGGCTGCGGGCTTCGCGCTGGTGTGCCCCCCATCGTGTGCGGGTAAGCGAAATAGAGTCAATAAACGCCGTTTCTCCCGCCTTCGGTTCATAATATATGTAACCGGCCACATTAAACGGCATGCGTGCCGAATCAAGCACTATCTTGAGCGAATTCCATCCCTCGCCACCCATGCGCGTGGACACATATTCTCTCGTGCCATCGTGATATTCGGCGGTGATGACCGCTTCGGCCATACCCTTGCCGCCCAAAAGTTTTGATCGCAATTCATATGCGTCGCCTTTTTCCCAGTTGCGGTCCGACGGCAGCGAAAAATAAATATAGTTTGAGGGCATGTTCATCCCCAAACGTCTGTAGCGAATATCGCTCCACACATCCACCGAGTCGCCTTCAAACGAAAATGTCTGTCCTGAAAGATCGGAAGTTGAGGATCCCGCCTGTTCCTGTGCGGCAACTATTTTGTTGTTAAGGATTTCTGTCACGCGGTCATACACTTCTATGTATTGATCCATATTGCGGCCATACCACATGAGCGATGAATCCACCTGCTCAGCTGTAACACCGTGTTTGGCATAGATTGACTGGCGCAGTACACTTCTGGCCGAATCGGTGCCATAGTGGCGAAAATTGTTTTCCACCACGCTTTCGCCTATATGTATGTCAGCGAGCAGTTGCGCCATGTCCTCGCGGTTGAGCACTCCTTTGGGGCGTTGCGAGCATCCGGTCAGGCATAACAATATGGCTGCGCCTAATATGCCAAGGAGCTTATTCATCTGTATCGGACGGTGTTTCGCTATCGGCTTCCGGCGCTTTTAACGTAGGCTCGGCAAGGAAGCGCGTATAAAACAGCAGCACGAGGATTATTCCCACCGATATTGCGGCATCGGCAAGGTTGAATACCGGCTGAAAAAACAGAAAATGCTCGCCTCCGACCCATGGCATCCATTGCGGCCATGTGAAGCTGAACAGCGGGAAATATAGCATATCCACCACGCGCCCGTGAAACAGAGTGGCATACCCCCCTTCGGGCGGGAACAGAGTGGCTACCTGCGGCGGAATGGGATTGTTGAAAATCAGCCCGTAAAGCATGCAGTCGATGATGTTGCCTATGGCTCCTGCAGTGATAAGGGCCACGCACACCACGTATCCGGTTTTAACCGTCGTGTTCGTGCGCAGTTTCCACAGATACCATATAAGCCCTATGGCGAGGAATATGCGGAACACCGACAGAAACAGTTTGCTGCCGAGCTCCATGCCAAAAGCCATTCCGTTGTTCTCTATAAAGTATAGCCTGAACCACGAAGTGATTACGTATTCCTCACCTAAATAGAAATGGGTTTTAATCCATATCTTAAGTGCCTGATCAAGTATTATGACAAGGAGTATAACTCCAAGAGCCAACAATCCTTTATGCTGCTTCATGACGATTGGTTAGGTGTGTGGGCACCGCAGGCTTAGTTGCCGCGTTGCTGGTTTTTTGCATCCACACTCATTGTAGCGTGGGGCACTGCGCGCAGGCGTTCCTTGGGAATGAGTTTCCCCGTCACGCGACATATGCCATAAGTCTTGTTCTCAATGCGCACCAACGCTGCCTGAAGATGCTGAATGAATTTGAGCTGGCGTTCGGCCAAACGGCCTGCCTCCTCTTTGCCAAGTGTGTTGGCACCTTCTTCCAGAATTTTGAAAGTAGGTGATGTGTCGGCTGTGTCATTGCCCTCGGAATTGGTCACGTTGGCTTTGAGCATGTCGTAATCCTGTTGGGCTTTTGCCAGTTTTGCAAGTATTATCTCCTTGAACTCTTGCAGTTCCTCATCGGAATATCTTGTTTTTTCATTCATGGTCGTGATGCTTTGATGGTGATAAAATTAGTGTTGTGTTTTACTTTACTAACACTATTTTTACCGGTAGGTTCAGCGAGTCAAGTTCCAGAACTTCCACATCGGCGTCATCGGCTGCCACCTCACCGATCATAAGGTCATTGGCAAGCACCTGACGGGCTATATAACTGCCATATGCCTCAAGTGCGGCGCGAGTGTCGGCATCATCGGCCTCGGGTGCAAAAGTGAGAACGATTTTGTCGGTTATCTCATAATTGCGGTCTTTGCGTATGTTCTGGATGCGGTTCACAATGTCGCGTGCAAGGCCCTCCATTCTCAGTTCGGGAGTGACGGTTATGTCAAGAGCCACAGTCACATTGCCTTCGCTTGCCACAAGCCATCCGGGAATATCTTCCGACATCACTTCCACATCGCAAAGCTCTATGGTGGCCGGGGTGTCACCGAGTTGCAGTGTTATGCTTCCTTCGCGCTCCAGTGTGGCTATGTCATGCTGGCTCATTGACTGAACGGCGGCTGCCACCTGTTTCATGGCTTTGCCGAATTTCGGGCCAAGTTTCTTGAAGTCAGGTTTCACGCGTTTCACAAGCATGGTGTCATCACCGCTCACAAGTTGCAGCTCCTTCACATTCACTTCGCCCAATACCAGGTCTTTCATCGCCATTATGGATTCGGCTTGCGCTGAATCAATGGCCGGTATCATAATGCGCTGCAGCGGCTGACGCACTTTCAGGTTGGCTTTGCGGCGCAGCGACAGCACGAGCGATGTGATGGTCTGGGCAAGACGCATCCGTTCTTCAAGTTTTTTGTCTATCACTGAGCTGTTAGCTTCGGGGAACATGGCCAGATGCACTGACTGATCTTCGTTGCCGGTCAGATCGCGATAAAGACGGTCGGCGTAGAACGGTGAAATGGGGGCTATCAGGCGCGCCACTGTAACCAGGCAGGTATATAGTGTCTGATAGGCGGCAAGCTTGTCGGCGTTCATCTCTCCGCCCCAGAAACGCTTGCGGTTGAGGCGCACATACCAGTTGGACAGGTCATCATTGACAAAATCGTTGATGGCGCGGGCTGCGCGTGTAGGCTCATAGTCCGACAATGCTTCGTCAACAGTGGCTACGAGTGTGTTGAGCAGTGATATTATCCACCGGTCTATTTCCGGACGCTCTGCAACGGGAATTTCCGGCATGTCGGGTGTGAAATTATCCACGTTGGCATAGAGCGCAAAGAATGAGTATGTGTTGTGGAGGGTGGCAAACAGCTTGCGCGCTGCTTCCTGCACTCCGGCCGGATCAAATTTCAGATTGTCCCATGGTGCGGAGTTGGCTATCATATACCAGCGCAGTGGGTCTGAACCGTATTTCTCTATTGCTTCAAACGGATTTACGGCATTGCCAAGGCGTTTTGACATCTTGTCGCCGTTCTTGTCCAGTACGAGACCATTGGAAATCACGGTCTTATAAGCACGTGAGTCAAATACCATTCCGGCTATGGCATGAAGGGTGTAGAACCATCCGCGTGTCTGGTCAACGCCCTCGGCTATGAAGTTGGCGGGGAACAGTTCGCCTGAATCTATCCCTTCCTTGTTCTCAAACGGATAGTGCTGCTGAGCATAAGGCATTGAGCCGGAATCAAACCACACATCCACAAGGTCGGTTTCGCGGCGCATCGGCTTGCCCGACGGAGACAAGAGCACTATGTCATCTATATACGGGCGGTGCAGGTCTATCTTTTCATAATTCTCCTTGGAGTAATCTCCGGGCACAAATCCGCGTTCTTTGTACGGATTTGACTGCATAACGCCCGCTTCCACCGCACGCTCTATCTCGTTGTACAGTGTTTCCACGGAGTCTATGCAAATCTCTTCCGATGCATCCTCGGTGCGCCAGATGGGGAGGGGAGTACCCCAGTAACGGGAACGCGAAAGATTCCAGTCCTGAAGGTTTTCAAGCCATTTGCCAAAACGGCCCGAGCCGGTGCTTTGGGGTTTCCATTTGATGGTGTTGTTAAGCTCCATCAGGCGTTCGCGCACGGCGGTGGTGCGTATAAACCAGCTGTCAAGCGGATAGTAAAGCACCGGTTTGTCTGTACGCCAGCAATGAGGATAGCTGTGGGTATGTTTCTCGATTTTGAATACCTTGTTATTCTGTTTGAGCCACATGCATATTTCCACATCCAAAGTCTCGTCGCCCGGCTGTTTTGTGGAGTCATAAGCATTTTTCACATATTTGCCCTGCCACGGAGTGTATGCTTCCACATCCACCATCTTGGCCACAAATTCAGGGTCAAGCTCGTCAAGCAGATAGAATCGGCCTTTCATGTCCACCATCGGGCGGATATTTCCGTCACGGTCTATCATGTGCAGCGGCGGTATGTTGTTCTGCTTTGACACGCGCAGGTCGTCGGCACCGAATGTGCCGGCAATATGTACTATGCCTGTACCGTCGTCGGTTGTCACATAATCGCCGGGAATCACGCGGAAAGCTCCTTCTCCGGGATTGACCCACGGAATAAGTTGCTCGTAATGCATGCCAGTGAGTTCTGAACCTTTATAGCGGCCCACAATTTCAAACGGTATCAGCTTGTCACCTTTTTTGTACTCTTCCAGTGGCAGTTCAGCAGCCTTTGACGAGAAGAATGAACCCATGAGAGCATTGGCGAGCACCACTGTAATCTTTTCACCGGAATAAGGATTGTAGGTGCGCACCACGTTATAATCTATCCCGGGGCCTACTGCCAAGGCCGTATTGCTCGGAAGTGTCCAGGGTGTGGTGGTCCATGCAAGGAAATATGGGTTGCCCCATCCGGTCATATCCGGTTTGGGATCCGTGATCAGGAATTGTGCCACACAGGTGGTGTCCTTCACATCACGGTAGCATCCGGGCTGATTCAGCTCATGGGAGCTTAGACCCGTGCCTGCTGCCGGTGAATAAGGCTGGATAGTGTACCCTTTGTATAGGAATTTTTTGTCATACAGCTGTTTGAGCAACCACCATACCGATTCGATATATCTGTTGTCGTAGGTGATGTAAGGATTTTCCATATCCACCCAATAGCCCATTGAGTTGGTCAGAGTCTCCCACTCCTTGGTGTATTTCATCACCTCGTGGCGGCATGCGGCGTTGTAATCGTCCACAGATATCTTTTTGCCGATGTCTTCTTTGGTTATGCCGAGGCTCTTTTCCACGCCCAGCTCCACAGGCAGTCCGTGAGTGTCCCATCCGGCCTTGCGCTTCACATGAAATCCCTTCATGGTTTTGTAACGGCAGAATATATCTTTGATGGTACGGGCCATGACATGGTGTATGCCGGGCATGCCGTTGGCGCTTGGGGGGCCCTCATAGAACACAAACGAGGGGCATCCCTCACGTTCTTTCATACTCTGCTCGAATAGAGCCTTTGCATTCCATTCAGCAAGCATCTGCTTGTTGATGTCGGAGAGGTTGAATTTATCGTAGATAGGAAAATTCTTTTTCATCGCTGTGATTTGGCAAATTTTCTGCAAAAGTACATAAAAGACAGCATATTTGCACACCCTCAGTACAAAAAATTGCAAATCCTCAGCCTACGCCCCGACTGTGTGCAACGCCACTGATTTTTATGGCCTTTTAGGGCAGGGGGTTATTGCTGCGAAGGCTCCGCAGGCAGTAACGCCGGCAGCAAATTGATGCGCATGGCAGAGGTGATGAGCCGTGTCTCGCCTTTTCGTCCGTTTGTATAGGTGATTTCGGCGGTTATCTCTTGCTCCTCGTTGTCTTTTGCCATTGGAAACATTGATCTTGCTATGATTACTTCGCCATTGTTGGTGTAAGGCAGTCTGACCACACGTTTGCCGGTAGCTGTGGGCACCGACATCTCAAAATAGTTGTTGTCATCAAGCCGCCATCCCGAGGCAATCGTTATGGTGTCCAGCAGTTCCTGTGGTTTGCCGTTCACTCCTTCAAATGCCTGTTTGTGGTCGGCCAGAGATGTGCAGTTGGCTCGTGACGACAGTTTGCCCAATCCGGCCACTAACGTGCGCATGCGGGCCGGTTTGGTATTGCCGGCGGCACGCAGGTTTATAGGCTCGTTGTGTGAGCTCATGACCCGCATGGCCTGTGATCCCGATGCCCAATATATCACCGAACCGTCGGTGAATTTGTCTCCCACACCCAGATCCTTGTCATTTATGCGTATTGTCGGAGTGTTGAGCTTCTTTATTATATATGTTTCAGCATGAAGTGGCTGGAGCATCGCTAAGCTTGTTGCGGCTGCGGCTACGAACATTAGTTTTGCGAAGTTTGACATAGATTACGATGTTTTTGAGAATAGTAAAAATAACGGTAGGGATAAAAAGGTATATTATAATGGATGTGAATATGTAGCATAGGGCTGACACCGCACACAGAAAGGCGCTTATGCCGGCAAGTGACCATATCACCATCGCTGCTCCGCGAGGCCGGAGCATGTATAGGAATCTGCGTCCGGATTTGCTTGGAAGCAGACTGCGCATCAGTTTGATGCGCATGCGATGAGGCATGAATGTCTGCATCACCGAGCGGCCTCGCAGTATGTATATGGTAATCAGCAGGTACAGTATGAACAGGAATAGTATCTCAGAATAGGATATGATGTGGTCATTGTTGAGCAATGCGCACAATGCATTGTAATTGATTACTGCGCCGGGCATACTCCCAAGGTACGTGGAATGATTGTCCGACCCCGAGAAATCGCCTATCACAATTATCTTGTCCTTGGCTTTTTCCGCAAGATCCATATCCATATCCAGAATGTCGGATCCCAGATTGTAATATACTCGCCGGGTGCCGGATATGCTGCCGGTGCCGGAATTTATGTCCAGTGAGTCTATTGGCACTACGCCTTCGGAATATATGCGCACCGGAAATTTCAGTTCCACGCATTTGCGGCACAAGTGATTGCCCGAAGTGTATATCGGACCGTGGGGTGTCATGGTGCGACCGGTGATTTCATGATACGCCTTGAGGGGCATTGACGGATTGCCGTTTTTGTAAAACTCGTATTTCACGAAATTTGATTCCACAAAATTTACGGCATAGTCGCAGTAGCCCGCTTTTTCAAACAATCGTGCGTCAACCGGTTCTTCCCCCTCGTGCATCGGGATTACCATCCTTGGTGTCATGGCAATTGCTTCATACAGCGAATCATCAAGTTCCGGCGAATCCACATTTGGTTCAAACCTCACATCGCACAGTATATATTTGTAAGTAGGGTTCTCCGATAACCGTTCAAAAAACTTTATGAGCAATTTGCGGTCCGTGATCGGTACCACTCCCGCCGGAAAATCCGGTTGCAGCTCATCATAATGGTTCACCAGCTCTCGGTCATAGGCTATATTGACAAGAAGCACGTCGTCAGGCACTTTGTCACATGCCCCGGTGATAGCGGTCTTGGCTATCTCGTAGCGTTGTGCCATGTTTGCGCTTCCCAACAGTGAATGTGGGGTGTTGTCATAAATGTAGCACAGCACCATTAGCACCGTTGTGATTAGTATCCCCATTGCGAGCAGTGGGGCATGACGGTGCAGAGAACGCAACAGTGGCGACAGAGCCAAAAGCACTCTTTTGTATAATCCCTTTATGTAGGTTGTAAATTTATTCATTTGTCTGTCGGCGGTTTATATGGCATCAAGCAGCACGAATGCGGCCCAGAAATGAGGGTTGTCATAAGGATGTTCTTCAGGCGTGAAGTCATCCACAAACGTGGGGTCAAACATCTCGTCATTATCAAATGTTTCCGGTTGCGGAGTGTACTCCCTGAGATATTTTTGTGCTTCATTAAGTGCCGAGGATTTGGACATGCCGTTGCATATATTGGCATAGAATCGGTTCATGAGAAGTCGCGTTGCTGTGTCATCCACTTTCCACAGGCTCATAAGCAGCGATTTTGCGCCCGCTTTCTTGAATCCGCGTTGCAGTCCGAACACTCCTTCGCCCGTCACATCGCCAAGTGCGGTCTGGCAGGCTGACAATACGGCAAGGTCAAGTCCGCGCAGGTCAAGCTGGGCTATTTCCATGGCTGTAAGCACTCCGTCATTGGCCCTGTCCGAGTCTCCGCGTCCCAGCAACGTGGGCGCTGCCCCGTATAGCATTAGTCCCGAACGCCGCAGCATGTTCTCTTCACCATGACTCTCGCCCGGTGCAACGGTAGTGAATATGTCACTTGCCTGATAGTCGGCATCCTCTTCCGATATGCAGAATCCGTGTGTAGCTATATGGAGCAGTGAGGTGCGTTTGCCACTCATGTCGCGAATGGCCTTTTCGGTGCCTTCGGAGCCTGTGAGGAGCGTCACCCCGTTTCCGCGTTCTTGCAGTTGACGGTATATGTCGTTGGCTTCAATGAGGGTCTGGGGCAGGTCGTATGGTGACGGTGTGCCGTCGGTGTTGTATTCAAGTCCGCCCACAACGCTTGCCAATGAGCCTTTAGGTGAGTCCACACGGCGTGCAAGCTGGCGTGTTGAGGACAATCGGTGCAACTCCCATCGTGCCCCTATCAGGGTCCCGGGATTGGCAAAATCCGGAAGATATTCTATGGGCAAGCTGTACAGTTCTCCGGCCGGAGCAAAATACACCGTGCTTACATCGGCAGGCAGGTGTGAGGCCACAGGCTCCCAAAGCAGGCGGCTCAGCTCGTTTCTGTTGTTGCGCATGGCATTGATTTGCGATGCCGTTGCTATCTCGATGTATTGTGGAACTGTGTCCCTCGGCGTTACCACAAATGCAAAATAACGCGGATTGGCACTGTTCCCGAACGATACAAACTCTATCGCTGCTTCGTTTGGACTCATGGCATTGCGCACAGCCGAAGCTGGAATGCTCAGATTGGCCGTATAATCGCCATATTCGCTTGACGCGCTTACAAGTTGTCGCTCAAGCATATTGGCTGCCTGTTCAAGCGAATCGGTAAGCTCAAGCTGGGGCGTGGTGCCCGGAGCCGAGGACCGTTCATAAATGTCGTTAAGTTTTGCTCTTATCCCTTGCAGTCGTGTGTACAGAAGGTCAATGTCGCTTGACGCTGCTTCCGCAATCAGATCTTTTAGATTACATTCGCTGTTGAGCATCAATCCCTTGGCAAAAATTGTGCCCTCATAGGCGGCCGATATCAGTTCGGGTGACGGAAATTCCGATGCATAATTGAGTATGTCCTGACGATACCAGTTGTTCCATGCGTTCCAGTATGATGAGCGCTCGGCTGCCGGAAGTGATATGAACTGGCGGCGAAGCATGTCGGTAAGCAGCCGTGTGCTTTCAACGGCGCGTGCCGTCAGTCTTTCTTGCTCTCCTTCAATAGACGAAAGCATGAAGCAATGATTGACTGTGGCATGCAGATATTCCGGATGGCTTGTGCCGAGCGACGCCTTGCGTATGGCTATTGATTGGTCTATGAGGGTCAGGGCTTCATTCTCTCTCCCCACGTTAAGCAGGTACACACTTTGGTTGTTGAGCAGATTCGCGAATTCCGGCGTGGTGTCAAGTCCGTTCTCTTTGAATATGCTTATGGCCTCGTTGCCGATTGGCGCGGCTTGTTCGGCATTTCCCAGCGAATATGTGTTTGATGCCACATTGTTGAGGATACGGGCATATTCCGGTGACCGTTTTCCGCAGCTTTCTGCCGCAAGGTGCAATGCTCGTTGGCTGAGTGAGTCAACCTTCGCTGCATCCTTGGAATTGGCATAAAACAATGCCATATTGTTAAGTGCCGTGGCCAGATTGATGGTGTCGTTGAGCTGTTCGTATATTTCGGCTGCTTTTGATGCGTATTTTATTGCAAAATCATTGTTGTGTACAAGAGCGTAGTATCCTGCAAGGTCGCTCAGGGCGTTGGCATGCTGCTTGCTCCCTTTTGCTGATGTATGCTCAAGCATATCCAGTGCTGCGGAGCTTAGACGCAACGCTTCTGCATGGTTCCCTGCCATTTGCTGATGCGATGCCGCCTCCATTAGCTTTTCTGCCTCTTCCGGTGTCATCTCCTTTGATTCTGTCATTTTCTTGGCAACCGTTGTGCTCAGACGGGATGCTTCATCGTAATGCCCGGCTTTGGAGTGCAGCACGGCAAGCTGGCTTATGGCATTGTTACGTGTGGCATCATCAATATTGGAGGAATTGTATATCTCTGTCACTTGTTCTTGAACGGCAATGGCTTGTGCCATCTGTTTGTCAAGTGACAGCAGGTTGGCAAGCAGCTCCAGTTGCGTGGCATATTGCTGACTCTTCGCTCCCCATATTCGGGCGTTAAGCTCGGCCAGCTCTTTCTGTGCTTTTGCTCCTTGGGAATAGTCGGACACATCAGTGCAATACTTCACGAGCAGGGTCAGCCCATTGGTGTAGTCTTCTTCGGTTGGAAGTATGATGCGTTTCAGCACATCAAGTCCTCGCCGCTGGTACGATATTGCCAAAGGACTGTTGTGGCATTTGGCAGCATACAGGGCTGCGTTGGCAAGGGCCGTGGAGTAGTTTTTGTGTATCGTGTCTCCGGAGACACTGTAAAGTTCTATGATGCGTTGCTCCGTGGCAAGTGCCCCGGAATTATTCTCGGCGCGAAACTGATAGGCCGCAAGGTTGTTGAGGCCGTCCATGAGGTCAAATCGTGACACATTTTGACATTCTGCAAGAATATCGTTTGCTTTGCTTTGGGCTTCTGATGCAGCCGTGTAGTTGGCAAGGACGGCATGTATTGATGCCAGTTTGCTGAGTGCGTTCGCATGTTTGGGCTGTTTCTTTGCCGTCTTTTCGCATATTTTCACGGCTTCTGTCTGAGCTTTGACCGCATCTTTGTTTTTCCCGCCTTTCAGATAATAGATACTCAGATTGTGATATGCTGACGGGAGCGAAGCATAATCTTTTGATTTTACTTGCTCCACCACTGCTATTGATTTTTGTTGCAAGGCCGCTGCTTCATCATAACGCTCAAGCCCGTATAAGGCTTGGGCCTCTCCGGCCAGCAGGTTGGCATACTGTAGTGAACTGGTTTTGTCATTTGATTCAGCATTTTCCTTTAGGCGTTTGCACAACGATCTTGCCTGCTCAAATTGGCCGTTGGCATTAAACAGCAGTGCCATCTGCCATGCGCAGTCCTCGTACTCTACCGGCATGACGTGTAGCGTATCCCATATTGCCAAAGCCTTAGTGCCCGATTCTATGGCTTTTGAAGTGTCGGTTTTGCGCATATGGGCCAACGACAGTCGTGCCATTGTCACGGCTTTGTCAAAATTCACAGGGGGAAGTACCTTGTTTTGTATTCCCAATGCGGTAGTTGCAAATGCTATGGCATCGTTCTGGTCGCTTTGCGTGCGCGATGTGGCAGCCGCCAGCAGACTGAGTGCTGAGGCATATTCCGCCGACTGTTTGGCCCCGGCGGCATCAAGCATGCTCACTGCTTTGTTGGTAAGGTCCTTGGTTTGCGTGTATTCGCCCAATAAAAAATGGGTGTAAGCCAGGTTGCTCAATATTTTGCTCTCGGCGGTTACATTTTTGTCGTTTTGTTCCGAGTAAAGTTCAAGTGCCTTGACGGCATCATTTTTCGCATACGAATAATTTGCCCGCCGGGCGTTGTAGTAGGCCGCATCGCTCAGTGCTATGGCATAGAGGGGGCCGGGTGTTGTATAAAGTCTTTTGTACATTCCGGCCGAATTGTTGGCATTTTTCCATGCCTGTTCCCAATCGCCGCAGGCTGCATATGCATGCGCAAGACTCAGCATGGCTTTTGCCTTATATTCGTGGTCTTCTATGATTTCTTTTTTGAGCATTCTCACATTCTGCTCCCCAAGCTCGGTTGCCTTATCGTATAATCCTTGCGCCACAGCGTTTTGTGCTGTGAAAATTAAAGAATCACTTGATATTAATAAATTTCTGAGATTTGTGCCGCCTTGAGCGGCGTTTGCCGCTGACAGCAAGATGATTGTGAATAAAAATATAAAGTGTTTCTTCATGCAGTCTGACCGAAATGGCATATGAATGTGTAAATGATTGTATTGCGCAAATTTACATATTAATTCCTAATCCGCAAAATCAACTTCCGGCACTGTTATTCTGCTGTTGTAGGAGCCGGTTCTTGTGGTTCGGCAGGGGTGGTTTTTGTGGTGTCTGCAGTTTGCGTTTTTTTGCGTGTAAGCCACCTTCGGATTGGTTTGAGAAACGATAATATATCGTCAAAATCACGTTTGAACACTACCCCCACGCCTTGGGTAGTGAGTGCGCTTTTCACATAATAGTTCTGGTCGTTGTAGCGGTTATATGCCTTAAGACGGATTGAGCCGGAACGGTTGAGAAGGTATTCTATGTCAAAATCGCCGATAAATGAGTTGTTGTTAAGAGTGTTGTCTCTGTACCCTAAATTACCGTTCAGCAGCAGTCGGTTGTTGAGCAGATGGCTTGACAATGCCACATCAAACTGCACATCGCTGAAATCTCCTCGGTCGCTGCGCAGGTTGGGTGCAATATTCCAATTGTCGCTCAGCTGCCCGAGTATGTTTCCGAGTTGTGATGATAGTGTGCTGGATGCCACCGACACCAGTTCATTGCCCTTTGTCGCGCTCACATAATCGGGCGTGTAAAAACGGTTGAGTGCCAGCAGATATATGATCTGACGGTTCATCATTTCGTCCGTGCTGATAATTGACCGCACCTTGCGAACCACATCCGATGTCAGAGTGGGAAACTCAAGATCAAAATTAATGTCCGGCTGACGCATGTCGCCTGTTACCAGCAGCATAGCGTGGACGGGCACCGAGGTGCGGTTGAGGTCCTTGTCCTCAAGGAACGATTCGTCAAGATCGCTCAGGTTGGCATTTACGTTGTACGATGCCTTGATGTCAAGCTGGGCCGCGTATGGATCCCCGTGGAACACTATTGAGCTTCCTTCCCTGATGGTAAAAGGTTTGATGATAATGTCCTGAAGTGTGAAATTGTAGCTTCCACGGTCAAGGGTATATGTGCCGTACATGTGCAGGTCTTCATTGGCTGAATTATAGCTCATGCGCAGGTTGCCTTGGCCGAATGCTCGTATTTTGTCTCCACCCACTGGGTCCATTACCAGAATCACCTCGGCCTGTGGGGTCACGTCCACCGATATGTTCATATTGTATATGGTAGGTGCCGATTGTTCCACCGACTGTGCTATACGTTTTTTCAGCTGTTTCACCACCGCGTCATATCCGTGGTTGGCTATGGAATCTTTGCGGGCTTGGTCTTTATCGCGGAATGTTATAAATGTGTAGTCATTGGCAACTTTGACATCAGACAGTACGAATGTGAACGTGGATTTTGGCGCGGTTCTCATGTTCACACCTATATTTACTATGCCGGGGCGTCCCGTTACAGACGCCGATCCGTTGCCGTAGATTGTTCCGAACCAGTTTGTCTCCGTGTTTTCAGGCACATCATATACCAGCATGTTGCTCGCATCGGTGATGGAGAAGTTGAAACTCGGGCTTTTGAAGAATTCGTGTTTAAGCCATCCGTTCAATTGTGCCGTATTTCCGTATATGTCGTGGAGCGTCAGATTGCGCAGGTCTATTCGTCCGGGAGTCAGGCTCACCTTGCCCGAAGTCGTGTAGGTGGTGTTGGTGAATCCGAGTTTGAGACTCACGTCCTCGCCATATACATCTCCTACCATGTCTATAAGCTTGAAGGTTCCCCACAGCCGGGCCTCGCCGCTTGCATAACCGCTTATATTGTCGGCAAAGGCCGACATGAAAGGTCTCAGAAATCCTATGGGCAGTTTGTCGGCTTTGAAATGGAAGTCCAGGGAATCGCATGTAGGCAGAATTCTGCCGTCCACATACGAATGTTTGCCCGATTCTTCGGTCACATCTGCCTTAAGCGTTATGGTCTTGGTTTCAGGTACCCACTCTGACCGTATGTGCGTGTCGCCCAAAACAGTGCCGTTATAGCTGAAACGCTTTACATGCAGGTCCGGTGTGTATGCTCTTGGCAGTTTTGTAAACAGGTCTGTGGCATAGAAACGCCCGGTGGCATTTCCGCCAAACATGGCTGCCTCTATGCCCAGTGTCTCAAACACATAGTCAAGGTTCACATCATCCAGATTGAGCAGAACGGTGTCCGTCGGATTGGTGGAGGCAATACCGCTGGCAGTGATGTATTGGCCGTCGTGACCTACGCGGAAATCCTTGATTTCTGCCCGTTTGCCGTATATATCTATGCGTGCGGGCGAGATGTGCCATGCTGTGTCGTTGAAAACCACATTGCCGGGATTGATATGCAGGGTAGTGGCGATACCTCCGTTGGGCACTGTGTCCGGACGGCTGAATTCTGCTGTAAGGTTCACATTCCCCTTGAATGTGCGTTCTCTCCTCACATTCCACATCATTTGTGTGTCAAGACGGTCATTGCCGCCGTTGGCGTTCAGGCTCAGAATCATGTCGCCTTTCTTGGTGGGCATCTGCGTAGTGCACCACAGTGTGGCGGGAGCGGTGCTCATGGAGTCGCCGCTGAAATCAAACCTCACCGATGTGTTTTCTATCAGCTTGTCTTTTTGCTGTAGATAAGGGGCATCTACATTTAGGCTGAGTTTACGCCCGATAGTGCTCACATTGCCATTGATTTCTATCGGATATATCACTGACACAGGCAGTTTCACAAGTTGGGCAATCGGGTCTGTATCCAATAGTGTTATTTTGTAATCAAAATTGTTGACTGCGAGTTCCGGTGCATACACATTATATGCGGCTTCATGGGGGAACAATGCGGGAAATTCTTTGGCAATCATGGCTTTGACGCTTTTCACCAAAGTGCTCAGCTTATATTCGCCGTTCATTTGGGCTGTGAGTATCGGACTGTGAACGGTTATTGTGTCAGGTGCGTCGGCATGCACCACGGATATTGCCATAATGGAGTCTATGGCTATGCCGTGACCTTGGTCGTTCAGGAAATCTATATTGCGCAATGCCACCTCTCCGGCTATATCGTCCACGGATGTGCCGCACAGTTGTGCTGTTCCCGAAGCCGACAGTGAATACCCCTCGTATTTGGGCAGTGCGCCGAGATTGGCAAGATTGATGTCGTCTATATCCAGCTCCATGCGCAGAGATTTGAGCGTTTTGTTTGCATCAAACTCTCCGTAGGCATACAGGTCCAGCCCGGGCGTGTCGCTCTCTATGTTTCCGGAATATTTAGTGCCGTCAATTTCCACATCGGCGGTAATATCCTGATATGTGTGACCGCGATAGGTTATGTTGTTTAAGAATGCTTCTACCGAGCCTTTGGGCATCCCGTTTTGCAATGCTATGTCAAATTTTGCCTGCATATCCACATTGCCTGTTTGGGCTGCCGCACCTCCAAACGGCTGCAACATTGTAGCGGCTTGAAAATCCTTAATTTCCAGATTGCCTTTAAATGCTGTGACTTTCGCTTTGGAACGGTTCATCTCCACCTCCATGTTTATGGTTCCGGGGGATGTGGTGAGGGTCGCTGCAACATTGGCTCGCGAAGGCGTTCCGTGTGCTTCAGCCGTAAGCTTCATGATGCCGAGTGCGTTTGCCATGTCAGTAACTTTGCTGCCCAACGGCTTTACGGTGGTGATGGTTGCTGTCAGTTCCGGCGCGGATGTGGTTAATGTAAGGTCCGGTATGTCTGCTTCTATCTCTTTCTCCATTTGCCCGATACCTGTCACTGTACCGTGGGCCTTCAAATCAAACATCGGTTTTTGGCACATCAGCTCAAGTCGCTTCATTTCAAAATGCCGGGGTGTCCCTTCCACATGCAGGCTTATGTCGGCATTGAAATCCAGATTCTCCAACATCGGTACGGCCCATGCCATATCGGCAGGATTGATGTGGCTTCCTTGCTGCAATTCAAGATTCAGAGGAATGGTTGGCCAGTTTTTTGACAGCCATTCGGTGGACTTATATCTTACTGCAATGTCACTGAACGAGAGTTGGGTGCGTGGAAGTCGCAGTTCCAGTCCACTGACATCCACTCCTCCTGATGTGATGTGAAACAGTCCGTTCAGGTCTGTAAGTTGCAGGCCGCTGCGCTCCGACAAGGCAAGCCGGCGCAGGTCTATTATAAAGTCATCATTTTTGAGCTGTGGCAAATTCACATCGGCACGCAGTCGGCTTATTGACAAATGATTCGGGTCAATACCTTTCTCCTTGCGCGGTGCTGACAGCACATCATAGCTCACCGAGCAGTTGCGTATCACCACAGTGCGAATGGCAATGTTGAACTGTGTGGGCGGTTTGTTTTTGTCCTTGGGCGCAAGTGCGGTGATGAGAGGTTGGATATTTAGCGGCGTGCCGGCGGAATCACGTTTGATGCGGGCATCCAGCCCCAATACCTCGGCATAGTTTAGAACTATGCGGCGTTTCACAAAAAAATCAAAGAGATTTATACCGGCTCCTACGCGGTCCACGGCAATAGCCGTGTCGCCCAAAGAGTCTTGCACGGCTATGTGATGAAGCGTTACTCTGTTGAACGGTGATATGGCCACTGCGTTCACATTCACGCGCATGTCAAGCAATGTGGTCAGTTCGCGTTCAACCCTGTGGCATATGCCGCGTTGCACCCCGGGCAACGACAGCAGCACATAAGCCGACACCGGCACTAAAAAGGCAAGTGCCAGAAGTGTGACTAATATCGCGCGAACTATTTTATATATCTTTTTCAAAATCTTATACTGATTTTTTACGGTTAATAGGGGTCAACATCATAATACACCACTGCGGTGCGTATAGCGCTGTTGCGCGCCTCATGCATTTCTATAAGGGTGTTGCGCAGTATCTCCTTGACCTTTTTCATTGAGGCGTTAAGCTCCACTTTGAGCATAATCTTGCGGATGAAAAAAGATTGTACCCTTCCCACATGAGGCTCTTCCGGCCCTAACACACGGTTGCCGAACAGTTCACGGAGACGCTTTCCGTATGCCACTCCCAGTGAGTCGGCTTCGCGTGGGTCGCGATGCTTTATATAAATGCAAATCAGCCTTGTGAACGGCGGATAGAGGTATCGTTGTCTCTCGGTTATTTCCTCGGAATAAAAACCCTTGTAGTCGTGAGCGGCCACATGCTCCAGTACCGGATGCATCGGTTGCCGTGTCTGGATTATGACTTCGCCTTTCCCTTCACGGCGTCCGGCACGCCCGGCAAGTTGCTCCATCATGTTGAATGCCCGCTCCGATGCCCTGAAATCCGGCATATTCAGCATGCCGTCAGCGTCCACTATGCCCACTACCTTTACATTTCCGAAATCAAGCCCTTTTGATACCATCTGTGTGCCGACAAGTATTCTGGCTTTCCCCTCCGAAAAATTTCTGATTATTGATGCATAGCCATCCTTGTTGCGCGTGGTGTCAAGGTCCATACGCAATATCGGTGTGTCGGGAAACGCCGATTCCACTTCGTCTTCCACTCTTTCGGTGCCGTATCCCACTACTTCTATTCCCGGTTCTTTGCAGGCCGGGCATACAGTGGGAAGCGGATATATGTTGCCGCAATAATGGCATACGAGTTTGTCTATGCGCCGGTGATAGGTCAGGGCCACATCACAGCATTCACATTTTGGTGTCCATCCGCACATCTTGCACACTGCACGCGGGGCAAATCCGCGCCGGTTGAGAAACAATATCGCCTGTCCTTTGCCGGTGGAGGTCACATTCATGACCTTTTGTGCGAGTTCGCGGCTAAAAATGCCCTGCATCTCACCTCGGCGGCGTGCGCGGGTTGAATCCACTATCTTTATGTCCGGCAACTCGGCATTACCAAATCTTTCGGTAAGTTCCACAAGCCCGTATCGTCCTGATGTGGCTTTGTAATAGGTGTCTATGGCAGGTGTGGCGCTTCCGAGCAAAGTTTTGGCTCCGTGCATTCTGGCAAGCACCATTGCCACATCTCTGCCGTTGTAGCGGGGTGCCGGGTCTGTCTGTTTGTAGCTCGATTCATGCTCTTCGTCCACTATCACAAGCCCCAGCGAGGAGAATGGCAAAAATAGCGATGAGCGGGCACCTATCACCACACATGCTTCGCCACTTTCAAGCAGCCGTTTCCATATGTCCACCCGCTCGTTGTCAGAGAATTTGGAATGATATACCACCACTTTTTCTCCAAACACTTTCTGCAAACGGTCTGTCAGCTGGGTGGTAAGTGCTATTTCAGGAACAAGATACAGCACCTGTCTGCCTTGTCGCAGCACGTAATCTATCAGGTGACAGTAAATTTCAGTTTTGCCGCTTGATGTCACTCCGTGCAGCAATGTCACATCGTGTTCCATCCATGAGCGGTGAATCTGATCCAGTGCTACGGATTGCGGATTTGATAATTCGGGCATTTTGCCGCTGGGCAATCCGTTGTATTTGAATCTGTTTATCTCACGGATGTATTCTTCCACTATCTTCTTTTCGGCAAGTGCCTTGATTATTGCGGGTGTCACCATGGCACGTTCTGCAAGCTCTTCGCGTGTCACTTCGCGCAGGGGAGTGCCTTGTCGTGTGAATCCTGTAAGTTCAAGCATGGCCATGAATGCCTTCTCTTGCTTGCGGGCTCCTTTCACAGCCGAAAACGCTTCCTCAAGTCCTTGATTGTCTCCTCTCTCAATAGCAAGCTTCACATAGCGCACTTTTTGCGAACGGTAGCGTTCCACAAGCTTTTCTGATATTACGACGGCTCCTTTTTCAAGCAGTCTGGAGGCTATTGCCCCCACGTTTGAAATTCCGGTCACTTTCTGTATCTCGCCCACGCTCATGCTCTTTCCTTCATGCTGGAGCACGGCAAGAACCATTACCTCGCGCTCTGACAGACGATCGGCCGAATTTTCTTCAAAATCCTCTGCTCGCTCAATAAATGTCTCGCTCTCCACTTTCAGGCCCGCAGGCATGGCAGCTTTGAACACCTCGCCGGTGGAGCAAAGATAGTAGTCGGCTATCCATTCCCACAGTTGTAGTTGAGGCCGTTTTATGATTGGATTCCGGTCAAGAAGCTGCGCAATGGGTTTCACTTCAAAATTGCCCGGCGCACTATGACCGAGCGCCGTTACGATACCGGTATAGAATTTTTTTGCACCGAAAGGCACAACTACCCTATGTCCCGGGGATATGGTTTTGGCCATCTCCGGGGGCACACTGTAACTGAACGTGCCGGCAAGCGGCAGGGGTAGGAGTATCTCGGCATAAAGCATAATGCAAATTTACGATAAATAGACCAAAGCACAATCATCCTGAGCTTCAAAACTGATTCTTATTATTGTGCTTCGTGTCATTCGCGGTATTATATTTAGCGTACGGTCCATAGATATTGAACTTTTTTAATGGTTGATTCAGATTATTTTTTGTAGTTTTGCCATATTAAAATTCAACACCATGAAAATTACCAAAACCACAGCCCCTTCGCCTAAAGGCGAAATCACTCTGTTCACCCTCACCAACGCCCGGGGTGCCAAGGTCACATTGTCCTCTCTCGGTGCTGGAATCGTGCGAGTGGAGCTTCCCGAAGCCGATGGCTCGCTTACCAATGTCGTGATAGGATATGCCAATCCTGCTGATTATATTGCTGATGGTCCATGTGCCGGAAAAGTGCCGGGACGTTATGCCAACCGTATAGCCAAAGGTCATCTTGTAGTTGACGGCAAAACCTATCAGCTTGCCATCAACAATGGACCCAACGCTCTCCATGGTGGTCCTGAAGGATTCCAGAATCAGATATGGGATGCCAAAACCGAAAATAATGCTGTCGTTTTCACTCTGCATAGTCCTGACGGTGATGAAAATTATCCCGGCAACCTTACTGCTACGGCCCGATACACTTGGAGCGACGATTGTAAACTCACTCTTGACCTGCATGCCGTTACCGATGCACCTACAGTGGTGAACCTCACAAATCACACATATTGGAACCTTGACGGTGAAAATTCCGGCTCTGTTCTTGATCATACCATGTGGCTCGGCTGCTCGCATTACTTACCCACCGATGACACTCTCATCCCTACCGGTGAAATTGCTCCCGTGGCCGGAACTCCCATGGATTTCACCTCTCCCAAACTTCTCAAACGTGACATTAAAGCCGATTTTCCTGCTCTTGTGTACGGTAAGGGATACGACAACTGCTGGGTTGTGGATGATTATACCCCCGGCAAAATGCGTCATGTCGCAACTCTTGTTGCCCCGAAATCCGGACGTGTGCTTGAAGTGAGCACTTCTCAGCCTGCCGCTCAGGTTTATACCGGCAACTGGCTGGCCGGTTCGCCCGAAAATCCCGAAGGACGTTCCTACAACGATTACGACGGTGTGGCCATTGAATGTCAGGACATGCCCGATGCGCCTAATCATCCTGACTTCCCGTCCACTCTTCTTTTGCCCGGACAGGAGTATCACCGTGTAATAGAATTTGCTATCAAATAATCATTATTCCAAAATAACCGTTATGAAACCTACTCTTTTTGTGCTTGCTGCCGGTATGGGCAGTCGTTATGGCGGTCTCAAACAGCTTGATGGTCTGGGCCCTCATGGTGAAACTATTATGGACTATTCCATTTATGATGCCATTCACTCCGGCTTCGGCAAGGTAGTGTTTGTTATCCGCAAAGATTTTGAAAAAGATTTCCGCGAAAAAATCCTTTCAAAATACGAAGGTCATATACCCGTAGAGGTTGTGTTCCAATCCATTGACAATCTCCCCGAGGGCTACACTTGTCCTGCTGACCGCGCCAAGCCTTGGGGCACAAACCATGCTGTCCTCATGGGCAAGGATGCCATCAAAGAGCCGTTTGCCGTAATCAACGCCGATGATTTCTATGGCCGCAATGCCTTTGAGGTTATCGCCAATGAGCTTTCTCGTCCACGTGACCGCAAGGGTGATTACTGCATGGTCGGTTTCCGTGTAGGCAACACTATGACTGAAAACGGTTCTGTGGCACGCGGCGTTTGCTCTACTTCTCCTAAAGGTGAGCTTACTTCTGTTGTTGAGCGCACAGCCATCAGCTATGATCCGCAGCACAATATCGTGTTCACCGATGAAAACGGTGTTGAGCAGACTTTGGATCCCAAGACTCCTGTGTCAATGAATCTTTGGGGCTTCACTCCCGATTACTTTGACTACAGCGAACGCGAATTCCGCAAATTCCTTGACAAGGATCTCAACACTCCCAAGAGCGAATTCTTCATTCCCCTCTGCATTGACGCTCTTATCAAGAATGGCGAGGCTACTGTGAAAGTGCTTGACACCGACTCTAAATGGTTTGGCGTGACATACGCTGCCGATCGTCCCGGTGTAGTGGAGAAATTTGCCGAGCTTCATGCCAATGGCGAATATCCCGAATCACTTTTCTGATTTTATATCGCATTTACATAAAAAAGAATGGAGGCTTTCGGGCCTCCATTCCTTTTTTTGTGTATGTCAGTGGTTTATAGCTGAGTGCCACGGTTGGTGGATGTAATCACCGTGCCGTTGCCGCTGAGTGAAAATTCTTTTGCCATCGCAGGCACCAGAGCGCTTTCGCCCGTGTATAGGGGCACTGTGTTGCCACGGTCGTCAGTAATCGTAAGGTTGCCCCCTATACAGGTAAGTGTAGTGAAGCTGTCGGTAGTGTTTTTGATTATCTTTGAGCCGTTGACTGTCACTTTATCCACAATGAAATGCTTGCAGTCCACAAGTTCGGTCACGCCGTCTTTAGGTTCGCCGGGTGTAGTCACGTAAGTGGGATAAACTGTGTAGTCTATAGCATCTTTGGCCTCTTCCACATGCAGCTGACGGGGTTTGCCTGTTTTGGCATCAACGCGTCCGAAATCATATATGCGGTATGTGATGTCGGATGTTTCCTGTACCTCCACCAGTAGATTGCCTGCTCCTATGCTGTGTATGCGTCCTGCGGGCAAAAAGAACACATCGCCCGGATGTGAGGTGTGGTGTGCCACAACATCCATCAGTGTGTTGTCAGCCACTTTTGCCGCATATTGGTCGGGGGTGACTTCTTTGCTCAATCCCGCGCAGATTATGGCATTTGGCTCTGTATCTACGATATACCACATTTCGGTCTTGCCAAGTGAATTGTGGCGCTTGCGGGCGAGATTGTCATCAGGATGTACCTGTAGCGAAAGGTCGCCTGCGGCATCAATGATTTTGATGAGCAGGGGGAATGAATCGCCAAACTGTTTGTAGTTCTTTTCACCCACAATAGCGGCTCCGTATTTGTCTATCATCTGAGTGAGGTTGAGACCGGCGTCGGGACCATTGTCCACTACCGATTCGTTGCCTTTCACTCCTGATATTTCCCAGCTTTCGCCTATTTGCTTCTGGTCGGTTTCAATACCTTTGAACGGGGCTATTTTTTCGCCGCCCCAAATCACACTTTTCAGTATGGGACGGAATTTCAAGGGGGGGATGTTTGTTTTTTCCATCGGTAAAATGTTGTTAGTGTATGTTCTTAAATCTGTTTTGCTGCTGCTTCCAGTTGTGCGAATCCCTCGGCTCTGGATGCCGATATGAGGTTGGGATAATGCGCGTCACTGTTCACTATTATAGGCACTCCTCGTTGCAGCACGCGTTTGAGATACCTCGTGTTGGGAAACATGCGGTGATGCTCGCTCCATGCCTTCGTGTTCAGTTCGGCTATCAGGCCCTTTTCGGCAATCAGGTCTATCAGGTCGTGTACATGCCGCTCGTACCACGGATCAAGCTCTATGTCCGGGCAGTAGTGTCCTGCATTATGGCCCACTTTGTCAAAATGGCCTATGATGTTGAATCCTCCTGCCTCTATCATTTTGCGGCTTTGTTCATAAAACTTGTCCACAACATATCTTATATCGTTGTGAAAATACTGGCTCATCTTGGCTTTGAAATTCTCATACCGGCCGTCTATATCCACCGGCACTCCTTCCTGATTGGGGATGAAATGCACCGACCCTATTGCATAATCAAGGCCGATACTCTTGAAATACGGATGGTTCGGTCCCCATTCTTCTCCGAGATAGTCTATTTCCATAGCGGCATAGAACTGTGTGCCGGAATCCTTGTACACCTCTTGCAGGCGTTTCACCTCTGCCATATATTCAGGCACATCTTCGCGGCGCATGTTGCATGGCGATTCTATAGGCACCGGCGAATGTGGAGAAAAGCCGTAATGCTTTATCCCTTCTGCCACGGCTGCTTTCGCAAATTCGGCCATGCTGGCACGCCCGTCGCAAAACTGTGTGTGGCTGTGGAAGTTATATGATTTAGATGCTTCGGTTATAGCGAGAATATCCATGAAATCAGTCATTGATATGAGGTTTGAGTCGTGGTCTGTAGTACATGAACACTCCTCCAAGCAGCAATGCTACGCCGACGGCGATGCATGCCGATACGGTATGCCCCATTCCCAGTCCCTCGGGACGCGGGGCAAAGAGTACATAGGTCACACATACCGCAGTCATGAACATTGCGGGGAGCAACGACACGACGTATGCTTTGCCATGACGCGCAAGATACACCGTCACTGCCCACAACGTAAAGGTGGCAAGCGTTTGGTTGCACCATGCGAAGTAACGCCACAGCACACTGAAATCTATCATCAGAATACCGCCTACCACCACACATAGCGGCACGGTGATAATCAGGCGGCTCCATATCTTCTTTTGGTCAAATTTTGCGAAATCGGCCACCATGAGTCGTGCGCTGCGCAGGGCCGTGTCGCCGGTAGTGATTGGAGCTGCCACAACACCGAGCAGGGCAAGTATCCCTCCCACAGTGCCGAGCCAGTCAAATGAGATGTCGTGTACAAGAGCACCGGCATTGTTGCCGTGGGCTGTCATGTATGCGTCAAGCTGTTCATATCCTCCGGTAAACGCTATCGTCGCGGCTGCCCATATCAGGGCTACGATTCCTTCTGCCACCATCGCTCCATAGAATATCGGACGCGCATATTTCTCGTTGGTGAGGCAACGCGCTATCATTGGCGATTGCGTGGCATGAAATCCCGATATGGCTCCGCAGGCTATTGACACAAACATCATCGGCCATACAGGATGTGATGCGGCCGCAGCCCCTGTGAATCTGGTACCAAGTCCGTTCTCAAATCCAAGCGGCAGGCTCACATCGCCAAACAGTATTATGCCGAGCAGCGCTATCGCCATAAACAGCAGCGACAGTCCGAACAGCGGATAAAGTCTTCCTATAAGTTTGTCTATAGGCAGGAGCGTTGCCAAGAGATAGTAAACAAAAATTGCAATTATCCAGAATGTTGCATTCATCCATTCCGGTGTCATTGAGGCAAGAAGTCCCGCCGGAGTGAGAATGAACACTGCAGCCACCAGAAGCAGTAGTAGCGTGGCAAATACCAGCATCACTTTTTTAATGCCGCTGCCAAGCTCCTTGCCTACGATTTCAGGCAACGAGGCACCCCCCATGCGTATGGAAATCACGCCTGACAGAAAATCATGCACGCTTCCGGCAAATATGGTGCCGAACACTATCCATAGAAATGCGCTCGGGCCATACATCATACCCATTATTGCTCCGAAAATAGGCCCCAGACCCGCAATGTTGAGAAACTGTACCAAAAAGGCTCGCCAGTTGCTCATGGGCATATAGTCCACATCATCACGCTTGGTATAGGCCGGCATCGGACGGTTAGGGTCGGTGCCGATAATGCGCTCCACGAGGCCACCGTATATAAAGTAGCCTCCGATGAGCACCCCTAATGCTATGATAAACTCATCCACGGCTGTACGTCATTTTATTTCTTGGGGGTGTTGCTTACGGGATTGGCTATCATTTCGCGCATCGTTGTGTCTGCCTGCACGTTTTTCATTCTGTAGTAGTCCATGATGCCGAGATTGCCGGAGGCAAATGCTTGTGCCATTGCTTCAGGCAGTTTGGTCTCAGCCTCGATAACTTTGGCACGTGCTTCCTGTGCTTTGGCTTTCATCTCTTGCTCAAGGGCTATAGCCATGGCACGGCGTTCCTCGGCTTTGGCCTGCGCTATGTTTTTGTCGGCCTGTGCTTGGTCTATCTGCAATGCCGCACCTATATTCTTACCTATATCAATGTCGGCGATGTCAATTGACAGTATCTCAAATGCTGTGCCGGAGTCAAGCCCCTTGCGAAGCACAAGTTTGGATATGCTGTCAGGGTTTTCAAGCACCTGTTTGTGGCTCTCGCTGGAGCCGATGGATGACACTATGCCTTCACCCACACGGGCCAGCACGGTGTCTTCTCCCGCGCCGCCCACAAGCTGGCGTATGTTGGCGCGAACAGTCACTCGCGCTTTGGCTATAAGCTGAATGCCGTCTTTGGCCACTGCCGTTACAGGCGGCGTGTCAATAACTTTGGGGTTTACGCTCATCTGCACGGCCTGAAACACATCGCGGCCTGCGAGGTCAATGGCGGTTGCCATCTTGAATCCCAAATCTATATTGGCTTTGGATGCGGACACAAGGGCATGAACCACCTTTTCCACATTTCCGCCGGCAAGGTAGTGTGCTTCAAGATCATCGCGTGTCACATCTTTAAGACCCGCTTTGTGGGCTTCAATAAGTGCGCGTACTATGAGTGATGCCGGTACATTACGTATGCGCATCAGCACAAGCTGTATCATTGAAATGCGCACACCGCTTACCCGGGCCGAAATCCAAAGGAAAAAGGGAACGTAGTAGAAAAATATGCACAGCACCACTACAAGTGCCACACATACAATAATTAGAGTTGTTTCCATATATGCATATAATGAATGGTTGTTATCTTTTTATTGGTTGTCGCATTCAGCGTGTATCACTTCAGCAGCCTTGGCTTTAAGCTCGTTTCTCAGTTCCTGTTCGCGGCTTTCGTTCAGCAGTATGTCCTCGGCCACACTTGTGTCGCCTTTGGCGTACCGTGCCCGCAGTGCCTCCGTGCGCTGTTGCGTGCGTTCCAGTTCGGCCTCATAGAGAAGGTATGCTTTCATGGCGCGCCGTCCCTCCACACTGTGGAAATCACCCATTCGCTTGCACACCTTGCCTGTGGGTAGCGCGAAGCTGAACCCGTTTTGGCCTCTTGCGGTTGCATTATTGGTGCCGATAGAATTAATGCGTTTCACTATCTCCGAATAGTCGCGCCCTTTTTCGCGGGTGGCGGCAATGGAGTTCACTCTTGCCAGTGACACAAGGTCCTCGCGGTCCACCGAGTAGTTCTTGCGCACATCTCGCGGCACATACACATATATCGTCACCTTGCCTTCCGGCGCATTGCGGTCTGTTGCCCACCATCCTGCTCCTGTAAGCTCGTCTATTGCAAGCAGATAGTCGTTTGCGGGTGAATTGTAGGGCATACCCACGTTTTGTGGCTGGAGATATTTCTCTCCGTCATTACGTGTTATGAATATGTCGTAGCCCCCGAGCGAGCCGTCACCGTCGCTGGCATAATACAGCGTCACGCCGTCACTCATAAGGTATGGAAATATCGCGTTGCCTCCCATGTTCAGGCTGCTTCCGAGTGGCGTGGGAGTTTCCCAGCTGCCGTCCACAAGCATTGTGGATTGTACCAACTGGGTATGCCCGTTTTTGTCGGGTGAGGACCAAATGGCAGTTTCTCCATTTTCTGTCACGTAGGCAGTGCTTCCGGGCCACGGATTGGCATCGGAGGGGAGGGAAGAGCTGTCGGTTATGCGTCCCGATGGTTCCGACAGTCGGTAATACCGGAAGAATTTGTCTGCATCCACCGTCAGGCTGTCTATGATTTCCACATCTTCCACGCGGTCAAGCATTGAAGTGCCGGTTTGCACACGGTTGAGCAGCGAATGGTATTCGTCACTAAGAGGTTTCTTTGCCTTTTGCTGTGCGGCTTCGTACTCCTCAAGTTTCTCTAGCGCACCTTCAAAGTTATATCCCGTGAATTCGGTTTGCGCTTGCTGGAGAAGCTCTTCGGGCGTGATTTTCGTAGCGCGGGCATTTGACTTTCGTGCGCCAAAGGCCGCCCCGGCACAGGTCGCGGCAATCAGTATTGCCGATATATATCTGAGCTTCATTTCAGTATCTGTCGCGATTGATTTCTGTTTATACCCCAAAATTACAAATTACATTTCAATTTTCGTATCTTGTTCTTAAATATTTGACCCATTTATAATATTTGTATAATTTTTCCGAAAAAATAGGACGTAAATGTCATGAAAAATCACGAACTTTGCACCAAATTTTCAATCCATAGATTAATCTTTAATTAACATAACGCTTAAATTCATGAAGAAAAGTGCATTGCAAATAGCGCGTGCCGCTTATCAGCCCAAACTCCCTGTCACTCTGACCGGCGCTGTGCTGGCTGTGGAGGGCGAACCAACTCATTCCGTGGCTGACCAGGAAGAGATTGCCAAACTGTTCCCCAACACTTACGGTCTTCCCGAACTCCGCTTTGAAAAGAACCCCAATCCTGCCGTTGGCAAGCCCATCAATGTGGGTGTAATCCTTTCCGGTGGTCAGGCTCCCGGTGGTCACAATGTGATTTGCGGCCTTTTCGACGGTATCAAGAAAATCAACAAGGACAGCAAACTTTACGGTTTCCTTATGGGTCCCGGCGGTCTCGTTGATCACAACTACATCGAACTTACTTCCGACATCATTGACGAATACCGCAATACCGGCGGTTTTGACATCATCGGTTCCGGTCGCACTAAGCTTGAAAAGAAAGAGCAGTTTGACAAAGGTCTTGAAATCCTTAAGCAGCTCAACATCTCTGCTCTCGTTATCATTGGCGGCGATGACTCCAACACCAATGCTGCCGTTCTTGCCGAATACTACAAGAGCATCAATGCCGGCGTTCAGGTTATCGGTTGCCCCAAGACAATTGACGGTGATCTCAAGAATGAAGTGGTTGAGGCTTCTTTCGGTTTTGATACTGCCACCAAAGTTTACTCCGAACTTATCGGTAACATCCAGCGCGACTGCTTCTCAGCTAAGAAATACTGGCACTTCATCAAGCTCATGGGACGCTCTGCATCTCACATAGCTTTGGAATGTGCCCTTCAGACTCAGCCCAATGTCTGCATCATCTCCGAAGAGATTGAAGCTAATAACTCCACTCTTGAGGACATTGTTAACTCTATCGCTCTCACCGTTGCCGCACGTTCTGCCAATGGTAAGAACTTCGGTACCGTTCTTATCCCCGAAGGTCTTATTGAGTTCATCCCTGCAATGAAAAACCTCATTGCCGAGCTTAATGACCTCCTCGCCAAGAACCCCGATGTTGCCAACATGACTCCCGCCGAGCAGCGTCAGTTTGTTATCGATCACCTCTGCGACAAAAATGCCAAGACTTACGCTGCACTTCCCGAAGGTGTTGCCCGTCAGCTCACTCTTGACCGTGACCCCCACGGAAACGTACAGGTTAGCCTTATCGAAACTGAGAAACTTCTCAGCGAAATGGTTGCCAACCGCCTTGAAGAGCTTCGTAAAGAAGGCAAATTCAATGGCAAGTTTGCTGCTCAGCACCACTTCTTCGGTTACGAAGGTCGCTGCGCCGCTCCCTCCAACTTTGATGCCGACTACTGCTACGCTCTCGGTTACAATGCCGCTTGCCTCATAGCTGCCGGCGTTACCGGTTACATGTCCAGCCTCCGCAACCTCACCAAACCTTCAGTACAGTGGCTCGCCGGCGGTATTCCTATCACTATGATGTTCAACATGGAGCGTCGTCATGGTGAAATGAAGCCTGTAATTCAGAAGGCTCTTGTTCGTCTTGATGGCACACCTTTCCGTCGTTTTGCTGCCAAGCGCGATGAATGGGCTATGAACGAATGTTATGTGTTCCCCGGTCCTATCCAGTACTTCGGCCCTGCTGAAGTTTGCGACCAGCCCACACAGACACTTAAATACGAGCATTTGGATAAATAATCCATTCGCATATTTTCTATATCCTTTTTTTACAGCTTGCCAAGGGCACTCCATTCCGGAGTGCCCTTGTTTTGTTGAGTGACTTCCTGTGACAAAAAAAATGAGGTTGCCGATTGGCAACCTCATTTTTTGATTTGAATTCAATAGGCTTTTATTTGTAAAGCCCGAAGTTTGCGTCGTTGGAGATAAATTCCACGCGTTCATTGAGCCATTTTATAAGTGTGGCATACTTGTCGCGGAAATTATAAGTGCTTTCGGTCTTGTAGTAGCCTCCGGTGTATCCTGTCCATATTGTGCCGTTCTGCACCGCAGAAGGCTCAATGTGGTTGGCGTACTCTTCAAGATATTGCAGTAGCTCGGGATACAGATTTTCCTTGAAATTCTCCCATTTCTGTTTGTAAAGCGCGCGGAATTCTTCGTTTTTGCAGATGCACTGAAAGAATGTGGCTCCTGCTGTGTCTCCGTCTTTCTCAAACAGCAGGCGGGTGGCTGACTGCCCTTCGTAACCGTCAAAAGTGAATGCCCAGTCAAAATCCCATACCGGACCGAAATGATACACATGCTCAGTTCCGAGTGCTTCTTTGTACATATAGAAGCTCTTGGGATGCTGAAGCTCGCGGTTGCAAGCCAGATTGTTTACGATGAGGAAATTTGCCACTGACTCAAGGTCAAGCACATCCGACAGACTCTCTTTTGATGAGCGGCTTGTCACAGCGTCAAGCATAGTCGTGATGTCGGCCTTCCAGTTACTGAAAATATCGTTGGCGGTGGTTGCCCCGGTTGGGTCTGCGGCTGCTATTTCAGTCAGGTCCGGATCCTTAACCATCACCGGAAGTGTCTTTTGGCTCCAGCTACCCGAGGGTGTCCAGTAATAACGGAATCTGAAATCTTCGTCGTAGTTTGAGTCGAATTCAAATAAAATTCCTTCATTTTCGTCTATATCCACGCTGCCGCCGCCTACACCTATTTTTTCTGTAAGCATATAAGCACCTTTATAATGCCCGTTGAGATATACTGCCACGGGAACACAATGATTGCTGAAAGGCATCTCAAGCATATTGGCTGTTTTGAGGGCTATCGTGTTGCGCATCAGCGAGCAGTCAATGAAGTTGGCTATAAGCGCAAATGTTTTGGCTTTGGGCAAACCGCACACGCTTTGCTTTTTGGGTAGTTTGAAGCGATAGGGGGTTTTGGGCATGTTCCATGTTGAGTTGCCGCGACCGCGAAATTCCACTTCCGTTTCAGGTATATCATCAAAAAAACCGTTACCGTCCATGCTGAGTGTGGCTGCATACACAAACGATTTTGTGTGCTGGCTGTCTTTCATCAGGTCCGTAAGGTCGGGGTAGTCTGTGAGGTTCACATAAATCACCGGCACGTTGGTGCCTATCACTGTTTTGGACACATCGTTTATATCCACCTTGTCAAAGCTCCCGTCTTTAAGTGCTATCGACAATTGATCTGCATCATCGCCCCATGAAGTGGAGTAGAAATTCATCTCTTCCACTTTGTCAAGTTTATGGGTTGTGAATGCTGTGGAGTTATGATAGATATGAATATGTTTGTGCTGAGCCGATGCTGTCAGGCCCATGAGAGCTATTACAGAAAATAAAATGAGTTTTTTCATCGGTTCAGAGCTATTTTTATGGTTTGGTTATTGAATGAGAGCAGATAGACACCGTTCTGCAATCCGTCATAATTTATCTCGCAGTTGCCGCTCGCTTTAATGCTCTTTACGGTGACGCCGTTAATGGCGGTCAGGGTTGCTGTGCTGTTTTCAGGCAGATTCATTATGGCTATACCTGTCGCTGTCTGGCGCACGACTACATCAGGATTCACTGTGATGCCCGAAATTGAAGTCCATTGCGCATCTCCGGTTTGTTCGGAATATTCCCATCCTGTCACTTCGTTAAGTGGCAGCTCAATGTAGGATTCATTGGGCAGTGTAAATCTCAGTATGTCATCCGATACTGTCGATTTCATCCCCTGCTCGCCTTGGATTGCGAGTACCGTGGCATCGCTCTTGTTCACAACCACCGACTGATACCCTTTGGCGGCTACTGTGGTCGGTAGCACTATGGCCAATGCCGAAAATAATGTGAGTAAAGTTTTCTTCATATATGTTTTTTAGGTTAAAATTGGCTTATCCTTTGCAAATATAGCTACTTACATTTTAATTTTTATCATTTTAAAATAATAATACGCTGGTAAAAATCCTTTTAGAGGATAGAAGAATGTCGGATAACATATTTTAACACCTCTGCTGTGCTGTCTTATACGCGCCAAACCATTAATTTTGCATATTCTAATATATTCAGTTATGAAATTCATTGGCATTATCCCTGCAAGATACGCTTCCACAAGATTTCCCGGCAAGCCGCTGGCCATGATTGGTAACATGACCATGATTGAGCGTGTTTACCGTCAGGCTTCTTTAGTGCTTGACCACGTTTTTGTTGCCACTGACGATGAGCGTATTCGCGCCGCTGTTGAGAATTTTGGCGGAAATTGCATCATGACTTCTTCCTCTCACCGTTCCGGAACTGACCGTTGTTTTGAGGCTTACACCAAATGTGGCATGGAGGCCGATGTCGTTATCAATATTCAGGGCGACGAGCCTTTTATAGCTCCCGAGCAAATTCGGGCTTTGATGCATTGTTTTGATGTCCCCGACACTCACATCGCCACTCTTGTGCGTAAGTTTGATCCCGCCAAAGGGTGGGATGCATTGTTTAATCCCAATACACCCAAAGTCACTTTTGACCATGACATGAAGGCACTCTATTTCTCCCGCTCTATTATCCCTTATGTGCGTGGGGTGGAGTGGCAGAAATGGATTGAATCAGCCGAGTTCTATACACATATTGGCATGTATGCATATCGCACCGATACTCTTGCCCGTATCGTTCGTCTGCCTCAGTCATCTCTGGAACTTGCCGAGAGCCTTGAACAGCTCCGATGGTTGCAGAATGGTTTTAATATCCGCGTGGGTATTTCCGATTGCGAGACCATAGGCATTGACACTCCTGCCGACCTTGAGGCTGCATGCCGGTATCTTGAATCATTAAATCGCTGATTATGCCCTCGGATGATTTCAGGGCACACGCGCCTGCTCTTGCTCCGTTGCAAGGCTCCGCGTTGCCCCCTGTCACCCGGTTGCAGCTTGACAACGGCGTCACTGTAGTTGGGTATGACGGATGCTCACAGCCTGTCAACATGGTCAGCGTGGTTCGGAAAGGCGGCAACGCCGATGTCGGCTCTCCGGCTTTGTTTCCTATGATGCTTGCCACTATGGGCGAGGGCACCTCTCTCCACACCGGCACTGATATAGCCAATATCATTGACAGCAATGGCTCATGGCTTAAGACCGGTGCCTACGGGCATCATTCTGTTGTGAGCATCTTCTCTCTCAATTCACGTACGGCACAAGTAATGCCTGTGTTTGTGGACATGATTGAGAATGCCACCTTTCCAGAGCATGAGTTGGAGCTGAAAAAGGAGCAAGTGGCGCAGCAGCTGAGCGTGCAGATGCAGAAAGTGAGCTTCCGTGCCGATGCTTGTCTGCGAAAATTGATTTGCGGGGCTTCTCATCCGCTGGCTATCGTTAATACGCCTCAACAAGTGATGGACCTCCGGCGTGAAGAATTGGCACACTTGTTTCAGCGTATCCGTCAGCCTCGTTTCACTCATCTGTTTGTGGGCGGAAGCCTCACTCCGCAGGTGGTTGATACTGTCTATTCCGCAATCGGCTCGCTTGCCCCGTCCGGTGTCGAGCCGCTTGAAGTCGCTATAGTGCCTTTGGCCCCCGAGTCTCCCTGTACAGAAAAAATTGAGGTGCCTGATGCTCTTCAGAGTGCTGTGTGCATGGGCATGCCGCTCGTTGACCGTCACCATCCTGACTATCCGCTGCTTCATGTTGCGGCAATCGCTCTCGGCGGTTATTTCGGCAGTCGTCTTATGATGAATCTGCGCGAGGACAAAGGATATACCTATGGCGTAAATGCTTCTCTTCTCGGGGTGCACGAAGGCTCATGGCTCAGAATTTCGTTTGAGTGCAGTCATGAGCATGTCAATGCCGCCATCGCACAGGTGCGTCTTGAGCTTGAGCGTCTCGTGTCAGACCCTCCACGAGGCGAGGAGCTGGAACGTATGCGCCGTTCGGCACTCGTTTCGCATCTTGAAACACTTGACTCTCCGCTTGAAATAGTGGCTTTTTATCGCAATATGCTTTTGAGCAACCTCCCTGTCGATTATTTTGAAGCCAAGCAAAATGCCATACTCACCGTAACACCCGAGGACATATCGCGTATCGCAGCAAAATATCTTCGGCCCGAATATCTGCGCATTGCCGTCGCAGGGCGATAGCGCAAGCATCATTCATATACATACAGCAAGGGGCCTCGCCAAACGCGAGGCCCCTTGTCATTAAGTATTATCGTGATTGTTATTTCACTATGAATTTCCTTGTCTCGGAAATTTCGCTGCCTTCCACATGCACGAAATAAATTCCGCTGCTTGCGTTCAGGCTCATAGCCACGCTCACGCTGCTGCCGCTCTTGTTCACATCCATGTTTTTGAGCAGTTGGCCGCTGAGAGAGTAGATGCTGATGTTGAGGTTGCCTTCACATGCACCGGTCACGTTCACGGTGAAATGTCCCTCGTTGGGATTGGGGGTAACGGTTACATCAGTGGATACTGTGGCTTCAATGTTGTTGATGCCACCCATTTCGTTCACGTTAAGGGTGTTGTTGTCTGCATCGTAGGTCACGGTGTATATGCCGTCCTGAACGGTGTCAAACTCTTTTACCAGACCTTTGTAATATACCTTGCAAGGCTCACCGGCATGTGAGGTCACGATTGCGCGGTCAAGACGGTTGTCGGTATAATAAATATCCACTTCAAAATTACCGCGTGTGCGCAGACCTGTGATTTTGCCTTCTGTCCATGATGAGGGCAGGGCAGGGAGCAGGTGCAGCATTCCGTTGTGGCTCTGCAGGAACAGCTCCGATACACCGGCAGTGCCGCCGAAGTTACCGTCAATCTGGAATGGCGGATGGAGATCCCACAGGTTGTCGGCTGTACCTTCTTTCAGCAGGTTCTGGAACAGGGTGTAGGCGTGGTCTCCGTCAAGCAGGCGTGCCCAGTGGTTGAGTTTCCAGCCCATGGACCATCCGGTAGCGGCATCTCCGCGCTGATTGAGGGTCTCTTTGCAGGCATCGGCCAGCTCTGTGTCCTCAATGGCGTTGATGGTTGAGCCCGGATGCAGACCAAACAGGTGGTTGGTGTGGCGGTGAGTGTCACCATAGGTGTCAATGTCGTTGTACCACTCTTGGAGTTGGCCGTACTTGCCTATCTGGTAGGGATACATCTTTTCAAGTTTCTCTTTCCATTCGGTAAGCTCCTCAGGGTTTTCGCCAAGTACTTCAGCACCCTTGATTGCTTCCATGAGCACTTCGCGGGTCACGGCGTTGGCATAAGTGGCACCGAGGTCGGCAGTACCGTGTTCAGGAGAATAGGAAGGAGCGGAAGTGTAGGTGCCGTTGTGCAGATACAGAAGGTCGCTCACGAAGTTGGCACTGGATTTGATGATGGGGTAACCCACTTCGCGCAGCCAGTCCTTGTCGCGGGTGTAATCGTAATATTCCCATATCTGGGTGGCGAGCCAGGGACCTGCTGTGGGGTTGTAGTTCCACGACATGTCAGTGGAGTTGAGCGGTGCTGTAAATCCGAAGATGTTGGTTGACACCTCTGCTGTCCAGCCGCGTGCGCCATAATATGCTTGGGCGGTAAGTTCGCCCGGTTTCACGAGGCCGCGCACATAATCTATGAACGGGGTCATGCACTCCAGCAGGTTGGTGCATGTGGCAGGCCAGTAGTTCATCTGCAGGTTGATGTTGTTGTGGTAATCCACGCGCCATGGTCCGTCGATATTGTTGTGCCACATACCTTGCAGGTTGGCAGGCATGTTGCCTGCGCGTGAGCTGGAAATCAGCAGGTAACGGCCATACTGGAAATATTGCTGTTCAAGCGCATGGTCAAGTGTGCCGCTGCGGTAAGCTGACAGGCGGCTCGGAGTGGGCTTGTTGTCAAACTTCTCGTTGGGGTTGATTTCTATTTTCACGCGGTCAAACAGATTGGAGTAGTCCTCCATATGGGCGGCATACAGCTCGTCATACGATTTTGCCGCTGCATTTTCCATGATTTTGTTCACGTTCGCTACCGGATCCATACCCACAAAAGCATTGTTGTCGCTCATGTCGGGGTTGAAGTTCATGGCGTAGTCGGTATCGCCGGCAAGTATGAATTCCACATCGCTGGAACCGCTTACTGTGATGGTGCGTGCCGATGCATCCGCTGTCACTGTGCCTCCGTCGTTGCTGCGAACGAGCACTCGCAGTGCCCATTGCATATTGTTGTTGTCAAGCTTGCCGTTGTACAGCAGTGTGCCGTCGGCAGGCGAGGTAACGCTGTTGAGTATCTGCGGACAGTTGAGTGAGAATGTGAGGTTCTGGGTACCGCCTTCCGATGTGTAGCGCCACACCATCACGCTGTCGGGATAGGAGCAGAAGTAGCGGCGCTGGTAGGATATGCCGTCAGCGTCAAACTGCACCACGGCTATCGAGCGGTCCATGTTCAGGATACGTTTGTAGTTGGTTACATTGCTTTCGTCAATGCCGGTGCTAACGTAAGCTTCACCCATTGTGGTATAGGTACCGAATACGCTCTTGTCGTAGTTCACATTGCCTCGGTAGTTGCTTGACACAAGAGAGTTGGCATAGTATGTGTTGTTATTGGCGAGATACTGGCGTATGTTGGCAAGGGTGGACTCGTTTACTGTACGGTTCATGTTCCAGTAGTTGGATGCGCCGGTGCCGGGACCGCCTTTCCAAAGTGTCTTTTCATTGAGCACCACGCGTTCGCGGTTGACTGAGCCGAGCACATTGCCGCCGAATGAGCCGTTGCCGATGGGGAATGACTTGCGCTCCCATATTTCATCGGGGTTGGATGATGATGAGCTGAAATCGTTACTGTTCCATATGGCTGCTCCGGTTGTGGATGAGTTAGGGGTATCGAACCACAGGGCGTTGCCCATGGTGTAATCAATGATGTTTGACACTGTCAGTGCAACATTGTCGGGATATGTGAGCGAGTGCTCCTCACCGTTGATGGTTATGGAGCTCAGCATTACTTGTACTTTGCTGTCTATAACTGCATCTTCTGCCACATTGCCAAGCAGAATAAAGTAGTTGTTGCCGTGCTGGAGTGTCTGATCAAATGTGTATTCCATATTGTCGCCGGCAGCCTTGGTGTCACCAATCTGGTTGGATGTGATGGCTCCGGTAGTGGAATATACCCAGCGGAGATTGCTCACATTTGCATCGCCGGTCCAGCTCATGTTTATCGCTGTTGCGTTGAACGGATTGAGGGTGCCGTCTACTGCCACATTGATTGAGGCTATCTGCACATCCTCCTGACCCGGATTTACGCTTCCGTTGCGTCCGGTTGCATTTACCTCCACAAGGGTCATGTCTTTGGCGGGGAGTATTTCGATGTCAAAGTCATAGGCTACGCCATTGCGTATCCTTCTGTCTTTGGTGGTGAACAGCGTCTCCTGCCAGTTCTCGCTGGCTTCTGACGGCTCGTAGAACACCGTGCGCATTCTATACACGCCCGGCTCTTGACCGGCAGGAATCTTCACTGTGCGGGAGAAGCCGGTGTAGATGGAGGAATTGGGCATGCTTGTGCTCCCTTTCTCTGAAATCTCCCCGTTGTCGGTAAATGTACCGTTGCGGTTCCAGTCCACGAAATATGCTTCCTGGGTCCAGTCTATCTCCTTGTTGGCGCTTCCTATGGCGTTGCTCCATCCGTAGTAGGTGATGGTGAATGATGTCACACCGTTGTCCACCTTTATGGGATTGGCTGTCTTGTCTATCAACGCGCCGGCCTCCACATACGTATTTGCGCTCGCGGTAAAGGCGGTGTAGGGCAATTCATCCTGTGTGGAGCATGAGAACACCTCGGGAGTGTGGGTGCCTTCAGTGGTCACGCTCTGCAGATAACGGTTCTGCTGACCCGTATTGTTGGTAAATGTGCGGTACATGCCCGAATACTCTACATCGCCGAAGTTGGCTGTAAGAGACAGGTCGCCGCCGCCGCGCACTGTTACGGTTGCCTGATTGGAATATACCTGTGATGTAGCGTCATTCGTCCAGTTTTTGAACATATAACCCTCAACAGGTGTGGCTGTGATGGTGACTGCATCGGCGGTAGTCACACTCAGCCCATCCGCACCTTCTATGGCCACGGTGCCTTTGCTTTCGTCAGCACTTTTAATCGTAATGGTGCGTTCGGTGGCTGATTCCACCCGCAGTGTTATGTCGGTTATGGAACCGCCGTCTTTCTGGATGGTGCTTCCGCAGGGGTCAAGCGAATTCCAGTCAATTTTGAAACGCAGACGGTAGTCGCCCGATGCCAGTGTCTGGGGTACTATGAACGCGGGGATGTTGCCCGTGGAGATACCCGCTCCGTAACCCACGGTCTGTCCGATACTGTTTTGGCCTGTCTGACCGTCGGTCGGGGAATAATACGAATACGACACAAGCTCGCCGTCTCCCTCGCCATTGGCATTCAATATTGTGTCAAACTCACCGTCATTGTCATAGTCCACATACATGTATGCATGCATCCATGAGCCGGTCCAGTTCAGATCGCTGAGCTTTACTTCTGCTCCGGGCTGTACGGCGAGCACCACATCTGTCTTGTCAAAATACGTTGCGCCGCCATAGCTCGCTGATTGATTCACGGCAACTTCTGCCACGCTGCTTCCGTCGGTAAGTGCGAACGAATTCAGCTTGCGGTCATTGTTGGTGCGTGTAAGGGACCCCGAGGTGCAGTAATCCGCGGCATATACGCCCACGGTCGCTGCTCCCATGGCCGCTATCGTCCACGCGAACACAGGTAATAATTTTAATTTCATAGGTTTTTGTATGGTAAATGGATTATTGTCGGTATAGCTTAAGGTATAATATATTTGCAAATATAACAATTACTTGGCGTAACCACAAAAAATGTCTTTAAAATCATATAAAAACATACCTACAGTTGCATATTACACAAAAAATTACTTACTTTGCACCCGGTTTGTGTGGCTCATCCTTGAAAGTCGCTAAATTTGATGCGCTTAGCGGCGATATGAGAACTGAGATGGCGGCCACCTACCAACTTGATAATTTTAACATTAACAGAGCTAAGTAACACAACAGCCATGTCAAAGATTTGTCAAATTACAGGCAAGAAAGCGATTACTGGTAACAATGTATCGCACTCCAAGCGTCGCACAAAGCGCAGATTCAATGTTAATCTCTTCACCAAAAAATTCTATTGGGTAGAAGAGCAGGCTTGGATTCTTCTTACTATCTCAGCCGCCGGTCTCCGCACCATTAACAAAAACGGTCTTGACGCCGCTATCAAAGAAGCTGCCAAGAAGGGTTATTTAACTGAAATCAAATACTTATCATTCTAAAATAAGATGGCAAAGAAAGCTAAAGGCAACCGCGTACAGGTTATTCTCGAATGCACCGAGCACAAAGCCAGTGGCATGCCCGGTACTTCGCGTTACATCACCACTAAAAACCGCAAAAATACTACCGAGCGCCTCGAACTCAAAAAATACAACCCTATCCTCAAAAGGGTCACTGTTCATAAAGAAATTAAATAATCCCTTAATTACGTTTTAAGATATGGCAAAGAAAACCGTAGCATCACTCCAAAAAGGTGAAGGTCGTACTTACAGCAAGGTGATAAAGGTCGTTAAGTCCCCCAAAACCGGTGCCTACACTTTTCAGGAGCAGATGGTTCCCAACGACGCTGTAAAGGATATCCTTAAGTAATTTCCCGTCCTTAGAGACGAAATTCAGATACTTACATCAAGGGCGTGTCACTATGTGACTCGCCCTTGATGTCGTTCTATCGCTTCCCATAATATCCTTCCGGGGTCGGATCTGTTACTTTTACCGGTTTTCGGTAAATCTTCTCAAGCAGCTTCTTGATATTTTGTGCCCCTTCGGCACGTGCACGTTTCACGGTCCCGTTTTTGTACAGGCGCACCTTGGCCTTGCGCACTATTTTTGCCTTCACCTGATTCTCCTCTTCAAGAGTGAGTTTGTCACTGCGCAACATTGCTAACAGGCCTATAGCTTTGGTGTCAACCACTTTCCATGAATCATTGTCAGTAGCCTCAGTTATGGATACAATCTCATCGGGCATGATAACTTTCACGGTATCCCCATCAGTCGCTATCTGCATATTTTCCAAATCAAATGTTAGGCTGCCTCTTTGTTTTTGTATGGCACATATCACTTTGTTGTCAATTGTGTCAACAATGGGCACTTCGCTATAAACCTCTATGGCACACAACTGCGCCATAGTCTCCATATTGCTGATATATCCTTTGTCCGCCTCTATGGTCGGTGATTTGGGCAACGAGACTGTAAGATACACTGCTATTGCCACCACTACTATTGCCGCAACTGTTATGATAGCTTTGATGCTTTTCTTCATCATGTCAATATGCTTTAAAATCCACGCTTGCGGTGTAGCCGTTCGCTTCAAAAATAGTTTTAAAATATTGTCGGGCTTTCCGTTTGGCTGTCTCTGTCAGCTGTCGGTTGAAAGCGGTGTTCTCTTCAATTTCCTTTTTTAGCGACCTGTTGGCAAGCTCCTTCATCTCCGCTCTCTCTTTTGAGTCAAGATTCGACCGCAGCGGCCCTATGTTCTCATACTCTTTTCGCATCGGCATATCCCGGCCTGCAAGCTCTGTCTCCACAGCCGGCAAAGTTATTCTCACCGTTTTTGCATTGTCGTCAAATTTCACATCTTCGGGTTGCAGTTCCGATAAGTCTATATACGCCTGCATGTAGGTGTCGTAGGAATACACCGCTATTCTTTTGCCCACTTTATACCACGCCGTGCGCTCGCTCTTCACGGTTTTGGTTATAGCCATGGATGCAAACACCATCTTGTCTGCCGATTTTATCTCTTCCAGCAGCGCACTGTGGTCCGGCTTTGAGCAGCTGCAAAGCAGCATCGTCGCGCACATGCAAACAATAGTTGCTATTTTCATCATATCTTTTTATATGAAATCTGTCCTATAATAACACCGTTGTCGCAATTATTGTTATGTAATCACAAAGTTGCGAGACTGTCCAACGTGGTTTGGAGCTGTGCTTTTAATGCTTGTTTAAGTGTGCTCCTGCGATAGAACGGCGACGGAAGTTCGTTTATGGCCCGTTCTATTGTCGTAAGGCAGCTCCCGAGCAATTGGTTGCGGTCGGCATACACCAGAGTGTCGTTAAGCAGTTTCGCCGTGCTTTTAACCAGCCCTTCTTTGAATGAAAACACATGCGCTGTCAAACACAGACTTACCACACCATATTTCATTATCTCTACACACTCTTCAGGCCCGGGTTGCAGACATGTGATGGAGGCTATGGCTTTTTTCACTACCGATATTCGTGCTTTGCTGACGCCTCTGCTTCCACGTCGCAGTTCTTTCCCTATTGCTGCTTTGGCTGCTTCGAGGCGTGTGTTTATGTCTGGATTGACAAAAAAATCCAGATAATATCGCGAATCGCATTTGGCCTCATAAATATCCAGTATCAGCTCGCGCAGTTGTTCCGGGTCAAGCTCTTTTATTGCTTTTTTGAGTGCAGTTTTTGACATAGATTACAAATATATATAAAAATACCGGCAAACCAAACTCGGTCTGCCGGTTGTATTGATAAATTAATGTAATCTTATTTCTCCGGTGCGCTCTTGGGCTCAACTTCCGGATCTGCATACGATGCATCGGGTTTCAGCCACTTGTTGAGCCAGCGGAAGAATACTCGTTGCCACAGTATAGCATTCTGCGGTTTGAGAATCCAGTGGTTTTCATCAGGGAATATAACCATTTCTGCCGGCACGCCGCGCAGACGGGCGGCATTGAATGCCATCATGCCCTGCGAAGCAAGAATACGGAAATCATACTCTCCGTGGGTTATCAGGATAGGGGTGTCCCATTTGTCCACAAAGCGGTGGGGGGAGTTGGCAAATGAGCGTTGTGCCACAGCGTTGCTCTTGTCCCAGAACGGGCCGCCGAGATCCCAGTTGGCAAACCACATCTCTTCTGTCTCCAGATATTGGCTCTCGGTATTGAAGATGCCGGCATGTGCTATAAGAGCTGCAAAACGGCCTTCGTGGTTGCCTGCGAGCCAGTACACTGAGAAGCCGCCATAGCTTGCGCCAACGGCTCCTATGTGTTCACCGTCCACATAGCTTTCCTTCTTCATGAAGTCAACGGCGCTCAGATAATCCTTCATGTTCTGGCCTCCGTAATCACCCGAAATCTGGGCATTCCATTCGGTGCCGAATCCCGGCAGACCGCGACGGTTCGGGGCTATCACGATATAACCGCGTGCTGCCATTAGTGCTATGTTCCAGCGATAGCTCCAGAATTGGCTTACAGCCTGCTGGGGACCTCCTTGGCAATACAGAATGGCCGGATATTTCTTGTTCGGATCAAATTTCGGAGGATACATTACCCATGTAGTCATCTCTTTGCCGTCGGTGGTGGGCACAAGCTTCTTTTCTACTGTAGGCATGTTGAGCGAACCCAAAAGTTCTGTGTTTACATTGGTGAGCTGGGTAGTTTTGCCGTCTTTCACAGCCACAATCTCATTGGGGAACAGCATGGAGTGGTGCATAGATATGAGCAGGTCGTTGCCCACAGGTGCCAGAGATGTGTAGTCACATACGCCTTCAGCCACAACTTTTACTTCTTTGCTGTCAAGAGCCACTGAGAATATCGGGGTCACACCATCTTTCGGGGCTATGAAATAGATGCTTTTGCCGTCAGGATTCCATGCTATGGCATCGGCGGTGTAATCCCAGTTTTCGGTGAGGTCTGTCTTTTCACCCGATGCAAGGTTGAGCGTAAATATGCGGTTCTTGTCGCTTTCATAACCGTCGTGTTCCATTGACAGCCATGCCACCATTTTGCCGTCAGGCGAGAATGTCGGGTTAGTGTCGTACCCCATCATCCCCTCTGTGAGATTGCGGGTGGATTTGGATGCGAGGTCATACAGATATAAATCCGAGTTGGTGGATATGGCATACTCCATACCGGTTTTCTTGCGCGATACATAGATAAGCTGTTTTGAATCGGGACTCCATGCAAACGATTCTACGCCGCCAAACGGTTTCATCGGCGATTCAAATGGCTCGTCTTGCATTATGTCGGCCACGTTGCTCACATTATTGCCGTCAAAATCGCCGACAAGCGGATGCGGTATTTCTGTCACCCATTCGTCCCAATGTTTATACATCAGGTCATCGATAATACGCGCATTGGCTTTTGGCAGGTCGGGATATACATCTGCCGGTGTTTGTGAATACTTCACGGTGCCTATCATCACCACCTTCGTTTCATCGGGTGAGAACAGGAACCCCTGTATGCCGTTTTCCACATTGCTCACTGCTTTGCGCCCTGAGCCGTCAGCGTTCATCACCCACAGCTGCATCTTGCCGTCAACCGGATTCATAAATGCTATCTTTTCTCCGTTGGCAATCCACACGGCTCCGTTTTCGCTCTCTGCTGTACGGGTAATGCGCTTGTTGTCGCTGCCGTCAATGTTCATCACATACAGATCAAGGTTGCTCTTGTTCTCCTCCACGCTTTCATAGCTCACGCCATATAGCACCTTTTTGCCGTCGGGAGATACTGACGGATTGCTTACGCGGCCAAGTGCCTCAAGGGCTGCAATGGTATATTGGCCGTCAGGAGACTTGAATTCGGGCTTGTCAATGATCTTGGCGTCGGAGTTGCCACCCGTGGAGCATGCTCCGAGCATCAGTGCCGAAGTGATCATAGCTAATGATTTGAGTTGACGCAACATAATTAAGGTTTGGTTTTTTCTGTTTAAGTTGCAAAATTACAAAAAAATATCCGGGTTGCAAATTCTCGTGCAACCCGGATTTCTCGTTAATTGCCGTATTGTCAAACCGGCTCTTATTATCGCACTGCGATTTTATGCACGGTGGCATCCACACACACTATGTATATCCCTTTGGGCAGGGCAGTCGTGCGCACCTCTCTACCCGACAGGTCATAAACATGCATTGTATTGTAGTCACCGCTTGTCATTATGTCGCCGTTTTCATTGGCCCATACATCCACGGAAGCAGTTATGTCGCTGATGGTGGTCTCGTTGGAAGATATGTCATCAGTGCCGAACACCACAAAGCAGTTGCCTGCCAATGACACTTTCTTGGCGCTCGTGAGTGTGGGATTGGTGCCGTGGCTTGCCGCAAGCACGCGGTAGCGCGATGCGTCAAATGAGGCCGGCACATCCATGGCGCGGCTTGCCGGCGTGTAATTGCCGTTAACCACCAGCACTATCTCCTTGGTGCCTTTGGTGAGTTTGATGGTGCGCGGTGTGGTCCAGTTGAGGTTGCTGAGGTTCATTGTCACTGTGCTTTCGTTTCCGAACAGCTCCGGTGCAGCTGCTCTCACTGCGCACAGTGCTGCATAGGTGTCTTTCAGTCCTGCGCGATACTCGTTGTCAAGATAGTTCCATACCACTGTTTTGGGGTCAGTGTTATTGCCTCCGTTGGCGTTTTTGGTGCTTTGGTCAGCCCCGAGTTCCTCAAACTGCCATATCATATGTGCACCGGGCGACATCAGCATCTGTGCTGCCACGCTTCCCAGTCTCAACATTTGGCGCTGGGTGTTGGTGCGCAGTGCCGACACGCACTTGTCGGTTGTCATCACATACGCCAGACGCTCCTCGTCATGGCTTTCGGCATAGCTCACTGTAGAGCCGCGAAGACGGCTGTCGTCAGGGGCATAGAAGCGGTTCAGGTCGCTTCCTCCCACTGTTCCGCAGGCATAGGTCACGCTCTGCGAATTTACGTTCGCCCAGTTTAGCTCGCCATCCTCAGCCATCTCGTTTTCCTCTTTTTCCTCTGCCAGATTCTCGTTGATGAAATAAGCGTTGGGGTTAACCTTGCTTATCACTTTGTGCAGCTCTTTCATGCGGGCCACGCGGGTGGCATTGTATTTGTTGGTGTTGGCATCCGTTGGGGTGGCGTATGTGTTGGTTGAAGGATAGTAGGTGGTGCCGTAGCTTGAGTCGTCGCCGAGTCCTTTCACAAGGTCAAACCTGAAACCGTCCACCTTGTAGTTGGTGAGCCAGTGGGTCAGAGCGTCGTGCCATTGTTGCTGTACCACAGGATTCTCTTGCTTCCAGTCGTTGAGCACACTGTAGGCGTGTGGCGCGGAGCCGTTGTAGAACGGATTTTCGGCTATGTCATAAAGCTGGTACCACGGGTGCAGTCCGTCACTCTGGTTGAACACTATGTCAAGAATCACCGCCAGTCCGCGGGCATGGCATTCGTCTATCAGCCGTCGGTAGTCGTTTGGTGTGCCGTATGCTTTGTCCGGCGCAAAATAGAAGTTGGTGTTGTAGCCCCATGAATTGTTGCCGTTGAACTCCATGATAGGCAGAAGCTCCACTGCATTTACGCCCAACGATTTGATGTAATCGAGCTTGTCTATCACACCTTGCACGGTACCCGACCCGTAAGCTTGACCGTTAGTGCCGGTGAAGTCGCGTATCAGCAATTCATAAATCACAAGTTGGTCTTTGTCCACGCCCTTAAAATCAGTTATTTTCCAATTGTAGCTGTTGGCCGATGAGTTGTACCATGCCAAAGGCACACTGTACGGCACATCCGCTACCGGATAGGAAGGCAGGTTGGGAAATACTTTGGGATCTATGTATTTGTCGCTGTAAGGGTCAAGGATAAGGTTGGCATAAGGGTCGCCCACCGCACGTTCGCCGTCGGCCAGATAATAATAGAAATAATCTTTGTTCTTCTCCAGTCCGCTTACTGTTGTCCAGAAATAGCGGTAGCCGTTGTAGTCCTGATATTTCATCAGTGTGGCTGATGATGCGTGATAATTGTTCCATGAGGGCATCAGTATCATGCTCTGCTTGTTGGGAGCACAGATGCAGAATGTTACAGAGCCGTCGGCATTGGTCACAGCTCCCATTTTGGGCACGCCGCCGGGATAATTCTGCGCTGCCGAGTTGTTCACTCTCACCACGGTTATTGATGTGGTGGCGCTTGTGCCTGATGCTGTGGTGGCACGTGCCGTTACGGTGTAGTCACCCATGGAGCTGAAGCTCTTTTGGGCTGTGGCGCTGGTGGCGTTGTTGGCACTCCCGATGGTGGTGCCGTCGTTTAGCGATATGGTGATGTTGGCAGCCGAGGTTGTATAGGCCGTGAAGGTTACCGGGTCACTGTTGGTGACTACTTGCGATGGTATTGATTTTTCAAGTACCACCTGAAATCCCGATGGATATACTTTCACAAAAATATCGCCTCCTTCGGCTGTTTTCCCTTCACGGGAGCCGTCGGCGTTGCGAAACACAAATGCCAGTTCCTCTACTGTTTCGCCTGCTGCTACTCCGTAATAGCTGTTTATGTCTGGAATGGTGAGGGTCCACGTATTTGCGCTCACGTATGTCAGCGCATATTTGGCCGAGTTGTCGCCCCATGTCGGTGCGTATTGCCAGTCGCTCTGTGAGGTGCTTTTGTTGGTTATCACGCCGGTATGGGCATAGATGGGTGTACTGGCTGTCAGGCCCGCCAGGCCCTTGTTCCCCTGATCGGCATGAAAAGTTATGACTATACCTTTGGAGTCTGTCTGCACGATCACGGGATTGGTCGTTACCACTTGGGCCGGTGCTATAAGGGCGCACAAACCCAGGAGTAACATCAATAATCGATGTGTCATAGGTCGTTAGTATGAAGAATTAAGTATGATATATTAATAAAACACAAATCTGGTCGCAAAGTTATAAGATTTATTCAAACTACCGTGGACCATAAGGGATAATTTCAGTAATTTTGTAGAATGGAATTTAAATTATCATCCCAATATAAACCTACAGGCGATCAGCCGCAGGCCATTGAGCAGCTTGTTCAGGGCATTCGCGATGGCGCCCCGGCACAAACATTGCTCGGTGTCACAGGCTCGGGCAAGACCTTCACTATGGCCAATGTCATTCAGCAGGTCAAGAAACCCACGCTGATTTTGAGCCATAACAAGACTCTCGCCGCGCAGCTTTACGGTGAGTTTAAAAACTTTTTTCCCGATAACTCGGTACAATATTTTGTTTCCTACTACGATTATTATCAGCCCGAGGCATATATACCTTCCGTTGACAAATATATCGAGAAGGACCTTATGATTAATGATGAGATTGACAAGCTTCGTCTCGCCACTACCTCTGCATTGCTCTCCGGACGGCAGGATGTGATTGTGGTCAGCTCGGTGTCATGTCTTTATGGCATGGGCAATCCCGAGGATTTCAATAGCAATGTCATTTCCATTCACACCGGTCAGCGCATCGCACGCAATGTTTTTTTGCGTGAGCTTGTCAATGCTCTGTACTCGCGCAACGAAATAGCTTTCACACGCGGTAACTTCCGCGTCAAAGGCGACACGGTTGACATATATCTGGCTTATGAGGAGATTGTGGTGCGCGTGGTATTCTGGGGCGATGAGATTGAATCTATCGCCACATACTATCCCTCCGACAATGCCACTCTCGGTCAGCACGATTCCTTCAAGATATTCCCGGCCAATATATTTGTAACCTCGCGTGAGCGCATGGCATCCGGTATTGCGCAGATTGAGCTGGACTTGGGCGAGCAGGTGCAGTTCTTTAACAATGAGGCGCGTTTGCTGGAGGCTAAGCGACTTCAGGAGCGTGTGACTTATGATATTGAGATGATGCGCGAGGTGGGCCACTGTTCGGGTATTGAAAACTATAGCCGGTATTTTGACGGTCGTCGTCCCGGCATGCGCCCATTCTGTCTCCTTGATTATTTCCCCAAAGATTTCCTTACTATAATTGACGAGAGCCATGTCACCATTCCGCAGGTACGTGCCATGTATGGCGGCGACCTGTCGCGCAAAATGAATCTCGTTGAATACGGATTCCGGTTGCCGGCAGCTCTTGACAACCGTCCGCTTAAGTTTGAGGAATTTGAGAGTCTCACACCTCAGGTCATGTATGTGAGTGCCACTCCCGCCGATTATGAGTTGCAGCGCAGTGAGGGTGTTGTCGTGGAGCAGATTATCCGTCCCACGGGTCTTCTTGACCCGATTATTGAGGTGCGTCCCTCGCTCAATCAGATTGATGATTTGATGGAGGAGATACAGCTTCGCATTGAGCGCAATGAGCGTGTGCTTGTAACCACTCTCACCAAGCGTATGGCCGAGGAGCTGAATGACTATCTGCAAAAACTTCGCATAAAGGCGGCTTATATCCACAGCGATGTTGACACTCTTGACCGTATCCGTATCCTTGACGATTTGCGTGCCGGTGTCTATGATGTGTTGATAGGTGTGAACCTTCTGCGTGAGGGTCTTGATCTTCCTGAGGTTTCATTGGTTGCAATTCTTGATGCCGATAAGGAAGGCTTTTTGCGCTCCCATCGTTCGCTTACTCAAACTGTGGGTCGTGCTGCACGTAATCTTAACGGCACCGTGATTATGTATGCCGACAAAATCACCGACTCCATGCGCCTTACCATAGACGAAACTGCGCGTCGCCGCACGCTCCAGCTGGCTTACAATGAAGAGCATGGCATAACCCCGCAAGCCATTGTGAAGGCCCGCAACAAGATTATCGGAGTGGATTCTGATGAAAGTCCGGCAGATATAAAACCGCAGGGCAAGACATCCCGCTCCGGAAAATCTCCCGCCAAATCTTCACGCCGCGATGGTCACGTGTCTGCTATATATGAAAATGAGTTCTCTACTTCCGTTAACATTGCCGCCGATCCCGTCATACCCTACATGACGCCTGCCGAATTGGAGCGTGCCATTACTTCACGCAGAGTGGAGATGGTGGAGGCTGCCAAGCGCATGGAATTCATGGAGGCTGCCAGGCTTCGTGATGAGATTTTGAAAATGGAAGATTATCTCAAAGAAAAATCAGCTGCCGATGTTGCCCAATAAAGATTTTGACCTCACACGTTTCTTGCCCACTTCGGTCAAGGAGATGAAGCTGCTCGGTTGGGACCACGTGGATGTGGTTCTTTTCAGCGGCGATGCCTATGTGGATCATCCCTCATTCGGTGCCGCTGTAATCGGACGCACTCTTCAGGCTGCCGGTTTCAATGTGGCCATTGTACCTCAGCCCAATTGGCAGGACGATTTGCGCGATTTTAAAAAATTCGGTGCGCCAAGATTGTTTTTTGGTGTGTCGCCCGGTGCCATGGATTCCATGGTCAATCACTATACTGCCGCGCGTCGTCGTCGCAGTGATGACGCATACACACCCGGTGGCCGTCATGGTGCCCGTCCCGACTATCCGTCTGTTGTTTACACCAATATTCTGCGCGAGCTTTATCCCGACACTCCCGTCATTCTTGGTGGCATTGAGGCTTCCTTGCGCCGTTTGAGTCACTACGACTATTGGCAGAATAGGCTTCGTCCCTCATTGCTTATGGATGCCAAGGCTCATCTTCTCGTGTACGGAATGGGTGAGTTGCCGGTGTTGGAGATTGCACGCCGTCTGGATGCCGGTGAACCGATAGAGAATTTGGCCGATGCGTTGCAGTGCGTCTCTTTGCAGCCTCTTGACGACATACCGCAGGCTCCCGATGGCGACACTCAGATTGTGCTGCATAGTTTTGAGGACTGCTTGCGGTCCAAGCGTTGTCAGGCTGAGAATTTCAAGCACATTGAGCAGCAGAGCAACCGTATGCACGGTGCCACTATCTGGCAGCGTCACGGCAATGTGGCCGTGCGCGTCAATCCCATGCATCCGCCCATGACCACCGAGCAGATTGATGCCTCTTTTGATCTCCCTTACACTCGCCTGCCTCATCCGCGTTACAAGGGCAAGACTATCCCCGCTTATGAGATGATTCGCCATTCTGTTTGTATGCACCGAGGATGCTTCGGCGGATGTGCTTTCTGTACCATCTCGGCTCATCAGGGCAAGTTTATTGCTTCCCGGTCCAAGGATTCCATTTTGCGTGAGGTCAGGCAAGTGACTCGGATGTCCGATTTCAAGGGTTATATCTCCGACCTCGGCGGACCGAGTGCTAACATGTATTCTCTTGGTGGCAAAAACAAGGCCGTGTGCGAAAAATGCCTCCGTCCCTCTTGCCTCCATCCGAAGCCGTGCCCCAATCTTAACACCGACCATTCCGCTCTTCTTGACATATACCATGCTGTCGATGCCACTCCCGGTGTCAAGAAATCTTTCATTGGCTCCGGTGTCCGTTACGACCTCTCAATGCACCCCACTGGCAGCAAAAGTGTGGATGCCGTGAACCGTAGGTACAATGAGGAGCTTATAGAGCACCACGTCTCAGGCCGATTGAAGGTAGCCCCGGAGCATACTGTAAGCCATGTCCTGAATGTAATGCGCAAACCCGAATTTCACCTCTTTTACGATTTCAAACGCATTTTTGATTCGGTCAATCGCCGCTGCGGACTCCGTCAGCAGCTCATCCCTTATTTTATTTCAAGCCATCCCGCGTGTACCGAGGTTGATATGGCCGAACTCGCTGCCGAAACCAAGGATTTGAACATGCATCTTGAGCAGGTGCAGGATTTCACTCCCACCCCCATGACATTGGCCACAGAGATATTTTACACCGGAATACACCCTTACACTGGGGAAAAGCTTTTTACAGCCACGACTCCTGAGCAGAAGCAATCCCAGCGACGCTATTTCTTCTGGTACGATCCGGCCCAAAGAGCCGATATTATCCGCAGCCTTAAGCGGCTGAACCGTTCCGATCTTATTGCGCGTCTTTATCCGGCTCGCCGATAAAAAATAGCAATGCCCCTGCATCGGTAATTTACCGTCAGCAGGGGCATTGTTGTACCTGTTAATATATTAGAAGAGTATATTCATGCCAAGGTTGACAGATGCGTTGCTTGACAGAGGCACCATCTGCTTGGTCGCTTTGCCCATGGTATGGTCCATGCCGACAAAGAAATTGAATCCTGACGGATGGAAGTTTACAATCCATCCAAATCCTACGCCGAAACTGCCGGCAGCCATGTTTATGCCGCCGTCTAACCATTTTACCGGAGCTATGTTGGCCGAAAATCTGAAATCAGTCCATGAAAACGCTCCCTGAATACGGGTGGTGTTGAGCACGCCGAAATTTAGTTTGCGGTAAGTCGGCAGTGTGTACTTCGCTCCTATATTGAGGGTGGCACCTAACATTGTTGTGCGTCCTCCCACGTTTCCTGCGTCTTCAAGTTCGTATATTGCCGATATATCATCACGCATGTTGTCCCACTGGTTTTCAAAACTGTTGGGTGAATCATCGTCGGCACTGAATACATACCTGTCGGTGTTGAATCTCTTTTCACCGTAGGTGGTGGCAAGTTGATTGTTGTTCCATGATATGAATCCGAGGTCAAGAAGGGCCATTGACAGCTCCCAGTCGCATGTGAGATTATAGGTGGCACCCAAATCTATCGCCATACCGAAACCATTTAGCCCGAAGCTGTCATAATCCATTCCGTCCACATACTCATGACCGGTTCGGTCGTTGATTGTAGTCTTGTAAGTGAGTCCTTTCACGCTTGAATTTATCTCTGCTTCTGAGGTCACTTGCCAGTCATTCTGGTCAAGGTTGAGGTTGGCCGTCTTGAAGTTTGCGCTCATGTCGCCGGCGCCAATAAGAAATTTCAGCGCACCGCCCACGCGCAGTTTGTTATTGATTTTGCGGCTGTGGCCCAGCGCTATCTCTCCGTAGGCCGTACCGAAAGCGCGCGTGCCGCTCAGGTCATAGCTTTGGTTGGCTACCCCCCTCTTTCAGGAATGAAAATAACGAGCCGGGCACCTTAAGTCCTACTGATGCGCGGGCGCTGAGAGTAATGGTGTTGTAGCCGCCCCATGCTTTGAATCCCGCTGCTAATATCGGTATCTTGATGTCGGCTCCCAGACGGTTGTTTTCGCCTATATTCTTCATCACTTCATCAACACTTACCAGCGGGTTGAGAAAAGTGGTTGTCTGGCCGTTGACGCTATATATCACATCCCTTACTTGCAGTGAGCCGCGCATTGACACATTCATGTTGCCAAGCGCAGGTATGGCTATGAAGTTTTTGCTGTTTTCATATGCCGGGTTCATCTGAAAGCGGTATGTGTAATCATCCACAAAGTATCCTGAAGTGGTGTTTTGAGCTGTAGCGGTATGGCATAGGGCCATAGTGCATATTGCAGCTGTTAGATATGATAAATATTTATGTGGTTTCATTTCTGTGAATTCTTTTATTCGTCAAGGTCCTTAAGATAATATCCGGTCACTGTGACATGTATGTTGTCAAGTATGAACTGCATGTCGGGAGTAAGGGGAGCCCTGTTCTCTTCTGTTGCCACAGCTGTTGCCACGAACTTTATACCGTTTAGCTTGCTTCCCGATGGTATGATTGCGGTGGTATATACATTGATGGGGACATTGCTTGCATTCGGGGGGATGATGGCTCCGTTGATATTGATTGGCTCACCGTCGGCGGTATTAATCCGGTTACCTTCGGTGTCTATGGGATAGCCCGTGAGCTTTATGTCAATAGGCACATCCGAGCTTGCGGTCATTGTCAGGTTCAGACGCTCTATTGTGCAGTGGTCAAGGTCCTCTGAGTTCCAGCCGTCAACATCATCGGTATATATTATCTGCGAGCCTTGCTTCATTCCAAGCGGTGCCATAAGGTCATATTCTCCGTTAATCCGTCCTGCGCTCACACCCAGTACAAAATCTGATACCGGTTGTGTAGGCACATGCGGATTGACAAGATCAAACAATATCCTGTTGGGAAGTCCTTCACCCGACATTACATCGCTTATCTCCGCATACTCTATCCATGTCGCGTTCTCATATCCCGCAATACGCACTTCCGGATTCTTTGGCGACAGCACATATTTGAACACTCCTCCGGGTGTTACTTTTGAGTCAAACACAATATCCTTGTCAAGCAGGAATTCACGGTTCGGTTTGCCGGTACGCTGCGATGTGATTTTGAGTCCGGTCACGGCCTTGAGCCCGTAATTTGACAATGGATTTGTCAGGGTCAGGTATATTTGCGGGTTTTCAAGCTTCAGGTCTGTGGACTCCTGTGTAAGAACATCCGGCAAGTTATTTAGCTCTGCTGCCGGAATATCCACATCCGTTATATTGTAGTTTATCTTTCCGCTGAAACTTGTCACATATGTGTCAGCTATAGTATAGTCCACATACATTGTGATTTGAGAGGGGAGGGCACTGATGTTTGAAATCGCTATGTCTTCCGGACTTACTGTCAGATTGCCGCTAAGAAGATACATTTCTCCTTTCACTGCTATATGGCCGTTGCTGTCGTCTGTTGCCGATGGAGTGAATGTGGCTTCTCCCAGTGTTTCAAGATAAGCTATGTCGGCTCCTGTGGCATGTACTGTTATGCGCACACTGTTGCCGCTTTCTTGGTATTGTGCCACTGTAGCCACGCCGCTTTGTTTGTCATAGTTGCTTTCGGCACCGTCTATTGTTACATTTACCAGCCCTTTGGGCAGCTGTATTCGCATGTCCGAATATCTCACCTTGTTCACTTTGCCTTCCAGCTCTGCAAATCTTATATCCATCGTGAGCGTCAGTTGGCATGTCACATTGTCCACACCTCTTATATAATTGCTTACGTATGATGATTCGTATGTGAATTCTCTCTCATCTGATCTCAGTGCATACGATACTTGCGTCATGTTCTGCGCTCTTGACACCGGCGATGCGATGTTGATCACATTCACCGAGCCGTTCACGTGAGGATGACCGAGGCTGATGCTTTCAATCTCTATCGGGTCCGATTCAAAATTTCCCTGCTGGCTCATGGCATACTCCCCGTTCACTACCTTCATCTGGCAGTTAGGGTCGTCTGGGTCAATGTTAAACAGATTTTCAAGAAGCACCGGCTCAAGATTAACTGGTAACGCAAGGTCGTTTACCGGTATTTTCACCGTGGTGTCCACATTGCTCAAGTCATACTTGTCGTCCACACACGCTGTGAGTGCCAGAAGCATGCTCGCTCCGGCCATACATGGGAGTATTGGATTCATTTCATTATTAATGATAGGTTTGGAAATGCAAAATTATGTGAAGAATGCTAATCTGCAAAATATTTGCCTGCTTTTGAGGCGAAAACACGTATTATTTCCAGAATCCCTTTGTAAAAAGAAGCAATACTGTGAAAATCTCCAGTCTCCCTATGAGCATTTCAAGCGATAACACCCATTTGCCCGCTGCCGGAAGTGCCATATAGTTGTCCCCGTAACCGGTAATGTTCACATCCAGTCCGGTGTTGCTCAGGCATGCAAAGGATGAAAAGAAGGCATCAACAATCGGTATGTCAAGGGCTGTCAGCGCTATTCCCCCTCCTACTATAAGCATCATGTAGATACACAGAAACGCTATAACCTTGTTCACCGTGTCATAGGAGGCGGTTACTCCGTTTATGCGTACCCCCAATATGGTGTTGGGGTGAACGCAGCGATACACCTCGTTATTGGCATTTTTTATCAGAAACAGCATGCGGTCTATTTTTGCTCCTCCGCTGGTGCTCCCGGCGCATGCCCCGAAAAACATCAGTACAAACAGTAACGAAATCACAAACGGTCCCCAGTTCCTGGCTCCTTCTACCATGAAGCCTGTGGAGGTAAGTGTGGAGATTATTTGAAATAACGGGTCTATGCTCACTGATTCTATGCCAGTGTATGCCCCGATTGCTAATATGGTTATTATAAACAGCATCAGACACACAAGTATTATGCGCACATATGCACGAAACACATCATTGCGCCATAATGAGCCGTGGTCGCCGTTCCACCACCGAAACATGAGCGAAAAGCTTACGCCACCAAGAAACATGAACACGGTCAGCACTATTTTCACATACAATGTGCCGTATTCCGTTAAGCCGCTGTTGGTAGTCGTGAATCCCCCCGTGGAAATAGTGGAGAATGTGTAGCATAATGCTGTGTAAAAATCCATCGGCCCCACCCAAAGCAGCGCGGCAAGCAGCACTGTCAGCACACAGTATATGCCCCATAAGCCTTTGGCCGTTTGCGATATGCGTGGCCTGAGTTTGTCGTGGGTTATGCCTGTTACCTCGGCGTTGAACATCTGCATTCCGCCCGAATGGTTCAGCATCGGGATTACGGCAAGGGTAAACAGTATTATTCCCATTCCGCCGAGCCATTGCATGAGCGACCTCCACATTACAGCTCCGCGCGACAACTCGTCTATTGACCCTATCACCGAAGCCCCGGTAGTGGTGAATCCCGACATCGCCTCAAAAAAAGCGTCGCTCATGTTCATCCCCGCATCTCCTATCATAAAAGGCAGCATTCCGAACAGTGAGAAGAACACCCACACAAGTGCTGTCAGCAGAAATCCGTCGCGTTTTCCCATATCGGGATTTGAAGGTTTCAGACCGAATGCCAGCGCGCATCCGGCCACAAGCGTTATCGCTACGGTAATGCCAAAAGCCTGTGCGTCTCCTTCGCCATATGCTATGCATGTGATAAGCGGCACCAACATGAAGAATGCCTCAATAGTAAGAAGCATCCCTATGACCCGCAGCACTGCGGCAAAATTGATATGTGAACGCTTGATGTATCTCATCACATCTATAAGAGCATCAGTTGAAATATTTCTCTATTTTGTGGAGTGCACCTGCAAGGCATACCACCACAACATGGTCGCCTTCGCGTATCTGGGTCATACCGTTAACCAGCATCCCTTTCCCATCACGTATCAGGGCCGCTATGGTCATGTCGCGTGTAAGTTTCAGGTCTTTTACAAGGGCTTTGGTTACTTTGGCATGTGGTTTTACTTCTATTTCAGCCACATCGGCATCAGCCAGTGCCATGAATTGGGAGGAGTTGACATCCGCATCTATCATCATCTGGAACACTTTGCTTGATGCAAGCAGTTTTTTGTTGACGATAGTCCCGATATTCAGGTTCTCTGCCTCCGATATGAGCTGTATGTTCTCTACCTCAGCTATGGTCTTTTTAACCCCGCACTCTTTTGCGGTCAGGCAAGTGAGAATATTCGTTTCGCTACTGTCGGTAAGGGCTATGAATGCATCTGCATCATTTATCCCTTCTTCACGCAGCGTGTCTATGTCGCGGGCGTCTCCGTGCACTATTGTGGTGTTGGCGCATCTCTCACACAGGTCCTGGCATCTGTCGCGGTTGCTCTCTATGATGGTGAATTTGTACCTGTCGCCCGCAAGTGCTATCAGGCGTAGTGCTATGCGTGAGCCTCCCATTATCATTACGCGGCGCACATCATGATGTTTTTTACCACACAGTGTCCTTAGCTCATCCACATGTTCACGTGTAGTGGTGACATACAGTATGTCGTTGGGGCGTAAGGTGTCGTCACCGCATGGTATAAGGGTCTCATGGCGGCGCTTGATGGCTGACACATGAAAATAATGATTGCTCATTGTAAGCTCTTTAAGCTTTAGCCCCGCCACCTGTGAATTTTCGCGTATCTTCACGCCCACCACTATCAGTTCGCCGTTATGCAGCTCAAACCAGTTTCTTACCCACGAGCGTTCCAGTGCGGTCACGATTTCTTGTGCTGCAAGATATTCAGGATATATCATCGCGTTCACACCGTGGCGAGCAAAAAATTCACGGTTCTCACATGTCATGAACTCATAGTTGTCGATTCTTGCCACCGTTTTCACGGCTCCGAGACTCTTGGCTATGGAGCATGCTATCACATTGGTGTTCTCGTAAGGGGTCACCGCTATGAACAGATCGCATTTCTCCACCCCGGCAGCTTTCAGCACTGCAAATGATGTGGGCGATCCCCGTCGTGTCAGCAGATTGTAGTTGGCATCCAGCACTGACAGTTTGGTTGCGTCCGCATCAATCAGGGTTATGTCCTGATCCTCGCGCGACAGCAGTTTTGCTACATGCGAGCCTACTTCGCCGGCTCCGGCTATCACTATCTTCATTTTTTTAGCGATATTAGGGTGTTGTATATGGCTTCGGCATCCATGCCGCAAAGTTTATACAGCTCTTCCACTTTGCCTTGAGGCACAAACTTGTCGGGCGCACCGATTGTATGCACAGGCACATTGTAGCCGTGGGCATTGATCCATTCGGTTACGGCTGTTCCGAGGCCGCCAACCACCGATGCATCTTCCACCGTTATTATCGGCGCACCGCTTTTGGCTGCTTTTCCCATTATTGACTCGTCAAGCGGCTTCAGATAAATCATATCATAATGGGCGGCGTTCACACCTTCTTCACGTGCTTTGGCTATGGCTTTGGCCGCTTCCTGTGCTATCGGTCCCAATGTCAGAACCGTTGCGTCCGCACCTTCGCTCAGCTGTTCGCCTTCGGCCGCCTTGAGTGCGCGCATCGGCACTTTCCAGTCTATGGTAGTGCCCCGTCCGCGTGGATAGCGTATTGCCATTGGCCCTTCGCGCTCTGGAAGTTGCGATGTGTACATAAGATGACGCAGATACTCCTCGTTGCGGGGTGACGCTATCGTCATACCCGGAATAGACGATAAGTATGCCAAATCAAACATTCCGTGATGGGTCACTCCGTCTTCGCCCACTATTCCTGCCCGGTCTATGCAGAAAGTCACCGGGAGGTGCTGTATGGCCACATCATGTATTATATGGTCGTAGGCTCGTTGCAGGAACGATGAGTAGATGGCCACATAAGGCAGCATCCCTTCTTTGGCGAGACCACCGGCAAATGTCACCGCATGGCCCTCTGATATTCCCACATCAAATGTGCGCTCCGGCATCGTTGCCTGTAGCTTGCTCAGAGATGTGCCTGAAAGCATCGCTGCCGTTATTCCCACTATCTTTTCGTTGTCTTGTGCCAGTTCCACGAGCGTGTCACCGAACACTTCCTGATATTTTGGCGGCTGCGCTCCCTTTTCTTCTATCCTTTCGCCTGTCTCTGGATTGAATTTGCCCGGCGCATGCCAGTGTGCGGGATCTTTTTCCGCTGCGGCAAACCCTTTCCCTTTCACAGTGCGCAGATGGAGTATTCGCGGCCCCTTCATATCCTTGATGTCGTTTAGCACCCTTATGAGCCGTGGCAGGTCGTGCCCGTCAAACGGACCGAAATATCTTATGTTTAATCCCTCAAATATGTTTTGCTCCTTGTTTATAAGCGATTTGAGACTGTTGTTGAATCTCAGTATCCGTCCGCGGCTTTTTTCATTGAGCAGGTGCATGCGGCACATTGCATGATATGTGTGGTAGCGCACTGCGTTGTAAGCCTTTGATGTGGTCAGATGCGCCATATGCGAGTTGAGCGATCCTACATTACGGTCTATCGACATGTCATTGTCGTTGAGGATAATCAGCAGATTGTTCGGCGTGTTGGCCACATTGTTGAGCCCTTCAAAGGCAAGACCGCCGCTTATTGACGCATCGCCAATCACTGCCACCACGTTTCTCTGCTTGTCATGCTCCGAGAGTGATGAGGCTACAGCCATGCCCAATGCCGCCGAAATGGAATTGGAGGCGTGGCCTGCCGTAAAAGTGTCATATTCGCTTTCTTCCGGATTGGGAAAACCGCTCAGTCCGCCCAATGTGCGGTTGGTGTGAAATCTTTCAGCTCTCCCAGTCAACAGTTTATGCCCGTATGCCTGATGCCCCACATCCCACACTATGCGGTCATAGGGTGTGTTGAACACGTAGTGCAGGGCCACGGTAAGTTCTACTGCTCCCATGCTTGAGGCAAAATGCCCCGGATGTTTTGACAACGAGTCAATTAGAAATCGGCGTATATCCCCGCACACCTCTGGCAGCTTGTCTTGTGGCAGAGCCCTTAGCTGTGCGGGTGAGTTTATGTGGCTGAGCAGCGGGTATCGCTCCGGATCAAGTGGCTGCACAGAATTGTTATTTGGAACTTGAAGTGTTGTCATGAGGCTGCTTGCGAATATATTTCTTGTACATGGGCACAAAAACGATTATGCCTGATGCAACGAGTATAAATACTGTTTTGAGTGTGAACGGCTGAGTGGTGATCACCATATACGACAGGCAAACCCACAACAGCGTTATGCACACAAAACGAAATTTCACTGCGTTAGTCATAAAAACAGTTCTTTCTTAACACCGCAAAGATAATCAAAATATTCTTACTCATCCATATATTCCCCCCACATTTCGCAGTTGCACACAAAAGATTAAATTGCTATTTTTGCGGAAATCAATGTCTGTATGGATTATTACAATAGAATAAGAAATCTGGCCTCTGTCGTCCCTACAGAAATAGTGGACTTTTCTCAGCCGCGTAAATATTCCTCGCCTCCAACCCAGGCATCGTCCGATTTTATTACCAATAAGGAGCAGGGAGACTGGGCCGAGCGTCTGTTGTTGGATGCCATTAATGCCGCATCACGCAACTATGTGGCTGTACATTATGGTAAAAATGATGATTTGGTGGCCGGTGATGTTGGATTTGATGAGTTTTATGAAGAATTTCAAAACGAACTTGATACAATAGGAAAGCGTCCCGATATACTGATATTTAATAAATCAGATTTTCGTGAGGATTTAGGCTTGGATATAAGCCGCGTTCCTCATGACGAATTGGACGAGTATGTTCGCAAAGCCATTGCCGGTATCGAAGTTAGGTCAAGCGCGTTTTTAATTGATCGTTATGAGCAATACATGAACGAACGCACCGAACAGAATATTGCCATGGCTCTTGAACTCAAAAACGAGATATTGGCTAAATACACTGCATTGCTGAACCATCCTGTAAGATGCAGATACCGGGCATTACTGGAAGCTCTTGATCGCGATACCGTTCATACTCTGTCATTCTCTGTGCCCGGGTGGAGGGCGTCTGCTGATTTGGTTCAGCTTAATGGTTGTTTGCGCAATCTCAAATCATATCTGAAAATAATTCAAAAGCGTGATTATCTTTCAATAACTCCCAAAGTTGAGGATTTGAAGGTCGTGTATAAGTGGATTGAGAATTTCAATGTGCCACATTTTTATTTTCAGGTGTTCTTTGATAAAATTTATGGCATATCATTTGAGCGTATTTTATCCATAATCTCCGATAGCGATAATGAAGGATGCATATTCTCTGTTGAACAGGATACTAAAAATCATAATAAGACCACTATAAAAATCAAATCTTCTATCGGTGATGTGATTGCTCACAAAGTTGATGAGCCTTCCCACCATAGTGTCCGACGGGAATTGACGCGAGGAAGATTGCTTTTTCATGTCGCTTTCAACGGCGGCACCGCTTATCTGGATGTTGATAATCTGATTTCTTTGCTTAATATTGACCGTGAAAATTTCTAATAAATAATGGCTATTGACATCATTGAATCCGGTTATTCAGAAAGTGTGGGCATTGAGCATAGAAAAAAATTCGCCCAATTCTTCACACCTGTAGCCATAGCCGATATCATGGTGGATTGGCTGTTAGGGTGCGAATCACTAACCTCAGTATTGGAGCCGGCTTTCGGTCTCGGTGTGTTTTCAAGGATTCTTCTTTCAAAGGCCGAAAATGTAAATGTTTTAGGCTATGACACTGATCCGGTCATATACGAATATTATCATAATAAAGTAAGCGATGGTGGTGTGGATTTTCTTTTAGACGACTACATCAACTGCGATTGGAACATGAAATTTGATGGCATAATCTGTAATCCACCCTATTTTAAGTTCCATGATTATGATAATAAAAAATATATAACAGCCATACGCGAAAATTTGGGCTTCCGGTTGCGTATGCACACTAATCTTTATGCGGTATTTCTTCTCAAATCCATTAGCCAGCTTGCTGCTGGAGGACGATGTGCATATATCATACCTTCTGAATTCCTTAATTCCGATTACGGCGTACAAGTCAAAAAATATTTGTTGGAATCAGGTACACTTCGGCACATCATAGTTTTTAATTTTAAAGAAAACGTGTTTGATGATGCCACTACCACTTCCGCCATTATACTTTGCGCTAACGATAAGCAATCTCACTCTGTTGGTTTTACCAAGATTAACACTTCTGCCGAAATCGGTAAAATTAATCGGCTGATAGACTCCTATCCTTCCATGGAAAATGCTGATTCAGTACTGACGGTAGATAATATTGACCCATCTGTCAAATGGAAAAATTATTATTCATCTTTTGAGACTCCAAAACTTAAACATTTAGTCCCTTTCGGCACTTATGCCAAGGTTATGAGGGGTATTGCCACGGGTGCCAACGAATATTTCTCTTTCAATCTTTCCAAAGCCAGACAATTGGGTATTGATTGTCGCCATTTTAAGCCATGTATATGCCATTCCTCCGATGTCTCCGGAATATTGTTTTCCGACTCTGACTACAGTGACGCTCTCAATGCTGATAAAGATGTTATGATTTTTAATCCTCTTGATTTAAATGATGCACACGTAGTGGAATATATTCGCTTCGGAGAAGATACAGATATTAATAAGCGATTCCTAACATCTAAACGTAATCCATGGTATGGCATGGAAAATCGCATGCCAGCTCCTATTTGGGTAGGAGTTTTCAATAGAAGTGGGTTGAAGTTTGTGCGAAATGAAACCAATACTCTCAATCTCACAACTTTCCATTGCATATATGTTCAGGAAAATCTGTTTGGAGTTGATGCCGATTTGCTTTTCACCTATCTTATTTCTAATTGCGCGAAAAATTTGTTTTCGGCATCTGCCCGTGAATACGGAAACGGACTCAGTAAGTTTGAGCCCAATGATTTGAATAAAGCCAACATGGTCGATCTCGGCATTCTTGACGAATCTTGCAAGAAGAGGCTGCGGGAATTATATTATGCCAACAAGCACAATGCTGATCCTTTTTTTATCAAAAAAGTTGACGACATACTTTTCTCAGCTTTTGGTTGAAAATGTCTTGTCCGTTTCAGCAAAAGAAAAGGAGCCGACGAAATTCACGTCAGCTCCTTGATATAAAGAGATATTTGTTATCCTTATTTGTTGGCGCGTTTGCGTTCCAGTTCATCAAGAATTATCTTGCGCAGACGTATATGGTGAGGTGTCACTTCCACATATTCGTCACCCTTTATATATTCCAGCGCTTCCTCAAGGCTGAACACGACCGGAGGTATGATTCGGGCCTTGTCATCAGCTCCCGATGCACGCATATTGGTGAGCTTCTTTGACTTGGTCACGTTCACTACTATATCGTTATCCTTGGCGTTTTCGCCCACAACCTGACCGGCATATACCTCTTCCTGCGGGAAGATGAAGAAACGGCCACGGTCCTGAAGCTTGTCTATAGCGTAAGCAAAAGCTGTGCCGCCTTCCATCGCTATCAAAGACCCGTTGGTGCGCCGTTCTATGTCGCCCTTCCACGGCTGATATTCAAGAAAACGGTGCGCCATGATGGCCTCGCCGGCAGAAGCTGTCAGTACATTGTTGCGCAGTCCTATAATGCCGCGTGACGGAATGTTGAACTCCATCTGCACCCGGTCGTTTTGAGTGGTCATTGACACAAGGTCTCCCTTGCGGCGTGTGACCATATCAATCATTTTGCTGGCATATTCCTCGCTCACATTGATAGTGAGCAGTTCCACTGGCTCGCATTTCACACCGTCAATCTCTTTCACTATCACCTGAGGTTGACCAACCTGAAGCTCGTAACCCTCACGGCGCATGGTTTCAATGAGCACGCTCAAGTGCAGCACTCCTCGGCCATATACCGTCCACACATCCTCATGGTCTGCTTTGGTTACTCTGAGTGCAAGGTTGCGGTCAAGTTCTTTTGTCAGGCGGTCTCCGATATGGCGTGAGGTCACATACTTTCCGTCGCGTCCAAAGAACGGCGAATCGTTGATGGTGAAAGTCATTGACATTGTAGGCTCGTCAATGGCTATGCGGGGCAATGCTTCAGGTGTTTCGGGGTCTGCCACTGTGTCGCCGATTTCAAACCCTTCTATGCCCACCAGAGCGCATATATCGCCGCTGCTCACACTTTCCACTCGCTTGCGTCCCATGCCCTCAAACACATGCAGCTCTTTGATGCGCTGGCGCACGGTCGTCCCGTCCTTTTTGCACAATGCTATCTCCATGCCTTCCTTCAGGGTTCCACGGTGAACGCGTCCCACAGCAATACGCCCTACATAATTTGAAAAGTCAAGTGATGTGATGAGCATTTGTGCCGGACCTTCCAAGGTCTCTGGTTCGGGAATATATTCAATGATGGCATCAAGCACCGCTGTTATGTCATTAGTAGGCTTTTGCCAGTCGGTGCTCATCCAGCCCTGTTTTGCTGAGCCGTAGATAGTCGGAAAATCAAGCTGGTCTTCCGTGGCGTCAAGGTTGAACATCAGGTCAAACACCATCTCTTGCACCTCATCGGGCCTGCAGTTGGGCTTGTCAACCTTGTTGATTACTACCACAGGTTTCAATCCCATTTGTATTGCTTTCTGAAGCACAAAACGTGTCTGGGGCATTGGCCCTTCAAATGCATCCACCAGTAGCAGGCATCCGTCGGCCATATTGAGCACACGCTCAACCTCACCGCCGAAGTCGGCGTGCCCCGGAGTATCTATGATATTGATTTTATATCCCTTGTAATTGATGCTGACGTTTTTTGACAGAATTGTTATGCCGCGTTCTCGTTCCAGATCGTTGTTGTCAAGTATAAGCTCGCCGGCATTCTGATTCTCACGAAAAAGGTGTCCGGCAAGAAGCATTTTATCCACTAAAGTGGTTTTGCCATGGTCCACGTGGGCTATGATGGCAACATTGCGAATTTTCTGCATGCTGAAATTGTACTTTTTTGCGGCTGCAAAGTTACACAAAATCCGTGTAATATCCATCCCTTGCATTAAAATATTACGATACTGTCTGTTTATGACTCGGTCATTCGGCGTGACCGCAGCTCCGGATTCTAAGAGCTGTTAACAGATATTGTCGAATCGGCTCTAAAATCTATATCTTGAGCGGGGCACTTCCACAGACATACCTCTCCGCTTTATAACCCGCATTCCCAGTGCTCCGCGTGCCACCTGCAGCTTGATTGTGTCACCCTTGTGAAGCCGTTGCCATTGCTTGAGGTTCAGGCTTATTTCTTTTACGGTTGCTCCTGCCATATCCACTTCCGCATAATACACTTTGTATGCCTCACCCACGCCTACAGTGCGTCGCGACACCCGCTTGGTGTGGTGCCGTGTTTTGCTGTACAGCCGTTGTATCACTGCATTCTCTGTTTGCAGCGAGGCGTCATCGGACCCGAAATAGTTGACGGCAAGCACGGTGCACATCAATATCGGAAACATCACAATTATGCTTATCCACATATTTATCCATCTATTTGATGTCTGGCTGAGTTTCTGCCACAATCCCCTCATGAGCACACTGCATACCGCCGTCACCACCGCCACGGCTATACACGGTATCATAAGCGACCCCAAAGTGTTGGCTCCGATGGCAATGCAGCCACCTATGGCGATTATCACCATGATTGTTGATAATATGATTATGAATTTGCGCATTCTTTGTTTTGGCCGTTGCAAAAGCCTTGAAAATTTATATTTATCATGCTGTGACAAATATCAGCTTGCCCGGAATTTCGCTCGGCTCCGGCATAAAATTATCTGAAACGATACCCTTTAAATCTTCCGGACTGATAAGTTTGTCTGTCACTATATGTCGCAGAAGCTCGCCGCGCAGCATCTTAAGTTTGTTGGAATTCGGAGTACGGAGCTCTCCGCCGGGGCGCACCTCGTAGAATTCGGCTTTCCACACTTTCGCTTTCTGCTCTATCTTTTTCCAATCTATGCATTTGGCGGCATCGCCCGGCAGCAGATTCAGCACATCACTGTCATTCGTTTCAGCAAGCCTTTTTGCAATCTCGCCGGTAACGCTTTCGCGCCAGTAGTTCGCAAGAGTTTCTCCGTCGGGAGCCATTGGCGTAGTAAAATCCAGTCTGTAAGGTTTTACCACATCATCCGGTCTCAGCCATCCATAGAGCGACGATATTATCCCCACACATCCGTCAGCCGTATTTTGTTCCGACTCGCTGAGACTCTTGTACCCGAACGATTTGAACACCACGCCTGTAAATGCTTCTATAGCCTTGCACCCTGATTCCTTGTGGGGAAAATCGTATGCCATTTGGTGCAGTTTGCGCGCCATAGGCACACTTATTTTCACCTTTTCCGCCAGCTCGTCCACGCTCATTTTGCCGGCAGCCTCCATTATACTGTCCGCCCTTGACGCGAACGCAGGCGCATGTGCCTCATATCCCAATGGCCGTATGCTCTCCGCACAAGGTGCCATTGTTTTTGATTCCGCTATCAGTACAAGCATATTATTATAACCATTGCAAATTCTAATAACCTCTTTATTGACAGTAGTTCAGAGGTTATGATAAAAATCAGACAATAATTGACAAAAGTAGCAATAAAAATCAATAACGCATCAACAGTGTCGTGACATTTCCTCATGCTATTCAAGGTACTGTCTAAATGCCAATCCATTTGTCAAATCGTGGTGCGAACATGTCAATATCGCGTTGAGGTAATCCAAGTTTACGTGCTTCGGTTCGCCATGATTTCATCGCTGTTTTTACCTCGCTGATAATTTTTACCGCCTTTTCTGCCGGAAGCATATATTCTCCGGCGGATGCCAATAAAATTTCAATGTCAGCTACGCTTGTGGATCGGTTAATCAATAGGCTCTGATTCTCACTGAGAGTAGGGTTTATATCATAAGCTGGCGATAGTTCCCATCCTTTGCATGTCAATAAAAAGCCATGATTGCGGAAATGGTCATCCGAGTTGCCGACAATTATATAAAATGCCACACGCCGATATAATTCTTCAAGATCGTGTCTCACATTACTCCCATGTTGGATTATGAAATCTGCAATATCTGTATAGCCATAACCCGTTGATGCATTGTCGCCGTCTGTCAAACCGAGCATTGTCAGCGCAGATGCAAAGTGAATCCGTTTCCTATCACCTTTTCTGTCAAAGCGCTTTGACAGAAAAATGTGAAAATTACCGCCGCTGATTGTCCGTGTTTCGGCCACATTAAGACCTGCTTTCCGGCCCATGATATGACAGAAAATCTGCATAAACAAAAAGAGAGGTCATATGTCAAAGTTATGAAGGTACATTCTATAATTATCGTCATCAATCACTCTGGTTTCTGAAGCTTTTGCGTAGCACGTCCGCGATGTTTCAGATTCAAATCCTGCAAATTACGACCTAAGGCATCCTCTTTCGCAATTAAGGTAAGATCATCATCAAGCTGCAATGCATAAAGTACACGAGCGTAAATGCCAATTGATACAGTCGGAGAACCCTTCTCAATACGGTTTATCGTAAGTGGTGAGCATGTAGCTCGTTCTGCAATTTGAGCTATTGAAAGATGGCGACGCAATCGGGCAAGTTTTATTTGCTCACCCATTAGTGCCATCTTCTGCTCCAGTTTTCGGGGTAGCTTAGTACCCATCGTATTCTTTGCCATTGATTTAAGTGTTATGTCAAGGTGGCGAGCTATGAAGTTAAGCCCTATAATTATAATTTTATACTTCCATATAATAGCGCAAATATACTGAAAATATTTATTATATGATATATTTGACTAAATAAAAAGTCGTGCGACAGTCTGAATTCTGTTTAAATCATAACTCCTGACAATACTGCAATTTCGTTTCAGTTTGTGCGATTCCATTCTTTATTGTCATTGTCAGGCAGACGGTGGTTTCTTTTACAATCCGTACATCAATCTATGAATTTAAAATGCTAACTTTGTGGCATAATCCATCATCCCATGAAAAAATACATCTTATTTGCTCTTGCTTTGGCATTGTGTGTCCCGTTTCTCAATGCCGTGGACTTGGTGAAAAATCATAAGCCCGTAGGTCGCATAGTGCTTGCCGACACCACTGCCGTATCACGTTCGGCTGCTGAGCTTTTACAAAAATGGGTTAAGCGCATCACTGATGCTGAATTGCCGGTAGTGCAGGGCGCCAAGATCAAAAATAACGACCTCGTCATCTCATCTTGTGCGCAATCTCCTGTCACAGAAGATGGATTTTCACTCACTCCCCGTCAGGGTGCTCTTTTCCTTGATGGTGCTGACAAAGGTGCTCTTTACGGTGTAGTTTCACTGTTGGAGCAATATGGCAGATGCAACTATTGGAGTGAGAATGAGTTCACTGCACCTGTCGCTTCCGCTTTTTCTATTCCTGACCAACCGGTTGTTGACAACCCCGCGTTCCGCTACCGACAGTCGCAGAACTATGCGTTGCACACCGATCCTGAATATAGAATTTGGATGCGCCTTGAAGAGCCTCGCGATGAATTTGCCTCCCAACTATGGGTCCACACGTTCAATCGTCTTCTTCCTTCTGAAATCTACGGCAAGAATCACCCCGAATATTATGCGTATTTCAATGGCGCACGCCATCCCGGAGCCGCTTCACAGTGGTGTCTCACCAACCCCGAGGTACTTGATGTCGTAGCACAGCGCATTGATTCCATTTTCCGTGCCAATCCCGGTAAAAGCATGATTTCCGTGAGCCAAAACGATGGCAACCGTACCAACTGCACATGCCCCGAGTGCGCTCGCATAGACTCAATTGAGGGCGGACCAACCGGTTCATTGATATATTTCCTCAACAAGCTCGCCGAGCGTTTCCACGACAAGCAGTTCTCCACTTTAGCCTATCTCTACACCATGCATCCTCCCAAGCACATCAAGCCGCGCGAGAATGTCAACATCATGCTTTGCGACATTGACTGCTATCGTGAGGTGCCGCTTACCGACAATGCCACCGGGCAGGACTTCATGAACGCTCTTCATGGATGGGCACGGATAAGCAACAATATTTTCGTATGGGATTACGGTATCAATTTTGACGGCTACCTTACTCCTTTCCCTAATTTTGACATCCTTCAGCCCAATATCCGTACCTTCCGCGATAACAATGTAAAGATGCACTTTTCGCAAATTGCCGGTTCCCGGGGAGGCGATTTCGCCGAGTTGCGCACATGGCTTGTGAGCAAACTCATGTGGAATCCTGATGCATCGGTTGATTCACTCATGCAGGTATTTCATACCGGCTACTATGGGGCTGCGGCACCTTACATTCTCCAATACCATCGCGACATGAAGCGGGCTCTCGCCGACAGCGGGCAGGGATTGTGGATTTACGATTCCCCCGTTACGCATAAGCGCGGTATGTTAAGTCCTGAGATGATAGCCCGTTATCATTCCTTGTTCAGCGATGCCATGCGAGCCGTTTCGGACGACTCCTTGTTGCGTGCACGAGTGGAACGTGCCACTCTCCCCATACTTTACAGCGAACTTGAAATTGCTCGCACCGAGCCACACAAGGATGCGGCCGATCTCACCGCCAAACTCAACCGTCTTGACTCGCTGTGCGCCCTTTACCGCGTGGATGCACTCAATGAGCGCACCAATTCTCCGTCTGAATATTGCGCCCTCTATCGCGAACGCTATATGCCCCGTCAGCGGCCCAATCTCGCGTCCGGTGCCTCAGTCTACGCTTCATCGCCCTTGCGTGCCCCGTATCATCTTCTCGGCACTGGGTCGCTTACCGATGGTATATATGGAGGAGCCACATTCAAGGACAGCTGGATTGGTTGGGAAGGCGAAGATGTTACTCTCACCATTGATCTCGGTGCCGAGAAGCAATTTACCACCATAGGCTGCGACTTCCTTCATCAGCTCGGGCAGTGGATTCTCCTGCCCAAATCAGTCACCTATGCCACCAGCACCGACGGTACCGATTATGTTCCCTTTGGCACAGTCACAATACCCGAGGACAACGATGTGCGCGTCAAATTCCTCAACGCTTCCCACACATCAGCATCCCCTGTCACCGCACGTTATATCAAAGTGGATATCGAAGGCACCAAGATTTGCCCCCACTGGCACTATGGTGTAGGCAACAAATGCTGGTTCTTCCTTGATGAAATCACCGTAGAATAATCCATCTCCCACACATAATTTATTAACGAATTGATGGTATTCTAAACTAAAATTGTAAATTTGTGGGTTGGTATGCGGCTTGTGCCGCTGTAGCAGTGTTGAATTATGCAGAATGTAAAGCCTAAAAAAGCTTTGGGTCAGCATTTTCTTGTTGACCTTGACATAGCCCGTCGCATCGCGGCTACTCTTGACCCATGGCACGGACTCCCTGTACTTGAAGTCGGTCCCGGCATGGGGGTGCTCACACGCTTTCTTATTGAAGACGGACACGATGTCACTGTTGCCGAAATTGACTCCGAAAGTGTAGCATATCTCAAATCCAACCTGCCGCAGTTGCCTCAACAGCGAATCCTTGAGTGCGATTTTCTTCGCACCGATCTCGCTGCCATTTATCCCGATGGACAAAAATTCTGCGTTATAGGCAATTACCCATACAATATTTCTTCCCAGATATTTTTCCATGTGCTTGAATACAAGGAGCAGGTGGTATGCTGCAGCGGAATGTTGCAGCGTGAGGTGGCCGAAAGGCTTGCCGCTCCTCCGGGCACCAAGGCTCGTGGCATATTGTCGGTGCTTTTGCAGGCTTGGTACGATGTCGAGTATCTTTTCACCGTCAGCGAGCATGTGTTTAACCCGCCTCCCAAAGTGAAAAGTGGAGTCATAAGAATGGTGCGCAACTCTGTCACATCTCTTGGTTGTGATGAAAAACTTTTCAAAACCGTAGTCAAAACCACCTTTGGCCAGCGCCGCAAAACCATCCGCAACTCTTTTCGCTCTCTCATCCCTCCTGCAGCGACTCTTCCCGACCATCCGCTTTTGGCCATGCGCCCTGAGCAGCTTAGTGTCGGGCAGTTTATCGAGCTTACCAACCTTGTGTCTAACCTCCGAGCTTCATAGTTATGAAAGAATTCACCCCCGAATATCTGGACCATATCCGCTCTATTGTCAGCGAACGCAACGATGAAGCGGCCCGCGCAGAGCTTGCCGATTTCCATCCCGCCGACATTGCTGAGCTGTACAAGGATCTTGACCTTGAAGAAGCCGAGTATCTTTACAAGCTACTTGACGAAGACATCGCTGCCGATGTGCTGATGGAACTTGATGAGGACGACCGTCGCAAGCTGCTCTCCAACATGCCGGCCGAGGAAATCGCCAAGCAGTTCATTGATCACCTTGATACCGACGATGCCGTGGACATCATTCAGGAATTGGATGAGGAGGACCGCGACAAGATTCTTTCCCACATTGATGATGTGGAGCAGGCCGGCGACATCATTGACCTTCTGAAGTATGATGAGGACACCGCAGGTGGTCTCATGGGTACTGAAATGATTGTAGTCAATGAAAACTGGTCAATGCCCGAATGTATCAAGCAGATGCGTATGCAGGCCGAGGATATGGACGAAATCTACAATGTTTACGTTGTGGATAGTGACGATAAGCTCCGTGGCATCCTCCCGCTCAAAAAACTCATCACCCATCCTTCCGTCTCCAAAATCAAGCATGTCATGGAAGAAGATCCCGTAGCCGTGAAGGCCGACACTCCCATTGATGAGGTGGCACTTGACTTTGAAAAATACGACCTTGTGGCCATGCCCGTTGTGGACTCTATAGGGCGTCTTTTAGGGCGTATCACTGTCGATGACGTAATGGATCAGGTGCGTGAGAGTTCTGAACGCGACTACCAGTTGGCATCAGGTCTTTCGTCCGATGTGGAAACGGACGACTCCATGTTCACCCAAACCAAAGCTCGCCTCCCGTGGCTGCTCATTGGCATGCTTGGCGGCATCGGCAACTCTATGATTCTCGGTAATTTTGAGGCAGGCTTTGCTGCCGATCCGGCTCTTGCGCTGTTCATCCCTCTTATCGGTGGCACCGGAGGAAACGTGGGAACCCAATCATCGGCTATCGTGGTACAGGGCCTTGCCAATGGCTCACTTGACATTAAGAATGCCTCGCGTCAGCTATTCCGCGAACTTGGTGTAGGACTGATCAACGGCTGCATCATTTCGTTGCTCGTGTTCTTCTACAATTTCTTCAAGATTGGAGGCACACAGGTCACTACTATTGCCGTTTCTTTGTCGCTTTTGGCTGTAGTGCTTTTTGCCTCGGTGTTCGGCACTTTCGTTCCGTTGACGCTTGAAAAGCTCAAGATTGACCCTGCATTGGCCACCGGCCCGTTCATATCCATCACCAACGACATTATCGGCATGGTTATCTACATGACCATCAGCACGGTTCTTCTTATCCAGTTTGCCGGTTGAGGATTCTCTTATCGGCTTAGCTCTTTCCTTGATTTTATGCCCGGGCGCACATGCAGTGTGAACGCGCAGAATAGATTAGTGTCTTCGTTCTCGTATTTTATGTGATAATGTTCGGGTGCAAGGAAGTCAAGCACAAACACTGCCTCGTTGCGGTCTTCGCCACAGTCGGCTACCATTATACGCTCTTTTATCACTATGTCAAATCCGGTCACGTTCACTGCCGCGCTCACTGCCGATGCGTCCGTTAGGCCGTCAAGACCCGTGCGTACTATCTCCACAGCCCCGTCTTCACGGCACAAAATCTCCAGTCCAGGCTGTTTGGCACCCCCTTTGCGCAATATTCCGCCAAGAAGATGTTGGCGCGCCGGCCCTTTTGATGCCGGTTTCACGCACAGTCCCAAAACTGCTGCCGCCACAACTGTGGCTATTACATAAAACTCTACTGAGGTGAAAAATCCTGTTATTCCCATAATGCAAATATAACTAAAAAAATCATCTCCTTACAATCTGTTTTGCTGAAAATTACTATTTTTGTACTCAAATAATAAATCCTGTATCATGACTTTAGTTGACAGATTTCTCCAATATGTGAAGTTTGACACTCAGAGCGACGAACTCACTAATCTCACGCCTTCCACTCCGGGCCAGATGATTTTTGCGCAGCATCTTGAAAAAGAGCTGCACCAGCTTGGCCTTAAGGATATCTCTTTGGACGACAATGGCTATCTTATGGCTACCCTTCCGTCCAATTCCAAGACCGACAACATTCCCACTGTCGGCTTCATCGCTCACCTTGACACCTCTCCCGACCTTACCGGTCGTCATGTTGCCCCGCGCATAGTTGAGCATTACAATGGTGGTGACATTGTGCTTAATGCCGAAAAAAATATCGTTCTTTCACCATCTGAGTTTCCTGAACTTGAGCATTACAAGGGGCAGGATCTTATTGTAACCGATGGCAATACGCTTCTCGGTGCTGACGACAAGGCCGGCATCGCCGAAATCATCTCTGCCGTGCAGTACCTCATGCAGCATCCCGAAATCAAGCACGGCGATGTGCGCATAGCTTTTAACCCCGATGAGGAAATAGGGCAGGGCGCACACAAGTTTGATGTGGAGCGTTTCGGCGCTGATTGGGCTTACACAATGGACGGTGGCGAAATCGGCGAGCTTGAATATGAAAACTTCAATGCTGCCGTGGCTAAAATCACTTTCTCCGGCCGCAATGTGCATCCCGGATATGCCAAGCACAAAATGATCAACTCTATCCGCATCGCCAATCAGTTTGCCATAATGCTCCCGCGATGGGAAACCCCAGAGCATACCGAAGGCTATGAAGGATTCTATCATCTCATCTCCATTGAGGGAACCGTTGAAAAAACTGTCCTTACATACATTATTCGCGACCATGACCGCGACCGCTTTGAGCGCCGTAAAAAAGAATTTGAGCATCTCACTCGCAAAATCAACCATGAGTTCCCCGGAGTCGCTTCTTTGGAAATCAAGGACCAGTACTACAACATGCGCGAGAAGATTGAGCCGGTGATGCACATCATCGACATAGCTGAAGAGGCCATGCGCCGTGCTGGAGTCACTCCGGTTGTTGTTCCCATTCGTGGCGGCACAGATGGTGCGCAGCTTTCGTTCAAGGGTCTTCCTTGCCCCAATATTTTTGCCGGTGGCCTCAACTTCCATGGCCGTTATGAGTTTGTGCCCATCCCATCTATGGAAAAAGCCATGCTCACCATCGTGGAGATTGTTAAGCTCGTTGCCGAGCAGAAATAATCCGTTCGCTTTCGTCTATGAGCCAGCAGCACACCGTTGTGGTTGTCACCGGACCTACCGGATCCGGCAAATCGGCTCTTGCTGTGCAGCTTGCGCTTAACCTCGGTTGCGACATCATTTCTGCTGATTCACGACAGATTTACAAGCATATACCCATAGGCACAGCGGCCCCCACTCCTCAGCAGAGGGCTGCTGTGCCTCATCATTTTGTGGATATGCTTGAGCTGGATCAGTATTATAGTGCCGCTCAGTTTGAGCATGATGTTCTGGAACTCTTGCCCCGGATGTGGCATAAATCGCCCTATGCCGTGGTTTGTGGCGGCTCCATGATGTATATTGATGCCCTCTGTTACGGCATTGACGATATACCCCTTGTTGACCCGCAGGTGCGACAGGAAGCGTGGAATATCTTCTATTCCGGTGGCATTGACGCTCTGCGGGCTCGCCTTCTGGAGCTTGACCCGGTCCATTATTCGCGCGTTGACCTCAACAATCCCAAGCGTATGGTGCATGCCATTGAGGTCACCATGCAGGGCGGCACTCCTTACTCGTCGCTTTGCACCGGTATGCGTCGTTCCCGCCCTTGGCGTATAGTGAAATTGGCTATTGACATGCCGCGTACCATGCTTTTTGACCGTATCAACCGTCGTGTGATGGATATGATTGAGGCCGGTTGGGAAGACGAGGCACGGGCCGTTTACCATCTCAGGCACCTCAATTCGCTTAACACCGTAGGCTATAAGGAACTGTTCGCCTGCTTCTCCGGCGCCATGTCCCGCGACACTGCCATTGCCCGTATTGCCAAGAACACCCGCGTTTATGCAAAAAAACAGCTCACATGGCTTAAGCGTCAGGATGATGTAGTTTGGATACCATATAATCAACCTTTTGAATCAACCCTAAATCTCATAAAATGAAGAAACTTTTTCTTTCCATTTCCCTCGCTTGTTCTTTAGCGGCATCGGCCGCTGTCGGGGTCACGCCGCGTCCTGCCCAAATGGATTTCTTGTCCGGAGCCCCGTTCGTCATCGATTCCCTCACTCGTATATCCGTTTCGGCTCCGCAGCCCGACAGTGCGCATATCGCCGCTTACATCTCTCACGAACTTCCGCATGTCAGTTTCGGTCAGGCCCCGGGACATCAGATATCCTTCTCCCTGCAGCAGCCTGTTGACAACAATTCCGAGGCATATACGCTGACATCCGACAATAGTGGTGTCACCGTTTCCGCACATTCCGGTGCCGGACTCTTTTACGGCATGCAGACATTGTTGCAGCTCATCAGTAACAATGAAGTCCCGGCAGTAAACATTTCTGACTCGCCGCGCTTCTCCTATCGCGGCATACTTTTGGATGTGAGCCGCAATTTCCGCAGCAAAGAATGGGTGATGAAGCAGCTTGATGCCATGGCGCGTATGAAGCTCAACACTCTCCAGTTCCACCTCACCGATGGTGCCGGATGGCGTTTGCAGATTGATCGTTACCCTTTGCTGACCTCTATGGCCGCATGGCGTGTAGGTAAAACATGGAAGGACTGGAACGAACACGGAAACAAATACTCCCACGAAGGCGATTCCATCGCCTCCGGCGGATACTACACCAAGCAGGATATTCGCGACATTCTTGATCATGCCGCCAGCCGATATATAACTGTCATCCCCGAAATCGAAATGCCCTCTCATTCCGAGGAAGTGCTCGCCGCTTACCCCTACCTGTCATGTACCGGCAAGCCCTATACCTCCTCCGATTTTTGCCCTGGCAACGACAGCACCTTCACTTTCCTTGAAAACGTGCTTGACGAGGTGATTGATCTGTTCCCGTCCTACTATATCCACATCGGCGGTGATGAGGCCCCCAAAACACATTGGCATGATTGCCCCAAATGTCAGGCTCGCATCAAGGCCGAGAATCTCAAGGATGTTGACGAATTGCAGAGCTATCTCGTGCACCGCATTGAGCGTTATCTCAATTCCAAAGGGCGCGCGCTCATCGGTTGGGATGAAATCATGCAGGGCGGACTTTCACCCACAGCCTCTATCGTTTCATGGCGTGGTATCGACGGCGGCATGCAGGCAGCTGCACAAGGCAACGATGCCGTTATGGCACCGGGCAAATTCTGTTATTTCGACGGCTATCAGGACGCTCCTTACTCCCAGCCCGAGGCCATTGGCGGTTATCTCCCCATTGAAATGGTTTATTCATTCAATCCTTCGCCCGATGAGGTGCCCGATTCTGTAGCCTCGCACATCAAGGGTGTTGAGGGCACTCTTTTCACCGAATATATCCCCACCGACGAGCATGCCGAGTTCATGCTTTATCCGCGCACCATTGCTCTTGCCGAAGTGGGTTGGACCCCGCAGGCATTGCGCGATTACGCCGATTTCCGCCCCAGAGCAGAGAAAATTGCGCAAGACATGAAGCAGCGCGGTTATAATGTGTTTGATCTTGCCACCGAAATTGGCAATCGCAGCGAGGCCAAAGCACCCGTTGAGCATCTCGCCCTTGGCAAAGAAGTCACCTACAATACCCCTTGGTGGGAGAATTATCCCGCTGCCGGTGCCGCTACTCTCACCGATGGTCTCCGTGGCGGATGGAACTATAACGATCTCCGTTGGCAGGGATTCCTCACCAAAGGACGCGAGCGCGTTGATGTCACTATTGATTTGGGCAAGAAACAGCCCATATCATTTGTCGGAGCCGATTTCATGCAGATTTGTGGACCCGATGTGTGGATGCCTGCCGAAGTCGTTATCAGCATAAGCAGCGATGGCAAGAAATTCAAGGAGCTTACACGCATTCATCATGATGTGGTGCGCGACAACGAAGTGACATTCAAAAACTTCTCATGGAGCGGTAATGCCAAGGCCCGCTACGTGCGCTATCAGGCACTTGCCGATCATGGCATACTCTTCACAGACGAGATCGTGGTTCGCTGATTTAGTTGCATACATTTATATTCTATTGGGCTGCCGACCAAGAGTAGGGCAGCCCATTTTATTGGCATATTGACCAAAAAACTTTTGGAAGTCAAAATATGTTCTTAATTTTACATTGCGTCTAACATAAGCGAACATAATATGAAGGTACTTGTAATTAACGGAAGCCCCGAGATACACGGATGCACCGACCGTGCGCTGAAAGAAGTTGAAAGTATTCTTACTGCAAATGGCATTGAATGCTGTCGTGTGAATGTCGGCAACAAGAATGTGCGCGGCTGTATAGCCTGTCGCACTTGTCGCAAAACCAATAAGTGTGTATTTGATGATATTGTCAACCAAACAGCACCCCTCTTTGCCGAATGTGACGGTATTATTATAGGTTCTCCCACATATTACGCCGGTTGCAACGGACAGTTGCTCGCATTCCTTGACCGCTTGTTCTTCTCCACAGCCGGATCTTTTGACAAGACAATGAAAGTCGGTGCGGCCGTTATTTCATCCCGGCGTGCCGGCTCCACATCCGCCTTTGATGAAATCAACAAGTATTTCACCATCTCGTCCATGCCGGTTGTTTCAAGCACTTATTGGAACGAAGTCCACGGATACACTCCTGCCGATGTTGAAAGAGATAAGGAAGGGTTGCAGACAATGCGCAATCTTGGCCGCAATATGGTGTTCCTGATCAAAGCCATAGCCGCAGCCAAAGATAAAGAGGGCATTCCCGAGCAGGAACGGAAAGTATTCACCAACTTTCTCAGCGAGTAACGTCCCCTCTGACCTCAAAGAGTCACAGTTCGGTTGAGAATATCATATCCACAAGATTGAAGCGCACTTTGCGAAACAGCATCATGCTCTTTAATCCAAGATTGTTATCATCCATATAGGTCCCGCTCGGCTGCTCTGTTTGCACCAAAATCTCCGGTATTTTCGTCTCACTGCCTCCTATCGACAGTGTGGCACCCGGCAGTTTGTAGCATAGCACCGACCATACGCCACCTATTCCCGCTTGGTTTATCGTATCGCTCTGGCAGTGCGTTGTCAGATATTCCCTGTTTGCCTCAAAGAAATACTTGTTGAGGCGTCCGTATCCGGCATCGCCGCTGTCAAGCTGAAACAGCAGTGGCTGTTGGTTGACTGCGGCTGTGCTCAGGAAATTCATACTTGAGGAAAAGCACATATTCGGGCGCACATTTGCAGGTTCCGAAGCGGCAAGCGGCACCTGAATCTCTTTGGCTGCAAAATCAAGCGTAACATCCTTGAGCTGAAGCATCAGCTCTCCGCCCACCACAAATTCCAGCACATTGATGTATTTGTCTGCTTCATCGTGATGGCTGCTGATGTCGATAACATAAAACGGCACATCCCTCACACTGATATTTCCCAACCGCAGTTCTTTGGCTATGGCATATCTCCCCGTAGCTGTTCTTACGCCAGTTGCCGCAGCATTCGCCTCCAGAAATTCAAGACCGTAAGCATTTGCCAGCGAATCGGTAATTATATTTACTCCGGCACCGGTGTCAAATGTTATTTTGGCCGGCATCCCGTTGATTTCCGTATCGGTAATCCGCATAAGGTATTGTTTGCTTCCTGCTTTACCCACAGGTATCGTGTCAAATGGCACTATACCCTTTTCTCCCTTAATGGAAATAGTGTAGGGCGAAAAACGTGTAAGAGCCTTGTACCTTGCCGACATATCGGCATATCGGGCAAGACTTGTCGAATCCACCATTTGGCATACCGACGACATTACCCCCGAAAGCAGCTGATACGCTTCCTCGTTTTTCCCTGTACGGCTCAAATCCATTGAGTACATGACAGCACTTTGAAGAAACAAATCAAGACTGAGATTGGAAGTCTGATTATTGAGCAGTTCGTCAAAAGCCGGTATCGAAATATCAGGTCGGTTAAATCTGTTGCTGAGCAGGCATCGTGAAAATACCTCCAAGAATGGATGTATTGAATCCTTGGGCACATTATAATACGTATCGTACAGACCGAAGAAGTCCGACGAATTCATCGCCGCACCTATCCGCTCGTCTATGCTTTGCGCTTTAGCCGAAAAGCCCGCCGTCGCTATTGCGATAAGAAATATCAGTCTCCTCATATCATTCAATCTTTTATGTCATGACATCTTACCGCAAAGTTCGGCAAATAAAATGAGACAACTTTCAACATATGTTGATATTTGCTGTCTCATTGAGCATTTTTGTTGGTATTATTTTCTGGCGCGTAAACCCTCGTAGATGTTACGGCTCAGGATTTTCTGTCGTATCGGCATTTTCACTGTCAGCTTCGGTTAGAGCCTGAATCCCAAATTCTTCGGCTTCCTGCTTGGTTATCTCGCCCTGCAGTATGCCCAGACGGTCATATTTCAGCTCTTTGCCGTTTGCCAGTCCCACTATGTAATAGAGCGACGAACGGCTTATGCGCACAATTTTTTCGCCCGAGTATTTTTTTGCCACATTGTTGCGTATGTTTTGTGGAACAAGCGATTCGGGCACACTCTTTTTATTGCAGTTCACGCTCGTCCAGCGGCCCTTGTTGCTGAATTCTATTTTTGTGCCGTTGGTTAGCTTCACATCATAATCCGTCTTCTTCAGCAGATGCCGGTCCACCTTTATCATACTTACTTTTGCCTTCGGAAAGTGCTCATCAAGCATCTCTTTTGCGGCATCAGGCAAATCCTTGCGGTTAATACTGTATTTGTCAAAGGGAAGCTTGGCTGACATCGAAACAACCCCCAGCGTCAGGGCTATTAATACTGAAATTCTTCTTATCATAGTTATATTGGTTATAATTTATGCTTTCATTACATACAACGATATAGTGGCCTTTAAGTTTGCTTATCCATAACCACTACAGCTTCCCAAAATCCGCAAACCAAATCGCCCGTCTTCGCCTGCAATCCCCACAAAGATACCACGTTTACATATTTTATTTCAAAATTCCAGAGGCAGCGGAGCCTGATACGCTGGGTTCGTTGTCGCGGTTTACCTTTTTGCCGAAGCCGAAGGTGTAGGTTGCGGTCAGTTGTACCAGAGCATGACTGCTTCCGTTGTATATTTGTTCAACAGCATCGTAATATCTGCTGTGCATAATTCTATGGTCGCTGCGCCAGTTCCATCGGGTCATATCAATAATGTTCGCTTTGATGCTCCAGTTGGAATTAGCCCAGCCTACCGTTATATACCAATCACTTTTGTTTTTTACCCATACTCCGTTGATATTACTATCGGGTCTGCCTTTATCCGAGATATATGTGAGAGCAAAATTCCAGTCGTTTAGATAATAACGTACACGGGCATACCAGTCTATATATGAGTGGTTGATATTGTACGGAGCTCCATTGTGATTAAGTTGGTGGCTCACTTGCGCATCAAAAACAAGATTGCGGTTAAGGAATCTGAGAGTACCGCTGACACCATACTTAGTCTGCGAAAAACTGCCAAATGGCTGTTTGATTGTACGCAATATTCCGGTAGAGGTAGCTTCGTAGTCATACACATATCTATCGCCAGTAATCCAAGTTGTTGCGAATGCACTAAAACTATAGTTGTTATTCGGGTACCATGAATAAAACAGCCCTAAGTCATAGCTTTTATTAGGCACAAGGGCCGGGTTGCCAGTATAGCTCATCAGATGCGAGGCACTTATAATGTTCTCGCTCTTATAACTTGGATCAGGTGCCCATGTACTATAATGAAAGACTGTGGAAAGAGAGTGCTTTTGTTTTATTGAGTATTGTAGCGACAGGTCAAACCAAGGCGCAGAGGGCTTGTCTATCATATCTCCGAACTGCAATCGGTCCCAGTCCCAGCCGAAACCGGCAGAGCCACGGAAATTCCCGGTACCGATGCTATAGTTCGCACCCACACCGATACGTGAAGTTTTGGCTTTGTCAAACGACTCAACCGAACCGGTGTATCTTGTCCGGTTGTATTCATAAACGCCTCTTATAAAAGTCAGGATATTTCCATATTTACCAAAGTCGTGAGAATATTTCAAATCAGCCCTGAACTGATTAGTATTGTCGGTTGCATTATTGAGTATCGGTGCATATCCGCTTTCCAGATAAGATGAATTCTGCTGAGTATGCGAATACATATATTTCGGGGTAAATGTCAAAGTATTGCTTTTCGGAAGTGAAAAGAAATAATAGCCGCTGTACGAAATAAATTTTGACGAGTTGAACAGAGCAGAAGAGTAATCGGAAGCAGGGTAAGCGGCGGGAGTGTATATCACCGAGCCGCTACGGTCGGAATTAGGTCTCCTGTCGATGCTGCCATTAATCTGAGTCGATGCCTGAACTTTGTCGGAATTGTAGGTTGCCCTGAGGGCTGCGAAATATTGCTGGTGGCTATCCTTGGAAGATGTTGTTTTTGAATAGCGGTCAAAAGTCTTTATCTCGTTGGCAGGTTGCGGCAGCCGGAATGTCTCGGTTAGTTCCGAGCCATTATGCGATTGGTCAGAATTGAAGCCATACCCCATAAGGTCGTAGGTCATTTTCTTATTCTGGAGTCGGACATTGGCAAGTAGTTGCTCTGAATAGGAAATAAGATTGCCTATACCCATCCCTTTGACATAACCGCCATATTCATACTTTGCCATTACATAGTTAACGGCGAATGTATATCCCTGCATACGCGGGTCGGTAGGATTCTCGTAATATTCAATCTTACGCACATCCGACATACGCATGGCTTTCAGATCTTTTGCTGATGCCGGTAGATAGTCAATAAATACACCTACTGGGCTTCCGGAATTTGTCAGGATATTTCCCGACATAGACACTTTAAGCTGTGGAATTCCCATGTGGTCAATCAGATCTGCTCCGGTTTGCGAGGCATTTTTTTGTCTGGCGGTGGGGATAAAAACCGTTTTGTCGGTATAGACTGTTGCTGTTTGTGCTTCGACATTTACCTGATTAAGAGTGACGGAATGAATAGGCATGACAATAGTGCCGCAATTAAAATCCGGACAGTTTCGATAAGTGGTCATATACCCTATGCAACTGAGTTTTGCTATTACTCCTCTGCTATCACAGGGTATAGAGAATCGTCCGTCTGCATCAGCAATACCGTATGTAATTACGGTTGAGTCTTTTGGTGCCAACAACATTACGGTCGCAGCCGCAACGGGCTCGTTGTCGTTGCTAACAGCACGACCACGATAAACGAATTTACCATGTTGAAGGGCTTCTACATAGTATCTACCTTTGGAACTGATAACTGACACCGGATTCAGCCCGATTAGTTGCCGGAGCATGTCGTAGGCATCGTTTGTACGGACGGTTGCTGTAACCGGATATTTGTCAAGTTCGTTGTAGATGAAGTTGATGTGAATGTCGGGATGCTGCTCTGCAATCTGTGTGAGCGCATCGGCGAGAGGGGTATGGTTGAAGCGGTAGCTGAACTTCTGCGCAAAGGCGGCGGCGACGCAAAGCATTACCGCAAAGAGAATAATAAGGCGTTTCATTTTACGGTCAATACTTTATCGGTGAGTGTGATGTTGATTTGCTCGAAGTTGTTGAGCTGTTCCACTACCTCATTGAGAGGGAGCGTATAGTTCCATTCAAAGTAGAGCTGCAGCGACTTGGCGGCATCCTGATTGAACTTGACCGTAGCACCATGATAACGGGCTATGTCGGAAAGAATGGTTTCAAGGCTTTCTCCTTTGAACAGAATTGTATCGTGTCGCGGAACTTCTTCCACTCGAATAGTTTCCGCCGGAGCGACGTTGATATTGGCAGCAACAGTCTGTTCCTGCTGTTCGACTTGCTGAGTCTGTGCTAATTCCTTTTGAACACCGATATAATGCGTCACGCCGATAGTGGCGGCAACCACAGCGAGTGTGCCGACGAGCGGGAGAACCACGGCAGCGGCGTTGCGCGATGCCATAAAGGGAAGCCAACGAAGGATCAGGGGTTTGCGCTTGGTCTGCTTCGCCTCAAAGCGCTGCCATTCCTCGTCGAGATTTATTTCGGGCACAGGCGCGGAGGCGTCAGCCGTTTTGCTCAGCATATCATAGACTTCGCGTGCTTCGGGGTCGGTCAGAATCTGCTCGACCTCGGCATCGGTATAATTTTCGGGGTGCTCCATAGCATCGAGGAGCCGGTCGATATTGTCTTTCATTTGCGGTTGAAATTTTGACGTAAGACATCCATTGCATGACGCAAATGCTTATAGACAGCAGTTTCGCTGATGTCTAACTTCGCGGCGATTTCGCTGTAAGACATACGGTCGGTGAAACGCATTCTCACCACCCGGCGATCCTGCTTGGTCAGCGAACGGTCTATCAGCCCGTTCAGCCGAGCCACATCCTCCGGGTCGGGCCACTCGTCATCCTCTATCTCGTCAAGATCGAGCGCGTAGAGATTGTTGAACCGCTCGCGTTGCGAAAGGTTGCGGAGATGTCTCAGACAAGCGAAGCGGACGCCGGTAAGGAGATAGGCGGGAGTGACGGTAGCGAGATTTTCCGACAACACCGACTCGAAGACATCGTGCACAATGTCTCTCGCCGCCTCCGGGTCATGCAGCAGGCGTATCGCCAGTGTCAGCATGGCTGGATAGTTGCTTGGGAAAAGCTGTTCTATGTTGCTCTTTGTCGTCATACATATATTAAAACCGCAACTTCTCAAAAACCTAACCCCTCAGCCAAAAAAATTCGGGATAGCCTGTAACCGAAGCAATATCTGCCTATCTCAAATGCCGGGCCTCAGGCCTCCAAAACCATATTTTACAATAGGCATGGACATAACCTGATTTCTGATGTGTTCAGATTTTTATCAGTCAGTTTTACAAACAGGTTCATTTCATCGTATGAATTATACTCTGACATCAGACATTTATAAATTAGATTGAACCAAGACAAAACAGATTCAGAATCGTTTACCGGTTACTCTCCGGCTTCCGTTTTATTGTCTTCACAATTACGAATGCGAGCAATATGATTGAATGGAGGGTGTTTAATGTCAGTGCTAAGAGCCACCATGTCATTCCGGCACCATACTGACTGTTAAATACCAGATTATAACTCAAAATCGCATTATATACAAGCATCACAATTAGATTGCAAAATGCGATTTTCAGTCTGTCCCAGTGACACCACAAAGTCAATATCAGCGAGATGGCGTAAGCTCCTCCAAGAAATACAGTATCTTCCCGCCATCCTTCAGAAAGGCATGTTCCAAGCATGAGGAAAAGCATTATTCCCCATACAAGCCAAAATCGTTTATCGGTCAGTTTCATATATAAGTTTGCCGTTTTCTTTGTAATTCCAGAATTTTTGATAACAGTTACCTTTCCCGTCGTAATAATTCCATATGCCAAATTCATTACTGGAAACATCTTCCGGGTAGTCGGAGAATGTAATCCATCCTTCACAACGAATACTGCCGTCATTATACAGATAACGAATATATGCGATTGAATCAGGTAAGTAGTTGTAATCACCAACCGGACAGATCTTTGAATAATTATAATTGGCACTGTCTATAAGAGGGGGAATACTGTAATCTTGCTCAAAAGTTGAAATACTACTAATAGCCCTAATGGTGTCGGCGTTTATAGGTAACTCAATATAATAAATATCGGGAGCTTCCATCCACCGTCGTTCTTTGCTGATATATTGCGTCAATACACCATCTTCTGAAGTGTACTCAACGACATATTCATTATCTCCTAATCTGATAAAGTCAAAGATTATACCTTTGAAAGCATATCCTCCATAAGCCTGTTTGAAACCTACGCAGGATAATGATTCAGGCAACCGTCCATTTGCTGAGATATAAGATTCGATTCGTTCGACTATTTTATCACGATTGTTAATTTCACCATTTCTTCGCGCACCGACGTTATACCCCATAAGATAAGTGGCAATAAATGAAATAACTACAATCAGCACAAAACCAATTGCAATTGAGTATGCTATTATTTTACCAATTCTTTTCATCGCTTGCCTCCTTTCAGTCTTTCTATGAATGACCTCACACCCCTGGGAGAGAGTTCGCCCACAGAATCTTTAGAGAATGCCAGTTGTGGAACCGGATAGTCGCCGTTAAGAATTGCCACAGTGACATTGCGGCCTTCGCACTCAATATCATAAGTCGTAGTATCGTTGTAACTTACCTGCTCTCCGAAGTAACGTAATTCGACGAAATTGTCGGGGAATACGAAAGTACCGCAAAATTTCTGTTTCATTAATGGCTGAGCTTCATATAAGCTGTCAATTATTGCTGCTATTTCCACCGCATGCTCATGATATCTCCCTGAATCAAGAGGGCATACCCATGCCGTTGGGGTTGCGCCGCAGTCCATTCCATAGAAACTTCCCTTAAGAGTATCAACCTTAAAACATTTGATTTGTATATCATCGTAGCCATATGTCTTTATAGATTGTGGTAGTTTGCGTATAACAATTCCCTCCTTTTTACCTAATTTGAAATAAGGAGCTCCTACCATAAAACCTGTTTGGTGGTATAGTACATATTCGCCGTTTTCCGCATCAATATGATATCGCCCTACAGTTAACAACTGAATTGCAAGAATCGACAATATAAGCGAAGCCCAGAAAACAATTCTTAGCCACCATTTCAGCAATTTAGGCTTTTCAAGTCCACGGCTGACAGGAAGCGCAAGCAGCCCCAGAATGTAACTGCCAACCATCAGGTTGTTAGGTAAATTCCATCGCCATAACAAGCCGTTACCTGTCACATTCATCATAATGATGACAACAGGCAGGAGCGCAATCTGCGCCCACACCATCCACAGCACTATCTTATATCGGAGAGAATCTGACATGGTGGTTATTTGTTTTTGAAGGTAAGGCGATACTTGCAACTGCGCAAACAGCCGTGGAAGGCAACGAACATAGTGACACCGTCGCCGTCAGTCAAGAGGCGATGCCGCGCAATTCCGATTATTTTTACACTCCGTTTTCCCATGAATCAAATTTCTCTTATATCGCAAATGTATAAAAATAATCCATGAGTTGGTGATATTAGAGCAATAAAAATCCACATTCCCACGTGCCCCGATCCCTCACCATCCCCGTTCTACGCAGCCAAGCGCAGTACGCGCGATTCCCCAACACGCCTTGCGAAACCGACAGCCAAGGCCCCCACCCACAACCCAACCATTCAATTTCCCATCCCCCTCCATTTCAATGCTTAAAAGTATGTTTTTACCGCAAAAAGAAACTGGTCAATGAATATCTGTTTGAACGCGGCGATATTGTTCTGTTCATAGAACATCAGCATAGCCTTCTTGTAATCTATTGAATCCACACTCCTGAATGATATGGGGCAGTAACCGTATGCTATCAGGATGCCGTTGCTTATGATGCGGGCAGTGCGTTTGTTCCCGTCGGTGAAAGCCTGTATGTATGAAAGTAGCACAAGTGCCAGCAACGCTTTTTCAAAAACTTCGCTCTTTCCGTTGATAAGCAGGCAGCTGTCCTCAAGAGCTTCCCTGATCTGAAATTCGTTATCAAGCGGCAGATAGTTCGTTCCGGTGATACCAACCCTGCGGTGACGGATACTGCGTTCCACCCCAAGTTCCTTGGTGAGCAGGGCATGAATTTCCTCTATATGGCTCAATGACAATTCTTTCAGGTAGTCCGGCTCATCAAGGATAAAGTCAAGAGCATCTTTGTGGTTGAGTAGCATTACAGCTTCCTCTTTAGTCTTGCCGCTGGCTGTCTGTTTCTCCTTTAGCAGGCGCTCCGTTTCAAGCAACGAATATGTGTTGCCTTCTATCTGCGATGACTTCCACGACAAATCGATGCCAAGTCTTTCCATTTCCTTGCGGTATTCCAACTCTGTCATTTCAGACAGGTGCTCACGAAATTTTGACTGTGCATCATGCAATATTGCCAGTTCGTCATCTGTGAACAACCGTACATTTGGCAATATCTCGCGTATAAGGTCAAAGTTGAAGCTTCCTTGGACTGTGCGCTCGTCTATGTCCTTATTGAAGTAGGTGGCAAGATTAAGCGGCATTGTCACATGAGCCTGCGCCGTGAGCCTATATCTGGTGGCAGGCCCCTTGCCAACCACCTCAACATATCCTTTCTCCACACAAACGGCAATGATACGCTTCAAGGTGCGTTCACTGATTTCTGATGTCAGTTCGCTGTATATATCCGTCCGTTTGGATAGCGGATGATAATGCAGATATTGTAATATTTCTATCTCAGTTGTCATATCGGAAATCCTTAATCGGGACAAAAATACATCTTTTTAATGAAAAATCGGGCCACGTTGTCCCGATTTTCAAGTCTAATTAACCGTTTTTGTCCCGATTATTGTATTCAGACAAAATGTAGATAGTCTTAAAATAGTAATAAAGCCTCATTCTTGCCAAGCAGACATGTGCGCAGCCGAGCCGCGGAGCGCGCTATTTTTCTCCATCGCGAAGCTGTTCCGCCCCCTCGCAAAGTGAGCCGCGGAGCGTGCGCAGTATCGGCACGGCGACAGCCAAGGCCACGCACACAACCCTGTCTTCTCAGTTGCCACACCTATTTCCCCACTAAATTTTACACCCTCCCATTTCGGTGCTTTTCTCCTCCGTCCTGCCCTCCGTCCCCTTATTTTTGCGGCGGATGAAAAGCACCGCCGCCCAT
>ULPZ01071173.1_pt1 | contig 139047 bp, 104 predicted proteins | sample 1953991 | NCBI WGS metagenome assembly ULPZ01 (sample SAMEA4835642, study PRJEB28245) | human gut metagenome | biome: gut microbiome; material: fecal sample | place: Denmark | collected 2008
AGACATGCTAGTCAATACGCCAATTTTGGAAGCTTACTAAAGCTTGGTTCTGAAGTTATAAAAGATACTAAATTGTTGATATTTTGATTATTATATGTTGTATTTATCGTCTTTTATTGATATAGTTGAATAAATATCTTACAGTGTTTATTCCTAAATATGAGAAGAAGCATGCTATACGTGTTTTCTTTCGTGCATTTTTATCTAGCAATACAGTTCTTCTATATTTTTTTAGTTTATTATAAAACAAGTCTTTATGCTCATATTGTTCTGGCATTTGTAAAACCATATGGAAAATGAAACTAACCATTCTGCAGTAATAGCTTTTAATAATGGGTTGTAAATATTTTACGTCCTGTTCCATTAACTCCATTAGTTTTAATGCGCTATTCAATTTTTCAGGAGTGAATTTAGATCCTTCTATACTATCTGCTCTTAATAAATAATAGTATGTTTCATTATTATTATATGCAACTTTTGATGCCTTAAGCATTAGTTTATAAGTTGTTGGAAGATCCTCATATAATAATCCTTTAGGATAACGAATATTATAGAATAAGCTGGATTTGTACATTTTTCCCCATGCGCTATTATCAAACATTTCTTGATAGAACATTTTTTCAGTGGCTTCTAATCCTGTATAAACATACTCTTTTGGTGATTTTGGGTGGGGAAGAGGGGCACTTCCATCATGGAAGGTTATAAAAGTGTTTATGCCTATCTCAGCTTGGTAGCGCTGAATCATACTATAAAGGCCTTCAATATGGGTTGGTGCTATATAGTCGTCACTGTCTACAAAAACTACATATTCTCCAGTCATTTTATCTATAGCCACGTTTCTTGCATCTGACAATCCTCCATTTGTTTTGTGTATTACTTTTATACGAGGATCTTTTTGTGCATATTCATCACATATTTTCCCACATTTGTCAGGTGAGCCGTCATCTACAAGGAATATTTCTAGATTTGTATAGGTCTGTTTAATAATACTGTCAATACACTTAGGTAGATACTTCTCTACTTTATAGCAGGGAACAATAATTGATATTAATGGTTGCATAAAATCTATTCAATGTTTTCTCGATTTAATTTCAGATGATTACCTCCGTTACAATGAATAATTTCACCGGAGATACACTGAGATGCTTTACTTAGTAAAAAGCAGGCTACTTCTGCTACTTCATCAGGTAAAAAATATCTTCCGCTAGCACTATTAACAGACAAATTGCCACTGGTTGTGTTGGTGTACTCTTTGGTCATATCTGTTAAAGTTACTCCAGGGGCTATTGCATTAACTCTAATACCTGATTTATAAACTCTTCTTGATAAAGCACCAGTTAGTGAATTTATACCTGCTTTTATTATACCATAAGGAATATCATCATAAAGGGAACCTGTTTCAGATGATATTAATAATAAATTACCATCTTTATGTTCTTCTAGTTTCATTTCAAGAAATGCTTTTCTCAAAAAATAATATGCTTTGAGATTGATATCTATTTGTTTATTAAAACCTTCAATAGTTACATTCTTAAAGCTTCCTTCATGTAAAGATATACCTGCATTATTAACCCAACAATCTATACTCCCTCCTAAAATTTTTTTGCATTTTTCAAAAAGATTAGGGTATTCTTTAGTCTGAGTAACATCAAATTGCAGAAATTTGCATTGATTACCTAATGTTGCAGCTGCTTTTTTGAGAGTATCTAAATCTCTACCTAGTATTAGAACATTGGCTCCTTCCGAAATACATTTTTTTGCAATACTATATCCAATACCTTTATTGCCTCCAGTAATAACTATTGATTGATTTTTTAAAATGTGTCCGTAATTAATCGATTCTGTTTTTACTGTGACAAAGTTATTTGGTTGAGATGTTAATATAAATTGCGCTATTTTTTTTATAATTTTTTTATAACCCATGATGACAGTAACTATTTTAATTTGTTTATAATTCTCTTTGCAGCTGGAGCTCCTATGGCATCTACAACAGTATTTTTTATGGTTCTAACAATATTTTCTTTTGTAGTTTCATACTTGTTTATATTCTCCAATGCATGTGTAGTTGTTGCATCTACTTCCATATCGGAAAAGACTTCAATGAGTATAGGTTGTTCACTATCCTTCGATAAGAAAATATTTAAGACTTGCTGATATTCTTCATCATTGTGTACTGAATAGTATTTAAATCCAACAGATTCTACCCATCCTTTAGCTGTATTGTGGTGAGCTGCACTTGTATGTAAATCCATTGTAGGGTCTTTCAGTAGCGTTGTGCTATAGTGAAATTCCCCACCTCCGTAATTATTAATTAATAGAATTCTACAAGTCTTAGGTATGTGTTTAATTCTCATAGCTCCCATATCATAAAAGAAACTGAGATCCCCTATAATGAGAAAATTCAGATTGTTAGAATCTGAAACTACTGATTGCCCTATAAATGAAGATAAGCAACCATCAATGCCATGAGTACCAATATTGGCAAAAACTTTGATACTTCTATTGGGTAAGCCAAAAAAGTTAACTAAGCGGATACTGTTATTAATACTGAGATGTAGTACTGAATTATCAGGTATCCTTTTTGCTAAATCTCTTATAACTGTATTATTAGAGAATTTTAGTGTAGGATATTTCAGCTTTGATTTATAGTCTTTTACATAGTTTATATACTCATCTGAACGTTCTATAGTTTTATTAAATTTTTTAATAAAATATTGGAAGAAATATTCAGGAGAACACTCAAATACATTGATAAGGCTTTTATACATATCTACGATATCCCCACTTTCTTCAATACCCCAATGTTCAAATCGACCTGCTTTATCTCTTAACTGCTGTTTAATACCGGACATAACATTAGTTCCCAAGCTTATGACTATATCTGGTATAAATTCTTCAAAACGCCCACTCGACATTACATGAGTCTCAAAAGGTAAAAAAGGATTAATAGCTTCTTCACACTCTATATTGGCCATATATTCAGCGAGTAAAACAGCCTTATAAAGTTTAGTAAATTGGCTAAGTAATTGATTTAATAGAGGAGAAGTATAATTATTTTGTCCGCAAATAATCATTATTCTTTTAGCTGAGTTTAATTTTTGAGCTAATTGTTCCCATACAGTATTTTCTGTTTCAATTTTTATTCTGTTAATTTTTCGAGCAGTTAAACAATTTTTTTCAGAACAGACTGATGCATAATTTAGCATGGGAATATTAATTTGTACGGGACCTTTTCCATGAAAATTTGTTGCTAAAATGGCTTCATTGACAAGTCTTTGGCAATGCCATAAGTCTTCTTCTGTATGAATAATAGGAAGATTTACAGCTTTTTTTACAAATGTTCCATACATATTGACCTGATTTATCATTTGGTCTTCACGTTGGTCTAATAAGGCAGGGTTTCTGTCGCTGGTTAAAACAATAAGTTGTGCTCCTTGGTGAAAAGCTTCTGCGATAGCAGGAAAGTAATTACATGTTGCTGTAGAAGATGTACATGAGATTACTACTGGCTCATTTAATTTAAGTGAAATACCTAGAGCCATATAAGCAGCACTTCTTTCATCAACGACTGAGTAGCAAGTAAAGAAGGGATCATTTTCAACAGATTGCACAAATGGAATATTTCTTGTACCTGCTGATAATACCAAATGTTTTATATTATTTTGTTTTAATAATGATATGATTATCTGATAATTTTTTAGAGGAGTATACATAGTGCTATTTTTTTAGATTGATAATTATAATTTTATCTTTAGTGCTTGTTTAAGAAATTTGTATCCTTTTTCTCTTTCTTTTTCTAAAACTTCATTTGCATAAGTAAAATCCATTTTGGAAGTTGTTACATATGAAAAATCAGTATACGATTTGAGATGTCTGTTTTCTAATTTAGTAAGCTTGAGTATGCTTTCTAAACGACCTCCGAAACTATCTGGATATATACTGATAAATGGAGTATTAACATTAATACTGAAGGCTGTAGCATGGAAAGAATCTGTTATTACTAAATCTGCATGATAAATTAGGGATACAAAGTCCAATACTTCTGGGATGATTAATGATTTTCCACATTTAATGCATTGGTCGATACGTGTACAAAAACGAACTAACTTTAATCCTTTCCGTTTTGCCATTTCTTTAGCATATTTATCGAACTGGGAGTTTGTATTTAATTGGTATATCAACAGATATGGAACTTTAATTTTTCTTTTACCAGCATATTGTTTCCAAAAATCTTTGTTTAATTGCAAAGTCGGATCTAGTACATGAACAGCTCCAGAAATTCCTAAATTATTGATAATATCTACCCCAGAGCTTTCTCGTACAGATATAGCTTGGTATCGCTGTAATAATTTTTGGGTTTCTTCTTTTTCCCATTCATCTAGTTTGGACTTTCCAAAACTGGCCGAATAGGCTATTTTGGGAATATTGTCCGGAACAAAACTGAGAAATAGAGAAGGTAATACGCCGCCATTCCATCCGCTATTCCAGGTTTGATCGCTTCCTGTACAGTAAATATCTGATGTTATAGGAAATTTTTTAAAATCTTCCTCTGTAGAGTAAGTTTGTTTTTGTACATGGAGATGACCTTGAAGAAATCTATTGAATTTCTTATCCATTAATAGGAAAGATGGATATAGTGCACAAGAGTAAAAGAGTTTCTTTAATAGAGGCATACCTTGACACCACGTTTTAATTTTATTCTTATTTGAACAAGCGTTTTCACGTAGATAATTGATAAAATCAACCTGTAAGCCTAATTGTTCGAAAATTTTTTGAGTAGCAAGTGCTTGTAACGCTGAACCGTAGTTACGTATGTTTTGAAGAGTTATTATTGTAATTGTTTTCATTTAGCTTTGCCTATAAATAATAAATTGATAAATTTTATTCTTTCGATAATCAACACTATTATATAACTAGTTATCAATGTGAATATTGTTTTTAAAAAAATATTCACATATACATTCTGTAGAGTTATAAGTTTACTTATATGATAAAGTGTGATGAACTGAAAAGCATATATACCTAATGTCTGTCTGCCTATTTGGTTTAGCCCTATGAAATGGTGGTTCAATAATTTTTTTCCAGCTGTGAAAAATAATATTGTACCAATAAATTCAACAGCATATCTATAAAAGTAAGAAAATACATTACCTAAATTTATCCATTTATAAAATAAAGGTTCTTCTCTCATCATCCAAAAAGGTATAGTACACATATAAAGAATTGTTCCAGTCCATAAAATAGCTTTATTATATTTTTGTATCGATCTTTCATATTTATGTAGATAGAATCCTATGGCAAAAAATGGTAGGTACCAACATATTTGTGTGAAATTAAACAATTTATGAAATATAGTCATTAAAATACATAATATGATGTAACAGATACAAAAGAGAAATGTCTGTCCAAACCTTTTTGTCTTCCATCGTTCTGTTGCATTAAATATGGTACTATAAATAAATAAGTTATAGAGAAACCATAATCCGTTATCGGGATAAAGCAATATTTTTTGTGTTTTGTTCCAGTCTAAAATGCCATATGTACAAATCGGTAAAGCAAAAGCCCATACTCCGAAAGGAACTAGAAGTTGCAAGGCTCGTTTTTTTAGTAGCGTTTTGTCATATTTATTTTTGAATGTTAAATAACCACTTATTGCAAAAAATAGAGGCATGTGAAAAGAATAAATAAAGCGAAATAAGAAGTTATTTTGATAATCAGAAATTGTATCTTGTATTGAATGTCCTAATATTACTAATATAATTAATATTCCTTTCATTACATCAAGATAAAACAATCGTTTTTGCATGTTAGTATGAGTATTTTAGCCAAGAAAATATTTTATATTCTTTTAATCTTAGAATAATAAATGAGGTTAGTAAACAGAGAATAATTAGAATTATATATAAAATTATTCCATGTTGTAGTATTTCTATTTTGGGAAAAAGATGACGAAACAGTACTATAAAAATGAAATGTGTAATATAAATAAGTATACTACTTTGACGCATATATTTATGTATAGGTTTGTAGCTTATATTCCAATTAAAACTTAAAATAAATAAAGATGATACCATAAAAAAGCGCATATCCCATGATAGTATAATGCTTAGTATCCAAGAAATAATAAATATTGATATTAGAATGAGGTTATTACAGTTACTAATGACTTTTGATACTTGTATATTTGATAATATATATCCGCAAGTAATCCACATTAAAGAAACGGGAAATGAATTTAATGGAGTTTGAAAAGTATTAGTATACCATTGATATAAATAATGCCAGTTAGTTGGAAATAAATCGTAATGGTATGTATATATTGAAATAAAAAAAGGTAATATCCAAATATATTTATCTGTAATGAATTTGGATAAGAAAAAAATAAGCCATACTCCAATTACTAATGCTGATAGAAACCATGATCCATGAAAGGTAGAACAGAAGAGTATATCACGAATAATATATAAGGGAAGTGTTAATAAATCTTGTTGTAGATAATCTCTTGTGTATATAACTAATGGAGTTTGAATGAGCATCCAAAAAGCATATAGTATTAATAACCTCTTTGAAAAATGTAGTAGTGTTTCTCTACTATCATTGCTTAATCTTATTTTTGAAAATACAAGAAAAGAGGAGATTAAGAAAAATAATGGAACTGCAATATCTGTTAAGGGGTGTATTATTGCATATATATTTTTATATATGTTAACTGCTTCTGCATGAATGGCAACAACTAGTAGAGCCATTGAGAATTTTAAAACATCTAGTCCTGGTATTGATTTTAATTTCATAATGTAATCCAATTATTTAAAATAACGGGGGGGGTAGGGCGGTCATTACGCCACTTTTGGGGACAAATAACGAGTGGTTGGTTTTTATTTAAGTAAGCAGCCCAACAACTAAATGTACTATTAGCTAGAATCATATTTTTACAATGTGCCATTAGATACATATCGAAGAAACTGTCTTTACCTTTATTCCATGTGATAATTGTTTTTTTTATATTTTTGAAAGTTGCTTCAATATATTCAGGATCATCGGAGAAAAAGAAAAATTCAGGTTTGTTTATTTTTTCTTTAGCTATTGTTATAGCCTGATTGTAGTAATCTAAAGTACAGATATTTCCATAGATATGTTGAACTTTGGGATTTGTATAATCACCTCTTCTAACGTGTACGGCTACAGAGTTTGTTGCGCATATTTTTTGTAGAATATGTTTATTGGTTTCACTCAGAATTAAGTCCTTTTTAAAAGAAAAATTATTTAATTCTAGAAAATATTGCTTATCTTGCCAAAAGCCTGAATATAACATAGCGTTTGGTTTTCTAAACCAATCTGTATCAGTGAGAAAATGTGGTATTTGTAATTTCCAACAAAGCTTGTTTATCCAAAATAATGTATAAGCTATAAAATTAGATATGTTGGTTGATTTGGGTAATTCTATGTCAAACCATTGACAAATTTCTAACCCATTATGGTCTTTGAGAGCTCTTTTCGGATAAAACCCATAAAAAGTTTCATTAGGAAATATTTTGCATAAATGCAAATAGTATGCATATTGAAATATTTGGTTTCCTAATCCTGCTTGAAATGTTATTATTTTCATTTTTCAGATTTTATAATAGAACTTAGTAATTTAACTGCTTTATTTATTCGACAATTCTCTTCTACAAATGCTTTTCCTAATCTGCTAAGTTGTTCGTATTTTTCTTTATCTTTTAGCAAATTGTCTATTTGATTATGCATTTCACTTATTTTATTGATTGTAATACCTCCTGGTAATATGCACGCATTTCCTACGTTAGTACTTATAAAAGGAATACCTTTTGCCATTGTTTCAATTAGTGATATAGAATATTCTTCAAATCTACTTCCTACCAAATATAGTGAAGCATTGCCTATTATGTTAGGTATGAAAGAACGTGGAACATGAGTAAGGGTGAGGATATCTCTGTGCCCATAAAACTTTTCTAAGTTACTGATTTCTTTTTTTAAGAGATGATAATATTCATTTTCCTCAGGTCCTATAAAAACCAAAGCATAATCTGTTTTGGTTTTAAAATATTCTTTTACTATATCTATTTGGTTTTTTTGTTTACTGTATGTTGCTACACATAATAGATAATTTTTATTTAAATCAGCAATGGCTGGATAAATTTGTTGATTAGATGTAGAATTGTAAAATATGTCATTTACAGCATTTTGCAATACGATTACTTTTTTAGAATTTTTTTCTAACCATTTTTTACTGCTATCAACATCTGATAAGCATAAGGCTACATCGAAGTCTTGTATATATTTCTTAAAGGTAATATTGTAATACCATTTAAATCGTAACCAGTTGTATGTGTTCCCCAGTGTATATTTAAGATTTGTATTCCATTTCAGAAACTTTAATCTCATTCCTGCAAAGCCATGTGAGTGAAATATTTTTTTAGCCTTTATCTTGTGCAGATCTTTTAGTAGTATATCTGTAGTTGAACATTCAGAACATTCGCAAATTAATACATCTATATGGCTGCTTAGAATAAAATTACGATATTGATCTATTTCTCCGACATATCGCTTCATCATTGTTTTTCTTATATCGAATCGATATACTTGTACTCCATTGATGATTTCTTGGCGTGGTAATCCTTTATAAAGTCTGGTGCAGATAGTTACATTGTATCCTTGTTGAGCCAGTCCTTCTGCTAGATATTGTACGACTATAGGAACTCCGCTCATTCTAGGAATATAGTTTTCTACTACAAAAAACACTTGTTCCATATTGAATTTATTTTCTATTAGTATTGGTTTTATTTAGTTTAAAGCATATTATAATAGCAAGCATTTCATTAATTAGAAATGAAATGAGCATAGCACCATTAATCATCATGCATAAACCACAGTAAAGGGCACCATACAAGAATGCAAATTTGAGTACTATATTAGAGTTCCTATGAACCTTATAATCTAAATAAGAAAACATATAAATAAATAATAATATATATAAAGGTGCTAAAAACCATCCGAAATAGTATAATCCATTTATTATATTAGGTGGAATTTGACTGATTGATCTGCTGTTTGGAAAATAGGTATAATTATATAATCTGGTTGTATTTAGTTGAGGTGTTGTTAAGTTGCTTAAACCTAATATGTTTTGAAAACTATCATTAAAAAAAAGTGCTATTTTATTATTTTCATATATACCATCTATTCTATCTTTAGCATGTATACCTACTGCTATTTCTTTTATTCCCATAAAATAAGTTTGTAATGTTTCCCCCCAAAAAGTAACTTCATTACTGGCATTTGCGTTTGTGTTTCTATCTTCAGAGAAGAATTTAATTGCAGACATACCAACAATAATAATTGTAGTACATAAAATCATTATTTTGATGATTTTTGTTTTATAATTATCATATATTTTTAAAAGTAAATATGTAAAACTGATAATGGGAACAATCATTCCAAATCTACTTAAGTTAGTGACAAAAGAAGCGTTTAGAAGTATAATACAAATGGATATTATAATGTAAAATAATGTGTGTCCTTGTTTACTTTTCTTGTAGAAATAGTTGATTAGTAATAGGATTGTAAAAAAACGTCCTAAGTTTATAATAGCTGTGCATAATCCAGCTAAAGGGAAGTTTAGCACTATTGTTTCTGCTAAATTTATATTTCCTAAGTTTGTAATAAAATTTATGTTTGAAATACTTTGAGGTATCAGCAGTATAATTAGTAATGATGTGACAATTATAAATGTAAATAGTTTATGTGATTTTATTAGTTCTATTTTTTGAACTTGATTGGAGAGGTAGTACTCTGTTTTATAAAATTTTTTTCGTAGTATTGTATAAAAAATAAATAATATAGTAATTTCTTCGTATATTGCTAAATTAACCGCTTCCTTATAGTCTTGAATTGTTGGAGACATTCCTAGAATAACTGCATATTTGGAGGCGCATGTAATAAATGGAACTATATAAAACCGGAAGCAACTAGAAATAAAAAACATGGCAAAACCTACATTATTCATTGCTCTTATATAGATTTCCTTATCTAATTTGACATAAATAGCAAATATGAGTGGTACTAGGTAATAATTTGTATATCCTTTGTGTGTTGAATTGAATAGTATATACCCTGAAACTATAATACCTAGAAGAAACAATATGTTGTTAATATAAGTTTTCATCTTATGATTCTATTTAAAATTGTCAATCTTATAGTCTTATATAGCGGAAGTATTTCATATAACATGTTTCTTTGTTTATTAGATAAGAATATCGAGTCTAAAACAATGATTCCTATACAGAATAAAATACTATATAAGATAAATAGTTGATATATATTTTCTATATTATATAGTGAACTTGATATAAGCGTTATAAAATACAGTAATATAAAATATATGGTATATTTAGAGGTCAAAATGATGATTTCTTTGAGTTTCCCTGGATATAAACGATTGTAAAAAAATATGTTCATTGCAAATCCCTGGATTAACATAAAAGTAAAACATATTATTAAGAAGATATTTATAGAGGGTTGTATATTTAAAATGAATACATTGATGATAATATTAAATAAAGCAATTACTATTGATAGTAATGCTGGATATTTATTGTAATTAGCATAAAGATAACTATTGGAATAAATGGCACCAACAGTTGTATAAGGGATGATCAATAATTTTATAATCATCCATGATGAGTATTGTTCGAATTCTGCACCTAACCATATTTTTAATAAAAGGCTTGCTGAGCCACACAATAGTGCACATAAGAGGCTTGAAAACAAGCCGACTAAATATCCTCCATGAATTGTTTTTTCAATATAATCTTTATATTTCTGTTGGGAATATGCTATTAATAATAGTGGACCAAATAATGATACAAGAATAGTTGTTATAGATATGACGTAACTTCCAAATTCAGAAATAGCGCCAATTATACCTGTCATTTTTATTCCAAAAAATAGATTCATTAAAACAGAATCTATTTTATATAAAAAAGTATCAGAAAATCTTTGAACTAATACCCAAATAATCATTCCTAACATTGCAATTAAATATTTTTTGTCATATAGTTTAAAATCGCAATGTATATATTGTGGTTTTGTTTTCTTGTAAAAAAATATATTTAGAATTAATACAAGCATCTCAGAAATGAAGTTAGACCATCCTATATATATAATGTTTATATCTATACAAATAAAGAAAATAATATTTAGTATAAATTTAGAAGTTTGACGAACTATCTTAAGATAGTTAACATAATTAAGTAAGTTGTTTGAAAAAAGGGTTGTATTTAAGCAATTAGAAATAATAGAAATAAAGAAGCTAGCTATAGTAAGTCTAAAAAGTAATATTGCATTATCTAATAGTGTTTCTGGGATATCAAATAATAAGTCAATATAGTTTATAGCTATATGCATTAATGGGTATAATATTATTGTAAAAATTATGCTTACAACAATTGAGGTAGAAAGATATTTAGAAGCATTATTAAAGTTCCCTTTTCTGTACTCAACAGAATAAAATCTTGTTAAGGCATTGATTAATGGTAACGAAATAACATTAATGTATTGATTTATGATTAGTGCAAGGGGGACAATTCCATATGCTATAATACCAACGTGTTTTACTAAGTAAGGAGTATATAGGACTCCTATTGCTATATTTATAATTAAATATAATATATTTGTTATAAAATTTTTGTTGGCTTGCTTCATTTATTGCTTAATGTTTAATTTAAGAATGCAATTTTAGACTTAGCTAGTATCAAATTTTGATGTGTCGTATAAAATTGTTTTTTAGTGTTTTCTTCTTAAATAAATTAAAGATTGGAGTTGATTTTATATATGCTTACTATGATTTCCAAAAGTCATGGTAAAAGATTTTCGCGACTCCTCTACCTTTGGACAATTTCCTCAAAACATAAAATGATTGGATACCGATATGTAGGTCATTTTACAAAATTGAAATTAGTATGTTACCCATCTGCTTTCAGTAGGGCACGGCTTTTGAAGTCTTTACTCCTTTTATGTCATAATTCATCAAGATTAATCAGATTTCCACAGATTGTTTTTTGTTTCGATTGATAATCGTTCAAAATCAATCTGTGGAAATAAATCTAGTTCCCTAGTCAGTTAGTTAACTTGTCAACTCGTTTCCTAGTCAACTTTTCTTTTCTTGTTTTTTCTTCTGTTCCGCCTCGTAGCCGTAACCATAGCCGTAACCGTAACCATAGCCCTTACCGTAACCGTACTTGGCACCGTAACCGTAGCCGTAGCTGTTCTTACGCTTGCTCATGTCGATGTCGTTGATAACGGTTGCCAGTTTGGGGAACTTATGCTCGTCGCGCAACACATTGATGTAGCGGTAGCCGGCTTTCGGGGTTACGTCGGCACGGCATACATATACGCAGATGTCTGCCACACGGCCGATGATGGCGGTATCGGTCACCATACCGATGGGGGCGGTATCGAGAATCACGTAATCGTAACGTTCTTTCAGCTGGTTGATGGCATCTTCCAGTACGGTGCGTGCTACCAGCTCGGTCGGGTTGGGAGGTACCGGTCCGCCCGGCAGGATGTCCAGATTCGGGCTGATGTCCGAGCGCTGGATCATGTCGGTCAGCTTCACATGATCAGGGTCGCTCAGGTAGTTGGTGATACCTTCGGCACGGCGGCTCAGGTTGAACACCTTGTTCAGACCGGGCTTGCGGATATCCATACCTACTACGATGACTTTCTTGCCCAGGTAGGCGAGACTCACGGCGGTGTTTCCGGCTACAAACGATTTTCCTTCACCCGGCTGGGTAGAAGAGAAGAGGATGACCTTGTCGGTCTTGCCCAGCATGAAGAGCAGGTTGGTACGCAGGCCGCGGAAGGTTTCTTCCATTACGTCGTTCTTGTTTTCGCGTATCACGATGGCACCGTGCTCCGGCTTTTTGCCTCGTGGCAGTTCGCCCAGAATAGGTACGGTGGTGAGTTTCTCTACGTCGTCGCGGTTTTCTATCTTGTACTTCAGCAGATCGCGCAGGTAGACAAAGCCCACGGGGATGCCCAGCCCGATGATAAGGGCGGCAAGGGCGATGACTTTCTTCTTTGGAGAAACTGGGGCAGGATCAGCCTGTGCTTCCTCGATGATGCGTCCGTTGGTAGCGGTGGCTGCCAGGGTGATGGCATTTTCCTCACGCTTCTGCAGCAGCATGATGTAGAGCTGTGCCTTGATTTCCTGCTGGCGGGAGATGGTGAGGAACTCTTTTTCCTGCTGCGGGGCACTGCTGATACGGCCTTCGAACTTGCGTGCCTGACGGTCGATATCGCTGCGGGTGATCTGGAGTCCTTTCAGTACGCTGGCTACCGTGGTCTGTACGTTGTGGCGCATGGCCTCGATGCCGGTGTTCATGTTTACTACGGCAGGGTTGTTCTCACTCGAGGTACGGAGCAGCCGCTTGCGCTCGATGAGCATGGTGTTATACTGGTCGATGACCGAACTCAGGTTCTGGTCCTGCAGGCCTACATTGGCAGGAATGACTTCCTGTTCGTTGGCAGGATTGTTGATATAGTCGCGCAGGAATTCTACCAGACGTATCTGGGTCTGGTTTTCGATGCGCAGCTGTTCGTATTTGGAGTTTTCCTGCAGGGCCAGCTGGGCGTCGCTGGTCAGGTCGGTCAGTCCCGACTTCTGCTTGAAGTCCGCCAGCTGGGTTTCGGTGCTGCCCAGTTCCTGATTGATGATGCCGATACGGTCTTCGATGAAGTCGGCCGTCTTCTGTGCTACCTCGTTCTTCTCGTCGTTGGCATCCTGGTTATAGAAGGCTACCAGGCAGTTTATAAAGTCGATTGCCCGTTGGCGGCTGCTATTCTTTACGGATATCTGGGCGATGGTGGTAGTTTTTGAGGTAGCTTCTACTGTCAAGTTTTCACCGTATGACTTTGCTACCGCGGTAGGAGCACCTACATAAGCTGCCAGGCGGATATCGCTGCTTTCCTTAGCCTTCCATTCGTTCAGGATGGAGTCGTTTGCCGTAAAGCTGAACACACCCGCCGGGGTGGGGAATACGGCTGGGAGTTTGTCGAAGGTCTTTTCCGCTTCCTCTTCTTCCTCGTTGAGGGTATAGCGTACCTTGACATACAGTTTGCCTTCGGGGCTGTAGCTCAGCTTGAGTCGCGCGCCTGCCTCCAGCTTTTCCGCCTCTTCGGGCGACATGAATACGTTGATAGGAGAGCTCTGGTACAACGGGATGTCGTAGCCCAGCATACGGTCCTCTTCCATGGAGGTATAAAGCCCCAGTTGGGTCACTACCTTGCGGATCAGGGTGCGGCTTTTCAGGATTTCCACCTCATTGTCGAAGTTGTTGCTCATGGATAGTCCGCCCAGGCTCTGCATGGCCTCGAGTGCTCCGGATGCTGCTCCCATGCCGCGCTTGCTGGAGTCGTCTTCCTTGATAAGTACGGCGGAAGTTACGTTATACACCGGTGCCTGATAGCGCAGGTACACAAAGGCGAGGATGAGGCAGACGATGACGCTTGCCACAAACCAGGGCCAGTAGGCAAGGTATTTGAAGAAGATGGCATAGAGGTTGATGCTCTCTTCGTGCTGCTGTTCGTTGTTCAGGTTCTGTTCTTCTATCATAATGTTTGCTGTATATTCTTTGGATTTTTAAAGGAAAATGTTTATCGCAGGATGTTGACAAGCAGGCTGGCAATGGATACCAGAATGGAAGTGGCCGAGATGACGGTAGTGGTTGTGTTACCGATGTCGGAGTTCTTCGCCTTGGTCTTGTTAGGAGTGACGTACAGGATGTCGTTCTGCTGCAGGTAGAAATAGGGCGACAGGATAAGGTCGCTCTTGGTCAGGTCGAGCAGCATGATTTCGCGCTTGCCGGTAGCATCCTCACGGATCAGCTTCACATTGTCGCGTACACCGTATACGGTCATGTCGCCTGCCATGGCGAGGGCTTCGAGCACGTTTACCTTTTCGTTGCTCACGGTGAAGGTTCCCGGACGGTTTACTTCGCCCAGTACGGAAATCTTGTAGTTGGCCATACGTACGGTCACGATAGGTGCTTCCTTAAGGTAGGGTTTCAGACCTTCGCGTATCAGGTCTTCCGCCTGGTTTTTGGTAAGTCCGCCCACCTTGAGGCGTCCCAGTACAGGGAAGTCTATCTCGCCGTCGTTGTTTACCAGATACTGCTGCAGCGTAGGCTGCGTGGTGGTATTGATATTGGTCAGTGCTGCGTTCATCGGAGTCTGTACGGTCAGGTTGAAAGGAGCTGCTGCCTGCGGGTCGGTAGTATTTACCGTGATGCTGAGCAGGTCTTTAGGCATGATCTTGGCATCGTAGAGCGGAATTTCCTTTCCGTACTGGTTTACGGCTTCCGGATCTTGCAGGTAAGGAACGTTTTTGTAGGAGGTACATCCCGACAGCCCTGCCAGAAGTACCAGTATCAGTGTGAATGCTTTGAATTTCATAAGATAAATGTATGTTTGCAGATTTTTTATTCGGTTATTTTCCCATCAGCCGGGCAAAAAAGCCTTTCGGCTTTTCGGGTTCGTACTCCTGTTCGTACTTGCGCATCAGGTCTTCATAAGAAAGCTTCTGGTGTACCATTTCGTAAATGGTTCCCCAGTCCGGCAGTCCGCCCAGGTTGCGGTCGTCGATGAAGAGGTCTGCTTTCAGTTTGCGCGAGTAGTGATTGTTCTGCCCTTTTTCTTCTTCGGGGTAATCGCGGTTGATGGCATAAAAATCCAGTCCGCGTTCATGGCAGAACTGTACAGCCTCGTCCAGCAGGCGACCTTCGCGTACACTCCATAGTATCAGTTTATGGCGTTCGGCCTGCAGTTTTTTTAATGTCTCGATGGCAAAAGGAATTTCCTTCCCGATGGAAGGATACTTGTGCTCGACGATGGTTCCGTCGAAATCTACGGCAATAATCATTTTGTCAATTAATAATGGATGTTACTATGTTATGTGAATGCCACAGTCAGGCACTTCATGCCAGAATCTGAGAAAAGTTGCTTATAGTATTGGTGGGCATATCGTTGCTTTTCTGTGGCATTTTTCCTTCATTCTGTATCTTCGATGGTTTCGCACCAGGTGTAGCTCACTTTGAGCAGGGCGGTACTTTGGGGCATTTCGATGGCGATGTAGTGGCGGCCTCCGTAGCGGAGGAACTTGCCGGTCACACCGTAGAGCGGACCGCGGCGTACTACCCGGACGGGGACGCTGCGCTTGCCGCGAAGCTTTTCGGAATCGATGAACCGCGTGCCCTGGATGTCGGGGTTGGTGGCATGCATGAAGTTCTGCATGTCGCGTTCGCTCACCGTGCAGTAGTCATTGCCGTTGCGCTCCTTCTTCAGGAAATAGACGGGCAGCGGGGCTTCGGAGGCGAACTGCCGGCACCAGTTGGCGTCATAAGGACAGTGGATGAAAATCAGGTTATGGATGGCCGGTACCAGTACATGGCTGCATTCACCCTCGCGCCCGGTGTCGCGGAGCTCGTATGTCATGGGGATGTAATGCTCGATGCCCTGCTCTTTGAGATAGGCGGCTACTGTAAGTTCTTTGTTGTACACCGTCTGCAGGGGAAGCCATACCTGTTCTTTTTCCATGTTTACCGGATGTTTGTTCTTCTGATTTTTGTTCCCTTTATCTCTAAAAAATTATTAGCTTGTTGAAACAAGGATATAATTCTCTCTCCTTCCTAGCGCCTGAAAAACACTATGAATCAGTTTGTTATCTCCAAAAATGGAAGATGACGCACATCGTGCTTCTGTCTAGGAGTATACTCCCACAGCCGCATAGGAAGTCGTTCTTCGGCGCAAAGATAACAAATTTATATGCAGAAAGGTTTATTTTAACCCTTTTTTTAGATATGATTGTTCAATTTTTTTATTTTTACACAAGGACTGCCGTCTTTTTCCGAATGTGGACGCAAACGGGCTGGCTTGTCAATTTATCCGTTTTTTTGTCGATTGGTACAAAAAAATCTCCGGATGCCGGCATCATGTGCAGACAATGTCCGGAGATTTTTTTGAATATTCGTACGAAAAGCCGGAGCTTTTGTACGAATATCCGGGTAAACTTCCTGATGTTTACTTCAACTTTTCAGCTTTTTTTCCCGTCGGGTTGCCTTTTCGGGAGTCCGTGCCTACGGAAAGCTGCTTCAGAATCCTGAACTCGTTTTCTCCCGGCTCCTCGTCGGGATCGGCCTCGCGTACTATCAGGTTCGTCTTGTGCATGATGCAGCTCTCTATGATCAGCCTCAGGGTGGTTACGTCGAAATCTATCTCGCACACCTGTTCGGCTGCCTTGAAGAAGGTGGCCAGCGTCTTGAAACGGAAGTTGCGGACGGTGTCGAAACACGTATGCGTGCCGATGCCCGTGATGCGCTGGATTTCCGACTTCGATACGTGCGACAGGGCGTACAGTGTATCGATGAACTTTCTTAACTCTTTGAGCCACTCGTCTATCTGTTGCTTCGTAGGCTCGCACGAAGCGTATAATTTTCCGAAATATTTCATTAGTCTTGTCTCTCGGGGTTTATCTCTGCCGTATAGGGCAGTAATTAATACTCTGCCAATCGGTATTTTTACCGATGAAAGACAAGAACGGAAGTTTACCTGTCAGGTTCTGTTGATGACACAAAGATAACGGAAAAATCGTGGCTGAACGTTTTTCTTTGCGAGAAAAACTTCCCTTGCTTTTACTCTTTCTTTTAATATATAATAGGAAAGGGTGGCAACACTGGTGGTGCTCTTGTGGCCCGCCGGACATTGTAATAACTTGTAACTCTGAGGGTTTGCTATGCTACACTTTGGTGACGGTGGTGGCCCGCCCTTTCGGGTTGCGTAAAAAAATGAAGAATTATGGAGGTGATAACAACTATGAAAAATCCTGGCAATCTGGGCTTTCTGGTACTTTCGAGGCGACTGCTTACCCAGATGTTTGCCGAAATGTACGGAAAGTGGCATTCCGACTCGCAGGCGTATGTGTATCTGCTCATGGCGGCGTGCTTTACCGATCAGGGTGATACCCCTGGATGCCTGAAACGGGGCGAGCTGTTTTTCTCAGGAAGGGAGCTGAGTCTGCGCTTCGCCTGGAGCCGGAGGCATGTGAACCACTTTATCGGAGAGCTGGAGCAGAACGGTGTGGTGGAGGTGATGAAGGTGCAGAACTGTTCGAAGCTGCGTCTGCTGCACTACGATACGCTGTGCCGCATGCGGGTGAAAAACGGTGCGGACGGAAGGCGCAGGAGCGCGGGCGACGAGATGTTCGAGGTGTTTTGGGAACAGTATCACGACATGACGCAGCAGCCTGCCCTCGACATCGAGGCGGCACGCAAGGCGTGGGGGAAACTGACGCTGGCCGAGCGCGAGGAGGCGGTGGGAAACATCGAGATGTATCTCTGCATGCTGCCGTCTATCGACCGGGCTCGTACGGCACTGAAGTATTTGCAGATGAAGAGTTTTGTACTCAATTGATTATATTTTTATCAGTGTTGTCTGATGAAACTTTTTAAATTGTCAATCATTGCTGTCCGATAAAATTTTTCAAACCCTCAGTAACTTATTGATATATAAGAATTAAGCAATAATTTTAACAGGAGGGCTTATCCATGGAAACAATACAGACAATCAACCTGTAGGATATGTTTATCGGGCACTGATAATATGTTTATCTGTGTTGTCTGGCAGAAAGTTTTAAGTCATCAATAACTTATTGGTATACATAAAATTAAACACCAGCTTTAACAAGGAGGCTTATCCATAAAGATAATGCTGATAATCGGCCTGTTTAATATGTTTATCGGGCACTGATAATATTTTTATCTGTGTTGTCCGGCAGAATGTCATCAATAACTTATTGGTATGGATTTTCAGTATTGTGAAGAGTTTTATCGGGCAGCAGTCATATTTTTAGGATTATGGGGATGGTTTATGCGGAAGAAATAGAAGGGGCGGTACTGGGGGCGTGCCTGCTGGAGCGTTCGGCTCAGGCGGTGGTGCTGAAAAGTCTGCGTGCCGAGATGTTTTACCTGACGGCGCACCGGGTGGTGTTCGAGGCGATAAACGCGCTGTATGCCCGGGGAGCGGCGGTGGATATGCTGACGGTGACCGAGGAGCTGCGTGCTCTGGGACGGCTGGACGATGCGGGCGGTCCGTTTGCCGTGGCGAAACTGGCGGCGGGGGTGGCTACGTCGGCTCACCTGGAGTATCATTGCAGCATCCTGTTTCAGTATTACCTGCGGCGGAAGCTGGTGGAGGTGCTGACACGGGAGCTGGCGGCGGCAAACGATATGACGTGTGATGTGTATGATGTGCTGATTGATACGCAGCGGGAACTGGGGGCGCTGCTCGAGGATTCGCCGCTGGAGAATCACTTGCACCCCATGCCGGAGGTGATGGATGATACGGTGGCGCTGGTGGACCGCCGGCAGGAACTGGCTGTGAACGGGCTGACGGGTGTGCCTACGGGCTTGCAGCGGCTGAACGAGATGACGGGGGGATGGCAGCCGGGCAACCTGATTTTTACGGCGGCGCGTCCGGCCGACGGAAAGACGGCACTCGACTTATTCTTTGCGCGCCAGGCGGCGATGGCGGGTGTGCCGGTGGTGTTCTTCACGCTGGAGATGACGGCTTCGGAACTGGGCGAGCGTATGGTACTGGCGGAGAGTTCGGCCGATCCGCTGCGTATCCGTCAGGGCAGGCTCTCGCCGGAGGAGGTGGAGGATGTGCATCGTACGGCGGAACGGATGAGCGCGCTGCCGGTGCATGTCGACGATACGCCGTACATCAACGTCGACCAGTTGTGTGTCATCGCCAAGTCGCTGCGGGCAAAGGGGCTGCTGGGCTTGCTCATCGTCGACTATCTGCAACTGCTTGCTACGGTGAATCCGGGGCGTACGCGTGAACAGGAGGTGGCGGAGTGCAGCCGCAAGTTGAAGGGGCTGGCGCGTTCGCTGGGGTGTCCGGTCATCGTGTCGAGCCAGCTCAACCGTCAGGCGGAAGACCGGGCGGGGAGTCCGGAGCTGCGTCACCTGCGCGAGAGCGGGGCCATCGAGCAGGATGCCGACCTGGTGATTCTGCTGCACCGTCCGGAGCGTTATCACATCCGGGTGGATCCCGATACGGGATGGTCTACGCGGGGCATGGGTATCGCTACGGTAGCCAAGCACCGCAACGGGGCGACGGGAAAGGTATATTACGGGTATAATCCCAGCATGACGAAAATCGGCGAGTTCGCGGGTACGCCTGTGACTGCGCCGGCAAACAATTTAAAGCGTAAGGAGGATGAAAGAAAGAGCAGTGACTTATTCGGTGGTTCCGCGGGTTGATCCGCGTGATATCTCGGCAGAGATGACGTATTATGCCCGTGCACAGGCGCGGGGAGAGGTGACGCTGGGCGACATGGCGCGCCGTATTCAGCGGCGGTGTACGGTGACACGTGCCGATACGCTGGCGGTGCTTGTGGCACTGGAAGAGGAGGTCTGCCGCGGGCTGTGCAACGGCGAGATTGTCCGTCTGGGTGAACTGGGTTCGCTTCAGGTGGGAGTGAAAAGCGAGGGAGTGCGGCTGGAGGCTGACTTCCACGAATCGATGATAAACAAGATATGGGTGCGTTTCCGTCCGGGCATGGTGCTGAAGGGGATGCTGGACGGGGCGGCTTTCGAACGGGTTTCGCCGCGCAAGGAAGCCGGACGTGCCGGAAAGGGGATGCGGTATGAAAGAGAATGAACATGGCGACGGAGAATTCCGTCTGCGTATCTACGGCAAGTCGGAGCTGGCTTGTCTGTATTTTCCCGACCGTTCGCCGGAAACGGCACGGCGCAATCTGTACCGGTGGATGTACCGCTGTCCGTCCATCCGCGAGGGGCTGGCGGCACTGGGCCACGACAAGCACCGCAAGTTTTTCCTCAAGCCGGAGGTGGAGGTGATCGTGCGGGGACTGGGGGAGCCGTAAGGTTAAGAGAGGCTGTTTTTTCGGAACGGGAACGGGGCTGGTGAAACAAAAAACATTATCTTTGCACGAAAATACAGGATTTTGTTTCAGTAATAATTAAATCAAGCAAGGAATAATGATTGACGGACTTATTGAATTGGAAAACGATCTGATAGCGGAAGAATGCGAAAAATATAAGTCGTCAAATCGGATTTCGGAACAAGATTTGAATACGGAAACAGTTGCTACATTGGCAGAAAATGTGCATTCCTTTCTGATAAACAGCCTTATATATACTTTTCTCTACCAAAAAAAACTTTTGGACTCGGTGGAAATCTCAGGCAGCTATGGATTTTTGCCTGATGGAGAATATTCTCTTTATACTCAGTTTCCGGCAGAAGTAATCCCTTCTTTATGTGAAGAACTGCATATCGTATTTCTGAATGCTGTGATAGAGCGGAAGAACGGTCTTGTTTACAGAAAAAAATCGAAGCATAATCTTATTGATAAGGGAGCGGTTTATACCAGATCTTATGTCGCTTATGAAATAGTGAAAAATACCTTGTCACGATGTGATGCAGGGGCTGACGTGTCTGTGCTTGATTTTGCCTGTGGTACAGGACGCTTTTATGATTGCATTGTCGATATATTGGATAAAGAATATGCTATACCACCGGAAAAAAGTATTTTGAATAATATTTTTGCTGTGGATATAGACCCTGTAGCTGTAGCGATTACTCGTATGAAGGCCTTGGCAAGGCTGAAAGAACCTTCTGTTTCGGACATAGAAAAAATATGTGGAAATATTATTCGGAGAAATGCACTGATACAGGAGAATATAATGTTTTCTGATGAATGTCCGTTGAAAAACTCTGATTTTGAGGGAAAGGTAAACGGAGGATTTGATGTGATTGTTTCAAATCCTCCTTATCTGGTTCTGAAACCGGACAAGAAGAAGATTTCGGGAAATAAAGCAGACCGGATTTTAATGTGGGTGTCCTGGTTCAGAACTTCGGGGGCTTATCATTATGCGCTGGAGGGAATGTTGAATCTGTATCAGCTCTCCATTGAAAAGATGATACGGATGCTTAAGCGGAATGGTTATTTGGGAGTAATATGCCCTTCTACATTATTCGCGGATTTGTCAACAACAAAATTGCGGAAATTTTTGTTGGAAAAGAACAAGGTCTGTGAAATAAAATACTTTAGAGAAAGCATCCCGCTGTTTGACAATGTAACGCAGTCGACTAATATATTTTACTTGCAGCGATACGGTATTACCGGCAGGATAAATGTGGAAGTGGACGGGAAATGTTTTGGAGTAGAAATCGGAAGTGTGCGGAAGATTTTCGGGGAAAATATGGAGATACCTCTGATGTCGGATAGGGGATGGGAGATTCTGGAGAAGCTGTCACAGGTACGGAAGCTGAAGGAATATCCTGAAATACGGAACAGAAGGGGGGAACTGGATCTCACTTTATATAAGCGGTTTATAACACAAGAGCAGACTCCCTACCGGTTGGTACGGGGAAATATGATTGCTGACAACGATATTGAGGATATCAATCACGAATATGTGAAGGGCGAGTTTCTTGGAACTCGTTCGGCTGAATTTCTGAAATGTGATTTTGGCAGAAGGAGGCTGGTCTGTCAGCAGGTTTCCAATATGGGAATATCGCGGAGGCTGAGGTTTGTGTATTGTGAGGAAAATGATATACTGGGAAATAGTTGCAATTACATATCGGCTGAAGAAACAGTCTTGAAGAAGATGTATATTTTGCTGAACAGCAGCTTGTTGAACTGGAGATTTAAGGTGACCAGCTCTAATAATCATATAAATAACTACGAAATAGACGATTTGCCGGTAGTTGATCTGGACAGAGTGGATGAAAACTTTACTTATTCTTCGCAGGAGGAACTGGACAGGTATGTAGGCGAACTGTATGGTTTGACACCGGAAGAGATAAACTGGATAGTACGATGAAATTATATAATCATGTTGTGTTTAAGATGGGGAAACATGAGGCGGAAATAGCCCCTCACATTCCTGAAGGTGGAAACTGGCAGGATATTCCTCTGAGCATATCGGATACTCGTCTGGATAAAATAAGGGAAACCGGAGGACGGACTACTTATTACGGCAGGTTGTGCTGGGACAAGCCAAGCTATACGATCGCCACTTATTTCAATCGGGTAGGGAACGGGTGCAATCTGCATCCTTCGCAATGTCGTGTGCTTTCCAACAGGGAGGCGGCAAGGCTTCAGTCGTTTCCCGACAGTTTTATCTTTCAGGGTTCCAATGCTTCACAGTACAAGCAGATAGGAAACGCAGTGCCTCCTTTGCTGGCCAGGTTCGTCGCTTCACTGATCATGCCTCATTTAGGAGGAATGAATTTTGTGGATTTGTTTGCCGGATGCGGAGGTATGTCGGAAGGATTCATTATGAGCGGATTCCAGCTGATAGCCGCAAATGAAATAGACAAGAGCATCATGGCTACCAACCGATATAATCACTCGCAGTATGCACCGGCTGAGAACTTCATTTTGGGAGATATTACTCAGGAGGAAACCAAGGCGCGCATTATGGAAGCTTGCGGAAATACACCGGTGAATGTGGTTGTCGGTGGTCCGCCCTGTCAGGGATTTTCGTATGCGGGCTGGAGAGATCCGAACGACAAGAGAAACCAGTTGTTCAAGGATTTTGTTGAAATGGTAAACCGGCTGAGGCCGGAATTTTTCGTTATGGAGAATGTGCCAGGTATTCTGACCATGCGTAAGGGGGATGCCATTAAAGAAATTATTGAGGCTTTTACTGAAATCGGTTATCATGTAAATGTACCCATCAAGCTGAATGCCGAGGAATTTGGTGTGCCGCAGCGTAGAAAGCGGGTTTTCATCATCGGTTCACTGGAAGAGATTTCCATACCTCAGCCGTCGCCTTTGTTTTACATGCCATCTGTCAAGACACCGAATATGTGGAACTTGCCCGTAGCCATTACGGTGAGAGATGCTATCGGTTCGCTGCCGGAACTGGAAAACGGGGGAGGAAGTCTGGAAATGGATTATGAGCCTGTGCAGCCATCGGCTTACGACAGGCTCATGTATGGAGAGTTGACTTTCGAAGAGTTTTATAATCTACTCTGACTCGGAAGTAATAATCTTGTCGCACAGAAGTGCGATGAGTTTCCTGACTTCCTGGTCGGCTTGTGTGAAATTTTTGTCTTTGATGCTCTGCATGACGGCAGCCGTTTCTTTGGGAAACTGGTCTGTGTAAAATGTTACTTTACGGTTTTTCTTCATGTCAAATTTTTCCAGACTTTCGAAAGCAATGCGCAGGTATCTTTCCTGATTTTTCCGCTTGTTTTCATTTTCGATAGGGCTTTCGTGTATCTTCAGTTTATCGAGTTCCAGCGGATTGAAATCCGAAAAACGGTAGTCGTACATGGAGTATTCAGGATGCAGATAAGTCTGGAGAAATTCTTTCCCTCCTTTTTTGTAAATAAGGGAGAACAGTTTCAATACGTTCTGGTGGCATTTAAGCATGAGGGAACTGAGTTTCCGGGCATCTTTGTCGGAAGTGATAGTATTTTTGTACTTGTCCCAGATATATTGGGAATGCCAGCTTACCACCTGATTGCCCTCTGCCTCCAGTGTCAGCAGCTTACGGACATCCGACAGGGAAAGGCGATTGTTCTTCGCACTGTTGCACGCTTTGCACTTAGGGGCAAAGTTCGTACTGTGGCAGAATCCGAGCGAAATCGGACCTATATGGTCGGCCGTCATTTTAGCTGTTTCTCCGCAGACCGGACATGTGCACTTGGGAGCCTTCTGGTATTCTCCCATCAGTCTGTTGGCCAGGTTATAGTTGCCGTCGGTCCATTCTTCGTAAGCACGCCGGTCCTGCACATAGGTTTTCATATTGTCTGTATGTCTGTCCTTGTCGGTAAACTGCCGGCAGCACAGTCCGTCGGAATGGTAGCCGTCGAAACGGTCCGGACAATTTGACATGGCTCCCGGAGAGAGTTTGCCTGAACACTTGGCTACATGTGTATCATATATTTGCCGGATCAGGTCGGCTGCATCTGTAAAAGATTTTACCTTGAATATGTGGGCTATGTTTTGCAGATCGTTGGTATTCTTGCAAAACTGTTCTATTATTTCCTTTATGGTATAATCTGTCTGCTTCAGCTTGGTGCCGAGTTTCTGGTTGATTCTGGAAAGCGTTTGCTTAGTGGGATATTCATAATATATGCTGAGCGCCTTTCCACAGATCTGGCATACATGTTTTTTTGTAGGATGTATCTCCCTGACTGCAACGGCATAGTTTCCAGATTTTACGGGAATACCCAGTTCCTCGCATTTCTTGTTCCACCATGCCAGACGTTTCTGTCCGGCGGAAGATTTCTTGGTGGCAACCCATTTAATCTGCGTGTCTTTTTTTCTTTCAAAATAAAGCCCTTCATATTCGGGAGCTGAAACAATGGCTTCTGTGTATTTTTGAAATTCGGGATGCCAGTTTCTGTCAATACTTTCTTCTTGTTTTTTATTCATTGCTTTCCAGTAGTTTAGTTAGATTAATATTTAATGCTTTTGCTATTTTTTCTATATTGACAAGAGTTATGTTTTTTTCTGCACGCTCTATCATTCCTATATAGGTACGGTGAAGTCCGGCATATTCTGCAAGTTTTTCTTGCGAAAGGTGTTGTTCTTTTCGATACTTCTGGACATTTCTGCCGAATACTTCTAGAATGGAATTGCTACTCATAGTATGTTTTTTTACAAAAATATGTAGGCTTAGATTGAAATTCAACATACTATGATTAGCATTTTGAAATTTATTTTTTGTTCTTGCTGGTTTGTTGCTTATACACCGCAAGTTTTTCCTCAAACCGGAGGTGGAGGTGATCGTGCGGGGACTGGGGGAGCCGTAAGGTTAATTCTTTAGTATTTTCAGAATTTTTTTAACATTTTATATTTTAAATTTATTACACTTATTAGGTATCTTTGCACAAATATTTTATTAAAGTGGAGAGTTGGGATTCCCGTGTGGAATGAAAAATATAATATGTTAAGGCTGAAATCATTTTTTTTGCTGATGATATTACTGTGGGCAGGAGTATCTCCTGCCCCAGCTGTTCCTGCCTTTTCTGAACTGAGGCAGATGGCTTCTTTTTCGCCTAAGGAGGTGTTGGTTCTGGCAGACAGCTTGTATGATGAGGTGGCATATCCGCATTATAAGCTGGATTATATCAAGGCGTGTGCCTACTTCAGGCTGTCGATGTTTACTCAGGCATTGCATACCGCAGAACATGCCTACAATTCCGTCGAGATAAAGTCGGATTCGCTGCTGTATTCCAGAATTTTCATGATTCTGGCAGAAGCGTCGGTCTTTTCGTACTCTATCGAGAAGGCTGCACGCTATATCCGGAAGGGAAAGGCCTACGCTACGGCCTCGGGAAACGATATGCTGATGGGAAATCTGATGAATGCGGAGGGATATTTGTACCGCAGACTCGGACTGCCCAGAAAGGCTTACGAGTGTACGCTAGGGGCTGTGAACCTGCTTAATGAAGCGGAGGGTGAGGAACGTGCTTTCCATCTGTCGCGTGCTTACGGGTTTCTGATGAGGTACCTATATCAGCGACAGGAAGTTTCAGGAGGCGTGGCAGACAGGACTTATACGCAACCAGGTGATTGGCGGGCTGAAGCCTTTGCATGGACTGGACAACCAGTGCGGCTATCAGTTCTGCAAGATGGCCTATCTTGCCTGTATGCTTGGAAAAGAGGAGGAAGCTGTATCGTACTACAACAAATATCTGCAGACAAACTTTTCGAAGACGTATGTGGGGCAGCTGGAGATAAACGATTACCTGCTGGCACGCAAGGATTACAGCGGGGTGCTGAGCAATGAAAAGGCTTACATACAGGAGATGGACCGCAGGGATACGCTCAACATTTCGTATGTACGTCTGCTGCAGCAGGCTTGTACGGCTTACGAGGCGATGGGCAACTATCATGCGGCGTATAAACTGGCCAAGAGGAGGCTTGCCATACAGCTTTCCATGCGTACGAACAATGAGCGGAATTATCTGATGGGAGGTATGAATCCGCTGGAAGAAATAGATGATAAGAAGAAACTGGCACAGATGGAAGCAGACCTGCATGCCCAGCAGCGGTTTCTGTTGCTGCTGGTGGTGCTGGCAGGAGTACTGTTCTGTTTCCTGATCGTATTTTTCACGGTGAACAGGATGCTTTACCGGAAGACGCGGAAGATGGACGAAATGCTGCGCCGGCAGATTCTGCAACATGAGAGAGAGCCGGTTGTGGCAGAGGTTATTGCGGAAAGCGGGAAGGAGAAACTGGAAATAGACCGGAAGGAAACGGAGCCGGCCGCGGGAGAAGCCGGTGGGAGCGATGCCGGTCCGTCTGATAATGAAGATGAGTCCGTGTATCAGGGAAAATATCTGTTTTCGGTATTCGACACCAGAGTGCGCAGGAAAAAACTGTATTTGAATTACGCTCTGGGACGGGATGACTTTGCACGTATCATGGGGGTAGATAAGAACCGTTTTGCCTATCTGCTGAAAGAAGGAGGAGCTGTAAATCTGACCACTTATATGAACGGGTTGCGTCTGGAATATTCGCTGGAACTTTTCAAAAAACATCCTGACTGGCCGGTGAGTAAGATAGCCGAGCAAAGCGGAATTCCCAACCTTTCTACTTTTTATCGTCTCTTTAAAGAAAAATACGGGACAAGTCCAAACTTTTTTAGAAATCAGTTTCAGGAACAAGAGTGAATATTTGTAAAAGAACTCTTGTCCTGTATGTCATTCAAAATATTCTCTTCTTCTGCCTGTAAGAATATAAAATTCTTATTCTGTCCGTAAAATATCTTTAGAATAGTCTGGTATTCAGCATGTAAGGACATTTTGAGAAAGGCAGATTCTACTTGTGAAAAAATCATACGACAGATTGGAAATTAATTTTTGTTGACAATCTTTTAGCTTTTGATAACTTTGTGGTTGTAAAAATTTTTAGAACAAAGGACTATGAAGAAACTGTTTGCATTAATAACCTTTCTGATAGCAGCCTTATCCGCTTCTGCGCAGAAAGCAGCGGTTAAGACGAATATCCTTTATGATGTCACAACAACGCTGAATATTGGAGTTGAGTTTAAGGTGGCTCCCAAATGGAGCATCGACCTTTCGGGAAACTATAACCCTTTTGATCTGGGTAAGGACCGGAAAATGAAGCACTGGCTGGTGCAGCCTGAGGCACGCTACTGGTTGTGCGAGGCTTTCAACGGACATTTTCTGGCTATTCATGCACTGGGCGGAGGTTTCAATGTGGCGGATATGGATCTGAAAATTTTTCCTTCGTTTAAAAATTATAGATATCAGGGCAACATGTACGGCGCCGGACTGGGCTACGGTTATCAGTTCGTGCTGGGAAACCGCTGGAATCTGGGACTGGAAATCGGTGCGGGATGGATTCGTGCCGACTATGATATGTACGACTGCCCGCACTGCGGCGAATGGAGAGGTTCCGACAAGAAGGATTATTTCGGAGTTACCAAGGCGGCAGTATCTTTGATTTACATGATTAAATGATGGAGGAGCAAGCTATGAAAAAATATTTCGTATATGCAGCAATGCTGTTTGCCGCTGTTTCGGCAGGAGCACAGACACCTTATCTGGAGGAAATAAATATCACCGGACAGCAGGTTACCAAAACTTCCGACCGCAAGGCAAATGTGAAAATGGAATTCTCGCTGGACGGGCTGAAGATGAACAGACAGCATTCTTTACGGCTGGTTCCGGTTATCGTTTCGGAAGACGGCAATATGGAGCAGGAGCTTCCTCCATTGGTTATCAACGGGAAAACCAGAGATAAGGTACAGCAGCGTGCACGTGCTTTAAACGGAGATGAGTTCAATGCGGATGCAATGATGACCGTACGCCGTGAAAACGGTGAAGCACAGGCTGTTTCGTATGAAGCTTCGGTTCCTTTCAAACGCTGGATGATAGGCGGTAACGTGCAGGTGAGGGGGTATGTTACAGGATGTGCACTGTGTGATGAAGGTCACGAAACAGCTTCGGCCTGCGATATTTTTCCTGCCATGAAGCCGGTGTATGTGGTTCCGTTTATCCAGCCTAAGGAGGAGATCGTGAAACGCCGTTCGGAAACACGGGTGGCACGTCTGGAGTTCCGCCGGAACAGCGACCGCATCGACGCGGCATATAAGCAGAACCGCGACGAGCTGCTGAAAGTGAAAGAATCGTTTCAGGTGGTGCGCGACAACAGCGACCTGACGATAACGGGGATTTACGTAACGGGTTATGCTTCGCCCGAGGGTACGATGACCTACAACATGGATCTGTCAAAACGCCGTGCGCAGGCATTTACCGACTATGTGCGCCGCGACCTGGACGGTATAGACCGTTCGCTCTATCATGTAGCATGGAAAGGGGAAGACTGGGACGAGTTCCGCAAGGAAGTGGTGCGTCATACAGAGCTGGAACAGCAGCAGGAGATTCTGCAACTGATAGACAACTGCGGCGACGACAAGGATGCATGCGAGGCAGAAATGAGAAAACTGGTTCCGGCGGCAGTATATACCAAGCTGGTGAACGAAGTGTATGCGCCGGTACGCCGCAACGAGTACCGCATAGAATATAACGTGCGTCATTTTACCATCGAAGAGGGACGGAAGATGATTGTAGAGAGTCCGCAGCTGATGAGCGTGAGCGAGATTCACAAGGTGGCAGACAGCTACGGCAAGGGCACTCCGCAATATATCGACTGTCTGCTGACGGGGGCAAAGACTTATCCGCAGGACGTGGTGGCCGTGAACAATGCGGCACTGGCACTGATAGAGGCACAGCGTACAGCCGAGGCAGTAGCTCTGCTGGAGAAATCTCCTCGCGACGGTGCATTGCAGAACATGCTGGGGGCGGCTTATGTGAAACTGGGACAGCCGGAAAAAGCCATCGAGGCGTTCGGCAGGGCAGCAAAAGCCGGACATGCGCATGCAGCCAAGAATCTGGAAACACTGCAGGCATACATGGAGTATATAGCAGAATGATGAGAAATAAATAAAATAAGAGTATTAACTTTTAAATTTTTGTATTATGAAATTTTCTAAGAGCTTATTTTTAGCATTTGCAGGTTTGGGTTTATTTGCGTGCTCAAATGAGGAAGTGGTTACTGAAAGTGGTAACATGGATGGAAACGGTGTAGTGGAAGTAAAAATCGTGGCTCCCAGTACAATGAGTCGTACATTAGGAAATGCTACTGATGGAAATGCTGGAGATAAAGTACAGGTAAAAGGTACTTTGTATGTAAAATTGACTGCAGCTGAAGGAGGTGCTACTAAGGAAGTTGTACTGGGAGAGGACGCTACAGGAACTACTACATTGAAATTCTGGGGCGTTAAGACTCCTACTTTGATTGAAGCTTGGATTAATGACGGGGATAAAGTAAATTCTGAAACATCAATTGTTAATGGTAACGAACCTGCTATGCAGGCTATGCCTGAAGCTATTCCTGCTTACGGTTCAAACGGTCAGTTTAATCTTACCGGAAAGGTGGAAACCAATGGCGGAAAGACTTATGAAATGTATGAAACCAGTGTTACAATGAATATTCCGGTAGCACGTCTGGAAGTGTCGGGTATAAAACATGCTGGTCATCCTAATTCAGGTGATGAAGAAACTTGCAAGTATGAAACCTTGACTATCGACGGTATTTATCTGGATAAGATTCTGGCTACCAAGGGTGCTACAAGTGTAACTGATTACAAATATCCGGAAGAAAAGAGTACAGAAGGTACAACTGTTATTCCTGCTCCGATTTTGTGGGATGCAATCTCTGATCCGAATAATTTCTTACAGTCAGGTTCTGTATGGCCGGCAGTAGCAGAACCTGCTCAAGCTTATGCGTTTAATTTCTATCCGAGCGAAACTATGCCGATCCTGAAAATTTACTTTGCGAACGCAACCGCTGTTGATGACAATAATCCTGTAAGTCAGCCTCGTTATGCCATGATCAAGAGTTATAATAAAGATGAAAATTTTCAGTTTGAGGCTGGTAAAATTTACCGTATCAAAGACGTAACATTGCTTGACAAAAATATTATCGGTGATGAAGAAGGTAATACCTATTATGGTGTAGATGTAACTGTAACTGAAGCACAGTGGACAATTGTCGATACTAGTGCAGAATGGGTTACTGAATAACCTCTTTTCTCTATAATTAAAGTCTGGCGGGAACAAGCCGCCAGACTCTATTTCCTTAAACATACAGTTTTATAAAATTCATACGAACGAATATGATAAAGTTTCTGAAAATAATGTTGATGGCACTGCTGGTCTTCGTCCTGCCAAGCAGTTGCGTCAAGGAGGATTTTGATGACTGTGATAATGTCACGATTTATTTCCAGTATCTGGCAGATGGTGACAAGGACGTATTGTATCAGTACATGAGTAAAGTAGACCTGTATGTTTTCGATGAGGGCGGACACATTATTGGGGTCGGCCATTATACTCAGGACGAGTTGAGTCGCTTTGCTGCTGTACCGTCGTTCCGGTTGCAGTATGGAAAACGATATAAAGTCGTGGCGATAGGAAATGCTTACGACCATACGGTAGTAGAAAATTTATATGCCGATCATCTTTCGGATATTTATATTCAGTCGCCGTATTGGAGTGATGATTCGAGAGATGTAATTAATCATGATGATAACTACATGGGACAGCAGGAGTTTGTCATGCCTGTCCAGGATGGTGTAATGTATCGGGACACTGTGACGCTGTACAGCTCGCATGTGGATACCGAAGTGGAAATATACGGACTGCCTGCTCCGCAAAGTCGTGCTGACATGCCGTATGAATTAAGTTTTGAGAATTCAAATGCACAGACCTCGTTCGAAAATGCGATTAACACGGAGGAAAAGGGAACTATTTATCCGGAATTGTTTTATGATGCGGAACATGGTTGCTATCATACCAGTGATTTCGCTTTGTTCAGGTTGGATCATGAAACCATGTTGGATAAAACGACGTGCGCACACGAGCTGGTGCTGAAAGATAAGATTACCGGTAAAGAACTGGTAAGAGAAAGTATTCTTGACTATCTGGAGAGATATAAAGATGATATTGACGTGACCAAGCAGGAGGCATTGCTGCCCATATCTATTGTGTTCGATCAGGTGGGAGTAAGCATCAGGCTTCCGGAATGGTATGTAGAAGATGTTGAACCGGACTGGCAGTAATGTAAGGAGGAACTACTATGAAAAAACTTTTTAGAACATATGCTCTGCTGGCAGCGGCAGTAGTGGCTGTTGCTTTATTATCTGTATCCTGCATAAAGGATAGCGATCTGACGGCAGGTGAAAAAGCTTCGGTCACGATGACTTTTACTACGCGTGTTTCGGATAATGTTACTGCCGGAAAACTGCTGGAAAACGAGCAGATGCAGACCCTGCGTGTAATTGTGGCGCGCTCGGGTACGAATGATATTATTTATAATGTGAGTTATCAGATTCAGTCTGATGAAGCGCAGAAGACTATCCGCTTCTCGGAACTGACTGTCAAGAAGGAGGGCGAAAATATTGATTTTTATGCTATAGCCAATGAACAGGCGTTCTTGAGAGACGGGGAAAGTCTGGAGGGAAAGAGCATGGATTTAAGTGCGCTGAAATCACGTATTCTTACTGAATATTTCAATAACCCTGCTTTGAGTCTGATTCCTCAGGCGGCTTTCACGACGATCAAGGTGGGACCGAATGAGCAGAAAAAGGCTTCGATGAAACTGCTTTTCCCGCTTGTCAAAGTAGTGCTGAATTTCGATAACCAGACAGGAGAGTCTGTCGGTTTGACGAATGTACAAATAGATGGTACTGCAGATCAGGGATATTTGTTCAAGGATGTTGATAAGCGCCCTGAATATCCGCCAACTGCAGGTATGGGGACAGTAAAATTTGGAACGGAAGGTGCGCTGACAGTACCTGCCGGAAAGGTTGCCGATGTGGCGCCGTTCGTACGCTATCTGTATCCGTGGAATCATGACGATGGCTGGAAGCTTACTGCTACCTGGGGAAGTTCGCCTCACGAAGCGGTGTTCAAGGTGAACAATGAAGTGTTGAAGAAGCTGCAGCACGGACAGCAGCTGAACGTGAATGTCTTGCTGATAGCCAACAGCCTGAAAGTATCGCTTACGGTAAGTGACTGGACGGTAGACGATCAGATACTTGATTTCTCTACCGAGTTCAACGGGTTGCTGAATCCGGCTTCGGCACGCAGTGTGAAGCTTACCGCCGATAAGGGTGCGGTGGCCGTAGCTACTGATAATGACGGAACCCAGAGAGAAGCAACGTTCTCGTTCAAGATGTTCTCGCCCGTAGGAGTAAGATGGACTGCTCACCTGGAGAATACATCCGAGTTTGAGTTGACCGGTACTACCTCCGGTTATGGAGCCAAAGATGCTGTGGATGTTACTTTCGGCGTGAAACCGAAATTCGAACATGTTGCGACGGATGCGAAAAGTGTCAAACTGTACATCACGGTGGAACAGCCGTTCGGAGGAACTGAGAGCGAAGGTATTCAGGTTATCAATCCGGAGGAAAACGGCATATACCGCTTCCCGGGAACAGAAACAGAGATTGAGATACGGCAGGTCAGCGAGTCTGAGTTCGACGGACTGACGGAAAGTGTGTCTATTAAAGAATAAAGGAGGGCTGAGATATGAAAAAGCATGGATTAGTTTATAGCATGGTTGTTTTGTTGGCATGGTTGTTGCCGGCATGTACAGCTGATGACGATCTGGCTCCGGCAGTAAAGCCGGCTGAAGGCCTGACTATCAGTCTGGAGACTCCCGGTGTCTTGTCGAGAGTTACCAAACCTGGCGATGATGCCCTGAATGAAAATATCATCAGTCAGGCACAGCTGCTGATTTTCAATAGTGAAGGGGCGATAACTCCTGACGGCTACCGTTCGTTTGAGTTTACCGACGGAAAGACCGAGGCGGTGATTGCTACCGGCGACTGGAAAAACGATGCACAATTGTTCGACAAAGGTCCCAACGAAATGTACGATATCTATGTCGTGGCGAACGCTCACGGAGGCAGTACGTCGCTGCATGAAGTTATGACACTGGATGATTTGCTGAGTGCCGTGGATAAGGATGCAGACATCTGGAAGCTGGAAGGAGCAGACATAGGAACTGGAACTTTTTATACAAACAAGCGTTTTGCCATGAGCGGAGTGAGCAGTGGTTTTGTTCCCAATAAGGTGGAGGACGAATATACAATTTCCGTGCCGATGGAAAGACTGGCTGCCAAGGTGGAAGTAAACATTACTTTCAGCGATGAGTTTAAAGCTCAGTTTAAGCCGACAGGATTTAACAGCAGCCTGCGAAACTATGCTACGCGTGGCTTGTTGCGTGCCGACAAGGAAGATAGCTTTACCGATCGGGGCATTGCCGGAAACGAAGCGGATGATCCGATGGTTGCCGCGCCGGAAAAGGATATTGATAAGCGTCCCGCAAAGCTGGTGCTTTACACTTATCCCACGAACTGGGGAGGTGATGTGCTGCAGGAAACATTTGTGCTGCTGAACATGCCCGGATACTATACGGAGGAGGGTGCAGCATCAGGAGAACTTAAGGAATCCAACTATTACAAGATACCGGTTCGTCTGGGAGATGTGACGGCACATCAGTTGAACCGGAATACCATTTACCGGGTGAATGTAACGATTGACCGGATGGGACAGCCGCAGGTAGACAAACCGGTTGAACTGAAACCGGCCTATGAGGTGATACCGTGGACAACGGTGACCATTGATGTGGATGGCGGCAACCTGAACTATCTGGAGTTGCTGAAAGAGGAAATCATCATGAAGAATATCGACGAATCGCTGGAGCAGTATTTCACCTCTTCTTCGCCGGTGACAGCCAGCATTACCGAAGTGTATTACTACGACAAGTATGGAGCGAAGCAGACTATTCAACCTTACAATTATGGTCGTTATGGCATTTCGGCATCTCCTGAATCGGGCAATTTCGGAAACCTGACGATAAAATCAAATATACCTACGAATAACGGTATCCGTTACATCAAGGTGACGGTGACCAACGAACAGGGACTGAGCAAGGAGTTTACGGTGAAGCAGTATCCGCTGGAATATATCGTGACTGTGCCGGGATATTATTCGTACCGTACGGATTTCAGATCTACTTATGAAGTGATGGGAAATAGAAAAACGTGGAATGATAATTTCCAATCGAAAGTTTATACTAAAGGTTCTATTTATACATATGCGTGGTATGCCTGGAAGTATAATCGGCGAGATGAATATTGGTATTGGGATATGTCTTCTAAACCGACTAATGTTCAACATGGTGAGAAACAATCTTCGAACCCAAACAACAACATGTATTTTGTTCGTATAACCAAGACTTCCAATGAGTATGTGCTTTCTGTTCCTGCGATGGATAAAGATGGATATACAGAGAGTTCACCGGAAAACAACCAACTGGTAGCTCCAGCCTTTATGATAGCTTCGCAACTGGGTACGGTTTATCCGCAATCGTTTCCCTCTGCTCAAGAGCACTGCAAGCAGTATGCCGAGAAATCTATCGCAGGAGAGGTGTATGAAGACTGGCGTCTGCCGACAGAAGCGGAGTTGGAGATTATTGACAGGTATCAGAATACCAACGGTTCGGTAATTGATGAAGTGCTGGGCGGAAAGTATTATTGGGCGGCATCAGGCGAGGCTTACGAAACTCAAAAAGGTACTGAGGGTACTAAAAAAGAAGCCTACATCCGCTGCATCCGTACAGTGAAAGCCAATGAACCTATTGTGGAAGATAAAGAATAAAGGAGGTCTGTTATGAAACGATGGAAATATATAATAATCAGTTTGTTGGCTGTAGTATTTGCGGCCTGTCAGGATGATATGCCGGTAAACAGACCGACAGGAGGTGTGGATGCCGACGGTAATGTGCGCCTCTGCTTCAATACCGAGATTCCTGATATGGAACAGGTACAGACGCGTGCGGTAGATCCGGACGGGTATGGGGTGAACTCACTGTGGCTGTTCTGTTTCGACCAGTACCGTCACTATATCGGTCGTGTGCAGGCGGAAGTCAGCCAGACAGGTTCTTCGGAAGATAAATTGAGCGGTAGTTTTACGGCTACCATACCGGGAGCAACGCGTCATCTGCACTTCATTGCCAACCTGAATGTGAACGACTTTGAGGATACTCCGAATCTGGGACGGTTGGATACGGAGGTCATTCCGCAGTTTACTACTACCTCGGGTTTGCTTTGTTACTGGGGATACAAGAGTTTTGCTTCGGAAGATGCTTTGACAAGTTTTGCTGGTGGAACAGACAGCAAGGTGAGCATGTTCCGCAATCAGGCACGTATCCGCTATCTGCGATCAGACGGTGGCACAGACTTGAGTATCAAGGGTATGGCTATCATGAATCAGTATTCGCGGGGTACGGTAGCTCCGTTCAACCGGAATGCGGGTGGGGATGATCCGTTTGCATTTGCCAACGCGTCGTCCATCGTGGAGCCTACTTTGTGTGCCGACGAGGATGTGCTGGAGGCTGTAGACCCTACGGATGTTGTTCAGTTTGGAGGCGGCAGTGTGGGACGCTTTGTGTTCGAACATGCCAACAAAGCGGACGATCCGATGTATCTGATTTTCCGTATCAATACAAGCGGCGGCAGTGAGGATGACGGAAACTGGCATGACGACGACCGCTACTACAAGATAGCGCTGGTAGATGATTTGGGTAATCAGCTGCCGGTTCTGAGAAACTATGACTATGTAATCAATTTCAAGGGAATACCTGCCAACGGAGGATATACTACTTTTAAAGAGGCAGTAGCCGGTGCGGCAGCAAACAATGTGTGGGTATCTATCGACCAGACGATTCCTGCCATTACCGACGGACAAAGCAGCCTTGCCGTAGTGGGAGAAACAACCCGCATCATTACGCAGGCTTCGCTGTTGACGGGTGGAACATATAAATTGGAATACCACTGGTACGACGGTACGAAGTCAGGTATTGTCCCTGAAGTGACATGGGTGCAGAACAGCGGTATTGCTGAAGCCAAGATTGACAACTACTTTACGGCTGGAACCGGTCTGGATAATCCGGGTACGGGTATCATTACGATTAAACCGACAAATATCGGAAATCCGCAGTACGGTATCCTGCAGATCAAGGCAGGTAAGTTTGTGCGTACGGTGAAACTGATTTCGCTGTCGAACTTCTCGTTTACGCCGGTATGGACTTCTTCCGGTCTGCCGATGCAGTCGGGTGAGCCGGTAGCGATTGTCTTTACCATTCCGGACAACTTTCCGCAGGAGCTTTTCCCGCTCGACGTGAAGATTGCCTGTAACTTGTTCGATGATGACGGAACGAATGTAAATATGGCTGGACAGCAGACTTATCTGGATGTGGTGGTGGAAGAGTGTAAGTTTACAGTCATGGAAGATGGACAGGAAAAGACTTATGAGCGCGACTGGCCGCACAAGTATGTCTATACGGTAGACCGTCCGGGGTTGCACCGTGTAAACTTCAAGACGCTGATTGATAATTACGCGCCCAATCCAGGCGAAGATCCGCGCATCGAGTTCTTCCTGGAGGCAGAAGCGTTTACTACCGTGCGAAGCCTGATTTACATGAATAAAGATAAAACGAATTATCGTATTGCTCTTGGTACAGTTGGTACAGGTAATAAACTTCAATGGGCTACCAGCAATTCGGTCTCGGTAGTGGTACCTCCGGCTGCCGGACAGCAGTTTGACCTGCATTTCAAGTTTTACGATGGTCAATCAACGCCTGTCAATCCGATTGCCGACGAAGTGCTGCGTATTTATATGGACATTACCAAGATGAAGCCTAAAATTACGGGGCAGGACTTGAGTGCAGAGCCTATCTGGGATCCGAACAAGGGATATTATTATACGTATACGGTTCCTGAATCATTGAGAGAAAATTATGCTACTGAAGGCGTGGTGATACCGATGGTAACGCAGTCGTCCGACTGCAACACATATCTGAGAGTTTCGTCACAGCTGAATGCTGACGGTACTTTCCCAAGTGGATCGCGTGTGTATCGTTCGGCTATCCTGACCATTTCGAATGCCGAAACGTATAACTTCGGAGTTAAGCTGAATGGCAGTGAGGATCTGAAAATGCCATACGGACCCGGACAGCCGGTAGCAATGAATGTAAGTTTCCCATCGGAGGTGCTGACATACCGTCCGGAAGGTTTTACGGGATTCATCGCTACGAATACGCTGAAGCCTGCCGCTGATGAAACCCGGCTGACAGCAGTGGAAGGAGGATATACCTTTGCAGCTACCGTAAGTGACATGACGTTCCAGTTCGTAACGCGTGATGTGGCTTGTGAAGAGGAGATTACGGTAAGCGAACGAGGTAATCAGGTAGCCTTTTATCCGAAAACGGTAGCTATCAGCAACACGCGTCTGACAGGAAAAATTGCACTGAAAGGTGGTGTGTTCGATCAGGCTAATCCGTTTATGTCGCTCGAACGTGAAGACGGTACGCGTATCGGTGTGCTGAGTGTAGTTGCACCGGGCAATGGTAATACTGGAACCTTTACGCTGGAACTCCGTACAGAATTCAAGCTGGATATGGATGAGCGCGTGTATATAAAATATTCACCGATGACTCCGGGTGACGAACGCCTCTTCACAGCACTTACTTCTATCAGAAGTATGCAGGAGCATCCAGATGATGAGATTCTGTTACAACAACGGTAAGTAGAGAGAGATTATCAACGGGGTGTGAACCTCACGTTTGCGGTATCGCGGCGTGGTTCACACCCCGTTTTTTGATTTTATATTCCAGGCACTATTTTTTCTGTAATTTCATGGCCTGTTCCTGTCCCGCGGCTATTGCTGCGCGCTGTTTCTTTAAAAAGAAACCCGCCATTGACGTGAATTTGTCAATGACGGGCAAGTGGATATTTTCTAATTTATTTCGTACTTAATCATCCAGTACAGGACGAATCGAGAAACCATAGTAACGGAAAAATGCAGATTCAACTTCACATTTATTATATAGATAGAAAGCATGTGCGGTACGGGTATCACTTCCTAGTTTTCCACTCCAATAATATCCGATTTTATTCCGATGAATTATAATATTTCCTTTTCGTATACCTGATAATGGTAAAAAGATGCAATTGCCATTAGGCCCTGTTGCTAGAAAGCCGGATTTTCCATCTTCTGTTGTCATAAATGTAAATTTGCATTTACTCTCTAATTCATCAATTTCTTGTGCAGTTGGCAGTCTCCAGCCTTTTCCCCATTGAATATGCGCAATATCATATCTTGTTCTGCTGATTTCTCGAGGGGGTGTACTTGTCGGATAGTAATTAAGATTTTCTGTTTTTTGATTACCACTACTATCTCCCCATCCGTAAAGACCACCATATTCGAACGATGTGGGAGCACCAAGATTTCTATCAGCCCATTTTACAGATAATCCTAAATCAATGGCATTTTGTGCAAAGGTACTAGCTGAAATGAAACAAGCAATAATCGGTAAAATACATTTAAATGTTTTCATAGTTTTATATTCTTAAAATTTACTGTAATCGATTGTGATGTTCAATTTCCGATTATGAGGTTTTTGCTGTCTAAAACTCCTGAAATAATATCAACAGCCAGTATATTCGGGTGTTTTCTAACAATTTAATGTATTATAAAATTATTATTGTTTTTTTTCTTATCAAAACGCTTATGTCATCTTTCTGATAGTAAATAGGATAAATTGAGGTCTATGTGGTTAAAAAATATATTTAAGTGGGAATAAAATGAGACTGTTAATTTAGGGATGTAGTTCAAAGTGTTGGAAAAGAGTATCAATCTGGTTCTGTTTGCGACATTTTATTAATAAAACTTCTCCTTTTAGTGTTGAAAAACGTAAGGTGTATTCTGAAGAGTATTGCTGAAACAATTCTGTTCAGAAAAAACTTCATTGAAATGGTTTATGATGAAAGCATTGAGTTGATAGAACATTCCAGGCACTATTTTTTCTGTAACTTCATGGCCTGTTCCTGTCCCGCGGTTATTGCTGCGCGCTGTTTCTTTAAAAAGAAACCCGCCATTGACGTGAATTTGTCAATGACGGGTAAGTGGATATATATGATGTAATGATATAGCCGATTGTCATTATCTTTTTCCTGATCCGCCGCAATCGGAGCATTTACCTGAACCATGGCAGTAACTGCATTTTCCACGTCCGTTACAAGCTGTACAGACAATGTTCTGACCAAGATTACGTACAATGCCGCTGCCGTTACAATAACCGCATTTACCAGAACCATGGCAATAGTATTTGTCTGCGGTTCCACTCATTGACGAACATTTTCCTGAACCGTGGCAACGTTTACACATCGAGCTTCCTGTAGAACTTCCGGAAGAAGAACCGCTGTAGGAAGATCCATTTTCCTGATATGTGCCGTATGTTCCTGCTGCCTGGCTATTACTCATCGTTCCTAATGTCTCGCCTACCGTACCGAGTATGTTTCCGATGGTGCTCCATCGCTTACTTCTGCGCTGGGCTTTTACACTCTTAAGGTTCTGCTTTGCCATGTCGTAGGTAGGACAGGCTTGCAGTGCATACTCATAGCATGCTTTGGCATTATTCAGGTCACCCAGACTTTCGTAGAGTACTCCGAGGTTGTTCAAAGCCGGAGCCTTGTAACCATAACTGTTGTATGGATCGGCCTTAATGACTTGCATATACCTGTCGTACTTGGTCTGTGCCTCTGTGTCGGGAGTGTTGTAAGCTAAGTCGAACAGTTCCTTTATGCTTGCAGCTTTGTTGTTGGTTGATGCCTGAGCATTATTTGTCTGGTTATTATATTCACTCCATTTATGATAACCCGTGTTGTCTTTTATGGTAAATTCTCCATCCGAGTAAAAGCAGGCTTCGAAAACCGGAGGTACAATTTCGTTTCCGTTAATGTCGCATGCTCCTTCTTTTCCGTCTTTTTCGGTTGAGAACCAATATGGCTCACCGTCTTTACCGCCGAGCAAACAGGTGTTGTCGTATTTACTGTTGTCTAATATTTCCTTACCGTCTTGTGTATAGTACTCCGTCTTATAAATGATACCCGGTTTGTCGGAGTGATATAATCCTGAAAGATAAGGTGGCTTGTACAGGACGAAATCGTATTTCTTCGATAAAGGGATAAGGCATTTCCCGTCGGTTGATTCGGCTCCATAAAAACTGCCGGATGTCAGTTCGTACCATTGGAAGCCGTCTTCTTCTGTTTTTAATTCTTTTTTCACCTCCTGTGCGTGGATACTTCCCAAAGTAAGAATGAGGAGGATAAACATCAAAACTTTCTGCATAATTTTAAGAAAAAATTCAAGCCCTCCAGCTGCCGTAAGGGTATTAGGACTGTCGAGTAATCGTGGAGCTGTAAATGTCGCTGTTTCGGGACATTTCCGATTCGGACGCAAAGTTAATATTTTTTAATCAGGCAGTTTCCTTTTATTATCTATAATATAGTGTTTGTATATTTTTTTGTAAATGAATTCAGTAAAAATGCTTGAACCGGTTCGTGAAACTGTACAGGGCATCGGGCTTTTTTGTCTGCACGTTTTTTGAGGAATCAGGCATATGAAAGGAATCTGTAACTGATACGAGAGGTGTGTATGCTGCATCGGAAACTTAACGGTGGAGGCCTGGACGCTTTTTCAGAATCGGATGAGGAAAGAATGAGTAAAATCATTATATTTGCATATGTATCATCAACAGCTGTAGATATGGATTATGATATAAAGGATAAAATGGAGTGGACGATTATTTTCATCAGGGAGTTCGGACGTAAATACGGACTTTCGATGAAGCAGGCATTCAATTACCTGAGTCGTTTCAAAGGGATTGATTTTATCGATCGCCATTATGATTATGTGCATACTCAGTCGTTTGCTTCGATGGTGGACGATATAGCTGAGTATTGTCACCGTCACGGAGGGGCGCTGGTATGAGGCTGTATCATGGGACGAATAAGGAGTTTATGGAAATTGATTTGCTGAAGTCTAAACCTAATAAGGATTTTGGGAGAGGTTTTTATCTTTCAGCAGATTACAATCAGGCTTTAAATATGGCGCATGTGAAAATGGAACAGCTGGAATCCGGAAGCCCTGTTGTGTTGGAATATGAAATAAGCGAAGATGCATGGGACAGTTTGCGCGTATTAAGGTTTGAAAATTACTCTGAAGAATGGGCTAAATTTATACTTTTAAACCGTAATAATCCGTCTGATGAGCCTGTTCATGATTATGATGTGGTAATAGGACCTATTGCTGACGATAGAGTGGGAGTACAGTTATGGAAGTATGAAAATCATTCAATTGATTTGCCTACACTTGTCCGTAATTTGCAATACATGAAAGGAGTAACAATACAATATTTTTTCGGTACGGAACGTGCTATAAAATACTTGAAGCGAATATGAATGAGAAAAAGGAAATGATGGCAGATATGGTAAAGAACCTTGCACTGTTACTGATGGAGAAGAACAGGGAATTAACAATGGAACAGGCGCTTTCATTTGTTTTTAACTCGGATACGTATCAGAAAGTAATGAATGAGGAGGCTGCATTTTATTACCAGAGTCCTAAGTATGTTTTTGCTTTTTTGGAAGAAGAACTGTTAACAGGAAAGGTCGGATAAGGATTTTATTTTAACTGACACGGGGTGTGAACCTCACGTTTGCGGTATCGCGGCGTGGTTCACACCCCGTTTTTTTTGTGTATGCTGCATCGGAAACTTAACGGTTTTGAAACAGGATTGCCACATGCGCGTTTCTGTTTTGAAATACGCTGCCTTTAATTTTGCGCAATGAAAATTAAGGAATTTTAATTGCTTGAAAAACGCTGGTTGTCATGTAGATAGCTGGTAATAAAAAGGTAAGGAACAGGTTGGGAAAATTTACAATTTAAAAATAAAATGAAAAAATTTGCAGCGTATTTACTTTGGTTTTTGTTGATTGCTGTCTTGCCGCTGATGGCGTGCAGCAACGATGGAATGACAGAGGCTGTGGCAGACAGCTTCGAGGTACAGTTTGAATGCCCTTCGCTGATAGAAGTGGCCAAGGGAGGGGAATATACGTTCCAGGTGACCGGGAGTAACAAGCCGGCGGAATCGGATGTGATTATTCTGGAATCGACAGGGGGAATCTCGTATACGTGTGTGCTGGTGAGTGTTTCGGAAAACAGTTTTACCATAAAGCTTGCCGACGGATGCGAAAGCGGTACGTACCGGGTGTTCATCAAGCGTGGCGACCGCAAGAAACAGATTGGTACTACCTATATTAATATAGTAGAGGGAATTGATTTCACGCCGGATGCCGGAACGACGGTGTACGGGGTGGTATCGACAGCCGACGGTCCGGTGCAGGGTGTTGTGGTATCGGACGGTGTAGAGGTGAGCGTGACCGACGAACGGGGTATCTACCAGCTTCAGTCGGAAAAGAAATGGGGGTATGTGTTTATCTCCGTTCCTTCGGGATATGAAGTTCCTGCCGAGGGAGTCTTGCCTCAGTTCTACCAGATGATGAAGGGGGATGCCGCTACAACGGAGCGTGTGGATTTCTCGCTGACTGAGGTGGAAGGACAGGATAATTATAAGGTGTTTATGCTGGGCGATATGCATCTGGCCAACCGCACGGGCGACCTGGGACAGTTTATGGACTTTACCGAGGATCTGAACAGCTACCGTGCCTTGCACCAGCACGAAAAGATGTATGCCATTACGCTGGGCGACATGACCTGGGACCTGTACTGGTATTCGAACAGTTATGCGCTGCCTGAGTACCTGAATACCATCAACAATCAGGTGAAGGGACTTCAGATTTTCCATACTATCGGAAATCATGACTATGACTACAAGGCTACGAGCGACGAGGAGGCGGGAAGCCGTTTCATGGATTATATCGCTCCGACATATTATTCGTTCAACATCGGAAAGGTGCACTACGTGGTGCTGGATGACATCGATTGCAGCAACTACGACGGCACTACCTCACGCGACTACGAGAAGCGTGTGTCGGCCGAACAGCTGAGCTGGCTGTCGAAGGATCTGGCATATGTCGACAAGTCGACACCGCTGGTAGTGGTGATGCACGCACAGCTGTTCTACCCGTCGCAGACGGAAGGTTTCAAGATAGACCATGACGTGCTGAACACTACGCAGCTGCTGGACGTGCTGGACGGCTACAAGGTGCATTTCGTGACCGGACATACGCACCTGAGTTTCAACGTGACTCCGGAGGATGACGTAACGGGCGGACGCGAGGTGTACGAACATAACGCGGGTGCGATATGCGCTTCGTGGTGGTGGTCGGGCTACCTTACTCCGGGTGTGCACATCAGTCCCGACGGAACACCGGGCGGATACTCGGTATGGGATGTGAACGGAACGGACATCGAATGGATATACAAGGCTACGGGATGGACGGAGGATTACCAGTTCCGCAGCTACGACCTGAACAATGTGCATTTCTCGATGGCGGATGTGCCGCAGATGCCGGCCAGTGTACCGGCTTCGGTCAAGGCGAAATTCCAGCGCTATGTGGATGCTTATCCGGTGAACAAGGACAACGAGGTGCTGATAAACATCTGGAACTGGAATCCGCGCTGGACGCTGACGGTGACCGACGAGAAGGGCAACAAGCTTACTCCTGAGGAGGTATGGGCTTACGATCCGCTGCATGTGGCAGCGCTGAGCGTGAAGCGTTTCAACTCGTCGACACTGAGCTCTACACCGAGCTTCATTACCGAAAACTTTACGCATTTCTTCAAGGTGAAGGCGGCGGATGCCGACGTGGATCTGACCATCACCGTGCGCGATGAGTTCGGACACGAATGGACCGAGCAGATGCAACGTCCGAAGGCGTTCTCGACGGATGCTTACAAGATTCCATAACATTTTCTTATTGAAACTATATACTATTTATCAAACTGAAAACTATGAAGAAATTTTATCTGGTTCTTGCCTTGAGCGGAATCATGCAGATGGGATTCGGACAGGCGGTCGACAAGAGTGTGGATATACCTGATCTGGACAATTATCAGACTCTGAAATGTGATTTTCATATGCATACCGTGTTCTCCGACGGACTGGTATGGCCGACGGTGAGAGTGGACGAGGCGTATGCCGAGGGGCTGGATGCCATTGCCATTACGGAACATCTCGAATACAGACCGCACAAGGCGGACATTCAGGCGGACCACAACCGTTCGTACGAGATCATGAAGAAGTATGCCAAAGATAAGGGCGTGATTGTAATCAAGGGTAGTGAGATAACCCGCTCCATGGCGCCGGGACATCATAACGCCATCTTTATTTCGGACAGCAATCCGCTGGACACAAAAGAATATAAGGATGCTTTCCGTGCTGCCAAGTCGCAGGGAGCGTTCATCTTCTGGAATCATCCGGGATGGGACTCACAGCAGCCGGAAGAAACCAAATGGTGGGACGAACATACATACTTGTATGAAAACGGATGTATGCAGGGAATAGAGGTAGCCAACGGTGACTTTTATTATCCTGAGGCATTGCAGTGGTGTCTGGACAAGAAGCTGACCATGCTGGGTACATCGGACATTCATCAGCCGATACAGACTGATATCGACTTCGACAAGGGTGAACACCGCACCATGACGCTGGTATTTGCCAAAGAACGCACGGCGGAAGGTATCCGCGAGGCGCTCGAAAACCGTAGAACGGCTGTCTTCTTCAAGAATCAGATTATCGGTGAGGAACAGTGGCTGAGAGAGCTGTTCGGCAAGGCGGTAACCATCGAAAAGATAGACAAGAATGAGAAGCGCGTGCAGTTTGTGGTTTATAACAACTCGGACCTGACATTCTCGCTGAAAAAGGGAGAGCATGACGCAAATCTGATATATTTCAGAGAATATACCATCGAACCAAAATCGAAACACACCATCACGGTGAAACTGAACGGTGGGGTTACATCGGGCAAGGTAAATTTTGAAGTGACCAACATGGTGGTGAAACCGGGAAAAAGTCTTGACTATCAGTTCAGTTTTTAATTGACACGTTTACTATTCCAAAACAAAATATTTATTTATGAAAGTTTTCAATTCGTATGTTTTTTTGCTGTTGCTGTTGCTGACGGGCAGTGTCTCTACGCTGTCGGCGCAGAACAGAACAGTATCGGGTAAGGTACTGGATGCCTTGCAGGAACCGCTTATCGGGGTGTCTATCGTCATCGATGGAACTACCCAGGGAAGCATTACTGATGTAGACGGAGCCTTCGAGCTTCAGATACCTGCCGGTGGGGCTACTCTGAATTTCTCTTATGTGGGTTATCTTACCGAAAAGGTAAAGGTGAAACCGGGACAGAAAAATATTGTGGTATATATGCAGGAAGATGCCATCATGCTGGATGAGGCGGTGGTTATCGGTTACGGTACGCAGAAGAAGGTGAATCTGACGGGAGCCGTGGCTACGGTGGGCAGCGAGAAGCTGGAGAACCGTGCGACTCAGTCGCTGGCAAACATGCTGCAAGGTTCGGTAGCCGGTCTGAATGTCACTACCTCGTCGGGTGTGCCGGGCAGCTCGCCCAGCATCAACGTGCGTGGTACGACTTCTATCAACAGTGCCGATCCGCTGGTGCTGATAGACGGTGCGGTGGGTGAACTGGACCGTGTGAACCCGAATGACGTGGAGTCTATCTCGGTCATTAAGGATGCGTCGGCTGCGGCAGTATACGGTGCGCGTGCGGCATTCGGTGTGATCCTGGTCACAACCAAGTCGGGATCGGCACAGGACGGAAAGGCTACCGTGCGTTACAGCGGCCGTCTGGGATGGCAGGCTCCTACCACGACTACCGATTACGAAACAACCGGTTACTGGTCGGTGTATACGGTAAACACCTTCTGGCGTGCGAAGAACGGTACGAACTACGTGGACTATACCGACTACGACATGCAGCAGCTGCTGGCTCGTGTGAACGACAAGACGGAGAATCCCGACCGCCCGTGGGTAGTGGAAGATACAAGAAACGGTCGCCGTCAGTGGGTGTACTACGGCAACTACGACTGGTGGCACATGATGTACAACGACCGTCGTCCTACCCAGCAGCACAGCATCTCGCTGAGCGGGGGTACGAAGGATGTGAAATACCTGGTGAGCGGGGCATACGATTACCAGAAAGGTATCCTGAACATGAATCCGGATATCTACCGCAAGTACAACCTGCGTTCGAAGATTGACTTTACCATCAACCGCTATGCTACGCTGAGCAACAATACTTCGTTCTATGGCTCGCAGTATACTTTCCAGGGTAACGGAAGCATCGACGATACCATTGGTTACAGCGGACGTCACGCGCTGGCATGCTTCCCGATGAAGAACCCCGACGGCTCATGGCTGTACGGTACGCCTTACCTGAACTATAAGGTGGGCAACGGACGTCATATCATGCTGGGTGAGGGATCGCACCGCAACGTGAACCGCACGAACGACTTCTCGAATACTACACGACTGGTCATCACACCGATCAAACAGCTGAGTCTGACGGGTGACTTTACTTACCGTCTGTACCAGACACGCAATACACACCGTTCGAACAACCTGTTCTACCGCGAATATCCGGACGGACCGCTGCTGTCGTATGCTACCGGAGCCGGTCTGAACAAGCTGAGTGAATCGGTGAACACACGCAACTATTATTCGGCAAACGTTTTTGCCAACTACGAAGATACATTCGGCGAAGCACATCACGTGACTGGAGTGGTCGGGTTCAACTACGAACGCATGTATCTGAAGAATGTTTCGGCTGCGGGACAGAACCTGACTTCTACTTCGCTGGACGACCTCGACCTGGTGGGACAGAATGCCGAGGGTGAAGTGCTGACCGAAGTGGGCGGCGGACAGAGCGAATATGCGCTGGCTGGTTTCTTCGGCCGTGTGAACTACGACTACAAGGGACGCTACCTGTTTGAGGCGAGCGGACGCTACGACGGTACATCGCGTTTTGCTGCCGGAAGCCGCTGGGGATTCTTCCCTTCGGGTTCTGTGGGATGGCGTATCTCGGAAGAACCGTTCTTCAAGCCGCTGAGCGGATATGTAGACAACCTGAAGCTGCGTGCTTCGTTCGGTAGCCTGGGTAACCAGAATGTTTCTTCTTACTATACATACATGCGTCTGATTTCGGTAAGCGACTTTGCCGGCTTCACGTTCGGCGAGGGCAGCTCGATGGCGAAATATGCTACACTGGGTGCGCCGGTGGCATCGGACCTGACCTGGGAAACTTCGGAACAGTGGGACTTCGGTTTCGACCTGACCATGCTGAAGAACCGCCTGAACATTACCGTAGACGGATATGTGCGCAACACACTGAACATGCTGACCGACGGTGTGGAACTGCCGGCTGTGTATGGAGCCAGTGTGCCGGATATGAATACAGCCGACTTGCAGACAAAGGGATACGAAGTGACAATGTCGTGGAGAGACCAGTTCGAACTGGCCGGACGTCCGCTGGAATACAGTCTGGGATTCAACGTGAGCAACTACAAAAGCTACATTACCAAGTATGACAATAAAGACAAGACATTTGCCAAGGATTACTACGAAGGCATGCGCATCGGAGAAATCTGGGGATTTGTGACCGACGGTCTGTTTGCTACCGACGAGGAGGCACAGGCGTATGCCAAGGAGGTAGACCTGAGTTACATGGTAGACGGACTGACCGGAGGCTGGAAGGCCGGCGACGTGAAGTTTGTCGACCTCGACGGTGACGGTATGGTGGATATAGGCAGCAACAATGTAGCCGATCCGGGCGACCGCAAGGTATTGGGTAACTCACTGCCCAGCCTGTCGTATGGTATCAATGCCAGTGTACGCTGGTGCGGATTCGATGTATCGGTGTTCTTCCAGGGAACAGGTAACCACTACTGGTATCCTCACGGACACATGATGTCGTTCTGGGGTCCGTTCTCTTATCCTTACCAGACCTTCCTGCAGAAGGATTTCATGGACAAGGTGTGGGCCGAAGACAATACGGATGCTTACTTCCCGCGTCCGATGGCATACTCGTCGACTTCCGGTCCGCTGAGCAAGGTGAACGACCGCTATTTGCAGAACATCCGCTACATGCGTCTGAAGAACCTGACCGTAGGATATACCATTCCGGTGAACCTGACAAAGAAAATCGGTATCGATCAGGCACGTTTCTACTTCTCGGGCGAGAACCTCTGCTACTGGTCGCCGCTGAAAAAGATTACCAAATACGTGGATCCGGAAGGAGCCATCAGCCGCAGCAACGATACGTACAACGAAAGTTTCTATCCGTGGCAGAAGACGCTGCTGTTTGGTGTAGACATCACTTTCTAAACGAAAATTCATTGAATAAAACAACCAAGAACAGATTCGTATGAAAAAATATATATTTACAGCACTGGTACTGACAATGGGGTTGACTTCGTGTGACGGTTTGCTCGACCTGACTCCTAAAAGCGAGATATCGCAGAACGACTATTTCAAGACAGAGAGCGACTTGCAGCTTTTCAGTAACTCGTTTTACAACAACCTGCTGGACAAGAGCCCTTTCGACGACCAGAGTGACCTGTACGTGCAGCAGAATCTTTCCGACGAGATGCTGGGCGGAAACAACCGTACCGTGCCTGCTTCGGGCGGGGGATGGACATGGACCGACCTGCGCAAGATGAATACTCTGCTGGCGTATGTGAATCAGTGCAGCGACGAGAATGCGGTGGTGAAATATACGGCACTGACCCGCTTCTTCCGTGCGTTCTTCTATTTCGAGAAAGTCAAACGCTTCGGCGATGTGCCCTGGTACGACGTGGAACTGGGTTCTGCCGACGAGGCACTGTACAAGCCGCGTGACTCGCGTGAGCTGGTGATGACCAAGATGATAGAGGATATCGACTATGCCATCGATAATCTTCCTACACGCGAGGAAGAGTCGAGCAGCCCGTTCCGTGTGAATCGCTGGGCGGCACTGGCGCTGAAGGCACAGTTCTGTCTGTACGAAGGTACGTACCGCAAGTATCACGACCTGAAGCTGGAAGGCAACGATTATACGTATTACCTGGATCTGGCTGCCAAAGCTGCCGGTGAGATTATCAATGATGGTCCGTACAAGCTGTACTCTACCGGACATCCGGAATCGGACTACCTGAATCTCTTTGCTGCCGAGGATGCGAATCCGGATGAATATATCCTGGCTATCAAGTTCGACTATAGTCTGGCTATCCATCACAATGCCAACGGACATACGCTGGTTCCTACTCAGGGACGTCCGGGACTGACACGCAAGATGGTGAATATGTATCTGATGAAGGACGGAAGCCGCTTTACCGACCAGCCGGGATGGCAGGAAATGAGCTTCCTGGAGGAAACAAAGGACCGCGACCCGCGTCTGGCTCAGAGCATCCGTACACCGGGATATACCCGTATCGGGGAAACAACGGTGCTTCCTCCCGACCTCTCGGTTACTGTGACTGGCTACCAGCCGATCAAGTTTGTGCAGGAACCGACTGCTTCCGGCGGACAGGTAGACCGCAACGACCGCAATACGAACGACTTGCCTGTGTACCGCTATGCTGAAGTGCTGCTGAACTATGCCGAGGCAAAGGCGGAACTGGGTACGCTGACTCAGGAGGATCTGGATATCTCTGTGAACTTGCTGCGTGACCGTGTAGGTATGAACGACGCGCACCTGAACATGGCTGCTGCCAATGCCAATCCGGACCGTTATCTGTCGGCTAAGGAAACGGGTTATCCCAACGTATCGGGAAGCAACAAGGGGGTGATTCTGGAAATCCGCCGCGAGCGTGCCGTTGAATTGAATCAGGAAGGTTTCCGCTTCGACGACCTGGTGCGCTGGAAAGCCGGAGCCTGCATCGATCAGGATATCTACGGTATGTATTTCGCCGGTGCGGGTGAATACGACCTGAGCGGCGACGGTAATCCGGATGTAATCTTATATAATAAAGGTACTGCGAAACCGGAAGCCGGCAGCGGGGTGCTGGTGTACGAAATCGGCAAGGATATTCTGCTGACAGGAAGCAACAGCGGGTATGTGTACTCTCACAAGAATATCGTGCGCAACGGTTTCAATGAGGAGCGTGATTATCTGTACCCGATTCCTATCAACGAACGTTCGCTGAACCCGAATCTGACACAGAATCCGGGATGGAGCGACGGATTGGGTTTCTAAACATCAGCTTCTGTTCTGAAACAAAACAGCTAATCTCTCTTGAAACATCAGCTGGTTTTCTGGAGGTGAAATAATATAATGTATCTCTCGAAATATCAGCTGGTTTTTCGGAAAAATGAAATAAATAATCTATCTCTTGAAACATCTGCTGGTTTTTCGGGAATGAAATAAATAATTTATCTCTTGAAACATCAGCAGGTTTTTCGGAGAATGGAATAAATAATCTATCTCTTGAAACATCAGCAGGTTTTTCGGGGGTGAAACAGGGATTTTCTGGAAAGATCCTTCAACTTCAAAACAAACAAATTAACTCTGTAAAAAATATGAAACTGATCAATTATATCATGGCTTCGGTGCTGTTTCTCTCGGCAACGCTTCTGGGCAGTTGCAGCGAAGAGGAGAATACGCTTTCGAAAGCTGTACTGGCAAGTGCCAGTGCCCTGGACTTTGAGGCTGAAGGGGCACAGCCGAAAACAATTACCGTGTATGCGGATGCCGACTGGGTGATGGAGGACTTGCCCGAATGGATTACGGTGACTCCTGCCACAGGAAACGGTACGACGGATGTGACGGTATCGGTAACTGACAACATGCGCGATGGGGCGGAGGATAATCCGCGCAAGGCAACAATCGTATTCAAGGGTTGTACGCTGGCAAGCCGTGCGGAGGTAGTGGTTTCGCAGGATGGCGACAAGTACCGCGACTGTCAGGAGTATACAGTCGACGAGCTGCCGGCACTGGAAGATGAAACAGTGGTTTCGGTTCCGGAAGCACTGGTTACGGCGGTGACGACTTCGGGCTGCATCGTAACCGACGCACAGTACGCTGTAAACATGTTCCTGCAAACTGCAACTGCCGTGAACGTGGGCGACAAGGTGGCGGTGAAAGGTTCGAAAGGCACAGATGCACACGCCTTGCCTTACGTGGTATGCGATGAAGTACGTGTGGTATCGGAAGGCAATAATATCGATTATCCGGAAGCTCACGACGTGACTGCCGAAGTGGACAGTTACACATCGGATAGCCGTGAATGGATTTCGGCAAGCGGTGTGCTGAGCGGTAACAATGTGACGATAGACGGTGCGGTGAACTCGGTGTCTATCATCGACGCGCCCGAAAGCTTGAATCTGGCAGCCCTGAACGGTCACAAGGTGACGGTGTACGGCTACTTCGACGGAGTGGCTGCTCCTGCACTGCGCATACAGGCTGCACGCATCGAAGACAAGGGTGTGGTAGAGGTGATCTATTTCTCGGAAGACTTTGAGTGGCTGTTGCCCTGGGCAGAGAACAGTGGCGCCGGACAGACAGTGGAAAACGACGGATCGGGTACTGCTCCGCAGATTTACAGTGCGAAGAACGACGAGGGACAGACGGCTGCCGAAGCGTTGCTGGCTCACGGATACGGACTGGAAGAAAGTCGCGGTGCTTCTATCTACCTGCAGAAATGTTACCTGAAGTTTGGTAAGACAGACTATCAGGCAGGACTGACACTGCCGGCTGTAGACGGCATACCGTCAGGCGAGAAGGTAATGCTTTCGTTCGACTGGGCGCCGATGGTGGGCGGTACGAGAAAGTTCGACCCGGTACAGCTGATCATCACCGTGACCAACGGCAGCGAGACAGTCGAACTGGATCCGATAGGACATAACTTTGTGAATGAGGTAGACAAACTGGAATGGCTGCATGCCGATGTGGTGCTGGAGGGTGTTTCCATCACAAAAGATACACGTATCACCATCAAGTCGGATGCATGGGGTGAAACTGCCGCTACTTCGGGCAGCAGTGTCTATCGCCGCTGGTTTATCGACAATATCAAACTGAGCCGCGCCAACTGACAGGTGCGGTAGCAGAGAGGTTCCACAGGCTGTACAGCATTTACGCAGACGGTTTTCTACCGGCAGGCGTCGAGCTGTACGGCCTGTGGCTTTTTTTTATGAAAAATGTTTTTATAAAAAATTTGTTTAAATGAATATATTTTTATAAAATTGCAAACTGTTATTAGATTTACATTAAAAAAATGATTTTAGATAGAATAAATTGCTTTTTGTGAAAATAAAGATGTTTGATATGAGATATATCTATCGTTTTATTAAATAGTTGTTTATTATAGGCATAAGCCGGTTTATTGTTTAATTTAAAATGTTGGTAGAAATTACCAAGGAGAGTTGTTTTATGAAACTAAAGTTATTTTTGTTTGTCGCTATTCTTATAGCAGCAGTATCTTGTAAGACACAAGATGATGAGAGTGTTTTCAGCCTTTCGGCTCCGGAACTGGAAATTTCTGATGTTACTGATTCTTCATTCAAGGTTACTTGGAAGGCAATAGAGGGAGCTGAAGAATATCAGTATGAATTTGACGGTAAGACAGGTGCTGTAGCAGAAACCGAGTTGACCTTTTCAGAACTGGATGCAGGGGCAACTTATACACTGAAAGTAAAGGCTGTTTCGGCGGAAACAGAGTCGGAATGGGCTGAAAGTACCGTAACTCTGAATCCGAAAGAAGAAGTGAAGTTTAATCTGCAGGTGAATATCGATGGATATGATTTGTATGTCCAGACTTCACCTACTGACAAAGACTTTAAGTATTATATGGAGCCTGTTCCAGAATCGATGTTTCTGGAAGCTGGCAGTGATCCGGCAGTGCTGATTGAAAAAATGATGGCTACTTATGAGCAATTTTACGGGTCGGCTTCGGCTGCATACAATAATATTGTAATGTCAGGCGATAAGAATCTGAAATATGATATATCGAAATATCTTGAAAAGAAGTATTATGTTGTAATAGCTGGTATTGACGAAAACCTGAAACTTACTGGTGAGGCAGAATATGCTGAAGTGGAGGTAGAATTCCCGATTTCAGACAATCAGTTTGAGGTTACTATGATTGAACTGATACAGAATAGGATCGTGTTTAAGGTCACTCCTTCGAATGAGGACCAGTATGCGATTATCCTTCAGGATACCAAGACGGTAGAAGCCCTGTCGGAAACTCAGTTGCGCAGTTTTCTTACGAATCTTGTAAATGAAAAGAACATCATGTCCGGCGAAACGATGATGATTTATGACAAGAATATCGTACCTTCTCATGACTTTTCGATTTTGGTATTCGGATGGGATAAAAGCTTTACTACAGAAATATTCAGAAAAGACATACGAACTCCGGATCCGGAAGAGGTTGACGAGCTTACTTTCGAGCTGACTGCGGATGTAAAAGGTCCGACTACTGCAATATGTAAGATTGTTCCTTCCAATGAAAAGGCTTCGTATTTTTATGATGTGGCTTCTGTGAAAGATTGGACTGAGAAATATCAGAGCGATCCGAAAGTATATATTGAAAAGATGGCTGCTCAGAATAATTGGGCCGTGTCGAAATATCTGAATCTGTTTGGTTCGGTAGGTACCCAGCAGTATACTTATGGCAAATCATATCTGTCGCCAGGAGGGGATTTTGTACTGTTCGCCATTGGGTTCCAAAATAAGGATGGGGAGATTAAATATCTTGAACCCCAGCAGATAACTTTCTCTACTCCGGCTGAGTAAGAATCTCTATTCTCATACCACAGGCTGTACAGCATTTACGCAGACGGTTTCCACCGGCAGGCGTCAAGCTGTACGGCCTGTGGCTTTTTTATTTTTATCGTAACAATGCAATCCTGTAGGCGGACGGTGACGGACACTGCCCGGAACTGTCTATGTATCTTTGTGATACAGAAAAGAGATTGAAAGCTTTCAACAGGTATTCGTTTTAATCATTTAAAAAGTAAAAAGATTATGGAAAGAGCAGTGACTTATTCGGTAGTAGCAAGAAAGAAACCTAATGATCTGGAAGGTAGTGCCAAATATTATGCCCTGGCACAGGCACGCGGCGAGATGGGAATCCGTGAAATGGCGGACCGTATTCAGCAGATGTGTACGGTGACACGTGCCGATACGATGGCGGTGCTGATTTCGCTGGGTACGGTGATGCGTGACGGTCTGTGTGCCGGAGAAATCGTGCGTCTGGGCGACCTGGGTTCGTTTCAGATCGGTCTGAACGGTGAGGGTAGTGCCACGGAGGAAGAATATCACACCGGACTGATAAAGAAGGCGCATATCAACTTCCGTCCGGGAGCCGATTTGTCGGACATTCTGACTTCGCTGAGCTACGAACGTGTGCCGGTAAAGACAAAGAATGAAGAGTAAGTGCCGGGACTTTAATGTAATATGGAGGAATGTATGACTGGAAAGGTAAAATGGATTCTAATCAGGATAATCAAGTGTCTGTATTGCATACTGACCGGAAAGAAAGGAGGATGTGATGAGAAAGATTGACATGATTGTCATTCATTGTTCGGCAACGAGAGCGGATGTTCCGCTCTCGCCCCGCCAGCTGGATGAAATGCACCGGCAGCGCGGGTTCGACGGATGCGGATATCATTATTATGTAAGGCGCGACGGAGAAATATGTACGATGCGTCCGGTAGACCGTCCCGGAGCGCATGCCAAAGGATACAACCAGCACAGTATCGGTGTGTGCTACGAAGGAGGACTGGACGAGCAGGGACGTCCTGCTGATACACGTACGGAACTTCAGAAGCGTTCGCTCAGGGTGCTGGTGAGAGTACTTGCCATGGACTTCCAGACACGCCGGATAGTAGGACATCGCGACCTGAGTCCGGACCTGGACGGTGACGGGGTGATAGAACCGGAAGAGTGGACGAAGGTGTGTCCCTGCTTTGATGTTGGGACGGAATTATAAGAAAATATATGTATAGTGTTACAATGATATGTTTTTATGTTAAAAAGCTATCAAAATGTAATATGTAAAATAAATATATGTATTATTAAATTTTAACATTTGTGTAAATCTTTGGTTTATAGTTGTTTGCGGTAAGGGGCTCTTTTAAAGAGTCCCTTATTTTTTAAATATTTGTTATTGTTTATTTTTGTATGGTTTTATCCATAGATTCTCGAAGAGGGTATAAAAATGTTCAATATGTTAGTAAAATATCGGTATTTATAGTAAAAAATAAAGCTAAAAATGTCTATTTGATAATTTATAGAATATGCAAGAATATTTATGTATTTTGCTTTAATTTTTTGTTTTTTAATGAAATGATATGTATATTTGCGTCCGTTATTAAAATTTTATTAGAATATGGAAAAGCGAATTACACTTTTTTGTGCCTTTTTGTTAATAGGCATAAGTCTGGCGATAGCTCAGGCTGTACAAGTGACAGGTGTCGTGGTGTCTGCGGAGGATGACATGCCTGTCGTGGGAGCTTCTATTTTGGTTAAGGGAACTTCTAATGGTACAATTACGGATATCGACGGAAAGTTTACGCTGAAAGTTAACAAGGGGGCTAAACTTGAAATCAGCTATATCGGTATGAAATCGCAGACAGTAGCTGCCAAAAATAATATGAAGGTGGTACTGGAATCGGATACAGAGGTACTGGATGAAGTCGTAGTTACCGGTATGCAGCGTATGGACAAGCGATTATTTACAGGTGCGTCAACAAAAATATCTGCCGAAGACTCTAAACTTGACGGTGTGCCGGAAATCAGCCGTGCCCTGGAAGGACGTGCAGCCGGTGTATCGGTTCAGAACGTATCAGGTACTTTCGGTACAGCTCCGAAAATCCGTGTACGTGGTGCTACATCTATCTACGGTAGCTCTAAACCGTTATGGGTAGTAGATGGTGTCATCATGGAGGATGTAACGGAAGTAGGTGCTGACGATTTGTCTTCGGGTGATGCCGTTACACTGATCAGTTCGGCTATCTCTGGTTTGAATGCTGACGATATCGAAAGCTTCCAGATCCTGAAGGATGGTTCGGCTACTTCTATCTATGGTGCTCGTGCCATGGCAGGTGTGATTGTCGTTACTACCAAGAAAGGTAAGGCAGGTTCTAACAAGATCAGCTATACAGGTGAATTCACCATGCGTCTGAAACCGAACTACCGTAACTTCAACATCATGAACTCTCAGGAACAGATGGACGTATACAAGACACTGGAAAGCAACGGTTACCTGACATTTGCCGATGTGTACCGTGCTTCAGACAGTGGTGTATATGGTAAGATGTATCATTTGATTAACAGTTACGACGCAAACACAGGATTTGGCATGCCAAACACTCCGGAAGCAAGAAATGCTTATCTGCGTGAGGCTGAATACAGAAATACAGACTGGTTTGATGTTTTGTTCAACAACAGTATTTCGCAGAACCATGCAATCAGTATGACAAGTGGTACTGAAAAGGCTTCGTACTATACTTCACTGAGTGTGATGAACGACCCGGGATGGACCAAACAGAGCAAGGTACAGCGTTACACTGCCAACCTGAATGCACTGTATAATATTTCGAAGAAAGTTTCACTGAACCTGATCGGTAACGCTTCTTACCGTAAACAGCGTGCGCCGGGTTCACTGAGTTCAACTTTGGACCCTGTAAGCGGTGAGGTAAAACGTGACTTCGATATCAACCCGTACTCTTACGCGCTGAATACTTCGCGTGCGCTCGACCCGAATGAATACTACGTACGTAACTATGCGCCGTTCAACATCTTGCATGAACTGGAAAACAACTATATGGACCTGGATGTAGTGGATATGAAATTCCAGGGTGAACTGAAATACAAACCTATCAATAAGGTAGAACTGAGTGTGCTGGGTGCTTACAAGTATTCTACTACTACTCAGGCTCACAAGATTACTGACTACTCTAACCAGGCATGGGCTTACCGTGCGATGGATGATGCGACAATGCGTGACGCTAACCCGTGGCTGTATACTGATCCGGATGTATCGAACGCGTTGCCGGTATCGGTTCTACCGGTGGGAGGTTTCTACCGTGAAACCAAATATGGCATGAACAGCTACGACTTCCGTGCTACTGCCAGCTACAATGACGTATTTAATGAAAACCATATCTTCAACTTCTTCGGTGGTATGGAATTGAACGCTACCGACCGTACACAGACCTGGTTCCAGGGTGTAGGTTTGCAGTATGACATGGGTATGCTTCCTTCTTACGACTATCTGTACTTCAAACAGGGTAATGAGGAAAATACTCCTTATTATGGTGTGGCTACAACCCGTTCGCGCGACGTGGCTTTCTTCGGTACAGCTACTTATTCATGGCAGGGTAAATATACCATCAATGGTACCATCCGTTATGAAGGTTCTAACAAGCTGGGTAAGAGCCGTGCTGCACGCTGGCTTCCTACATGGAACGTTTCGGGTGCATGGAACGCACACGAAGAAAGCTGGTTCGAAAACCTGAGACCGGTCTTGTCGAACCTGACTCTGAAAGCTTCTTACTCACTGACTGCCGACCGCGGTCCGGCTGACGTTTCAAACTCACGTGTAATCATCAACAGTTATAATGCTTATCGTCCGTTTGCAAGTGTAAGCGAATCAGGTCTTCAGATTACAGAACTGGAAAACAGTGAGCTGACTTACGAAAAGAAACATGAGTTGAATATCGGTGCTGAAATCGGTTTCCTGGATAACCGCATCAATCTGGCTATGGACTGGTACAAGCGTAACAACTACGACTTGATCGGTGTTATCAATACCATGGGTGTAGGTGGACAGATTTCAAAATATGCTAACGTAGCCAGCATGAAATCGCACGGTGTGGAATTTACATTGTCTACAAGAAACATTGTAACACGCGACTTCAAATGGAATACTGACTTTATCTTCTCTAACGCGAAGAACGAAGTTACCGAACTGGATGCTAACTCACGTGTTATCGACTTGATTTCTGGTACAGGTTTTGCTCTGGAAGGTTATCCGGTACGTTCACTGTTCTCTATGGACTTCCAGGGACTGAACGAACAAGGTCTTCCGACATTCATCAATGAAAAAGGTGAAGTGACTGTAAGTGACATCAACTTCCAGGAACGTAACGTTAAAGATCATCTGGTTTACGAAGGTCCGACCGATCCGACTATTACCGGTAGTTTCGGTAACGTATTTACCTACAAGAACTTTAAGTTGAATGTATTTATCACTTACTCATTCGGAAATGTAATCCGTCTGGATCCGGTATTCAGCAATGAATATACTGACTTGGATGCAACACCGAAAGAATTTGTAAACCGCTGGACCAAACCGGGCGACGAAAATATTACCAACATACCGGTTATTGCCGATACACGTATGAACCGTCAGGATTCTCAGTTGAACCGTGCATACAATGCATACAACTATTCAAGTGCTCGTACAGCCAAAGGTGATTTTATCCGTATGAAGGAAATTTCACTGAACTATGATTTCCCGAAATCACTGGCCAGCCGTATGAAACTGAGCAACCTGTCACTGAAACTTCAGGCAACCAACCTGTTCCTGATTTATGCCGACAAGAAGCTGAACGGTCAGGATCCGGAATTCTTCAATACCGGTGGTGTAGCTGCTCCTGTTCCTAAGCAGTTTACTTTGACTTTGAGATTGGGTATTTAATTTGATTTAAAAGAGAAAATTATGATGAAAAATATAAAAACATACAGTGCTGCTTTATTGATGGCGTGGAGTTTCGCTTCGTGTAGCGATTTCCTTGATACTGTGCCAGACAACCGCGCAGAAATTGATACGGAGGCTAAAGTGACCAGTCTGCTGGTTTCGGCTTATCCTAGCTATTATCCGATGATGATGTTTGAAAAGGCTTCGGACAATACAGCCGATAACGGTGAAATGTATGGTTTTGAGTACCAGCAGGAGCAGGATGCCTATCTGTGGAGTGATATTAAGAGTGATACGAATCAGGATTCTCCGCAGGGAATGTGGAATGGATTTTATATGGCGATTGCTTCGGCAAACCATGCACTGCAGGCTATCGAGCAGATGGGAAGTCCGGCTTCGCTGAACGCTCAGAAGGGTGAGGCTCTGTTATGCCGTGCATATGCGCATTTTATGCTGGCTAATATTTTCTGTGAAGCATACGATCCGGCTACCGCTTCTACCAAACTGGGTGTGCCTTATGCTACCAAGCCTGAAACAGAAGTAGCTCCTGCATATACCAGAGGTACACTGGAGGAAACTTACCAGCATATTGCTGCCGACCTGGAAGAGGGACTTCCGCTCATTAGTGATAACTTGTATTCGGTTCCTAAATATCACTTCAACAAGAAAGCTGCCTATGCGTTTGCGGCACGTTTCTATCTGTTCTATGTACAGCCTGACAAATCGAACTATGAAAAGGTACTGGAGTATGGTAAAGTAGTGCTGGGTACGAATCCGGCAAGATCACTTCGCCAGTTGCAGGCTGATCTGGGTTCTATTACAGATTTGGATGAAAGAGGTGATGCATATGTTTCAGCTTCGGTAGATGCAAACTTGCTGATTACTCCAGTTGTATCAAACTGGCCTGTTGTTTATGGTCCATATGATGCTGCAAAACGTTATGGTATGAACCGTACGGTGACTGAAACAGAAACATTGTGGGCAGATGCTCCATGGAACAATCCGCTGTTTTATGCCAGCCTGAACGGTATGGAGCAAAAGTTGTGCTTCTTTAAATACCGCATGTATGTGGAATATACAGACAAGGTAAATGGAATTGGTTATAGTCACGTTGTGCTTGTACCTTTTAGTACCAACGAAACATTGCTCTGCTGCATCGAGGCTAATATTCTGAAGGCTCAGCCTGACTATGCTACTGCCGTAGAATACATGAACTACTGGCTGGATTCGCAGAAGGGAGACGGAAGATACGGATATCCGGAAACACTGACAGAAGATAAAATTGTAGACTTCTATGACGGTATAGGTTATACACCGATACCTGTAACCGATGAAACTAAGCGTACGGTGAAAAAACACTTGAATCCTTGCTTCTCGTTTGTAAACAAGAAACAGGAAAACATGATTCACTGTATATTGCAGATGCGCCGAATAGAAACTATTCACGACGGATCACGCTGGATGGATGTAAAACGCTACGGTATTGAAATTACTCATAACCGTGACGGTATGGATCCTGTTGTTTTGTCGAAAGATGATCCGCGTCGCGCATTCCAGTTGCCGCAGGATGTTATAGAAGCTGGTCTGGAGGCTAATCCTCGATAAATGAACTTTAAAATGATAGTTGTTATGAAAAAGATAAAATACTTATTTTTAATATTGGTAGCCATGTGTACTGTTACCTCATGCAGCGAAGATGATTTGTCGCCTGATAGCATTTTTGATACGACGGCTCCTCAGCGTAATGAATTTGACAGCTGGATTCTTACTAACTATATAACTCCGTACAACATTGACCTGAAATATCGTTTTGAGGATATCGAATCGGATATGGACTATAACGTGATTCCGGCCGATTACAACAAGTCGATTGCTTTGGCGCAGATGGTGAAATACCTGTGGCTGGAAGTGTATGCCAAACTGGCTGCTCCAGAGTTTCTTCCTACTTACTGTCCGAAGATTATGCACTTTGTAGGTTCACCGGAATACAACGCAGCCAGCGGTTCCATTGTATTGGGTACTGCGGAAGGTGGTATGAAGATTACACTGTTCAACGTAAACGGACTGGATGTAGAAAATCCGGATATGGAGGTGCTGAATGAATGGTACTTCAAGACCATGCACCATGAGTTTGCTCATATCCTGCATCAGACTAAGAATTACTCTACCGACTTCAACGATATTACTCCGGGCAAATACTCGGGTGAAGGCTGGGTGAATCTGAAGGATGCGGATGTTCGGAAAGAAGGTTTTGTTACAGCCTATGGTTCCAGTCAGCCGGATGAAGATTTCGTAGAAACTATTGCGAACTATATAGTAAAATCGGACGCAGAATGGCAGGACATCATGAGCCAGGCCGGAACAGTAGGTGGCGCATTGATTCAGGAAAAACTGGATATGGTTACCGAATATCTGAGTGACTCATGGGGAATTGATATTCAGGCTTTGCATGAAGAGGTGCAGGAACGCCAGTCGCATATACTGGAAATGGATTGGACAACATTAAAATGATAAAAACGGAATGAGTATGAAAAAGTTATTATATATTTTTACTCTGATCAGTTCGTTCTTGCTGGCGGGCTGTACTTCAGAAACGGAAAACTTGTTCGGTGAATCGGCTTCGAACCGTGTGGAGGAAGCAATGGAAAACGCTCAGAAAATTTTGATTGAGGCACCGAACGGATGGTTGATGAAATATTATCCTTCTTCTCAGCAGAGCTTTGGCGGATATAACGTGTTGATGTCGTTTACTGCAGAAGGTGAAGTAACGGTAAGTGCTGATATTGCTGATCCCAGTGCTAAGTCGACAAGTCTTTACCGTCTGAAAGAACAGGCTGGTCCGACACTGACTGTAGATACTTATAATGAAATTTTCCACTTCTTCTCTGATCCGGCCTCGGGTGTAGGTGCTACAGGACTCGGTATGGAAGGTGACTATGAATTTACTATTCAGTCGGCCACTCCGGAACAGGTTGTATTGAAAGGTAAAAAGACAGGTAATATCATTACCATGACTCCGATGCCGGAAAATGAAACTTGGGAAGCATATCTCACAGATATCAGTGAAGCTGAAAAAAAGGCGAATTATATTCTCTATACATATACACTGAATGGTGAAAAGTACTCTGTACAGAAGTCATATCGTACATTGGCTATTTCGCATGAAGTTGACGGTGAGAATGTAACAGAGGTCTTTTCATACATTCAGACCAAGGAAGGTATGGAATTCTACAGCCCGATTACATTAGGTGGAGTTGAGGTATCAAAACTGATTTATGATAGTGCTTCTGGTACTTGGAAGTCTGAAGATGGAAAAGCTGTATTGAACGGTGAAACTACTCCTCCGGCATTGTTATTTGCCAACGGTGGTCCGTGGTTTGTTACTTACGACGGTATGAGTTCATACGGACAGAGTTATGTGACTTCAGGATTGGAGAAGATGAGCAGCAATATTTCGGGTAATAATTCTTTGGATTATTTGATTCTTGGTAGTTATTTCTATGCAGATAATGCTGTAAACATTGCTTATGGACCTTATTATGGAGTAATGCTTTTGGAAACGACTGTTTTGTCTGACAATCAGATTAACCTGAACTTGCCTGGTAACTGTGACCAGACAGGACTTGATTTGTGGAATGCCGGATTTAATACTGTGGTTCGTCCGATTGCATACCTGAACGGTGGTGTTACATTTACAGTTACTGCTGACGATCCGGTAAATCCAACAAAGATGACGCTGACTGAAGTTGGCAATACGAAGAATGTAATCGTTGTAACCAATCAGGAAACTCCGTTTGGTTATCATGAATAATAATAATTTTCTCTATTAATTTCTCTCTTAAAGAATCATTGGAGGGTTATTCCTAGTGATAGGGGTAGCCCTCACTTTTTTATTGCTGGACGGGTGTGAAGGTAAGTGGCTGTTGAATAAGTGGATGTATAAGGTCTGAAACAGTCGCTGTATACATTTTGTGCTAGGCACTTTGAGTTGTCTCAAAATGGAACTGCGAAAGTAAAAATCTTATAGATTGAAATTTAGAACTATTAGTGTCCGATAAACATATTAAATAGCCTGATTATCAGTGTTGTTTTTATGGATAAGTTTTCTTACTAAAGTTGGTGCTTAATTTTGTGTATATCAATAAGTTATTGATGGCTTGAAGGTTTTGTCGGGCAGCAATGATTCAGAAATAAAAATCTCCTGCTTTAGTCTTTGTTTATTTCAATGACTGGACTAAAAGCAGGAGTTTTTTTATGTTGTAACTATTATAAGCCTTTGTTCGTAACTGTACTTCATTTTTGAGGCAGTCTCAGTTTATTTTAAAATATTGGTGTCCAATAAATATATTGAATGGCCTGGTTATCAGTGTTATTCTTATAAGTAAGTTTTCTTGTTAAACTTGTTGCTTAATTTTATGTATATCAATAAATTATTGATGACTTAAAAAGTTTTATAGGACAGTAATGATTTTAAATCGAAGGCTTATTGTTTTTCCCGAACATCATGGCAGCTTCCTTGCGCAGGCTTCTCCAGCTGGGCATGAGCTTCAGCTCACGGCGTACGGGAGCATCGTAGAGCAGGAAGAGCAACAGCAGGAAGAGGCAGGCGTAAATGGTCCAGCCGTAAATCTGGCGGATGCTGACTTCCATCATCTGGGGAACGAAACTCTCGATGAAGCGGTCGAAGGCGAAAGGTTGGCTGCTGAACGACACGCGGTCGACAGCGGCTCCGTAGCGTGCCATGTTGTCGGATACGGCGTACGACAGCCAGCGGCCGTACAGGGCGCCTCCCATGACACCGCCCACTACCATGTGCAGCATGTTGAATACGCTCAGTGCCTGAAAGAAGTGGCGGAAGGTCATAATCTCTTCCAGACATACCATGAACGTGGCACTCAGGATGGCATAGGCGAAACCTCGGCACAGCGTAGGCAAGAAGAGTTGCGAGATGTGAATGTCTGCCGAAAGGACGAAATAGAACGTGAGCAGGTAGCATGCCAGTGAGGCGATACCTACGGTGATGAGGCGCAGGTAGCTGAATCCGCGTACGTGCATCCACCAGTAGGCGAACAGGCTGCCTGCCACTACACCTGCCAGCATGGGCCAGTCGAGCTGCATGGCTACCATCTCTTCGTAGTGCATCACGCTGCCGTGGAATACGCCTTCGAGCACGTGTTCGGTGGCAAGGAAGGCTTCCACCAGCGTAATGAGAATCAGAATGGGCAGCAGGTGGCGGTAGCTCCACATCTCCGGTTCGATGTACGGATGGCGGATGTGCAGCATACGTCCGATGCAGAAACCCAGGGTGATGACGATGACAACGGCGAGTCCCTGCATCACCGGACTGTTCCACCAGTCGTAGAACTCACCGTAGTCGAAGAAGTAGGCGACTTCAAGCAGCAAGATTGCCCAGAGAACCGCTCCCAGCCAGTCGATACCGAACAGCGGGAACTTCTTGACGATGCGGAAATGGCGCGTACAGCCTTGTACGATAAGCAGATCTGTCAGCATCAATCCTGCTATGAACCAGTGCATATAGCTCCAGTGCAGGTAATATCCCAGATGGGTGGCGATGATGCTCGATACCTGCATGCTGCCCAGAATGATGATGTGCAGCAGGGGGAAGAACACGGTAAAGTCGCGCTTGGGCGTCATCCACAACTGGATGGTAGACATCGCCTCGAAGGTTCCCTGAATCTTGCAGATCCCCTCGATGAAGCAAAGCGTCCAGAGTAGCGGCAGGAAGGTCGTATACGGTGCAATGAGGTTGCACACAATCACTCCCAGCGAAGCCGCCGTGAGCAGCGTCTTGTTGGTAAAGCGGAACTTCATGCGGAAGAGCAGAGGAAAGTACACAGCCATTCCCGCCAGGTTGCAGTAAAGGCACATCTGGAGGTCTTCGCGCATCAGCGAAGTCTCGCCCACCATGTGACTCAGGTTGGCCATGTAGAGTCCGCCCGAGAGCTGGAAGGTGACGGCGATGAAGATATACAGCCACGGCTGTAGCTTACGAGGCACGAAGTTGCGGAACATCGGCATCGTAAACGGTCCGTTCAGTACAGGTGCTCCCATATCAGTATTTCACTTTACATTCTACATTGAATCCGGCACGCAGCAGTTTCAGCTTGTCGGCACTGTTTTCTTTCAGGCTGATACGTACGGGTACACGCTGCTCCACCTTTACGAAGTTGCCCGTAGCATTGTCTTGCGGGATGAGGGAGAAAGCGGCTCCGGTAGCATCGGAAATCGATTCTACTACTCCCGTGTAGGTCACACCCGGCACGGCATCGGCTGTAAGTGTCACTTTGTAGCCCTCCTTGATGTTAGGAAGCTGAGTTTCACGGTAGTTGGCGATTACCCAGAGGTCGCTTCCGTCGACGATGTCTACCATCGTCTGTCCCGGTTGTACCAGTTGTCCCTCGTGGATGTCCTTCTTGCCCGTCACGCCGTCGCAGGTAGCTACGATGACCGTATAACTGAGGTTGAGCTGTGCCAGTTCGACGGCAGCCTGTGCCAGACGGACAGCCGCTTCGTTCTGTCCCAGACGGTGAGTCTGTTCACTTTTCACCAGCGAGGTAGAATGTTTGGCACGGAGCACCTGTTCGTAGCGTGCCTGACTGGCTTCGTAGGCTGTCTTTACATTGTCGTACTGCTGACGGGTGACTGCTTTCTGCTGCAACAGTTTCTGGTAACGCTCGTAGTCGCGTTTGGCATTTTCCATCTGTACGCGTGCCTCCTCGATGCCGGCATCACTCACCCGCAGGTTATTCTGTGTGGTAGCGATACCCATGCTGGTAGCCTGCTGACCCGACAGTGCGTTGGCAAGGTCGGCTTCTGCCTGAGCCAGACGCAGCTTGAATTCGGCATCCTCGATGATGACCAGCGTATCGCCCTTGTGTACCGGCTGATACTCTTCGAAACAAATCTGCTTGATGAAACCCTGTACACGAGTATTCACCGGAGTGATATGCTGTTTCACCTGAGCATTGTCGGTATATTCCACGCCCGGATGAACGAAGCGTGAGCATACGTAGATAAGTGCCACTGCCAGCAGGCAGATGATAACGGTATTGTAAGTGAGTTTTTGAACTTTTCTTGTAGCCATAATGGTATGTTTGTTATAAAGTGTAGTATGTGTAATGTATAAATAGGATGACTTTCAACCTCTGTTTCTGTAATTTTTCTCTATCAGCCTGCAATGCCTGATAACGGGTATAAGCTTTGCAGCGTTTGTAAGCCTTATATCATGCAGGAACTTTTCAGCGTATGTAAAACTTACAGCTGGTGCAAGCTTTTTATCGTGTAGGAACTTTGCAGCAGGTGTGAGAATTACAGCGTGTGGGTAATGTATTTCATCTTATAATAATTGAAAATCACGTTGATACGCGCATTTACCAGTCCCATGTCGGCACTGAGCTTCATGTTGCTGGCATCCAGCATGTCGGTCAGCAGAGCCAGATCGTTCTGGTAGCGGTTGCTCGTCACGCTGTAGTTCTCGTCGGCAAGCTCCACGCTCTTCTGCTGTGTGCGAAAGTCGGTAAACGATGTGAGGAAATTCACATAACTCTCCTGTACCGCATGATTGGTCTGCTCCTGAGCCAGCTCGTAGGTTTCCTGCGCCTTCCGCACGTTGAGGCGGGCCGCCTTCAGCTTGCGGTTGTTCTTGAAGAGTGAAGAGATATTGTACTTCACGCCCACACCCACAAACCAGTAGTTGAAATTATTGTCGAGCACAGGAACCTCGATGGTAATCGGTCCGTCCAGGTGTTCGGCAGCCATGAGCGAGATTTTTGGCAACCGTTCCGAACGCTCCAGCTTCTCCCGCTGACGGTTGATTTTGATGCCCGTTTCAGCTTGCTGCAAGTTGAGGTTGTTCTGTGCCGCCAGCTCCTGCCAGCTAGCCTCGCTCAGCGTCTGAATCTGACTGTCGTTCAGCGTAGTGTCCGGCTGTACCACCGTTCCTTCGGGCAAGTGCAGGGTAGTGACCAGCTGATGGTTGGCTATCTTGCAGGCATCCTTCACCTTGGCGAGTTGCAGGCGGAGCGTTTCCCGTTGCAGCTCATAGCGTGTGATATCATTTTGCAGTGCCGTACCCTGTTCCAGCCGTGCCTGCATGTTGGCGATTATCTGGTCGGTCAGTTCCAGATTCTTGTGCAGCACCTCGATCTGATTGTTCAGCTTATACAGATTGAGGTAATGTCCTACGAGCAGGAAGCGGATATCCTGACGATTCTTCTGCCAGTCCATCTCCGCCAGTTGCTTCTCCAGTTCCGCCAGTTCGATACCGCTGCTGATGGCTCCTCCGGCATAGACCGCCAGCTGTGCTTCGAGGGCGAAATTGTTTCCCCAGTGCGGCATCTCTATCTTGGTAGCGTTGCTGAAATCACGGTCCCACAGCTTTCCGTTTCCCCAGTAGCTGCCCGAAAGCGACGCGCTGATGTCGGGCAACCGCTGTGCTTTGGCAGCTTTCAGGTTCTCGTCGGCAACTTCCTTTCCGGTGCGGAACGTCTGGATACTCTTACTGTTCTCGTCGGCAAGACGAAACATTTCTTCGATGCCCATCGTACGCGACTGGGCACACAGATACTGACTGCATAGTACTGCACCACACAGCACTATGAGCCTGCTTTTTTTGCTCATACAAATAAAATGTTTATTGGATTTTTACTGAATTGATACAAACAACGGGATAAAGCGCAGGAGGGGTAGAATCAAATCAATGCAGCTGCTCCCCACGCATGGAAATCGTGGATTTTATTGATGTAGCGAACTGTATTGACAAGAATGATAGCTTTCATATTGTTGTGTCCCTTGTTGTTGAATTTTGCCGGCAAAGGTAGAAAAACCACCGATAACTTGTAACCTTATATACCTCGATTTTTAAGAGCCTTTAACTCTTATGTAAGGTTTGTTTACAAGATACTCTCCTTGTATTCGGTAGGCGACATGCCGGTGGTACGCTTGAAGATACGGTTGAAGTGTGCCGTCGATTCGAATCCGCATTCCAGACTGATTTGCGAGATATTCATCCGTTCGGCAGCAATGAGTTTGCAGGCATAGCCGATACGCATGTCGAGGATGTACTGCTTGAATGTCTTGCCGGTTTCCTGCTTGAAATACCGGCAGAAAGCCGCCTCATTCATAGCCGTGTACGAGGCAATTTCGCTCAGGCTGACAGGCTGTATGTAACGCTTGTTCAGGTAAGCGATGATTTTCTCTATCTTCTTGTCGCCGAACACCGACGGGTCGGGGATATAGTTGGGAGAGGCTGCAAACTGCTTGCGGGGGAAAGCCGAGAGAGCTTGCAGCAGCGTAAGAATCTGGATAATCTGCTCCACTCCGTGCGATACGGGAATACGCTTCAGGCAGTCGGTTATTTCGCTTTTTCCGGCAAGCGGGAAGCGGATACCGCGGTGTGCCTTCTCCAGCAGCGAACGGATGGAGGCAAACTGTGTGTAGTGCGAGAACGAATACTGCATGAAATCTTTTTCCAGCTGAACATTTACTCCGCAGACGTGATACGCTTCGTTTTCCTGAGCTTCGGGACAGTTCTGCATGCAGTGAGGAAGTCCCGACCCGAAGAAAATCAGGTCGCCCGCCCGGTAGTCGATGATACTGTCGCCCACCAGACACCTGCCGTAGCCCTGCTCCACGTACATCAGTTCGTATTCGCTGTGGAAATGCCACGGATAGGTAAATCCGCGATAGTCGTAGAAACGTGCCCGTATCGGGTTCGAGCTGGAGATGGCAATGCGTTCGTTCAGTATCTTTCTCATGGCAGTCTGTAAAGGATTCTCTGCAAAAATACGCAAAACTCTTGCAAAAATACGCATCATTCGGTCTGTAAATTCACGCTATTTTTGCAACAGACAATCGAAAAAACAAATCAGATCATGAACGAACAGTTTAGCATAGCCGGAAAGGTAGCCGTAGTAACAGGCGGATCCGGCGTATTGGGCAGCAACATTGCCGAAGGTTTTCTGCGTGCAGGAGCCAAAGTCATTATTATAGGAGCACATCAGGACCGTGTGGATGCGGCACTCGAACGCCTTCGTACGGTGAGCAGTGAGGTAGCGGGTACGGTATGTAATGTGCTTGATATCAAAAGTCTGCAAGCTGTGAAAGAGCAGGTGCTTTCGCAGTGGGGACGCATCGACATCCTGGTAAACGCAGCCGGAGGAAACATTCCCGGAGGTACACTCACCGTCGACCAGAACATTTTTGATATGAAGGTGGAAGATCTCGACAAGGTGGTCGACCTGAACCTGAACGGTACGGTATACCCTTGTCTGGTATTCGGTGAAATCATGGCACGCCAGCAGTACGGAGCCATCGTCAACGTATCATCGATGGCAGCTTACGAGTCGATTACGCGTGTGCCGGGCTACTCCATGGCGAAGAGTGCGGTAGAGAACTTCACCCGCTGGATGGCGCAGGAAATGGCTATCAAGTTCAGCGAAAAGATCCGTGTGAACGCCATTGCACCGGGGTTCTTCATCGGCAACCAGAATCGTGCTATCCTGATCAATCCCGACGGCTCGCTGACTGAACGTAGCCAGAAGGTGATTGCCAAAACTCCGATGAAGCGTTTCGGCGATATCTCCGAACTGAACGGAGCAGTACAGTTCCTTTGCAGTGATGCGGCAAGCTTCATTACCGGAGCCGTACTGGCAGTTGACGGTGGATTCAGTGCTTTTAGTGGGGTATAAAAAATACAGAGCATTATGATGGAAAAAACATGGAGATGGTTTGGAAAGAAAGATAAAATCACGCTTTCCATGCTCCGACAGATAGGAGTGGAGGGTATCGTAACCGCCCTTCACGATGTGCCGAACGGAGAAATCTGGACGGTGGAAGCGATAAACGACCTGAAGCAGTACATCGAATCGTACGGCATGCGCTGGTCGGTAGTAGAAAGTCTTCCGGTATGCGAGGCTATCAAATACGCAGGACCGGAGCGCGACCAGTTGATAGAAAACTATAAGGTGAGCCTTGCCAATCTGGGCAAGTGCGGTGTAAAGACCGTGTGCTACAACTTCATGCCGGTAATAGACTGGGTACGAACCGATTTGCAGCATCCTTGGCCCGACGGAAGCAGCTCGCTGTACTACGACCGTGTACGCTTTGCTTACTTCGATACACGCATCCTGCAACGTGAGGGAGCCGAGAAAGACTATACGGAAGAAGAACTGCGCAAGGTGGCAGAGCTGGACAAGGTAATTACCGAAGCAGAAAAGGATGAACTGGTAGATGTCATCATTGTGAAGACACAGGGCTTCGTGAACGGCAATATCCGTGAGGGCGACAAGAATCCGGTAGCTATCTTCAAGCGTCTGCTCTCGCTCTACGACGGCATCGACCGTGATGCACTGCGTGAAAACATGCGCTATTTCCTTTCGGCCATCATGCCGGTGTGCGAGGAGTACGGCGTAAACATGTGCGTGCATCCAGACGATCCTCCTTTCCAGATTCTGGGACTGCCGCGTATCGTGACCAACGAAGAAGATATCGACTGGTTCCTCCGTGCGGTAGATAATCCGCATAACGGTCTGACCTTCTGTGCGGGGTCGCTCAGCGCAGGCGAGCATAACGATACGCGCGAGCTGGCAAAGAAGTTTGCCAAGCGTACTCACTTTGTACACCTGCGCAGTACGGCTGCCATGCCGGGAGGTAACTTCATCGAAAGTTCGCACCTGTCGGGACGTGGTCACCTTATCGACCTGATCCGTATCTTCGAGCAGGAGAATCCGGGACTCCCCATGCGTGTGGACCACGGCCGCATGATGCTGGGCGACGAAGACAAGGGCTACAACGCCGGTTACTCGTTCCACGGACGTATGTTTGCCCTGGCTCAGGTAGAAGGTATGATGGCGGTGGTGGAAGATGAGCTGAAACGTGGCATCACACTCTGAAACCGTCAGCAAAAGATGATGATCTTTCGCTGAAATCTGTACAAAAAAGAATAATTCCTGCCCCTGTTTTTCCTAAAATGTGCTGATGTTTTTTAGGGAAAAGGTGGGCAGGAATATAGAGTATAAAAAAGGATTGCGTGAAGACGAAATCCTTATCTGAAAGTGAGAATTTGCCGGAGAACGGATATTATCCCGCCTGGCAAAACCCAAAGCAGCCGGATTCTTTGTTTTTCACAGAGAGTCCGGCTACTTTTTATTTGTTAGGAGGAAGGAGCGGTCGAACGGTTTGCAGAGTTCCTGTGAAAAATGATGCTTTTATGTGAGTTCGATATAAAATCAAAAAATAGCAAGTTGTCCGTTATTGACAAAATTTACGTCAATGGTGGGTTTCTTTTCAAAAAAGCAGTATGTTGCGATAGCCGACAATGAATTTGCAATAAAGTTATTAAAAGAACGATGTCTGGAATGTTCAATCTGCGTAATGTTCTTTAGTTCATCGTTGAGCGTTTCAATCAAAGCTCTTTTTCTGAGCAGAATCTTGTCGGCTATACTCATCAGGGAATTCTTCATATTGTTTTTGATCTTGATGACAAGCTGTATGCCGTTAAGGAAAAGATTCTCGAACAGTTCCTGCCCGATATATCCCTTGTCGGCACATAATTTTCCCTTTATGTTTTTCAGGAGCTTGCCTTGTTTCAACGGCTCGCTGTTATCCATATTTCCGGGAGTGAATATGAAATTCAGGATTTCGCCCTTTTCGTTGATTATCAGGTGCAATTTGAATCCGAAGAACCATCCCGTTGAACTTCTCCCACGCTCGGTAAGCCCCTCAAATGACTTGTGATTCAATATACGTTGGTTGCGGCAGACACGCAGGACTGTAGAATCGACAAAACTGATGCTGGTACATATCCCCAACAGGATTTTCTTAATGAAAATGCTCAGAGGAAGCAGTACTTCCTTCTCCAGTTCTACAAAACGGTTATAGGACACCAGGCGCGTAAACAGGTGTTTCAGGTGTTTGCATACATATTCCTTGTAATAATGCTTGAGGCAGCGGAAACCGCCGGAGTGGAACAAAATGAGAATAATCATAATCTCTGCATCGCTCATACGGTTGTTCTTATCTTCAATCATATATTTTTCCTGTCGCAACGCAAATTCCTTGCAAAAATCATTGGCATACAATAAATTTCTGTAATTTCAGACTCTGAGAACATAGCGGTAATTGTTTAAATGTTATAATTGGTCACTATAAATTTAAGACTTTTATTGCTATGTCGCTAATTTTCAATGAAATATTTATTCGCTTATATCGAAATCGCGTTAAATTATAATGTTATGAAAAGAATTATTTTTAGTGTTTTTATTCTTTATGCTTATGTAGGCTTTGCATCGTGTGGCGGTTTGTTACAAAAGACACCATTCAAAAAGTCTATGGAGGCGACCATGGAATCTGTGAGTGTTAATGAACAGAATCAAGTGAATGCTTTTTTACAAGAGCTATATGACAAATACGTTTTCTGGAACGATGAGGTTGGTAATTTTGAAGATGTTGTAGAACATTTTTCCCAAAAGATTCTTACTGAATTGCGTAAGGCATATGAATATGAATATGATGGTAGCGGCTACGCAGTTTGGCTTTTTCGTACTGGCGCGCAGGATGGTCCAGAAGATAAATCTAAGGTAACATCTATATTGATAGAAGGGGATGATTGGTATACTGTATTTTTCAGCGATATGGGTCTCAAAGGGAGTTGCCGTTTTCAAGCAAAATTGGTTGACGGGAAAGTTTTTGTTTCTGAATTTGAAAATGGATCTATGAAATAGTAATCGCTTTCATACTTGTCCCTCGTATTTATGGAATATATACGGTTTTGTTAGATGCTTTTGGTGGCTAAGAAAGAGTTGTATAGACAAGTAGTTCTATGATGCTGGTTTTAAAACCCATACCATAAGCAACGTGAGTGCGACATATAATCAAAAGATAGTAAGCTGCCCGTCATTGATAAAGTTTACTTCAATGGCGGGTTGCTTTTCAAAGAAACAATAGACTACGATTACTGACAATGAGTTGGCAATGAAATTGCTGGAAAAACGATTTCGTGAGTGTTCTATCCTTCAATCATGTATTTATCCTCTTGCAATGCAAATTCATTGCAAGAATCATTGACCATACAATAAATCTCTGTAATTTTAGACTTTGAAACATAGTGGTAATTGCTTAAATGTTATAATTGAGTACTATAAATTTAGTGATTTTATCGCTATGTTTCTAATTATCAGTAAAATATATTTATCGCTTTCTGAACTCACGTTACTTCTGGTTGTTCAGCAGCTCGCTAGTCTTGTGCATTCTTCTATATTACTACTGTGACGTACTTGCTTCAGCATTACTCTTCGAATTGTTTCAACAGCTCCTTGCACCTTTGTACATGCTTTTTATACTGAAACAGCGTGTTTGCAATGGCGAGAATGATGAAAACAATACCCGATACGGTGATGAGCTGAACGGCAGCGGAGTTGTCTGCACGGGCATACAGATGCATAAAGATATAGGTAAGCATCACGATCAGAGGAATAATGCTTCCGATGAGCGCCCAGTCATAGAACTTGCGATAGCCGGCAATTTTTTCCGTCACCGTCCGTACATCGTCGTTCAGCAGATCGTCCATTCCCAGTTTCCGGCTGACCCACAGGCTGATTCCCAGGTCGGCCAGTGCCCATAGCGATACCAGTATTCCGAACAGTATCGGAAAATTCGTATTCAGGCAGATAATCATAACCGCAGGTATAGTCAGTATATCGAGCCACATTCTGCTTTTGATTTCCTTGCTGACAGCCAGTGCAGGCTGCTTTCTGATAGATTTGAAAAACTTTTCGTTCAGGGCATCCTGTTTTTTCAGCTCCTTCTTGAGTGTGTTGTATTCCGATTTCAGAATCTGAAGTTCTTGTTCAATATCAATTTCCATACGATTCTTTTTTTAGATGTTAGACATTTTTTTCAACAGCTCCTTGATGCGGACCAACTTGAACGAGACGTTTTTGACAGAAATACCTAGGATAGCGCCAATCTCGTCGTAGCTCAGGCCTTCGAGCCACAACAGGACAACGCTTCTGTCAACCAGTCCCAAAGTCTGGATGCGCGTATACAATTGCTTTATTTGCAGATCCTTTTCATGATTGCCGTCGGTGTGGAGAGCCATACCTGAGGCCAGTCGTTCCTGCTCCTTCTTCTGCTTGTTGTGGAAGTTGATGCAGTAGTTCAGGCTGACGCGATAAATCCACGTTCTTATATCGCTCTTTCCCTGAAAGGAGTCGAAGCCTTTCCACAGTCTGACCAGAATTTCCTGATACAGGTCGTCCACCTCGTCTGCATTGTTCGAAAACATGTGGCAGACGGTGTAAATGGTCCGTTCATGCGTTCGGATGATTTCCGTAAATTGCTGTTCTTTCGTTTCCATTTTTGTTTCTTGTTTCTATAGGTTAGACCATCAGTCGGCTTAAAAACTATACACTTCAGCCATTTTTTTTATTTTGAAGCGAACAATTGGTCGATGGCGGGGGATAATATCGGGTAAAGGTATGAAAAAACTTATTATTTCTCCCTCATGAGCAATATGTAAGTATCGCTTCTCTCTTTTTGTATATTTTATGGAATTTTTATTTAAAATATACAAAAATACATCCTTTTTTACTTTCTTATTGTATTCTGTCTTAAATCATCTTTTGGTAACTTTTATTTCTATTTATGCCGTAAAACATTGTTTTATGTATACAATTTGTCGCTTTATTCTTCTGTTTATATAAAAAATGATATTTTAGTTATGATTTTTCTATGTAAAATTTGCTTAAAATAAAAATAATACTGTATATTTGTGTCAACGCATAAGAATCATATAGGACGGGCGGTTGGAAAGATAATCGTATTTCGGTTGAGGCCGCATTTCAGTCAATGTCGGAGTTTGTCGGCCAAATGGTTCGGAACGTTTTTTCGGAAGAATATTATTATTTTTAAAATAGAGAGTTGTTATGAAAAACAAGTTATTAGCATTGGCGACCCTTCTGTGGGTTGTATTCTCTTTTAGCGCGTGTAGTGATGAAGATGAAGTGGTAGAAAAAGTAAAGCTTGCAACACCGGAGCTTACGCAGACATTGAACGACCATACATCGTTTACGGTGAGCTGGCAGGCAGTGGAAAATGCAGTTGCTTATATGTGCGATATGGACGGCCAGACCACGGAAACCAGCGATTTGTCCATTACTTTCAGTGGCTTGGAGGAAGCATCTTCGCATGTAGTGAAGGTAAAGGCTGTGGCCGATGCTAATTCCAATTATCAGGACTCCGAGTGGGCGGAAATGACCGTACAGCTTCAGGAAAAGGGAGCTGATTTCGAAATTACCTGCAAGGTGTCGGGCAAGAACGTGGATGTGACGGTGAAACCGGCCGACAAGAAGATGGCGTATTACTCAGAGATTCTTTCGGATGCCGACTATAAGGATTACGGAGGCGATCCGGTAAAGGCTTTCCAGCAGATTATCAATTTCTATAAGGAGATATTCGGCGAGGGTACGTTCGATTTCCTGAAGGATATGGGCGATGTGAGCTATAGCATGGATATGGATGCTTACAACCTCGACGCGTATGTATTTGCAGCCGGTATCGATGAAGACTTGAACATTACTACCGAAGTGGCCATGCAGGCATTCAAGACCGATCCGCTGCCGCTGTCCGACAATACGTTCGATATCAAGTTGCTGGAAAAGGGTCCGGCTAAGGCTGTGTTCCATGTAACACCGTCGAACAACGATCCGTATACCATGATTGTCATGGAAAAGGAAGATCTGAAAGGATATACCGACGACGACCTTCACAGCTTGTTCAGCAATGAATATAAAGGATGGATCAGAGAACACCTTTACAAAGGAGAAATGGATATGACCTATACCGACGGATTGTTCCCGGATACGGAATACATTCTGTTTGTGTTCGGATGGGATACGGAACCGAATACGGAACTGAACCGCTTTGAATTTACAACCGACAAACCGTCGGAAGGCAGCGATATGACTTTCGAGTTTGAGGCAGAAGTACAGGGACCGACTGATATTTATACCAAAGTTGTCCCCTCGGATCCGGAAGCGTTGTACTTTACGGATGTAATCAAGAAATCGGATGTAGACAAGTATGGAGCCGATCATCTGGACGATTACTATAAGGATATTTGCGAAAACAACGGTGGATTCCCGTTCATCGACTACATGCAGTTGTTTGTCGTAGTTGGTACGTGTGAATATCTGTACGATTACCTCGATCCGAATACGGAATATGTTCTGATGGCGGTACCTTTGACTATCGAAGGCGATAATGTGCTCTTCCATACGCCTCAGTTCTATGATGGAAAATTAGTGACTCCTGCTGAATGACCGTTGCCTGGTATAGACAATCGAAACAAATGATACTGCCGGTCTGTGGCTTTTATATGCTCACAGGCCGGTTTTTTGTTTGCTCCCGCGAAACGGGCAACCGGACTTTTTCGTTGCAGGCTGGTTTTTCTTCTTACAATATGCTTGTTTTTATTGTGTATTTGTGGAAAAAATCTATCAAACTTCGTGGATATGTGTGAAAATGATTATTAAAAATGGATATTTTTTATATAAAATTAGTTTAAAATAAAATATCTGTTTATCTTTGCGACGTTGCCTATTAGGGATGAGGCAATCCTAAGCAGCGATGACTGTAAATAATATGAGTTTCTTGAAAAGTCTGTTAACAACTTTGAAGTGCACCCCAAAAGTTAGACACAAAACTTTTGGGGTGCACTTCAGATGGTGAGGGGAATTTTTTTTCATCTTGGGCGAGATATTATTCCGCCTTTTTTTATGGATCGGAAGGTGAAAATACAATGTGTCAGCATGAATACCTTATTTTGTACTTTTTATGCAATATATGTTTAAAATATGTAAAATATAACTGTTATTTACTTTCTTCTTGCTAGTTCTAAAGTTATGCGAAGAGGTGGTTGTTGCTTACATTATGATTTATAAATGCTGTTATTTGTATATTTATTTCTAAGTATTGTGCTTGCGTGGTGTAAAAATGTTTATTTAGATGAATATTTTTTATATAAAATTAGTTTAAAATAAAAATATCTATTTATATTTGTGGAAACAATAAAAATGGTTTGCGATTATGGAACGTATATGGATTAATTGGAAAGACAATTGCAGAAAGGCATTGTCCTCTGTTGTGGCATTTTTGCTGGTTTTGGTAATGTATGGATGTTCTGGTAATTCTTCTGATGAACCCGAGTCAGAAATGCTGGTTTTGAACGCTACTTCACTCCTGATTGAAGCGGATGGAGCAGATGTAACAGAATTTACTGTAACAAAAGGTAATCAGGATGTAACTGCTGCTGCAGAAATCTTGCAGGATGGAAAGGTTTTTTCTGGAACTCGCTTCTATACAGATACTGAAGGTGAATATAAATTCTCAGCTCGCTATAACGGTGAAACTTCTGCTGAAATTGTAGTACGTGCTACCAAATCGGAAAATCTCGTTATGCCTGCCGATCCGGAACCGGACCGTTATGACGGATTTGTGAAACGTGTACTGTTATTGCAGGCTACAGGTACCTGGTGTGGATGGTGTCCAGCTGTTATGGCTAGTATAAAAGAGTATAATAATTCATATTCAGATGGACTGGCTGTCTTTGCTGCTGCTCATAACGGTGATATCATGGCTAGTGATTTTAGTAATAAGGTTATCAGCTGGTTGAGTATATCTGGATTTCCGACATTGAATATTAATTTGGTTCCGGGGGAAACGGTTGCTTGTTATACAAGTGGAAGCGATGTTGTAACAGCAAATGTTGATGCTATTAGAAAAGTAGTAGAAACGCATACAGCAAAGGATGCCAAAAGTGCTATTGCGGCTGTAGTACGTGCTGATAAGGCTTCTAATAAGGTAGAGGTTGAAGCTAAGATAAAGATAGCCGAAGGTGGCAGTTACCGTGTGGCTGCCTGGTTGCTTGAAGATGGTATTTTGGATAACAGTCAGCAAAATTATACAGATTTGACGGATGATTTCTCCACACACAACAATGTATTGCGTCAGTCAAGCGCGTCGCTTGCCTTCGGTGATAAGCTAGGCGATTCACTTCCGGCAGGTTCCACTGAAGACTATTCATGCAGTTTTACACTGTCATCCGAAAAGATGGATAACTGCCGTGTGGTTATCATGGTTACAGCTCCGGAAGGTGGCGTGTTTGCTGTAGACAATGTAGTGATGTGTCCGCTTAATGATAAGGTTGGATTTGAGTACAAATAATAAGCTGTATGCGATATCTGTTTTTTAAAATACAGCTCTTGTTGTTTGTTCTCTGTGCAATGGCTTCCTGTAGTGACAGCAATGATGAACCGACTGTACAGGAACCGTTTCTGGAAATAACTCCATCGGGGGGAGAGGAAATCTCCTCCGAGGGAGGTAAGCTGACACTTACGGTAAAAAGTAATGTTGACTGGGAAGTGACGAGCAACCAGTATTGGTGCAAGGTGACTGCCGGAGATGCATTGACAGGCAATCAGACACTCAATTTGGAAGTCGAGGAGAACTTGTCGCAAAATTCTCGTCAGGCTACACTCAGTTTTACTTATTCTGCTACGGACGGATCTCATACCAGTGAGGTAACTGTGCTTCAGAAAGGACAGGAGTTTGTTGCAGGAGGAACTTACAAGATTCCCGTGGTGTTTCATGTATTGTATTCCAACCGGAACATGCCTACACAGTATGTTCGTGAAGGACACTTGCAGACAGTGCTCGATGAGGTGAATAAACTGTATAGCGAGTGCAGTCAGGATCTGAAACTGGAATTTGTCATGGCAACAGTCGATCCGGATGGTAATCTGATGGAAGAACCGGGAGTGGACCGTATACCTTGGGCTTCTATTCCTATTGATTGTGAAAAGTTCATGTCTAGTTCAGATGATAAATATCTCGACCTGATATGGAATCCGGATGAGTATATGAATATTATGTTGTATAAATTCAGTAATAGTGCCATTGCCGGTATTGCACAGTTCCCCTTCCTGCTGGCTCCAGATTATTTGGAAGGTTGTGAAATCTGGACAGGAGGAGCGCTCTCTCAGGAAAACCTGAATCGTCCGCAGTGCATATCTGTGAATAGTGACTATGTATACAACATGGTATCGCTGACACCTGAAACACCTGATGGTGACGATGGATGTGTAGCTATGACCATAGCGCACGAACTGGGACATTATCTGGGATTGCGTCATGTCTTTTCTGAATCTCTTTGGGGATGCCGTGATACTGATTACTGCGATGATACTCCTACCTACGACAGATCTGCTTACGAAAAGCTGGTAGCTACCTATTTGGGCACTTCCAACTTTAAAGATTATTTGGATGAGCTGATACAGAGAGAGAGTTGCACCGACGGTAGCGTATTCGTATCGGACAATATTATGGATTACTCTATTTCGTACTCCAATAAGTTTACGTCCGATCAGGCTGAACGCATACGTTATATTCTCGAAAAAGGTGTATTCGTTCCCGGTCCTAAAAACAGAACGAATGAAACCAAGTCGAGAAGTATCGGAAAGCTTGATTTACCTATGACTATAATGAAATGAGAAAATGTTATTAATTAAAAATTGCTTATGAAAAAGTTTATGAAATGGATGCCGATATCTATGATGATATTGGGTAGTATGTTTATGTTTGCTGCATGTAGTGACGATAACGAACCTACAACACCGGAAGAACCCGGAACAGAAACTCCCGGAGCAAAGGTCAGCATTCAGTTGGGTTATGAAAGTATTGAGGTAGAAGCTGCCGGAGGTTCTGCTGAAGTTACTTATACGCTGAAAAATGCAGGTACAAACCCGAAAATAAGTGGAACTTCTGATCAGGACTGGATTACAGACATTCAGGCTGCCGACGGTAAGGTTACCATGTCTGTTGCTGCAAATACTGAAACTGCAGACCGTACAGCTAAAGTAACATTGACTTATTCTGATGATGAGAAAAATGCTGCATCTGCCGAATTGACCGTTACACAGGGAGCTAAGGCAGAAGAAAAGTTCACTATCACAATTCCTGGAGAATGTGGTTCTACATGGATTCCGTTCGAAATCCAGCCAAAAGACCAGTCAGCTCAATACTTCCTTAACATTCGTCCGGCTGAAGAAATGGAAGGATTTGTAAGTGATGAGGCTTTGTTTAACTCCGATATGAGTACATACCAGCAACTGGCAGATCAGTACGGAATGTCTCTAAATGATGTATTGATAGCAACAAACGCTCTTGTAAGCGGTCCGATGGAAGATTATCTGTTTACTAAATTGTCACCGTCTACTGAATATTGTATCTATTGCTACGGAGTAGAAAACGGAAAACTGGTTGCTCCTGTATCAAAGGTTAACGCTGCTACAACTGCTGCTGCACCGGTAGATAACCAGATTACTATTGATGTAACTAATAAAATAGCATCTTCTGTAGCATTCACTGTAAAAGTTACTACATTCGATGCTTATGCTTTGGCTATATTCGATGGCAGTGCAAGCGATGCTGAAATTGAATCTGCTCTGATGGGAGAAGATGTAAGTATTTATGCTGGTAATCAGCAATTATCACTCAATACTGCTTTGGAAGTTGGTAAGGAATATGCAATTGCTGCTATCGGACGCGCTGGCAATACAGCAACAACTAAGTTGGTTGTTACTAGATTTACAGCAGAAGAAGGTCAGGTGGTTGAAAACTTGACTTTGGACATGACAGCATTGGCATTTGATGGTGATGAACTTGCTGCACATTTGGGTATAGATGATTTGAAAGGCAGACCGATTTTGTTCAATAACATCGAAACTAACGGTACTTATACACTTACTTATCCGGTAACAGTTGAAGAATTGGCCGATTTGAGAAAGCAAGTTGAAGAACAAAATCCGGGTGAAGAAATTACTGATGAAACTCTCTATGCTGTAATTTTGAATGCTTTTGCTGCTTATAGTTCTCCAGATAGACAGTCATTGTGGCTTGCTTCAGAAGGTAGTTGGGTAGTGCTTAGTATGACAATTGATGAGGCTCAAAAGAATTATAAAGTTGGATCAGTTGATCTTGAAGTAAATGAAAATACTTATTCACCAGTTGAAGAAATTGACAAGTATTTGGATTTGAATACTTCGAAAGTTCTGTTTAAGAAAGCTGGTAACCTCGATGTTAAAGCTGCCGCAGCTGCTGTCAAGAAGTACTTGGATAAGAAGTATACATTTAAGACTTCTATCGAATCTCAGTCAATGATTAAATCAATGAAAAAATAATCTTTTGGGATATTACTTGCATGGCTTTGTCCGGAATGTTTCTGGACAAAGTTCATAAGAGAAGATAAGGAAAACGTTCCGTCAGGCTTATAAGGCTTGGCGGAACGTTCTTTTTTATGTACTCATAGGTATACAGGTCGTGAGAAAAGATCTGTAATAGTTTCTTCACACGAATCACACGGTTTCTTTACATCGCGTTTATGTGGGTGTAATACCCGGCTTTTACTTTTGTTGCGTCAATTTAGAAACACTTAACTAAAGAATATGATGACAACAAAATTTAAACAGTTCTTATTGTTTTTTATGGTCTTGCTGCTTTCGGCAGGACAAGTGATGGCTCAGGACAACCGGGCTGTCATTTCGGGTATTGTAACCGATGAAACCGGAATGGGGGTTATCGGAGCTGCTATTCAGGTAAAGAATGAATCAACCGGATTTAATACCGGTTCTATTACAAATGAAAATGGTGAATATACCATCAAGCAGTTACCGCTGGGTGGACCATACAGTATAACGGTAACTTACGTAGGCTATGGCGATCAGAAGAAAACTGGATATACACTGAATCAGGGAGATTTGCTCCGACTGGATTTTCAGTTGAAAGAAGAGAGTGTAGTGATGGAGGCGGTAGAAGTAGTTGCAAATTCATTGAAGAATACTATTGCCACTACCGGAGCTGCTACTTCCGTTACGGAACGCGACCTGGCAAAGCTTCCTGTAAACGGACGTAACTTTACTTCGCTGGTAGATCTTTCTCCACTTAGTACCGGCTCCAGCCTGTCAGGACAGCTTGCATCGTCTACCAACTATACCATCGACGGTATGACGGCAAAGAATCCGACTTCGGGAGGTAGTACGACAAGCCGAAACGGTGTGCCGTATGCTATTTCTATGGAGGCTATCCGTGAGTTTAAGGTGGTAACCAATCAGTACGATGTGACCAACGGACGTGCCGGAGGTGGTACGGTGAGTACAGTTACCAAGTCGGGTACCAATACGCTGACCGGTAGCGCGTTTACTTTTGCCCGTGCCAACTGGTTGTCCAGCCCGTATGATATCCGCGGAAACAAGCGCGACAATGACTTCTCTACTTATCAGTTTGGTGCTTCACTGGGAGGTGCGCTGGTAAAAGACCGTGCTCACTTCTTCATTGCATGGGATCATCAGGCAGACTCTCGTCCGCTGTATATTGCCGATATCCAGAGTGCTGCCGATGAAAAACGTTATAGTCTGACCACAGACGTACGCGACCGTTTCTTACAAATTGCACGCGATAAATATGGAGTATCATCCAATCCTCAGTTTGGTGCTTTCGATAAGAAGCAAAGCACTGATGCCGTATTTGCCCGTTTAGACTGGCAGATCAATGCTACCAATCTTTTGACGTTTACAGATAACTTTGTAAACGATATGAATAATCTGGGATTGGGGGACAATACCTCTATCTGTCTGTACGAAACTTATGGTAATGTACATTCGCTGAACAACAGTGCCATGGCTACCTTGCGTTCGGTAGTAGGTCCGAAAGGAACCAATGAACTGAAGTTGCAGCACCTTTATACGCTGGAAGAATCTATGCCGGGCGATGAGTTGCCTTCTTCCAATATTCCCCGAGCTATTGTCAGCAATGTAGAATCTCAGATTGACGGTAAGACGGCTACTACCAGCATTCAGTTGGGAGGACAGCGTTATTGCCCTGAAAACTTCTACAATCATGTGCTTCAGCTTGTCGATAATTTCTACTACAATACAAACAAAATCAATTATACGTTTGGAGTAGACATGATGTATACACACATGAACTCACGCTATGGTAGTGAAACGAACGGACGTTTCTACTTCAACGGACTGGACGCTTTCGACAATCTGGAACCGTACCGTTACGTTCGTGAACTGTATCTTACTCCCGACGACCGTGTGAAACAAAACATTCTGAATGCCGGTGCTTATGCACAGTTGCAGACTAAGCTTTTCCCGGGATTTGAACTGATTGCCGGCTTGCGTCTGGATAATGCTACTTATTTCAACAAGGGTACGTTCAATCAGACTGTATACGATGAATTGGGATTGAGAACAGACAATGGCTTGTCTACTTTCCAGGTTCAGCCGCGTTTGCAGTTTACCTGGGATATCAATGACAAACATAAAGATATCATCCGTGCCGGTGCTGGTATCTTTGCTTCCGATATCAACAACTATGCCATGATCAACAACATGGTGTTCGACGGTACACGTACTGCTTCGCTGGATATTACACTTGACAAAACAGCTTCCAACTATCAGGAAATGCTGAACCTCATCCGTCCGGATTTCCCTTCGTACCGCAAGGATCCGTCTACAGCACCGGGAGCCGAACTTTTCAATAACCCGAATGTGGAAAAACTTTCTACCATTAACATGAATGGTGCTGACTGTAAGGTGCCGGTTATCTATAAGGCTAACCTCTCGTATACACATTTCTTCAGCGACCGCCTGAAAATGAGTGTAGCCGGATATATGACACTGGGACGCAACAACTATATGTATGTAGACCGTAACATGGTGGATGAACCGTACTTCCGTATCGCTTCCGAAGGAAACCGTGGAGTGTATGTCCCTGCAAATACTATCGACGATAAGGGGGTAGCCGACTGGAAAGAGAGCAGAAAGAGCGACAAGGTAGGACGTGTGCTCGAAATGGTAAGTGAAGGTAAGGTTAATCAGTTTGCTTTCGTTATCGACGGTACATGGCGTTATTTCAAGGATGGAGAACTTTCATTCAGCTATACATGGAACGATACAAAAGACAATACTTCTTACAACGGTAACGTGGCAAACTCGGCTACACTTTCTCAGATGGTTGTAGACGATCCGCGTGATTTGAGCCAGATGAGCTATTCAAGCAATCAGTTCCGTCATAAAGTGGTAGTATATGGTACAGCTCCTACTTTCTGGGGAATCAGTGTGGGTGCACGCTTCTCAGGTATCGGCGGTACACGCTATTCACTCATCGTAGGTGGAAATGTGAACGGTGACTTTGTCGATTCAAATGATTTGGCTTATATTTACGATCCGAACGATCCGAATACTCCGCAGTATCTGAAAGACGGTATTAACAATATTCTTTCTAATCCGGATGTAGAGGAAAGTACAAAAGATTATATTCGCAAGAGTTTCGGAAAGGTAGCCGAACGTAACGGTGGAGTAAACGGATTCTACGGTACACTCGACTTGCGTCTGGCTAAGAAATTCCAGTTCTACAAGAAACACAGTCTGGAACTCTCGGTCGATATATTCAACGTACTGAATATGCTGAACAAGGACTGGGGTGCAGGACATAACTTGGGAGCTCAGAAGATTTATACCATCAAGAGCTTCGATAAGGAGAAAAAAGAGTATGTATACAATGTCAATGCAAATACCGGTGTGTCTAGTCTGAACGGTACTCCTTATCAGGTTCAGATCGGGTTGAGATATGCGTTCTGATAAACAAACTGAAAATAAATAACGATGATTATGAAAACAAGAAATTTACTGATGGCTTGTGCCTGTGCACTCTTTACACTGGCAGGTCAGGCTCAGACACAGGTGATCGCTCACCGCGGATTCTGGAAAGCAGAAGGTTCGGCACAGAATTCTATTGCAGGATTGAAAAAAGCTGCCGAAGCTAAAGTATATGGTTCTGAATTTGACGTACAGCTCACAGCCGACGGAGTGGTGGTAGTAAACCACGATGATGCGATAGACGGACTGGTTATCGGTGAAACGGCTTACGATAAGCTGAAGGACCTGAAACTGAAGAACGGTGAGAAACTTCCTACGCTTGCCGATTATCTGGAAGCCGGAAAGAAATTGCCGGATGTACAGCTGATTCTGGAAATCAAGCCTCATAAAACAAAGGCACAGGAAGACCAGATTGCAGAAACTACTGTAAAAATGGTAAAGGAATACGGATTGGAAAAGCAGGTGGAATATATCTCATTCAGCATGAATATCTGTGAGCAGCTTGCTCGTCTTACTCCCAAATCGGAAATCGCTTATCTGAAGAGTGACATCGCTCCCAAGGACGTAAAGGCAAAGGGTGCTAATGGCATAGACTATCATTATAAAGCATTCGAAAAACATCCGGAATGGGTGAAAGAGGCTCACGAACTGGGCATGAAGGTTAATGTCTGGACTGTGAACAATGAGAAAGACATGAAAAAGATGATAGACCTGAATGTAGATTATATCACGACCGACCAACCTTTGGAAGCTGCTGCTCTGGTGGCAGGAAAGTAATGGCGGAAGCATGGATTGCTCCGATTGTAACCGATTCTAAATAATATTATCACACACAGGAAATAGGGATGTAACATGACATCCCTATTTTTGTATCGTCAAACTAAAAGCAGAAAAACAATGAAAACAACATTTGTGAAAAGCATTATTTTAGGATTGTTTGCTATGGCTTCCGTTGCAACCGTACAGGCTGAAGAGGCCGGTAAAGAGGCTGTCGGTAAAGAAAGCAGTGCTACGGTTAAGGTGCTGGTAGTAGGACTCGACAATGTCAGCTCGAACTACTTTCCTGAAAGCATGATTACTGAAGAAACGGGTATTCCGGAAGACAGTATCGGCGATACTTACAACCGGATTATTACGGACAATATCATCCATGCAAACAAGAATAAGGAATTTGCATTTATCTCTTCAGAGAAATTTGCTGATGCAGAGAAGTTGTTGGGTGACATACAGGTGAGTGGAGAAAATGAAGAGAGTTATGCTAATGTGAGCCAGATAGACAGCCAGAATTACAAGCAGCTGCTGGACGAAGCGCATGCCGATTATGTATTGTTCCTGAACCAGCATTATTTGAAGTGGCAGGAAAAACCTTTGCGTACATTGTTCCACTTTGTGAGCTACTCGCTTTACGACAAAAACCAGAAAGAAGTGACGAAAGGTAACAATTACTTTACTTGCATGAATCTGGAGAAAGCTGACAAACTGAGCAAGGCTAGCCGCAAAAGTTCATCGAAAATTGCATCAACTATCATAAAAAGCATCGATAAATAGTAGGCACGATATCGAGTTTCCGAAATATACACAATCAAAAATGCCGCAGGTCGTACGTGGAGTATCGCCTGCGGCTCTCTTTTTATATAGACGTATGTCGTTTCGGAGTATATTACAGCGTAAGTGGAATACCCCGGTAGAAATCGAGTATCTTGGTGCGGAACAGGTAGTCGTATTTGGCCTGAAGACGGTCGGAAACGGCTTTCATCCAGGCCGTACGCGATTCGTTGTACTCCGTAGCGTTTGCCTTGCCGTTGGTGTACTTCTCTTTCATCAGCAGGAAGGAAGCCTGTGCCGCTTCGTCGGCAGTAAGGCTGCTGTGATACTGGGTTTCGGCGTTTACGGCATTGTAGTACGCCTGCTGTATTTCTTTGTAGAGTGTCTTTTTACTTTCCTCCAGTTGCCAGTAGTATGTATGTTGCTGGATACGGGCGCTGCGTACGCGGTTACGGGTTTCAAAACGGTTGAAGATAGGAACGCTGAGCGAGAAACCGATATACTGGCTGAAGTTGTCGCGCAACTGTGAACCGAAATTACCGTTCTCCATGCCCGAGACATTATAGAAATTGGTACTGATACCTGCTCCGAAGCTGAGTTGCGGATAATAGGCTCCCTTAGCCATGCGGATGCTCTTTTCTGCTCCCTCCAGCCGGTACTGTGCTGCCTTGACGGAAGGTTTGGTCAGAACTGCTTCGGCATATACCTCGGCCGGTGATGTCTGTATCTTGAGGCCGGCAATGGAGTCGGTAGCCGGTGATACGATAGCAAAGTCATCGGGAGAGGGAAGCTCCAGCAGCTGGCTCAGGTCGAGCAGCGAAAGACGCCGGTTGTTTTCCGCCTGTACGGCTGATAGTTCGTCTTGTGCCACACGAGCCTTAGCTTCATACCACTCGGCTTGCGAAGCCTTTCCGTTTTTGTAGAAAGCTGTTTTCTGCTCCAGCATTTCCTTGCTCAGCGCAAGCTGTTCGTTGGCTACTTTCACTAGTTCTTCATTGAAAAGCACTTGCAGGTAGACCGAAGCTACCTGTATGCTGATATCTTCTTTGGCTTTGTTCAGGTCTTCCATAGCCGCTTGCAGATTCAGTTTCGAGAGTGCTACGTTGTTTATTTTCTGAAGTCCGCTGAACAGTGGAATGCTGGTGCTCAGGTTCAGTCCCGTATTTTGGGTGTTGAGGCTCTGATAGGTATTGTCTGCCTGAAGACTCCGGCCGAAATTGAATGAGTGCGATGCGCTTCCGTTCAAGTCGGGCAGGAAGCTGTTTTTGGCTGTGCTCAACTCTACTTTACTCTGTTCGCGCTGGGCTTCCTGTAGTTTGATGGTCAGATTGTTTGCAATGGCATGGTCGATACATTGCTTCAAGTCCCATTTCTGCTGGGCATAAGCCGGCATTGTGACAACGGAAGCTATGATAAATAATTGTTTCAGTTTCATGATTGCATAAAGATTAGTCTTCGTGTTTCAGTCCGCGGACAAGTTCGCCGGCACTGACACCTTGTTTGATTTCCATTTTGATTCCGTCGCTGATACCGGTCTTGACAGCGCGGCGTACGAACTTCTGTTGCGGAACACTGTCGGTCAGTACGTAGACAAAGGCAGAATCTCCCGAAAATTCCAGTGTGCTTTCCGGTACAGCCAGCACATTATCTGCACGCTGAAGCTCCATTTCGGCATTGGCACTGTAGCCCGAACGGATGGTGACACTGTCGGGAACAGTAATGGCTGCCTTGATTTCAAACTGGTTGGCTCCGTTGTTTTCTACGCTCTTGGGCGAGATATATTCCAGTATGGCATCGAATTTCATGTTCTGCAAGGCTCCCAGAGTGATTTTTACGGGGATTCCTTCATGGATATGTCCTACTTCCGTTTCGTCTACGTTGCCGCGGAAAATCAGGTCGCTCATATCGGCTACGGTGGCGATGGTCGTACCGTCATTGAATGTGTTACTCATGATAACCGAGTTTCCCACCTTGATAGGTACGTCCAGTATCAGACCGTCGATGGTAGAACGGATAAGAGTGCTGCTGAACGAAGCACTGTTTTTGGTGATACCTTCTTTAACAATCTCCAGATTATCTTTGGCTGCCTGAATCTCTTCACGTGCCTGACGGGCAGCCAGCAGTGTCTTTTCGTATTCCTCGTTGCTTACCAGCTTATCGTTGTAAAGCTTTTCCATACGTGTCAGGTCGGTTTCTGCCTGACGTCCGTTCATTTCTGCCAGGCGGACACGGCTTTCGGCAGAGTTCAGTTGTCCCAGTTCGGGGATAACCTTTACTTTGGCTATGACTTCACCTTTCTTTACTTTCTCACCCGCTTCTTTGTATACTTCGGCAATGATACCCGAAATCTGTGGCTTGATCTGTACCTCGTCGCGCGGTTCAATCTTTCCCGTTGCTACGGTAGTCTGTACCAGATTGGTGGTTTCTACTTTCTGAATGTCGTACTTCGTGTCTTTAGGCTGTGACTTCTGATACAGGAAAACGAATGTTCCTATAAATATCAGTGCGATGAGCACCAATATGCCTATTTTGATATACTTCTTCATATAAATTGGTTTATGTTTTTATTTCTTTGTTACTAACAGCAGGTAAGCGTTTATTCGTCGCGTATCGCCTCTATCGGTTTGATAGCCATGGCGCGGTAAGCAGGAATCAGTCCTGCAAGCAGTCCCAGAACAACGAGCAGGATGCAAGCTCCGACAGCCTGCCAGAAACTGATAAGGAAATGTGCCGGAAGTCCCGGTTCCGAAGTGGCCGTTTCTACAATGTTGAGCAGGAAGACGGCAAACGATATGCCCGCCATACCGGCCAGCGTAGTAAGTACCATACTCTCCAGCAGAATCTGTTGCAGAATGTCGTCGGGACGTGCACCGATGGCGCGGCGGATACCGATTTCAGTTGTCCGTTCCTTGACGGTTATCATCATGATATTGCTGACTCCGATGGCTCCGGCAAGCAGTGTACCCAGTCCTACGAGCCATCCCAGCATCCGGATGCCCGTAAACAGGTTGTCCATCATGCTGAACATTGCTTCTGCATTTACACGGATGACTGCCTGTTCGTCGTCGGGATGAATGGCGTGTGCCAGCTTGATAGTACGTTCCACATCCTTTTCCACCTGACTGATGGAATATCCTTTCTTGGCTGTATATCCCAGCATGTCGATTTGCTTGCCACGGTTATAGTTCTGCTGCATGGTGGTGAACGGGATAACCACCGAGGTTTCCGACTGTCCGTTGACCGACATGTTACCTGTAGCCTCGTTTACGCCTACTACACGGTAATAGATGCCATTTATCTCAATGAATTGTCCGCACGGATTGTCTTTCTTGGGAAAGAGCGTTTCGTAGATACGCTTCCCGATGACACATACCTTCCGGCGGTCGCGTATGTCGGTTTCGTTCAGCGAACGTCCCATACGGATAATCGGTTCTTCTATCTTGTCGTATTCCGGATAAAGTCCTTTCAGAGTTCCCGACAGCGTGTATTCCTCGCGTACGATATTTACTCCCCATTGTGCGATGGTGGCAGTCACCACATCGATGCCTGGCACAGAGTTGCGTATGCGTTCCACATCCTGATTTTCCATGTTCCACCACCTTCCCTGCTGAAAACCCTTGTAGGCTTTCGAAGTCTTGTTTGTCGCCATAAAGCCGGAATTGGTGGCGAATCCCTGAAACTGGCGTGAAAGCATGTCCTGCATACCCTGAGCTCCGCCCATGAGGGCAACCAGCATGAATATTCCCCAAAAGATACCGAAGGCAGTAAGCACGCTTCGTGTCTTGTTACGTGTAATGGTAAGGAGGATTTCCTCCCAGGTGTCAAAATCTACTCTTCTCATGTCAGTCTGCTCTTAATGCTTCAATAGGACGGATACGGGCTGCCTTACGTGCCGGAAAGAGTCCGGCAAGCGTACCGGCAATTATCAGTGTGAGTGTGGCCTGAACAGCTATGCTGAGGTCTACTGTCGGGTTTTCGAAAACCGTTACGCTGAACACACCCGCATCGACGGTCTGTCTGCCTGCTATCTGGTTCATATATTCTGTGACGGCAATGCCTGCCACCATGCCGATATAGCCGAAAAAAGTAGTGATGGCCACACTCTCCGAGATAATGAGCCACAGGATAGACATCGGTTTGGCTCCCAGAGCTTTCCGGATGCCGAACTCGTGGGTACGTTCGCGTACGGTGATAAGCATGATATTGCTTACCCCTACGATGCCGCTCAGCAGGGTGAATATACCGATTACCCAGATAGCTATGTGCAGCATACGGGCTGCCGATTCTTGCTGGAGATATTGAGTGAAGCGGTTCCACATCCAGATGGCACTCTGGTCGGTAGGATCGAAGTTTTTGTGGAGCCCCATGGCACGGCGGTAGCTCTGCTCGAATTTCTCATTGGTGACTTCGTCTGTCAGCCCTTGCGTAGTGAATGTCAGGTTGTCTATACTGTCGCCCTTGCCGTATACAAGCTGAAGTGTCGTGAAGGGAACAAGTGCCGAGGGCGAGAAACTGTTCTGGTCGGTGTAGATGCCTATTACCTGATAGGCCACTCCTTGTACATCGATATACTTTCCTATCGCCTGGGTACGTGGAAACAGCATCTTGACAGTCTTTTCGTGCAGTACGATCATCTTCCGGCGTTCCTTCATGTCGCGGTCGTTGATGAAACGTCCCTGTTTCAGTTTTACAGCTTCCAGTTCCGTATAGTTGGGAAAGACGCCCTCCAGCGAAATGGAAACGTGTTCCTTGCCGAAGGTGAGGATGGCATCGCTCTTGCTGATGCTGGCTCCGGTGGTGATGACTTTATCGGGGAATGCCTCTGCGGTAAGCTGAAGATCGCTTTCGTTCAGCGAGAGTCTTCGGCCTTCTTTCAGTCCGTTGAACGGTTTCGATGTATATCCCGGATAAATTTTGATAGAGTTCATTTTCATGTTCTGCGATTGTCCCTCGAAAGCATGGATAAGTCCGTTTCCTGCCCCCAGCAATACAATCAGCATGAAAATTCCCCATGCTACGGAAAATCCCGTCAGTATGGTGCGCAGCTTGTTGCGCATGATGGTTCCGTATATTTCCTGTATCAAGTCGGTCATGGCTGGTTCTGTGTGCGTTTATTTCATAAATCCGTTCTTGCCGAAAGGAGATGCATTGTGGTCGATGTTGTCTTCTATCCGCTCTATCACTCCGTCTTTGATGTGGATGATTTTGTTGGTCTGGTTGGCTACTCCGCTTTCGTGCGTCACAACTACGATGGTCAGTCCTTCCTTGTCGTGCAGCTCCTTCAGGATGTTCATTACCTCCACCGACGTCTTGCTGTCGAGTGCACCCGTAGGTTCGTCGGCAAGGATAATCTGAGGCTTCGATATCAGTGCCCGGGCTATGGCCACACGCTGCTTCTGTCCGCCCGAAAGCTCGTTGGGCAGGTGGTGTGCCCATTCCTTCAGTCCCAGCTTGTCGAGATACTCCATAGCCAGTTCGTTTCGTTTCTTTCTGCCCACTCCCTGATAAAACAGCGGCAGTGCCACATTTTCCATGGCGTTCTTAAATGAAATCAGGTTGAACGACTGAAAGATGAATCCGATCATGCGGTTCCGGTATTCCGCCGCACGGGTTTCGTTCAGATTTTTTATTAACACATCGTTCAGGTAATACTCGCCCGAATCGTAGTTGTCGAGAATTCCTAATATATTTAGTAAGGTAGACTTTCCCGATCCGGAGGCCCCCATAATAGAAACGAATTCACCTTTCTCGATGCGGAGATCTATGCCTTTCAGCACGTGTAGCGGTGCTCCGTTGTGATATGTCTTGTTGATGCCTTGTAAGCGTATCATGATTAAGATTGATTTGTGTCAGATTACGTGTCGTTAGACGCGGCTAAGATATAAAAAGTTACACGAGGGTTGAATAAACTTATAAAAAAATTTGTTCGGTTTTCTCCGATTGCGTACATTTGCCACATATAACTAACCTTTAACAATTTAATGTCATGACAATAAATATGGAAAAACCCTACGTGGTGGGAATGGACATCGGTGGTACTAATACTGTTTTCGGAGTAGTAGATTCTCGTGGTAATGTATTGGCTTCCGATTCTGTAAAAACACAGCAGTACGCTGAAGTAAACGAATATGTAGACGCTGTATGCAAGAAGCTTCTTCCGTTGCTCCAGCAGTTTGGCGGTGCAGAAAAGATTAAAGGTATGGGAGTAGGTGCTCCTAACGGTAACTATTATAGTGGAACAATCGAATTTGCTCCGAACTTGCCATGGAAGGGAGTTATTCCTTTGGCTGCTATGTTCGAAGAACGTCTGGGTATTCCTACAGCACTTACAAACGATGCAAATGCGGCAGCTATCGGTGAAATGACATACGGTGCAGCACGCGGTCTGAAAGATTTCATCATGATTACATTGGGTACTGGTGTAGGTAGCGGTATCGTTATCAACGGTCAGCTGGTTTACGGTCACGATGGTTTTGCTGGTGAACTTGGCCATGTTGTTGTTGATCCGGCAGGACGTCAGTGCGGATGCGGACGTAAAGGCTGTCTGGAAACTTACTGCTCGGCTACAGGTGTGGCACGTACAGCTCGCGAATTCCTTGTTGCACGTTCTGAACCAAGCTTGTTGAGAAACATCCCGTCAGAAGAAATCCAGTCTAAAGATGTTTACGATGCAGCTGTAAAAGGCGATAAGCTGGCTTTGGAAATTTTCGAATTTACCGGTAAAGTTTTGGGTACTGCATTGGCTAACTTCGTTGCATTCTCTAGCCCTGAAGCAATCATTCTCTTCGGTGGTCTGGCTAAATCGGGTGACTATATCATGAAGCCTATCCAGAAAGCATTGGAAGAAAATGTATTGAATATCTATAAAGGAAAAACAAAATTGCTTCTTTCTCAGTTGAAAGATGCTGATGCTGCCGTACTGGGAGCTAGTGCTTTGGGATGGGAAGTAAGAGAATCATAAGATAGAATATTTTGTATTTTAGCATATTTGGGGTCCGGAAGTCGTGAGATTTCCGGGCTTTTTTTATGCTGATATATATAAAAAAACTTGCCCATGTTTTGTGATAAACGTGGGCAAGTTTTTTATTTTTTTGTACGTTTTTACTTGTCGATTCTGAACCAGTCAACATCTACCCAGCCGCCGTCGTTGGTCTTGATGGCCGGACGTGTGCAGAATGTACCTACTTTGGCACCTATCCATTTGCCTTCTTTCACCTGGAATTCTTTTCCGAACTTGTGGAATTTCTTTCCGTTGGTGCTGTAGCTCAACTGACATTTTACCACCAGGTCGTGTCCGCCTTCGCTCTTGCCGATCTTTTCACCCGTAGTAGTGATTTCGGCACGCAGGTAAATTTCATTACCTTTCAGCGGAAGGGTTTCATTTACGGTTTCCTGGCCGCCACGATCGGCTTTTTTGCATTCTACCTGAGAGAGAACCAGTCCGTTCTCGGTATTTTCGAGCACGATACCTGCATAGTCCATACCCATAACTACCAGTCCTGTACGTTCGCCTTTGTACTTGGCAATAGGAGAGAACTTCATCTTCATGGTAGCGCTGAAGCTTGGAGCAGGGATTTTTTGCAGTAGCATGTTGGGTACATCCCACAGGCTCTTGTAGTTTTCGGGAACCGGATAAGAATAGAGGCGCAATACTCCATGTTCCTGATCGGCAAAGTACCATTTGTCGTTGATATTGGCATTCCATTGCCATTGCAGGCCCAGTTCATTTGTATTGAACTCATCGCTTTCCTGCGGGGTGCAGATAGGATATGTCTTTCCTACGTTCGGTTTTTTGTAAGTCAGTACAGGTTCGCCACAACCGTCGCCATCCTTGTCTTCACCGATTACAGGCCAGTCGTTTACCCATTTTACCGGTTGCAGGTGAACCAGACGTCCGGCTGCACCCACATCCTGGAAGTGCAGGAACCAGTCTTCTCCGCTTGGGGTATCTACCCAGCCTCCCTGATGAGGTCCGTTGACAGGGCTGTTGCCTTGTGCCAGCACGGTTTTCCATTCATACGGTCCGTATACGTTTTTCGAACGCAGTACAACCTGCCAGCCTGTAGGAACACCACCAGCCGGATGGAAGATATAATAATATCCGTTGCGCTTGTAGAACTTCGGTCCTTCGCAAGTTTCATGTGCCTCATGACCGTCGAAAACGATACGTGACGGACTGATGGTACGGGTAGCATCAGCACTCAGTTCACATACGGCGATCACACTCTTCAGTCCGGCACGGCTTCCGGCATATGCGTGTGCCAGATATACCCGTCCGTCTTCGTCCCATAGCGGAGTAGTATCAATGATACCTTTGGCAGCCTTTACCAGTACCGGTTCGCACCACGGACCTTTTACGTCTTTAGCCTTTGTCATGAAGATACCCTGATCAGGATCTCCCCAGAATATATAGAATTCACCGTTGTGATGACGGATACACGGAGCCCATACACGGTTGCCATGCTGAGGCGTCACATCTGTATGAGGTGGAAGTGAAGCCGGAACGGCTGCGCTCACGATACTCCAGTTTACCAGATCTTTGGAGTGGAGAATCTGCAAAGCCGGCAGACATCCGAAGCTGGATGAGGTCATGTAGAAGTCATCGCCTACACGGCAAACATCGGGATCGGAGTAATCGGCATATAGTACCGGATTCTTGTATGTTCCGTCACCCTGGTCGGCAACCCATACCTTCGATACATAGTTTTGTGCCTGTACCGAGGGTACGAGGCAGCTTCCCAGTAAGATTGAGAATACGATTGATTTCATGGATTATGGTTATTTAGTTAATAAATTATTTTGTTCGCATTTGTGTGTTATTCACATCGTCTGACTTTTATAAAATACGTCCGGAGTGCCTGAAACCTCCATTCGCTTTGTCTTTTTTAACTTCTGTGTTCCGATGTGGTGTTTATGTTGTGACTATTTCTTGACGACTGTAATTTTGACCGGCTGTTCCAACGCCTTTTTCCATTCCTGTACGTAGGCAAACCATTTTTCCTTGTCGGGATAACCGAAGGTTTCCTTGCACGAGGTGAATGATGTATAGTAGCGGAACGAACTTTTTCCGGGAGCGCTGATGGTATAAAGGAAGTTTTCCTTGTCGGATGTTTCTTTTACCACATACTTCTTGGGAATATAAGTAGCCAGTCCTACGGTTTCTTTTTTATATTTCACTGTATCGTTTACCGGCCAGTCTGTACCCCAGCTTGCAACCAGCCCGTTATGGTCGGAAAACATGTCGGCGTGTCCTGTAATGTTCTGCACACCGGTACAGAATACTTCCTTATCCAGCGGAGCATCGAACAGCACATCTACCTGTGCATCGCGGTGTCCGGCATACAGTGTATAGCGGTTTATCATGTTCAGTTCCTTGTTCTGATACTGCCAGCCCTTTACCTCTGCATCGACAATGGTACGTACCGGTCCTGAAGCCAGGATACGCTGTCCGCGTACGGCAACCGGTTTGATAAGTGTAGACTGTGTACCGTCCCATCCTCTCAGTGTTCCGGCTCCGCAGCTGCTGTTTACCTTGATGACATCATCGCCGAAGCCGCGCTTCAACTGTTCGTCGGTGGGGTAGAACTGACTTTCTTCCAGCTCCAGACCTTTGTGGAATTTTCCGTACAGGTCGGTAGTCTGTTTCTCATTGAAATAAATGCGGTATGCTACCAGTTCACTTTCGAAAGCCGCTCCGTGGTGATGCTGTACGTTGTAAGTGTCCGAAGCACCGTCGGCATAGATAGCATATCCTTTGGCATATTTGTTTTTCTTGGAAGTGCGGAACAACATTTCGGCATACACACGTGCCGGATATGTTTTGTCGCTTTTTAGACTGGATAGTGTGACGTTGAGTGTCTTCTTGCCCGAAGCCGGCAGGTTGATGACAAAAGCCAGTTCGTCGGCACGGGTGTCACCGTTCATATCGTCGAGCTGTGAGGGAATTTCGTTTGTCCCGTCGAAAACAGTAGCCGACTTGACAGTAAATCCTGCTCCAAGGGAACTGAGATCGATAACGACAGGCTCGTCCACCTTTTCAGCGTTCCACGGATTTTCAACGATGACTTCTATTTTTTTTTCCTGACCTTGTGCCGATGCACTCAGTCCTCCTGCCAGCAGTGCCAGACAGATTGCAGAGAATGTTTTCATAATATATTCAGCATTTTATCGGTATCCGATAAGCTCTGGATATCAGAGAACTTGTCGGAGTAGTATATGATTTTATAATCGGAAGTTCCGAAAAGGAAGAAAGGATCTGTAAACATGAGAACCAAGCTTGCGTGACTTGAACCGGATGTTTACAGACCCTTCGTCGTTCTTATTTCTGATAACGGAAGGATTCGGGTTAGAATTTATACGATTCTGCCTGGTTTCCTACCTTTTTATATTGTTTGTCGCCTACAGTAACGTTTGTTACATTCTGCATTTTCAGGTTGTTTCCACCTTTAGTAGTAATGACTTTCACGTTTTTCAGTGTAGCTCCATCTGCACGGTTCAGTATTACGCCGTCTTTAGCATCCGACATGGTTACGTTTTCGATGTGGATATTCTTGATAGGCATTTCCGGCAAACCGTTGAACAAGATAGCACGTCCTACGTTCTTTGCTGTAACGTTCTTGATGAAAATGTCGCGGAAAGCAGGAGTTTCTTCTGTTACGGCAGGAATCTTTTGTTCTGTCGGGTTGTTGTAACCGTCGCCTTCACCCGGAGCATTTCCGCCATAGAACAAGTCGAAAATCAATCCTTCGTTCGGGATGTTGATCATGTTGATGTTGTTGATATGGATGTTTTCTACTACACCACCACGTCCGCGGGTACTCTTGAAACGCAAGCCGACATCAGTTCCCAGGAATGTACAGTTGTCTACGTAGATGTTCTTTACACCACCTGACATTTCGCTACCTACAACGAAACCTCCATGTCCGTGCAGAACTACGTTGTTGCGGATGATGACATTCTGGCAAGGTTCACCACGACGGCGTCCGTCTTCGTCCTTACCCGACTTGATACAGATACCATCGTCGCCGGCATCGAAGCTGCTGTTCTGAATCAGTGCACGGTTGCAAGACTCCAGGTCGAGTGCATCACCATTCTGTGAGTACCAGGGGTTAGATACGCTGATATTGTTGATGGTAATGTCTTCGCAAGAAAGCGGATGCAGACACCAGCTTGGAGAGTTCTTGAAGGTTACGCCTTCCAGCAACACCTTTTTACACTTGATAAAGCTCAGCAGAACCGGACGCAGCCAGTCGCGTATGCTGTTCCATTCTTCATCGGTATTGATTCCTTCGGGTACATTGAAGTTCTTGCATGCCATAGCTCCTTTGATAGAGCCTTCGCTCGGATACCAGATACGTCCTGATTCATCGAGTACACCACCCGAAGCCACCAGCTTTTTCCATTGGTTGGCAGTCATTTTGTCTTTCTTTACCGGACGCCATGTATCACCGTTTCCGTCCATCACACCTTTTCCGGTGATGGCAACGTTTTCAGCGTTGAGAGCTGATATCGGTGACTGGCAGCGGCGTGTTTCCAGTCCTTCGAATGAAGTTTTGACGATAGGATACTGTGTGTGGTCGGCTGTAAACAGAACCAGTGCGTTTTCTTCCAGATATAAATTGATGTTGCTTTGCAGCACAATAGGACCGGTAAGCCACAGTCTCGCAGGTACGATAACCTTGCCGCCACCCTTTTCGGCTACGGCCTTGATAGCTTTGTCGAAAGCTTCTGTATTGATCGTAATACCGTCGGCTACAGCGCCGAATTCAGTAATAGAACGCGAATAATCGGGGAATACCGGCAGCTGAACCTTATTCATCTGAAATGGCAGTTCACTGTAGATGTTATCGGCTTCTGTTGCATTTTTTGCCGTTACACTGTTTGTGTAGCCCAGTGCAAAAGCTGCGATGCATACTGATAAAGCCCATTGTCTTAAGTTGCTAAATGTAATCATGAGCGCTAATATTTATGTTTATCTTGTTGTTCTTTTACTCTATATTAAATAAAGGTGAGGTTTTCTTGAATGTACTTATTATCCTTAGCGCCCGGCAACGTTCTTTCACAGAAGGTTGACAGGCAGGATAATAAAGACCTTTTTTTAACCTAATTTCTAACCTTAATAAATATTATGAAAAACCTCTTGTTGATGTTTACAAAATTAGCAGGTTCGCATGAAAACGATGTGAACATTTTGATTCAATAGGTGAAAAAAATGTGCAATCTTGTGTTTTTATATATGAAAAATTGACAAAAGATGCATTCTTTGGTATGCAGGGGGGAATATTGTTCATTTTTCATAGATTCATGCCTGAAAATGTCAGGATTAACAGAATTGTTTGTATCTTTGCTCCAAATTTATAATAAAAAAAGTATGAGTTATAATTTACTGAAAGGAAAAAGAGGTATTGTTTTTGGTGCTCTGAATGAACAGTCTATTGCATGGAAAGTTGCAGAAAAAGCTGTTGAAGAAGGAGCAGTGATCACTTTGTCCAATACTCCTGTTGCTGTCCGTATGGGAGAAGTTTCTGCATTGGCAGAAAAGCTGAATTGCGAAGTGATTCCGGCAGACGCTACAAGCGTAGAAGATTTGGAAAACGTTTTCAAGCGTTCAATGGAGGTATTGGGAGGTAAAATCGACTTTGTACTGCACTCTATAGGTATGTCACCTAACGTACGTAAGAAACGTACTTACGATGACCTTGACTATGATATGTTGAACAAAACGCTGGATATTTCAGCCGTTTCATTCCATAAGATGATTCAGTCGGCTAAAAAACTGAATGCTATCAACGAATACGGTTCTATCGTTGCACTGAGCTATGTAGCAGCACAGCGTACATTCTACGGTTACAACGATATGGCAGATGCGAAAGCTTTGCTTGAATCTATCGCACGTAGCTTCGGTTACATTTACGGACGCGAACATCACGTACGTATCAATACCATTTCACAGTCGCCTACCATGACTACTGCCGGATCGGGAGTAAAAGGTATGGATAAACTGTTCGACTTTGCCAACCGCATGTCGCCTCTGGGCAATGCTTCGGCTGACGAATGTGCTGACTACTGTATCGTAATGTTCTCTGACCTTACTCGTAAAGTCACTATGCAGAACCTGTTCCACGATGGAGGTTTCTCTAGCGTAGGTATGAGTCTTCGTGCTATGGCTACTTACGAAAAGGGTCTGGATGAATACAAAGACGAAAACGGAAATATTATCTACGGATAATATCTGACGGATAAACTGTTTACATGAGAAAATTTATATTCATATTACTAAGCATCGTCGTACTTGTTTCCTGCCATACAGGAGAGCAAGACGGCGATGTTTTGCTTAATAAGAATATAAAGGTTTTCCGTTACGACCGTCTGCAATTTGAGGCCACGGCAATGAACAGCTTCTCGGCATTGCAGAAAATGAGCCTCGACTGTCCGCGTGCTACCAAGATTCTGATAGAAGATGTGCTTATGCTGGGTACAGTAGACGAGCCGGCTATCAACGAACGCTTGTGTGAGTATTACTCGGACACTATTTTGCTCCGGCTGATGCAGGATGCGACCGAGAAGTTCAAAGATATGACTTCCCTTGAAAAGGGATTTACCGAAGGTTTTCACCGTTTGCGGGAAGAGATACCTTCATTTCCCATACCGGCAGTCTACTCGCAAATCTCAGCACTCAACCAGTCGGTAGTGGTGGGCGACAGCTTGCTGGGCTTCAGCATTGACAAGTACATGGGCGAAGACTATCCGCTTTATCGCCGGTATTATTACGACTATCAGCGCCGGTCGATGAATCCGGACCGGATACTTCCCGACTGTTTTACCTTCTATCTGCTTAGCTTATATCCGTTTGAATGGCGTCCGGGACACCGTTCGCTATACGATGTCATCATGCACCAGGGAAAAATACACTGGGTAGTGCGTAAGGTGCTTAAGATGAAATCGAACGGAGCAATGCTGGGATATAGCAGCGAAGAAGAAGACTGGTGCAAGGAACATGAGAAGGAAATGTGGAAATGGATGAAAGAAAGGGGACATCTCACGAGTACAGACCCGATGCTGATTCGTGCATATACACATTCCGATCCGAGCATGGTACTCAACGGTGAGAAGATTCCGCCGGTAATAGGCTTATGGCTGGGAATGCAGCTTGTAGAAAAATACATGAAGCAACACTCTGACGTGAGTATTGCCACACTGCTGGAACGTACTGATTTCGGCAATCTGACTTTAGACTGAGCTACAAAAATATAGATTATAGACAATCATGGATACAGCATTATACTTGCTGCCGGTGACTCTTGGTGATACTCCGGTAGAAAAAGTCCTTCCTTCGTACAATAGAGAAATCATTCTGCAGATTCGTCATTTTATCGTAGAGGATGTGCGCTCGGCACGCCGCTTCCTGAAAAAAGTGGATCGGGATATCAATATCGACGAACTGACGTTTTATCCGTTGAACAAACATACCTCGCCCGAAGCTATCTCGGGTTATCTGAAACCGTTGCAGGAAGGAAACTCTATGGGAGTAATCTCGGAAGCAGGTTGTCCGGCCGTTGCCGATCCGGGAGCAGATGTTGTAGCTATCGCACAGCGCAAGAATCTGAAGGTGGTTCCTTTGGTGGGACCGTCGTCTATTATCCTGTCGGTCATGGGCTCGGGCTTCAACGGACAAAGTTTCGCTTTCCACGGTTATCTGCCTATCGAACCGGGAGAACGTCAGAAAAGATTGAAGGAACTGGAACAACGGGTATACAGTGAGCATCAGACACAGCTTTTCATCGAAACACCTTACCGTAACAACAAGATGCTGGAGGATATCTTGAAGGCCTGCCGTCCGCAAACCAAACTTTGTGTGGCTGCCAATATTACCTGTGAGGGGGAATATATCAAAACCAAGACTGTTCAGGAATGGAAAGGTCATTTGCCCGACCTTTCAAAGATACCGTGCATATTTTTGATTTATAAATAAAAATACTATTCGGAAGCACCGAATGCCTTCCACATTTCTGCTGCCATCTGAAGCGTATCCAGTTCCGAAAGCAGGGAAGGGCTGTATCTGCGTGCAGCGGTTTCGCTTATTTCATCGAAAGAAAAGAATCTGCCTCCGGTTATTTTCTGCAGGTCTGTTTCGTTCTGGAGAGGGAGAATGTACAACGATACGCGTTGCTGGTTGTCGGCATCGCATGATGCAGTTGTATATTTCAATATAAGCCGTGGGGTAGTATCTTTCGAAGCACATATCTTTTTGGCGATGCGTGCGGCGTATTCGGTGCTCTTTTCGATTGGTCCCTCAAAAGGACTTTCTACAGCAATATCCCACATGGGAGCGTTTTCGTATTTTTCATCAGGACATCCGGTACGTTGTTTCAGGTAGATTTTTCCGTCGTGTACTACTGCAATGCGCACCAGACTATAACGGAAGTTTTCCTGAAGTGCGAGATGGATTCCTACTACATTGATGACCAGGCACAGCACATAGATAATAACCGGTATGCCGTACATCAGGAAGAAAGAACCGTCTTCCGAAAACAGATGTTCGATATGGTCTACAAAAAGCAGGATAGTAAGATGCAGTGATGAAAGTATTACGATGGTTTTTGCTTCCAGAACAAAAGAAAAACAGTTTCTCAGATGCAGCCGTTCTTGCAGTTCCTTGTAGATTTCGGGAGCTGTGATATGGATGAATGCTACAATGAGCAGCAACAGCTCCAGTATGGGAGTAATGCTTCCGTATGGAATAAATTTGTAGCCTGTAAACAGGCGAAGTACGAAGCAGGAACCTATGCCTATACTACCTAGCAGAAGGAAAAAATTCAGATCCTTCAGGCGTACAATGCCGTATAATAGCAGACCGAGGCAGACTATAAAACCTATTCCCAGCACTATTGTATTTTGGAAAAAATGCAAACATATCAGTGTTGCTATGATAGGCAACAGTCCGAGCGATACTATCTTGTTTCTGTATTTTAATATAAGTTTCATCATCTGCCGTGGTCTTTTTTATAGGTGTAACAAGGTTCTTTTCCGAATTGTTCACTTATAGCGGATGTGTTTTTCGGCATGATAGGAAGAACGTACCAGCGGACCGCTTTCTACTGTGGCAAATCCTTTCTTTTCTCCGGTTTCCTTGTAGCGGGCAAATTGTTCGGGTGTGACATACTCGTGAACGGGATAATGTTTCCGGCTCGGCTGGAGATATTGTCCGATGGTGAGAATGCGGCAGCCATTTGCCAGCAGGTCGTCCATGGTCTGTTCTACTTCTTCAGGAGTTTCTCCCAGTCCTACCATGATGCCCGACTTGGCCGTTATTCCACTTTCGGCTATCTGGCGGATAACCTCTAGACTTCGGTCGTAGGTTGCCACACTTCTTACCAGCGGGCTGATGCGGCGTACGGTTTCCATGTTGTGTGAAATAATATCAGGACGGGCGTCGGTTACCATGCGGATCAGTTCTTCCCTGCCTTGAAAGTCGGGGATGAGTGTTTCCAGTGTTGTATTCGGATTGACTTTTTTTATCGCTTTGATTGTGGCAGCCCAGTGAGCAGCTCCCAGATCAGGCAGGTCGTCGCGGTCTACCGAGGTGACAACGGCATGATCCAGTTTCATCAGACGGACCGATTCGGCTACCCGTTCAGGTTCCTGAGTGTCGAGCGGAAGCGGTTTCCCGCTGAGGGTGTTACAGAATTTGCATGAGCGGGTACAGATAGCACCACCTATCATGAAAGTAGCCGTTCCTTTTCCCCAGCATTCGCCCAGATTCGGACAACGGCCGCTGCTGCATATCGTATGCAGTTTATGCGTATCGACAATGCGTTTTGTATCGGTATAGCGTGCATTGGTTCCGATAGTTATTTTCAGCCATTCAGGCTTTTTTACGTGTTCCATAGTATATTGGTCTAAGAATGAGAAATGAGGAATTAAAAACCGCCGCCTTGTATCGGCAGTAGAATTTTTAATTCCTCATGACTCTCAATGTATGATTATAATGTTTATTTCAGCTTTTCGATAAAGAAGTTGGCTACACGGTTCATCAGATGATTGCGTGTGTTGCCGCCGAAGATGCTGTGATTGCGGTTGGTATATACCTGCATGTCGAACTGTATGCCTGCCTGTACCAGTGCTTCACTGTATTCGGCGCAGTTCTGGTAGTGCACGTTGTCATCGGCTGTTCCGTGTATCAGAAGCAGGTCGCCATGCAGTTTCGGAGCACGGAGGATAGCCGAACCGGCATTGTAACCATCGCCGTTTTCCTTCGGTGTACGCATGAAGCGTTCAGTATATACTGTATCGTAGAAGCGCCAGTCGCTTGGAGCTGCAATCGCCACACCAGCCTTGAATACAGGTGTGCCTTCACTCATCGACATCAGTGTATTGTAACCTCCGAAGCTCCATCCCCAGATACCGATGCGGTTTCCGTCGATGTAAGGCAGTGAGGACAGATATTTGGCAGCTTCTACCTGGTCGTGCGATTCTTTAACTCCCAGGAAGCAGTATGTACATTTTTCAAAGTCCACACCGCGTCCGCCTGTACCACGTCCGTCGACACATACCATGACAAAACCTTTGTCGCACATGTAAGCTTCGAACATACCTCCATCACTGAAGCTTCCGATGCCCCATCTGTCGAGTACCTGCTGCGAACCCGGTCCGCTGTACTGGTGCATGATGACCGGATATTTCTTGCTTGGATCGAAGTTGGCAGGTTTCATCATCCAGCCGTTCAGCTCTACACCTTCGGTTGTACGGAAACTGAAAAACTCTTTTTTCGGCATGTTCAGTGTAGCAACTTCCGATTTCAGTTTCGAGTTGTCCAATAGTGTAGTCAGCTCCTTACCCTTGTTATTGTTTATCGTTATCAGTGTAGGAGTGTCGATATTAGAGAAATTATTGATATAATACGACAGGTTGGTACTGAATATGGCCGAGTTGGTTCCGGTGCGGGTAGAAAGTTTGATAGTCTTTCCTTTGGCATCGGTCTTGTAGACAGCCGTACGCAACGGACTTTCCTCGTTGCTGGTATAGTAGAACGTATTGGTTGGCTTATCCCATCCCAGAAAATCCTTCACTTCGAATTTACCTTTGGTAACTTGTTTGATCAGGTTTCCTCCGATAGTATACAAGTATAAGTGATTGTATCCGTCGCGTTCACTCATCATTACGATATTTTCCGGATAGAAAACAATGTCAGAATAAGCCTGTTCCTTGATGTACTGTTCGGCTTCGTCGCGTATAGTAAGCTTGCACAATGCGCTTCTCGGATTGGCCATATAGATGTCGAACCGGTTTTGGTGGCGGTTCAGTGTCATGATGGCAAGTTTTTCAGGATCGGAAGTAAACTTGATACGTGGAATGTATCCGTCTTCGTCGAGCGGCAAATCCATTTTACGTGTAACGTGGCTCTTGATATCGTATGTGTGTACACTGACTTTCGAATTCATTTCGCCGGCTTTCGGGTACTTGTATTCGTAAGCTCCCGGATAAGTGGCATACTGGCTCTTTTCGGGGGCCATACCTTTGTACCACGGGAAGCTGAACATGGGAACCTGACTCTCGTCGAAACGGATATAGGCAATCATTTTGCTGTCGGCACTGAAATCGAAAGCGCGGTTGAAAGAGAACTCCTCTTCATATACCCAGTCGGGGATACCGTTCAGTACCTTATTGTATTCACCGTCTTTTGTAACCTGCGATTCGCTGTTGCCGAAAAGCAGCTTCACAAGGAAAATATTGTTGTTGCGTACGAAAGCAACCTGGAAACCGTCGGGTGAAAACAGTGGAACCTGCTGAGGACCGTTTTTAGAAAGCGGTTCCATCTTGTTGTTTTTCACGTTGTATATGTAATACTCGGCAGTGAACGAATGACGGTAGATGGGTTTCGTGTCTGTCTGAATCAGAATCAGCTTTTCGTCGGGCGACATGATATAATCGTCGAACGATTTCACGGGGCAATCTCTTGCCGTAGTAACATCGAATATCGCTTCTACTTCCTTGCCCGTTTTGAACGAGTATTTCACGATACGTTTTTTGTCAGAACTCATCTGCGTGTAATGTTCTCCGTCCAGCATTGGTTTGATGCCGTAGATGCTTTGTGCACGGTAGGTTCCTTGTGCTACATCTTGCAGGCTGACCTTACGCTGTGCCTGTGCTCCGATAACGAAAGCCAGCAGGCAGAATAATGCAATCAGTTTTTTCATTGTGTAGATATGCTTGTTTTTATTATTATTCATACTTACCTGAAGCAAAGGTATAAAAAAATGCAATCCCCCTTTCGTGCGTTACATCGAAAAATGCCGATTGCAGATGTTTTCTCGTTTACTTCACACTTTTTAATAGCTTTGCCGAGGTTTTCGGTAAGGTTTAGGCAGGTAGTATATCATACGTCAGGAAAATACAGTAAGTTTTTATATGAAGTTTTAAAAGAACGTCGGGCAGTTTTCCATACCTTATCTTGATATTTTGCCGGACTTGTCCGGAAGAAAGCTTTCGTGATGCAATGGGAAAATTCGTTTTTCAGGATTTTTTTTAGTTATAAACTTTCTTATATCTTTGCCGTATCTAAAACGATATGAATTTGTATGGGGAAAAGTTTATTTCTAACGGTGATATATGTTGTGTGCAGCCTGTGTTACATGGCAGCGCAAGGACTTGTCAATGTGAAGCACTATTCGGTGAAGGACGGTATGTCGCAGAATACGGTGCAGGGAGTCTTGCAGGACAATGAGGGTTACATCTGGATGGCTACCTGGAACGGACTGGAAAAGTTTGATGGTTATTCCTTTAAAAACTATAAGACATATCCTACAGACAAGGTCAAGCTTCAGTATAACCGTCTGGTGAATCTGCAACTCGGAGGTAATCAGATGCTGGTGTGCCAGAGTTACGACAGAAGGGTGTATCTGTTCGATATACGCCGGGAGTGTTTTGAGGATGTATTTGTCTATCATCCGGAGGTAAAGTTGTGTACGGCTGCCTCGAAAATTATCACCCTTCCAAACGGAATGGTGTGGATTGTAGGTACGAATGGTGATTTGTGGCGTATCGATTGTTTCAGGTATAAAGACAAGGGAGGGCTGGTATACTTGCCTGCCCATTCGGATGCGGAACGCAGACGATACGTGTTCACAGTCTCACTCGATATGCAGGGCAATGAGTGGGTGCTGACAGACAAAGGATATTTTGTATATGGCAATAACGCACTGAAAGGAAATGATGCTTATCGATACACCGCTAGTGTCGGCAAGCGATTTTTCGTGGCAGATAGTAGAAACAAGCTGATGGAATACCTTCCGGAAAAGGGACTGTCTGACGTACGTCTATCTCGTCCGGCAGAAAATATCCGGCAGATTTTTCCTCTTTCCGACGGATTGCTGGGTATATTGATGAAGAGAAGCTTTGCGGTTTATAATCCGGCAGACGGAAAGTCGGTTTCATTGTTACTCGACGAAACTCAGGAGGATTTTCAGCCGGTTTATATTTTTCAGGATTCGAAAAAGAATATATGGGTACAGAACAAGCTCAAGCATATAGTCAGGTTGGATCCGGAGTGCCGGCAAGCTGAGTTTCTGGACTATCCCCGCCGGCAGGCAAGTGAAGATGAAGCCTGTTTTATCCATGAAGATGAGTATGGTCATATATGGGCGTATTCTAATAATGGCTTTTTCTCGTATTACAATCCTAAAAAGCATGTGTTTCAACAGAGCTATATGTTGAACGATGCTACCAAAACGATGTACGAAGGTATCAACCGGGTTTATTATATAGACAATCATAAAAATGTATGGATGGCTCAGGAAGGCGGAATTGACCGTATTGCTTTTCTGAATACAAATTTTGAATATCTCAGCACGTCCAGTGCATTGGTCAGGGGTTTGTACATCGATTCGCGCGGAAGAATCTGGGTGGCATCGAAGGACGGAATGGTGAAGGTGTACGATAAAGATTTCGGATATTGCGGAAACCTGAGTCCTGACGGCAGAATCGTAAAAGACGGTTCGGTGGTGTTTGGAGCTAACATTTATTCTTTCTTTGAAGATAGCCGTGGAAATTTCTGGATAGGAAGCCGCGGTAACGGGTTGTTTGTAGGCAAACCTCGTGGAGAAGGTTACGTATTTAAACACTATCAGATTGAGGAAAACAATCCGGACGGGATAAACTGTAATTCGGTTTATTCTATAGCACAAGACCGTTTCGGGCATATTTGGGTAGGAACATATGAGGGTGGATTGAATCTTGCCGTAGGTGAGCCGGAGAATCTGCACTTTATAAATGTTACCAACAAGCTGAAAAAAAATTATCCCTCCGGAAAATGTATGCGTGTGCGCAGTGTCTGTCCGTTGTCGAATGATGTGATACTTGTGGGTACGACCGACGGATTGATTTCCTTCTCCTCGCAGTTTGACAATCCTGAGGATATTCATTTTTACTTGAATTACTGTGAACCGAACCGTGAGAACAGTTTGAGTGATAACGATGTGATGCATATACTGGAAACTTCCGACGGAGAAGTATACATTACTACCTTCAGTGGAGGAATCAGTCAGGTGGAACTGGGAGGACTGTTGTCCGACAAGATTGACTTTTTCCATTACAATAAGAAAAACGGTCTGCCTTCGGACATTGCCTTTGCCATGGTAGAGGATAACAAACGCAGACTGTGGATTATGTTCGAGAATATTATCTGTAAGTTCTCTCCGGAAAAGCCTGATTTCGAAGTGTATGACCACTTTAATGTCAACTCCAATTTAATTCTTTCCGAAGTACCTCCGGTGGTAGACCGTTCGGGTAACATGTATGTAGGCTGCAATGAAGGAGCGTTACGCATCGATCTGGAACAGTTGAAAAAGACTGCTTATGCACCGAACATAGCCTTTACAAGTTTCAACATTCAGAAACGAGGAGGAATCTCAGTCAGAAACTCACTGGTAAACGATACGCTGACACTGGAACCCGATGAACGTAACATTACGGTTTCGTTTGCTGCACTCGATTTTACCAAGCCTGCTTATCTGGAATATGCTTATCGGATAAAGAATTTGAGTGATGAATGGACATATATCGGAAAGAACCGTTCGGTAAGCCTTGTAAATCTGTCGGCAGGAGATTTTGATCTTGAAGTGAAATCGAACAACAGCGACGGAGTGTGGTCGGATAATATCAAGGTATTGCATATTCATGTGAAACCTACTTTCTGGGAAACAGGTTGGGCATGGGTCTTGTACGTTATCTTGTTCCTGCTGGCTCTGGCCCTGGTTTCGGGTATTGTAGTGTATATATGGGGGTTGCGTAAAAAAATCGGTTTCGAGAAACAGCTTACAAATATGAAACTCCGTTTCTTTACCGATATTTCGCACGAACTCCGTACTCCGCTTACGCTTATCGAAGGTCCGATTGAAGAAGTACTTGAACAGGAAAAACTTTCACCCGAAGGACTGGAGAACATGCAGGTGGCCAAGCGTAATACAGAACGTATGCTTCAGCTTATCAATCAGCTGCTCGACTTCCGTAAGATTCAGAACAATAAGATGAAGCTTTATATAGAGCAGGTCGACATCGTATCTTTGGCCCACAAGGCATACTCCGATTTCGTAGGCATGGCACATCAGTCGGAGATAGATTTCCGTTTTGTCGCACCTCAGGAAGAAATCAAGATTTATACAGATGTAGATAAGGTAGAGAAGGTGGTGTTCAATCTGCTTTCGAATGCTTTCAAATATACTCCCAAGGGAAAATCTATTTCGCTTATCGTCGAGATGCAGGCGGATAATGTACTGATCCGGGTAAAAGATGAGGGAAAAGGCATCGATATCGGAAAGCTGAGCAAGCTGTTCGACCGTTTTGAAACACTTGGAAGCGAACGCTCGGCGGTTTCTACAGGAATAGGACTTTCGCTGGTACACAATCTGGTAGAGATGATGCACGGCAAGATTGAAGTTGATACGGCGTTGGGACAAGGAAGTACTTTTACTGTTTCATTGCCTTTGAGGGCTGAGGCTTATCGCAATGACCAGAATGTAGAGTTTATATTGGATGACGGCAGCCGGGATGTTTCTTCCGAAGTTCAGATGCCCGAAGAACTGGAAGATCAGAAGGATATAACGATATTGGTTGTAGAAGATAATGATGAGCTGCGTCACTTCATTGTTCATATCCTTCAGAAAGAATATCGTGTACTGGAGGCTCCGAACGGACGAATCGGATTGGAAAAAGTTCTGGCAGAAATGCCCGATGTAGTGGTTAGTGATGTCATGATGCCTGAAATGGATGGTATTGAACTGCTGAATGCTGTCAAGACAAATCATAATGTCTGCCATATTCCTGTTATTATCTTGTCGGCAAAGGCTTCGCTGGACGATCGTATAAAGGGACTGGAGTATGGTGCCGACGGATATATTACGAAGCCGTTCAGTTCTGCTTATTTACGTGCACGTCTGAAATCGGTATTGTTGCAGCGCACTCACCTGAAAGATTTCCTGCTGGCAGGACGTAGTCTGGACGAGGTGACCGTAACGGCAACTGAAGAAAAGCAGGAACACCGGCTGGAGGATCTGTCGCCTTCACTTCCGCAAATCACTCATTTTGATGAAGAGTTTATCAAGAATATCATACAGAGTGTAGAAGATAACCTGAATAATCCGGACTTTAAGATAGAGGATCTTGCCGACTCGATGGGAATGGGACGTTCGATGTTCTATCGGAAGATAAAATCGATTCTGAGTGTTTCACCGATTGACTTTGTGAAAGATATGCGTGTGAAACGTTCGGTGCAGCTACTGGAGTCGGGAGAATATACGGTATCGGAAGTTGCCTATATGTGTGGATTTTCTTCTCCCCAGTATTTCAGTCGTGTATTCAAGGTTGCAATGGGATGTACGCCTACGGAATATAAGGAAAATCATTCCACGAAATAATTACATTTCGTGGAATGGTTCTCCGTTTACAGTTACATTTTCGAAACGGATATTTTCAGCTCCTGTTACTTTGTTGATTTCCGGCTTTTCTACTCCTTCGAATGAGCAGTCTTTCAGGTAGATGTTGCGTATCTGAGATTTATCGTCAAATCCGTCAAGATGAAGCACATACTGGCTTTTCTTGCTGGTAATATTTTCCAGGTGGATATTCTCGAAGAGAGGCAGATACGGACCTTCGTCTACATGCCAATATTTTTGCTCTATACCCAGAATAGATTGTTTACATTCGCCTACGGTGATATTCCGTACAAAGACGTTTGCTACGTTTCCACCACGCATGGGGTTAGACTTGATACGGATAATACGGTCCAGTTCGGGGCTGTCCATCTGGCAGTTCTCTACCCATACATTATGGCATCCTCCGGTTATTTCGCTTCCTATGGCTACTCCTGCATGTCCGTCCTTCATGCGACATTCACGTACGATGATGTTTTTGCAGGGAATGTTCCAGTAGCGACCGTCTTCATCGCGTCCCGATTTTATGGCTATGCAGTCGTCGCCCGTGTCAAAGTCGCAGTCTTCTATCAGCACGTTTTCGCACGATTCCGGATCGCATCCGTCATTGTTCGGACCGTGGCTTTGCATTTTCACACCTTTTATGGTTACGTTTTCCGACAGCAGCGGATGGATAAGCCAGAACGGAGAACGGTTGATGGTGAATCCTTCCAGCAGAATGTTCTTGCATTTATATAAATTGATGAACTGCGGACGGATGCCGTTCGCTTTTTCAAAGACGCGTTCTTTTACGGGGATAGAATCTTCTTTCATCTGGTATAGCAAGGTCTTTTCGTTGACCGTTTCTCCGTTTTTTGCCTTAATGCCACGGATGCGCTGTTCTGCAAACCAGTTGTCTGTACTAGCCTGTCCGTCTAGCTTCCCCTTTCCGGTAATGGCAATATTGTTTTCTCCGTATGCATAAATCAGCGGAGATATGTTATGGCAGTCGATGCCTTCTATACGTGTAAGTACGGTTTCGAACAGATTGTAGTCGGTTGTAAATTTCAGAATGGTACTGTCCGATAGGTGAAGGTTGACGTTCGATTTCAGGCGGATAGGAGCCGTGAGAAACTCGCCATCGGGAACGAGTACGGTTCCTCCTCCTTGTGAAGAGCAGGCTTCGATGGCCCGATTAATCGCATCGGTATATAGTGAATCTTTTCCGTTGTAATAATCGGTTATCACATACGTCTTGTCGGGAAAAGTTGGAGGAGAAATCTGGTTGTACACCTTTTCCATCTCCTTCCATGAACACGGTTCTGATGTCTGGCAGGATATACATGCAGCGGCTGTCAGCAGTAAACCGCTTAAAATTGAAGTTTTCAGGATACGCATAAGATACAATTTTGAGTGTTGTTCACAAAAATAGCCCGTATACCAGAAAGCCTTGTATAGTATTTATGCAATTCGTTGTACAATTTCTCTGCAAGGTATATTTATGTACGATTGACTAATGTTTGTACATCATAAATCAATTTGTGCAACTCCGTATAGTTGCCTTTCCCTAAATTTGCTTCCGAAACAAGTTCTAAATTACTTAACATTTAATATTATGAACAGAAATTTTAAAAGAATCCTCTTCAGTGCATGTCTGCTTGCTGCTTTGGGAGGAACAGCATGTTCGGATGATACACCAGAACAGCCTGCTGGTGGAGGAACAGAGAGTGGAGAAACCGAAGAACCAGGAGGTGAAGATAATCCTGATGGACCTTTGCAGATGGATCCGGTAGAGTTTGCTGCATTTCCGGGTGCAGAAGGGTATGGAAAGAATACCGTAGGCGGACGAGGAGGAAAGGTTTATCACGTGACCAGTCTGGACGACGATGCCAACAATCCGGCAGAGGGAACATTACGCTGGGTATTGAAACAGAAAGGTGCAAAGACTGTTGTATTTGATGTCGCAGGAACCATTCATCTGAAAGCCGACTTAAAAACCAATAACGATAATCTGACTATTGCCGGACAGACTTCTCCGGGAGGTATTTGTCTTGCCGATTATGCTTTTGTCATCAATTCGAATGAAGTAATCATCCGTTTCCTTCGTTTCCGTCCCGGAGATGACAGTGGGAAAGAACCCGACGGACTGGGAGGTATGGATAAAAAGAATATTATCATAGACCATTGTTCAGTGAGCTGGAGTGTGGATGAATGTCTCTCGGTGTACGGTATGGAGAACTCTACCGTGCAGTGGTGCATCGCGGCTCAGGCACTTCGTGTATCGGTTCATGGTAAGGGTACACATTGCTACGGAGGAAACTGGGGTGGAAACAAAGCTTCCTATCACCATAACCTGATAGCACATTGCGAAAGCCGTGTTCCTCGTCTGGGCCCGCGCGCCAGCACACAGCTTAATGAGTATGTCGATATCCGGAATAATGTATTCTATAACTGGGCAGGAGAGGGCTGTTACGGAGCCGAAAATCAGAATATAAATATTGTAGACAATTATTATAAACCGGGACCGGCTACTAATTCGGGTAAGGAAACAGACCGTATCCGTTACCGTATAGCCAAGATTGGTGTTCGTACTCTCGATTATGTGACTGAAGACGATGGCTCTTACAACGACTGGTATCCTTCCTTGCATAAATGGGGAACTTTCTATGTAACGGGAAACGTGGTGGAAGGACACGATGATGTTACGGCAGACAACTGGACAAAAGGTATCTACGCACAGCAGGAAAACGGCAGTAAGGTAGATAATCTGTGGACTGAAGAAACCATGAAGGCTATCCGTAAGGAGTCGCCGGTAGTCGATCCGGTAATGACAACCGAGCATTCGGCGCAGGAAGCTTATCAGGCGGTATTGAACTACGCTGGAGCCTGCAATTATCGGGATGCAATCGACGAGCTTGTCCTTTCGGATGTCAAAGAAGGAAAAGCTACGTGTACGGCTTCAGGAAATAAGCCTGGATACATCAACGAACCTGAAGATGTATTGCAAGTATTGTCCGAACTGGGTGATAATCCTTATCCGGAACTTGCGAAAGATACCTCGCGTGATGTGACCGATACAGACGGCGACGGTATGCCTGATGCTTTTGAAACGGCATACGGGCTCGATGCCAATAATCCGGATGACGGTAATGCGAATACACTCGATCCGGCTGGAAAATATACAAATCTTGAAATGTATCTGCATAGTCTGGTGCAGGATATTATAAAGAAACAACAGCAGTAACTTCTGGAAATAGTTGTTGATTAAGGCATGGCGTTATTGGTTGCTGTACGATTTATCGTCTGGCTGCTGATGGCGCCATTGCTTTGTCTTGAAAAATAGTCCGTATGTCATGCAATATTTATTCATATCGCCGGTTTGCCTAAATAGTATACATTGTTTACTTAAATAATGCACGTCTTTTCTTCAGGGGTATCTTATTTTTGCGTTATCGAAAACAGCAGGAATAAAATCTGATAGTTATGAAACATCCGTTATTTTTATTAATCTTATTATTGTTTTTCCCAACTGGAACGATGATTGCAGCTGACGGTGGAACTGCTCTTCCGGCTTTTCCGGGAGCTGAAGGATTCGGAAGGTACACTGTCGGAGGAAGAGGGGGTAAGGTATATCATGTTACCACACTCGAAGATGGAGAGCAGGAAGGAACTCTCCGATATGCTGTAAATAAGAAAGGGGCACGTACCGTGGTGTTCGATGTTTCGGGTAACATTTTTCTGAACCGTCCCCTGCAAATAGTGAACGATAGCCTGACCATTGCCGGACAGACAGCTCCGGGACGTGGAGTATGTATTGCACGTTATCCGGTAACTATCAAGGCAGACGATGTTATAATCCGTTATGTACGCTTTCGGGTTGGCAACGAAAACAAGGGAGAACCCGACGGACTTGGAGCTACCGATCATCGCAATATCATTGTAGACCATTGCTCCATCAGCTGGTCGGTAGACGAAACTTGCTCTGTATATGGAAATGAGAATACTACCGTACAATGGTGTATCATTTCAGAAAGTCTGAATAACGGAGGTCATGCCAAGGGAGCGCACGGATATGGCGGTATAGTAGGAGGAGATCATGCCTCGTTCCATCATAATCTCATGGCACATCATGTGAGTAGAGTTCCGCGTATGGGACCTCGTCCGGGAACACAGACCAGAGAGTATGTGGATATCCGTAACAATGTGTACTACAACTGGGCTGGCAATGGCTGCTATGGAGGCGAAGGAATGAAAGTCAATATCGTGAATAATTATTATAAACCCGGTCCTGCCACACCTCATAACAAGGTGCGTTATCGGATTGCTTCTGTCGGTGTGCGTTCTAAAAAATATTGTTATAACAAGAAAGGGGAGCCCAACATCTGGCATCCCATGCTGCATGTGTGGGGAAAGTTTTATGTGGATGGTAATGTAGTAGAAGGCTTTCCCGAAGTTTCAGCCGATAACTGGACGAAAGGTATATACGAACAGCTTGATACGGCAAGTGCCGACGGATACTTTTCTTCCGTCACACGCGATACGATACGGCTGAAAGCTCCATTGGAAACAGGTATTGTTACCACTCACACAGCTGCCGAAGCCTTCGAGAAAGTGCTGGCTTCAGCCGGATGTTCCAAATGGAGAGATGAAATCGATGAGCGGATTGTAAGAGAAACTCGTACCGGTACGGCGACTTATATGGGAAGCATTGATAAAAAAGCTGCCAGTTCGCCTGGCATAATCGACTTGCCCGAGGATGTCATGCCTGAAGGAGCTTCATCACCATGGGTGGACCTTTCCGGCGGAAATACCGATTTGCAGGCTCTTCTGGATACTGATGGTGACGGTATGCCCGATGTGTGGGAAAGAAAACACGGACTGGATCCCGAGAATCCGGCAGATGGACCAGCAGTAACGTTAAGTCGTGAAGGATATACCAATCTGGAAGTCTATCTGAATGAAGGCTTATAATCGGATATAAGATATGAAACAATAGATGTGAATATATATAAGGTGGGCGCTTTTTATTTGTTGGGGTGTATATGATAAATATCGTTTAATTTAATTGAAAATCAACACAGTACACAATCTCTATATAATTTGGAAGGCAAACTGATATGCTTATGAAAATGTAATGACAGAAAGGTTTAAGCACCCCGTTGATAGTGTCGGATACGACAAAAATTTTGTACCACAGCCCGTTAAAGGATGCCTTCATAATCCTTTGCGCTTCTTGGAATTTCTCTGGAAATACAGGAGCGCGAAGGATTTTTTTTGAAAAATACGGGCAGAAGTTCTGTAAAACATCAGCATTTTTTGGGGAAAACATGAGCATCTTTTAGAAGAAACATCAGCATGTTTTGGGATAAGGCTTCAATGTCTTTTATGGTAACTTACTTAGTCTTTCAGATAATTTAATTAAAATCTGTGCAGCATTTAAGTGAAAATTTCTTTTCTTTATAGAACAATGTTATGTGAAACCAAACTATATGCGATATGAAGAAAGTACATTTGATGAGCTGGCTGATACTGTTTTTCAGTTTGTTTCCATCTGTATTGCAGGCACAGAGTTATAATGAACTTTGGAAAGAAGTAGAAGCAGCCCAAAAGAAGGACTTGCCGAAAACGGTTATTGGTGTAGTTGATAAAATATACACTAAAGCAAAGAGCGAAAAGAACATCCCTCAGATGATGAAGGCCTATATTGTGCGTGCTGAATCACGCATCCAGCTTACTCCGGACAGTGCACAGGCAGAGTACGATGGTATCCGGAAATGGGCAGAAAGCGAAACAGATAGGGTGGGGTGTGCCGCACTGAATCATGTAATGGGTAGCCTGATACTGGATAATCAGCAGTTGGGTACGGAAGATGATGCAATACGGTATTTCCGTCTTTCGCTGAAAGACAGAGAGGTACTGGGTAAGGCTTCTGCCAAGGATTTCCGTCCGATGACAACTTCCGGCGAGCTGAGTGAAAAGTATCTGGATGATAATATGTTCGACTTGCTTTCCCGGCAGGTGATTGAGCGTTTGTCCGTTTATCGTTTTAATTCCGACAGACTGAAATGTGTGTCGGAAGCATTGTCACTGTACGACGGACTGATTGCTTTCTACGGTGAAAGCAACCGTCAGGCAGCTTTACTGACTAAGGAAGCCCGTTTGTTGTACTGCTGGGAAGGGGCGGGAAGTAGCATCGTACGTGAAGCGCTGACACCGGAGCAGGTAGCGGAGGAATTGCGTAAGCTGGCAGAAGAATACAAGGATCTGCCTGTCTGTGCCGATGTATATGTAAAGCTGGCCTATGTCTATCGCATGAACAATGAACTGCTTAAGTCGGTTGAGGCGGCACGAGAAGGAATTGAAAAATATCCTAAGCACGAATGGGTGTCTCAGTTGCGTTCATACATTGATTTTGCTTCCAGTCCGTATCTTTCAATGAATATTCCTTTTGTATATCCCAACTATGAAGCGGATATGAACCTGACGTATGCCAATCTGAAAGGAGTGTCTTTCGAATTGTATCGTCTGAATATATCTCCTGCTTCTTCATTGATTCGCGGCAATCTGAAGGAAGAAACGTTGATACAGAATTACGGTACAAAAGTGGCTTCACGTTACTACGCCTTGCCTTCTACCCCCGATTACGAGAAACGTGATACGGTATTGCATTATACATTGCCCGAAGCGGGAATTTACATGTTAAAGCAAATTCCTCAAGGGAGTGCGAAAGGTATTGATTATTCGTTGTTGTTTGTTTCTCCTTATCAGTGCATCAGTATTCCTGTGTCAGAGGGACGCAAGGAGTTTGTTGCTGTAGATAAACTGACGGGCAGACCAGTTCCGGGTGCAGAAGTGGTTACGTATCGGTTGAACGGAAATGAATACAATGTACTTCAGGTATATAAGACCGATGGTAAAGGCAGTGTTACGGTAGATGTTCCCCGTTCGGGCAGGATTTATTACAATGTCCGTATGGCAGGAAATGATTTCACTGCTATTTCAAGTATAGGAGGAAATGCTTCGTTTGTCAGAGAAACAGTGCAGGGATGGAAGAAGAAGGTAAATCTGTTTACCGACCGTTCGTTGTATCGTCCGGGACAGAAAGTATATGTTTCCGGTATGGTTTACGAACAGAACGGTGATTCTCTTCGTGTGATAAAGGGCGAAAAAAGTTCTCTGAAACTGTATTCTTCCGAGCGTAATGTAGCCGAATATACCGTATCGACAGACGATTTTGGCGTATTGTCGGGTGAATTTGTGCTGCCACAGAACCTGCTTCCCGGTACTTATTATGTGTCGATGGATGGAGCTTCTGCCATTATCAAGGTAGAGGAATACAAGCGTCCTACTTTTGATGTGGTCTTTACTCCGTACGAAGATACATATAATATGGGCGATTCCATTGTGGTGAAAGGAGAAGCAAAGACATTTGCCGGAGCACCAGTCCGCATGGCAAAGGTAAAATATACGATATCCCGTTCGGAATATATGTGGTTCCGTATGGGAGGTATGAATAAAGTAGAGTTGGATAACGGTGAGGTGCAGACGGATGCTGATGGAAATTTTAGTGTCCGTGTGGTGCTTACTGCCCCGGAAACAACCGGAAGGGATATGCTGGAGCACCGTTATTATGTATATGAAGTACAGGCAGAGGTAACCGATGGAGCGGCCGAAACACAGACAAACACCTTGTCACTTCCGGTGGGTAAGCAGTCGTTGGGCTTGCAGATACGCGGACTGTCGGGTATGGTCATGCGTGAGAAACAGGAAAAGGTGCAGTTTATGGCATTGAACCTGAATGGAACTCCTGTACAGACAGAGGTCGCTTACCGTGTGTTTGCACTGGATAAAGCGGGCAAGAAAGCCGGATTGCAACTGGAAGGCAAGGCGGAAGCTCAACGTTCGTTTGTTCCTTCCGAATTGCTTACATTGCCTTCGGGCAGATATCGCATTGAAATTTCTGCAACGGATGCGCAGGGACGAGTATGTACGGCAGAGCAAGATTTTACATTGTTCTCGCGTCTGGATACACGACTCCCGTATCCTGCTGTCGACTGGTTCTATCAGGATGGAACCGAGTTTAACGAATCGGCTCCGGCAACCTTGTATGTGGGAACCAGTGAAAAGAATATATATCTGCTGGTCGATGTGTACAGTGGAAGCAAACGGATAGATTCTCAGCGATTGACACTGAATGATGAAATCAAGAAATTCAGTTATCCGTATCGGGAGGTGTATGGCGATGGTATTACCGTAAACTTTGCTTTCATGCGGAACGGCAGCCTGTATAGCAAGCAGGCGACAATCATCCGGCCGGAACCGGAAAAGAAACTGACATTGAAGTGGGAAACTTTCAGAGATAAGTTGCAGCCGGGCAATAAGGAAGAATGGAGCATGCATATTACAGATGCGGCCGGAAATCCGGTAAAAGCTAATGTGATGGCATCGCTTTACGATGCTTCGCTCGATAAGCTGTACCAGCACGACTGGCGTTTTAATCTGTGGTTCTCTCGTCCTGTTCCATGGATTTATGCAGGTATGTTGTCGGCAAACCAGGGAATCGGCATGTTTGCAGGTTTTCCATACGTAAGGACGTACACCGGACTGAATCTGCTGAATGGTGAGTATAGTTCTTTGCTGGTCTTTTCCGGAAATGTTTATATGCGAGGCATCAATCTGGCTGGCACATCAACCCGTATTCTGGCGAAACACGATGCCGGAAATGCCGTAGAGGTGAAATATCAGCCTGTCATGACTGTTGAGGAATCGGCGGTAGTCGCCTCTCCGGATATTGTATCGTCCGGCTTTAAAAAAGAAAGCGGCAGTGCTGGCGTAGAAGAAGTTTTGCAGATTGTAGAAAATGATGCAGCTGTCGAAGGAACAGATGATAAAGAAACGATGATTCCGGTGCGTGAGAACTTTGCCGAAACAGCCTTTTTCTATCCGAATTTGCGGACTGATTCACTGGGTAGGATAAGTATCGTCTTTACCGTACCGGATGCGTTGACCGAATGGAAGTTCACAGGACTGGCGCATACACAGGATGTCGATTACGGCATGCTGACGCAGACCGTGAAGACAAGCAAGCCATTTATGGTACAACCTAATATGCCGCGTTTTGTCCGCAAAGGTGACCGAACCGTTATTGCTGCTTCGCTGGTCAATCTGTCGATGGATAAGATTGAAGGGAATGCCGGTATCAAATTATACGATCCGGTGACAGAAGAAGTGGTTTACGATTATCAGCAACCGTTCAGTGTGGCAGAAGGAACAACGGGAGTCGTACGGTTCGACTGCCAGATTCCTGATAACTATGATATGCTGGTATGCCGGATTACGGCCGAGGCTGGAGAATATAGCGACGGCGAACAGCATTACTTGCCGGTACTGACCGACAAGCAGTGGATGACGGAAACCATTCCTGTCCAATTGAATGGAGAAAGCATGACGGAAGTCGGAATCGAAGACTTGTTCAACAAGCAGAGCAAAACGGCTACCGAACGACGGCTGACAGTAGAGCTGACTGCAAATCCCGACTGGTATGCTGTTCAGGCGCTGCCTGTTATCGGTAATCCGGCAGAAGAAGATGCATTGTCGTGGGCAACTGCCTATTATGCCAATTCACTTGCTGAGGCTATTGTGAAGGCAAATCCCCGCATCAAACAGGTGTTTGATACCTGGATTGCTCAGGGAGGAAGTAAAGAAACGCTTTTGAGTAATCTCGAACGTAATCAGGATCTGAAGAATCTGTTGCTGGAAGAAACTCCGTGGCTTTCCGAAGCAATTGAGGAAGGCGAACAGAAACGGCGTATAGCTTTGTTGTTCGATCTGAATTCGATGGACAACCGCCTGCGTACTTCGGTAGAACGTTTGCAAGAGTTGCAATTGTCTGACGGCTCATGGAGCTGGTATAAGGGTATGACAGGTAGCCGATATATTACAACGCAGATTGTGGAGATGCTGGCACGTTTGCAGCACATGAACGTGACGCTCGACGGAAAGGTTGCTCCGATGTATACACAAGCTTTGCGCTATTTGCAGAACGCAGTGAAAGAAGATTATGAAATGATGAAGAAGGCGGAAAAGGAAGGTGCGAAAAACCTTGTTCCCAACGGGCAGGTGGTACACTATCTGTATGTTTGTGCCCTCGACGGGCAGGCTGCTTCGTTGGCAGATAAACAGATAAACGCCTATATGACGGATAAGCTGGAAAACCGTTCGGCTGAGTATTCTATCGGTGAGAAGGCGATGATTGCTCTCATTATGCAGGCTGATGGCAGAAAGCGTCAGGCTCAGGAACTGGTTCAGTCTGTTAAGGAGTATACGGTAAGCACGCCGCAACTGGGAGTCTATTTCGATACACCGAAAGCACCTTATTCATGGAGCAATTACAGAATCCCTGCACAGGTGGCTGCTATGGAGGCTATCCGGCAGATTGCCCCCGATGCGGATATGCTGGCCGGTATGAAACTTTGGCTGCTCAAACAGAAACAGGTTCAGGTGTGGGAAAGCGGTATTGCAACAGCAGATGCGGTGTATGCTTTCTTGAATGGCTCAGGTAAGCAGTTGCAGGTGAATGGAAAGATGAAGGCAGTAGCCGGTAATATCGAGGTACGTACTCCGGACGATGCCTTAGGATATACCCGAAAGACGCTGACCGGAACGGATACTCGTGTGGAACGTATTGTCGTTTCGAAGTCGGGAACCGGTATAGGCTGGGGAGCTGTATATGCGCAGTATCTGGAGGATATGGATAAGGTACTTCCGGCAAAAGGTAACGGCGTTTCAATAGTACGTGAGTATTGGTTCGACGGTAAGCAGGTTTCGCGGAAGACTGCCTTGCATGCTGGAGATAAACTGACTGTACGACTGACGGTAAAGGCTGATCGCGACATGGACTTTATCCGGATAAAGGATGAGCGTGCGGCATGTATGGAACCGGAAAACCAGTTGTCCGGCTATCATTGGAACAACGGTCTGGGATATTATCAGGTGAACCGGGATGCTTCGACCGAACTCTTTATCGACCGGATGCCGAAGGGTACATATACGCTGGAGTATGAAGTTTATTTAGACCGTGCGGGAAATTATCAGGCTGGTGTGGCAACCATTCAGTCGGTTTATGCTCCCGAGTTCAGCGGACACACAGGAGGACAATCTCTGACAGTAGAATAATTCATTAGAAAACAGTACAGGCTGATGTATTTTCCATATTGGAAAAATCTGCATCAGCCTGTATTTCTTTTTACCGCTGTATCGGCAAATTTATATTAATTCACCACCAACCTTTGTTCGTCTTTGATTTTCTCTTTATCTTTGTTCACTCTAAACAAGTAACACACTGAAAGATGAAACGCATTTTATTTCTATTCAATATATTGTTTGCCGTAGTTTTGGTTGCTCAGGCACAGCCGAAAATAACATTCGACAAGAATGTGCAGGAGTTGGGATATGTGCTTTGGCGCAATCCGGTGACCATTACTTATAATTTCACGAATACGGGTGACAAACCGCTGGTTATTTCGAAAGTAACTTCTTCCTGCGGCTGTACGGAGGTCGACTGGACTAAGTCTCCGATACCTGCCGGTGGAAAAGGTACGGTAACAGCCGTTTTCGACGCAGAGGCTATCGGACATTTCTATAAAGAAGTCGGTATTTACTGCAACGCTTCTTATCGTCCTATTTATCTGGAATTTAATGGTGAAGTAACAGCCGACGCCAGAAATTATTCGTTTACCCATCCTTTCGGGTTTGGTGCAATCCGTCTGGACAAAGATGAAATAGAATTTAAAGATGTCAATAAAGGCGACCATCCTGAATTTAGTATTCTGGTAGCCAATACATCCAATAAAGCTTATTCTCCGGTGTTGATGCATCTGCCTCCTTATCTGAGTGCAAAGGCAGTTCCCGAAGTGCTGGGAAGAGGTAAGAACGGTAAGATTATCGTTACGCTCGATACGGAAAAACTTCCGAAGTTCGGTATTACCCGTACATCGGTGTATCTGTCACGCTATCCGGGCGACAAAGTGGGAAGCGACAACGAAATACCTGTATCGACAGTCTTGTTACCGGATTTCTCCGGACTGACCGAACAGCAGAAGAACAATCCTCCGCAGATTTCGCTTTCTACTACACAGTTGGAGTTCCCTCCGCTGAAACCGAAACAGAAAAAATCGCAGAATGTCATCATTACCAATACGGGAAAGACCGATTTGGTTATTCAGGATATGCAGGTGTTCAACATCGCTCTAGCCGTCAATTTGAAGAAAACGGTACTGAAGCCGGGTGAATCTGCCAAGCTGAAGATTACCGTACTTGGTGAGAACCTTTCGCGTGTGAAAGGTACTCCCCGTGTACTGATGATTACCAACGACCCGAATAAACCGTCGGTTACCATTCGGGTAAAGGCAAAAATCGTACAGCCTTAAGATCTCTCGTAAGGCTATTATTATCAACTTAAAATACTAAGACTATGGAACACCCTGAGAACAGTGAGGAGTACAAGGGATTGACTGTTAACAAGGGTATCGAACAACCCTCCAGTATAAATCCTTATTTGAACCTGAGAAAGAAACCCAAGCGCCGTCAGTTTACCGTAGGCGAGTACGTGGAAGGTATCGTAAAAGGCGATGTAACCGTACTTAGTCAGGCTGTCACGCTGGTAGAGAGTGTGAAACCCGAGCATCAGGCAGTCGCACAGGAGGTTATCGAAAAATGTCTGCCGTATTCAGGCAATTCTATCCGTGTGGGTATCAGTGGTGTTCCCGGAGCGGGGAAGAGTACGTCGATTGATGTATTCGGCCTGCATGTACTGGAACGTGGAGGTAAGCTGGCTGTACTGGCTATCGACCCGAGCAGTGAGCGTTCGAAAGGAAGTATTTTGGGAGATAAAACCCGTATGGAAAAACTTTCCGTTCATCCAGATTCCTTTATCCGCCCCAGCCCTTCTGCCGGTTCGCTGGGTGGTGTAGCCCGTAAAACCCGTGAAACGATTATCTTGTGCGAAGCAGCAGGTTTCGATAAAATCTTTGTTGAAACAGTGGGAGTAGGACAGAGCGAAACGGCCGTTCATTCGATGGTGGATTTCTTCCTGCTGATACAGCTTGCCGGAACAGGAGATGAACTGCAAGGTATCAAGCGTGGTATAATGGAGATGGCAGACGGTATCATCATCAACAAGGCTGATGGTAATAACATCGAGAAGGCGAAGCTGGCTGCTGCTCATTTCCGCAATGCACTGCATCTGTTTCCGGCTCCTGAATCGGGGTGGACACCACAGGTGCTAACGTATTCAGGTTTTTATGGTATCGGAATCAAGGAGATCTGGGACATGGTGTACAGTTATATCGACTTTGTGAAGAAGAACGGATACTTTGATTACCGCCGCAACGAACAAGCTAAATACTGGATGTACGAAACGATAAACGAACATTTGCGCGATAGTTTCTACAACAATCCGGCTATCGCTTCGATGCTTACAGCTCAGGAACAGGAGGTATTGCAGGGAAAGGCTACTTCGTTCTCGGCTGCGAAAAAGTTGCTCGATACATATTTCGGTAATCTTTGATTGCTGGGCTTGCGACGGAGTACATAATTTCTCTGAAAATTTTTGTACGAACTTGCTGAACTTTTGTACAGAAAATAAAAAAACATCGAGATATTTTGGGCAGAAATTGCTGATATTATAGAAACTCTTTCTGAAGGTCTTTTTTAAAAGCCTTTGGGAAGAGTTTTTTTATTGTTATCGCTGTGTGATAAATATATCAATAGCTTGATTCTCAGTTGTATTTAAGGCTTTGAAAACTCTGTTGTATCAATGAATAAACCAACTGCTATATTACAAGCGACTATGAGCTTTCGAAAATGTTTTGTCGGATAGCAATGTTTTATTATGCGTTGATCACAGTAAAATCTTCATGGATAGTTGTGCTTTATTACAATTGACTTGGTAGGAAATTTACTTTTTTCAGAAAAAAACAACAGAATATTTGGTTTATAAAATAAACTACTTTATATTTGTGATGTGATAGAAAATAGGAATAAACGCGCGGATTTCTATTTTTTTTGCAGTGGTAGTTTATAAAATAAACTGTTTTATCTTTTAAAAATGTAAGGAGTATGGAAGAAAAGAAGATGTTTACAGAAAAAGAAAGTCTGGAACTGATTTCCCAGATGATTCAAATGACGAAAGAAAATTTGGAACGGGGTAGTGGCAATGTTTTTCTGATTTATGGATATGCTGCAGTAGTGCTTTCTATAGTTGTATATGCAGCTGTGTATATCACAGGCAGACCGTTGTGGAACGCCTTGTGGTTTTTGATGTTTATTCCTGCCATTGTTATGAAAGTGCTTCAGGTTCGTAAGAAACCTTCTGTGGTAACACATATGGATAAGATGCTTGCTCATACCTGGTGCATCGTAGGATCGTTGTTCGGACTGACTGTTGTGGCCATGCTACTGATAGGTATGGTGATTGGTTCGTGCAATTTTGGCTTGATGCTTCCGTTGTGTTTGCTATATGCGGGTATAGGAACTTCGATTACCGGTCTGATTGTTCGGGTTCCAGCCCTGGTGTATTCACCTCTTGTTGCCTTTTTGGTTGCTGTCTATATGCTGATGGTACTGACAAATGGCGGTAGAGTGGCTCCGGAATGGAATCTATATTTCGGTTTTTCTTTCTTGCTTATGATGGTGATACCAGGACATTTGTTGAATAAAAAAGCCGCTGCTTATGCTTGCTGAACTAGATCCGTTGATACACTCGCAACTGCGTCTGGCGATTATGTCTATCCTATTATCGGTAGATGAGGCCGACTTTGTGTACTTGAAAGAGAAGACAGAATCTACTGCCGGTAATCTCAGTGTGCAACTGGATAAACTGAGCAAGGCGGGATACATTCAGGTAGAGAAAGAGTTTGTCGGAAAAAAGACTCGCACATCGTGCCGGATTACAGAAACAGGCAGAAAAGCGATGGAAGAATATGTAAAGGCACTGAAGACTTATCTGGATTTGTAGGATAAGAGAAACACGTTCGGAAAGAAGAAAAGGTAGAGGCCGGAATTCAAATTCAAGAAAGAAGAGCTATTGGTTTAGATGAGTGTCCGATAAACATATATGAATATGAGCTTATCAGCATTGTTCCTGTAGATAACCTGCATAGCTGAATTCTGTAGGATAATTGCTTGTTCATCAATACTCTATCTTTGGATTGAAGATTCTTGTCAGACTGCAATAATTGATTTGTACGCTAACCATCCTAATCTGTAATAAAAAAGGTTCTATCACCCCATAGCGGGAAAATGATAGAACCTTTTTGTATTTTATTCTTGTAATTTACAATCAGAAACCAGCCAGGCTTACAATCTTGTCGACTGCTGCACTAAGTCCGTCAGGATTCTTACCGCCGGCAGTTGCAAAGTGAGGCTGACCACCACCACCACCTTGGATCAGTTTGGCAGCTTCGCGAACCAGTTGTCCGGCATTCAGTCCGGCCTTCACCTGATCGTCGCTCATGGTAACAGTAAGCAACGGCTTGTTTTCGAATACGCTACCAATTACTACGAACAAGTTTTCAGGGAACTGTCCTTTCAACTGGAAGGCAATATTCTTGACTGCGTCAGCTGGCATCGGAAGAACAGCCTGAATAACTTTCACACCGTTGATTTCTTTTGCTCCTTCAATCAGCTTGTTCTTTACAGCAGCTTCTTTTTCCTTCATGAATTCTTCCATCTGTTTCTTCAGACCGGCATTTTCTTCGATGTATTTCGAGATAGCGGCTTTCAGGTCGGGAGCGTTGTTGAACAAAGCTTTCAGATCGTTGATAGTATCTTGTACAGTATCGAACATTTCTTCAACCTTCGCACCTGTAACAGCTTCGATACGGCGTACACCGGCAGCAACAGAGCTTTCTGAGATAATCTTCACCATACCGATCTTTCCTGTTGCCGATACGTGAGTACCACCACAGAATTCGATAGATGAACCGAACTGTACGACACGTACTTCGTCGCCATATTTTTCACCGAACAAAGCGATTGCACCCAGTTCTTTTGCCTTTTCGATAGGCAGGTTACGGTATTCAGTCAAAGGAACGTTTTCGCGGATTTTAGCATTAACCAGATGTTCTACTTCGCGAATCTGTTCCGGAGTTACTTTCTGGAAGTGAGAGAAGTCGAAACGCAAAGAGTCAGGAGTAACAAGAGAACCCTTCTGTTCTACGTGAGTACCCAGTACCTGACGCAATGCTTCGTCCAGCAAGTGTGTACAAGAGTGGTTGGCTGCACAAGCTGCACGTTTGTCTGTATCTACACATGCCATCATCGGAGCTTCCAGATGTTCCGGAAGTTTCTTTGCTATATGGATAGGAAGATTGTTTTCCTTCTTGGTATCGATGATATCGATAGTTTCGAATTCGCTTACCAATACACCGGTATCACCTACCTGACCACCACTTTCTGCATAGAACGGAGTATCGCTCAATACAATCTGGTAAAGTGTCTGATTCTTCTGTTTAATCTGACGGTAACGCAGGATGCTTGTTTCGTATTCAGTATAGTCGTAACCTACGAAAGTTGTTTCTCCTTCTTTCAGTGTAACCCAGTCGCCTGTTTCTACGGCAGCAGCATTACGTGCGCGTTCTTTCTGTTTCTGCATTTCAGCTTCAAAGCCTTTTACGTCGGCAGTCAGACCGTTTTCACGTAAGATAAGCTCAGTCAGGTCGAATGGGAATCCGAATGTATCATACAGTGTAAATGCGTCTACACCGCTGATTTCAGTCTTACCGGCAGCTTTAGTTTCAGCCATTGTCTTGTCGAGCAGACGGATACCTGTTTCCAGTGTACGGAGGAATGATTCTTCTTCTTCCTTCATAACTTTCTCGATCAATGCCTGCTGTGCTTTCAGTTCAGGATAAGCACCACCCATATTTTCAATCAGTACAGGAAGCAACTTATACATGAATGCTTGTTTCTGTCCAAGGAAAGTGTAAGCGTAGCGAACGGCACGACGCAGGATTCGGCGGATTACGTAACCAGCCTTTGCATTCGATGGCAGCTGTCCGTCGGTGATAGAGAAGGCGATGGTACGGATGTGGTCGGCTACCACACGCATAGCTACGTCTACTTTTTCGTCTTCACCATACTTCTTGCCCGACAAATCGCCGATAGCCTTGATGATAGGCTGGAAAACGTCGGTATCGTAGTTGGATGTCTTGCCCTGCAAGGTACGTACCAGACGTTCGAATCCCATACCGGTATCGATTACTTTTGCTGGAAGTGGTTCCAGTGTTCCGTCAGCCTTGCGGTTGTACTGCATGAACACCAGGTTCCAGATTTCGATAACCTGCGGATGATCTTTGTTAACCAGTTCACGTCCCGGAACAGCAGCCTTTTCTTCTGCCGAACGCGAGTCGATGTGGATTTCAGAACACGGGCCGCAAGGACCTGTATCACCCATTTCCCAGAAGTTATCGTGCTTGTTGCCGTTGATGATATGATCTTCGGGGAAATACTGAGCCCAGTATCCGGCAGCTTCATCGTCGCGGGCAAGTCCTTCCTCAGGGCTTCCTTCGAATACGGTTACATACAAATCTTTCGGATCGAGTTTCAATACCTTTACCAGATATTCGTATGCCCATCCGATAACTTCTTTCTTGAAGTAGTCGCCGAAAGACCAGTTACCCAGCATTTCGAACATGGTATGATGGTATGTATCGTGACCTACTTCTTCTAGGTCGTTATGTTTTCCACTCACACGCAAGCACTTCTGTGAGTCGGTTACACGTTTGTATTTCGCAGGATGATTGCCCAGAATAATATCTTTAAACTGGTTCATACCTGCATTGGTGAACATCAATGTCGGGTCGTCTTTGATGACCATCGGTGCTGAAGGCACGATCTGATGTCCTTTCGACTCAAAGAATTTTACAAATGAGTCGCGGATTTCGTTTGCTGTCAACATAATGCTTATAATGTCTTGTAGTTAATATTCTCAAAATTGATTTGCAAAGATAATCGGTTTTATTATTTTTGTCCGTATGTTTGATGCAAAAACTTGATGTGTTGCGTCTTAAATTTTTTCAAAACAAGATTTGAATGCGTAAAGTCTATTATATTTATAATCCGAAAACGCGTACATACGACCGTATTTATCCCACTATGCGCCAGCGGGCGATGAGCTATTTGCGGCGTCTGTTTGTGGGTATGGGACTGGGTGCAGGATGTTTTATCATCCTGTTGCTGATTTTCGGTTCTCCTTCGGAAAAGGACCTGCGTGTGGAAAATTCGCGCTTACTTTCACAATATCATATTTTATCTACCCGTCTGGACGAGGCTCTTGGTGTGATGCAGCAGCTTCAGCAGCGTGATGATAATCTGTACCGGGTGATTATGCAGGCAGATCCCGTGGCGGATGCCTTGCGTTCGGCTAGTTATGGTAAAACGAACCGTTACGAGGATTTGATGGATATGGCAAATGCCAAGCTGGTAGTGAATACTACTCAGAAGATGGACTTGCTTTCACGTCAGATTTATATGCAGTCGAAATCGTTTGACGAGGTAGTAGAGTTGTGTAAGAAACAGGATGATATGCTGGCATGTATTCCTGCAATCCAGCCGGTGGCCAACAAGGATTTGAAGCAGACGGCTTCGGGATATGGAAATCGTATCGACCCTATTTATAAGACTGTTAAGTTTCATGCGGGCATGGACTTTTCGGCAAACGTGGGTACACCGGTGTATGCCACTGGAAACGGTACGGTACAGAAAGCAGGCTGGGAAGGATTGTATGGCAACTGTATTGTCATTAATCATGGCTTCGGTTATGTCACCCGATATGCTCACTTGAGTAAAATTGATGTGAAGGTAGGGCAGAAAGTAGTGCGTGGAGAAACTATTGGCAAGGTAGGAAGTACGGGAAAGAGTACCGGACCGCATTTGCACTACGAAGTGCATCTGAAAGGGCAGATTATGAATCCGGTGAACTATTACTTTATGGATTTGGATGCGGATGATTACGACAAGATGATTCAGATTGCTGCCAACCACGGTAAGGTATTCGATTAATATTACAGACTAAACAGAAAGAACATGGCTTTGAAGAGCGATAAAAATTTGAAATTATATTATTCTATTCGTGAAGTGGCGGAAATGTTTGATGTAAACGAATCGCTTTTGCGCTATTGGGAGAAGGAGTTTCCTATAATTGCTCCCAAGAAGGCGGGAGGAAATATCCGGCAGTATACGAAAGAGGATATTGAGAATATTCGCCTGGTATATCATCTTGTAAAAGAAAAGAAAATGACTCTTGCCGGAGCCAGACAGCGTTTGAAACAGAATAAAGAAAGCATTCGTGATACGGCCGAAATCATCGACCGCTTGCGGCGTATCAAAGAAGATTTGCTCAGTATGCGTAAGGAGCTGGATTATCTCACCTGATGCTTGCAGGTGTGAATTGTTTGGCTGGTGACTTAATTCTAGGTCTTTTTAAGCGATCATCAGACTTTTTCCGGACGTCGTATATGTGAGGAAACAACGAAAAACAACAATAAAAATGGCATATGAAGTGATTATGATCTATCATCTTCATATGCCATTGTATTTTTTAGGGATATTTGCTGAATATCTTTATTTCGTCTTAATGGTTTTTAATCTGTTATTGCCATCATCAGAAAGATACGTCTTTTTAGTCGGCAATTGTATCTTCAAAGTTTTCGATACGGGTTACTTTCTTGATGTGATCTATCTTTTTGAGGTTTGTACAGATGGTGTTCACATCATCTACATCGTGTACGTAAAGCTGAATGCGACCTTCGAAAATACCATCGTTCGATTCAATATTCAATTTATGAATATTTACATTCAACTGTTGAGATATAACTTGTGTAACCTGATTGAGGACTCCTATGCCGTCTATACCTTTAATGTATACATTGACCGGGAAGTTTAATGCTTTGCCTGTTTCCCATTCTACAGCAAGCAGTCGGTTACCGAAACTGGTCTTCAGCTGGGCTGCAATCGGGCACTGACGTTTATGAATAACAATACGGTTGTTATCGTCAATGTAACCAAGTACATCATCCCCTGGAATCGGTTTACAGCAATCAGCCAGAATGTAATTCTTCTGAATGGCATCAGGAGTCAGCTTGATGATTTTCTTTTTGTCTATATTCAGTGCAGGCTGTTCAACTTGTTTCTCTTCCTGCTTGTTTTTACTGGTTCCTCCGAATGCAAAGCTGATATATTTCTTCCAGTTGGTAGGCGATGGCTTTTCCTTCAGCTCGTTTTTGTCTGCTTCACCTAATGAGAATATTCCCTGACCGATATTTAAGGTCAGTTCATCGTAATTCTTTACGTGATGCAGGTTGCAGAGCTTCTTGATATTCTCATCATTTGACGGCAGGTTTTCCTGATGGAAGAAATCGGTAAGCATATCTTCACCTTTCTGCTGCATTTCTTTCTTTTCACGCTTCAGAATAGCTTGTATCTTAGCCTTGGCTTTTGCTGTGGTGGCAAAGTTTATCCACGAAGGCTGTACCTTTTGTGATTTGGAAGTAAGTATTTCTACCTGATCACCACTTTGTAGCTTGTGGCTTAGTGGAACCAGTTTATGGTTTACCTTAGCTCCGATACAGTGACTGCCCAGGAATGTATGGATAGAGAAAGCAAAATCGAGTGCCGTACAGTTTTGCGGCATAGTCTTGATTTCTCCTTTGGGGGTGAAGACAAAAATTTCGGATGCAAACAGGTTCAGTTTGATGGTATCGAGGAAATCGAGCGCATCAGGCTGTGGATCATCCAGAATTTCCTTAATGGTCTTCAACCACTTGCTCAGTTCGCCTTCATCTTCACTGCCTCCACCTTCCTTGTATTTCCAATGAGCTGCAAATCCTTGCTCGGCAACGTCATTCATGCGTTCACTTCTGATTTGCACTTCAATCCATTGCCCTTTGTTACTCATCAGTGTCACGTGCAGTGCTTGATAGCCATTAGCTTTCGGATGGCTTACCCAGTCGCGCAGACGGTCGGGGTGAGGCTTGTATATTTTCGAGATAGCTACATAGATATCGAAACAGTCGTTCAGTTCCTCTTCTTCGTTTCTTGGAGTAAAGATGATGCGTACAGCAAGAATATCGTAGATTTCTTCGAACGTGATATGCTTGGTCTGCATCTTGTTCCAGATGGAATAAGGAGATTTTACACGTGCCAGAATGCGATAAGGTATTTTCATCTTATCCAGTTGTGCACGGATAGGAGCTGTAAACTCGGTAAAGACGCTTTCGCGCTCTGCCTGAGTAGCTTGCAGCTTGTCTTGTATCTCTTTGTAAGTTTCCGGATGTTCGTATTTGAAACTCAGGTCTTCCAGTTCTGTTTTTATGCGGTTCAGACCTAGTCTGTTGGCAAGAGGAGCATAGATGTAAAGGGTTTCTCCCGCAATCTTATATTGTTTGCTGGGAAGCATGGAACCGAGGGTACGCATGTTGTGCAGACGGTCGGCTATTTTTATCAGAATGACTCGGATGTCGTCATTCATTGTAAGCAGGAGCTTTTTGAAATTTTCAGCCTGAGCCGAAGCGCGGTCGCCGAAAATACCTCCGGATATTTTTGTCAGTCCGTCTACAATCTGTGCAATTTTAGGTCCGAACAGATTTTCTATATCTTCCACCGTATAGTCGGTATCCTCTACTACATCATGCAGCAAAGCCGAACAGATGGAGGTAGACCCCAGTCCGATTTCTACACACGCAATGCGTGCTACCGCAATAGGGTGCAGTATATAAGGTTCGCCCGAACGGCGTCGTACACCTTTATGTGCTTGCTTGGCAAAATTAAATGCTTTGGTGATTATTTCTACTTTTTTGCGGTGCTTGCTTTCCAGGTATCGATCTAAAAGTTCTTGAAAGGCATCATTTATTTGCTTTTCATCTGATTGCTCTTGTGTAAGTTTTTCATCCGTCATTGTATTACTCCCTTAATCTATATTGCAAAAATAAAGAAAATAAAGAATTTAACAAGTAGAATGAAGTTTTTTCTTACAAAGCTATGGAAAAGGATGATAGAAAAATGAAAAACCATCCTGACAAATCTTGGGATTGTCGGGATGGTTTTTATGATATTTCGGTGTAAAAATATGATACTTATCGGATGCGGAGTGATCTTCCGGCACGTATGTTACTGCCTTTGATTCCGTTCAATCTGCGTAACTGCGATACGCTTACTCCATATTTGGCTGCAATGCCTCCCAAAGTTTCTCCGTTTCTGATTCTATGATAAACGGCTTTTCCTGATTTGGCAGACGATTTAATATCGGCTACTTCTACTTTGCTGCGTCGTGTCTGATAGACCTCCGGTTTATAGTTATAGATGCTGTCTTCGTTTTCGAGGAAACAGCTCATCATCTTGTTGGACAGGCGAAGCGCATAAGGCTTCTCATTTCCAGGAATGATATCTTTTTTAAACTCCGGATTCAAGGCACGAAGTTCATCGATGTTTGAGTTGCATACGGCGGCTATCTGCTGGAGGTTGAGCGGACGAGATATGTGTATAGTGTCTGTTCCTTCCGGCATTCTCATTTCCAGCGGGCTGATGTTATGCTCACAGTAATAGGTCATGATATAGTTTGCAGCGATAAATGCCGGCACATATCCACGAGTTTCCTGAGGCAGATAATTGTATAGCTTCCAGAAGTCCTTTTCTCCTCCCGAACGTCGGATAGCTTTGTTTATTGTGCCCGGACCGCAATTGTAAGCCGCAAGTACCAGATTCCAGTCGTGATAGATATCGTATAAGTCTTTCAGATAACGTGCTGCGGCACGAGTAGATTTGATCGGGTCACGACGTTCGTCTATCAGACTGGTTACTTGCAGTCCGTAAATTTTACCTGTAGCCAGCATGAACTGCCATAAGCCTACGGCTCCCTGACGGGAAGTTGCCATCGGGTTTAAGGCCGATTCGATGACAGGAAGATATTTTAACTCCAGCGGCAGGTCGTACAAGTCGAGTGCCTCTTCGAAGATGGGCATGTAGAAATTATTAGCACTCAGCATGAATGCAACCTTCTGTCGCAAGCGGGTAGCATACATGTCGATAAATTTGCGCACCACTTCGTTATACGGCATTTCGATGATGGCCGGAATACGTTGCAGACGATCCATGTAGATAGAGTCGCTTACTTCCGGATTGGTAGAAGTCGCAGTACAGTTTTCTCCCAGATTGATATAATTTTTCGAAATCCAGTCCAGATATAAACTGTCTGTTTCAGAAAGCATACCTTCGGGCAAATCGGCAGCTGCCTCCACACCTGAACTGGAGCGGACGACAATACTCTTTTCCGTTTGTTGGGCAAAGAGGGGCGAAAAGCTAAGGAAGGCGAGTATGCCAATACATAGTTTTTTCATAATTTAAAATCTAATACTGCATTGCAAGCCTATTCCTTGAGGAAGCTTGCGGTATGCATCGTTAAATATTGCAGGTTCCAGTGTCATTCCCAGATCGTTCGATATATCGAAGTTCGATAGCTCAGCGTCGACATATGCGTCGATTACCGACAACAGATAAACTCCGATGAAAGCAATTATACTTAAATCTCGCTGACGACGGAAGACATCTTTTCGTTTACGGAACAACTCTTGATAATAATCGAGTCTGTTTTGTACATCTTCTTTGGTATATCCGGCTGGCAGGAAATCCATATAACTGTCGTTATTCGGATTGTCACTCATGATGTCCTGATATGCCTGTGTATAATCCTTATACATTTTGCTGTTCCAGGTCAATGCATAAGTACATCCCACGAAACCTCCATAAACGATAGGCAGTTTCCAATACTTCCGGTTGTATATCTGACCTGCTCCAGGTATGGCAAGCGACAGCCAGATAGAATTATTGGGAGTGGGAAGCCATTTCTTTTTCTCCTTTATGGTTACAGGTTTCCGGCTTTGCAAAGAGTCACTCTGACGCATAAGTCTGGCCGTATCTACCGGAGCTTCCAGTTCCTCGATGCGCTTTTGACGTATATTCAGCGTATCGAGTAAAGCAAGGCTGTCGGCCACGTTTTGCGCGCGTATCGAATCGGCATTCAGTAAGCCTTTCCGGTGCTTGAGTGCACGTTGTGCATATCCTTCCGTACTTCCTCCCCATGCGAAACAGAGCATCAGTACGATATACAATACATATGTAAACGATCGTTCTCTCAAAACTTGTCCTTTTTATTCTTTGGGTTTCAATGAGTCCAGTATCTCCATGATTCTTTCCAGATCAGCTTCGTTGCTGAACGGGATACTGATTTTACCTTTTCCTTTGTTGCTGCACGAAAGCTGCACCTTTGTACCGAAGAAGGTACACAGATGATTTTGCAACATCGTATATTCTTCAGACAGTTTGGCTCCTTTGGGAGCAATCTTCTTGCCTCCCGACTCTACGCTTTCGCCGGCTGAAAGGGCTTTTACTATTTCTTCTACCTTGCGGACCGAATACCCTTGGGTGATTATTTCGTTGAAAATACGTATCTGCGTCTTCGGGTCATCCAGCGCAAGCAAGGCACGTGCGTGCCCCATATCTATTTCTTTATTTTTCAGTGCAACCTGTATCGGAGCAGGAAGTTTAAGCAGTCGCAGGTAATTGGCGATGGTAGTACGCTTCTTGCCTACACGTTCGCTCAGACGTTCCTGAGTCAGTTCATATTGTTCGATCAGATGCTGGTAGGCGAGAGCTATTTCCAGCGAGTTCAAGTCCTCGCGCTGGATATTCTCTATCAGAGCCATTTCCATTACATTCTCATCGTCGGCAGTACGGATGTAAGCAGGAATAGTCTTCAGCCCTGCCTGTATAGAAGCACGGTAACGTCGTTCTCCTGCTATTATCTGATATGAATCCTCATTCAGCTTGCGTAAAGTGATAGGTTGTATGATGCCGATTTCAGCTATTGAGTCGGCAAGCTCTTGCAGGGCAATCGGATCGAACTCGCGGCGTGGCTGGTTCGGGTTTACTGAGATTTTACTCAGTTCCACTTCGTTGATGGAAGAAGAGCCCGAAGTCTTAACCTCGTCGTTTGTAGAAATCAGCGCGTCGAGTCCTCTGCCCAGTGCAAATTTTTTCTGTACGGCCATATTTGTTTATTCTTTCAGCTTTCTATGCTTCTTAATTTTTGTTTATAATTTCGTTTGCCAAAGCCAGGTGGTTTTTTGCTCCTGTAGAATCCGCATCGTACAAGATGGCAGGTATTCCGTGGCTGGGAGCCTCACTCAGTTTGACGTTTCGCTGGATAATGGTTTTGAATACCAGTTCCTGGAAATGACGTTTCACTTCGTCGTATATCTGGTTTGCCAGACGCAGACGTGAGTCGAACATTGTAAGCAGGAAACCCTCTATTTCCAGCGAAGGGTTCAGTTTTGTCTTGATTATCTTGATGGTGTTCAGCAGCTTGCTGATACCTTCCAGTGCAAAATATTCGCATTGTACCGGAATGATGACCGAATCGGCAGCTGTCAGTGCGTTGATGGTAATCAGCCCCAGCGACGGTGAACAGTCTATCAGAATATAATCGTATTCACTTTTCATCGGCTCTAATGCCTTTTTCATAATCTTCTCACGGTTTTCCAGGTTCAGCATTTCGATTTCTGCTCCCACGAGGTCGATGTGAGAAGGAATAATATCCAATCCGTCAATATCGGTCGTGTAAATAGCTTCCCGTATATCGGTCTGATTGATAAGACATTCATAAATAGAACAATCTATTTCTTTTAAATCTACTCCCAGACCGGATGAAGCATTCGCCTGCGGATCGGCATCGACTACCAGCACTTTCTTCTCGAGAGTTGCTAATGATGCAGCCAGATTAATGGTTGTAGTAGTCTTACCTACGCCACCTTTTTGGTTGGCTAAAGCAATAATTTTTCCCATATTAATCAGTTTATCTGATTGCGAAGTAACAAATAATCGTCGAAACTATGTATCAGCAAATGTCTACATTTCTTGAAAATGTTGATAACTTACGGCTTTTGTTAATAACTTCGGCGAGGCAAAGATAACGATTTATCTGTAATTATTCGTCGTGGTTTGGGAAGATTAATATTTGTTGTAACTTTACCGGCGATTATTAATGGAGAAATATATGACAAACGAAAGACCTCTTTTATTGCTGTCGAATGATGATGGCGTGAATGCCAAAGGAATACAAGAACTTATCGCTGCGTTACGCACTGTTGCCGACCTCATTGTTGTTGCGCCCGACGGGCCGCGTTCGGGTTCATCGGGAGCCATTACTTCCGAGCATCCGCTTCGCTGTACAAAGATGCGTCAGGAGCCGGGACTCATTGTATATAAGTGTTCGGGAAGTCCTGTCGACTGTGTCAAACTTGCTTTGCACGCTTTGGTTCCCCGTAAGCCCGATATGGTGATAGGAGGTATTAATCATGGCGACAACTCGTCGGTCAATGTACACTACTCTGGTACGATGGGAGTGGTGATAGAAGGATGCCTGAAAGGAATCCCTTCGGTAGGATTTTCGCTTTGTAATCATAGTGCGGATGCTGATTTTTCTGCAACGCTGCCTTATGTGCGCCGCATTGTAGAAGAAGTGCTTGCAAAGGGACTTCCCGTAGGTAAGTGTCTGAATGTGAATTTCCCTGATACAAACGAACTGAAAGGTGTGCGTATCTGCCGTCAGACTGATGGGGTATGGACCAATGAATTTGTTAAGGCAGATCATCCGCGTGGCGGATATTATTACTGGCTGACAGGTGAGTATCAGAATAACGAGCCTGATGCTGAAGATACCGATCACTGGGCGTTGGAACACGGTTACGTGGCTATTACTCCTACGCAAATTGATGTGACGGCATATTCGCTGATGGAAGACTTGAAACACTGGAACTGGAACGTATGAAATATTATCTGATAGTAGGAGAGGCATCGGGCGACTTGCATGCATCGAACCTGATGCGTGCCTTGCAGCACGAAGATCCGCAGGCCGAATTTCGTTTTTTCGGAGGCGATCTGATGAAGGCGGTGGGAGGTACTTGCGTAAAGCATTACCGTGAACTGGCATATATGGGTTTTATTCCCGTACTGCTTCACTTGCGTACTATTTTCCGTAACATGGACTACTGCAAGAAGGATGTTGAAGCGTGGCAGCCGGATGTGCTGATCCTTGTTGATTATCCGGGATTTAACCTGAAGATAGCCGAATATATCAAACAGCATACGCGGATACCTGTCTACTATTATATTTCGCCTAAGATTTGGGCTTGGAAGGAATATCGCATCAAAAATATCAAGCGCGATGTAGATGAACTGTTTTCTATCCTGCCTTTCGAAGTCGATTTTTTCAAGAAACACCAGTATCCGGTGCATTATGTGGGCAATCCTTGTGTCGATGCTGTGGATGATTTCCGGAAGAATGGTCAGGAAACGTTCAGTGAGTTTATTGCTGCCAATGGGTTGGAAAACAGACCGATAATAGCCTTACTTGCAGGAAGTCGTCGGCAGGAAATCAAAGATAATCTGTCGCGTATGATTGAGGCGGCACGCAGTTTTCCGCAGTATCAGTTTGTGGTGGCGGGAGCTCCTGGTATTGAGCCTGATTTCTATAAACAATATATCGACAGCAGCACGAAGATTGTGTTCGGGCAGACTTACCGTTTGTTGCAGCAGGCTGAGGCTGCACTGGTTACTTCGGGAACAGCTACGCTCGAAACGGCTTTGTTCCGTGTACCTCAGGTAGTGTGTTACTATACGGCAGCAGGCAAGTTGGTTTCTTTCCTTCGCAGGCATATCTTGAAGGTGAAATACATTTCATTGGTAAATCTGATAGCCGACCGTGAAGTGGTAACTGAACTGGTTGCCGACGGTATGACGGTTGCCAATATAAAAAAGGAGTTGGCTAAGATTGTACCGGGAGGAAGCGGGCGTTCGCTTATGCTTTCAGAATACGACCGACTGATAGCAATTTTAGGAGAACCCGGAGCATCGGAGCGTGCTGCATCTCAGATTACAGCTTTGTTAAAGTCGAATCACAAAGCCTGATACCATTGGCTTCTGTTTTTACATGGAGACTTTGTTGAAAGAAGAGCAAAAGTGTAGAAAAACTTCTTGATGTTTTTTTATTTTTTGTACGAATTTCAGACATAATAAGCCCTTCATTTCTTCTATTTAGGGATATTCAGTAAATGTCCCTAAAAAGTAAGATGGCA
>ULPZ01012296.1_pt1 | contig 123210 bp, 120 predicted proteins | sample 1953991 | NCBI WGS metagenome assembly ULPZ01 (sample SAMEA4835642, study PRJEB28245) | human gut metagenome | biome: gut microbiome; material: fecal sample | place: Denmark | collected 2008
GTGACAGGAAGCGGAGCCCTGGTACTGGCTTCAGAAGAAGCCGGCTGGAAAAAAACAGATACAACCTATGTCCGGGTTATGGGAGTCACCACCGGAACCATCACGGACTATGGTATTAAAGACAGCATGAATATGGGCGCCTGTATGGCACCGGCAGCTGCCGATGTGCTGGTTCATAACTTTAAAGATCTGGGGGTGGGACCGGAGTATTATGACCGTATTATCACAGGAGATCTGGGAACTGTAGGGCAGAGGATCCTGGCAGATATGATGCACGGCTATGGATATAATATCGAACCCTATCATTTTGACTGCGGAACAGAGATTTACTATAACAAGGAACAAAACACCAATGCCGGGGGAAGTGGATGTGGCTGCAGTGCCATAACTTTGTGCGGATATATTATGAACAAACTGAAGAAAAGAAAGTGGAAGAGAGTGTTGTTTGTGCCGACAGGAGCGTTATTGTCACCGGTGAGTTTTAATGAAGGAAACTCCATCCCCGGCATTGCACACGGTGTAGTGCTGGAAGTGGAAGACGAAAGGAAGTGAAACGAAATGGATTATATTCTTGCTTTTGCGATTGGAGGCGCTATCTGCGCACTGGTGCAGCTGATCATGGATAATACAAAATTACTGCCTGGCAAGATCATGGTAGGACTGGTGTGCATAGGAGCTATCTTAAGTTTCCTGCATTTATATGAACCTTTTGCCAAGTGGGCCGGTGCCGGTGCTACCGTACCGCTGATCGGATTTGGACACCTGCTTTTTAAAGGAGTAAAAGAGGGAATCGTCCAGCTTGGGTTTCTGGGTTGTTTTTACGGAGGATTTGAAAGTGCTGCCGTAGGAATTTCAGGAGCACTGATCCTTGGCTTTTTGGCCAGCCTTGTATTTAAATCCAAGATGAAATAATAAGAACTTGACATTTTTTCCCTGTTTGTGTACAATATCTCTTGTTAGTGCAAAGCTTCCTTGGCTCAGTTGGTAGAGCGGCACATTCGTAATGTGTAGGTCATCGGTTCAAGTCCGATAGGGAGCTTTTTTTGATGCAGAAATTTGGTAGATATATTGGAATTGCTGTGAGTGTTTGCTGCCAGTCTTTTGGTATTCCAGCAAGGAGGCAGAAAACACTCACTGCCAACACAATTGCGGGATATCTTGACAAACATGACAATATACTGTAAAATAGGCTTGATTATTCAAAGAGGTTTGAATACAATAGTGCTGTCATCCGGCAGTGCTAAAAAATAAAAGCAAAAAAGGAGAAATAGTATTATGTTAGAAAAAATGCAGGAACTTATTGCAGACCAGTTGAGCGTAGATGCAGACAGCATTACAGAGGCATCTTCATTCAAAGATGATTTGGGAGCTGATTCCCTTGATCTCTATGAGTTGATCATGGCATTGGAAGAAGAGTATGATGTTGAGATTCCAACAGATGATCTTGAAAGCATCAATACTGTAGGCGACGTAATGAATTTCTTAAAGAGCAAAGGTGTAGAGTAATTTAAAACTGCACATAGTGTCTGTAAACAGACAACAAAGACACCAAGAGGGGGTTGTTGACTCTGTCTTGGTGTTTGTCTTTATTAGAGAAAATGATTTTAGAAAGGTTAGTTAGAACGATGGCTAAAATAGCATTTGTATTCCCGGGACAGGGTGCACAGGTTGTTGGCATGGGTAAGGATGTATATGATCATTCTGCTAAAGCAAAAGAAGTTTTTGACCGTGCCAGTGAGGCAGTAGACTTGGATCTGAAGGCACTTTGTTTTGAAGAAAATGACAATATCAATATTACAGAGTATACACAGGTATGTCTTTTGACAACCAGTGTGGCAATTATGGAAGAACTTCTTTCCAGAGGAATTAAACCGGACGTGGCAGCAGGCCTGAGTCTGGGTGAGTACTGCGCTCTGGTGGCAGTAGGATCGATGAACTATGTAGATGCAGCCAAAGCAGTTCGCAAAAGAGGTATTTATATGCAGGAAGAAGTACCGGCTGGTAAAGGCGGTATGGCAGCGATCCTTGGTATGGACAAAGAAGTGATCGAGGAAAACATCGAAGAATTTGAACAGGTACAGGTGGCAAACTACAACTGCCCCGGACAGATTGTTATCTCAGGAGAGACAGAGCAGGTAAAACAGGCAGCGGATAAACTGAAAGAAGCAGGAGCCAAAAGAGCAGTGCTTTTGAATGTCAGCGGACCATTCCATTCCAGCCTTTTGACTGGTGCCGGCGAGAAATTAAAACCGGTATTGGAGGAATTGACAATTTCAGAGCCACAGATTCCATATGTGGCGAATGTAAACGCTTCCTACGTAACAAAAAAAGAAGATATTGAACCATTGCTGATTAAACAGGTAAGTAATTCAGTTCGCTGGCAGCAGTCGGTAGAGGCTATGGTAGAGGATGGCGTAGATACATTTATCGAAATCGGACCAGGCCGTACGCTGGCAGGATTTAATAAAAAGATCGGCAAAAAACTTGGCAAAGAACTGACTACTTATACAGTTGGAACTATGGAAGACATAGATAAGGTTGTAGAAGCCCTGGCGTAAAAGCAGGGTGCCTGGAATGGAGGATGTATGTTATTAGCAGACAAGATTGCGGTAGTGACAGGAGCAAGCCGTGGAATCGGAAGGGGAATCGCCCTGGCCATGGCAAGAGAAGGTGCTACGGTGGTTGTAAATTATAATGGTTCCAAAGAAAGAGCCGAAGAAGTGGTGGCAGAAATTGAAAATGCAGGCGGCAAAGCTGTAGCAAAGCAGTGCAATGTCAGTGATTTTTCACAGGCTAAGGAATTTTTTGCAGAGGTTGTAAAAGAGTATGGAAGAATTGACATACTTGTAAACAATGCGGGCATCACAAGAGATAATCTCATCATGAAAATGTCGGAAGAAGAATTTCAGGATGTGATCGATACCAATCTTGGCGGTGCGTTTAATGGAACCAAATTTGTTACCCGTCCAATGATGAAACAGCGCGTTGGCCGCATCATCAATATCGCATCGGTTTCCGGTGTGACCGGCAACATGGGACAGGCCAATTATTCTGCGTCCAAAGCAGGTATCATTGGACTCACCAAGGCAACAGCCAAAGAACTGGCAGCCCGTAATATTACGGTAAATGCCATTGCCCCTGGTTTCATTGCCACGGAGATGACAGATAAGTTAAATGATGCTGTAAAAGAAGCAGCGGTTAAGACCATTCCGCTTGGTGAATTTGGAAAAGTAGAGGATATCGCCGAGACAGCAGTCTTTTTGGCATCGGACAAAGCAAGATATATTACCGGCCAGGTGATCTGTGTGGATGGCGGTATTGCAATGTAATAGTTTTAGATTACGGAGGTAAGAAATGAGCAGACGAGTAGTGATTACCGGTATGGGAGCCGTGACTCCGATTGGTAATAATGTAGAAGATTTTTGGGCAAATATTAAAAAAGGCACAGTAGGTATCGGACCCATCACAAAGTTTGATACAAGTGATTATAAAGCACATCTGGCAGCAGAGGTCAAAGATTTTGATCCATTGCAGTATATGGACAAAAAATCTGCCCGCCGTATGGAAGATTTTTCCCAGTATGCAGTAGTAGCAGCCAAAGAGGCTATGGAGGATGCAGGACTGGATATGGAAAAAGAAGATTCTTTCCGCGTAGGATGTGCTGTAGGATGTGGAATCGGAAGTCTGCAGTGCGTACAGAGAAACTATGTGCGTATCCAGACAAAGGGACCAAACCGTGTAGAACCACTGATGATCCCGATGCTGATCTCCAATATCGCAGCCGGTAACATTTCTATCCAGCTGGGACTTCAGGGAAAGAATATCAACGTAGTAACAGCGTGTGCTACCGGTAACCATAATATTGGTGAGGCATTCCGCTCCATTCAGTACGGTGAGGCTGAGGTAATGTTTGCAGGAGGTACAGAAGGCGCTATCACAGAAAGTGGTGTGGCTGGATTTACCGGACTGAATGCGTTGTCTACTTCAGAGGATCCGATGCGTGCTTCCATTCCGTTTGATGCGGAGCGTGGTGGCTTTGTCATGGGTGAAGGTGCCGGAATCCTTGTTATGGAAGAACTGGAGCATGCCAAGGCGAGAGGTGCCAAGATTTATGCAGAGATCGTAGGTTACGGTGCTACCAGTGATGCACACCATGTAACAGCACCATTGGAAGACGGATCCGGTGCTGCCAAGGCAATGGAGTTTGCGATGAAAGATGCAGGTGTGACACCGGAAGAGATTGATTATGTTAATGCTCACGGAACAGGTACACACTTAAATGACCTGACAGAGACAGCCGCCCTTAAACTGGCTATGGGTGAAGCTGCTTATCATTGTAAAGTTAATTCTACTAAGTCTATGGTGGGACACCTTCTGGGCGCCGCCGGCGGTGTAGAAGCGATTGCATGTGTGAAGGCAATTCAGGAAAATTATGTACACAAAAATGCAGGTCTTGTAAATAGAGATCCGGAGTGTGATCTGGACTGTGTAACAGAGGCAGTAGAGACACCGGTCAATGTGGCGATGAGTAACTCACTTGGTTTTGGTGGACACAATGCTACTTTGATCTTCAAAGCATACGAAGCATAAAAAATAAAAAGGGGCGTAACGGTTCGATCCGCTGCGCCTTTTCCATGAAAAAGAAAGAGAGGCCCTTATGTTATTAGATGTAAATGAAATCAAAAAAATAATCCCTCACCGTTATCCATTCCTTCTGGTAGACTGTATCGAAGAACTGGAGCCGGGAGTGAAGGCAGTAGGATATAAAAATGTTACGGTAAATGAGCCATTTTTCCAGGGACATTTTCCGCAGCAGCCGGTTATGCCGGGAGTTCTCATTATTGAGGCATTGGCTCAGGTTGGCGCAGTGGCAGTGCTGAGTCTGGAGGAAAACAAGGGAAAGCTTGCTTTCTTTGGTGGAATCAAAAATGCCAAATTTAGAAAACAGGTGGTTCCGGGAGACGTACTAAAACTGGAGACAGAGATCATTAAGTGCAAAGGTCCTATGGGCGTAGGAAAGGCAGTTGCCACTGTGAATGGAAAAGTGGCAGCAGAAGCGGAGATCAGTTTCATTTGTTCTGATGCAAAGTAGGTAAAATGCACAAGAATCAGTCTTTACCTATGGGTTAATTTTCACAAATCTTTGCCTTTATCCCTAAAAACCTTACAATTTGCCCGAAAAAGTGTTATACTTTGAGTAGTGTTTAGAGGACTTAATCAGCATAATGAAAGAAAGGAAGGGTAAAATTGTTTGAAATTGGCGATTATGTAGTACATGGCAACAATGGTGTGTGCAAAGTAGATGCGGTGCAGGAAATGGACATGGGAAAGAGTACAAGAACTTATTATACACTGGTTCCTTTATATGCACCAGGCAGCAAACTGTTTGTGCCGGCTGACAGTACCAAGGTGGTTACCAGGGCTGTTATGACCAAGCAGGAGGCGGCCAAGCTGATGGATGAATGGGAAGAGATGGAGACATTGCAGGTGGAGAATGATAAGAACAGGGAAGATATATATAAGGCAGCCCTTCGTTCCTGCGATACAAGAAAATGGGTTCAGTTGATCAAGACTTCCTATCTCCGTAGTCAGGACCGATTGAAAAAAGGCAAGAAAATTACGACCAGCGATGAGAGATATCTGCATATGGCAGAGGATAATCTGTTTGGAGAACTGGCCATTCCATTTGAGATGACAAAAGGTGAGGCAGAAGCATATTTTATATCCAAGGTATCTATGGTATAAAAGCATTAGGTCTTACCTGATAAAATAAAACAGAGGCCGGAAGGTATGGTTCCTTCCGGCCTCTGTTTTTTATGTCTGCTGTTGAAATTATTTCATTTCTTCGATCATTTTCTTTACTGTGTCTAAAACAGCGTCAATGGCTACTTTATCCTGTACAGATTTGTCGCGGGTAGATAATTCTACTACCTGTTCCTTCATGTTTCTAGGGCTGACAACCAGACGGATCGGAACACCCAGAAGGTCTGCATCCGAGAACATAACACCCGGACGGACATTACGGTCATCGTAGATCACTTCAATGTGGTTTTTCTGCAGAGTATCATACAGGTTGTCTGCACATGCCTTTGCTTCAGCATCGTCGGAACGCAGGCAGCAAAGATGAACCTGCCATGGGGCGATATTCATAGGCCAGATCGGTCCAAAATCATCATGGTGTGCTTCGCATACGGAAGCGGCCAGACGGCCTACACCGATGCCGTAACAGCCCATGATTGGATACTGTGCATTGCCATCCGCATCCAGGTATTGCATGTTCATGGATTTTGTATATTTGGTTCCCAGCTGGAAGATGTTTCCTACTTCAATACCACGGGAAATCTTGATTGTTTTTTTGCCACATTTTGGACAGATACCGCCCTCAACGATCTTGGCAACATCTACATACTCTGCATCCGGTACATCGCGGTCCATGCAGAGGCCTGTGAAGTGGTATTCCTCTTCGTTGGCACCACAGGAAAGGTTGTTTGTGCCCTGGAGAGACTGGTCATAGATCACGGTAAATTTGCCGTTGACAGAAAGGTTTACCGGTCCGATATAGCCGGCGTTGAGACCACATTCTTCGGTAATAACACCAGGGTGCACCTCCTCGCCCAGATAGTTTGTTAATTTTGTCTCGTTGATATCCAGATCGCCTCTTACAAAGATCACGACAAATTCGTCTGTCATATTTTTCTGATAGACAACGGCTTTACAGGATTTTTCCAATGGTGTCTTCAGAAAATCGCAGATTTCTTCGATGGTGTGGATGTTTGGTGTGTGAACTTTGGTCAATGGCTCATCTACTGCATCTTTTGTATTCTCCACGATGCTCTGGGCAGCTTCCATGTTGGCACGGTAATCACAGCCATCTTCCTGGCAGATGGCAATGGAATCTTCTCCGATTGGTGTCAGAAGCATGTATTCGTGGGAAAGACTTCCGCCCATCATACCGGAATCGGATGCAACGGTAACTACTTCAGGAATACCGGCTCTGGCAAAGATGCGGTTGTATGCTTCGTAGCAGATCTGATAGTAACGCTCCAGATCTTCCTGGGAAGTGTGGAACGAATAAGCATCTTTCATAGTAAATTCACGGACACGGATCAGTCCGGCGCGAGGTCTTGCCTCATCACGGAACTTTGTCTGGATCTGGTAGATCATAAATGGATAATTATTATAACTTTTGGCATAATCACGAACAAGTTGAACAGCGGCTTCCTCGTGTGTCATTCCTAAAACCATTTTAGAACCATTGCGGTCACGGAAGCGGAGAAGTTCGCTGCCTACGGATTCGTAACGGCCGGATTCGTCCCAGAGGGATGCGGGAAGGGCTACAGGGAAAAGAACTTCCTGTCCGTCAATGGCATCCATTTCCTCCCGGATGATACCTTCGATTTTCTGGCAGATCCGCTTTAATGGGGTGAACTGGGAATAAATTCCTTTGGCAACATCTTTCATATATCCGCCGCGCATCATTAATGCATGGCTTTCAATGACACAATCGCTTGGTTTCTCTTTGAAACGCTCGCCTACAAGTTTGTCGAGTTTCATGATAATCCTCCAATCAAAATATCTTTATATATTAGTAAAAATACTCCTATAAATATAGCATTTACAGGGCGTTTTGTCAAAATTAAAAAAATAGTTATATTTTTTTCTGTGAGGGAAATAATAGAAATGAAATTTATTTCATGATATTTGATAATATGGAATGGAAAGTGAGGAAAAAACATGAAGAAAATCGTTTTAGCAGCCGCTTTGGTCCTTATGATGATGGCAATGACGGCCTGTGGAAACAACAAAAATAACAGCGCCACAGAGCCAGCTAAGGAATCCGAACCGGCCACCACATCCAATACCCCTTCTCCATCACCGAAAACAACGGATGACAATGGAAACAATGATAACAATGGGGCAGATGATGCCATGGATGGAGCAGCAGATGGTGTCGATGATGCAGTGGATGGAGCAGCAGATGGGGTAGATGATGCCGTAGACGGTGTTACGGATGGTGTAAAAGATACGGTAGATGGTGTTACCAACGGTGTAAAGGATACGGTAGATGGTGTTACGGATGGCGTCAAAGATACCGTAGACGGAGCCTCCAATGGGGTAAAAAAATAAGTCCGGAATATTGGACTTATAATAATATAAAATCCTCTCATAAGCAGAAATCAAAAACTTATGAGAGGATGATATATATGACAAAACGATTTTCTATTGATCCGGAAACAAAAGAAACACTGGTTTCTGTCGGAACCTTGACGGTAATCCTTGTTTTTATTATTTTAAACCCTTTTGGATGGATCTAATCTTCGATAGGAGCGTATCCAAGTACATGTCCCTGCAGCAGTTTGGTTTCATATCCCCGGCGGGTATTCTGCATGAGATCCTGTCTCGGTACATAAGTGTCCTTTTCCGTGAGGATGATGATGGTTGAACCACCATATTCAAAATATCCTTTTTCTTCGCCCCGGGTAACAGGACAGCTTTCTTTGTGGTTCTTGATACGGCCTACCAGCAGGGCACCTACCTCCATCTGGACAATGGAACCGTAGTCCGGTGTATGGATCACGGTGTACTCCCTTGTGTTTTCCTTGTAGATAGGAAGGTAATCATTGGCAACCGGATTTACCGTATGGAATGTGCCGTCAATGTGGTAGTTTTTCGACTGAGTACCGGAAGCGGCATATACATAGCGGTGATAATCATCTACAGTCAGACGCAGAATATAGCAGTAACCACCCTGGAAACGGCGGGCCAGCTTGACGCTCTTGAGAAGAGAACGAAGTGTATACTCTGTGTTCTTTACTGAAAAAATGGAGTCTTCCTGTATTTTATAAACTGTTGCCTTGCAGTCACAGGGACTGACAAGTACCTCTTCTTCATCCGGAATAGGACGCTTTCCCTCCTGGATGCGTCGGGTGAAAAAGTCATTAAAAGAGCGGTATTTTCTCTTTTCATAGGCTGACATATCAATGTTGTTGGATTCGATAAAGTGTGGGATCAGCCGGGTGGAAAAAGGGGATGACAGCAAAGTGCCGACCAGTCTGGATACAGCCGGCGTAACCAGCGGCTTTAACAGTAGGCGTCCCAGCATATGGCGGTACAGGTCGTCTAAAAGTTTGTCCTGAGAAGTTGTCTGCTGTACCAGTTTTCCGTTCAAATCAATGTAATCCATAGAGCAAATCCTTTCTAGAATAAGTGAAAGAAGAATATGTTAAGCATAACAAGGGCAACAAAAGCCATGATGGCAGCGACTACCGCATTGCCCGGTTTTTTCAGGCGGAAATCCAGGATGTAGAAAAAGCCTACAAATAACAGCATAACTGCCAGCAGGATCGTAAAGTGTCCGTCCAGAAGAGTGCGGAACATATAAACTACCGGGAAGATGATCGTGATACTCGTAATAGGTAATCCGTGATAGTACTTCTTTTCATCTGCTGAGGCAGGTTTGGAATGTTTTAATTCTTCCAGCATATTAAAATAAGCCAGCCGGATCACGCCGCAGAGGACGAAAAAGATCTCACAGCAGATGCCTGCCACACTCTTAAGTCCCATCTGATAGCAGATGACAGCCGGTGTGACGCCGAAGCAGACCATATCACACAGGGAATCTATCTGTACTCCGAAAATCTCCATTTCATGGGTTCGGTTTTTCATGGCCCGGGCGATCTTTCCATCGAAAGTATCACAGGCACCAGCCAGTGCCAGACACAGGATAGCACCATCGAAGATGCCGTTGCAAGCCAGTGAAATACCGATCATCGACGATATGACACCCAGATAAGTAACGATTACTGAATAATTATAAAATCCAATCATGTTTTGTTCTCCTCTTATAATATGTGTATTGTCCCCGGGCAGGCCGGGAACATCCTATTCTTTGTCAGTTTCTTTATCTCCGCGAACTGTCAGGTGGGTAATAAATGAGATGATTCCACTGACGATCACTAATACATAGTAACTAAAGCCGCGGCTTACCAGCATAGAAGCGGAAGCGGCGGTGCTTGATTTAAAAATCGGTGTAAAAATCCGCATATACAGATATTCGCTGATTCCCATACCACCCGGAAGAGGCAGCATATCAACAGAAATAGATATAACAGACTGCAGGATTGTAATGGTAAAGGCATTCACTTCATGCAGACCGAAACTGCGGTACACAACATAGGTAATGAAAAACAGGAAAAAACGCTGTACAAAGGAGATTAAAGTTGTGATCAAAATAGCCTTTTTGTTGGCTTTTAAATACACAGAAGCTTCTTTGTAAATCTCCATGGAGTCTTCCAGTCTCTGGGCACGGTTGTTTTTCTCTTTCATCAGGTGAAGTTTTTTTAGCAAATTAAATCCTTTGATGATAAGGAACTTGGCAGAGCCCGGTTTGAACACCAGCAAGCTCATAAACACAACACAGAATACATTCAGGCCTATGCCCAGGTATAAAAAGAACAATACATCCGGGCTCAGACACTGCAGCAGTGTCTGTCCAAAGATGACAGCAGCCAGTCCTACAAACACCAGTACAAACTTATATTCAATGGTGACCAGCATGAGAATAATGGTCGCTGTTGGAATATCAATTTTCTGTTTTTTCATATAATAAATCTGCATAGGCTGTCCGCCGGTAGCAGACGGAGTGATACAACTGTAGAAAAAACCCACAAAAGAGTATCGGATGCAGTTATGCATTGGTGCTTTGATATGTACGGTGTGAAGCAGATATTTTATGATCACAGATTCACTACATACATATACGATCACCAGTGTAAAGCCGATGATGAGAAAGATTGGATGGATGTCAGACACCAGCGTAATGATCTTTCCCAGGTCCTGATCCTTAAAAACTGCCCATACGGTAAACACAATCAGAGCTACAAGAAATAAGCCGTTAAAAATATTCTTCCTAGTTTTATTGTTCACATAAATCTCCTTTTAGCAATTTAAATAACTTATAGTTAATGATCTGAAATGCGTTTTTTAAATAAACATAGATCGTTGTCTTCTGGTTCAGCAGATAGATCAGTTCAGCAAATACGATGGCGAACAGACCATCAATGATGTAGTGCTGTTTTGTGAACAGTGTGGATGCCCATACAAGAAATGCCATGATGCAGGAAAAAATCTTGTAATAAGAGCGCACCTTTTTACTGTTACGGATGCCAACAAAACAAAGCCAGCTCACCAGTACGTGAATGGACGGGAAAAGGTTGGATGGCTTATCCAGTCCATACAAAAAGCGCATCAGATTGTCCCATACGGATTCGCCGGTTATGTCCGGGCGGACATTGGTAGTAGGCAGCAAAACATAAAAAACAAGACAAAGCAGACGGGAGATCATATCGGTTGCTACGAATCGATAGAAAGCCCGGGCATTGTTCCGATTAATTCTTGCTACCATGATGTAATTGACAATCCAAAACAGATAACAGCCAAAATATATAATGATCCAGGATGGCATAAGGGGGATGGCCCGGTCCAGGCTGGATGTGAAATCGTGGTGATACCAGTCGTCACAAAGTATCATAGTACCGCTGTATACAACCATGTTCAGTGCAAAACAAGAAAGCAGCGGGACGATAGAAAAAAGCGGGATGATAGGATCCACATATTTCTTTAACCATGAATACATATCTTGTTAATCTCCTTTAGGGTATTTAATAAAATTACATACGGTTCTATCATACAATATTTTTGCCAAATTTGCAACTTGTGATTGTGCTGTTATCATGTTTGTGGTAAGATAGACTATGTTTTAGTGTTCACAAAGTATTAGAGAATAACGGAGGAAAGAAATGGGAATTTTTGATGTATTTGTTGCCGTTGTATGGGGAATCGTTGAGGGAATCACCGAATGGCTTCCTATTAGTAGTACCGGGCATATGATCCTGGTAAATCAGTTTTTGAGTTTTTCAGATAACAATTTTAAAGATATGTTTCTGGTCGTGGTTCAGTTAGGAGCAATCCTGGCAGTGGTTCTATTGTTCTGGGATCGGATCTGGCCTTTTAATTTTAAAACGAAGAAGAATAATGAACCCTTTGTAAAAATGGATATTATGCAGTTGTGGTTTAAGATCATTATTTCCTGTGTGCCGGCAGCTATCGTGGGTCTTCTGTTTGATGAAGTGATTGAAGATATGTTCTACAACGGTGTAGTTGTGGCAGGCGCCCTGATCATTTATGGTGTGCTGTTTATCGTTGTTGAGAACTGGAATAAGGGAAGAAGACCGGTGATTACCACCGTGGCAGAAATTGGTTATAATTCAGCTATTATTATTGGTTTGTTCCAACTTCTGGCAGCTATCGTGCCTGGTACATCCAGATCGGGTGCTACGATCCTGGGAGCGTTGTTGATCGGTATCAGCCGTGGAGTGGCAGCGGAGTATACTTTCTATCTGGCAATCCCGGTTATGCTCGGAGCCAGTCTGTTAAAGATCATTAAAGGCGGTTTTGGTTTCGGAGTGATGGGAACCGTTACTCTTACGGTAGGAATGGTGGTAGCTTTTGTAGTTTCTTTGTTTGTGATCAAATTCCTCCTTGGATACATAAGAAAGCATGACTTCAAAGCATTTGGATATTATCGTATCGTGCTGGGTGTAATCGTGCTTTTGTACTTCTTTATCAGCGGAGCGCAGGCTGTGTAAGGACAAGAGAGACGAAATCATTCGTCCAGACCAAAGTAAAGAAGAAATCCCTGATACAGGGCGTAGGCAAAATCATATTGTCTGGTGCCGAGAAGCATGGCATCTTCATAATTGGTAATATAGGCAAGTTCAACTAATACGGCGGGCATCGGTGTCCGCCGTAAAACATATAAGGAAGGACGGGCGTAGATGCCATTGAAGGTTGTGCCCAGGCGGTTTACGATGGAGTCCACCAGAACGGTTGCCAGGCTGTAGCTTTCAGAGTCGTCGCTGTAAACATACCCTTCCGTTCCGTGAATAGCAGGATTTTCATTGGCGTTGACATGGATGCTGAGAAAATAGTCGGCACCCCACTCTTTGGCTTCGTCTACCCGCTGTTTCAGACTGGAGTAGTTGCTGTAACCCAGGGAATCATCAGGTGTTTTCCGGGAGGTCAATGCCTCAAAGTTGGCATTGGCAGACAAAAGGTCGTACAGGTATGCACCTACCAGATAGGTGATATCCTGTTCCCGCAGACCAAACCCTTCCGCGCCGGCATTGACGCCGTAAGGATTGTGTCCCTGGTCTATATAGATACGAATGGCCATAAGAACCCTCCTGTGATCATATTGTTCTCATGGTTTATCATATGAAAGGATCCTTTGAGTGTGAAAGAAGTGCGATTAGACAAATATCTGACGGATTGTACGAAGATGAGCCGCAAAGAAGCGAAAGAATGTATCCGCAAAGGAAGAGTGCAGTTAGACGGTCAGGTAGTAAAAAAAGAAGGGACGAAAGTGAAAGAAGGAGCAGAGGTCTCTCTGGACGGGGAAACATTATATCGTCAGGAGTTTGCATATCTGATGATGAACAAGCCGACCGGTGTTGTTTCTGCTACGAAAGACAGGGGGGGAAGAACGGTTGTAGACCTGGTAGATCCTGTCCCGGGACATCCGGATCTGTTTCCGGTAGGAAGACTGGATAAGGATACAGAAGGCTTTTTACTGCTGACAGATGATGGCGAGACGGCTCACAGACTTCTTGCTCCGGGAAAGCATGTAGAAAAAAAATACTATCTTCAGTATGAGGGTACACTTTGTGATGACTGTGTGGAGCAGGCAGAGCGAGGGATTGACATTGGAGAAAAAAATCTTACCAGGCCGGCTGTGCTGAAACTTGTCGGTAAAGGGGAGGCATATCTCACAATCTGTGAGGGTAAATTTCATCAGGTGAAAAGGATGATAGCAGCACTGGGAGGCAGAGTAAGTTATTTGAAACGGATTTCTATGGGCTCCCTGGAATTAGATAAAAAGCTGCAGCCGGGAGACTACCGGATGCTGACAGAGGAAGAGATAGACCGGATCGTAAAAGGAGAGTGACTATGGCAAAGAAAAAGTATTATGCGGTAAAAAAAGGGAAAGTACCGGGGGTTTATGAGACATGGGATGACTGTAAAGACCAGACTCACGGATTTCCGGGGGCTGTTTTTAAAAGTTTTCCAACCAGAGAGGAAGCCCAGGCATTTGTGGGTATGGACCGGCAGACGGAGAAAGTGGCAGCTGCAGGTACGGACCGGCAGGCAGAGAAAGAGTCTGTGCTGGAATCTATGGATCCTATGGTTATGGCAGTAGGTGGTGTAGCAGTAGCCTATGTGGATGGAAGTTACAATGTGGCTACGGGAGAATACGGTGCCGGTGTAGCGTTTTTCTCAGAACAGGGAGAAGAGCATATAAGCCGGAAAGGGGAAGACAAAGAACTGGCGTCTATGCGGAATGTGGCAGGGGAGATCCTTGGATCCCGTCTGGCTATGGAGAAGGCGGTAGCGCTGAAACAGAAGAAAATTTATATTTATCATGATTATCAGGGAATTGCGTCCTGGTGTCTGGGAGAGTGGAAAACAAACAAAGAGGGAACCAGGCAGTATAAAGAATACTATGACTCGGTAAAAGATTCGATTGAAATTGTTTTCTGCAAAGTGAAAGGCCATTCCGGTGATACATGGAATGACCTGGCGGACGAACTGGCAAAACAGTCCGTGGGCAATTAAATTTGTTTATCTGGAACAGGCATTTTTTGCCTCTTCGCAAAAATACATCTGTGAATTAACAGGCTCTTTGCCTCGTTGATCTACTTTTACATAAGTTCCATCTGCCTGCAGCAGATGGGATTTTTTTGTATCTGCCAACTGCATATGGAGAATATGGCAGATCTCGTCTTTTAACTCGTCGGACTCAACCGGGAATAAAATTTCTACTCGTTTGTCCAGATTCCTTGGCATCCAGTCGGCGCTGCCCATGTAAATCTCCGGATTTCCGTTGTTTTCAAAATAAAAGATACGGGAGTGCTCCAGAAAGGTACCTACAATGGAACGCACATGGATATTCTCGCTGAGTCCCGGTACTTCGGCACGCAGACAGCAGATACCTCGTACGATCAGATGGATGTCAACTCCGGCAGCGGAAGCATCATACAATGCGTTAATGATGCCGGCATCGCACAGGGAGTTCATCTTGGCTACGATCTTAGCCGGTTTACCCAGTGTGGCGTTCATCTGTTCCCGTTCGATCAGGGACAAAAACTTGTCACGAAGCCACAGAGGAGCCAGAGAGAGTTTATTCCATCCGAGAGGCTCGGAGTAGCCGGACAGCATATTAAAGACGGCGGTTGCATCTTCGCCATAAGGCTGACGGCAGGTGAACATACCCATATCGGTGTAGAGCTTGGCGGTGGAATCATTGTAGTTTCCGGTGCCAAGATGTACATAACGGCGGATGCCGTCTTCTTCTTTGCGGACGACCAGTGTAATCTTGCTGTGGGTCTTCAGGCCAACCAGGCCATAGATTACATGGCAGCCGGCTTTTTCCAGTTTTCTGGCCCATACAATATTGTTTTCCTCGTCAAAACGGGCTTTTAACTCTACTAAGACAGATACTTGTTTACCGTTTTCGGCGGCTTCTGCCAGGGATGCAATGATGGGTGAGTGGCTGCTGACACGGTACAAAGTCTGCTTAATAGCAAGAACTTCCGGATCTCTGGCGGCCTGGCGTACAAAGTTTACCACCGGATCAAAACTTTCATAAGGGTGGTGAAGCAGGATATCCCGCTCCCGGATCTGTTCGAAAAGGTCCCGGTTTGGATCCAGCATTTTAGGCTGGCATGGCTTGAAGACCGGTCCTTTCAAATGGTCAAAACCGTCCAGTCCATATACTTTCATCAGGAAAGTAAGATCCAGAGGACCATTGATCTTGAAAATGGATTCGTCGTGAATGTGAAGTTCTTTGCGGAGGATCCTTAACAGGCGTTTGTCTGTCTTGTCGCTGATCTCCAAGCGGATCGCTTCACCCCACTGCCTCTTTTTCAACTGTTTTTCTATTTCAATGAGAAGATCAGCAGCTTCGTCTTCATCAATGGTCAGATCGGCATTTCGCATGACACGGAACTGGGTGGTGCAGCTTACCTTATAATTCAGAAAAAGTTTCTGTATATTTTTCTCGATGATTTCTTCCAGCAGAATAATAGTGGTGCAGTTATCCTCGTCGGAAGGAATGGTAACCACACGGGGAAGAACGCTTGGAACTTGCACTGTGGCGAAATCAATGCGGTTTTTCTTTATTTTGTCCACTAACAGGGCGCCGATGTTTAGAGTTTTGTTCCGGATCAGCGGAAATGGACGGGATGAATCCACGGCCATAGGGGTCAGGACCGGGAAAACTTCCTGCTTGAAGTATTTGTCTACATAGGCTTCCTGCTCATTGGTGAGATGGGAAAAATGTGTGACGATCTTCAAACCTTCTTTTTTCAGAGCAGGTACCAGAGAGCGGTTATAAGTGGTGTACTGGGACTGGGCAAAACGGTGTGTTTCATCCAGGATCGCATTGATCTGTTCCTGGGCGGTCATACCGGATATATCTGTCTTTGTATAACCGGCATTTACCTGGTCTTTCAAAGAAGCCACACGGATCATGAAAAATTCGTCCAGATTGGAAGCGGTTATACTTAAAAATTTCAGTCGTTCCATTAAAGGAATCTGTTTATCTCTGGCTTCGGAGAGAACACGGTAATTAAAATCCAGCCAGCTTAATTCTCTGTTTTTGAATCGTTGTGCTTTAGTCATATCTAACCTCTCTTTCCACTGCGTTTCTGACGCAGTACCGGTTTGATGCCGAAAATATTCTGGAAAGCAAGGGCTTTGCGGTTAAAAAGTCCCTGCTCCAGTGTAATATCTGCCATGGTATCGGCGGTTACGATCAACTGGTCGTTTTTCAAGGTGACCGATACACTTTTAATCTTGTGGCGGTTGCTTTTATCCAGCACATTGGCAATGCGGAGGATTGAATTTAATTTGGTCATAGAAATATATTCCTGTTTGGAAAAATCTTCCTGAAAGGATCCGTAGGAAGGAAATGCCTCACTGTTGTACCGGACGATATGGGCGATCATAGCCCGTTCTTTGTGAGACAGACCAATGATCTCTGTTGACATAATGATCTGGTAGGAACATTCTCTGGAATCGATGGAGTCAATGTAAAGGCCGCAGCTGTGAAGGATCACGCTGATCTGCAGAAGCAGGCGCTCTCTTTTGCCAAGGCCGTGGAGTTTTCTGATGCGGTCAAAAAACTGCAGTGCCAGTGTCTGTACATTCTCTACATGATCCATATCTACATGGTACTTGCGGGCGATCATTTCAGAAGAAGATAAAATATCCTGTGTAAAATCGTGTTGTGGATGTAATTTCATTTTCTTGTCTGCAAATTCGGCAGCCATACTGTCACAAAAATCTACATTGGCAAAAAGCACATTTTCACACTGGGTGAGCTCTGTAATTTTCCGGCAAAGAATCATAGTGGGTGCCGTAAGCCGGTCAATGCCGGCATCGTGGTGCGAAAACAACAACTTTTTGCGGAAGATCTTCTTGTCAACGGAAATCGTGGTCTGCGGAAGTTTCTGTGGATTGATCTTGTAATAAAGTTCCGGGATCAGTTCCCCCATGATCAGTACATTTTTGATCTTGATATGTTCCAGGTACAGTTTCTGGAAAGCGTACAGATCTTTCTCGATATATTCGTCAATAAGATCGTGAAAATCATAGGCTTTTTCTTCCATCACATGAAGAAGTTCCTGGATACGGCTGGATCCTAAGAGAAGGTTCTGGGTGGTCTGGAGTTTGCCCTTGTCAAAAATAGACAACTGCACGCTGCCGCCGCCGATATCAGCAATCAGGGTTCCCTGGCGGATCAGTTTGTCAAAGGAGTCATCCTTTAATGCCAGTGCTTTGTAGTACAGGAATCTGGCTTCGCTGTTGCTTAAAATTTTTACATCAAAACCGGTCTGTATTTGAATCTGGTCTATGACGATCATGGCATTGGAGGCTTCCCGCAGACCACTGGTGGTGTACACCTGCCACTGGTTGGCACCAAAATCCTGCATGATCCGTTTGAAGTCGTTTAATGTCTGACAGATTTCTTTCGTTGTTTTGTAGGATACAACTCCGTGTGTATATACTTCTGCTCCCAGTGCCAGCGGCTGTCGGGTGTGGGATAGCTCCCTGATCCCCTTGGTTTTTGACACCTCATAGATCTTCATGGACAGCTTGCTGGGACCGATATCAATGGCTGCGTAAGTTGAATAGGACATAGTGGCACCTCCCTGGTTTATATTATTTCAATTTTACTATGTAAAGGTAAAAAATAAAAGTGTTTTTAGGTAAAAATCATGTAAAGTAGTGAAAAAAAATGAAAGGTATGATAGAATGGTGTGAGTGAAATACAGGAGACGACGCATATTAATAAGGAGAGTTTATTTATGAAGACGAGTGACTTTGATTATGATCTGCCAAAAGAGCTGATCGCACAGGATCCTCTGGAGGACCGCAGTGCTTCCAGACTTATGGTTTTGCACAGAAAATCCGGCACCATTGAACACCGGGTTTTTCATGATATTGTAGAGTATTTGAGACCGGGAGACTGTCTGGTACGCAACAATACAAAGGTAATCCCGGCCAGACTGTTTGGCGTGAGAGAAGATACCGGGGCTACGATTGAACTGCTTCTGTTAAAAAGAAGAGAAAACGATGTGTGGGAGACTCTGGTAAAGCCGGGAAAGAAAGCAAGAACCGGGGCCAGGTTAGTGTTTGGTGACAACCATCTTACCGGTGAGATCATCGATGTGCTGGAAGATGGCAACCGCCTGATCCAGTTTCACTACGAGGGGATTTTTGAAGAGATCCTGGATGAACTGGGACAGATGCCTCTGCCGCCGTATATAACCCACAAACTGAAGGACAAAAACCGTTATCAGACAGTATACGCAAAGTACGAAGGCTCGGCGGCTGCCCCTACGGCTGGTCTGCATTTTACAGAAGAATTGTTCCAAAAGATTGAAGAAAAAGGGGTAAAGGTAGCCAATGTAACTTTGCATGTGGGATTAGGAACCTTCCGCCCGGTAAAGGTAGATGATGTAACGAAGCATCATATGCACACGGAGTTTTACCGGGTGGATAAAGAAGCGGCAGATCTTATGAATGAGACAAAGAAAAATGGAGGCAGGATCATCTGCGTGGGGACTCCCAGCTGCCGTACCATTGAATCGGCGGCGGATGAGCAGGGCGTGATCCATCCCGGACAGGGGGACACCAGCATTTTTATTTATCCGGGATATAAATTTAAAATGCTGGATGCTTTGATCACGAATTTTCACCTGCCGGAGTCCACTTTGCTGATGTTGGTATCGGCACTGGCAGGAAAAGACCAGATCATGAACGCTTATGAGACGGCGGTAAAAGAAAAGTATCGTTTCTTTTCATTTGGTGATGCTATGATCATATTGGACGATTAAGGAGAGAAGTTGTGAAGTCGGTATTATTTGTGTATAATCCTCAAGCGGGAAAGGGAACGCTGAGGGGAAAGATATCGGATGTGCTGGAAGTGTTCCGCAGAAAAGATATGGTTGTGACGGTTTTTCCTACGGTAGGAGCAGGGGATGCGTATCAGCTGATCAAGCAGCACGGAGCCGAGTTTGACCGTGTAATCTGCGCCGGAGGGGATGGAACACTTCATGAGGCGGTACATGGTCTGATGGAGATACCGGAAGAGAAAAGACCTGGGTGCGGGTACATTCCTACCGGGACAGTCAATGATTTTGCCAATGGGATCAAACTACCAAAGCGGGTGATACCGGCGGCGGAGGTGGCAGCAGGGGACCGGTGCCACGCCTATGATGTAGGGGAAATGAACGGACAGTATTTTTCCTATGTGGCGGCGTTCGGAGCCTTTACTTCCGTGTCTTATGAGACGCCACAGGCTACAAAAAACCTGTTGGGAAAGACGGCCTATGTGTTGGATGGTGTGACCAAACTCAATACTTTGCGGGGAATCCCTGTGAAAGTAGAGACAGAAAAAGAATTTTTTGAAGAAGAATGTATCCTTGGTATGGTGACCAATGCAGATTCGGTGGGAGGGTTGAAGATATACCGGAAGACAAAGATCCGTCTGGATGATGGAGTGTTTGATGGTGTGTTTGTAAAAAAACCAAGAAACCCACTGGAATTAAATCTGGCCCTTGGTTTTTTGCTTACCGGTAACCGGAACAACCAGGTGCGTGTGATCCACGGCAAAAAGATCCATATTACGGTGGAAAAACCGACACCTTTCACGCTGGATGGCGAGGCGGGAGGAAGTCACAGTGAAATTCTGATTTCCAATCACAAACAGGCCATTCAGTTTTATCACGGACTGGAGTAGAAAGAGGTTAGTCTCTGGCAGGCAGATCCAGACCGTATTTTTCTAAAGTATCTTTGGCAGAGAGGCGGGCTGCCTCGCTGTAAAATTCAATACGAAGAACGCCATCGGCATATTCGCGGTTGTGAATGATGCCGATGTTTTTTATACTGATTTTTTTCCCGAATAACAGGGAGGAGATTACAGCAATAGCACCGGGCTCGTCATCAATATTCACAAAAAGCTCATAAGAAGAACTGATACTTCCTTTTTTCTTGACAGACATGGAATTACGGTAATTGCCGGCTTCTTCAAATTCCCGGTAGATCTGTTTCATATCGCCCTGGGCGATGAGACGCCGGAACTCTTCCAGAGATTCTATGTAATACTGCAAAAAGTGGTCAATGCTTTCTCCGTTGGCAATACAGATATCCTGCCACATGGCAGGGGAGGATGAAGCAATGCGGGTGATGTCTTTAAAACCGCCGGCGGCGAAGGATTTCATATCTTCGGCCTCGTTATCATTTTTACGAACCATATTTACAAGAGAAACAGCCAGGATGTGTGGCACATGACTGATGGCGGCCGTGATCTGGTCGTGGTGGTGATAATCCAGTACGACACAGTTGGCCCTTGTTTTTCCTACAATCTCCTGCATAAGAGCAATGTCTTCCGGCCGGTTTTCCTTCGTAGGGGTCAGAAGATAGTAGGCGTTTTCCAAAAGAGTATCGGTGGAGTTGGCGTAGCCAGTCTTTTCGGAACCCGCCATAGGGTGCCCGCCGATAAACTGGGAACCAAGACCTTCTTTCAGTGCTGCCTGGCAGATGTTTCCTTTTACGCTGCCTACATCGGTTAGAAGGCAGTCTGGCTTGATCCATTTTTTCATAATCGGGAGATATTCGATGTTTTTCAGAACCGGAGCACACAGGAAAACAATGTCACAGCAGGCAAAACGCTCATCAATCTTGTACCAGATTTCGTCAATGACACCTTCTTTTACACCCTGTTCCAGTTCCGGATTGTGGCGTCTGGAATAAACATATACTGAAATATCTGCGCCATCTTTGCGCAAAGCCCGGGCAACGGAGCCACCGATCAGTCCAAATCCAACAAATCCCAAATTTAAATGTTTCATAACTGCCTCCAAACATACATAATACAAATAGTGTAACATCTGAGGGGAAAAATGCAACTTTTTTTTAACGATCCCCTGTCACGATGTGTGAATTAAGCGAAGAACATATTGCCACCTTTCCCAACCTGATCTATAATAAACCTAGTTCAATTAAGGAAAGGATGCGGACCCATGAGAGAGTATGAAGCAGTTGTGTTTGATATGGATGGTGTGATTTTCGATTCAGAGAAAAAGGTGGTGGAGTGCTGGCAGGTTCTGGCGGACAAGTACGGATTCACCGGGATTGAGGAGGCGTGCCGGGCCTGCCTTGGAACCACCAAGGAAAAATCAAAGGAGATTATGTTGCAAAGGTATGGGGAAGACTTCCCTTATGAAACCTATTCCGCAGAGGCTTCCAAACTCTTTCATGAGCGGTATGATGGCGGGCGACTGCCGAAAAAGACCGGCATAGAAAAAATTTTACAGGCCCTTTCCCAGGAAGGCAAAAAGATTGCGCTGGCTTCTTCTACCAGACGGCAGACGGTGGAATCCCAGCTGCGGGAGGCCGGACTGATTGGATATTTTGATAAAATCATATGTGGAGATATGGTAGAAAAAAGCAAGCCGGAGCCGGACATCTATATCCGGGCATGCAAGGAACTGGGCGTTTTGCCGGAACAGGCGTATGCCATTGAGGATTCCTACAATGGGATCCGTTCTGCGTACCGGGCTGGGATGCGCCCTATCATGGTGCCGGATATGGTGCCGCCGGATGAAGAGATGAGAAAATTAGCCTGCATGATAAAGGAAGATTTAAGCCAGGTCTGCCGGGCCATAATAGAAGACGAGAAAAAGCCACAGGAGGGAACAATCCATGATTGAGAATTTACAGCCACAAAAGGTGTTTTATTATTTTGAAAAGATTTGCAGTATTCCACATGGCTCCGGAAATACCGGAAAGATCAGTGATTATCTGGTGGATTTTGCAAACAGACACGACCTTCGCAGCCGTCAGGATGAATCAGGAAATGTGATCATCTGGAAGGATGGAACGGGGCAGTGTGCACAGTCGGAGCCGGTAATTCTGCAGGGACACATGGACATGGTGTGTGAAAAAGAACCATCCTGCACATTAAATATGGAACAGGACGGGCTTCAGTTAAAGTTAGAGGACGGCATCATCTCCGCAGAGGGAACCACTCTCGGTGGTGATGATGGCATTGCGGTGGCATACTGTCTGGCACTTCTGGCAGATCCGGATATAGAACATCCACCGCTGGAGTGTGTGTTTACTGTAGATGAAGAGATCGGTATGCTAGGGGCGGCAGCCTTGGACTGTGGGGATCTGCAGGGGAAAAAGATGTTAAACATGGACTCAGAAGAAGAGGGGATTTTCCTTGTAAGCTGCGCAGGAGGAGCTACAGCAACTATTACGTTGCCGGTAATGCAGCGGATACACAAAAAGGATAAACAATATGGTATCCACATCCGGGGGCTGCAGGGAGGACATTCCGGAACGGAGATAGACAAAGGACTGGCTAATGCCAGTGTAGTACTGGGACGTGTTCTGGCAGCGTTGCAGGAAAAAGCACAGATTCAGTTGATCTGTATCCAGGGAGGAAAAAAGGACAACGCCATCCCAAGAGAAGCGGAGGCTTTCTTTACTTCCTCTGAAAGGGAAGAAACCTTGCGGCAGACGGCGGAAGAAATACAGGGAATGATCCAATCTGAGTACAGAGAAACGGAACCGCAGATGGAATTTGTCTGGAGTCAGGAAGAAGGGAACTGCAGGGTTATGAGCGAAGAGGACACAAAGAAAGTTATAACTCTTCTGCGGATCCTGCCGGCAGGCGTCCAGAAAATGAGCCGCGAGATCGAAGGATTGGTACAGACCTCCTTAAATCTGGGAGTGCTGGAAAGTAAAGAAGATGGCGTCAGTTTTTGCTTTTCTGTAAGGAGCAGTGTGGAATCAGAGAAGCAGGAACTGCTCAATCGTCTGGAACTGACGGCACAGACTGTGGGAGCATTTGTGGTGGTTGAAGGAGCGTATCCGGCCTGGGAATACCGCGAAGATTCGCCGGTGCGAGAGGCTATGCTTCGGAGTTACCGGGAACAGTATGGCAGAGAACCGGTGGTGCAGGCGATTCATGCAGGTGTTGAGTGTGGACTGTTTGCGGGCAAAATAGACGGATTGGATTGTGTGTCTTTTGGACCGGATATGCAGGATATCCATACAACCAGAGAGCGTATGGATGTGGCCAGTGTGCAGAGAACCTGGAAACTGCTGCTTCGTGTTTTGCAGAAGTTATAAAACGGGAGACAGCAATATTATGAGGGACATATATTAAAAAAGAGAGGAACATGCTATGACGAACCAAACATGGCTGGCCCGGGTGGATCAAAAGACACCCAATGGCTACGAGTGTGACAAAGAGCCGGGATATTATGAAGAAAAGGACGGCTGGAAAGTAGTTACAGCCTTGTCTAAAATTCAGGTAAAAAATGAAAAAACAGGGGACACTGCAGAATACAGCCCACATCTGTACCAGAGCAGCATGCACCCGGAGCAGATGCAGATCCGGACACTGACTGTTGGCTGCAGGGGAGAAGAGATGTATATTGAGGCCCCTTATGATAAAAAAAAGCTCCACCCGGAGGAAACAATTGTTGGGGTGGAGCCTTATTTGCCTGAAATTATAAAACCAGACTGCCTTCACTGCTGTAATTGCGGAAGATGCAGTTACTGATCATAATTCGGAATAACCAAAACCATTTACAATGGCATCTATCTTTTCCTTGTTCTTGCAATGCGGACATTCGCTGGAACGGAATGTCTGATATTCCGGAAGATCCGCTGTAGAGAAAATACTGTGCACGGTCTGTCCGTGGATTTCTCCTGCTGCACTGAAAATAGCCGATACTCCCTGAATGATACCGCCGTAATACTGGATGCAGTCAAGGCTTCTGGCGATGGTCTTGCCGGTGGTGGCAGAGGCCAGCAAAAGCAGGATGTTCTTGCCCTGGACCATAGGCTGCAGGTTGTCACGGAAAATCATCTGGCCGTTTTTATCTAACTCTGGTGTGATGATATACATACTGTTGTGGCGGTTCAGAGACATGATCCCGTTGCGGGTCAGCTCTTCTGCCAGACAGGAACCGATGACCTCGCAGCCGTCCATGCAGACGATGGTGTCTACGGGAGTGCTGTACTGATATTCTTTCGCCATTTCTTTTGCCACTTCTGCGGCGTCACAGTGACGAACTTTCAATGTGGTCATATCCATATAAAAATTAATATGAGACTGACTGGTAGCAAAATGTCCCGGAACGACTTTCAGGGAAATCTTGCTGTTGTACTTGGATGGAATCTTATACTCACGATCTAATAACATTGGCATACCCCTTTCCTCAATATATGTTTACTGTAGTAGTTATAGTTTACCACATCTTTGCACATCCGACCAGTGATATTTTGAAAAAGTTGTGGCAAGAATCATTGATTTTTACACCGTTTCTATATATAATAGGAAATATCGTGATGCGAAGAGGCAATACATGATTATGAGAGAGGAGGATGAAGATGGAAAAAGAAAAAATAACAGGCCTGATCCGGACCTTTGATACCGGCGAGTTGTCTACCGAACTGATACCGCCCCATTTTACGGATCCGGATGTTTTGTTTGAAATATTGATTAAAACCGTGAGTAATTATCATCCTTCCAGTGATTTGGAGATTATAACAAAAGCATATGAACTGGCAAAAGATGCTCACAAAGAACAGAGAAGAAAATCAGGAGAGCCTTATCTGATCCATCCGGTGTGTGTGGCTATTATACTGGCACAGCTTGAGATGGATAAAGAGACCATTGTCGGAGGCCTTCTGCATGATGTGGTAGAAGATACAAAATATACAACTCAGGATCTGACAGAGATGTTCAGTGCCGAGATTGCTACACTGGTTGACGGAGTAACAAAACTGACACAGTTGAACTATGATACAGATAAAGTAGAAAGACAGGCAGAAAATCTGCGCAAGATGTTTTTAGCTATGGCAAAGGATATCCGTGTTATCATTATCAAACTGGCAGACCGTCTCCACAATATGCGCACCATGCAGTATATGAAACCGGAGAAGCAGAAAGAAAAGTCCAGAGAGACCATGGATATTTATGCGCCGATTGCAGACCGTCTGGGAATTTCCAAAGTAAAGGTCGAGTTAGATGATCTGTCTTTGAAATATCTGGAACCGGAAGCTTACAAGGAGTTAAGTGAGCAGTTTGAAGCTATCAAGGCGAGAAAAAGAGATTTTGTTGAAGAGATCATGGAAGAGGTCAATGAAAAACTCATTGAGAATGGGATCACAGCCACCATTGACGGACGAGTAAAACACCTTTTCAGTATTTACAGAAAGATGGTAAAACAGCATAAGAGTTTCGACCAGATCTATGACCTTTTTGCGATCCGTATTATCGTAGACAACGACCAGGAGTGTTATACGGCACTGGGAATCATTCATGAAATGTTTAAGCCGATACCGGGGCGTTTCAAAGATTATATCGCTATGCCAAAAGCCAACAATTACCAGTCACTGCATACAACTCTCATCGGACCAAACGGACAGCCATTTGAGATCCAGATTCGTACCTATGAGATGCACCGCACGGCTGAGTATGGTATTGCGGCTCACTGGAAGTACAAGGAGTCCGGGGGCAGTCATTCAGAGAACAACCAGAGCGAGCAGGAAAAGATGGCGTGGCTGCGCCGCATTCTGGAGTGGCAGCATGACATGGACGATAACAAAGACTTCCTGACGGCCATTAAGAGTGACTTGGATCTTTTTTCCGACCGTATTTACTGTTTTACACCAAATGGAGATGTAAAGAACCTGCCGGCAGGATCCACGCCGATTGATTTCGCTTATGCAGTTCATACGGCAGTAGGTAACAAGATGGTAGGAGCCAGAGTTAACGGCAATATTGTGAAGATGGACTATGAGATCCAGAACGGAGACCGGATTGACATTATTACCAGCCAGAACAGCAGAGGACCAAGCAGAGACTGGCTGTCTATTGTCAAAAGTTCTCAGGCGAAGAACAAGATTAACCAGTGGTTCCGTAATGAGTTCAAAGAAGATAATATCATTAAAGGAAAAGAACTGCTGCACACTTATTGTAAAAATAAGGGGATTGATCTGTCACCTCTTCTTCGGAATGAGTATACGGAGGCCTGTATGCACAAATACGGCTTCAGAGACTGGGAGTCAGTATGTGCAGCTATCGGACATGGCGGCCTGAAAGAAGGCCAGGTTGTCAATAAACTGCAGGATGAGTACAACAAGAAAAATAAACGGGCTGCTTACAATGCTCATATTCATGAAATGTTGGAGGGAGTTAAGACCCAACGGACAGAGGGAAGCGGTCCTTCCCAGCAATCGTCTTCCAAGAAAAAGAGCGGCATCATCGTGGAAGGCCTGGATGATCTGGCTGTGCGTTTTTCCAAATGCTGCAGTCCGGTGCCGGGAGACGAGATCGTAGGTTTTGTTACCAGAGGACGAGGAGTTTCCATTCACCGAACGGATTGTGTGAATATGATCCATCTGCCTGAGTCGGAGAAAAACCGTCTGATTGACGCAGAGTGGAGTCCGGAAGCAGATCAGAGCGATGAGGTATATCCGGTGGAGATTGTGATCTACTGCTTCAACCGGAGTGGTGTCTTGCTGGATGTATCCAGAGTATTCACAGAGAACAAGATCGATGTGAAATCTATGAATGTCCGAGTTACCAAGCAGGATAAAGCCACACTGACCGTGGGCTTTGAAACCAGCAGTCTGGAACAGTTAGACAGGCTGATCGTAAAATTGAAAAATATAGAAAGTGTAACCAGTATAGAGCGGAGCACCAATGGTTAAGAGAGGAGACAGTTGGAAAATGGACATTAGTGTATTGACTGTAGGACCCATCCAGACAAACTGCTATGTGGTCCATCAGGAAGGAAACAGCCAGTGCGTTGTGATCGATCCGGGAGAAGAGGCGGCAAAGATCGCTGATTTTCTCAAGAGAAAAGGACTGGAGTGCAAAGGAATCCTTCTGACTCATGGACATTTTGATCATATTACCGGCGTGGCAGAACTGGCAGCAGCTACCAGAGCCAAGACCTATGCATACGAGGATGAGAAAGATCTGATGATGGATCCGGCATTAAACGGAAGCAGCCTGATGGGATACGAAGTGGCGCTGGAACCAGAGGTGCTTTTGAAGGACAGACAGAATCTGGAGATTGCCGGTATGCGGTTTCAAGTGATCCATACACCGGGACATACAAAAGGCGGATGCTGTTATTATTCCGAAGAAGATAAGGTAGTATTTTGCGGTGACACCTTGTTTATGGAGTCAATAGGCAGGACAGATTTCCCTACGGGAAATGGTAGAGAACTCATTGATTCACTGAAGAACCGTCTGCTGGTACTGCCGGGAGATGTAACGGCTTATCCGGGACATGGACCGGAGACAACCATTGATTATGAACAAGCAAACAATCCTTATGCCTGAGGGCGGAAGGAGTCTGTGATATGATACAATTTGAAATTAAAAAGAACCACAAGGGAAATGGCGAATTTTCCTATGATCTGCAGGCACTGGCGGCCAGTTTTTACCCGGAAAAACAGTGTGTGGTAAACCTGAGGGAGGACTGGCAGGAGAAAAGTGGATATCCTTTTTTAATGACGGTGGATGGGAAAGTTTTATGTGATGAGTGTCTGCCGGAAGGGTATACCAAAAATCAGGTGAAGCAGGTATGTTACCGGGCGCTGGAAAAACTCAGCGGAAGAAAACTTCCCTGGGGGATCCTGACGGGGATCCGGCCGGCGAAGATTGCTCTTAGAATGTTGTGGCAGGGCATGGATGAAAGTCAGGTCCAGAAGCAGTTATGTGAAGAATATCTGGTTCACGAAAAGAAAGCCACCTTGGCGTGGAAAGTAGCCAATAAAGAAAATGAACTGATCGGCGGGGCGGATTACGCAGAAAATTATAACCTGTATATAGGAATCCCGTTTTGTCCTTCTATCTGCCAGTATTGTTCCTTTTCTTCTTATGATTATAAGCGATTTGCGGACCGGGCGGACGCATATCTGGATGCGCTGGAAAAAGAGATTGCCTATACGGCACAGGCCTTTTCCGGAAAAAAACTACATACCATTTATGTAGGAGGCGGAACTCCTACTTCTTTGTCGGAGCCGCAGCTGAAAAGACTGATGGATCTGATCCACCGGTATCTTCCGGTGGAAGAAGCAAAAGAGTTTACGGTTGAGGCCGGCAGGCCGGACAGTATCACAAAGGAGAAACTACGCATACTGAGGGCGGCAGAAGTGACTAGGATTTCCATCAATCCACAAACCATGAAGCAGGAAACGCTGGATCGGATTGGAAGAAAACATACGGTGAAGCAGATTAAAGATGTATTTTATGAAGCCAGAAAACAGGGTTTTGACAACATCAACATGGATTTGATCGTAGGACTTCCGGGGGAGGACGAAGTAGACTTTGTAAACACGTTGCTTCAGATTGGGAAAATGGAGCCGGACAGTGTGACGGTTCATACTCTGGTGATCAAACGAGCTTCCAGAATGCGGAGAGAGCAGCTGGAAAGTGGCGCCGATATGCGGGCGGAGGATCTTCTGATCCCGTATATGCAGGACAGCAGCGGAGAATATTTTGAAGAGCAGGGATTTGAGCCTTACTATATGTACAGGCAGAAAAACAAATCCGGTACCACAAGAAATACCAATCAGGAAAATGTGGCATATGCAAAGCCCGGGAAGGAATGTCTCTACAATATGCTGATCATGGAGGAACTGGAAACCATCGTGGCACTGGGAAGCGGTGCCTCCACTAAGATTGTATACCCGGGTGAAAACCGCATGGAGCGGGTGGAAAATGTTAAAAATGTCGATGAGTATATTAACCGCATCGATGAAATGATAGAAAGAAAACGCAGTGGATTCAGAGAATTGCTGCAGAAATGAGGAAGATTATGGCGTTAAAGAAGAAACCAACAACCGGAATGAAAGATATTTTACCAAAGGAGATGGAGATCCGTGATTATGTGATCCAGCAGATAAAAGAAACTTATAAATCTTTTGGTTTTCAGTCCATTGAAACCCCTTGCGTAGAACATATTGAAAATTTGAACAGCAAGCAGGGTGGTGAAAATGAAAAACTGATCTTCAAGATTTTAAAAAGAGGACAGAAGTTAAAACTGGAAACAGCTGAAAGTGAAGCAGATCTGGTAGACAGTGGTCTCAGATACGATCTGACTGTGCCGCTGTCCCGGTATTATGCCAACAACGCCAATGAACTGCCGGCACCTTTTAAGGCTTTGCAGATGGGAAATGTGTGGAGAGCAGACCGTCCACAGAGGGGCCGGTTCAGACAGTTTATGCAGTGCGATATTGACATTCTGGGTGAGCCGACTTATCTGGCAGAGATTGAGTTGATCCTGGCTACGACAACCCTTTTGGGAAAACTGGATTTTAAAAACTTTACCATTCGTATCAATAACCGGAAGATGTTAAAGGGACTGGCAAAATATTGTGGTTTTCCGGAAGAATCCTATGATGATGTGTTCATTATCCTTGACAAAATGGACAAGATCGAGATGAGTGGTGTTGAGGCAGAACTTCTGGAAGCCGGCTATGACAAAGAAGCCGTAGAAAAATGCAAAAACTTATTTGAGACAGTTACCAACGATCTGGATGGCGTACGCTACATGAAAGAAACGCTGGGAGACTGCCTGGAAGAAGGTGTGGCAGAAGATCTGGAAACCATTATCCAGACTGTAGAAAAAGTAAAGGCAGCAGACTTTAAGATCGCCTTTGACCCAACATTGGTAAGAGGCATGTCTTATTATACCGGACCGATCTTCGAGATCGCGATGGATGAGTTTGGCGGCTCTGTAGGCGGTGGCGGCCGTTACGATGAGATGATCGGTAAGTTTACCGGAAATGATACTTGTGCCTGTGGTTTTTCCATTGGCTTTGAGCGTATCGTCATGCTTCTTCTGGAGAGAGATTACAAAGTGCCAAGTGCAGCAGTGAAAAAAGCATATCTCATCGACAAAAAAGCGTCTCCGGAAAAGATGCAGGAAGTCATTGAGAAAGCAAAAGAAGAGAGAAGCCAGGGAATCCAGGTTAATATCAATATCATGAAGAAAAACAAAAAGTTCCAGAAAGAGCAGTTAATGGCAGAAGGCTATACAGATATTGTGGAATTTTTTGCAGACTAAGATGAGAAAAATCATCGAATAGAAGCTGATACAAAGTAAGATGGAGGAATTTTAAAAATGGCAGAATCAATGAGAGGTCTGAAGCGCACATGCCGATGTGCGGAACTTTCAGCAGCAAATGTAGGACAGACAGTAACCGTCATGGGATGGGTACAAAAAAGCAGAAACAAAGGTGGCATTGTCTTTGTAGATCTGCGTGACCGTTCCGGTATCATCCAGTTGATCTTTGAAGAGAGCAACACTGGAGCCGAGGGATTTGAAAAGGCTGCAAAACTCCGCAGTGAGTTTGTAGTGGCAGTAACCGGTGAAGTAACAAAGCGTTCCGGTGCTGTGAATGAAAATCTGGAAACCGGTGATATTGAAGTAGTGGCAAAGGACATCCGTATCCTTTCTGAATCCGAGACACCACCGTTTCCGATTGAAGAAAACTCCAAAACAAAGGATGATCTTCGTCTGAAATACCGTTATCTGGATCTGCGCCGTCCGGACCTGCAGCGCAATCTGATCCTTCGCAGCCGGGTGGCAACTCTGACCAGACAGTTTCTGGCAGAAGAAGGATTTTTAGAGATTGAGACACCGATCCTGAATAAGAGCACACCAGAGGGAGCCAGAGATTATCTGGTACCAAGCCGTGTTCATCCGGGAAGCTTTTATGCACTGCCACAGAGCCCACAGTTGTTTAAACAGCTTTTGATGTGCTCCGGTTATGACCGTTATTTCCAGATCGCCAAATGCTTCCGTGACGAAGACCTTCGTGCAGACCGTCAGCCTGAGTTTACCCAGATTGATATGGAATTGTCTTTTGTAGATGTAGATGATGTGATCGATGTAAACGAAAGACTGCTGCAGCGCATGTTTAAGCTGATTGATGTAGATGTACAGCTTCCGATCCAGCGTATAACCTGGCAGGAAGCAATGGATCGTTTTGGTTCTGACAAACCGGATACTCGTTTTGGCATGGAATTACAGGATGTAACAGAAGTTGTGAAAAACTGTGGTTTTGGTGTGTTTACCGGAGCTATTGAAAACGGCGGATCAGTTCGTGGTATCAATGCCAAAGGACAGGGATCCATGCCTCGTAAAAAGATTGACAAGCTGGTTGATTTTGCCAAAGATTTTGGTGCGAAAGGACTGGCATATGTGTGCATCAATGAGGACGGCAGCCTGAAATCATCCTTTGCCAAATTTATGACGGAAGAGGAAATGAACGGACTGGTAACTGCTATGGCTGGTGAGCCGGGAGATCTTCTGCTCTTTGCAGCTGACAAGAACAAAGTAGTATGGGATGTATTAGGAAATCTTCGTCTGGAACTGGCAAAACAGATGGATCTTCTGGACAAGAATGTATACAATTTCCTGTGGGTAACAGAGTTCCCACTTCTGGAGTTTAACGAAGATCTGGGAAGATACCAGGCAATGCATCATCCGTTTACGATGCCGATGGAAGAGGATCTGGAATTTTTGGAATCGGATCCGGGCCGTGTCCGTGCACAGGCATATGATATTGTCTTAAACGGAACAGAGATCGGTGGAGGATCGATCCGAATCCATCAGAATGATATTCAGGAGAGAATGTTTGAGGCTCTTGGATTTACGAAAGAAGCAGCGTACAACCAGTTTGGATTCCTTTTGAATGCATTCAAGTACGGAGTACCACCTCACGCAGGGCTGGCTTACGGACTGGATCGTCTGGTCATGCTGATGGCGAAGGAAGACAGTATCCGTGAGGTTATCGCGTTCCCGAAAGTAAAAGATGCATCCTGCCTGATGACAGAAGCTCCAAACCTGGTAGACCCGGCACAGTTAGAAGAACTGGGAATTGCAGTGGTAAAAGAGGAAACAGACAGCGAAGAATAAAATAAATAAAAACAAAGAAAGAAGAGGTAAGAAACATGAGTGTAACAACAACTCCTTTTGGAACGACAAAAAATGGTGAAGCAGTAACAAAGTATACCATCACAAATGGCAATAACATGAGCATTTCTGTCATCGATTTTGGTGCCTGCCTGACCAATGTTATGGTGCCGGATAAAAAAGGTGAATTGGCAGATGTAGTTCTTGGCTATGATGATGTGGCTGGTTATGAGACAAACGGTGTATTTTTTGGCTCATTCATCGGCCGTAACTCTAACCGTATCGGCGGTTCCCGTTTTGAGTTAAACGGAGTTACTTATGAAGTAGAGAAAAATGAGGGAGAGAACAACCTTCACGGCGGAACACCGGGATACCACAAAGTAATGTATAAAGCAGAGACAACCGATAACAGCGTAAGTTTGTCCCGTCTCAGCCCGGACATGGAGCAGGGATTCCCTGGTAACATGGAAGTAAAAGTAACTTATACACTGACAGAAGACAATGAAATAAAGATCCAGTACCAGGCAAAATCCGATAAAGACACGATCTGCAACCTGACCAACCACAGTTATTTCAACCTGGCAGGACACAACAGCGGAACCATTGAAAAACATGAAGTCTGCCTGAAGGCAAGCGGTATCAGTGAAGTATCCGACGACTTGATCCCTACCGGAGTGACCATTGATGTAACAGATACACCAATGGACTTCCGCGTGAAGAAAGTGACAGGACAGGATATTGACAAAGATTATCCGGCTCTGAAACAGGGTGCGGGCTACGATCACAATTACTGTCTGGACAAAGAAGATGGTGTATATGACAAGATCGGTGAAGTGACAGATCCTGAGTCCGGTCGTACCATGGAGATTTACACAGATCTTCCGGGAGTACAGTTCTATTCCGGCAACTATATTGACAATGTGGCAGGAAAAGAAGGTGCTGTATATGGTAAAAGAGCAGGATTCTGCTTTGAAACCCAGTTTTTCCCGAACTGCATGAATATTCCGGAATTTAAAAACTGTGTATTGAAAGCAGGGGAAGAGTTTAACTCTACTACAACATATAAATTTGTATAAGGTTTAAACCACATAAAAAAGAAAAACTGCCGGAACGAAAATTCCGGCAGAACTTTTTGACATAAACAAAAAGAAGACGGTGGGGAAAACCATCTTCTTTTTCTATGTTATTAAAAAGAGGAGAAAAGTTTGATTATTCATCAAACAATATGAAAAAAAGAATCTTGTAAATTTCTTTTACGAGTATGATTGTATCGTTCATATATGAGTATAATTTTTCGATACTGTGAACAAATTGTAAACATATTTTTTTGGACAAAATTTCATGGAATAACAGGACAGGAAATAGTTGAATATTATATAATAAGGCGAATAACAGAGGAAAAGGAGAAAAAGATTGAAGAGTGTTCTTGGTAAATTGATTCAAACTGAATTTGGGAAAGAGCAGTATAATGAATATGCACAAAAAGTAGATGATAAACAGGGAATGGATATATTTTGCGACATTTACGGAAGACTCAGCCTGCGTTCCAGAGAAGATTTGAACGAGGCTTTGAAAAATCTGCTGACATCGGTTCAGGAGTCTATCTGGATCAGCAAAAATTTTATTAAGGTGACGCTGGGGGTTATAGCGGCGGTATTGGTCCTTTTATGTTCCGAACTGAGTCCGGTGTTTTTATATGGTGCCCTGACTGTGATCGGGGCGGCGTATGGTTTTAAAATCATGGAATATATACGAAACCGCTTTTGTGAAGTGGATGTGAAGATCGTACTGATCTACAAAGTGGTTCTTTTTCATTTATTAGAAGAAAATGGTTTACAAAAGGATGTTCCTCATGTATACTAGTCAAGTAAATATGTAAAAAAAGGGGAGCTTGCAGACAGGCTGAGAGGAAGGTGCACCCTTCGACCCTGGAACCTGATGTGGGTAATGCCAACGGAGGAAGATAACAGGATAGAACCAGCCGGGGCAGACTTCACAGTTGCCCCGTTTTTTTGTGTAAGGAGGAAAAAATGGCAGAATATACAACACAAATGGATGCCGCTAGAAAAGGCATCGTAACACCGGAAATGAAAGCAGTCAGTGAATATGAGAACATGGATGTAGAAGTACTGCGTGACCTGGTGGCAAAAGGACAGGTAGCGATTCCGGCCAATAAAAATCATAAATGTTTAAAACCATATGGAATCGGAAGTAAGTTAAAGACAAAGATCAATGTAAACTTAGGTACCAGCCGTGACTGCATGGACATGGATGTAGAGATGCAGAAAGTTCAGGCGGCCATTGACATGGGAGCAGAAGCAATCATGGATCTGAGTTCCTTTGGTGACACACAGAAGTTCCGCCGCAAACTGACATCGGAGTGTCCGGCTGTGCTGGGTACTGTACCGATCTATGATGCTGTTGTGTATTACAACAAAGCGTTAAAGAGCATTACTTCCGATGAGTGGATGGATATTGTCCGCATGCATGCAGAAGACGGTGTAGATTTCATGACGATCCATTGTGGAATCAATCGTGCTACAGCAGACCGTTTCAAAGAAAACCTGCGTCATACAAATATCGTATCCCGCGGAGGTTCCATTATTTTTGCCTGGATGGAATTAACAGGAAATGAAAATCCATTCTATGAGAGATACGACGAACTTCTGGATATCTGCGAAAAGTATGATGTGACCATCAGTCTGGGAGATGCCTGTCGTCCGGGAAGTATCGAGGATGCAGGTGATATTTCACAGATTTCTGAACTGGTAGCACTGGGTGAACTGACTCAGAGGGCATGGAGACGTAATGTGCAGGTTATGATCGAGGGACCGGGACATATGCCATTGAACCAGATCCGCGCCAACATGGAGATCCAGCAGACTGTATGTAAGGGTGCTCCATTCTATGTACTGGGACCATTGGTAACGGATGTGGCACCGGGATATGACCATATTACCAGTGCCATTGGTGGCGCCATTGCAGCAACCTACGGGGCTTCTTTCCTGTGCTATGTAACACCGGCAGAGCATCTGCGCCTCCCAACGGTAGAGGATGTAAAAGAAGGAATCATTGCTTCCAAGATCGCAGCCCATGCAGCGGATGTAGCCAAAGGACTGCCGGGAGCAAAAGACTGGGATTTTGCCATGAGCGAGGCGAGAAGAGAACTGGATTGGGAAAAACAGTTTGAATTGGCTATCGATCCGGAGAAGGCACGCCGTTATCGTGCAGAGAGTAAACCGGAGAAGGAAGATACATGTACTATGTGTGGTAAAATGTGTGCAGTCCGCAACATTAATAAAATTCTTCGCGGTGAAGATGTAGATATTATGGATTAATATTATTTAAATGAAAACGGTTTCTGCCTTTACAGGAAAAAGGCAGGAGCCGTTTTTTTCCTGTACTTTACTTTTTTCGTTAAAAATGTTACACTTTAGGGAAGAATGTAAGTAGGAATTTTGTCACATTTAGATAGGAAAATGGAGGTGCAGCAGTGATTTCAAATCAGATTTTACAGCAGACTGTAGACGGGCTGAAAGAGATTACAAAGATCGATCTGTATGTAGCAGATATGGAGGGGAATATATTAGCGGAAACAGCACAAAGTGCTGAGAATATGAAAGAATCCATCCAGAATTTCGTAGATTCACCGGCAGACAGCCAGGCTCTTAGAAATAATCAGTTTTTCAAAGTATATGACGAGGGACAGTTAGAGTATGTAGTCGTTTCCAAGGGAGAAGGAGAAGAGACATATACCATCGGGCGTATTGCCGTATTCCAGCTTCAGAACATGCTGGTTGCTTATAAGGAGAGGTATGACAAGGATAATTTTATCAAGAATCTTTTGTTAGACAACCTTTTGTTGGTAGATATTTTCAATCGTGCGAAAAAACTTCACATTGAGATGAATGTACGGCGTGTTGTATATATTATTGAGACCAGTAAGGAAAAAGACAATGAGGCGCTGGAAACGGTTCGTGGACTTTTTACCGGAAGTGGGAAGGATTTTATCACTGCCGTGGATGAAAAGGATATTATTTTAGTAAAAGAACTGGCAGAGGGAGATACTTATGACAGCCTGGAAAAGACAGCCCAGGTTATCGTTGATATGCTGAATACGGAAGCCATGGCCAGAGTCCATGTGGCTTACGGTACCATTATTAACGATATCAAAGAGGTGTCTCGTTCTTATAAAGAAGCTAAGATGGCCCTGGATGTAGGAAAGATCTTTTATGGGGATAAGAATGTGATGGCGTACAGCAATCTGGGAATCGGTCGTCTGATCTACCAGCTGCCGATGCCTCTTTGTAAAATGTTTATCAAAGAGATATTTGCGGAGCAGACTCCCAATGATTTTGATGAAGAAACATTGACAACTATCAATAAATTTTTCGAGAATAATCTGAATGTGTCAGAGACATCCAGACAACTCTATATCCATCGTAATACCCTGGTGTACCGTCTGGATAAATTGCAGAAAAGCACAGGGCTGGATCTTCGTGTATTCGAGGATGCTATCACATTCCAGATTGCATTGATGGTTGTAAAATATATGAATTATCTGGAATCCATAGATTTTTGAGAGGAGTAAAAGCTGTGGAAGAAAAGAAAAATGTACCTATGATTCGTATGGATCAGGTTTCTATGCAGTATTCCACCGGTGTAGATGCTTTGTGTGATGTGTCTATCCGGATTGAAAAAGGAGAATTCGTATTTGTAGTAGGTAAAAGTGGATCGGGCAAATCCACTTTTATTAAATTACTCTTAAAAGAACTGAACCCATCAGAGGGAAGAATCTTTGTGGCAGGGCGGCAGGTAACCAATCTGTCCCGCAAGCAGGTATCTTTGTACCGGCGGCAGATCGGAGTGGTCTTTCAGGATTTCCGCCTGCTGAAAAACAAGACTGTATACGAAAATATTGAGTTTGCCCAGCAGATCATCGGTATGAATAAAAGAGAGATCGCAAGAAATGTAGCGATCATGCTGGAGATGGTAGGATTGAAGGGAAAGGAAAATGCTTATCCCGGGGAACTATCCGGCGGCGAACAGCAGCGTGTAGCCATAGCCAGAGCCCTTATCAATAACCCGGCCATCCTTTTGGCTGACGAGCCTACCGGTAATCTTGATCCACAGATGGCATGGGAGATCATGATGCTTTTGCAGGAGATCAACAAAATGGGGACAACGGTTGTGGTTGTGACCCACAATAACGATGTAGTGGACATTATGAAAAAGAGAGTGGTGACATTGGACAACGGTTCCATTGTGTCTGATGAACAAGAAGGTGGTTATCAGTATGAGAGAGATTAATGTACTAGGATACAGTTTAAAACAGGGAGTAAAGAACCTGCGGAAAAACAGACTGTTTACACTGGCATCCATGGGAACGGTGGCAGCTTGTCTGCTGATCTTTGGACTGGTATATTTTCTGGTGGGCAATTTCCGTGCCGTGATCAAGGGGGCAGAGACCTCCGTAGGAGTGTCAGTATTTTTTGAGGAAAATTCCAGCCAGAGTACCATTGATACCATTGGAGAGGCAATCAAAGCAAGACCGGAGGTAGACCGGGTAGAGTATATTTCAGCGGAAAAAGCCTGGGAGAATTTTAAAAAGGATAATTTCAAAGACTCACAGGAACTCATTGACAGTTTTGGAGATGACAACCCGCTGAAGGATTCTGCTTCCTATGAAGTATATCTGAAAAAGTTAAGTGACCAGGATTCACTGGTATCCTATATTGAATCCATCGCCGGCGTCCGGGAAGTAAAGCGGTCGGCAGAAGTGGCAGGAACTTTATCCGGTGCCAGCAAGATGGTAGGAGCCGGCTCGGCAGTGCTGATCCTGATCCTGGTACTGGTGTCTGTTTTTTTGATCCACTCTACCATTTCTACCGGTATTGTGGTACGCAAACCGGAGATAGCCATTATGCGGCTGATGGGGGCATCGGATTTCTTTATCTGGGCACCATTTATCATTGAAGGAGTGATCATAGGCTTTATTGGTTCTGTGATCCCGCTGGTGATCTTACTTTGTGTTTATGGAAGGATCATAGATTATGTAGTAAACCGTTTTGCCGTATTTACAGCCAATCTTACATTCCTTACTACAGGTCAGGCTTTTGGTGTGCTGGTGCCTGTATCCCTTGCCATTGGCGTGGGAATCGGATTTTTGGGAAGTTTTATTACGGTGCGCCGTAATCTGAATTACTAGGAGGGAACGCCATGAGAAAAAGAACTTTTTGTGGGATGATTCTGGTATTTTCTATTTTGGCGTGTCTTTTGTACCAGGAGCGAAGTTATGCCGGTAAAAGTGTAGACAAAAAGATTGAAAAAGCGCAAAAAGAGAGTAAATCGCTGTCAAAAAAGTCCGGTAAATATGCGGAAAAGGCGGACAAAGCCCAGAAAAAGCAGGATGATATGATGAAAGAGATCGAAAAACTGGACAAAAAGATCGAGAAAGCTGAGACAGAGATGGATCTTGTGGATCAGCAGATCAAGGCGAAGGAAGAAGAACTGAAAAAAGAGCAGGCTTCTTTGGAAGAGGCGACTCAAAATGCACAGATCCAGTATGATACCATGAAGAAGCGCATAAAGTATATGTATGAGAATGGCAATCAGGATTATATTGACATTTTGTTCAGTTCCAAAAGTATTGCAGATCTTTTGAACAATGCGGAATATGTAGACAAGATCAGTGAATATGACCGCAGCATGTTTGCAAATTACAAAAAAACATGGGATGAAGTGAATACAAGAAAAGCAGCGGTAGAATCCATGATCGAGACTTTGAAGTCGAAGAAACTGGAACAAAAAGAAGATAAATATGACCTGGAACTTCTGCGCAAAAACAAGAAAAAGCAGATGAAACAGTTTGAACAAAGTCAGAAGAAAAATCAGAAGAAAGCCAATGAATTGGCCAAAGAAGCGGCCAAGGCGGAGAATGAGGTAAACCGTCTGCTGGCACAGAAACAGGCTGAGATCGATGGCTCGGATTCAGGAATTGTATTTTCCGGCGGTGCTTTGTCATGGCCGTTAAAGGTATCCGGAAGGATCTCATCCAAGTTTGGCCACCGGAGCAGCCCAACCGCAGGAGCCAGCACTTATCATAAGGGACTGGATATTGCGGTGCCATCCGGCACACCGATCCTGGCAGCGGCAGCAGGAAAAGTAGTGACAGCCCATTATAGTTCCAGTGCCGGCAATTATATTATGATTGCCCATGGCAACCGGCTGTACACGGTGTATATGCACTGCTCCAGACTGGCGGTAAAAGAAGGAGACTCCGTTGTTCAGGGACAGACCATCGGTTACGCCGGTTCTACCGGAATTTCCACAGGATCCCATCTGCATTTTGGCGTATCGAAAAACGGATCCTATGTAAATCCGCTGAATTATGTTTCCAGGTAAAAAATAAAAATGTGAGGTTTTGAAATTGAAGTGGTTACACAGAGAACACAAACAATCAGAAATTAGAACCTATCTGACAGGATTGGTAACGGGAGCACTGTTTTGTCTGGCAGTGCTTTTGATCCTTCAGTTTGTAAGCGGCGTACCGGTGCTTTTTTCTTCTTCGCTGACAAAAGAAGTGGCAAAAAAGACCCAGGAGGCCCAGAGTTATATTGATAAATATTACTGGAAGTCCGATCTGGATCAAGAAAAACTGGCAGATTATGCCATAAAAGGAATGGTCTCCGCACTGGGAGATAAGTATTCGGATTACTATACCACCAGTGAGTACAACCAGGCCATGGGAGAAGTAAAGGGCGATTACACCGGGATCGGAGCTACCATTTACATGGACACCAGCACGAAGCAAAAGATCATCCAGAAGGTGCAGAAATCTTCTCCGGCAGAGGAAGCGGGACTGAAAGTGGATGATGTGCTGCTAAAGATCAACGGGGAAGATATTTCCCAGAAATCATTAAATGACACAGTAAGTATGATCCGGGGCAAGGAAGGAAAAACTTCCAAACTTACCATACAGCGCAAGGAGCAGGATAAGACGAAGGTAATGGAAGTAACGGTGACAGCCAAAAAACTGGTAAACCAGTCCATTCACTATAAGATGCTTACCGGGAAAAAAGGATATATCAATATTTCTAATTTTGACAATGAAGGCGTGAAGCAGTTTCAGTCAGCCATGGAAGATCTGAAAAAGCAGGGCATGACAGGGCTTGTTCTGGATGTGAGAAATAATGGTGGCGGTTCCCTGGAGGCGGTGACAAAGATGTTGGATGAACTGCTTCCGGAAGGCGTGCTTTTGACGGAAAAATACAAAAATAAAGAGGATGTAGTATACCGTTCCACCGATGAGAAACAGTTTGATAAGCCGATGGTAGTGCTGATCAATGGTGGAAGTGCCAGTGCTTCCGAGGTAATGGCAGGAGCCCTGCAGGACCGGAAGGCAGCTACGCTGGTAGGAGTAAAAAGCTTTGGCAAGGGAATCGTCCAGTCTATCTTTTCCCTGCGTTTTGGTGGCGGTATCAAACTTACCACCGGCCAATATCTGCTTCCAAGCGGACGGTGTATCCATGGAACCGGCCTGACACCGGATGTAGAAGTTACCTACAGCGGTACTTCCAATGAACTGGGAGGCGAGGATGACAATCAGCTGCAGAAGGCATTGACGGTTCTTGAAAAATAAGAATGGGGGATAAAATAACTGTGGAAATGAAAATAGAACTACTAATAATGGTTTTGCTTCAATCGGGAGTATATGCCCTTGCCTATATCCAATCAAAAAAGCGGGGAACCGATTACTGCAAAGAACTTAAAACGATGTGGTTTTGGTGGCTTGCAATTGGATACAATTTGTTCCGTTTTTGGATATTATCAGAGTTACTGAAATATGATATATGTACAGATGAAAGAAATGTGGATGAGAAAATAATAATTGTTTTCATTATTTTGCTGCTTTGGGAAGGGGCGTATGTAATAGGCTTCAAGCAGATCCGTACGCAGAAATGGCAGAAAATGGTGCGGTATGTTTTGTATGCCGGTGTGGCTGTTGCTATGATAGTTTTGGTTGTTATGATGCATGAAAATTTCCGGCATTCCGTTATTTATGTTCTTTCTGAAGTAAATATAATGGCAGTGGTGGCGGATGTCATAGGATCGTTTCGAGGTAAGTGAATAGAAAATTAATAAAAAAGTACAGAACAAACATTCGATTTTGCTCTGTACTTTTTTTGGATTGAATGATATACTAGGAAAGTAGTGATATTAAAATAGATGAGCTAAATGGAAATATAAAAGAAAGGTTGGTAATGACTATGTGCGAGAAAAAAGAATTGGTCTTTTCTATCTTCATATTGTACAGTCTTGCAGATGAATGGAAGATGACTCCAGCCAAAGTGTATAAAATATTAAATTCAACCGGTATTTTAGATAACTATGTCATTAAATGTTACGATGTTCTTCACACGCAGGGAAAAGAGTATTTGGTAGAAGATATCACAGAGTATGCGAGAGAAAAAGGGGTTAATGTATGATTGTATATCACGGGTCAACAGAAATTATAAAAAAACCAGATGTGATACATTCAAAAAAGTATTTGGATTTTGGCAAAGGGTTTTATATTACAACTTTTGAAGATCAAGCAAAAAGATGGGCAGTTCGGAAAGGTATGAGACAGGAAAAGGCTGCAATAGTCAATGTTTATGAATTATCTGAAAAATGGGATGGTTTTAGAGTATTGTCCTTTGAAAAAGAAAATGATAAATGGCTTGATTTTGTTTGTGCATGCAGAAAAGGTCAGTCATTAAATAAAGAATATGATATTATCATTGGGAATGTTGCAGATGACGATGTGTTTAAGACTGTGGATATGTATTTTAGAGGATTATGGGATAAGGAAAAAGTTTTAGGCGAATTGAGATACTATAAGATGAACAATCAAATCTGTATTGCAAATCAAGAAACACTGGATCGACTGGTGATTTTTAAAGAATCATATGAGGTGGCAAATAGTGACAAATAAGGAAAAATTAGATGAGATTTATAAGCAAAATCTGGAAAATGATATTATCAATGCGATATCTAAAATAAAGGGGATAACTTTGAGAAAAGCATTTGACATCTATTATTCCAGTAAACTTGCCGAACAAATTTCAAATGATAGTTATGGAATAGAAAATATGGATGCGAAATATCTGGCGGAGGATTTGATTGAGAACGAGCCAGAACTTTTTAAATGATATAATATTAAGAATAAATTAGATTTGGTCAGGAGAAACGATATGGATCATTTTGTATTACATTCCGAATATCAGCCCACAGGCGACCAGCCTCAGGCCATTGATGCCCTGGTAAAAGGCTTTCAGGAGGGCAACCAGTTTCAGACCCTGTTAGGGGTTACCGGCTCTGGTAAGACATTTACCATGGCCAATGTGATAGAAAAACTGAATAAGCCTACATTGGTCATTGCTCATAACAAAACACTGGCAGCACAGTTGTACGGAGAGTTTAAAGAGTTTTTCCCGGAAAATGCGGTAGAATATTTTGTGTCTTATTATGACTATTATCAGCCGGAGGCGTATGTGCCGTCTACGGATACTTATATAGAGAAAGATTCGGCTATTAATGATGAGATTGACAAACTGCGGCATTCCGCCACTGCGGCGTTGACAGAGCGCAGAGATGTGATCATCGTGGCCAGTGTGTCGTGCATTTATGGACTGGGTAGCCCCATTGATTATCAGAATATGACTGTGTCACTGAGGCCTGGCATGGAACGAGACAGAGATGAAGTGATCCGCCGTCTCATCGAAATTCAGTATACAAGAAATGATATGGATTTCCATCGCGGTACATTCCGGGTTCGTGGAGATGTGGTAGAGATCTTCCCTGCGTCTGCTACGGACAGAGCGATCCGGGTGGAATTTTTTGGAGATGAAGTGGACAGAATACAGGAAGTGGATGTTCTGACCGGAGAACCGTTGGCCAATCTGGAGCATATGGTGGTTTTCCCGGCATCTCATTATGTGGTGGCTCCGGACAAGATGGAGCGTGCCATACAGGGGATCGAAGCGGAATTGAAGGAACGGGTCAAATATTTTAAAAGTGAGGATAAACTGATCGAAGCACAGCGGATCGCAGAGAGAACCCATTTTGATGTGGAAATGCTGCGTGAGACGGGATTTTGCTCCGGTATTGAGAATTATTCCATGCATCTGAATGGACTGCAGCCGGGGGATACACCCCAGACTTTGCTGGACTATTTCCCGGATGATTTTGTGATCATGGTAGATGAGTCCCATATTACTATTCCTCAGGTCCGGGGAATGTATGCCGGAGACCAGTCCAGAAAAAACACGCTGGTAGAGTATGGATTCAGACTTCCTTCAGCCAAGAGCAACAGACCGCTGAACTTTGAGGAGTTTGAGGGACATATTAACCAGATGTTATTTGTGTCAGCCACACCGTCGGACTATGAGGAGAGTCATGAACTGATGAGAGTAGAGCAGATCCTCCGGCCCACAGGGCTGCTGGATCCGGAAGTGGATGTAAGACCGGTAGAAGGACAGGTAGATGATCTGCTGGGTGAGATCCGCAAAGTTGTAAAGAAAAAAGGAAAAGTGCTGGTTACTACCTTGACCAAGCGCATGGCGGAGGATCTTACAAAGTATCTCAAAGAAGTGGGGGTACGGGTAAGGTATCTGCACTCGGATATTGATACGCTGGAGCGTTCAGAGATCATCCGGGATATGCGTCTGGATGTATTTGATGTGTTGGTGGGAATCAACCTGCTCCGTGAGGGGCTGGATATTCCGGAGATTGAGCTGGTGGCTATCCTGGATGCGGACAAGGAAGGATTCCTCCGTTCGGAGACATCCCTGATCCAGACCATAGGAAGGGCGGCCAGAAATGCAGAAGGCCATGTGGTCATGTATGCAGATAAGATGACGGACTCTATGAAGAAAGCGTTGGACGAGACAGAGCGGCGCCGTAAGATACAAAAGCAGTACAATGAGGAACATGGTATCACACCGCAGACTATCAAAAAGGCGGTGCGGGATCTGATCCGCATATCTTCTAAGGCAGATAACGAAGGAATCAATGACAACAAAGATCCAGAGTCAATGAGCAAAGAGGAACTCCAGAAGTCGATTGCCAAGATCATGAAGAAGATGAATCAGGCAGCTACGGAGCTGAACTTTGAACTGGCGGCTTCTCTGAGAGATCAGATGATTGAATATAAGAAACATTTACAGGAAATAGAAGACGATGAATAGGAATGAGAAGATGAAAGAGCAGAATAAATCTAAAATGATTCGCATCCGTGGTGCGAAGGAACACAACCTGAAAAATATTGATATAGATATTCCAAGAGATGAGTTTGTCGTATTAACCGGATTAAGTGGATCAGGCAAGTCTTCTCTTGCCTTTGATACCATTTATGCAGAAGGACAAAGGCGTTATATGGAATCTTTGTCCTCTTATGCCAGGCAGTTTCTGGGACAGATGGAAAAACCGGATGTGGAAAGTCTGGAAGGACTGCCGCCGGCTATATCCATTGACCAGAAATCTACGAACCGAAATCCGCGGTCTACGGTAGGAACCGTCACAGAAGTGTATGATTATTTCCGACTGCTGTTTGCCAGAGTGGGTATCCCTCATTGCCCAAAGTGCGGCAAGGAGATCAAGAAACAGACGGTAGACCAGATGGTGGATGACATTATGAAACTGCCGGAGCGTTCCAAGATCCTGTTGCTGGCACCGGTTGTCAGAGGACGCAAGGGCGAGCATGTGAAAGTGTTTGAAAAGGCGAAAAAAAGCGGCTATGTCCGTGTGATCGTAGACGGAAATCAATATGATCTGACGGAAGAGATCAAGCTGGAAAAAAATATCAAACATTCCATTGACATCGTAGTGGACCGTCTGGTGGTAAGAGAGGGAATCGAGAAAAGACTTTCTGATTCCATTGAGACGGTATTACAGCTGGCGGATGGATTGATGACCGTGGATGTGGTAGATGGAGAAGAACTGCATTTCAGCCAGAGTTTTTCCTGCCCGGACTGCGGCATCAGCATTGACGAAGTGGAACCAAGAAGTTTTTCCTTTAATAATCCGTTTGGAGCTTGTCCGGTGTGTCACGGAATCGGATATAAAATGGAGTTTGATGAAGATTTGATCGTGCCGGACAAGACCCTCAGCATCACAGAGGGAGCCATTGCGGTTATGGGCTGGCAGTCGGTGGTCAATCCGGGAAGTTACAGCCGGTGCATATTGGAAGCCATGGCAAAAAAATATGGATTCAGTCTGGATACTCCTTATGGCAAATATCCGAAAAAAATCCACGATCTCATCTGGCTCGGAACAGGTGGTGACCGGGTAGAGGTACATTATACAGGACAGCATGGCCATGGTGTGTACAATATTGCTTTTGAGGGACTGCTCCACAATGTGGAAAAGCGGTACCGGGAGACGGGATCCGAGACATCCAGGCAGGAATACGAATCTTTTATGCGGATCACACCATGCCGTGAGTGCGGCGGCCAGCGTTTAAAGAAAGAATCTCTGGCTGTGACTGTAGGAGATAAAAATATATGGGAATTGTCCAACCTGTCCATTGAAGACCTGAAAAAATTTATGGATGAGGTAGAACTGACCAAACGCCAGAGGCAGATCGGTCGCCTTGTGCTGAAAGAAATTTCTTCACGCCTTGGTTTTCTGGTGGATGTAGGGCTGGATTATCTGAGTCTTGCAAGAGCGACAGCATCTTTGTCCGGTGGAGAGGCCCAGCGTATCCGTCTGGCAACCCAGATCGGTTCCGGGCTGGTAGGAGTGGCTTATATTTTGGATGAGCCTAGTATCGGCCTGCACCAGCGGGATAACGACAAATTGATCGCCACCTTGAAGAAACTCCGAGATCTTGGAAACACTCTGATCGTGGTGGAACATGATGAAGATACGATGCTGGCGGCAGACTATGTGGTAGATATTGGTCCGGGGGCCGGCAAAAACGGCGGTGAAGTGGTGGCAGCCGGAACGGCCAAGGAAATCATGGAAGTGCCGGAGTCTGTTACGGGAGCTTATCTGAGCCACCGCATTGAGATCCCGGTTCCCTCTAAGAGAAGAAAACCTGCCGGATTTCTTACTGTAAAAGGGGCCGCAGAAAACAACCTGAAGAATATAACGGTGAAATTCCCGTTGGGAGTGATGACTTGTGTAACAGGAGTATCCGGTTCCGGAAAAAGTTCTCTGGTCAATGAAATTTTGTGTAAGAGCCTTACCAGGACATTAAACCGTGCCCGTTGTATCCCAGGCAAGCATAAGTCTATTACAGGCGTGGAAAAATTAGACAAAGTGATCAATATCGATCAGTCCCCTATCGGACGGACGCCAAGATCTAATCCGGCTACTTACACCGGTGTCTTTGATATGATCAGAGATCTGTTTGCCACTACGCCGGATGCTAAGGCAAAAGGCTACAAAAAAGGACGCTTCAGTTTTAATGTCAAAGGTGGCCGCTGCGAGGCATGTGCCGGTGACGGAATTTTAAAGATAGAAATGAATTTCCTGCCGGATATTTATGTACCTTGTGAGGTCTGTGATGGCAAGCGTTACAACCGTGAGACGCTAGAGGTAAAATATAAAGGGAAAAGTATCTATGATGTGCTGGATATGACAGTAGAGGAGGCACTGGACTTTTTCAAAAACATTCCGACAATTCACCGGAAGATACAAAGTCTTTATGATGTAGGACTGTCTTATGTGAAACTGGGACAGCCGTCCACTACTTTATCTGGCGGGGAAGCACAGCGGATCAAACTGGCTACGGAGTTGAGTAAACGGAGTACCGGAAACACTATTTACATTCTGGACGAACCTACTACCGGTCTGCACTTTGCAGATGTACACAAGCTTATAGAGATTTTGCAGAGACTGACCGATGGCGGAAATACAGTGGTAGTGATCGAGCACAATCTGGATGTGATCAAAACGGCAGATTATCTTATTGATATGGGACCGGAAGGGGGAGATAAAGGAGGCACCGTAGTGGCGGCTGGTACGCCGGAAAAGGTGGCTGAGTGCCAGGAGTCGTATACTGGTTATTATATGCGGAAGATTCTGGGAAAAGGAGGAGCCAATGAAAGATAGTTATAGTTTTTTTGCCATGATGGCCCGGATGAAATACATCGAACGGTGGGCACTGATGCGCAATTCATGGAAGGAAAATATCTGTGAACATTCGCTGGAAGTGGCAATGCTTTCCCACGCTCTGGCCATTCTTTCCAAAGAAAAGTGCGGCAGGGATGTGGATGAAAAAAAGGTGGCACTAATGGGGCTTTATCATGATGCCAATGAAGTGGTCACCGGAGACCTTCCTACGCCGGTTAAGTATTACGACGAGGATATAAAAGAAGCGTATAAAAAGGTAGAGCGGATCGCCAGTGTTACGATGTTGAATAAACTGCCTTCTTATATGAAGAAATATTATGAACCTCTTTTTCTTCCGGAGTCTGCAGACGCTTATGAGTGGAAGCTGGTAAAGGCTGCAGACAAGTTATCTGCACTGATCAAATGCAGAGAAGAGAGACGGGCAGGAAATGAGGAGTTCCGTTCGGCCTGTGAGACGACGGAAAAGTTTCTGAAAGATATGCAGATGGAAGAGGTGGAACTCTTTATGAAAGAATTTTTGCCGGCTTATGAACTGACACTGGATGAGCTGCAGGAGGGAACCAAATAAAAGTCTTGTCTTTTATTTAACAATGTGCTAATATAGTTCCCGAAGATGTTTTCAGGGCGTTGTGAAATTCAACACCGGCGGTACAGCCCGCGAGCAGTTTAACTGCTGATTCGGTGAAACTCCGAAGCCGACAGTAAAGTCTGGATGAAAGAAAACAAAGTTTGGATATAAGGGGGCCCTGGATAGACTGAATCTATCCGGGGCTTTTAAAGAATATAAAAAGGAGGTAGTGATACGATGACAAAATATGAATATATGGAACTTGCCCTGAAACTGGCGAAGAAGGGTCTTGGACGCACTTCACCAAATCCTATGGTGGGATGTGTTGTTGTCAAGGACGGCAAGATCGTGACAGAAGGCTACCACCACAGATATGGAGACTTTCATGCTGAGAGAGTGGCGCTGAATAAATGTGAAGAGGATCTTACCGGGGCAGATATGTATGTGACCCTGGAGCCATGCTGCCATCAGGGGAAAACACCTCCATGTACAGACATCATCATAGAAAGAGGCATTGGCCGTGTGTTTATCGGGGCCATGGATCCCAATCCGAAAGTAGCCGGAAAAGGAGCACAGATCCTCAGAGACCACGGAATCCAGGTTGAGACAGGAATCCTGGAAAAAGAATGTCTTGAATTAAACGAAGTATTTATGCATTTTATAACAAGAAATATTCCTTACATTGCTATGAAATATGCCATGACCATGGATGGAAAGATTGCCACTTATACTGGTGACTCCAAGTGGGTAACAGGCGAAGAGGCGAGAAAACATGTGCATCAGCTGCGCAAACGATACAGTTCCATCATGGTAGGGATTGGTACGGTTCTGATTGATGATCCTATGCTGAACTGCCGGATCGAGACAGGAGTGGATCCGATCCGGGTGATCTGTGATTCCCATCTGCGAATTCCGATGGAAAGCCAGATTGTGAAAACGGCCAAGCATATTCCGACCATCGTAGCCCATGCAGTTCATGATGAAGAGAAAGAAAAGCGGCTGAAAGAAGCCGGAGTGGATCTGATCTTCAGCAGCGTAGACGGACAGGTGGATTTTTGTGATCTGGTGAAAAAAATGGCCAAGAGAGGCATTGACAGTATTTTGATCGAAGGTGGTGGAACATTCCACGGCACAGTGCTGAAGAGTGGTCTGGTAGACCGGATCTACTGCTATATGGCACCAAAACTGATTGGTGGAAAAGAGGCAAAATCCCCGGTAGAAGGGGATGGTTTTTCACTGATGAAAGAGGCAGTGGAGATTGATGACACAGAGATCATTAAAGTGGGCCGGGATATCTGTATTACAGGAAAGGTAAGGAAAGAAAAGAAGCAACAGGAAGGCAGAGCGTAATGTTTACAGGAATTATCGAAGAGATTGGCCATCTGGAAGCAATTGAGCGTGGCAGTCAGTCGGCTGTGCTGCACATTGGCTGTGAAAAAGTGTTGGAAGGAACACAGGCAGGAGATAGTATTGCCGTAAACGGCGTGTGCCTGACAGTAACCAGTCTGGGAAAGAAAGGATATACCGCAGATGTGATGGCGGAGACCCTTGACCGCAGTTCGCTGGGAGATCTGAAGAGAGGCAGCCGGGTAAATCTGGAGCGTGCCATGGCAGCAGACGGCCGGTTTGGAGGCCATATTGTGGCCGGTCATATTGACGGCACCGGTATCATACAGTCTGTTACCAGGGATGAGACAGCTGTCTGGTATAAAATTCAGGCCGGAGCAGATATATTACGGTATGTAGTGGAAAAAGGATCTATTACCATTGACGGCATCAGCCTGACAGTAGCCAGAGTAGATTCAGAGACTTTTAGTGTTTCTATTATCCCCCACACCCAGTCCAATACGATCCTGGCTGACCGCAAGGTGGGTGACCGGGTGAATCTTGAGACAGACATAATAGGAAAATATGTAGAAAAACTTCTGCAGCCGCAGGAGACAAAAAAAGAAAGCAGGATTACCATGGAATTTTTACAGGAACATGGATTCTGACAGAATGGAGGCAGTTATGGAGAATTTTGCAACATTAGATCAGGCATTGGAAGATCTGCGACAGGGCAAACTGATCCTGGTCATTGATGATCCGGACCGGGAAAATGAAGGAGATCTGATCTGTGCCGCTGAGTTTGCAACAACAGAAAATGTAAATGCTATGGCATCTCTGGCCAAAGGTCTGATCTGTATGCCTATGAGCAGAGAATATACAAAGAAACTGGGACTGGATCAGATGGTAGCTGTGAATACGGATAACCATTCTACCGCTTTTACCGTATCCATTGACCATGTGGACACAACGACCGGTATCTCGGCAGTAGAGCGTTCCCTGACAGCCATGAAGTGTGTAGATGATACCTCTGTGCCGGAGGATTTCAGAAGACCGGGCCATATGTTCCCACTGGAGGCCAGAGAGGGCGGCGTGCTGAAGAGAGCCGGACATACAGAGGCTACCGTAGATCTTATGCGTCTGGCAGGGCTGAAGGAATGTGGTCTCTGCTGTGAGATCATGAGGGAAGACGGTACGATGATGCGCACCACAGAACTTCTGGAGTTTGCCAAGGAGCATGATTTCCATGTAGTGACCATTGAACAGCTGATTGAACGCAGGCTGGAGCATGAAAGCCTTGTAAAGAAAGAGGCAGAGGCGAAACTTCCGACAAAATACGGTGATTTTACCATTCACGGATATGAAAATATAACCAATGGAGAGCATCATGTGGCACTGACCATGGGAGATGTGGCAGACGGTGAGCCTGTTTTATGCCGGGTGCACTCAGAGTGCCTTACCGGAGATGTATTTGGCTCCAAGCGCTGCGACTGTGGCGAACAGTTAGATGCTGCCATGAAAAAAATTGCCAAAGAAGGACGGGGAATTTTGCTGTACATGCGCCAGGAGGGACGAGGCATCGGACTTTTAAACAAGTTAAAAGCCTATGAACTTCAGGAACAGGGATATGATACAGTAGAAGCCAATGTAAAACTTGGTTTTGCACCGGATCTGAGAGAATATGGAATCGGAGCCCAGATTTTACATGATCTGGGAGCAAGAAAACTCCGACTTCTTACCAACAATCCTACCAAGATTGCAGGATTAAAAGGATATGGCATTACCATTGAAGAGAGAGTTCCCATCGAGATTGATGCCAAGCCGGAAGATTATAAGTATCTGGTGACAAAGCAGGAAAAGATGCATCACATGACACATTATAAAACAGATCACAAATAAGAGAATGAGATAGAAAAGAAAGGAAACAAGAACAATGAAAAAATTTGAAGGAAATGTAGTAGGAAACGGAATGAAAATCGGTATCGTAGCAGCCAGATTCAATGAGTTTATCGTAAGCAAACTCATTGGAGGAGCAGAAGACGCTCTGGTACGCCACGGTGTAGATATGGATCAGGTAGATCTGGCATGGGTGCCGGGAGCTTTTGAGATCCCTCTGGTAGCACAGAAGATGGCAGCCAGTGGCAAATATGATGCTGTTATTTGTCTAGGTGCGGTTATTAAAGGATCTACATCCCACTATGACTATGTATGTGCAGAGGTAAGCAAAGGAGTAGCTACCGTAGGATTAAATACCGGTGTACCGACATTGTTTGGTGTATTGACCACAGATAACATTGAGCAGGCAATTGAGCGTGCCGGCACAAAAGCAGGAAATAAAGGCTATGATGTGGCTTGCTCAGCGATTGAAATGGTAAATCTGATAAAAGAGATCGAGGCATAATTTCATGGCAGCAAAATCAGTTACACAAGATATGACGCAGGGAAAACCGGTGTCTCTGCTTTTGAAATTCTTTTTTCCGCTGCTCTTTGGCATGCTGTTCCAGCAGTTTTACAATGTGGTGGATATGGCGATCGTAGGAAAAACACTGGGATCTGAAAATCTGGCAGCGGTAGGAGCTACCGGATCGGTCAATTTTCTGATCCTTGGTTTCTGTATGGGTGTGTGCAACGGATTTGCCATACCGGTGGCGCAGAAGTTTGGTGCAAAAGATTATAAAGGCATGCGCCGTTTTGTTACAAACAGTGTGTGGCTATCCGTTGTTTTTGCTGTGGTTATGACAGTTGCAGTCTGTCTTTTGTGCCGGGATATCATGGTATGGATGCGTACGCCGGCAGACATTATTGACAGAGCATACAGTTACATTTTGGTGATTTTTCTTGGAATCCCGGTTACATATCTGTACAATCTTTTGTCAGGTATTATGAGAGCTATGGGAGACAGCAAAAATCCGTTGATCTTTTTGGTCATTTCATCGGTATTAAATATTGCTTTTGATTTTATTGCTATCCTGGTATTCCATCTGGGCGTCACCGGTGCCGCTCTGGCTACGGTTTTGTCCCAGTTGATCTCAGGTCTGTGCTGTCTCTGGTTCATGAAAAAACGCTATGAACTATTGAAGATGGAGCCGGGGGACTGGAAACTCAGAGGCAGTCTGATTGGCCGCCTGTGCGGAATGGGAATCCCCATGGGACTGCAGTACTCCATTACTGCCATCGGCAGTGTCATCCTGCAGGCAGCAGTGAATGATCTGGGTTCTGTGGCAGTAGCGGCCATTTCTACCGGAAACCGGATCAGTATGTTTTTCTGCTGTCCGTATGATGCCATGGGATCTACCATGGCTACTTATGCGGGACAGAATCTGGGTGCCGGAAAACTGGAGCGTGTGGACAAAGGAATTTTTGCCAGCAGCGGAATCTGTCTGATTTACTCTGTAGCTGCGGCCGCCATTCTGATCTTGTTCGGAAAATTGTTTGCCGTTTTGTTTGTGGAACCACAGGCAACCCAGCTTATTGATATGATCGACCAGCTTTTGTTCTGGACCAGTGTATTTTATTTTCCGTTGGCACTGGTCAATATTGTGCGCTTTACCATACAGGGACTGGGCTTTGGAAAACTTGCCATTCTGGCAGGAGTATGTGAAATGATAGCCCGGAGCCTGGTAGGATTTTTCGCTGTTCCGGCTTACGGATATATAGCGGCCTGTCTGGCCAGTCCGGTAGCATGGATCCTGGCAGATGCTTTTTTGATCCCTACTTATTTTGGATGTGTGCGTTATCTTAGAAACCATGTATTGCGAAAGGAAGCAAATGAATGATTCGCTTGATTGCATTTGACCTGGATGGAACTTTATTAAACCAGGAAAAAAAGGTGGATCCTGTGACAAAGGATGCCTTGAACCGGCTGGCAGAGCACGGAGTTTTTCTTATCCCTGCTACCGGACGGACCTACGGTGGATGCCGGGGAGTGCTGGAAGGGCTGCAGGGGATTCCCTATGTCATTACCTGTAACGGTGCCGGTATATATGACTGGCAGACAAAGCAGTGTGTGTACAGAGACTGTATGGAACTGGAAGATTATCTGCCTTTGCTGGCTGAACTGGATCAGCTTTCTTTGATGGCGGATTCTTTTGTGGACGGCGGTGCCTATATGAATGCGGCGAAAAAACCTATGATTGAAAGGTTAAATGTAAATCAGGAAACAAAAGATTACATATACAGTTCACGGACCATTGTAAAAGATCAGGTTGCAACCTTGAAAGAGCGGGGGATTCCTGTGGAAAAACTGACAGTGAATTTTATGGAGGATGAAAAAGGTCAGCGGATTGATTATGAACAGGCATGGGAAATCCTTCGTAAGTATCCTGCCTTTAATCCTGTTTCCGGCGGCATGAAAAACATCGAAGTTACGAAAAAAGGCGTGTCCAAGAAAACTGGTCTTGCCTGGGTCGGAAAGCAGTTAGGAGTTTCTCCGGAGGAAATGATGGCTTTGGGAGACAGCGGAAATGATGTAGATATGCTACGGTACGCCGGATTGGGCATTGCCATGGGAAATGCAGAAGAAATGGCTGTGGAAGCGGCAGATGAGACGACAGGAAGTAATACAGAAAATGGTATTGCCATGGCTCTGAAAAAACATGAAAGAGAGATTATCAATGGAAAAAGGCATGAAGATATTTGACTCAGAGAGAAAGATTATGGAAGAACTGTGGGACCGGGGAGAACTGCGGGCCAGCGAACTGGTGCAGATCCTTCATGATAAAACAGGCTGGAACCGCAACACCACCTATACCATTATCAAAAAATGTGTAGAGAAAGGTGCCATTAAGCGCATTGAGCCAAAATTCATGTGCAGGGCTATGGTGTCCAGAGAAGAAGTTCAGTATTATGATACAAAAGAATTGCTGCAAAACCTGTTCCAGGGAGACAAGGCGGCTTTGCAGCAGTTTATAGAAGAAAATTTCTGATTTATTTACGAATTTTTACCTTGATATGCAAGGTTCGGTTCTGAAAACGGAGTGTTAAAATAACCGGTTTCTTCCGAACCTTTTTTACATGAATGACTCCTTTGCGGGAAATGGTAACACAGGATTTGGAAGAACTTTTGCATGTTACCGGATACCGGGTAGGAGTTTTTTTTAGTTTTAACTTGACTGTCTGTCCTTTTTTCAGGGAAAGAGTCTTTCCTTCGGTGCAGTTTTTCTTTTTATAAGTTACTTTGAAGGATGTCTTTTTCAAAGAGCCTGCGGCCTGCTTTAACTGTGCATACCGGTGGTCAAAGGTAGTCTGGGTGATGGTACAGCCTCCCTTGTACAAAGTTTTGTCCAGTAAGGTAGAAAATCCTTTTGGCAAAACCAGTGTGGTGCCCCGGCGGTAGCCGTAATAACTAAGGGGATCACTGGATTTGCGGAAACTGTTCTGGATTTTTGCGATGCCGGCATCTGTTTTTACAGGAGCAAAGCTTTTTTCAAAAGCAGTCAGAGCCTGATGAAATTTTTTATAACTGGCAGTGGTATAATTTTTTTTCTTGTAGGAGGCCAGTTTTTTGTACTTGGTCACAGGTGCGTCTTTCGCAGTTATTTTGTGAAGAGTGAAGGTGTTGGCATAGGCGTTTCCCTGGCTGTCATAAGTTTTGAGAGTTAAGGTGTTGTCTGACACAGCCAGAGAAGAAAAAGTGGCGGTCAGGTGATTAGACCGCTCGGACACATAATACTGTCTGGAAGATGCCAGATTGTACATTTTGCTGCCGGAGGAACTTCCCAAGGACAGATACACGGTGCCGGAAGGATTAGTAAGAGTAGTATTCTGACTGACAAAAGCGGTGCCGTCCAGCATAGGATAAGAACGACAGTAACTGTGGTCATGTCCGGAAAATACCAGATCAATCTTGAACTCGTCCATCAGGGGAGCCAGAAAAATCCGTGTATTGGCAGAGGTACGGTTGGAGTGGAGCGAACCGGATCCATAGATGTCGTGGTGGAAAGCCACGATACGCCATTTGGCATCGGGGTAGGCTGCTACCGCTTCTTTCAACAGTTTGCGGTGGCTGGCCTGATTACGGTTGTTACTGTTTAATACGATAAACAAGGCACTGCCCCGGGAGAAATAATAGTCACAGCCGGCAGGAGTGGCACCGTAACCGCTCTGGGCATTTGGATTGTTGAAATGGTAACTGTAATCTGGGCCTTTGGTATCGTGGTTTCCGATGACAGTGGCAACCGGGAGAGAGCGGAGCACACCCGGATATAAAAATCCGGCATACTGCTGTTCCCGCAGTCCCTGGTCGCCGGTAGATGTCTTGTAATCTACCTGGTCGCCAAGACTTAAAAGAAACGATGCGTTAGGAACTTTTTTGAGAGCTGTGTTTAACACTTTATTCCAGCTGTAAGTATCGGCTGCCACATCTCCGGAGGCCCCGATCTGGCTGTCTCCGGCCAGCAGGAGTGTGAAATTGTCTTTTGCCGGAACGGTATAAGTGTGGGCAGAGGACCATACAGGAACGATGCTTGTCTGCTCATTGGTGACCCGGTAATAGTAAGTTTTTCCCGGTACAAGGGCATCCTGAACAGATACATGCTGTGCGCCGGAATAAGTGCTGGTACCGGTACTGCGTGAAATAGCTGTGGAAGTACCGGAAAAAAACCTGGCGTCGGAAAAATCCGGTTTGGTGCTGAGAGCCACCGCCGGGGTGGTACCTGTTTTGGCATACCAGGAAAAATTCAGAGATGCCAGATTGCTGCCGGGCGTTAAAACTACATTGGTGACAGAATCGTAATTAGTCTGATTCCAGGAAGAAAGCCATTTGGTGTAAGATGTATCGGTCTGGCTGTCTGCAAGAGAAACAGAGTATTCTTCGTCTACCTGGACCTCACCAAAAGCAAAGGCATGGCTCTGAGGAACCATGGCAACGGAAAAGGCTGTCACCATGGCGAGGATGGTTTTTAAATGTATGTTCATAATGATCACTCCAAGGTTTGTTTTTTTTCATTTAGTATAGTGCAAAAATGAGCAGGGTGCAAGACAGTGATAAAATAATGTTTTGTTACCCTTGCCGGCTTCTGCTGTTTCTTTTATAATGAATAATATTGTCAGATTTTTAGCAGGAGGTTACATTATTATGAGTGATAAGAAAAAAATCGTGGTTGTATTTCCGGGCGTTCATTACAGTCCGGACTGCCCTTTATTATATTATCCCGCCAGATTTTACAGCCAGCAGGGGTATGAGATTTTTCCCATCCATGACTATGGCGTAGAGGGAGAGGATGGTCTGGGAAGACTTTCGGAATATGCCATGGAAGCTGCCGGAAAAACGGAGAGAAAACTGTCAGAAATTTCATGGGATCAATATGAAAAGGCCATTTTCCTTGAAAAAAGCGTGGGAACCGTTATCGGAATGGAAGTGGAAGATCGGTTGAAAAAGCAAGGAATCCAGACTGAGATCCACCATGTGGCATTGACACCGATTCAGGAGACGATACCGTATCTGAACAAGGGACGCCGCATTGACTATATGGTAACCGGAACGAAAGATACCTTTCTGACCGATGACACACTGGAGAAAACCTGTGTCAGAGAAGGAATCTCCCTGGACCGGATTGAAGGCGTAGGCCATCGTCTGGAAGGAACCAAGGATGTAAAAGATAGTTTAAAGATTCTGTCTCACATATTAGATAAATTAGAGTGAAGAGTGGGGGCAGGTAATCGATGTCAGTCTCTTAGTATTCCGGTGATTCGGGAGAAAACTTTGCGGAGAGTGGGTTTTAAGTGCGTCGGTATGAGATGCCTGTATATGCGTTAGCATAGGCATCCATACCGTTACGCACTTAACTAGTGCAAACGCCCACGAGACGCAAAGTTTTCTCCCGAATTATGGGACCTAATAAAGTGACATCGATTACCTGCCACAAACTACAACAAACCCAAGGTTGATTTTTTCACCAAAATAGATTATGATGTAATTAAGTTCCATATGACTGGCGGAAGTGGGAGCACCCACAGGGAGTATGGAGAAGTTGATAGCCGACCGCCTGGGCACCTTTTAGTTAAGGTCGTCTGGGCGGCCGGTTTTTTTGTGACTAAAGTACAAACAAAGGAAGTGAGGAAACAGTATGAACAAAATTTCATTGGAAAACGAGTTAAAGAACAATGCCTATCCAGGAAGAGGAATTGTAATCGGTAAGACACCGAATGGCAAATATGCTGTAACAGCTTATTTCATCATGGGACGAAGTGAGAACAGCCGTAACCGTGTATTTGTTACCGAAGGCGAAGGAATCCGTACACAGGCGTTTGATCCATCCAAATTAAGTGATCCAAGTCTGATCATTTATGCACCGGTCCGGGTGTTGGGCAACAAGACTATCGTGACTAACGGAGATCAGACAGATACGATCTATGAGTTGATGGACAAGCAGCAGACTTTTGAACAGGCACTGAGAACCAGAGAGTTTGAGCCGGATGGTCCGAATTATACACCTCGTATTTCTGGTGTGATGCACATTGAAGATGGCAAGTATAACTACGCCATGAGTATTTTGAAAAGCAACAATGGAGATCCGTCTTCCTGCAACCGCTACACATTTGCTTACAGTGATCCGGCAGCGGGAGAAGGCCATTTTATCCATACTTATATGCAGGATGGAGATCCACTGCCAAGTTTTGAGGGAGAACCAAAACTGGTAGAGATTCCGGATGATATGGAAAGTTTTGCCAATATGCTCTGGGAGAGCCTGAATGAGGACAATAAAGTATCTTTGTTTGTCCGCTATATTGAGATTGAAACCGGAAAATATGAAACCAAGATCATTAACAAAAACAAATAGGAGGCACTTATGAAAGAGTTAGAATTAAAGTATGGATGTAACCCAAACCAGAAACCATCCCGGATTTATATGCAGGATGGCAGTGAACTGCCGATCCAGGTATTGAATGGCAAACCGGGTTATATTAACTTTCTGGATGCGTTTAATGGATGGCAGCTTGTGAAAGAACTGAAGAAGGCAACCGGACTTCCGGCAGCTACTTCTTTCAAACATGTTTCTCCGGCCGGTGCAGCAGTAGGCCTGCCGTTGACAGAGACAGAAGCAAAGATCTACTGGGTAGACGATCTGGGAGAACTGACACCATTGGCAGCTGCTTATGCAAGAGCAAGAGGCGCTGACCGCATGTCTTCCTATGGAGATTTTATTTCCCTTTCAGATGTGTGTGATGTATGTACCGCTAAAATGATTAAAAGAGAGTTTTCTGATGGAATCATTGCACCTGGATACGAGCCGGAAGCACTGGAAATTTTGAAAGAAAAGAAAAAAGGTGCTTATGCTATCATCCAGATCGATCCAGAGTATGTACCGGCACCGATTGAGCATAAAGAAGTATTTGGTGTTACATTTGAACAGGGAAGAAATGAACTGAACATTGATGACGATTTCTTCTCCAAAGTAGTGACAAAGAATACAGAAATCCCTGAGTCTGCCAAAGTAGATATGGCTATTGCCATGATCACACTGAAGTATACACAGAGTAACTCTGTATGTTTTGTTAAAAATGGTCAGGCCATCGGTATCGGAGCAGGACAGCAGTCACGTATCCATTGCACCCGTCTGGCAGGACAGAAGGCAGATAACTGGCTTCTCCGTCAGTCTCCACAGGTTCTGAACCTTCCATTCAAAGAGGGAATGAAGAGAGCAGACCGTGACAATGCCATCGATCTTTACATTGGTGAGGATTATATGGATGTGCTGGCAGACGGCCAGTGGGAAAGAGTATTTACGGAAAAACCACCTGTCTTTACAAAAGAGGAAAAAGAAAAGTGGTTAAAAGAGTATGCAAAAGATGTTACTCTGGGCTCAGATGCCTTCTTCCCATTCAGCGATAATATCGACAGAGCATACCGTAGCGGTGTAAAATATGTGGCACAGCCTGGCGGATCTATCCGGGATCAGGATGTGATCGATGCCTGCGACAGACATGGTATGGCAATGTGCTTTACGGGTCTTCGTCTGTTCCATCACTAAAATAAAAGCAAGTTTTTATTAAGAATGCTTAAAAAGAAAAAAGTTCCTTCGTTTTTGGGGAATAATAACATGGATTGTTATTGTTTCCAATGAGGGGACTTTTTCTTTTTATGGAAGAAAGATCCGGCATTAAAATTTCTTGAGTTCTTGACAACTTACAGGAGTTAGTGTATACTAACCAGAGTAAGGGAAATTGTTGATAAGTTTTGTCAGATAAATAAACGACTTTGAAAGTGAGGTTTATATGCAAAAAGATTTAGTAATAGAGAAATTGAGAGAACAAGGATGTCGCATTACCAAGCAGCGCCGTATGCTTTTAGATATAATTCTGGAGGAAGAGTGCAGCTGCTGCAAGGAAATTTATTATAAAGCAGTGAAGATCGATCCCTCTATTGGAACGGCTACGGTATACCGTATGATCAATACATTAGAGGAAATTGGAGCAATCAGCCGTAATACGATGTATCACATTGCGTGCAGTGATAAATGTGCTGAGAATCCACACTGCCGCATTGAATTGACGGATGGCACAAAACTGCAGCTGGATACCAGCCAGTGGCATGAAATCGTGCGTCTGGGCTTAAAAGCCAGTGGCTTCCGGAGTGATGCACCGGTGAAAGAGCTCCAGTGGGAGACAGTGCAGACCTGAAATGAAAAAAATATAAAATTTTTACGAACTCTGCTTTTAATTATTCATAAAATGTGTTATTATATACACAAGAAGTGATGGGGGATAACCGATGAAATGACGACAAGTTTTATTCGGTTATTTTTCGTTCATAAAATCAATGAAAAAACAACAGAGGGGGAACTAGACATGTTGAAAATTCAGGATTTTTGCGATATGAATAAGTTTGAGAGTATTATGGATGCCTGGGCAAAAAGTACAGGTCTGGCAACGGTAGCGGTAGGATCTGATGGAGAGTACATCAGCGAGTGTTACAATTTTACAGAATTTTGCATTGATATGACGAGAGGGTCCGTTGAGGGGCTTCGCCGCTGTACAAAATGTGATCAGGAAGGGAAAGGCGTGTACAGTTGTCACGCAGGCTTGGTTGATTTTGGTATTCCGATCACATTGAAAGATGGTACAGTTCTTGGAAGTGTGATTGGGGGCCAGGTACTTCCTGAACATCCGGATGAGGACAAGTTCAGAGAGGTAGCCAGAGAGATTGGTGTGGATGAAGACAAATATATTGAGGCGTTGAAGAAAGTCAATGTTCGTACGAGAGAAGAAATTGAGGCATCTGCCAATTTACTGGGAGATGTGATTAATATGTTTGTCCGTTCCAGTTACCAGGAAAAAGTGAACCGGTCACTGATCAATAACAAACAGGAAGGCATTGCCAAGGCAGCAGAGCAGATTGCATCAGCCAATACCAGTACATCTAAGATTGCGGATTACAGCCGCAAGCAGAACATGTTGGCGTTGAACGCATCGATTGAGGCAGCCAGAGCCGGAGAGAGCGGAAGAGGTTTTGCGGTAGTTGCTACAGAGGTGCAGAAACTGGCAGAAGGAATGGCGGTTGTCAGCAAGGAGATCACAGCTGAGTTGAATGCATTGACAGAGACGATTGATCAGTTAAATGAAGCATAAGAACAATAAAACAGAAAGCCAGTATCTAACGGTATGCAGGAGTCGTGGATATTGGCTTTTTTTGTTGACGGTAGGAAGAGAATGAGTTACAATTCTAATTAGAGTTAAATAACAGCAAGAAAGGAGGGTATAAAGTGGCGGAAATACAGTCTTCTTTTAAGCGGGTTGAGAAAAAATTTGTACTGACAGAGAAAGAGTATGAGATACTTCTTCCGGTGATCACACAGCATATGGTTTCAGATCAATACGGTGAATATACGATCTGCAATATTTACTATGATACGGATTCTTATGAGTTGATCCGAAAATCCATTGAAAAGCCTGTTTATAAAGAAAAATTCAGAGTGCGCAGTTATGGGGTGCCTTCTGATACAGACATGATCTTTGCTGAGATCAAGAAGAAGTACAAAGGCGTTGTTTACAAGAGACGAGTGGCAGATGAATACACAAAAGTGAGTGCATTTGTCCGAAACGAAGATCCGCTGGAACAAGATTTTCAGATTCAGAATGAGATCAAGAACTTTATGGATCGGTATCATCCGGTGCCCAAGGTATTTATTGCCTATGACCGGACTGCCTTTGCGGGCAGAGAGGGAGAAGATATTCGTGTTACTTTTGACCGGAACATCCGTTTTCGCACAGATCATCTGGATCTGCGGGAAGGGGACCAGGGAGAACTGGTATTATCGGAGAAGAGAGTTATCATGGAAGTGAAAGTGCCAGGAGCTATTCCCCTTTGGCTTGTAAAAGAATTAAGCAAAAACCATGTGTATTCGGGTTCTTTTTCAAAATACGGAACCTGTTACAAAAATTTTATTTTACATCAAGTATTTGAGAAAGGAAAACAACAAAATGAACCAGTTTATGAATAGTATTTTGACGACACCAGTACAGATTACCACTTTGATCACTTTGCTGGCCACAGCAATGATACTGGGGGTGCTGACAGCTCTGGTATTTATGTTCCGATGCCAGCATACAACCAGTTATGGGATCGCATTGGCGCTTCTGCCTATGGTGGTGTGTCTTGTGATCATGCTTGTCAATGGAAATATAGGTGCGGGAATTGCCGTAGCGGGTTCTTTTGCGCTGGTGCGTTTTCGAAGCGTACCGGGAACAGCCAGAGAGATAGCAGCGGTATTTACAGCAGTAGCCATCGGTCTTTCCCTGGGGATGGGCTACATTGGTGTGGCTGTGGTATTCTTTATATTCGCGGCGGTGTTTGTACTTGTTTTAACATTGCTGAATTTTGGCGGGGACAGCCGGCCGGAGAAGGTTTTAAAGATCACGATTCCGGAGGATTTTGATTATAATGGATTGTTTGATGATCTTTTGAATGAATACACAATCAGTTACCGTTTGAAGAAGATCCGTACCACCAACATGGGAACCATGTTTGAATTGCAGTACATAGTCTGCTTCAAAGAGCTGCAGATTAAAAAAGAGTTTTTCGATGAAATACGCACAAGAAACGGCAACTTAAATGTGATTGTAGATGATGTAATGGAAAGAGAATCATTGTAATTGATAAAAAATATCAACAGACTTCCCAGAATTGAAAAAGGAAATGTAATGTGGTATACTGAAACTAGTTAGAAGAAACTAACTAATAATTATTGTGCCGCATAAAGAGATTGACTGGTATTCTTCTCAGAGTACCGGTTTTTCTTTTATAAGGGGAAAGGATGAAAAGTATGTTTATGGAAATACAGGGCCTGAAAAAAAGTTTTGGGTCAGGCAGTAACAAGGTAACTGTTTTGAAGGGAATTGACTTTTCTCTGGAACGGGGAGAGTTCTGTGTTTTGCTTGGACCATCTGGTTCCGGTAAATCCACTCTGTTAAATATTATCGGAGGGATTGATACGCCGGATCGGGGAGCAGTCATAGTAAATGGCGAGAAAATGGCTGATATGACAGAAAAAACATTGACAAAATACCGGAGAAATCATCTGGGATATGTATTTCAGATGTACAATCTGATCCCAAATCTGAATGTACAGGAGAATATAGAAGTGGGAGCCTATCTCAGTGATGATCCACTGGATGTAAACGAACTGATGCACACCCTTGGGTTATATGAACACCGCCACAAAATGCCAAATCAGTTGTCGGGAGGGCAGCAGCAGCGGACCAGTATTGGAAGAGCCATCGTAAAAAATCCGGATATCCTTTTGTGTGACGAACCGACGGGAGCTCTGGATTATAACACATCCAAGGAAATTCTTTCCCTTATTGAGAAGGTCAATCAGACCTATGGAAATACAGTTATCATGGTAACTCATAATGACGCCATAAAAAATATGGCGGATCGTGTGATCCGCCTTCGTGATGGAATGATCCGGAAAAACTATATCAATGAAAATAAAATTCCGGCTTCCGATCTTGAGTGGTAATTCTGCCCGTTCTATTCTTTTAAGGCATCGGTCATTGGCACTTTGCGTATCTTTCGCATTTGTGCCAGGGCGATGATACTGTAAGCGGCCATGGTTAAGAAAAATGCTTTCACATAAATATCCGGTGTCATCCGGAACGGAATCCAGCCGTTATAATCTTTTAACATCACCACAAATAATTTTGATAAAAGTAAAGTAACTGTACCATAACTGATCAAAACAGACAGCAGCACCATGATGCTGGTTGCCATGAGGTACAATCCACCAATCTCAGGAGATGAGTATCCTAAAATCTTGCAAAGAGAGATGGATAAAGCGTTTTTCTCCAAGATCAGTTTAGTAAGAAGATACACAACCAAAAGGAACAGTGCGATGGCAAAAATATTTACCAGATGGAATATACCTCCCATGGATACCATTAACTGGTCGGACATTTTGGTTATGTCTGCCTGGGTAATGGTGGAGTATATTTTGTCCGGAGCCAGATCATCCAATGGCACATTGCTTAAATAGGCGTTGTAATAATCGTCTTCTTCGTCAAATAAGTCGCAGTAGTAATCTTTGGACATGTATATGTCAATGGAAGTAGGCGCTTCGTGGATTCCTGCAACTTCAAGTTCGTATAAGATACTGGTGTATGGCTTTTTGATGGTTACGGTATCACCTACCGATAATTGGTATTTTTCGCTGTAGCCACTGGAGATATAGACCCCTTCTTTTGGGAAATTTTCCTTGAAGTAACGGCTGTTCTGAGAGATGCCGTAAACAGATACGGATTCCGGAAGATAGCCGTTACTGTGGGTTTTAAAAGAAGAGACAGCCAAAGCTTCAGCCTCTTTGTTTTTCGTTTTTACCTCACTTTTTAACATATATTCATATTTGGCCGGCATCGCCTGTACGGCCATATCGGAAACCTGACTCAGAAGAGGAGACAGAAGTAGTCCGAAAAGAAGCAAAACACTGGAAAGTAAAATACCAAAGAACAAGGTAACATAGCTTCCGGCATTCTGCAAAATAATACGGATACGGAACCGGTGGATAAATCCAATATTAGGAAGACGCAGTGATTTGGTCTGTTTTCCTTTTTTCAGATCTTTCCGGATAAACTGAAGCGGAGACAGTTTTAGTTTGCGGTATAAGGTTATGCTTGTAATGGCTAACATCAGAAGAATCGGAACGATGGTCGTGCGCACAAATGCGTCAGCGTTCCAGTGGGTGGTGTAAGATAACAAACTGTAACTGCCATAATACATATCGACGATTATGTATTTAAATACCGTGTAGCCAAGGATGTTGCCGATGATAGCGCCAGCCAATGTGATGAGTACCGGTGTGGTAATATACTGGCGGAACAGTTCCATACGGCTGTAGCCGGAGGCACGCAGCGTGCCGATGACAGAGGCTTCTTTCGTAATGGTATGGCTGATGGTTACACCGAAGATAAAGGCCATGATAGCGATGAGGATGTATAAAAGAACTATCATCATGGTGCTGTCGCCTCCGATATCATCTTTGGCGAAGGTAAGGGCACTGTTTAAATATCTTGGAACAAACTGGTCCAGATCGTTGTCTTCAGATAAAAGACCCAGATAACTGCCAAGGGTGTTGGAACCGCCCTTTTCCATAATGGATTTATTAAGAGTTTCGGCCAGGTCATCAGATTTCTTTTTCTCATGGGCTTCATCTGCCGGGGTACCGTTGTTATAAAACCATGCATAATTATAGGTAAGAGTTTTGTCCGGTATAGAATCAAATTCACCATCTGCTACCAGGGCAATGGTAAAGTTGATGGCGTCAAACATCAAGTCAGTATTGTTTTCGAACATGGCACTGTAGTCGCTGAGAGCAATGTAACCGGTGATGGTGTATGTAATGTGATCTAGTTTTATGCTGCTTCCTACGGACAGGTTATTGTTGACAGCGTACATCCGGTCGATGACGATTTCATTTTTCCCGGTAGGCAGGCGGCCCTCTAGCAGACAGGCCTTGTTAAAACGAGAACGATCCCGGAAGATTCGCACTGTTTTTCTTTTTTTATCTGATCCTGTGTAATGTTTTTCTGTATAGTAGTCTTTTTCGACTGTTACATCTTTCTTTTCCAATTTTTGAATCAAATCCTTGTCTGCTTCCTGTTTCAGTACAAAATGACCATTTTCAATATTATATTTTTGATAGCTTTCATCGTAAGTTGCTAACATGCTGTGGGATGCTACCAGATCCCCGGAAACAAATCCGATCGTAAGGATCATGAAGAGAAAAATGACGCTGTACTTTCCAAAGTCAGATCGTAATTCTCGCAGGATCCTGCGGTTTAATGGATTCCTCATAAAGACCTCCCCGAATTAGATTTAGCGGTTAGAAATGACTAACTGCTTCTTTATACTATAGCAGAAATCGAAAAAAAAGCAAAGAAATTAGTGAGAAAGTGTATCAATAAGCCTGTGGACAGACGGGGTCAGACGAGACAAAAAAAATCCACAAAATTTTTGCTTTTTTTGCTTGAAATAAATGAGGTAAAGTGTTACGATAATGACGTAAGTAAACGAAAGTAGAAAGTAAAAAAGAAGGAGGCTAATAAAAAAATGGCAGACTTTAAAGAATGGGAAGGTTTCGAAGGTACTATCTGGAAAGATGAAGTAAATACAAGAGACTTTATCCAGAAGAATTATGTTCCATATGATGGAGACGAAAGCTTCTTAGCAGACCCAACAGATGCAACAGACAAGCTTTGGGGAGAATTACAGAAATTGCAGAAAGAAGAGCGTGCTAAAGGCGGCGTTCTTGACATGGAGACAGAGGTTGTAACAGGATTGACAGCTTATGGCCCTGGATACATTAATGAGGATATGAAAGACCTGGAGCAGGTTGTTGGTCTTCAGACTGATAAACCACTGAAGAGAGCATTTATGCCTTATGGTGGTATCAAGATGGCTCAGCAGGCTTGTACAACTTATGGATATACACCAAATCCTAAATTTGACAAGATCTTTAATGAATATCACAAAACTCATAATGCAGCAGTGTTTGATGCATACACACCTGAGATGAAAGTTGCTCGTCACAGCCACATCGTTACAGGACTTCCTGACACATATGGCCGTGGACGTATCGTAGGCGATTATCGTCGTGTGGCTCTGTATGGTATTGATTACCTGATCGAGCAGAAAGAGTATGACAAAGCAAACTGTGGCTGTGGCGTTATGACAGATGATGTAATCCGTCTTCGTGAAGAACTGGCAGAGCAGATCCGTGCTTTGAAAGGCATGAAAGAAATGGCTAAATCTTACGGATTTGATATTTCTAAGCCGGCTAAGAATGCAAAAGAAGCTGCTCAGTGGTTGTACTTTGGATATCTGGCAGCCGTTAAGACTCAGAATGGTGCTGCTATGAGTGTTGGTCGTGTATCTACATTCCTTGATATCTATATTGAGAGAGACTTGAAGAACGGCGTGCTCACAGAGAAAGAAGCTCAGGAGATTATCGACCATATGACAATGAAATTCCGTATGGTTAAGTTCGCTCGTATCCCTTCATACAACCAGTTGTTCTCAGGAGATCCTGTATGGGCTACACTGGAAGTTGCAGGTATTGGTATGGATGGTCGTTCTATGGTTACAAAGACAGACTATCGTTTCCTGCACACATTGGAGAACATGGGACCTTCACCGGAGCCAAACCTTACAGTACTTTATTCTTCAGCATTGCCTGATTCATTCAAGAAGTATGCTGCACACATTTCTATTACAACAAGTTCTATCCAGTATGAGAACGATGATGTAATGAAACCTGTTTGGGGCGATGATTATTCAATCTGCTGCTGTGTATCTGCTACACAGACTGGTAAAGAGATTCAGTTCTTTGGAGCTCGTGCTAACCTTGCGAAAGCTATGCTTTATGCAATCAACGGTGGTGTAGATGAGAAAGAGTTCAACCAGGTTGGACCTAACTATGCACCTATCACAAGTGAGTATATCACTTATGAAGAGTTTATGCCGAAATATGACAAGATGCTTGACTGGCTGGCAAGTTTGTATGTAAATGTATTGAACTTGATTCAGTATATGCATGACAAATATTACTATGAAGCAGCTGAGATGGCTTTGATCGATACAGATGTTCGTAGAACATTTGCAACAGGAATCGCAGGATTCTCACATTGTATCGATTCTATCAGTGCTATTAAGTACGCAAAAGTTAAGGCAATCCGTAACGAAGATGGATTGGTAGTTGACTTTGAGACAGAGGGAGACTTCCCTAAATATGGTAATGATGATGATCGCGCAGATGAGATCGGTGTATGGCTTCTTAAGACTTTCCTTACAAAGATCAAAAAGAACCACACATATCGTGATTCTGAGCCTACAACATCTATCCTTACAATCACATCTAATGTGGTTTACGGTAAAGCTACTGGTGCATTGCCAGATGGTAGAAAAGCATTTACTCCATTTGCTCCTGGTGCTACACCAAGTTATGGCGCAGAGCAGAATGGTTTGGTTGCAGGTTTGAACTCTGTAGCTAAGATTCCTTATCACTGGGCTTTGGATGGTATTTCAAATACTCAGACAATCAACCCAGATGCATTGGGTCACTCTGAAGAAGAGCGTGTTCAGAACTTGAAACAGGTTCTTGACGGATACTTTGATCAGGGAGCTCATCACTTGAATGTAAATGTATTCGGTAAAGAGAAACTCTTGGATGCTCAGAAACATCCTGAGAAAGAAGAGTACGCTAACTTTACAATCCGTGTATCCGGTTATGCGGTTAAATTCATTGACTTGACAGAGGAGCAGCAGAACGATGTTATCTCCAGAACTTGTCATGCATCACTGTAATGAGTAACAAAGGAAGAATACATTCTTTAGAAACCTTCGGCCTGGTTGACGGGCCGGGGGTTCGTTACGTTATATTCCTGCAAGGATGTCGGATGCGATGTCAGTATTGCCACAATCCTGAGACCTGGACGATGGATGTAGGAAATGGAGTAGGCGTAGGTGAATTTACAGCTGAAGAGGCGTTCAAAAAGGCCGTACGTTATAAACCTTATTGGAAAGACAATGGGGGGATTACCGTAAGTGGTGGAGAGCCTTTGCTTCAGATTGACTTTGTCATTGAACTGTTTACACTGGCGAAAGCCCAGGGGATTCACACCACGCTGGATACCAGTGGAAATCCTTTTTCAGATGCGCCGGAGTTTATGGAAAAGTTTGATCGTCTTATGGAAGTGACAGATTTGTTCATGTTGGATATAAAAGAAATGGACGAGTCAAAACACAAGAAACTGACGGGACACACCAACCAGAATATTATCGCCATGGGTGATTATATTTCCTCTCACGGTGGTGCTATGTGGGTACGCCACGTATTGGTTCCAGGGCTTACCGATGACGATGAAGGGCTGAAGGCGTTGAAAACGAAACTGGATCAGTGGGGAGATTGTGTGGAAAGAGTTGAGATTCTGCCATATCACACACTGGGATTGGCCAAGTGGAAAAAGTTAAATATTGATTATCCTTTGGATGGAGTCAGAGTTCCGACACAGGAAGAAGTGGCTCACGCAGAAGAGATGCTGGGAATCCAAAAGTAAATTGAAAAAACACTGAGTTTCATGTATAATGAGATTCAGTGTTTTATTATTTTTATATGGAGGATGAAAGAAAATGAGTTCAATTAATACGAAATGTGTTCAAGGGGGATATACACCGGGAAACGGAGAACCGAGACAGATACCAATCATTCAGTCAACGACATTTAAATATGATACCAGTGAAGCGATGGGACGGTTATTTGATTTGGAGGATTCAGGATATTTTTATACAAGACTGCAGAATCCAACCAACGATACTGTGGCAGCTAAGATCGCTGAACTGGAAGGTGGTACGGCGGCTATGCTTACTTCTTCCGGCCAGGCTGCAAACTTCTTTGCTTTGTTTAACATCTGTGAGTGCGGAAGCCACATTGTAGCGTCTTCTTCTATTTATGGCGGAACATTTAATCTTATTGATGTTACTATGAGAAAAATGGGAATCGATGTGACTTTTGTAAGTCCGGATGCAACGGAAGAAGAGTTAAATGCTGCCTTCAAGGAAAATACAAAAGTCGTATTTGGAGAGACGATTGCCAATCCGGCATTAACAGTACTGGATATTGAAAAATTTGCTAAGGCAGCCCATGATCACGGCGTACCATTGATCGTGGACAACACATTCCCAACACCGGTTAATTGCCGCCCGTTTGAGTGGGGAGCAGATATCGTTACCCATTCTACCACCAAATATATGGATGGACATGGTGCAGCAGTAGGAGGTGCCATTGTAGACTCCGGGCGTTTTGACTGGATGGCACAGAAAGAAAAATTCCCTGGTCTATGTACACCGGATGAATCATATCATGGAATTACCTATGCTGAAAAGTTCGGCAAAGAGGGAGCCTTTATTACCAAGTGCACAGCTCAGTTAATGAGAGACTTTGGATGTATTCAGTCTCCACAGCATGCATTTATCCTAAACCTGGGCCTTGAATCTCTTCATGTGAGAATGCCGAGACATGTGGAAAATGGCCAGGCCATAGCAGAATTTTTAGAGAAGCAGCCTCAGGTAGCAAGTGTCAGTTATCCGGGACTGAAAAGCAGTCCATATTATGAACTGGCTCAGAAATATATGCCACAGGGCGGATGTGGTGTGGTTTCCTTTGAATTAAAAGGTGGCAGAAAAGCTGCGGAGGCATTTATGAAACGGCTGAAACTGGCAGCTATTGAAACTCATGTGGCAGATGCAAGAACCTGCTGTCTGAATCCGGCGACTTCTACCCACCGTCAGATGAATGATGAACAGCTGGCAGCAGCAGGAATCCCAGCAGGATTGGTTCGCATATCTTGCGGATTAGAGGACAAAGAGGACCTCATTGCAGATCTGGCTCAGGCGTTGGATTTTGACTAAAAAGACAGGAGAAATATGGGGAATATAATTGATTATGTAAAGGAAGAAATGAGAAAGGCAGATGAAAAGCCTTTCTCTGAGGTGGACAGTCTGGTATTGTGTCAGTTTTCTTATTTACTATTTGATGGAATTGTTCCTGGCTTTGAACAAGAGTGTGGAAAGACAACCGTCAAAGATTTGTACAAGGCAGAGTTTTTTTCTACTATTTTCCCAGATAACGGATCCAGAAAAGAAAACCAGCAGTTGTTATTGGCCATGGCTGCCAGTCCCAGATTTCGTGATATGGCACTGTGTCATTATGTGAATGAGACGGATGCGGCTGCAGAAAAGCAGTTTGCAGCCATTACCATCACAGTGGATGAAGATACAAAGTATGTGGCATTCCGAGGGACTGACAGTACGCTGGTGGGCTGGAAAGAAGATTTTAATATGGCCTATATCACACCGGTGCCGGCTCAGCAGACTGCCAAAGAGTATGTGGAAAAGACAGCTGGTCAGTGGCAGGGAAAACTGTGGCTGGGAGGACACTCCAAAGGAGGAAATCTGGCTGTATACGCCGGGATTCATGCAGAGGAAAACGTGCGTGGACAGATTGAACGAATATATTCCCATGATGGTCCGGGCATGAATGAACAGATCATTGCTTACAGTTACTATCAGGAGATGGCAGGACGCATCCGGAAGACGATTCCCGGATTTTCTGTGATCGGTACGCTCCTTGGTCAGCAGGAGATAAGCAAAGTGATCAAAAGTGACGGTGTGGGGATTTTACAGCACAATCCATTTAACTGGGTTGTAGAAAAGGGGGAATTTGTGCCGCTGCCCGGACTGAATAAAACGGCAGAACTGCTTGATCAGAAGATTGATAACTGGGTCAGCGGTATGACAACTGAAGAGAGGGAAGAGTTTGTGAATAAACTGTTTTCGGTTATCTCAGAGGCTGAAAACTTAAACGGAATTGGTGAAAACTGGCGGGATGAATTTGGAAGGATTGCAAAAAAATTATTGATTCCATAGGAAGGATGAGGATGTATGTCAGAGGCAATAAGGCAGATGTTGGATAAAAATCTGGAAGTGGTGTTGGAATTTTTGATGCCCGTAAGACTGATCAGTGTGGCCATTGTAATTGTTGTGGCCTTTGTATTGTGGAAGATCATCCGCAAATATATAAAAAAGAGCCTGGATAAAACCGAAGAAGACGAAGGAAAAAAACAGACCATTATCCGGCTGACGGCAGCAGCCATCCGGGATGTGATCATTTTATTTGTCATTGTCATTGTACTGCAGATCTACGGAGTCAATGTGACTTCCATGGTAGCAGGTCTTGGAGTGATTGGTATTGTGGTAGGTCTGGCACTGCAGGATATTATGAAAGATTTTATTATGGGATTTAATATTTTGTGGTCCAATTTTTATTCCATCGGAGATGTGATCCAGTACCAGGATGTAGTGGGTACGGTGGTTCATTTTGACATCAAGATCACGAAAATAGAAGATCTTAATACTGGAAATCTGGTGACGGTTTCTAACCGGAATATTACACAGATCCAGAAAATATCCGACTGGCAGGATATTTTTGTATCTTTTGCATATGGTGTGCCATTAACAGTCATGGAAGAAACCATGGATACTTTGATTGAAAGGATAGGCAAAATCCCGGAGGTCAAAGAATGTTCCAAACAGGGAACGGATGAACTGGCAGATTCATCGATCAATATGAGACTGCGTCTGTTTTCCGATCCGGGTATTAAGGGCGTGGTGCGCCGCAAGGCAGTAAGAGAAATCCAGATACTTTTTGAAGAAAAAGGACTGGAGATACCATTTAAGCAGATGGATGTACATGTAGTATCATAAAGAACGAGAGCGAGGGAGTTTATTTGGAAGAATTAAAAGGCGGCAAAAAGAATATCTGTATTGGTCTGCTGGCGCATGTAGATGCAGGAAAAACAACTTTGTCAGAGGAAATGCTTCACAGGACCGGTGTGCTTGAGCAGGCCGGACGGGTAGACAAGGGAAATGCGTTTCTGGATACTTATGAACTGGAAAAAAGCAGGGGAATCACGATCTTTTCCAAGCAGGCAGTGTTTGAATGGAATGAAATACAATTTACTATGCTGGATACTCCGGGACATGTGGATTTTTCTGCAGAAATGGAGCGGACATTGCAGGTGCTGGACTATGGGATTCTGGTGATCAGTGCCCTGGACGGTGTGCAGGGGCATACTATGACTTTGTGGCAGCTGTTGAAAAAACATGAGATCCCGTGTTTCATTTTTGTAAATAAGATGGATCAGCCGGGGGCAAAAAAGCAGGAAATCCTGGGAAAACTTAGGACAGAATTGTCTGAGGGAATTGTGGATTTTGACACGGAAGACGACGCGGACCGGTATGAAAGCATTGCCCTGTGCGATGAAGAGGCTCTGGAGCAGTTTTTGGAACAAGAGAAGGTGGATGTTTGGACGGTACAGAAACTTCTTTGTAAACGCAAAATTTTCCCGTGCTTTTTCGGATCGGCACTGCAGGGGTATGGTGTGGAGAAACTACTGGATATTATGGCAGAACTGGTGGAAGAAAAGTCTTATGGAGAAGAGTTTGGGGCGAGAGTTTTCAAGATTACGAGAGATGCAAAAGGAAACCGCCTGACCCATGTAAAAATAACAGGGGGCTCATTAAAGGCCAGAGAAGAAATCTCCGACAGGGCAAAAACGTGGAGCCAGAAAGTAAATGAGATCCGTATATATTCCGGTGAAAAGTACAAAGCGGTACAAAAGGCGGAAGCTGGAATGATATGTGCCCTGACCGGCCTGACAGAGACGCGGGCAGGGGAAGGACTGGGAAAAGAAATAGATGGGGAACTGCCGCTGCTGGAACCGGTACTTACCTATCGTATCGCACTGCCGGAGGAAGTGGCACCGGCTGTTATGCTTCCCAAACTCCGTATGTTGGAAGAAGAGGAACCACAGTTACATATTGTGTGGGATGAAAAAAATCAGGAGATCCAGGTCCAGGTAATGGGGGATGTCCAGATCGAAATATTGCAGCATGAGATCAAACAGCGTTTTGGAATCGATACGGCATTCGATGCCGGTGCTATTGTCTACAAAGAGACGATAAAGACTACGGTCCATGGGGCAGGGCATTTTGAACCGCTGCGCCACTATGCAGAAGTACATCTTCTTATGGAACCGGGGGAAGCCGGCAGCGGCATTACGGTAGAGAGCCGGTGCAGTGAAGATATGCTGGACAAAAACTGGCAGCGGCTGATCTTTACCCACATTTTGGAAAAAGAGCACAAGGGAGTGCTTACCGGCAGTACGCTCACCGATGTGAAAATAACACTGATGGGCGGACGAGCCCACTTAAAACATACAGAAGGCGGAGACTTCCGTCAGGCCACCTATCGTGCTGTGCGGCAGGGGCTGATGCAGGCAGAATCCGTACTTTTGGAGCCTTATTATCACTATCAGTTAGAGGTGCCGGATGAAATGATGGGGCGGGCGATGACGGATCTGGAACAGATGCAGGCATCTTTTGAACTGGATCAAAGCAGATCCGGAATCACGAAAATAGAGGGAGACGCTCCGGTAGCGCGGATGAGAAATTATGCCAGGGAGGTAACTGCCTATACGAGAGGACAGGGGAAATTTTCCTGCGTGCCGGCAGGCTACCATCCATGTAAAGAGCCGGATCAGATCATAGAAAAAATAGGATATGATCCGGAAAGAGATGTGGAAAATCCATCCTCGTCTGTTTTCTGCGCTCACGGATCCGGGTATTATGTACCCTGGGATCAGGTTATGGAGCATGCCCATGTAACGGTGGAAACCGGAGAAAAGAAGAAGGAAGAAGAGGTTCTGCCACAAGAGGCTGCACAGAGGGAAGAAATCTGGCTGGGAGTGGATGAGATTGACGCCATCCTTGCCCAGGCCTCTTCGTCAAACCGAAAAAGCAGTCCCATTTCCCACAAGGGCATATCGGCCAAGAGGACCCGTTCTGTCAGACAAAAGCCGGAAGGACTGCAAAAACCGGCGAGACCTGTCCAGAAAAAGGAAAAATTTATGTTGGTTGACGGATACAATATTTTGTTTGCATGGGAAGAACTGGCACAGCTGGCTGCCCGTAATATAGATTCTGCCAGAGGAAAACTTATGGATATCCTTTGCAATTATCAAGGATATCTGGGAATCCATCTGATCCTTGTTTTTGATGCCTACCGGGTGCAGAATCATGCCACGGAGTCCATTCAGTATCACAATATTACTGTGGTTTATACCAAAGAGGCAGAAACGGCAGATCAGTATATCGAAAAGTTTTCTCATGAAAATGGAAAAAAATATGATATTGTAGTGGCAACTTCAGATGGACTGGAGCAGATCATTATCCGGGGAGCAGGCTGCAGGCTTATGTCTGCCAGGGAACTGAAGCAGGATGTGGCAAGAGTAGAGAAAGAACTGGCAGAGTTTAAGGCAGAAGAATAAAGACATTGATAATGTGGAAACATTTGTTATAATGATAGAAGCAGAAAAAATCATAAAGACAGGAGGTTTTTATTATGGCAGTTATAAATATTACCAATCAGAATTACCAGGAAGAAGTATTGAAAGCAGATAAAACGGTCCTTATGGATTTTTGGGCCAGCTGGTGTGGCCCATGCCAGATGCTTTCACCGGTTGTGGATGCTCTGGCAGAGGAGAGAGAAGATATAAAAGTAGTGAAGGTAAATACAGATGAGGTGCCTCTTTTGGCACAGGAATTCAGAGTGATGTCTATCCCTACCCTGGTGGTAATGAAAAACGGGGAAGAGACCAACCGTTCTATCGGTGTGATCAGTAAAGAAGAGATAGAACAGCTTTTGTAAGGGGGATCCTATGATCGATATTCTTGTTGTAGGCGGCGGAACAGCCGGATTAACAGCCGGGCTGTATGGTGTCCGGGCTGGGAAAACGGTAAAAGTACTGGAACAGAAAAACTATGGTGGACAGATCATTAACTCCAAAGAAATTGTAAATTATCCGGGGATTTCAAAAATCTCAGGATATGAATTTGCTACCTCTTTGTACCGGCAGGCAACGGATGCCGGTGTGGATTTTGCCTTGGGGAAAGTGAAAAGTATAAGAGATCTTGGCAAGGTGAAAGAAGTGGTGGCAGAGATACAGGGGGAAGAAAAGGTTTATGAAGCAAAGGCTGTGATTCTGGCGGCTGGCGCAAAAAACAGGGAACTGGGACTGCCGGATGAGAAAAAACTTACCGGTGCCGGCGTTTCCTATTGTGCTACCTGTGACGGAATGTTTTTCAGAGACCGGAATGTAGCAGTAGCAGGCGGGGGTAATACCGCTTTGGAGGATGCTTTGTTTCTCAGTAACTACTGCAAAGAGGTGGCCTTGATCCACCGCAGGGACACGTTCCGGGGTGAACAAAAGATGGTAGAAGAACTGCAAAAGAAAGACAATGTGACTTTTTTTTGTAATAAAAAAGTGATAGGCTTGCAAAGTAAAGGAGTCCTTCAGGGAATCTGCCTGGAGGATACAAAAACCGGAGAGAAACAGGAACTGCCTGTAGAGGGCCTTTTTGTGGCCATTGGACAGGAGCCGGAGAATGATCGGTTCATTCCTTTGGTGGACCTGGACCCGAAAGGATACATTTTGGCGGGGGAAGACTGTAAGACAAAGACTCCGGGGATTTTCGCCGCAGGCGATTGCAGAGCCAAAAAAGTCCGACAGCTGGCAACGGCTGCTTCCGATGGAGCAGTAGCGGCCCTGGCAGCATGCGACTATATTGGGATATAAATTTTAATAAGCAAAATTGGGAGGTTAAGAGAAAATGAAGAAATTTTGCAAAGCAGTATTATTGTTGTCCGCTGTGACACTGATGGGAACAGCAGCGTCTGTTCAGGCAGATGCCAAGACAAAAGTCAAAGTGTCGAAGGTGACAGTGAAAAGTAACTATGGAAGCCGTGTTCGTGTGGCAGTCGGCAAAAAAATTAAACTGAAAACTACCGTAAAGGTAAAGCCAAACAAGGCTGCCAACAAAAAAGTGACTTACAAGTCATCCAATAAAAAAATTGCTACGGTGTCAGCCAGCGGTTATGTGAAGGGTGTGAAAGCCGGAACCTGTAAGATTAAGGTAACATCCAAGAAAAACAAAAAGAAAAAAGCAACTATAAAGGTAACTGTTGTTAAAAAAGTAAGCTCCATCAAATTAGCAGCATCCACCAAAGAAATATATGCAGGAGAATCTGTTAAGGTTACACCAACGGTTCTGCCGGCAACAGGAAGTTATAAAGGGGTAACATGGAGTTCTTCTAATAAGAAAGTGGCTACTGTTACAAGCAAAGGTGTTGTAAGAGGAGTAGCAGGCGGTACGGTTACTATCACAGCCAAGTCAGTAGAAGGATCCGGAACCAAAGGTACGATCAAGATCAAGGTATTGTCCAAAGATACTGTTAATCTGACCAGCGTAGAAGTAGTAGCAAAAGACTGTGTACGTATTAGTCTGAATAAGATGAATAATCTCAATAAAACCAGTTTTGCCATTACCGGTAAGAAGTATTCCTTTGGTAAATATAACAAGAAATATACCATCCGCCGCATCCGCAATTACGATGGAAAGAACTATGATCTTTTCCTGGATCAAGATACTACTATTGCAGCGGACAGTTATGTGAAAGTGGATATTGCATCCTTGCCGGGAAACGGAACAAAGACAAAGGAAACACAGGCAGTTATGCTGAATACCACAGCTCCGACGGAAGAGTACTGGACAGGCGAGACAGGAGAAAAGGTGAAGAAAACCATCGACCTGAGTGAATACTGCTATGGAGATGCTGCTTATACCGTGACAGGAAGTGTGTCCGGCGTAACATGGAAACAGTGTGGCAACCAGTTAGAGTTTTCAGGAACTTATAACCAGGCAGGAACAGGTGCGTTGGTGATCCGGGCAGTAGATGAGACAGACCGGGTTATCAAACAGACTGTTCATGTGGCAGTGGGCGATAAGAATACGATCCAGGCGTTAGACCTGAACAAAAAAATGGTACAGGGTACAGCCTATGAAGATTTTATGACCTTTAAGATCTGTGGAGGAAGCGGAAAGTACAGCTATACAGCATCCAGCCTTCCGGAAGGATTGAATCTTCACAGTGACGGATCTTTTTCCGGTACACCGGTAAGAGAGGGAACCTATAAGATTACTCTGTATGCTGTGGATTCATCCAACGCAAATCTGAAAAAAGAAATACCGGTTACTTTAACAGTTGAATCAGCCAAGAAATTTGTAGGTGTTGTAAAAGATACAGACCACCATCCGTTAGCAGATATTGTGGTAACAGTAAAAGATAGAAAAGATGGTACTATCTATACAGCGGTTACGAATAGTTATGGTTACTATTCGGTTAATGTGCCGGCGGGAAGTTATGACATCATAGCACAAAATGGCAATGCATCGGATTCTGTTTATAACATTGTGATCACCACAGGAACCCGTCAGTTTGAATTTACATTTGACAAGATAACAGCGCAGTAAAGATACAGAAGAACGCAATAAATAGGAGAGTATGTGTATGCTGGAAAATTTCGTAAAAGAAAATTATGGTAAAAACCTTGGGCAGTTAAGTTTGGATGAGACTTATGCAGCGCTTTTAAAACTGGTTCAGGAAAAAGCGGGACAAAAAGAGATTCACGGAAAGAAAAAGTTATATTATATTTCAGCTGAATTTTTAATTGGAAAACTTTTGAGCAACAATCTGATCAATCTGGGGATTTACGACCAGATTGACCAGGAACTAAAAGCGGCAGGCAAAAGTCTGGCCCAGTTGGAGGAAAGGGAACCTGAACCTTCTCTGGGAAACGGCGGCCTGGGCAGACTGGCAGCATGCTTTCTGGATTCCATTGCCAGCTTGGGATTGTACGGAGATGGTGTTGGATTAAATTATCATCTGGGGCTTTTTAAACAGAAGTTTGAACATTGTGTTCAGAAGGAAGAGCCAAATCCATGGATTGAAAAGGATAACAGTTGGCTTATAAAGAGTGAAAGAAAGTTCCGGGTGGCTTTTGGAAACATGGATGTAACAGCCTCCATGTACGACATACTGGTAACAGGATACGGACAGGGCAGCAACAGGCTGCATCTGTTTGACCTGGATTCTGTGGATGAGTCCATAGTGAAAGAAGGAATCGATTTTGACAAAACAGATATAAAGAAAAACCTTACGTTGTTCTTGTATCCGGATGACAGTGACGAAGAAGGAAGACTTCTCCGCGTGTACCAGCAATACTTTATGGTAAGCTGTGGTGCCCAGCTGATTCTGGCAGAGGCGAAGGAGCGGGGAAGTAATCTGCATGATCTGCCAGAGTATGTGGCAGTCCAGATCAATGATACGCATCCGTCTATGGTGATTCCTGAACTGATCCGTTTATTGATGGAAGAAGGAATTGATTTTGAAGAGGCGGTGTCCATCGTAACAAAAACCTGTGCCTATACCAATCATACGATCCTGGCAGAAGCACTGGAAAAGTGGCCGATGGCGTTTATAGAAAAGGCAGCACCGGCAATCCTTCCTATCATTATAAAATTGGATGAGAAAGTGAAGAAAACTTACAAAAATCCGGAGGTGGCCATCATCGACAAGGATAACCGGATTCATATGGCACGAATGGATATGCATTATGGACATAGTGTCAACGGCGTTGCCTTTCTTCACACAGAAATATTGAAAAACAGTGAACTTCACGATTTCTACGAGATATATCCAGAGAAGTTTAATAATAAGACCAATGGTATTACATTCCGCAGATGGCTGCTTCACTGCAATCATCCGCTGGCAGATTTTCTCACAGAGATCATCGGAGATGGTTATAAAAAAGATGCAAAAGAACTGGAAAAACTGCTGGCATATAAAGAGGATGAGACAGTATTAAGAAAGTTGATCCGGATCAAGAAGGATAACAAAGAGAGACTGGCAGAGTATCTTAAGGAGACACAGGGACTTACTCTGGATACGGATTCTATTTTCGATATTCAGGTAAAAAGACTACATGAGTACAAACGGCAGCAGTTAAATGCGCTGTATGGTATTCATAAATATCTGGAGATCAAGAGTGGAAAGATTCCGAAAAGGCCTATTACATTGCTGTTTGGTGCCAAAGCGGCTCCGGCGTATGTTATTGCCAAGGATATTATCCATCTGATTCTGTGTCTGCAGAAGATCACGGAAGAGGATCCGGATGTATCTCCTTATCTGAAAGTAGTCATGGTGGAAAACTATAATGTAACCAATGCACAGATGTTGATTCCAGCCTGTGATATTTCAGAGCAGATTTCGCTGGCATCCAAAGAAGCCAGTGGAACCGGCAATATGAAATTCATGTTAAATGGTGCTGTGACGCTGGGAACAGAGGATGGTGCCAATGTGGAGATCCACCAGTTTGTAGGAGATGACAATATCTACATCTTTGGAGAAGACAGTGATACGGTAATTGCCAGATATGAAAGAGGCGATTACTGTTCTAAAGATTATTACAAAAAAGATCCGGATCTGAAACAGGCTGTTGATTTTATCACAGGCAAAGAGATGCTGAAATATGGAGACAAGGAAAAATTGACCCGTCTGTATAAGGAACTGCTGAACAAAGACTGGTTCATGACGTTCCCGGATTACAAAGAGTATGTAGAGACCAAGGAAAGAGCGTACAGTGATTATGAAGACAGTCTTTCCTGGGCAAAGAAAATGCTGGTAAATATCAGTAAAGCCGGTTTCTTTTCATCCGACCGGACCATCGCGCAGTATGATCAGGATATCTGGCATTTATAAAAGATTACGAATAGAAAGAAATCCCCAGCCCTGCTGGTAATGGGGAAGATGAAGATCCGTGCTGGACTGTTTCAGCCGGATCTTTATTTTTTTTGGTGTGTCCTCCGGGTGGGCCTCTAAGCACAAGGCGATGGCACCGGCTACCATAGGGGCAGACATGGAAGTGCCGCTTCTTGCAATATAAGGCTTTGCACCATTGTGGCAGCTTATGACACGGGCTCCCGGGGCAATGAGATCTGGCTTGCAGATACAGTTATGGGTAGGTCCTTCGCCGGAAAAATGCTGTCGGGCTGTCTGGGTATAAATAAAAGAATCTCTGGATCCCACGGTGATGATCCGTCTTGAATTTCCGGGAGCGCCTATAGTATAAGATCACGGGCCCTGATTTCCGGCAGCGGCTACTACTACCATGCCGGCATCCCAGAGAGATTCGATCTTTTTTACAAAAGGAGAATCTTCCGGATGGAGTTTTCCCAGACCGGAACACAGAGAAATATTTACAACCCGGATATGATAGCGGTACTGATTGGCTAAGAGCCAGTCCACGCTGCGGCATAAATGAGCGATACTGCCATTGCCGAGGCGGTCCAATACTTTCAGGACTACCAGACTGCATCCGGGTGCCACACCCCGGAATCTGCCCTGAGACATAGAGCCGTCACCGGCAGCAATTCCGGCTACATGGGTGCCGTGTCCACAGTCATCATAAGGGGAGGGGCGGTTGTGGACAAAATCTTTCCAGCCGACGATCCGTCCCTTAAAATCCGGGTGAGCACAGATTCCGGTGTCTAAAAAGGCAATACATCCGCCCTGTCCCGTAAGTCTTTTTCGATACGCATAATCTGCCCCTATCTGCCAACGGCATCGATTCATAAATTTCGTCCCTCCATGCAGAACTTTATGGTATATATGTATGTAAAAAAAATTTTTTTGTTAATTATGAAATAAAGGTTGACCGTCGGTCATTTTTGTGTTACTATGCACTTGATAAAAAATGACCAGCGTTCATTTGTTAAAAAATTTATCAAAATATAAAGTGAAGGAGGGCAAATATTGTGGTAATTAAGTTCGGCAAATGGGTTGCTAAACACAAGATTTTTATTATTATTGCTGCAGTACTGTTGTTGATCCCGGCAACCATTGGTTATATATCTACCAGGATCAATTATGATGTTCTTAGTTATCTTCCAAAATCACTGGAAACCGTATCCGGTCAGGATACGATGGTGGATGAGTTCGGAATGGGAGCATTTTCCATGATCGTAGTGGAAGATATGGATAATAAGGATGTCGTTGCACTGAAAGAAAAGTTAAAGAAAGTAAATCATGTAGAGAAGATTCTCTGGTATGATGATGCATTGGATATCAGCGTACCAAAGGAAATGCTTCCGGACGATCTGCAGGAAGCACTGTTTAATGGAAATGCTACCATGATGATCGCACTGTTTGATAACACCACATCTTCGGATGATACGATGGAAGCGGTTTCGCAGATGAGAAAAATTGTGCAGAAGCAGGCTTATATCAGCGGTATGTCCGGTGTCGTAACAGATATTAAGAACCTGGCTCTTTCCGAGATGCCATTGTATGTAGCGGTAGCTGCGCTCTTAGCCTTGATCGTTTTGTTACTGGCTATGGACTCACTGGTAACACCTTTTATCTTCCTGGTAGGAATCGGAACCGCCATTATTTATAACCTGGGAACCAATGTTATCTTTGGTGAGATTTCTTATATCACACAGGCACTGACGGCGATCCTTCAGTTGGGAGTAACTATGGATTATTCCATCTTCCTGCTGGAGAGTTACGAAGCCAATAAGGTGCGGTATGAGGGAGATAAGCAAAGAGCTATGGCACATGCCATTTCCAATACATTTAAGTCTGTAACCAGCAGTTCCGTTACTACCATTGCGGGATTTGCGGCACTTTGTTTCATGACTTTTAAACTGGGTATGGATTTAGGCTTAGTTATGGCAAAAGGAGTTATCTTCGGTGTGATCGTATGTATCACTTTCCTGCCGGCTATGATCCTTTGCTTCGATAAGGCAATAGACAAAACTACTCATAAGAACCTGATTCCAAATCTGGACAAAGCATCTGGAAAAATTGTAAAGTTCTGGCCGGTTGCCATTGTGGTCTTTTTAGTATTGATCGGACCGGCTTATTACGGAAACAAGAACTACGATATTTACTATAATATTGACAGTTCTCTTCCACAGGATCTGGATTCAGCCATTGCTAATAACAAACTTCAGGAGAAGTTTGATATGAATAACATGCATATTCTTCTTTTGAAAAACGGCATGAGCAATAAACAGAAGACAGAACTCAACAAGGCAGTAGAAAAAGTAGATGGTGTTAAGTGGGTTCTGGGAATGGACTCCTTTGTAGGAACTTCCGTTCCGGACAATATGATCCCTGCCAAGTATAAGGAGATGCTTAAGAGCGATAATTATGAAATTGAATTTGTCTGCTCTAATTATAAATCGGCAACGGATGAAGTAAATGCCCAGATTGATGCGATCAATAAACTGGTAAAGAAATATAGTAAGGATTCTATGATCATTGGTGAGGCACCATTGATGAAAGACTTACAGGATGTAACGGATGTGGATCTGGCAAGTGTAAACTATGTTTCGGTTATAGCGATTTTCATCATTATTATGTTAACCTTTAAGTCTATCTCGATTCCGATCATCCTTGTATCGGTCATTGAATTTGCTATATTCCTGAATATGTGTATTCCATTCTACACAGGAGAATCTCTTCCGTTTGTGGCAAGTATCGTCATAGGAAGTATTCAGTTAGGAGCAACGGTAGATTATGCCATCCTTATGACCAGCCGTTATCAGAAAGAGCGTCTGGAGCGTAAGAAGAGCAAGAAGGAAGCAATTTCCATCGCACATAAAACATCTATCAAATCCATTATCATAAGTGGTATGAGTTTGTTTGCTTCTACCTTCGGGGTAACCATATCATCCAACATTGATATGATCAAATCCATCTGTACTTTGTTGTCCAGAGGTGCTATCATAAGTACAATCGTTGTTATTTTCATCCTGCCGGCTATGTTGACGGTATTTGATAAGATTATTTGTAAGACAACAATCGGAATGAATAAAATTGATTATTAAGGAGGTTCGATTATGAAGAAGAATTTGAAAAATATCGGCAGAGTGGCTCTTTCAGGAGCCTTGGTCCTCAGCATGGTATTGTGCAATGGTTCTGTGGTAAGCGCAGAAAAAGTTTCTAAACAGGAATCCGTGTTTGTCAATGCAGGAGCAGACGGAAGCATAACAGGCATAACGGTTTCCGACTGGCTGAAAAATTCCGGCAGCGTATCCGGAGCCTTAAAGGACAGTTCATCCCTTACAGATATCAGCAATGTAAAGGGAAATGAGACATTTTCACAAAACGGAACAGATATGAGCTGGAATACATCCGGGCAGGATATTTATTATCAGGGAAAAACAGATAAGAAGCTTCCGGTCAGCATGAAGATCACATACAAACTGGATGGTAAAGAAATTGCTGCCAAGGATCTGCCTGGTAAGAGTGGCAAGGTTGAGATCCATGTACAATATACAAACAATTCTAAGCAGACCAAGACCATTCAGGGCAAAAAAGAGACTATCTATACACCATTTGTTATGGTAACAGCCATGATCCTGAGCAATGACAATTTCTCCAATGTAGAGATTGACAATGGACGTGTGATCAATGAAGGTTCCAACAATATCGTCGTTGGTATCGGTATGCCGGGACTGGCTGACAGTCTGGATCTCGATAAAGATTTTTCAGATAAGATTACCAGTGATTTTACCATTAAGGCAGATGCCAAAGATTTTACCATGGAAAACACTTACACATATGGAAGTGCCAGCCTCTTGAATGATATTGATCTGGATGATGTGGATGATCTGGACGATTTGGAAGATAAATTGGATGATCTGACAGATGCGGCAGAAAAACTGGTAGACGGATCGGATTCTCTGGCAGAGAATATGCAGACTTATTCAGATAAAATGGGAGATCTTCGTTCTTCTATCAAGACCTATCAGAAAAAAGGTGTGAATAAACTGACCGGTGGAATCAACACACTGGCAAAGAACGGTCCTAAACTGGTAAAAGGTGTGAACACTTACGCAGATGGTGTTACACAGTTTGCTGACGGAACCGTACAGTACGTAAATGGTGCAGCTACTCTGGCCAACGGATCCATTCAGTTGTACAAAGCAGTAGCAACACTGCCTGCCAAGATCACACAGTTTGACAACGGTGTGAAAAAATATACAGGTGCTGTTGATAAAATGGGAACTAAAGAGAATATTGCCGCATTAAAAGGCGGAGCATCTTCCGTGGCTTCCGGTGTCACCACTTTGAACACAAACTTAGATGAACTGGAAAAATCGTTTGCCAATAATGAAAAACTTCTGAAAGCTTTGGAGCCATTGGAGGCAACCAGTGCGGATGTAAAGACAGCTATTGAAACATTAAAGGTTGTGACACAGAAACAGAAAGAATCTATTCAGCAGTTAAAGGCAGCTACTGCAAAAGACAGCAAACTGCAGACTGGAGCCAACCAGGTATCTGCCGGTGTGGCAACGGTAATGGACGGACTGGGCGAATTGTCAAAGAGTTCCTCGTCTCTCACCAGTGCATCTTCTGAGTTGAACAAATCTATGCCAACTCTTGTAAGTAATGTAAAGAAGATGAAAGAGGGAGCAGAAAAGCTGAACAAAAACAACAGCAAGATCAAAAAGTCAGCCAAACAGTTAAAGAAAGCAAGCAAGACAATGAAAAAGACAGTTAAGACACTGAACAAAGGTATGAAGAGCTTGCAGAAGGGCGGTAAGAGCCTGAACAAAGCTACCGGTAAATTAGTAAATGGTGTGATCAAACTGGATAATGCCAGTGGCAAACTTGCCAAAGGTGCTGATAAACTGGCAGAAGGAACCAAGAAATTCAACGACAAAGGTATTAAGAAACTTTCAGACACATACAATGATGACATCAAGACAGCCATTGACCGTTTCAAAGAAGTTGTCAATGTAGGCAAAGAGTATAAGAGCTTTAGTGGAATCAATAGCAAGATGGACGGAGAAGTGAAGTTCATCATTGAAACTGAGGCGGTAAAGAATGAGTAAAAAACTGGAAGAAAAAAAGAAACAGAAGAGAGAAGCGCTGCTTATGGCAGCATTCTCCCTGTTTACTTCCAAGGGAATCAATGAAACATCCATTTCGGATATTGCCTCTAAGGCAAATATGGCCAAGGGAACATTTTATCTGTACTTTAAAGATAAATACGATATCCGGGATAAATTGATCACAGAACAGGCCAGGCAGTTATTTGACAATGCCACCATCGAGTTGATGGAAGAAGAACTCCCTACCTTGGAGGAAAAAGTATTGTTTATTGCCGACCGGGTAATAGACAAATTACAGGAAAATAAAATATTGATGCGTTTTATATCGAAAAACTTGAGTTGGGGCGTATTTCATGATATGCTTGTAACTGGTGGAGATGAAATGGAGGGGCTGAGTTTTTATGATGCCTACTATAAACTGCTGGAGGAATCCGGCAGAAAATTCAGAAATCCGGATCTGATGTTATTTATGATCGTGGAACTGATCAACTCTACCTGTCACAATGTAATATTGTATGAGGAGCCGGTTACGATGGATGAGTTGAAGCCGGAGCTGAATGCACTGATATGTGATATACTTCACAGACAGGAGATATAGGACGGAATGGGAAACATCGTTAAGAAGTTTTTAACAAATTTGATCCGGGTGTTGCCTCTTCGGAATGATATCATTCTGGAGAGCCACCCGGATTTTTCTGATAATACAGGTGCTTTTTACGAGTACTTGCTGAAGCAGGGGACCAATGACAGGATGAAGATCCACTGGGCCATCCATGGAAGAGAGCCGGTAACAAAAGAACTTCCCCAGTCAGTGGATACTTTCCGCCTGGATCCAAAAGGGTTCAGAGAAAATTGGAAGCGTCTGAAGGTGCTGTATACTTCCAGATATATTGTGGACTGCAACAGTTTTATAAAGAAAAGAAGAAAAGGGCAGATCCGGGTGCATACAAGTCATGGTATGCCTTTCAAACTATTACTGAGTTACAGCAATTATGAAGTCATGGGGGAAATGGACCGCTACCTGGTGACATCGGGAAAAGAAATCTGGAGAGAGATACATACAAAGATTATAGGGCTTCCGGAGGAGAAATTACTGCCTCTTGGTTTCCCTCGTAATGATGTGCTGGTAAGAGGATGTGAAAAAACAAAAAAGTGGGGAAACTATATTGTGTGGATGCCTACTTACCGCCAGCACCGGAACCGGTCTGCAGGAGAACTGAAAAGTAAATTTCCTTATGGCATGCCGGAAGTATATACAGCAGAGCAGTTGGAGACATTAAACGAGGCGCTGGAACATGCTCATAAAAAACTTTTGTTCCGTCCTCACCCGGCACAGAATCTTCAGCTGTTTGAAGAGCGGAAGATGCCTTTCATTGAAATCGCAGATGATGCCTGGCTGAGAGAGCATGATGTGACCTTGTATGAAATGGTATCCGGGGCAGAGGCTCTGGTGACAGATTATTCTACAATTTATTATGATTTTCTTCTGACAGGCCGTCCGGTGGGACTTACCATGGGAGATGCAGAGGAGTTTTTCGAAAAATTTTACTGTCCTTTTGAAAATCTGAGACAACAGATCAAGGGATTCTATATTGATTCATTTGAACAGTTATGTGCATTCGTCAGTGAGCCTGAGAATCACTGTAACAGGAAAGAACTGGAAGAGATAAAGCATCTCTGCCATGACTATATAGATGACGGATCAGCAGAGAGGCTGTATGAATTTATGCAAAAGGAATATGGCTTTGATGCTAAAAAGTAAGGGAATGGAGATGCGATAGACATGAAAGAATTGTTGAGATATATAAAGGGGTACAAAAAAGAAACAATCCTGGCACCCCTTTTTAAATTACTGGAGGCAAGTTTTGAACTGTTTGTGCCTTTGGTTATGGCATCGATCATTGATAATGGAATCATACAAAAAAATACAACGCTGGTATGGCGTATGGGACTGGTGCTGATACTGTTGGCCATGATCGGACTGGCGGCAGCCCTGACAGCCCAGTACTTTGCGGCTAAAGCAGCAGTAGGCTTTTGTACGGATCTGAAGCACGATCTGTTTGCTCATATCCAGAGATTGTCTTTTGAAAAACTGGATCAGATGGGAACGGCCACTATGATCACCCGCATGACCAGTGATGTGAACCAGGTGCAGAATGGTGTGAACCTGGTTCTTCGACTGTTTTTACGCTCACCTTTTATTGTCTTTGGAGCCATGGCCATGGCTTTTACTATTGATGTAAAAGCGGCCCTTGTATTTGTTGTGGCGATCCCACTTCTTTGTATTATCGTCTTTGGTGTGATGCTTGTCAGTATTCCACTGTATAAAAAAGTGCAGAATGCATTGGATCTGGTTTTGGGAAGAACCAGAGATAACCTTACCGGCGCCAGAGTGCTGAGGGCTTTTAATAAGCAGGAAGAAGAAAGACAGGAATTTGATCAGGAAAATGAAGCCCTGAATCATATGCAGATGGTAGTGGGAAAAATATCGGCAGTCATGAATCCATTGACATTTGTTATTATCAACGGTGCCATTATTGCCCTGATCTGGATCGGTGGTGTCCGGGTTGACTGCGGCGCCATTACTCAGGGACAGGTAGTAGCACTGATCAATTACATGTCGCAGATTCTGGTAGAACTGGTAAAACTGGCAAACCTCATCATCAATGTAAACAAGTCGGTGGCCTGCGGAAACCGTATCTGGAATATATTTGAGATCGAGCAGGGACTTTCCACACAGGAAACAAAAGATGCGCCGGATGAAACAGGAGAGTATGAAGTATCCTTTGATCATGTCGATCTTACTTATCCGGAGAGCATGGAACCGTCGCTGACAGACATTAATCTTCATGTGAAAAAAGGAGAAACAGTGGGAATTATAGGAGGAACCGGCTCGGGCAAGAGTTCACTGGTACACCTGATTCCCCGGTTTTACGATATAACAGGAGGTTCCTTAAAAGTAAAAGGAAAGCCGGTGACACAATACGATATAAATACGCTTCGTTCTCTGGTGGCAGTGGTGCAGCAAAAATCGGTATTGTTTAAGGGAACCATCCGTTCCAATCTGCTGTGGGGAAAAGAAGATGCCACAGAGGAAGAACTGTGGGAAGCACTCCGGATTGCCCAAGCAGAGGAGGTGGTCCGGGGAAAAGACGGGCAGCTGGATGAACTGGTGGAGCAGGACGGAAGAAACTTTTCCGGCGGACAAAAGCAGAGATTGTCTATTGCCAGAGCACTGGTAAGAAAGCCGGAAATTTTGATCATGGATGACAGTTCTTCCGCACTGGATTATGCTACCGATGCCAGACTCCGCCAGGCCATTTCCCAGATGGCATCGGAGGTAACGGTATTTATTGTGTCCCAGCGTGCGGCTTCGGTAAGAGGAGCGGACCAGATCCTTGTACTTGATGACGGAAAAGTTGTGGGAGCCGGCAAGCATGAACAGCTTTTACAGTCTTGTGAAATTTACCGAGAGATTTATGAATCCCAGTACGGAAAGGAGAAAGTAAAGTGAGTCAGAGAGAAATTTTGAGAAAAGTACTTCGTTACATCAAGCATTACTGGCTGTATCTTATTTTATCCATTGTGCTGGCACTGGGTACGGTAGCGGCTACTTTGTATATTCCGATCCTGACAGGAGATGCGGTGGATTATATTGTGGCAAAGGGACAGGTGGATTTTGATTCTATCCTTAGCATTTGTAAAGAAATCGCACTGTTGATCGGTGTGACCATGATCATGCAGTGGATCATGAATGTATGTAACAATAAAATTTCTTTTGGTGTGGTAAAGGAAATACGAGAAGATGCCTTTGCCAAAATCGAAAAACTGCCCCTCCGCTACATTGACAGCCATTCTTATGGTGAAGTGGTAAGCCGGGTCATTGCGGATGCAGATCAGTTTTCTGATGGTCTGCTGATGGGATTTACACAGCTTTTTACCGGTGTGATCACGATCCTTGGAACACTGGGATTTATGCTCAGCGTCAGTGTTCCCATCACAGTAGTAGTTGTGCTGATCACGCCGTTGTCGTTATTTGTAGCAAGTTTTATCGCCAAAAGGACCTATCGTATGTTCCAGATACAGTCTGAGACTCGTGGAGAGCAGACCGCACTGATCGAAGAAATGATCGGAAATCAGAAAACAGTGCAGGCGTATGGAAGAGAAAAAAAGGTATTAAAAGAGTTTGATGAGATCAACATCCGTCTTCAAAAGTGTTCTCTGAGAGGAATCTTTTTTTCCTCTATTACCAATCCGTCTACCCGGTTTATTAACAGCCTGGTGTATGCGGCGGTAGGAGTGTTTGGTTCGATTTATGCCATTCACGGAGGCATTACAGTAGGTAAACTTTCCTGTTTCTTAAGTTACGCAAACCAGTATACTAAACCATTTAATGAAATATCCGGGGTGGTAACAGAACTGCAAAATGCCATTGCCTGCGCGGGACGGCTTTTGGAATTGATCGAAGAGCCGGGAGAAGTGGAAGAAACTGTGGAAACACTGGATGAAGTGGACGGGAGTATATCTTTGCAGGATGTATGTTTTTCCTATGATCCAAAGAAAAAACTCATTGAGGACTTTACTCTGGATGTAAAACCGGGCCAGAGAATCGCCATCGTAGGACCGACAGGCTGCGGCAAGACCACACTGATCAACCTATTGATGCGCTTTTATGATGTAGATAAGGGCAAGATTGTGATTTCTGGTAAGGAATACAAAAATGTGACAAGAGAGAGTCTTCGGAAAAATTATGGAATGGTATTGCAGGAAACATGGCTGAAGCGTGGAAGTGTAGCGGAAAATATCGCTATGGGACGGCCGGAGGCCACCAGAGAAGAGATCATACAGGCGGCAAAGGACAGCCACGCCCACGCTTTTATCAAAAAATTGCCAAAAGGATATGATACAGTATTAGGAGAAGATGGCGGCAGCCTTTCAGCAGGGCAGAAGCAGCTTTTGTGTATTGCCAGAGTTATGTTATGCCTTCCACCGATGCTGATACTGGATGAGGCCACTTCCTCCATTGATACCCGTACAGAGATGAAGATCCAGGAAGCTTTTGAGACCATGATGAAGGGAAGAACCAGTTTTGTGGTAGCCCATCGTCTGTCAACAATCTTGAAGGCCGATAAAATACTGGTGATGAAAGACGGTATGGTCTTGGAGCAGGGAAATCATGAAGAACTGCTGGCAAAAGGTGGTTTTTACAAAGAATTGTACATGTCTCAATGGAAATAAGATTAAGAAATCAGGAGTGAGAAGATTGAAAAGAAAATGGATTTTGTGGATAGCGATGATTTTGTTTTGTGTGGCAGCAGGGGCAGGAAATGATACGAAAGCCCAGGCAGGTACCCTTTCTACCAGAGGAGTCTGGATCTCAGCCTTTGAATATGAGGATCTGGGCTTAGTGGGAACTATGAGTGAAAGCCAGTTCAGAGCCAATGCGGCCAGTGTATTTGCTAAAGTAAAGGCCAATGGATGTAATACGGTGTATTTTCATGTACGCTCTTTTGATGATGCCATCTATCCATCCAAAGTGGTAGGATGGAGTGAGCGTTTTACAAAAGGAAAGGGAGCACCGTCCTATGATCCGCTGAAAATATTGATTGACACAGCTCACCGCTATGGGTTAAAATTCCACGCGTGGATGAACCCGTATCGTGTGACTTTCAAGAAAGTGCTGGATCCGGCAGAAGATGCCACTACTGACCGGATCGTAAGCCAGGTAAAAGAGATCATAAATAAATACAAAGTGGATGGAATACATTTTGATGACTATTTTTACCCGAACAATGAGAAAAAATATAAGAAACTGTCAAAGGCAGAAAAGATGTTCGCTGTGAATAAAATGGTACGAAAGGTCCATAGTACCGTGAAAGCAAAAAGCAGCCGATTGTTATTTGGTATCAGTCCGGCGGGAAATCCTACTTACTGCCACCAGATCGGAGCAGATGTGGAGACATGGCTGTCCAATCCAGGCTATGTGGACTATATCATTCCACAGATATACTGGACTAACCAGTATTTGGAAAATGGCAAAAAGACTGCTTATTTTTCAAAGAAACTGGCTCAGTGGCGTCAGATGAACAAACGGGACATCCCGATGTACATTGGTTTGGCACTGGAGCGGGCCGGGGGAAAACTGGAACTGGATCCGGGCTGGCTTAGTTCTTCCCGCAATCTGGCAGATATGATCAAAGAGATCCGTAAAGGAAATACAGAGGGCTATGTGCTGTTCGATTATTCCTCTCTGTACCGGGATGTGACGCAGAAAGAGGTAAAAAATTATTTGGCGGAGATCACATCTTTCCGCCTGAGCAGGACGAAAAAGACATTAAAAACAGGAAAGAAATTTAAGCTTTCTGTTCGTAGGGTGTGGCCATCCCGCGTGCAGGGAAAGATACGGTTTAAATCTTCTAATAAAAAGATTGCCACAGTTAATAAAAAAGGTGTTGTAAAAGCCAGAAAGAAGGCGGGAAAAGTAAAGATCACCGTATATTATGGCAAGAAGAAAAAAGTATGTAAAGTTATAGTCAGAAAGGCAAAGAAGAAAAAATGATAGAATGGTTGGATGCCGGCACGATTGAATTGTTTCAACCGTTACATAATCCAGTGCTTACGGTTATTATGAAATTTTTTACCACCATAGGGGAAGGCGGGGCTGTCTGGATCCTGGCAGCCGTGTTGCTGCTGCTTTTTAAGAAAACAAGAAAAGCAGGGATCATCCTGGCAGGCGCCCTTATCTTGTGCCTGTTAAGCTGTAATATAGCATTGAAGAACTTAGTGGCCAGACCAAGACCCTGCTGGAGACGGGAGGATCTGGAAATGCTCATTGCAATTCCGAAGGATTTTTCCTTTCCGTCCGGACACACTACAGCTTCTTTTGCCGGGGCGGTCTGTATTTTTTTCTGGGACCGCAGATGGGGAATCGTGGCTTATGTGACAGCGGTACTGATTGCAGTATCCAGACTGTACTTTTTCGTACACTATGCTACAGATGTGCTGGCTGGAATGGTGCTTGGCACCTGTATGGCATGGATATCCATTAAAGTGGTAAATAAGATAATGAGCAACAGGACGATGAAAGGATAGAACAATGAATAAACGGAAAATTCTTGTGATAGGGGCAGCCATGATGTCGGTGGCGGCCATCGCAGTGGCAGGAATCTATGTAAAAAGGAAAGTAAGAGATCCCAAGGTGGAAGCAGTCAATCTTTTACAGCAGCTGCCGGACAAACTTGCCGGTTCCCAGTATAATGAATCACTGGGGGTAAAGGATCTTCTGACAAATTGTCTGACAGGACAGAGCGAGGCTAATGTCAGACTCAGTCAGGTGTCTTCTTCTGCTCTTATCAAAGAATGGATTCCGGCAGCATATAAGGAGGGAGCGGTTGTCTCACAGGATCTGTCGCTGAGCACCAATGCACAGACCGATGTGATGAATAAAAAATGCCGGGGTACGGTGGTACTGCAAAGCGGAAAGAATCTGCTCAGCGGTGAAATGTATGCCGGGAAGGATGAAGTCTCCTATGCCCTGCCGGAGTGTATGCCGGACACTGTGTTCACAGAAGAATCAGACAGCCTGCGCATTCAGCGGATGAACTGGACTTATGCAGCGTCCTTTCTGACAGATCTGGGAACTTATGTGACAGAGAATGCATCCGGTGTAGAGGATGAACTTCATTTTGAAAAATCCAGCAACGCCAAGGGAGAAAAATACAAATTAACATTGGATCCAGACGGAGTGGAGACATTGTCAGATGACCTGATCCAGTTTTTAGAAGGACAAACGGAATTTATTTCTCTGGTAAACGCCAGTCACAAAGATCCTGCATACGATGTTGAAAGCAGGGTAAAGCAGTGGTTACAGTCGGGAATCCAGAAGAAAGAACCCCTCATTGTGAGAATGACAAGCAAAGAGGGTGAGTTAAAGTCCGTCCGTATTTCCTGGGGAGAAAAAGGATTGGTACAGATAAAGTTTACTGACAAGAAGGATAATAATACAAAATCCATCACGGTGACAGGAGCAGATGGAAAGGCGGCTGTCCGTTATGTGCAAAAAGAAAGCTGCAAAGATACTTATAAGCAGTCTGTCTCCCTATCTTTTCCATGGGGAGAAGAGCAGAAAAGTTTCTATCTGAAACAGACTTATGATCCGGTAGAACGAAGCATTGCGATATCCGGTAATTGGAACAAAGAATATAAATTTCAGGGAAGCGGTCTGGTAAAAGACATGTTGAAAGGAAGTTCACTAACCTATGCACTGGATGATTTTGACATTACCAGACAGGGGCAGGAAGTGTTAAACGGAGAATTACAATGCCGCCTGGCACTGCGCAGACAGGCTATCCTGTCCCTTTCCGGCCAGGAGACGGGCCTTGGCAGTGTGACGGAGGACACAGTGCGGTCACTGCGGTACACAGGACTTCACAAATTGATGGATATGGGAGTATTGAATCCGGCTTATTCTCAGATATGGGGGGTGTAGAGATGGTTACAAACTGCGAGTTTTGTGCATTTTATGTGTTGGACGAGGATGGATATGGAGAATGTGAAGTGAATCTGGATGAAGATGAAATGGCCCGATTCTTAAGTTCTTCCTATCAGACCTGTCCTTTTTACCAGTCCGATGATGAGTATAAGATCGTAAGGAAACAAAATTAAAGAGCGAAAGAGGCGTAAGTTAAAATGGTTACCAATCTGACAGAAGGAAAGGTAAATTCTGTGTTATGGAAGTTTACACTACCTATGTTTATCAGTGTTGTATTTCAGCAGTTTTATAATATGGCAGACAGTGCCATCGCCGGCAAATTTGCCGGGGAAGAGGCGCTGGCGGCAGTAGGCGCATCCTATCCGGTCACTATGATCTTTATGGCCATAGCAGTAGGCAGTAATGTAGGGTGTTCTGTCGTTATCTCCCGGTATTTTGGCGGTGGATGGATGCGTAAAATGAAGACAGCTGTCTCTACGACGATTCTTGCCTCTCTTGTGTTATCCATTTTTCTGACAGGGATTGGGCTGGTCGTTTCAGGGCCTCTGCTTCATGTTATGAATACGCCGGCCAATATTTTTGATCAGGGAAAACTGTACTTAAATATTTACATTGCCGGTCTTGTTTTTTTGTTTTTATACAATGTGGCTACCGGCGTGTTTACATCCTTAGGAGACTCTAAGACACCCCTGGTGTTTTTGATCGGATCATCCATTGGAAATATTTTACTGGATCTTTTATTTGTGATTTCTTTCCACTGGGGTGTGGCAGGAGTTGCCTGGGCTACCTTTATTGCACAGGGCATCGCCTGTATACTGGCACTTATTACTTTACGGAAAAGAGTGGCTGCTATTGACACCCAGGGCGGAAAGATTGCCCTGTTTTCTAAATCTATGCTGGGAAAGATTGCTTTCATTGCGATACCAAGTATTTTACAGCAGAGTTTTGTATCCGTAGGAAATCTTTTTATCCAGGGACTGGTCAATAGCTTCGGTTCCGGTGTACTGGCCGGATATTCGGCCGCCGTGAAGTTAAATAATTTTGCTATTACATCATTTTCGACATTGGGAAACGGTGTATCCAATTTTACAGCCCAGAATCTGGGAGCAGGTAAGGAAGATCGGGTGGAAAAGGGATTTCACTCCGGCATTTTGATAGCTGCCTGCATCGGTGTGTTCTTTGTACTGGGATATTTTGTCACAGGAAAATGGGCCATGTCGCTATTTTTACAGAATACATCCGGGGAAGCAATGAAAACAGGTGTTTTATATCTCAGAATCTTGTCACCGTTTTATTTTGCTATTTCCATTAAACTGATTGCCGACGGACTGCTCAGAGGCGGTAGTGCCATCCGCAGTTTTATGGCATCTACCTTTTCGGATCTGATCCTGCGAGTGATCCTGGCCTTTGTGTTCTCAAGAATCTGGGGCAGTATAGGAATCTGGCTTGCCTGGCCGGTGGGATGGGTATTATCTACAGGATTGTCTTTTTATTATTACAAAAAAGGTGTTTGGAGAAACAAATAAAAAAAGAAGTTCATTGGTTTTCACCAATGGACTTCTTTTGGATTTATTAAGAATGATTATTTGATAATCGTACCGATTCGCTCTTTGATTCCCTGATAAGCTTCTTCCAGCTTAGTAATGATAGCGGTTCTGCCTTCTCCGGAAGATACGAAAGAAACGCAGGCATCTACTTTTGGAAGCGTAGTGATAGGATCAAAGTTTCCTTCATCCATCAATTTAATGGCATCAGAAACAGAGATTTTTTCCAGCTTTTCATCGGTGTCTTTGGTGGTCATATATTCTCTGGCAGTGAGGATCATCAAGTGGGATGCATCTACCATATCTGCCAATTTGGCTGCTGTGTAGTCTTTTTCAATAACGGCACTGGCACCTTTCAGTGTAGTACCCTGTTCCATAACCGGAATACCACCGCCACCGGCAGCGATAACTAACTGTCCGGCATCCAGCAAAGCGGTGATGGCATCAATTTCATAAATATCTACCGGCTGTGGAGAAGCGATGATACGGCGGTAACCGTCACCTTCTGCTACCACATAGTTTCCTTTTTCTTCTTCTGCTTCCGCTTCTTCTTTGGACATGGTTCGTCCGATCACCTTGGTAGGATGATTGAATGCTTTGTCAAATGGATCTACACGAACCTGAGTGATCACAGTGGAAACCGGTTTGAAGATACCACGGTTCAACAGTTCGGTACGGATCGCATTCTGAAGGTCATATCCGATATAACCCTGGCTCATAGCACCGCACAGAGACATAGGAGCCACGGTGTAGCGGCTGTCCAGACGGGCAAATTCAGTCATGGCAGTCTGGATCATACCCACCTGAGGGCCGTTTGAATGAGTGATAACAACCTGATATTTCTGCTCAACCAGATCAGCGATAGCCTCAGCTGCTTTTTTTACATTTTTTTTCTGCTCAGGAAATGTTTCGCCAAAAGCATTTCTTCCAAGAGCAACAACGATTCTTTTATCTTTCATGAGAACTCCTTTCCGGAAAGTAGTATATTCCGTCAAACATGTATTTAATTTGATATTTAATTATATCAAAAAGGGGGCAAAACTGCAAGACGGAGATCGGAGTTGAAAAACCTTGCAAATATGTTTCATCCATCCTATAATTTACGAAACAGGATCTTTTTTACAGAGCAGGAGGAAAAAAAGTACATGAAGATGACAACGCTTTGCTACATTGAGCAGGATGGAAAATATCTGATGCTGCATCGGACCAAAAAGGAAAAAGACATCAGTAAAGGCAAATGGATCGGTGTGGGAGGCCACGCTGAATGGGGGGAGAGCCCGGAGGAATGTCTGCTCAGGGAGGTAAAAGAAGAGACGGGGCTGACCCTTACTTCTTATCAGTTTAAGGGGATCGTGACTTTTATCAGTGACCAGTGTGAAGAGGAGGAACTGATGTGTTTATTTCATGCCGATGCCTTTGAAGGACAGCTGGCGGAGTGCAACGAAGGAGATCTTCAGTGGATCGAAAAAGAAAAAGTCCCATCACTGCCTACCTGGGAGGGGGACGCTATTTTTCTTAAATTATTTCTGGAAGAGGAAAAACGATTTTTCAGTCTGCGGCTGGTTTATGAGGGAGAATCCTTAGTAGATAAAAAAATCTGGTTTTATCAAAGGTAGAAGCTGAGTATGGGAGCCAATCCTGACATTTTTAAGAGTGCCGGAAGATGTGTGGCGGGGAATGAGAGTGGCACTGGCATATATGCTGGCTCCTTTTTTCGGGGAGACAGGTATCTGGGTGGCGATCCCGATTGGATGGGTGATGGCAGATGTAACAGGAATTTTATACATGAGACGAAACACAAGAAAATACAACAAATACAACAAGGAGTGATGAAATGAAAAAAACAGGAGTAGTATGTCTGATATTGGCGTTGATCTTAAATTTGTGGGCACCGGTAACGGTGACAGCCAGTGATGTGGAAGAAAGTCTAAAAGTATATGTAAGTGATGGGGAAGGAGAACTGGGAGTGGGAGATGGAACTATATCCAGCCCGTATCAGAATATCCGAACGGCTTTGAAGCAGATTCAGTCCGGGCAGACACTGGTGCTTTTGGGAACGGTAAAATTTACCCACTATGATGTAGAAGAGGACGCTTCACCGAAACCACTTTTTATCAATAAAGATATTACGATTACAGGGGATACAGAGGAAGCGACGCTTTTGACACGGACAACGATCCAGTTAGGTGCCGATGTTACATTTAAAAATATGCATCTGGAAATGGTGACATCCGGAGGCAGGAGTACAACCATTTATGCGGCCGGCCACACGCTGGTGTTAGATGGTGTAAATACAAAACTTGGGACAAATTCTCTGCAGGATGATATAAGACCTTATATCAGCGGCGGCGCGTACAAGGGGACAGACGGCATCCTGGGAGACCATGCGGTGATCAAGGTGATCCATCCGACGGATCAGACCAGACTTTCGGCGATATATGCAGGAGATTACTGGAAGAACAGCAAGATGCCTGTGGACATCGAACTGGATGGAAAATTAGTCGATACGGTGATCCACACAGCCGGAGCGGACGGATATGGCCTGGAGGGAGACGTGTCGGTCAAACTGGGTAAAAAAAATAATGTAACGCAGTTTGATACAGCCGGTCACACAGGAAAGTTGTCTGTTACGATCCAGGAGGATGTATATAGCGATACAATCGATCTTGATGGTGTAGATGAATTAGTACTGGAAAAGGGGGCCAGAGTGATCATTCCCAAGGACAGTACATTTGAAGCAGGCAATGTGACAGTAGAGAAAAATGCGGTACTGGATTTTCGTGTCATGACGGGGGATCCGGTGGTGACAGGAGATTTTGCAGGGGCAGCGGCCCAGTCAGGAGAATCCTGCGGTGCTGTTTTGATTGGAAATGAACAGACGCTCCGGGTGGCAGGTATCGTCAGCGGACTGACCAGATTGAACACCAACGGGGCACAAAGTGTGGCAAGGTTTGTAGAGGGCCATGTTTATGTAGAGGCAGGAAAGGACTCAACCGGGAATTTTACCATTGAGGGAACCCAGTATACGGATTTTACACTGGAGAGGCAGACTACAGACGAAAAAATACAATGGGTGGTACAGAAACAGACGGCAGATGATACTGCTTTTCAGAATTTTGAATGGAAAGGGGGATCTGATACCATCTGTCAGACCGGAGAGGAATACTATTATCCCATTGAATTTGTAAATAAAAAAGGAGAGTCCTACAAGCCGGGTATATTGGAATTATTGAACGATTTTGAGTTTACATTGAAAAAATCCGATGGTGGGGAAATAGATCTGGAAGAGGATGCTTTTTTAGACTGGGATGAAAGTACATTGGGGGATGACAGCAGCGACCTTATACGACTTGCTCTGATCTTATATAAAATGGATGGAAATCTGGTGCTGAAAGTAACACATCTTTCATCCGGGCAGAGCATAGAGAAAAATATCTCTGTAGGAGTGACGCCGACGGTAACGCCGACTGCGACACCAACGCAGGCTCCAACCGCGACGCCGACTGCGACACCAACCGCAACGCCGACGAGCACGCCAACCGCGACGCCAACGCAGGCTCCAACCGCGACACCGACTGCGACACCAACTGCGACACCGACTGTAACGCCGACTGCGACGCCGACTGCGACACCAACCGCAACACCGACGAGCACGCCAACCGCGACACCGACGGTAACGCCGACCGCGACGCCAACGCAGGCGCCAACCGCGACGCCGACTGCGACACCAACCGCAACACCAACTGCGACGCCGACTGCGACACCAACTGCGACGCCAACGGTGACTCCGACAGTAAAACCAACGGTACCAGTGGCAGAGCCATCGAAAACTCCCACACTGATCTTAAATAAGACAGCGGTCACATTATATACAAAAGGAAAAGGCAAAACGACAAAACTGACAGTCAGAGGCGGACAGCCTGTTTTTGAAAGCAGCAATATGAAAGTGGCATCGGTCAGCCAAAATGGAACAGTAACGGCCGGAAAACCAGGTGTGGCGGTTATTACTGCCAGGGTGGCAGAAAGCAGGATTTATTGTTTTGTTACAGTAAAAAAGCCGACTTTGACCGTTACGAAAAAAATTAAAATGAAAAAAGGTAAAAAGGCTAAGATCAAAGTGAAAGCAGTGCCGGTGGCAGCAGTTAAATACGCATCGGTCAATAAGAAAATTTTAAAGGTGACAAAACGAGGAATCATCAAAGCAAAGAAAAAAGGAAAAGGTAAGATCAAAGTCCGCTGTAATGGCATGACAAAGATAGTTACAGTAATTGTGAAATAAAGGATGTGCATATGGGATCATATACAGATTTTTTTGAGAAACAGGCTACGGAAATTTTTGAAACAGAGGATTACATAGAAGAGTGTAGAAGGATCCTGCATCAGTTCCGCAGCTTCGACCAGGGGTTGGATGCGTTCATTGTGGAGCATGGCTATGTGGGGAAGACAGAAGATGTGGACGAAAAAGTGCATTTTGTGGCTGACCGGTGCAGGCTGGCAGGAATCCCGGTTCCGCGGAATCTGAAATGTTTTTTCATGGGCGAAAAGCGGATGAAAAGAGAGTCCGCAGTGCCGTTTCAGCTGTGTTTTGCATTTGGACTTTCTCTGGAGGAAGTAAATGATTTCCTTAGAAGAATCTGCCTTAGCAGAGGACTGGACTGTCATTCTGTAAGGGAGGCGGTGTATTGTTATGCCTTCAAAAAAGGACTTAGTTATAAGAAAACACAGGAAATCCTGGCTCAGACAGATGTGGTGTCTCCCGGTAAAATAGATGAAAAAGATCTTGTATATACCGACTTGATTGAAGAGGAACTGGATGAAATCGAGACTACGGAAGAACTTTTAACCTACTTGCAGGAACAGGGGGATAAGTTCGCCTATAACAATGCAGCAGCCAGTGAAAGCATACAGACGCTGTGGAAGGAAATTGCCGGGGAAGAGCAGGCAGAAGGACTGGCGCAGCGTGAGCGGAAAAAATTGTATTCTTTCTTTGACAGGGAAAAAGAGGACGAGACAGAAAAAGGAAGAAAGACCCGCAGCCGGGTGGATTCTATGTGGGAAATCTATTTGCAGATTCTGGGACTGGCAGGGAATTATACCGATGAATTGTATCAAAACAGAAGTATCAAAGAGGTGTTAAAAGACAATGAATTACTGCATCCACTGGCAGAAGAGGCATTTCCGGACCGGGACGGCCTGAATAAGATCCTGCACGGAGAGCATGTGTCGTATGAACGAGTCCGCAAACTTCTAATACTTCTTGTATTTTATCGTTTTTATGGCAGTCTGGCGGTCCGGCATCATAGTTATGAGGTAGATCCAGAGGAGAGGAAACGGTGCATCGATGCGTTAAATGACAATTTGTTATCGGTGGGCTATCCCCTAATGTATCCGGGAAACCCATACGACTTTCTGTTTCTTATGGCGATCCAGTCACCACAGCCGTTGTGTACATTCAGAGAGTATATGCGGGAACTTTTTTTCGCAAAGAAGGAGATAGATTTAAGGGAAAGAGTGATGGAGGATGAAAGAGCGAATACCGCTAAAACCGAATACGAAGCTGATATTTAAAAATCAAGCGGGAGGCAGTATGCCTTTTTTTATCCGTTCCGTGGTGGGGCAGGGGGGATCCTGTCTTGTATATGATGGATATTATGAGAACAATGCAGGGGGAAAAAGCACGGTCCGTATCAAAGAGTGTTACCCCTATATGCTTTCGATGGAAAGAAACAGCCAGGGAGGATTGATGATTACTCAGAAAAGTCAGCGAAAGCAGTTTGAACTATATAAAAAACGGTTTCGGGATTCCTTTGTGGTGATCAGCGAACTGCATGAAATGGCGGGACTGACCAACTATACCTCACAAGTGTATGATCTGTACGAAAAAAATGGAACTTTGTATACGGTGTCTTCTTATGTAGAGGGAAATACTCTGGACAGAATCCAGTTTTCGTCCATCCGGGAGGTACTACGTGTTGTGATGAGTACGGCGAAGTGTATTCAGCAGATCCATGAGAGGGGATATTTGTATCTGGATGTGAAACCGGAAAATATACGGATGTATGCAACAACGCCGGAAATGGTGGAACTGTTTGACTTTGATACAGTAATTCCCCAGGGGATGAAGGAAGGTTTGAGTAACTACCGTGTGGCTTGTTCCAGAGGATATGCGCCGTTGGAACAAAAAATGGGAGATATGTCACAGATCGGAACATATACAGATATTTATGCAGTGGGGGCACTGCTTTTTTCGCTTATTTTTGGAAGAACACCCAGGGCGGTGGATTGTGGCGACGAGGCATCTTATGATTATACAAAATTAAAATGGAATGTGCTTTACCATCCGGGACTATACCGGGAATTGACGGTGTTTTTTCATAAGACACTGCAGGCCGGCACAAAAGACCGTTATCCGGATATGAGACAGGTGCTGGAGCAGTTGGAAAGGATTGAACGCTTTGGGGCAGAGGAGACAGTGATTTCCTGCAGCGGACCGGCTGTAGTACCTGAAAAAATGGTGGGAAGACAGAAGGAATGTGACAGCCTTTTTCACTGGTGGCAGGGAGAAGATCCGATTATATTTGTAACCGGTATGGGCGGAATCGGCAAAAGCACAGTTGTCAGCAAGTTTGTACAGGACAATAAAAACTGTTTTGATCAGGTTATTTATCTGTCATGGAAAGAATCTCTGGAACAAACTTTGACGGATGACAGGAACTTTGGTGTCACCGGATATAAAAAAGAAGGGGAGGAAGAGACGGCAGAATATTTTATCAGAAAAATGAAGGCAGTCCGGAGATTGGCAGAGAAAGAAAGATTTCTTTTGATCCTGGATAATTTTGAGGGAAACATCACAGAGGGTTTTGCCGAGGTATTGAAGGTAAACTGGAAAGTAATACTGGTGACCCGCAGAAACATGGAATTGTCCGGTTATCCGGTGCAAAAAATATTGCCGCTGCAAAAGACGGATGAGATTTACCGGTTGTTTGAGAATAATCTGGGGCGCAGATTAAAGACAGATGAGACGGCGATCGTAACCAAATTAGCAGACAAAGTGGAGAGGCATACCCTTCTTTTATCCTTGATAGCAAGGCAGGTAGCTAAAAGTTATCTGAGTATGAAACAGGCATGGGACATGGCAGAAGCTTATGGTGTTTCACAGATGGCACCGGAGAAGGTGGATTATCTTCAGAATGGTGTAGAAGGATATGACAAAATATCCCGCATCATCAAAGTATTATATGATGCGTCGGGGCTGTCGGATGAGAAAAAGAGATGTCTGAAATTTTTCTCATTATTTGATGCACCGGGTATTTCTGTGGGGGAATCCCGCGGTGTTTTGCAGTTAGGTTCACTGGATGCTGTCAATGAGTTACATGAGGAGGGATGGATCCGAATTCAGGGAGAAAGAGTGCAGATGCATCCGTTGATCCATGAGTCGATACAGCAGATGGAATGGAGTGAGAAAGACAGAGAGTGTGCTAAGAGGCAGATGGAGATCCTCTGTCAGCAGATACAATGGGAATTTGGAACATGGGAAAGAGAAAGGACGAAATTCGACGGACAGAAAAGCGGCGTATTGGAAACGGCAAAATCGGTTCTTAAGTATGGCGGAGAGGACAGCCGTCTGGCGGAATCAAGGTGCTGTAAACAGCTTCAGATTCTGACTTTACTCTATCTGCCGAAGGAGGATGAGAAATATATTCTAGCCAAGGCAGCGCCGCTGCTGCGGGAAAGAGGGAAGGAAAATCCCAGACAACGGATAGAATTACAGGACTATGTAGTGTATCTTTTGTGTCAGAGAAAAGAATATGAAAAGGCAGTAGTCTGCGTGAAAGAGGCAGAAAAGTATGCGTCGGAATCAGGCGACCTTTATATCTGGGGATGGTACTATGATATGAAAGCAGGACTGTACGACGAAATGTTGAATGGTGCTTATGATGATACTGGTAAAAAGGAGCAATGCCTGATCCATAAGATGTTACGGGCGGTAGACAAGTCTATCAATTGTATGAAGAGAGCCGGCGGGAAAGAGGCAGAGAGACTGGTAGTAAAATACACTTATGGTAAAATATTCCTTCTCATCCGGTGTATGCCGGAACGGGATCTCAAAATAAAAAGGCTGATTATTGAGATGGAAAAAGTGCTTAAAAGAGATGGATCATATCGCATGGAATTTCAATTTCTCCATTATATGGCCAGGGCCTGGTATTTTACTTTGTGCCGAGAAAAGGCAGAACAAGTTCTCTATAACCTGAAAAGGCGGGAAAATGTTCGATCCCTGATGGCAGATCGGATCTGGACCAAATCGATTATTGGATCATCCCGGGGGCGAATATGCTGTTTGAACTGGGGGAGGGAGATCAGGCCGAGGAGTGGCTTACGAAAGGAAAAGCCTTGTGTGAGGCGCATCCGGAGGAACTTCCCTTTATGAGAAAGAAGGATGAAATAGAGCAGCACCTGAGAGAGGTAGCGGAATATTTTTAATGATGGAGGATCAAAAAGACTCGATGAAGACCGGGTCTTTTTTTTATGGGCAAGGTCTCAGAAGTACGAGGCTGTGCACTTACAAATCCAGAAAATAAAAGTCTGGTGTACAATGGGAAAAGAAGGGAGGAGAAGAAGATAGAAAAAAAGTTTGACTGCACGCAGCGTGCAGTTTTAATCTGGATGAAAATATGGAATGTATGAGTTTAAGAGCAATGTGTGAACTGCTAAACATTTCAAGGAGGAGTATCCAGTGCTACGAAAAGGCAGGACTGATGACTCCCACAACAAAAAACAAATATGGTCACTTGCTTTATGATGAAAGCGCATTTCACAGAGCAGAAATGATTCGATTCTTACAACAGTTAGGATTCAAACTAAGGGAAGTCAAAGAGATCATTGACGCACCGGACGATGTGATAAAGGAGGCACTTGAAAAACGGGTGGATGAACTGGAACACGAGAAAGTAAAGATGGATCAGATTATGCAGGAAGCACGGGATTATATTGAAAAATTGAGTTAGGAAAATGGAGGGAATTTTTATGAACAAGAAAGTTGCAATTCCGTTTGGGATTACATTAGCAGGAGTGGTTTTAATGATTATAATGCTTTTTCTCCCGTATGCGTCAGCAACCAGTGAGTATAAAGAGGTATTAAATCAGAACAAAGAGGGGATATTTGCACAGGAAATAGGCATGACAAATGCAGATGCAGTACATATCTCATTGGTGAAGTACGCCAGAATTTATGCGGCAGGAGCGAAGTCGCTGGAAGCAGTGAAGGCCGTTGCCATTATGGGGATTATCATTATTTCGGCATATGCATTATTTGCAGTTTTGACATTGCTTATGACCATATTGAAAAAAAGTATCGCCGTAATTGTGTTTGATATACTTGCGCTGCTGGACTTCTGGCTGATTCGGTTTGACTTTTCGGACCGGGGTGTAATACCGAGCAGTCGATACGGCTGGGGAATAGCCAGTTATCTGCCATATTTTTTAGGTGTTGTTGTGTTGGCGGGAGCTATATGGATGTTGGTTGAAAAGAAGAAAATGAAAGAGCAGTAAGGAAAGAGAGGGAAAATTATGTTATTGAAAAAATTGAGTTATGTATGTGCGGTCACATTGGTGATTGTGAGTTTGGCAGGTTGTGGAACGAAGGAAAATAGCACTGGAACCGATACGGCATCTACCCAAACCCAGGAGGATGTGTCAACCTCTACCGATGCACCGGAAGAAGATGAGACAGAGGATGAGGCATCAGTGAGTGAATCATCAAACAAAAAAGAGACAACGAACAAGAAAAAAACAACAAAGAAGAAAACGAAGAAGAAAAGTACGGGTTTACGCGCTGATTTTAAAAAGGCAATGGACAGTTACGAAGATTTTATGGATGAGTATTGTTCATTTATGAAGAGTTATCAGGAAGATCCATCCGATGCAAGTTTACTGGAGGATTACACTTCTTATATGAGTAAATACTCAGATATGGTCAAGAAATTTGATAAGTGGGAAAGTAAGGACCTGAACGAGAAAGAAATGGAGTATTATATAGATGTTCAGGCGAGGGTTACGAAGAAATTGGCGAAAGTATCCGCTAAATAATATTGGTGAATTCAAGGTTATGTTGAGTTTGCTTATATGAATTATGATGAAAGCGCATTTCACAGAGCAGTAAGGAAAGAGAGGAAAATTATGTTATTGAAAAAATTGAGTTATGTATGTGCGGCCACATTGGTGATTGTGAGTTTGGCAGGTTGTGGAACGAAGGAAAATGATAATGCTGCTAATAAAGCAAAAACAACAGATAATAGTAGCACTCAGACGCAAGCGCCTGTAGATAGTAATGTGGATGTGACGGAAAAACCAGAAGTGACTGAGACACCACAATCAAATGATACTAGTAAGGATGTTTCAACGTTGGATACATCATCACCGGATGCAATTATTGAATCTGCAAATGCCCTTCAGAAAAAAGAGATAGATGCTTTGAAATCAGAGTGGGAAAGTTTGAAAGGAAAAGTGGATTCGTATAAATCATTTGTGAACAAAGAAGAGGAGATTGAGGCATTTTATAAGAAAGTGGCAGATAAATGTACGGCAATGTGCACAACTGGTTACGAAGCAAGTCTGGCATATGCAAAAGCAATCAATAGTTCAGGAAAAAGTTTTGAAGATAAATACAAAGATAGTAAGAATATTGAAGAAGATATTTATGATGATTTGTTTGATGGTATTAATGATTCAATTTACGAGGATTTATTCAAAGACATGACCAGAAGTTTTTATGAAGATGTTTTAGATGATCAGGACAAATCAGGCGTAGATTATTCAACATGGTATGACACGAGATCAGATGAATATAATCGATGGTATGATACAAGATCTGATATCTATAATGAATGGTATGATGCAAGGTCTGATATTTATAACTTCTATAGTGATCTGAGTACAGAATTTTACAGCGAGGATCAAAAAAGAGTAGATAAAGTTATTGCAAAATTAGAAAAGAAAATTGAAAAAAGAAAGTAACTACCCTATACAAGAAGTTTGTGGTTGTATAGTTAATACACTTATAAAAGAGGAGGATTGGTATGAAGAAAATTATTTGCGTTATGGCAATTATGCTGTTTGGAATCTCAGGATTGGTTGCATGTGGTAAGTCAGATTCAAAGTATACTGGAATCTGGAAGATGGAAAAAATTAGTAAGGATGGTTCAGATTATACGTTAGAGGAGATAAAAAAATTAGGTGATGACGGTAAATATGATGGTGCTTTTGTTATAAAAGAAGGTGGATCCGCTGTTGTGATGGATGCTTCAGGACAAAATCAAGAACTTGAGTGGAAAGAAACAGACAAGGGAATTTCTCTTGGAGGGAAAGAATTAGAATACGAGGATAACAAATTGACTATTGATGCTAAAAAAGATGAAACATGGTATTTTCAAAAAGTGTCTGATAGTCAGAACGTTACGGATGTATCCTTTGATGAGGAAAAAGAGAAATAATCAAATTATAGATAGGAATTATGTAATGCCGATGGAAAGAGCGGAATCAGATGTGGTTCTGCTCTTTTTAACAAATATAAGAATAAGGATATCTGTGTGGATGATAAAAATTTATGTTTGATGCTGGAATAATATGTGAAGCAATTATTGTATGAGTACATTTTCAGTGTTATACTATCATTAAAATATTATATACAGTCCAAAGGAGTGCATATTACTATGGATATCTATGTAGACGCAGATGCCTGTCCGGTGGTAAGGATCGTTGAGACTGTGGCACAGAAGCATGGCATACCGGTAACATTGCTTTGCGATACAAACCATGTACTGAATTCGGATTACAGCCAGGTCAAGGTCGTAGGTGCCGGTGCGGATGCGGTGGATTACAAACTTATCAGCATGTGTCGGGCGGGAGATATCGTTGTATCACAGGATTACGGCGTGGCAGCCATGGCTCTGGGAAAAGGTGCTTATGCGATCCATCAATCCGGCAAATGGTACACTGATGAGAACATTGATCAGATGCTGATGGAGCGGCATTTGAACAAGAAAGCCAGGAGAAAATCTCACAAGAATCATTTGAAAGGACCGAGAAAGCGGACGGAAGAGGACGATGCGCGGTTTGCACAGTCATTTGAAAAAATGATTTTGAAGGCGAAAGAAAAGGAAGGACGGGATCAGAACGATGGCATATAGCAGGGAAAAGTCAAATCGGGTTTACCGGGCCTTGTTAGAGAAAGGACTGGAAGAGGGACTTTGCCGTGAGATCGCATATAAGTATATGAATACGGAGTACACCGCTACGAGAATGTTGGGCTATTTGTACCGGACCACGGAACTTACGGAGACAATGATCGTGGACGAGATGATTGCCATTTTAGAAGACCGCCACCGGTTTCAGAAAAAACACGAGGCGGAACACGCCAATGAGGCAATTACCAGATTTTACAACGAGGAACGGGAATAAAATGAAAATTTACAAAATCAAGAGAATCGAAGAAGCAGATTATGGCTGTGAAGAACGGCCGGAGGGATATGTGCCTAAGGTTACGGTTTACCTGGAGGATGTTGCAGGGGCACAGAAGATTATCAAGATGGAAGATGCATTGTTGTATAAAAGAAACCTGGACGAAGGAGACGAGGCAGTTCTTGCTCAGGATGGTACATTGTATGCACCGGGGCAGATGGATGAGTAAGTCCGGATGGGATTTTCAAAAGAAAGGATGAAGCAGTAAATGAAATCAACATTGATAAAAGACACTACCAAGGAAGAACGTATCGCATTGATCCGGCAGTGGCTTCCGGATGATGATGGTATGAACGAGGACGGTGGTATGGATCTCTGGGATCTGTATGCAGATTATATAAATGGAACAAAAGAGATTGCAGAGTGCAATGCGGCGTTTCACACAGATTTTATGACAGAGAAAGATCTGGCAGAAGGAAAATTAAAAGGATGAACATAAAGAAGTTTTGTTATGGAAATCATGGACCGCTGATTTTGTGGGGAACTTATAATTTCCGCGAAAATGAGACGGAGCAGACAATGGAAACGATACGGCAGCAGTTGCCGGATGCAGAGTATACGGTGGTAGCGGTGGAAGTGGATGACTGGTTTCGGCAGTTTTCACCCTGGCCATCTAAGCAGCTGGACGATAAATTTGTTGGAGAAGCGGAGAAAACCTGGCAGTGGATGGAGGAACATGTTCTGCCTGAGTGTGGCGTAGATGCGGCTGGGAAGATGCCGGACAGAAAGATTTATATCATGGGATATTCTCTGGCGGGGCTGTTTGCCTTGTGGGCTTTGATGGAAAAGCCGGTTTTGTCCGGGGCAATCAGCTGTTCCGGTTCGTTGTGGTATCCGGATTTTATGGGAAAAATCCAAAATGACTGCCATAAGCTGCATGGGAAAAAGATTTATCTCAGTGTAGGCGGTAAAGAGGCGAACACAAAGGATCCGCTGATGGCAAATGTGCTTACATGCACCAAAGAGACATATGGACTTTTGAAAGATCAAAATGCTGTGAAATATGAATTGAATTCCGGAGGACATTTTGCGGATGCGGGGAAACGCCTGGCAAAGGGGCTTCGGTGGATGCTGGAGGAAGAGTGATAGCGCTGGATTAAATTAAGAATGCGTCCATATTTTGAAGGGAAGATGCATGACCAAGTGAAATTTAGTTAAAAACATAATCTTACTTGGTGTATAATGAGAACGAAGTCAGTTATATTTTCGGTGGAGGTGGCAAAATGAGCTCATTTGGAAACTTCGTTAAGAAACTTAGAAACGAGGCTGGTTTATCACAAGAAAAACTTGCTGACAAGATGGACGTCTCAGTAAATACAATTCAGAATTGGGAAAGTGGCAATACAAGGATCAATCCAGACAAGTTTGGTTCATTGGCGCACATTTTAAATGTTCCAAAAGATGAACTGGTACGAGAATATTGCAGAGATGATGATGGAAGCAGATCCGATGTCTGGCCGTCGTTTTTATTCGATGATACGGTCAATCAGGTTGTGGAAACTTTTCATCTTAATATAAATCAGCAAAATTTATTTGGATTATTGTATATAAAAAATGCAGTTTGTCTGAAAAAAGATTTTGTTGATTTTGAGACTATGCATGATGATTTGAAACTTATTCCCTATGAATTTATCTGTCAAGTTGGAAGCATCCAATTTTTGAATATAGTAGAAGGTCTTTACCGGATAATGAAATACGTAAAAACTGATTTTTTGCTGAAGATTCTCAGGTTGAATCCAGAATCCGAATTTGATGTAAAAAGAATGACGAAAGATCAAATCTGTGAATTCATTGATGAGGGATGCAAGAAAAGGAATGATTTACAGTTTGGTATATCTATGAAAAAGGCAAGGGCAGTTCTTCCCATCATGGAACAGAAACCTCTCTGTATTACAGAAAGACTGTATGGTGAAATTCGTAAAGATATACCAAGGGAATTGATAGAAACGCTTTATGTACCGGTTTTGTATGAAGACTGGCTCAAAAAATATGATAGTACGAGGGACAAATTTTATGGAAGATGGGTTCACTGGGTCATAAAGGGACTTGAAAAAGTTGCTGTATATAACAATTCGGGAGGACACTATTTAGAAATGAATGATACCGGACGTCAACTCTTGGAGTGGTTTAATGAAAGGAAATGAAAGTAAATGAATAAAAAAAATCACAAAAAAAGAAACACAGCGGTATTTATTGACAGTGAAAATATATCGTCGAAAAAGGCTTCTGACATAATGAGGGAAGCAAAGAAAAGAGGTGTGGTTGACAGAGTAAATGCATATGGAATCCAGAAGGATAAGTCAACGCAGTCATGGGCGAAAGTGGCCCGCGAGACAGAAGGAATGAAAGACATCCGATTATACGGCGGTCCGGGGAAAAATAAGGTGGATCAGAAAATAAAAAAAGACATGATGAATGTTGTGAAGAGTGACTCTAATATTGATATTGTGGTCCTGGCGGCATCGGATCACGGGTATGCTCCGGATGTGGAAAAATTGAGAGCTATGGGAAAGCGAGTAATCGTTATCGGTGAAGAAAAGGCGCCTGCAAGCTTAAGAAATGCCAGTAGTGAATTTGTTCAGGTGTGAAATTTTTATCAACGCAACCCCTAGTTGCTTTCCTTCACACGATTTTACCTGTATCATAAAAAGAGAAACCAACTATACATGATACAAGGAGGGACTCCCACAGGTAAAAGAATTGAACGCCCTGGTGGGAAAATATGTGAATCTTATGTATACCCTTCCTAATGGAGAAAAGGTAAAATTTCTGGATGATCAAAAGACATACTTGGGAAATCAGCTGGAATGTGTATTTGGTGGCAGCAGGCGTTTTGGAATAGTGGTAAATATGGATTTTATCATGGTTTGTACTTATGAGGAAGATGGCGAAAACCCGGAATTGCTTTTATACAAAAAAAGATAAATTCCAATTGACAAAGTAAGGATATAGGTATATTAGTATGGCATAGGCTTCACAGAAAGGAGATTGATAACATGAGTGATATTTCAAGAGAAGAAGCATGTGCCTTACTAAAAAAATATAACAAGGATCCGTTTCACATTCAGCACGCATTTACGGTGGAGGCTGTGATGGAGTGGTTTGCCAGAGAACTGGGTTATGGTGATGAGGCAGGCCACTGGGGGATCATTGGTCTGCTGCACGACATCGATTTTGAACTTTATCCGGCAGAACACTGCCTGAAAGCACCGGAACTTCTGAGAGAGGGAGGCGTGTCGGAAGATATTATCCACGGTGTTGTGTCTCACGGATATGGAATTACGGTTGAATGTGGTGTGACGCTGGATGTGGAACCGGTTCATGAGATGGAAAAAGTGTTGTTTGCAGTGGATGAACTGACAGGACTTATCTGGGCAGCAGCCCTTATGCGTCCATCCAAAAGTACCAAGGACATGCAGTTAAAATCCCTGAAAAAGAAATATAAAAGCAAAGGGTTTGCGGCCGGCTGTTCCAGAGAGGTAATCGAAAGAGGTGCCGAACAGCTTGGCTGGGAATTGGAAAAACTGCTTACAATGACTTTGCAGGCGATGGCAGAGAGTGAAGACAGAATCAATCAGGAATTGGAGCAGGAGCAGTAAAGATGAGCCGGAAAACAAAAGTTGAATTAACCAATATGTGTTTGATATATGACGAAAAAAAGGTACTTGTTCAGGAGAAAACCGGGACGAAATATGAAGGTGGCCTGGTTTTCCCGGGAGGGCATGTGGAAGAGGGAGAGTCTCTGAGAGATTCTGTGATCCGGGAAATAAGAGAGGAAACAGGTCTGGTCATAAAAAATCCGCAGCCATGCGGATTTAAGGACTGGATTTTGGAAGATGGAACAAGATATATAGTCCTTTTGTACAAAACAGATCAATTTGAGGGTGAACTGAAAAACTCCAGAGAAGGGAAAGTGTTCTGGCTTGACCGGAACGATATCTCTTCTGCTAATCTTATATGGAATATGAGAGAGCTGCTGGAAATATTTGAGACAGACCAGTATAGCGAGTTCTTTTTTCAGGCAGGCAAGGAGAATGTAGGGCGGCATAATTTGCTTGGATGAGCTGGAAAACAGTTCATGTTCCGGGGAAAAATAACCGATGTTGAGAGTAAAAAAGAAAAGTTGAGATAGAGGTGAATCAATGGAGAAGTACATAGTAGAAATATTATCGTCACACAGAAGGGAAGTGCTCATAGTCCTTTTGTTTGTTATTGTTGTTATTTGGCTGATTAGCAGATTAACAAACAAAGAGGACAAATGGGTATCAAAAGAGAAGTTTCAGAGAGAAAAGAAAAAACTGCATCCACATTTTTCGGAGGAGGAGTTTCGCAGGTTTTGTGCTTTTCTAAAATCCTATCAAGGAGGATATGTAAGAAGAAGATCGGGGAAAATAGTTTATCAGGATTTTTTGAATAAAGAAAAGGGAGATCTGAAAGGGATATTCTTTAATCTTGTAATTGCCAATCCCAACATAACCGTAGCGCAAAAGGAAGAGTTCAGACATTTTTTGATTTCCATTGGTGTGAAAGGCGTGGACGAAAGGCCCGAATATGAGACCAGAGACAGCAAGTTGAAAAATCGAAAGACGGATGAGGATGATTACTGGCGGAAAGAAGTAGGAAATACCGGAGAACAGATCGTCAGGGATGAATTGAAAAAACTTGACCAGAAAAATTATGCTGTTATCAATGGCCCGGCTCTGAAATACGGTGGCCAGGTAAAAGAATTTGACCATATTGTTGTGGGAAAAACAGGTGTATTTTGTATAGAAACGAAAGCGTTTGGAATGACAGATGGGAAAAACACAAAGTCAGTGATCCGCATTGATGGAAAGGACAACTGGATGCTGCAAAGGGGAAACTATGGTAAAAACATCGGAGCACCGACAAAGCAGATCCGGGAAGAAGTTCAGGTGCTGGAAAATGTGATTCAGGAAGATATGGCAGAGGTACACCCGGTGTTGGTGCTGAGTAACCGTGGGATTCAGGTAAGAAGCAAATATAAACTGCCTTACGATGTAGTCAGGGTAGACGGAATTGTGGATTACATAACCAAGTACAAAGGGTTTGTTCTAAAGGAAAGTGAGAGGAAATTTATATTATCAGATATTGAAAGATGCAGAGTGAATTAGGAAAAAATCAAAAAAGTGTGCTGGCATGGTGGCGGCGGGGCGGATTCTGTGAAAGGTGTTTTGCAATATGATATAAAATCACAACACCAAGTCGATAAAATGTTGTATTTTTATAACATTTTGTTGACTTGGTGTGCATTTATGGTATAAAATAATACTAGGAAGAAATGGAGGGATGATCATGAATGAAATGTTAGGCAGCCGAATTAAGGAATTAAGGAATGCAAAAAATTTTACTCAAGAACAGGTTGCTGACCGGATTGGAGTCAGCAGACAGAAATATGCGAGAATTGAAAAAGGGGTAAATAGCATTACTAGAGTTTATAAGTAATGATTATTTAGTATGGCTGGATGATGTTCTTACAAATCAGCTTCATATGTATAAAAAAACCACACAGCGTGCAGGAGGAACGAGAAAACCATTTCAAGCGGAAATGTCATATTTAAAGAAACTCGGATTTATATATAAAAATGAAGCTTTTAAGAGAGGAACTGGATTAAATATTGATTGGCCATTAGTAGAAGAAAGTTTGAAATATTTTCAGAATTTATAAGGTTAGAATAAGACATAGGCTCAAATGGAGAAAGTACCCATTTGGGCCTATTATTGTATTGGTAATAAAATAAAACCATCTGCTATGCAGATGTGTTCCCAAACAGCTTTAGCTTCAAGTAAAAAACCTCCATGTTATAATGAATATAAGGTTCGCCAACCAAATCATTACAACAAGGAGGTGTCCAAATGGACAATAATAGTTTATCACACACAAAATGGACATGCAACTATCATATAGTTTTTGCACCTAAGTTTAGAAGGAAAGTTATATACAAGCAAATAAGAGCAGATATAGGTCATATATTAAGCGAATTATGCAAAAGAAAAGGTGTTGAAATAATAGCAGCAGAGTGTACGCTAGATCATGTTCATATGTCTGTGAGTATACTACCCAAATACAGTGTGTCAGAAATAATGGAATATTAAAAAGAAAAAAGTTCTTTGATGATATTTGATAGACATGTAAATTTGAAGTACAAGTATGGAAACAGACATTTCTGGTGCAGAGGGTATTATGTCGATACAGTAGGCAAAAATGCAAAGAAAATTGAAGAATATGATCAGATGTCACTGAAAGAGTACATAGACCCGTTTACGGGTGAGCCAGTAAATAAGGCATAAGCTAAGCTCTTTAGGGCTTGCCTGTGGTAGTTGTGCGTATGGTGAATCTTCAACGTCTCTTGGCTACTGTCATAGGCTTATAGCCGCAGAGGAAACTACCAGCTTCATGATTGTAACAACTGAACAAACCACTTTACAGCAAGGCAGAATAAGAAGTATAATCTTGCAGAGTGCTTGATTAAATATAGACGATACGGCATACTTTGTGTTATAGTAATCATAGCAGAGAACTCCGTTTGGGGTGCTTTTTGTGGTAATCGTTTCCGGAAGGTGGTAATAGAAAATGGGTGTCATTTATATACTCACGAATCCGTCATTTCCTGAATATGTAAAAATAGGTTATGCGGATGATGTGAATCAAAGATTGGCGCAGTTAAACAGAAGTGAATGTATTCCATTTGCATTTAGAATTTACGCAACATATGAAGTTACTTCAAGACTTTCAGATAAAAAAGTACATTCAATTATTGATAAAATTAATCCGGATCTTCGTTCGATCGATGATTTTAATGGGAAAAAAAGAGTGAGAGAGTTTTATGCAATGACTCCGGAAGATGCTTATGGTATCCTAGAGGCAATTGCTGAGATAAATGGACTCAAAGATTGCCTAAAGAAATATCAAATGACTGAATCGGAATCAAAAGACGAGGCATTGGCTCAAGAATATGATAATGATAATTCTGAACGGGCAAGCAATTTTTCTTTTAAAGCGTGCAATATTTCTGCTGGCGAGGAGATTGAATATTATGAAAATCCAGATATAAAAGCTATAGTTGTTGATGATAGAACAGTTACATATAATGGCGAAAATTATTCTCTAACAGCATTAGCAAAGAAATTGTCAGGGAAGAAGTATTCTATTGCCGGACCCAAATTCTTTAAATATAAGGGTGAATGGCTAAACGACATTAGGCATAGATTGGGAGTGTGAAATTGTGTTTTGGCTAACTTGGTAAGCCACTATTAATATTACAAGTAAAAGTGAAAAAAATTATATATCGTTTCAATATTATTGATGTGTAAAGAACTTTTGGGCATTGAAAGGTATTAAAAGGATATGAAAAAATATGATTAGAGTATGTTTCATCTGCCATGACAACATCACTAGATATTTCTACAAAGCCTGCAAATAAGCTGTTTTAGAAAAGAATATGAAGTTGTCAAGTCTGAGATGGATGCTATAAAGACTATTGCAGATAGGTGCACTAGTCAGAATATAACACAGAAGGAACTAGCTGAAAGTGCTGGCATTAATTAGTCAGATATCAGCAAGCTTGGGAATGGAATAGGAATCCTTCTGTTAATTTGTTTTAAAAGGTTAGCGGAGGGTATGGGAATGGCTCTTAAGATTGAGTTTGTGCCAAAACAGAATGTTTGATGTAAACTGGGCTTCATATTTTAGAAGCTTTATTAGAATGGAACATAAGGAGGATTTCATGTCTAAAGAACGAAATCAAACAAAGAAGAAAAATAGGATAAAGAAGCAGATTTCTTTTTTTAATAGTAAAGCATCATTTGTTGCTGGAATTTCGGTTATTCTAGTTTGCGTGAATGATGTAGTTGGTCTTATTGTGGACATCCCCAATTGGACGAATATATGTGAATTTTTTGGTGTACTATTGATTTTCTATTTGGCATTGGGAACCAAAAAACTTGACAAAATGTTGGCTTCGGAAGGAGTTAATAAATTTGGTGCATATTTGACCATTTTTTCTGTAATGGAGTTTCTTTTGGCAAGAATATTAATTGGTTTAGCGGAAGATGTTGAACTTAGTTTTATATGGACAAATGAAAGATTACTAGCTATCATAGTTTTATCCGTTCTTTCATTGATAGGGATATGTATTTCTATTTATTTGTTATTTTTCTCATATCCGAAAAAGTAATAGAAAAGTAAAACTAAAACATGAATGGTCCTGTGTCAAGATTTAGCACAAAATAAAAAGAGAAGTTCTGCCAACTAAGCTGCCGGCAGAGAACATACCCTCTCATACATTTTTCAAAGTCATTAGGAGACATATAGTCATAGTGACTGTGAATCCTAACGGTATTATAGTATCAGGCAAATAACATCACCAGGGCGAATTACTATTATCGCTTTGCGCAAGTTAGAAAGGCTTGCCTTGATTCTATTCCAAGCGACGCTGTAGAGCTTGGAATCATTCCGGTTCCTATGGAACTGATGCATACGGAATCCGAGGCAACGGCAGTTGATTCGAATAGCACGTTAATACATGATTCCTTTCTGGATATATCTGCCAATGGCCTGACCATTCGTGTTACGGAGCAGACATCAAGCGTTCTTCTTAAGAAAGTGCTGGGGATACTTGCCCATGTTGAATGATCCAACTTGCTTCAAACAAGTGTATATTGTCTGCGGATACACTTGTGTGAGATCTGGAATAGATACTCTGACTTATCTAATTTGCCACATTTACACATTTTCAGAGTATGACAAAAATAGTACACAATCACCCGCTTCCTCACAAAACAGGGCATTTCCGGGCAAATTAAGGAGAAACAAAACTATGATAAAAATACTTTTCATCTGCCACGGCAACATGCTAACTTGAGTTGAAAATCCCGCATTTATCAAGTGTTTCAGAGATTTGAAAGCATTTTTACCAACGATTTACCAAAGTTATATGGGGAGTGAGAAAAACTTCTCATGAAAAAGAGAATCAATGTATAATATAGAGTCCTAGCAAAAAATCCGCTGCGTTAGCGGATTTTTTTAATCTGTTCATTAAATAATAGTAATCTGTTTTTTAGATCAATTAGAGATTCAGAGTCTGTTTCAATCAGAGTAAGGGCATAGTCGAAGAAGCAAAGGAAAAGGGAAGAGCTGCATTATACAGGGTGTCGGAGTTCTTAGGAATTAAGAAAAGGCTTCTTGATATCCGAGAGAATGTAAGAGGTACCTGACAGGGCAGAAGCAGAGCTGGAGAGAGTCAGTGCAGAGATTGTGTATGCTCCGATGGTAGCTGAATCACATGAGTATCAGTATAATGCTGATGCATTTGAGGCTAGAGGTGGTGTGGATATGAAGGTAGAGACAGAAAAAGAAGTAACAAGGATAAGAGAAGATAAAGCCAGATAGTTATTGGGGCGTGGGAGAAATATCCTGCGTCCCTTTTTTACGTTAAAACGAACATAAATTCGAGCTACAAGGGATGATTATTGGACACCTAATTTGCTATAACATAATTAAAGAACAAAGCAATTCATTTCATAAGTCACTAAGTGACAGGAAGGTGGATGTTATGAGTAACAATTCAAATGGATTCAATAATAATGCATATCACGATAGCCATTGCGAAGGTCCTTATTGTAACTGTGATAGCAGAAGATATGGATATTCTCCAAAGTCATCATCAATGGATTGGTTGTGGGTAGTTGCATATATGGTAAACAAGAAAGCATAAGTTTAAAGCAGAGCATGTTTACGAAGATGAAGGTGGTGAAAAAATTATGGCACAGGGAAGAAGATATACTACATTTGATGGAAAAGAGAATGACTGGCTTTCATTTGCAAGACAGCAGGTAGAGTTTTATAGAAATGCAGGAGACTATATCAATAATTTACAGCTGGATATTAAGGAGATTGATGAGGAAATTGAAAATATCCTGGAGGGAACTGAGGATGCAAACTGCAATGTAGCACAAGGATACAAAGTATTTAAAAGATTAAAGGAATTAAGGCTTGAAAGAAAAGCGAAGGCAAAGGAACTTGATTGTCTGCATGCATTGACTGATTATATCGACTGTGATGCACTTGCAGATACATGTGAAGCAAATCTTACAGAAGTTGAAAGTATTATGGGAATTACAGAGAAGAAAGAAATCACCAGTTTTCAGTCAGCAGATAAATCGGAAGAAATGCATGTAGTAGAACAGATTAAAGACATGGTTGGATAGGAGAATGAAATTATGACAAACAGAGATTTATTAAAAGAGATTCGCAACGAAAACAAGGCAATTAATAGAAATATTCAGAGATTAATTAATATTGGATTATTGGGACTTTTTGGAAAGACATGGCAAGCGGCAAAAGAGAAAGATGATGAAACAGGAAGATTGTTATCAAAAGCTGGCTTATTACTTATCGCAATTGATGAAGTATTGCTTTTTATTAGTGATCTTATAGACTATAGGGAATCGAGGGTAGAAGACAGGTTGGAAGAAATAAAGGATTCGGAAAATCAACCATAAAAGAACATAAATTCGATGTGCGAGGGATGATTATAGGACAGCTGAAGTAGTACTATATAATCAGAAAGAAACAAATAAACCTTAGTTCAAAAGGAGGTAGACTATGAGAGATTGGATGGATTTCAATGGTGATGGCGAAGTAGATAGTACAGAAAGATTTTTGGGTGCAGAAATGCTCTGCGGAAGCAGAGAAGAACATGAGGCATTGTTTGGAGATGCCGGAGATTTTGGTGATAGCACAGATGATGATTTTGAAACGGATGCATTGGCAGCAGGGCTTGATCCGAGTGAATTAGAATTTATGGATTCTGATGAGAGAGCTGAAGCATTAGAAGAAGCTGGATTAGATCCAGACGATTACGATTTTGATTAAGTCGTTCAATAAGGAGGCTGATTTGTATGAAGAATAATTCATTTGGACAGGGGTTAATTGCATTTTTTGTAATAGTAGGTGTTTTGTTTATCATTGGTTCAATTGGAGAAGCTAGCGAGCCAAAATGTATTAAGGCTGGATGCGATAATAAGCAGACAAGTGGAAGCAGTTATTGTTATTTACATAAACCATATACTGGAAGTGGTTCATCATCACATAGCAATTCTTCATATAGTAGTAAATCGTCAAGTAGTTCTTCTGTCAGAAGTACAAGCAGCTCAAGTAGTAGCTATAGTAATAAAGCAAAGACAACAACTAATTCATCATACGGCAGCAGTACTAAGAAGAGCAGTACATCAAAGAAGAATAGTTATGATTCCTATGATGACGGATACGATGATATATATATGGATGGGGATTATGACTACGACAGATATGATAGAGACAGCGATTATGCAGATGGCGTGGATGATGCAATGGATGAATTTGGAGAAGATTGGTAGATAGGAGGTTGCACTTTATGGATGAGATATATTTTACAATAGCAGGCTGCAATCATTACTTTGGCAGTGATTTTATGGAAAAAGGTATGAAAGTGAAACTTGTCAAAGAACCTGATAATGAATATGACAAAGAAGCGATACAGGTAAAGATTAAGGGACTTGGTAAAGTAGGATATGTGGCAAACAGTCCATATACTGTAAAGGGCGAGTCAATGAGTGCTGGAAGACTGTATGATAGGATTGGAGATAAGGCAAAGGGGAAAGTTGTGTTTGTAACTGATGCAGGGGTAATATGTAAAATTATAGATATAGGAAAAAAGAGAATATAGATATTACTGAGAATAAAAATATTAAATATGTAGACACTTGCGATTAATAGCAGAAAATGATAGCATAATAGTAAAATATACAATTTAATGTAGCAGGAATTAGGGAGAATGCAAATGAATGAGTGTAATTTCGCAAAGAGAATGGAAGAGAAAGAATATTCGTATTCCACAGATGTAATGACAGGTGGAAGCAATAAAAGAATGTACTTGTATTATCAGCTTATAAGCAGCTTAAAAAAGGCTGAAAGTGTGGATATAATAGTGTCATTTTTGATGGAGTCCGGTGTAAAAATGCTTATAAAAGAGCTTGAAAATGCATTGAACCGTGGTGCTAAAATACGAATATTGACAGGAAATTATCTTGGAATTACTCAGCCATCAGCATTGTACCTTATAAAAAATAAATTAGGACAAAGAGTGGATTTACGCTTTTATAACGAACCGGGAAGATCATTTCATCCTAAATCTTATATATTTCATTATAAGAATCATAGTGAGATATACATAGGTTCTTCAAACATTTCAAAGAGTGCATTAACTTCCGGAGTTGAGTGGAACTATAGATTCAGCAATCAGACAGATGAAAAAAATTACGATAAATTTTATCAGGCATTTGAGGATTTGTTTGAAAATCACTCAATGGTAATAGATGACGAAGAGTTAAAAAGGTATTCAAAAGAATGGCACAGGCCAGCTGTTGCAAAGGACATTGAAAAGTATGATGCTTTTGATTCAGAAGATAATAATAGTGTTATCAGTATTTTTGAGCCAAGAGGCGCACAGATAGAAGCGTTGTGTGCATTGGAAAATACGAGGGCTGAAGGAGCCAACAAAGCTCTTATTTTGGCGGCTACAGGAGTTGGAAAAACATATCTGGCAGCATTTGATTCAAAGAATTATAAAAAGGTATTGTTTGTAGCACATCGTGAAGAAATATTAAAACAGGCAGCAGAGTCTTTTTATAATGTACGTAGATCAGATGATTATGGCTTTTTTAACAGTAATGATAAGGCTACTGATAAAGCGGTTATTTTTGCTTCTGTATACACGCTGGGGAAGAAGGAATATCTGAATAAACAATATTTTGAAGAAGATTATTTTGATTACTTAATTATTGACGAATTTCATCATGCGGTTAATGAACAGTATAGAAATATTGTGGAATATTTTAAGCCTAAATTTATGCTTGGACTTACGGCAACTCCGGAGCGTATGGATGGTAAAAATATATATGAAATTTGTGATTATAATGTACCATATGAAATTACACTAAAAGATGCAATTAATAAGGGAATGCTTGTTCCATTTCATTACTATGGTATTTTTGATTCGACCGATTACTCAAAGATGCATATAGTCAAAGGCAGATATGATGAAAAGGAACTAAATGAGACTTATATAGGAAATGTTAAAAGATATGACTTGATATATAAATACTATTGTAAATATGGTTCAAAAAGAGCATTAGGTTTCTGTTGTTCAAGAGCTCATGCTAATGATATGGCCAGGGAATTTTGTAATCGTGGGATTCCTGCAGTGGCTGTTTACAGCAACTCGGACGAAGAATTTTCAGAGGATAGGAAAATAGCTATCGGTAAGTTGAAAAGCGGTGAAATAAAGGTGATTTTTTCAGTGAATATGTTCAATGAAGGTGTTGATATTACCTCAATTGATATGGTTATGTTTTTGCGACCTACTGAATCACCAGTTGTATTTTTACAACAGCTTGGACGTGGACTTAGAAAAAGCAGAGGTAAAGAATATCTTAACGTGTTGGATTTTATTGGAAATTATGAAAAAGCCGGACGTGTGAGATATCTGCTTACAGGAAATACAAATAAAGAGAATGTCGCATATAATCCATCAGATCATTCTGATTTTCCAGATGACTGTATGATAGATTTTGATATGAAGCTGATAGATCTTTTTACAGAGATGGATAGAAAAAGTCTTAAAATAAAAGATCAGATTGATAATGAATTTTTACGAATAAAGGATTTGCTTGATAAAGTACCAACAAGAATTGAATTTTTTACATATGCGGATGACAGGATTTATGAATTAATGATAGGACATGCTAAGGATAATCTGTTAAAGAACTATTTAGAATATCTTAAAAGATATGAGTTACTATCAGAGGACGAAAAGATGCTTTACCATGGAATTGGCAGAGAATTTATAAATTATATTGAGACAACAAACATGTCAAAGGTCTATAAGATGCCAGTTTTGATGGCTTTCTATAATCAGGGAATGATTAGAAAAAGTGTGACGGAAGAACAACTTTTAATAAGCTGGAAAGAGTTTTTTGACACAGGTACAAACTGGAAAGATTTACAGGATGGAATGACATATGAGAAATATAAAAATATTTCAGATAAAGAGCACTTAAAGAAAATTATTCAGATGCCAGTAAAATATTTATTGAAATCAGGGGTAGGTTTCTTTGTTCAAAAAGGAGAAAAAGCATTATCATTGAGTGATGAATTGAGCAAAGTAATAGATAATAATGCATTCATTTATCATATGAAAGATGCTATAGAGTATAGGATTATGGATTACTATCAGCGTAGATACAGGAATAGTATAGTAGAAAACGAGGTTGGAAACTATGATTAATAAAAACAATAATCAAAGCGTAAGTGGGCAATTGACGGTTGATTATTATAATAAAAACTATTATGCGTTTGTAGAATCAACGCAAAACGTAGACTTTTCAGATATACAAAATATGTTTATAGATTTGTTGCCAAAAGAAGCTGATATATTGGATTTTGGCTGTGGTTCTGGACGTGATGCCAAGTATTTTCTGGAACATGGGTACCATGTCGAGGCTATAGATGGTTCAACAGAATTATGCAGACTGGCATCAATATATACAGGAATTGAGGTCAGACACATGCTATTTCAGGAATTGAATGAACGGGAAAAATATGATGGAATATGGGCATGTGCCTCTATTTTACATTTGAACAAAGCAGAGCTTTCAGGTGTTTTTGAAAAGATGTCACGAGCTTTAAAGAAGAATGGCATCATTTATACATCTTTTAAATACGGAGATTTTGAAGGAATGAGAAATGGGAGATATTTTACAGATTTTACAGAAGAATTATTTGCAGCGTTATTGAATAATATACCATTGCTGACAATTGAAAAGCAGTGGATTACAGGAGATGCAAGGCAGGGACGGGAAGACGAGAAATGGTATAATATTATTTTGAAAAGAGGATAGATTATTATTGAGTATCGAAAACAATATTTAAAATCAATTATAAAAAATAATCGGTTTAAAATTTGTTTTATCTGTTTGGATTAAACTGATTATTAAGCCAATTAATGCTAGAAATTGTTATAAATTAATACTTTTAATTTGGTCAAATTTAATTAATTTAAACCGATAATTCAACTAATTAAATCAGTGATAGTTGTTTTTGCTATTTGAAAATAAATAGAGCAGGATATGAGGGAGAATAA